>CDZB01021465.1_pt1 | contig 435419 bp, 399 predicted proteins | sample 554961 | NCBI WGS metagenome assembly CDZB01 (sample SAMEA3182106, study PRJEB8094) | gut metagenome | biome: human; feature: gut; material: Stool; isolation source: human stools | place: Canada | collected 2013-02-26 | reverse complement strand
CCCCCCCCGCCGTATCGGCGGGGAGATTTTCTGACTGCGCTGTATATGAGCTTATTCTTCCGTCAAAATCCTCGGAGCGGTCATGATGCCGGTCGGATAGAGCATATATTCATCCGTCCAAAATCTGCCCTTTGTGCGCCATGCGCCGTTTCCTGCCCACGGGATGTTGTCGTCGGTATTGTGGAGCTGTCCCAGCGTGTTCATGCGGTTGCCGAAGAACACAAGCTCGAGCGTATGCTCGCCGTCCGCAAGCTCGCCGAGATACAGCCTATGCGGCGGGAAGTCGATATATCCCTTGCATTCGCCGTCGAGGAATACCTTGATGACGGCTCCGCGGTATTTGGAGATTTCCACGGTCTTTTTGCTGCCTCCGGTGAACGTCATGCGGTATTTGATATTGGCGCCGTAGAAAGGAAGCTTCTGCGAGGTGATGTCGTCGAAATAAAGCACGTCGGGAAGCGCTGTGAGCTTGGAATAGATGCCGTGATGCTCCACGCCGAAGTTTCCGAGCAGGTAATAGGATTCGAGCGGCGTGATGTCGCCGACCCTGAGATCGAGGATCAGCTCGTTCTCGCCCTTTTGGATCTTCGGCATCGGAACGGTTTTGATCGAAGCTTCGTCGATGTAATAGCCGTCGATGTTCATGGGAACGGACTCGCCGTTGAACGTGATTTCCGTATATTCCGACGCTTCGAGCGCAAGATGCGCGCCTTCATATTCGATGTCGGAATCGAAGGTATAGCGAAGCCTTACCTTATCCTTCGGATTTTTGTCGAGCGGCTCGATCCACGGCTGCGCCATCTGACTGTCGCGGATATGGAGCCCGAGCTCGCGGCGGATGATTTCATCGGCCTTCAGGATGTTCAATGCCGGTCTCATTTCGCCGCCGTTTATGCCGTATTCCGGTCTGTCGAGCAGCAGCACGTTCGGCTCGGAGAGCTCGAATTTCGCGCAGTGAGCGGGATATTCGGCTTTGCGGTAATCTTTGTCGGCGTAAACGAATCCATCTGCGGCTTCGTCTTTTCCGGGTAGAAGCTCAAGCAGCAGAGAGGAATCGCTGCCGCATACCCACGGGAATACGGTTTTGCCGTTCCGATAGGATACTTTCAGCCGCCGTTTTTCTCCCGCGAGCGTGTCGTATTCGGAGACCGTCCATTCGCCCTTGAGATTGACATAGTAGGATTCGATAGAGGAAACGTCGTAATTGCGGGGCTTTAAGACATGGCTGATGAAAAGATGCCTGCGGCTCCCGTCGTCGCGGAGCTGATAGATGAGATTGCCGGAGGCATTGCCGTTCAGCTCGCGGATGTCGAGGAACTTGCGTGAGGAGAGGGCGTTATAAAGCTCGCCGCGGACCCACGGGATCTGTCTGCATTCCGCCGCGAATTTCTTCGCTTCATCGGATGGTACGGCGTCGACGTAGACCGGCGCTTCTCCGATGAAAACGACATCTCCGCCGGCGGCACGGAATTTTTTCAGGGCGTCGAGCGTGGTGCTGCGGATCGTTTCGAGCGCCGGAACGACGACGGTATCATAGTTCATTTTGCCGACGGCAAAGCCGCTCTCCGTCTCCTTGTACTGAGAGGGGAGCAGGGACTCGGAGATAAAGTCGAAGTCGAGCAGTCCATAAAGCATCCATTGCGTAAATTCGGAGAAGCGATTGTCGAGGTCGTTGCGGTGCCGGATGGTTTGATCGTTGGGACCGAAATGGAGCCAATAGGATTCCACCGGATGAACGACGCCGATTTTCACGTCGGGCACGCCGCGCGTCATAACGGTGTTGACGCGGGCGAAGTGATCCTCGATGCGCTTGTATTCCGTATACCACGGGGACTGATAGCCGATGGATGCGGGATAGTCGCGCTTCGCCTCTCCGCCCATGGAGACCCAGAACAGATGCGGTACGCGGCAGGTCACACCGAGCGCCGCCTGCCAGTCTCCCTGGAGCTTGTGGCCGCGGAAGTCGAAATTCCAGTTGGTGACGCCGTAAAGCTCGCTTGTAACGCCGGGACGTCCGTATTGATGCACCGCACTTTGCGCCTGCTTTGCCGTGTTTAGCTCACGGTAGTCGCAGAGCATGTCGATGCCCGGGAGCGTGAAGCCGCGGTAGCAGCGCATCGCGTCTCCGACGCAGATGGTCTGCGAGCCGAGAGACGGCTCGTTGAGCAGATGCCCGGTCATCAGGATGCCGTTTTCTTCGCACCATTTGCCGACCGTATCGGAGAAAGCCTCGGCAAAGCGTTCCGTGATATGGTCATGATACCAGTAACGGATCCGGGAGGGGATGCCGTCTGCGGGTTCCCATACAAGAACGGGCAGATGGTCCTCGATGCTGATGCCGTAGGCCTCCCTAAAAGTTTTGTCGAAATCCGTCGTATAGGGAATGATGATTCCGTGCTTGTCGGCAGCGAAATTCAGCGTTTTTTTGGTGCGGAAATTCGGCTCGTCCGTAAAAATCGCGGGAATCACGCCTCCGAACTCTTCCTTAAAATGCTTTTTATAGGCGTCGTGCGTGATTTTGATAAAGCTTTCGATCACGCTCTTTTGGAGCGTGTCGCAGTATGCTTGATTGTTATAATACGGGGAGGTGGTTGCATATTCCACATAGGCGAACCATTTTTCATGTCCCGCGGGAATTTCGTCGGCAAGCTCGATCCGCTTGTAGGAAACGAGTCTTGAATCTTCGTTTAAAAGGACGTCGAAGCAGGCTACAAAATAATATTTGCTTTCCGGGAGCCTGTCGGCCGCATGCGCCTTGTCGTGTTCCGTGACAAGTGTGCCGTCGTTATAGGGGAAGGAGGTGATGAAAAGGGCTTTTTGACGGTTTTCCTCCTCTTTCGTGTTGAGTCCGCCCGCAAAGCCGGAGGGCCATTTGTCTTCGTCGTAGAGCCATGCGAGCATATTGTTTTGCTTGCCTTTTTCCACGCAGGTGCGAACAAGATCCATGTACTCCTCGGAGAGATAAGGCGTCGCCATGCCGACGCGCGGGTGCATCATGAATCCGCCGAAGCCCATTTCCTTCAGATAGTCGATTTCCTTTTCCAAAAGCTTTGGGTCCAGTTCACAGTTCCATGCCCAAAAGGGCGCCGCACGGTATTCCGCCGTCGGATTTCGGAATAAATCCATATCGAGCTTTTCCGTGTCGTTTTTCGGATAAAGCATAGTTGTAACCTCACGTATCATATGAATTTGCGGATTTTCTCCACGGCTTCATTATATCGAACCGAATATGCAAAGTCAACATCAATCGAGGAATTTATCGATGAATTTTTCGGCGTTCATTTTTTGTTCATGATTTTATGATATATTGATTTCATTGTCACGGGCTGCTGCCTTTGGAGGAATATCATGATATATGAAGAAACGATGAAGCCGACGCTTGAGGATTTCGGCAAGGATGGGGATATTACGGAAAAAGCGGTCCTGCGGATGCTCGAAAATATCGCGTGCTATCATTCGGATATGCTCGGCTACGGTGCAGGAAACATGAATGAAACGATGATCGGGTGGATCCTTCTCGAATGGAAGGTGAAGATACTCCGTCTGCCGAAGTATGGCGAACGCTTGCGCGTTACTACGTGGAGCCGCGGCAAGGCGACGCTTTTTACAACGTACCGTGATTTTGAGCTTTTTGGAGAAGCGGGAGATGTCTGTGTGATCGCTTCCTCCAAGTGGGCGCTGATCGATCTGCGCACGAAAAGGCCGGCGGTGATCAGCGAGGAGCTGATCGAAAAATATCAGACCGAAGGGCGGCATGTGTTTGAGGCGCCCGATATGGAAAGGCTTCGCGAACCGCGCGAATATACGGGCGGGACGGCATTTCGCGTCGGCCGCCGGGATATCGACCTGAATGGGCACGTCCATAACCTCTGTTATCTCGACTTTGCCTATGAGGCGCTCCCGGAGGAGGTGTATCGGAATGAAGTTTTCCATGATATCCGCATCACTTATCGCAAGGAGATCAAGCCGGAAGAGACGGTCGCCTGCAAATATGTGTATGAGGACGGTGCGCATACCGTGGGCATTTATGGGGAGGACGGCACGCTGCGTTCGCTTGTGACGCTGGCCTGACGGCTGCATGTATGGAAAAAATCGCCTGTTTTTTTGCGGTGCTTTTGTTATGCTATCCTCCGCTTGCTTTTTGGGCGGTTTATCTATACCAATCCTAAATATTTTTTATTTTTATAAATTATACTTGACAAGATGAAATAACAGTGTTATAATAACGGCGTTATCAAAGGCGGGAAGCAATGAAAGACGAATCGATCAAGCAAAAAATATTGGAATGCGCCAAAGCGGAGTTCATGGAAAAGGGTTTTGCCGACGCTTCTATGCGCACGATTGCGGAAAAAGCGGGTTTTACAACGGGCATTTTGTACAGTCGCTTTGCGGATAAGGACGAAATCTTCCGTGGGCTGGTGGACGACGGCGCCTCCGAGCTATATGACTATTTTTGCTTTGTGCAGGATGAATTTGCTTCCTTTGAGCCGGCGAGACAAAAGGCGGAGATGCACGATTATGTAGAGAGAAAGGTCGATTATATGATCGACATCATCTACAAGCATTTTGATGCGTTCAAGCTCATTATCTGCAAGAGCCGCGGTTCGAGCTATGAAAGCTATGTCGATAAAATGGTCGAGATAGAGACGCGGAACACCGTTCGCTTCATAGAAGTTCTCCGGAACATGGGTATCTCTGTGAACGAGGTGCGGGCGGACTTGAATCATATGCTTGCCAGCGCGCTTTTCGTCGGAATGTTTGAGATTGTGGCGCACGATTTCCCGAAAGAGGACGCGGGCATCTATGTAAAGCAGCTTCAGGAATTTTTCAACGCCGGTTGGGACAAATTGCTGGGATTGTCATAGATCCCTTCCTTTTTGCCGCAGGGTTAGTCTAGACAAACTCCGGCGAAAGCTATATTTTTTAGGGGGTGGTTGGTCTTTGCAAGCTTCAAAAAGAAATCGGGAACGGAGGAGAGAAGAATGAAGAAGAACAAAAGCTTTTCGGAGCTTATGGAATATGCGGGAAAGCATAAGATCCTCACGTATTCCTCTTGGGTGCTGTCCGCGATAAGCGCGCTTCTTGCGCTTGTGCCGTTTGTGTATATTTGGCTGATTATCAAAGAGGTCATCGAGGCGGGCGGCGATTTTTCCGGAGCGTCGAATATCATACATAACGGATGGATGGCGGTGATTTTCGCGCTTGTCTCTATGGCGGTGTATTTCGGCGCGCTGATGTGCTCGCATCTCTCGGCGTTCCGCGTTGCGAGCAATATCCGCAGAAGGGCGATGAAGCATGTGACGGAGCTGCCGCTCGGCTTCATGGAGGACATGGGCAGCGGACGGGTACGCCGGATCGTGAACGAATCGAGCGCCGCGACCGAAACCTATCTTGCGCATCAGCTTCCGGACATGGCGGGCGCGATTGCGACACCGGTCGGAATGCTTGTCATTCTGTTTGTTTTTGACTGGCGGCTGGGGCTTCTCAGCCTCGTTCCGACGCTTGTCGCGTTCGGAATCATGGCGAAGATGACGGGGCGCGGCATGGCGGAGAAGATGAAGCAGTATCAGAGCGCGCTTGAAGATATGAACAATGAGGCGGTGGAGTATGTCCGAGGGATTCCCGTTGTCAAAACCTTCGGACAGACAGTGTTTTCCTTCAAGCGGTTTAAAGGCTCCATCGACCGCTATAACACATGGGTCGTAGCATATACCAAGGAGCTGATGCGGCCGATGCTTTGGTTCACGACGGCGATCAACAGCGTCTTTGCGCTGCTCATCGCCGCAGGGCTTCTGATTACGGGTCACGGCGCGGCGGAGCCGACATTTCTCATGAACCTGATTTTCTATATCATCTTTACGCCGATCATCTCGGTGACGCTCAACAAGGTCATGTACATGAGCGAAAATACCTTGATTGTAAACGACGCGCTGGCGCGGATTCATTCGATCCTCGATTTGCAGCCTCTGCCTGAGCCTGAGAGCCCGCAGCTTCCTCTGGACAATTCGGTGGAGTTTGAGGACGTTTCGTTCCGTTACCGCGGAGCCGATACCGACGCTGTGAGTCATGTGTCTTTTTCCGTGCGTCCCGGGCAGACCGTGGCGCTTGTCGGACCTTCGGGAGGCGGAAAAACGACGGTCGCGGGACTTATTTCCCGCTTTTGGGACGTAAAGGACGGCGCAGTAAAGGTGGGCGGCGTGAACGTCAAGAATCTTGAAAAGAAGCGTCTGATGGATACGGTGGCGTATGTGTTTCAGGACAGCCGGCTTTTGAAAACCTCCATATTTGAAAATGTGAGGCTCGGGAAACCGGAGGCGACGAGAGAAGAGGTGTTTGCGGCGCTTCACAGTGCGCAGTGCGACGATATCGTCGATAAGCTGCCGGAGGGAATCGACACGGTCGTGGGCACCGGCGGCGTCTATCTGTCGGGCGGTGAACAGCAAAGGATCGCGATCGCCCGTGTGATGCTGAAAAACGCGCCGATCTTGGTGCTGGACGAAGCCACGGCTTTTGCCGACCCCGAAAACGAGTACATGGTGCAGAAGGCGTTCGAGCGGCTGGCCAAGGATAAAACCGTCGTCATGATCGCACACAGGCTGACGACGGTCAAGAACGCGGATTGCATCTATGTGATGAAAGACGGCGGTATTGCGGAAAGCGGTACGCATGAAAAGCTGCTGGAGGACAACGGCCTTTACAAAAAGATGTGGGACGACTACCAGACTTCCGTGAGCTGGAAGGTAGGAGGTGCGGTATGATAAATTTTCTGATGAAAAAATACGCGCTTTCGCGAAACGGAGCGAAGGATCTTATCAAAGCGACGATCTCCTGCACGCTTTCAAACATCGTTCTGATGCTTCCCGTCAGTCTTTTGTATCTGCTGGTAGATGATCTTTACGGCGGCGGCGTGCCGAAATCGCACGACTGGATTTACGGCGTGGGGATCGCGGCGGCGCTTGTACTGATTTTCCTGACCGCATGGTGGCAGTACAATGCGACCTATTTTGCGACCTATAAGGAGAGCGCCGTGCGCCGCGTGACGCTCGCGGAAAAGCTCCGTAAGCTCCCGCTTGCCTTTTTCGGCAAAAAAGACCTTTCCGATCTGACAAGCACGCTGATGGCGGACTGTGCGACGCTTGAAACGGCGTTCTCGCACTGGATTCCCGAGTTCTTCGGCTCGATTCTTTCCACCGTGCTGATCGCGGTCAGCATGTTCTTCTACGATTATCGGATGGCGCTTGCCGCGCTTTGGGTGCTTCCCGTGGCGCTTGCCATCGTCGCCTTTTCCAAGAAGGTGCAGAACTATTTTACGAGAAAGCAGATGAAAGCCAAGATGGCGCTTGCCGACGGCATTCAGGAATGCCTTGAAACGGTGCGCGACCTCAAATCCAACAATGCGGAAGGCGCTTATCTTAGAGGACTCGACCGCAAAATCGGGGCGGTGGAGGGACGCGCGATCAAAAGCGAGCTCGGTGCCGCAATGTTTGTCGTTACGGCAGGCATGCTGTTGAAGCTGGGGATCGCCACGACGGCGCTTGTCGGAGGCTCGCTCCTGATAAAAGGCGAGCTGCCTGTTATGACGTTTTTCATGTATCTGCTCGTGGTGTCGAGGCTGTACGATCCGATGTCGGGCGCGCTGCAAAATCTTGCCGCGATCCTTTCGACGCAGATCAACATCGACCGTATGAGGGAGATCGAAGAGTATCCCATTCAGCCGGGGACAGCCGATTTCCATTCGAACGGATATGATATCGAGTTCAAAAACGTCGGCTTTGCTTACAACAGCGGCGAAACGGTGCTGAAAAATGTGTCCTTTACGGCAAAGCAGGGCGAGGTAACAGCCCTTATCGGTCCGTCAGGCGGCGGAAAGTCCACGGCGGCAAAGCTTGCAGCGCGTTTTTGGGATGTCGAGCGCGGTGTCATTACCGTTGGCGGAACGGATGTGAAAACCGTCGATCCGGAAAAGCTGCTCTCGGCTTATTCGATTGTGTTCCAGGATGTGACGCTTTTCAACAATACGGTGATGGAGAATATCCGGATCGGCAGACAGGGAGCAAGCGACGAGGATGTCATGCGCGCGGCCAGAGAAGCGCGGTGCGATGAATTTGTGTCAAGGCTTCCGAACGGCTATCAGACGATGATCGGGGAGAACGGCTCCACACTGTCCGGCGGCGAGCGTCAGCGGATATCCATTGCCCGCGCGCTTTTAAAGGATGCGCCGATCATCCTGCTCGACGAGGCGACGGCCTCGCTCGACGCGGAAAACGAAACGGAGATCCAAGAGGCGATCTCGAGACTTGTCAAGGACAAGACGGTGCTGATCATCGCCCATCGCATGAGAACCGTCGAGGGCGCGGATAAGCTTGTGCTGTTGCGGGACGGCTTGGTCGCAGAAGAGGGCAGTCCGGCGGAGCTGACCCGAAAAAACGGATTTTATGCAAAAATGGTCGCGCTGCAAAAGCAAAGCGGCGAATGGACGATCGGCGGCTGAGGCAGTTCGTACAATATTCGCGCGGCATGTAAAAAAACGGAACGCAGATTCGGTTTGAATCCGCGTTCCGTTTTTTTGATATGTACGGTGTTTTTCATTCGGAAAAGAGGAAAACAAGCAGACGGACGGTCTGCTCGATCATTTCCGTATAATCGATATACGGATGCCGATGATATACCGCTTCATGACAGAGCGTTTCTATCAGATTATAGGCAATGTGGGTTTTTTCTTTGAGATACGGCGGACGAACGCCGCCGGCTTCTAAATAGCTCGAGACGGTTTCCGTGATTTCATGCTCCAGCTCCATGAAACGCGAATGAACGTCCTTATCGAGATGGCTCATGGCGATCATTTCCTCATGCGCCGCAAGATTCTCCCGGTGCGACTGTATGGCGATTTGAATCAGGCTCCGCGCCTCCGCCTCGATATCGACGGAACCCGTCATGGTTTTCAGAGTCTCTTCCATCGGACGGAATACGTTTGCGAAATACAGCCTCAGGGCATGCAGCAGAATGTCTTTTTTATCCTTGAAATAGCTGTAAACGATTCCCGTGGAAACGCCGGCCAGCTTTGCGATTTCGACGGTAGTGGTTTTATAATATCCTTTTTCGCCGAACGCTCTCAGTCCGGCTTCTATGATTTTATTCTTTTTTTCGATCGCATTGGCCTTTTGAGGCTCTCTGATTTCCGCCATACAATCACTCCTTTTATTTTTACAGTATAACACGGAACAAGAAAAAAGTCAATTTCGATGTGAAATATATTTCATACTACTTGACAAACGGAGAAAATCAGGCGTATAATTCAATATGAAATAAATTTCATATAAGAGGAGACAGAAATGGCAATCGTAGAATTCAAAGGTGTCAGCCGGATATACAAAAGCGGAGATCATGAATTAAAGGCGCTTGACAATGTGGATATGCGTTTGGAGGAGGGCAAATTTGTCGTTATTTTGGGTCCCAGCGGCGCGGGGAAAAGCACGCTGCTCAATTTGCTTGGCGGCTTGGACAGCCCTACAAGCGGGACGATCCTTGTCGATGGAAAGGATATTTCGACATTGACGAGCGATGAGCTGGCGGATTATCGCGCCTCGAAGGTGGGATTTGTTTTTCAGTTTTATAATTTGATTCCTACGCTGACGGTGCTTGAGAATGTGGCACTTGTCCGTGACATCGCAAAGGATGCGCTGGAACCGAAGAAGATGCTCGAAGAGGTGGAGCTGGGCGACCATATCCATCATTTTCCGTCCGAGCTTTCCGGCGGCGAGCAGCAGCGCGTGTCCATCGCCAGAGCTTTGGCGAAAAATCCGAAAATCCTGCTTTGCGACGAGCCGACCGGCGCGCTCGATTCGGGAACCGGCGTGCTTGTTTTGAAGCTGCTTTTATCGATGGCGCGCAGCTACGGCAAAACGATCGTCATCGTCACGCATAACCAGAATATCGCGAAGATGGCGGATGTCGTGATCCGGGTCAAGAACGGAAAAATCAAATCGTGCGAAGAGCAGACCTCTCCCATGAGCGCGGACGAAGTGGAGTGGTGATATGCTGTTTCGAAAATTGGTGAGAACCGCTCTGAAATACAAAGCTCAGTTTATTTCCATGATCATCATGGTGGCGCTCGGCGTCGGCGTGTTCGTCGGCTTCAACATCGAGTGGTACAGCATCGGAGAGAACACGCAGTCCTATTTTGAAAAGACCGATTTTGCCGATTGCCGGATTTATTCGGAGGGCGGTTTTTCCTCGGAGGATGCCGATAAGGTCAAGGCCATCGCGGGCGTTGACGACGCGACGCGCTGGCTCGCGGTCGGTGCGGACGTGAAAAATACCGGAAAGTCGCTTGCGCTGAACGTCGTTGAAAATTATGGGATCTCTTCGTTCCTTGTGATCGAGGGAGAAGGCTATGACAAGGCTTCCGACGGCATGTGGCTTTCCGACCAGTTCGCGGAAAAAAACGGGATTTCCGTAGGGGATTTTTTTACGTTGTCTTATAAAAATGCCGAGATCAGCGCGCGGGTCGTCGGGCTTGTAAAGGCTTCCGAATATATGGTGTGCGTCGCGGACGACAATCAGATCATGCCCGACTATTCCTCATACGGCTATGCGTTTGTTTCGCCGGAGGTGATAAAAGCCGCGCTCGGCGGATATGAGTTTTATCCGCAGATTTACATAAAATCCTCGCTTGAAAAAACGGAGATGGAAGAAAAAATCAACGATGCGCTCGGCAAGACCACGCTTGTGCTCTCGAAAGACGAAAACATGGCATATATGTCGGCGCAGAGCGAAATGGAGGAAGGGCAGACCATGGGCTCGGTGCTTCCCGTGCTCTTTCTGCTGATCGCACTGCTTACCATGGTCACGACGATGCACCGTATCACGGCGAATGAAAAGACGCAAATAGGGACGCTCAAAGCGCTCGGTTTCCGTGACAGACGGATTCTGCGGCACTATACCTCCTATGGCTTTGTCATCGGGCTTGTGGGGACGGTGATCGGCATTGCGCTCGGATACGGAATCGCGGCGGTCATCATCAGCCCGCAGGGCGCGATGGCCACCTATTTCGACCTGCCGGAATGGAAGCTCGTCATGCCGTGGTTCTGCTATCCGGTGATCGTCGGCATCGTGCTTTTTCTGACGTTGATCGGTTTCTTATCGGTCAAGAAGATGCTGAAAGGGACTGCTGCCGAGGCGCTTTTGCCCTATGTGCCGAAGAAGATGAAAAAAACGGCGCTGGAAAAGACACGCTTGTGGAATAAGCTCTCTTTCGGTACCAAATGGAATCTGCGCGATATCCTTCGGCACAAGTCGCGTTCGGCGATGACGCTTATCGGCGTTATCGGCTGTATGGTGCTTCTTGTCGGAGGCCTCGGAATGCGGGATACGGTCACGGGCTTTACCGATCTTTTATATCATGATATCACGAACTACAAATCGCGGATCAATCTCACGGAGACGGCGTCGAATGAAGATGCCATGGCGATCGCGGAGCGTTATGAGGGCGATACGCTCGCTTCTTCCAGCATTCAATATAAGGGCAGGACCGTCACGCTTGAAATATACGACATATCGCACGATAGGATGCGGTTTGCAGACGAGGATAATCGGCTCATCGAGCTTGGAGATGAAGGCGCATATATCTGTATCCGCATGGCAAACGAGGGGGTGAAGGTCGGTGACACGATATCCTTCTCGCCATACGGAAGCGATCGAAGCTATGAAGTGCGGGTCGCGGGCGTTATCCGTTCTATGATGACCGAGAGCATCACCATGACAAGAAGCTATGCGGAATCGGCAGGCATCGAATATCATATCGGCGCGGTTTTCACCGATGCGGCCACGGAGGAGATTGCTCAGGACGAAGCGATCGCCGGCAAGCAGACAAAGCAGACGATCGTGGATTCTTTCGACAGCTTTTTGGAGGTGATGGACATGATGATCTTTATTTTGGTGCTGGCTGCCGTTGTGCTCGGTCTTGTGGTGCTGTATAATCTCGGAACGATGAGCTATACCGAGCGGTATCGGGAGCTTGCGACGCTGAAGGTGGTCGGATTTCGGGATAAGCAGATCGGGAAGCTCTTGATCAGTCAGAACATTTGGCTGACCGTGATCGGCATTCTGATCGGACTGCCTGCGGGTGTCGGCGTGCTGTCCTATCTGCTTACAGCCCTCGGCAGCGAGTATGAGATGAAAATGACCGTCGGGGCGCTGACGTACTGCGTGAGCATTCTGCTGACCTTCGGCGTGTCGTTCCTTGTGAATTTCTTTATTGCGAGAAAAAACCGCAAAATCGATATGGTAGAAGCCCTTAAAGGCAGAGAATGAGGAGGTAATTTTATGCTGAAGATCGTAATGAAAATCGACGGAATGGCCTGCGGCATGTGCGAGGCACATGTCAACGACGCGCTGCGGCGCGTGGACGGCGTGAAGAAGACGAGCTCTTCTTATTCAAAAGGACAATCCGAGGTGATCGCCGAGGATACGGTGGATACGGACCGGCTGCGCGCGGAGGTGGAGCAGACGGGATACAAAGTGTTGTCCATCAGTGCCGTGCCATATGAGAAGCAGGGATTCTTCTCCCGATTCAAAAAATGAAAGCCGAAAAAAGCGACGGTAAAAATCCGTCGCTTTTTTTGTGAGAATTGCATGTTCATTCCGTAAGATCATTTCTAAAAACCATGCCGAACACTTTTGTGTTCGGCATGATTTGTTTGGTTGCGGGGGCGGGATTTGAACCACACGACCTTCGGGTTATGAGCCCGACGAGCTACCAGGCTGCTCCACCCCGCGATATCTTGGTGCCGGAAACCGGGATCGAACCGGTACGGGATATAAGTCCCACGGGATTTTAAGTCCCGGGCGTCTGCCTGTTCCGCCATTCCGGCGTAATTCGGTTGCCTGCCCATTTATCATATCACGTTCCGACGGGTTTGTCAACCATATTTTTGCAAAAAATAAAATTTTCATTCGACAAATACGAAATTCCGTGATTTCCGCATTTTTCCTGTATTTCGGTTGACATCATATCGGAATCGGGATATAATAATTGACGGAAAAAATTGTATGCGATACAAAATTTTTCGTTTAAAATGATGAAAGGGGCTGTCATTATGGATATCCGGAGGATTCTTTCCGCTGTCGATCACACGCTGCTTTCTCCAGTCGCCACACAGGCCGAGGTATATGCTCTTTGCGACGAGGCGATCGCGTATCGCACCGCTTCCGTCTGTATTCCGCCGGCCTTTGTCGCGTCGGTGCGGGATTATGTCACGGATAAAATGCGGGTTTGCACGGTCGTCGGCTTTCCGAACGGCTACAATACGACCGCTTCCAAGGTTTACGAGGCACGGAACGCGATAGAAAACGGCGCGGACGAAATCGACATGGTCATCAACATCGGATGGCTCAGGGATAAAAAATATGCCGAGCTGCTTTCCGAGATCAAAGCGGTGAGAGCGGCCTGCACAGGGAAAATTCTCAAGGTGATCGTCGAGACCTGTCTGCTCGCCGAGGAGAAAAAAATCAAGGTCTGCGGGCTTGTCGGCGCTTCCGGCGCGGATTATATCAAAACGAGCACCGGCTTTTCGTCCGGCGGCGCGACAAGAGAGGATATCCGGCTTTTCGCCATACATCGCGCGCCGACGCTGAAAATCAAGGCAGCCGGCGGGATTTCCTCGCTTGCGGACGCGGAGGCGATGCTGTCGCTCGGCGCGGACAGGCTTGGAACGAGCCGGATCGTAAAGCTCGTGAAGGAGCTTGAAAAATCCGAAATGCAAATCGGATAAGAAAGGAAAAGGAATATGTCTACACCTCATATTGCGGCGGAAAAAGGGGATTTCGCAAAGACCGTGCTGATGCCGGGCGATCCGCTGCGTTCAAAATTCATCGCCGAGACTTATCTCGAAAATCCCGTGCTGGTCAACGATATCCGCGGCATCCAAGGGTATACGGGAACGTGGAAGGGAACGCGCGTTTCCGTCATGGCGAGCGGCATGGGAATGCCTTCTATGGCGATTTACAGCTACGAGCTCTACAAATTTTTTGATGTCGACAACATCATCCGTATCGGAACGGCGGGCGCGATCTCCGAGAAGCTGCATCTGCGCGATGTCGTCGCGGGGCTTGGCGCCTGCACCAATTCCGATTTCGCCGCTCAGTACAAGCTTCAGGGCACCTATGCGCCGACGGCGAGCTACCGGCTCCTCAAAACGGCGGATACCGTGGCGCAGTCGCTGGGACTTGTTTTGAATATCGGCAACATTTTGTCGGAGGACACGTTTTATCACGACGATCCCACGGCGTCCCGCGAATGGGCGAAAATGGGCGTGCTCGCAGTGGAGATGGAGGCTGCCGCGCTGTATATGAACGCGGCGAGACTGGGAAAGCACGCGCTTGCCGTCTGCACCATATCCAATCATCTGCTGACCGGCGAGGAAACCACCGCCGAGGAACGGCAGAGCTCTTTTACGCAGATGATGGAGCTTGCGCTCGGCACGGCTGCGGCGCTTGACCGCGGCTAAATAAACCGAAATTCTGAGGTGTTTGTATGCGAATGACCGATATTTTGGAAAAAAAGCGGGACGGCGGTGAGCTGTCGCGCGCGGAGCTTGAATTTTTTGTGCGGGGTCTGACGTCGGGAGAGATCCCGGATTATCAGATATCGGCGTGGCTTATGGCAGTCTATTTCCGCGGTATGAGCGACCGCGAGCTTGCAGACCTCACCGAACTTATGGCGCATTCCGGCGATATGACCGATCTTGCGCCGCTCGGAGACCGCACGGTGGATAAGCACAGCACGGGCGGCGTCGGGGATAAAACGACGCTGATCGTGGCACCGCTCGTGGCCTGCCTCGGCGGAATCGTCGCCAAGATGTCGGGCAGAGGGCTCGGCTTTACCGGCGGCACCGTCGATAAGCTCGAGGCGATCCCCGGCTTTCGCACGGAGCTTTCCTCGGGGGAATTTCTCGCCACGGCGGCAGCTCACGGACTTTGTGTGGTCGGTCAGTCCGGCAATCTCGCGCCGGCGGACAAGAAGCTGTATGCACTGCGCGACGTGACGGCGACGGTGGAGTCGATCCCGCTGATTGCGTCGAGCGTCATGTCCAAAAAGCTGGCAGCCGGAGCCCGCTCCATCGTGCTCGACGTCAAGGTCGGGAGCGGTTCTTTTATGAAAGATCTCGAAAGCGCCAAGCTTTTGGCGGAGAAAATGGCGGCGATCGGGAAGTCCGCGGGACGGCGTATGGCGGCGGTGCTCACGAATATGGACATGCCGCTCGGACATGCGGTCGGCAATTCGCTTGAGGTGGCGGAGGCAGTCCGCGTGCTGGAGGGAAGAGGGCCCGCGGATCTTGCCGAGGTATCGCTGACGCTCGCCTCGCATATGCTGTCCCTTGCGGCCGGAGAGACGCCGGATTCGGCAAGGATGAGATGCGAGCGTGCGCTTGCGGACGGCTCCGCGAAGAGAAAGCTCTGTGAAATGGTTTTGGCGCAGGGCGGCGACGCTTCTTATATCGAAAATCCCGACCGTTTTCCGAAAGCGGAGATTGTGTCCTGCGTTCTGTCGCCGTGCGAGGGCTACCTTTCGCATATGAACGCGGAGAAAATCGGCGCGGCAAGCTCCGTTCTCGGTGCGGGACGTGAGAAAAAAGGAGATGCCGTCGATCATAGCGCGGGAATCGTGCTGTTTAAGAAAACGGGCGGATATGTGAAGCGGGGCGAGACGATTGCCGAGCTGCATACGAGCGACCGCATGAGAATTGCGGAGGCGGAGACGATCTTTCTCGCCGCGCTTGCTTTTTCCGCGGAAAAGCCGGAGCCGCAGAGGCTCATTTACGACGTCATCCGATAATGTGCATTTCCGGAGGGAAACGGTATGTGGGTTCTGCTTGCTTTTTTGTCCGCGCTGTTTGCGGGAGTGACGTCGATTCTCGCTAAGATCGGCATCAAAAAGACAGATTCCTCCGTTGCGACGGCGATCCGTACCGTGATCGTATTGCTTTTTTCATGGCTCATGGTATGGATCGTCGGTTCGTCGGATACGCTCGCGTCGATCGGCGGGAAATCGTTTTTGTTCCTGATCCTTTCGGGGCTTGCGACGGGTGCGTCATGGCTCTGTTATTTCAAAGCGCTCTCCGTGGGGGATGTAAACAAGGTGGTGCCGGTCGATAAATCGTCTGCGGTGCTGTCCATTCTCCTCGCCATTGTGATCTTCGGCGAGACAGAGCAGCTTGCCGTGAAGCTGACCGGCACGCTGCTGATCGCCGTCGGGACCTATCTTATGACATGTCGGAAAGAGAACGCGGGCGCTGTTAAAGATGGGAATTGGTTCCCATGGGCGGCGGGCTCCGCTGTTTTTGCGGCGCTTCAGTCGGTGCTGGCGAAAATCGGCGTCGAGAATGTGGAATCGAATCTTGCGACGGCGATTCGCACCACGGTCGTACTGGTCATGGCGTGGCTTGTCGTGTTCTGCACGCACAAAACGGGAGAAGTCCGGCATATTCCGAAGAGAGAGCTTCTTTTTATCTGTCTTTCTGGGATCGCAACGGGCGCGTCATGGCTGTGCTATTACCGGGCGCTGGCGATGGGACAGGCGAGCATCGTCATTCCCATCGATAAGCTCAGTATCGTCGTGTCGGTGGCGTTTGCGTATTTTGCATTCGGGGAGAAGCTGACGAAAAAATCTGCGGCGGGACTTGCGCTCATCGTCGTCGGGACGCTCGGCATGGCGATTTTCCGATGATGACGGAAAGGATGCGATATGGAGCATCAGATTGTATTTTTACCGAAAGAAATATGGCGGGATCATGTGGTCCCGATCTGTTATACGACAAACGAATATTATGATGTCGCGGTCGAGCGGCTGGACAGCGGATTTGCCGTTTCTATGGAGAAGAAGCCGTTTGATGTTCCTGTCACGCATACGCCGGAGGAATATGATTTCCCAGATAAGCTGTATGCCGAATGGTGGCAGGACGCCGGCGCTTGGGGCATTGTTGAGGAGGGAAAGCTTGTTGCCGTGATAGAAACGTGCCCTGAGACTTGGTCGAATCGGCTCCGCGTGACGGAGCTGTGGGTGGAGGAAAGCCGTCGGCGCCGGAAGATCGGACACGCCTTGATGGAGCTTGCCAAAAATCAGGCGAGGTCGGAGGGACGGCGCGCGGTTATATTGGAAACGCAGTCCTGCAATGTGGGCGCAATCGGCTTTTATCTGCATGAGGGCTTTACCCTTGTTGGGCTTGATACCTGTTGCTACAGCAACTGCGATATCGAGAGGCGCGAGGTTCGTCTGGAGCTTGGCTGGTTTTCCTCGCCGTCGGATTTGAAAGAGATATGAACCGATATGATGAAGATTTTTGGAAAGCATTGGATGAATTAGTGAATAACTCTGAAATCATAATTGATAGACCCAAGGGAACGTCACATCCCAAATATCCCGATTTTATTTATCGCGTTGATTATGGATATCTAAGTGATACATCGTCTATGGATGGTGCAGGAATAGATGTATGGGTAGGAAGTGGAGAAAAAAAGATTGTGTGCATTGTTGATTTGATGAAAAGAGACTCAGAAATCAAAATATTGATTGGATGCACAGAAGAAGAAAAGTCAATCGTATATGAAACCTGCAACGAAACACAGTTTATGAAAGGTGTTTTAATACGTCGATAAATTCCAATTGTAAACTCATAATTTTATAGGTGCTTATCACACCTCTTCGAGTTTTAATAAAATCCTCCAAAAGCCTTGAAAATAAAAGATTTACCGCAATGTGTCCGCCTTATTCCTTTATATGATTTCACACAATGTTACCCTTGCCTTGATTGCTCATAAGGGCAAAATCAAGGGCAGAAAAAACTGATAATAAGATATAACAAAGTGTGGCAATCGGAGAACTGTGATGTATGTGCGAATATATTACACATTGACTTTCCAAGAAATTATGCTAAAATAACAGTTAGTTCAAACTAATCAATTTAGTATAGAACCTTGAGTTTATAATTGAAAAAAGTACAGGAGGCTGTTATGAAATGCCATATTGAAAAAAATTCAGTGCAGGAAACACTGATTATTCCCTTATACGGGAGAAAAAAATGCACACAAAAATTTCCGCAGCTTTATCGTGATGAAACCGCTATACGTTTAATTGAACAGATTGATTATGATTTTTCTGAGATGGAAAAAAAGAGCGATAGTTCCATGCAGGAATTTGGCTTTTTAGAGCTTGCTATGCGCCAGAATGATTTGGCTTATGAAGTTAAGGAATATTTGAAAAGCCACCCAAACGCCGCTGTTGTAAATATGGGCTGCGGTCTGGACAATACGGGGAGAAATTGCGATAATGGGTTCTGCCATATTTACAATATCGACTTCCCCGATGTTATTGAAGTCAGAAACCATTTGCTTCCTGCAGGAGAACGCGAAAAGAATATCGCCGCTGATCTGAAAGACACCTCATGGTTTGACGAGGTCGATGCCAGCGAGGGAGTGATTTTCTTCGCTGCGGGAGTGTTTTATTATTTTCTGACAGAAGAAGTGAAAGCTTTGTTTTTGGCGATGGCAGAGCGTTTTCCGGAAGGCAGGATTGTGTTCGATACTGCCGGAAAGACAGCGGTTAAGCTGATGGTGAAAACATGGATAAAACAAGCAGAAATCAAAGATGTAAATGCATACTTTTCGGTTGGAGATATCCAAAAGGAGATTGCTCCGTGGTCAGAAAAATTTCGGCTGTCGTGTCGGGGTTATATGCTGGGCTATCAAAGTCTGAATGTACCCTCTGTCAAAAAACTGTATCGGGTATTGGCAAAAGTCGGGGATAACTTGATGAAAATGAAAATTGTACGAGTTGATTTTTGCACCTGTCAAAAATGACACAATTTCAGATATAAGGGAGCTGTACCAGAATCCGAAAAAGCATATAGGAGCGTTTGCAGGGCTTGGAAGAAGTATGGTAAAAATTCCTATATCATTGTTGCAAATAAGCAACTCTCGAAAATTAACCGTATAATCGGAAACACCGCCAGCGGTCACACGCTGGACGGTGTTTTTCTCTGTCTATCGGCTATCTCTGTCAGCAGATTTCTTCCGCCGTCTTGGCTGATTTCTCTGCCTGCCCTCCGTCTGTATCTGGTGCAGGCGTTTCAATATGCTCTCATGCTCTGGCGGTCTGCGCTGCTGTTTATCCGCATTTTTAGATTTTCTGTTGGTCTGGCGTTCCCACTCGGCAAGGTCACGGTTATACTGCTCCACAACGCCCTCCATTTCTCGGAACGTCCGCATAAATGCCTGCACATCGGGATAACCGTCCTCTTTCAGAATGTCGGACAGCTTATCCGGTTTTGCGGCGATTTCCTTTTCCGTCCGCTGTATCTGCTCAGACGGGGCTTTCCGCTCTTTGCCTTCGAATATCCCTTTTGTATCCGCAATGCGCCTTGGTGTGTTCTCCGCCCGAAAGCGTATCGAACGGCCGCCGGAGGATTTCCGGGTCCGTATCGATAAGGGAAAGCTCGTGTTCGAGCATCCAGATTTCACATCCGGGATGATGCGCGTACAGGATATCGACTGGGAGCTGAGAGGGATCCGCCATTTCATAGGGAAACAGGTCGAACGGTACTGGCGACGAAATCGTTCCATGGTATTCGTACCGATCCATCATCAAGCGGAAAAGGGCGGTCTTGCCGCGGCCGTTTCTTCCGATGAAGCAGCGTTTCCAGCTCGTGTCGATTTGGGAGCTTGCGTTTTTGTAGATGTCGTCGTGACTGCCGTCATAGGCAAAGGTGAGATTTGTGATTTTTATGGCTGACACGAGAATTCTCCTTTCCTTGTGCGAAAATATGAGCCGCAGGAAAACATGGTTATCCTGCGGCTCATGTTCTGCTGTGAGAATGGCTCACGGCAAAATGATGATAAGGCGAAAGGATATCCGTTTTCCTGCTGCAGCGCGAAAATACCGGACGAAGGGGAGCTTTCGCCTTTTACGGAACAATGCGCCGATTGATTTCAGCGGGAAATACGAAGCATCCTCTCATCTCCAATCGTGTCGTTTTTTCAGTATCAAAGGAAGCTTCCGCTTTGTCAGGGGCGGGAATAAAAAATGCGGGATTTCGATTTATCTTTTTATTTGATGTTGCTTTTCTGATTCGTTTGCGCTATAATAATAAAGTCTGTAAAAGAGGGATTTCCTTCCGTGAGAAAAAGAAAAAACGCACTGCTCGTGTGCGTCTTTTTTGGAGCAGGCGACGGGAATCGAACCCGCATATTCAGCTTGGGAAGCTGATGTTCTACCACTGAACTACGCCTGCAAAAAAACTCCGGCGAGCGGAGTTTTGGAGCTAATGGGGGGACTCGAACCCCCGACCTGTTGATTACGAATCAACTGCTCTACCAACTGAGCCACATTAGCGAGCGATTTTTTGCATGGACTATTTTATCATAACAAAACCGGTTTGTCAACAAAAAAATGAAAATATTCAAAGAATTTCTGAAAGGGATATCAAAAGAATGAAGCTAACGGACATCACCTCGGTTCGCTCCCTGATGGAAAAGCACGGGATTTCACCGCAGAAGCGATACGGTCAAAATTTTCTCGTGAATGAAAGCGTCGTAAACCGAATCGCAGATACGGCGGGGGACGGAGACGGGGCGCTTGGCATTCTCGAGATCGGTCCCGGCATCGGAACGCTGACCGAAAAGCTTGCCGAGCGGTATCGCAGGGTCGTTGCGATTGAGATCGACAAAAGCCTTTTGCCGGTGCTTTCGGAGACGCTTGCGGACTGTGAGAATGTGAAGATACTGAACGGCGACGCGATGAAAACGGATCTTTCTGCGCTTGTGCGCGATGAATTCCGAGATATGCGCGTCGCGGTCTGCGCGAATCTGCCGTATTACATCACCTCTCCTATCCTCATGCGCCTGCTTGAAACGGAAGGCCTTTTTGAGTCCGTGACGGTCATGATTCAAAAGGAGGTCGCGGATAGGCTTTGCGCCGCGCCGGGGACGCCGGAATACGGCGCCATCACGGCGGCGTGCGCCTACTATGCGCACACGGAAAAGTGCTTTGCCGTTTCTCCCGCAAGCTTTATTCCGCCGCCGAAGGTGACCTCCGAGGTGATCCGGATGAACCTTTACGGTACCGCGCCCGTACAATGTAAGAGCAAAGAGAATTTGTTTCGCGTGATTCGCGGCGCGTTCGCAAAACGGCGGAAAACGCTCGCCAATTCTCTCGCAGGAGAGACCTCGAAGCGGACAAAAGCGGAGATCGAGTCTGCTCTCGTTTCGCTGGGGTACCGAGCGGATATCCGCGGCGAGGCGCTTGGGCTTTCGGATTTTGCACGGATTTCCGACTTGATTGAACTATGATCCGTTAAAATACACAGCAGGAGGCTTTTATGAACGAAAAGCTTGTATCATTTAAAGAATGGATAAAGGGGAAGCATGTGGCGCTCGTCGGCATGGGCATCAGCAACCGCGCTGCGGCGGATTTTCTTCTGTCGTGCGGAGCGCGCCTTACCGCGCGTGACAAAAATCCCGCGCCGGACGCGGAAACCGTGGATTTCCTCCGCACGCGCGGCGTGCGCATGATTTACGGGGAAAGCTATCTTTCGGATATCGACGAAGATGTGATTTTCAAATCGCCCGGCATCCGGTATGACGTGCCGGAGCTTCTGCGCGCCGGGGAACGCGGCGCTGTCGTGACCTCGGAAATGGAGGTTTTCTGCGCGCTTTGTCCGTGCCGGATTTTCGCCGTGACGGGCAGCGACGGTAAGACGACCACGACGACCGTGATCTCCAAAATGCTGGAACGTGCGGCGGAAAAAAGCGGCGCGCGCGTCTTTCTCGGCGGCAACATCGGAACTCCTTTGCTTCCCATGATTGAGGAAATAGGAGAAGAGGACTTCGCCGTGCTGGAGCTGTCGAGCTTTCAGCTGCATACGATGAAATTCACGCCGTATTCGGCGGTGATCACCAATATTACGCCGAATCACCTCAACTGGCACACGTCGATGGAGGAATATACCGACTGCAAGCGGAACATTTGGCGGTATCAGACGGAGGAGTGCCGCCTCGTTCTCAATGCGGAGAACGAGCTGACGCGCGCGATGGCGGACGAGGCGCCCTCGCATGTCACGCTGTTTTCCTCAAAACAGAAGCCCGGGCATCTGGATTCCTGCTATTATAAGGACGGGGCGATCTGGTATTATGACGGAACGGAGCATTTTGTCATGAACCGTTCCGATATCAAAATCGTCGGGATGCACAATGTGGAAAATTATATGGCGGCAGTCTCCGCCGTTTGGGGAATCGTCGGTACCGAGGATATGACGGAGGTCGCGCGTACTTTCGGCGGTGTTCGTCACCGCATCGAGCTTGTCGCGGAAAAAAACGGTGTGAAGTTCTATAACAGCTCGATCGATACAAGTCCGACGAGAACGCTTGCGGCGCTGTCCTCTTTTGAGGAGAAGCTCATCGTGATCGTCGGCGGCTATGACAAGCACATCCCGATCGAGCCCTTGATCGCGCCGCTTGCCGCGAAGGCGAAATTCGTCGTGGCGACGGGCGATACCGGCATGCAGGTGCTGGAAGAGCTTGTGGAATTTGGCTATCCGCGCCGCAGCATCGCTTACATAGGCAGCTTTGACGACGCGGTAAGCTATGCGGCGGGACGCGCAAAGAGCGGCGATACCGTGCTTTTGTCTCCCGCGGCGGCAAGCTTCGACGCTTTCCCGAATTTTGAGCGGCGCGGCGACCGTTTTACGGAGCTTGTAAAGGAATTGTGAGAACCATATAAAAAAGAAAGGAAAAATAAAATGCAGACAAAACAGCTTTTGACCGATCTGTGCGGACTTATGTCCGTCGTCGGCTTCGAATCGTACGACGAGGCGGCACTCACGAGGCTTGTCGAGCCGTATTTCGACGAGCATGAGTACGACGCGGTCGGCAATCATATTTTCATAAAGCGCTGCGGAAGGGAAAAGGCAGGGAAGCTTTTCATCGACGCCCATTATGACGAGGTGGGACTGCTCGTAAAGGGCATCACGGACGACGGACATCTGCGCGTGTGCGCACAGGGCGGCGTGGACGCCCGCATTCTGCCCGCCTCGGAAGTTGTCGTATACGGACAGAAGACGCTCCGCGGCATCGTTTTGACGAAGCCAAAGGAGCTTATGACTGGGGACGAAAGCTCCCGGCTTGTTCCCGTGACGGAGCTGCTCATCGATACGGGGCTTGGCAAGGAGGAAGCGGAAACGCAGACGCCTGTCGGTACGCCGGTAGGCTTTGAGCCGGAATATACGGAGCTTGCGGGCGGGTATCTCGCCGGAAAGGGCTTCGATAACAAGTGCTCCGCCGCCGCGGTGCTTGCGGCGCTGTCGGAGCTTGATATGAGCACAATAAGCTGCGACATCTATTTTTCGATGTCCGCTCGCGAGGAGGTCGGACACCGCGCTGTGACAGCCGCGGCGTTCCGCATCCGACCGGATGCGGCGCTTGTGCTCGACGTGACCTTTGGTTTGGCGCCGGAGGGCAAAAAGCCCGGCGATTCCGATATGAAAGGCGGTCCTGCGGTCTCGCTTTCCGCGATGTTGGATAAGCCGCTTACCGATTTTATCCTTGACACGGCGAAGGAGGAGAGCATTCCCATCCAGACGGTGGTGGAGGCGACGGGCACCGGCACCCATGCGGACGAGCTCGTATACGCTGCGGGCGGAATCCCGACGGCGCTTATCGGGATCCCGATTTGGTTCATGCATACGGCGAATGAAATCCTGAATCTTGAAGATGTGGAAAGCGCCGCGCGTCTTGTGGCGGCGGTCATCCGGAGAAGATTCGGCGTGTCGCCGGAAAAAGGGAGGTGATGAGGATGAAAAGAACGGAACGGATGGAAACCCTTGCCCGTGCCGCAGCGCCGTCCGGCTGTGAGGCCGCCACGGCGGAAATCATAAAAGCGGAGCTCAGCGGGGTCTGCGACGAAATCACAACGGATAAGGTGGGCAATCTGATTGCGAGAATCGCTCCGAAAAAGGGAAAAGCGCAGGGACGCATTCTTCTTGCGGCGCATATGGACGAGCCCGGCTTTATGATCAAAAATATCGACGGGGATGGCCGTCTGCGGCTTTCTCTTCTCGGCAGTCTCGACACGCGCACGCTGTCCGGGCGCAGAGTGGCTCTCGTTTCCGGCGTGCGCGGCGTGGTTTCGGCAAAGCCGATTCACGCGCAGTCCGGCGACGAGCGTTCAAAGCCGACGCCTGCGGACAAGCTCTATATCGAGCTTGGCGCAAAGGACAAGGCGGAGGCGGAAACGCTTGTCCGCCTCGGGGACTACGGGACGTTCGAGCCAAAATTTACCCCTCTTGCAAACGGACTTTATGCCGGCAAGGCGCTCGGCGGACGCTCCATGTGCGCACTCCTCTGCGAGCTTGCGGAGAAAATCCGGGGAGAAGAGCTTGATACTGAGATAACGGATGAAATATTCTTTGTGTTTTCGGTCAAGCGGGAGATCGCCCGTGCGCAGTTCGCCATCGAAACCGCGGCGTATTCGGTCATGCCGGAAAAAGCGATTCTCTTTGACGCGGCGCCTGCCGCGGACTTCGGCGGCGCATCGGAAACGGTACGCGGCGCAAAGCTTGGCGACGGCGTTGTGATAGCGCCCGCCGATATGAAAACGATCTATGACCGCACGATGCTTAGAGAAGCGGTCGCCTGCTGTGAAAAAAACGGGATCCGGCATCAGTATCCTTCGAGCGCGGCGGGCGCCGGCGGAGAGGGCGGCACTGTCCATAAGACGGCGTCGGGGATCCGCACGCTTTCCCTCGGCATTCCAACGAGGAACCTGCATTCCGGCGCTGAAATCATCGGAACGGCGGATTATGAGGCGGCGCTTTCTCTCGGCTTTGAGCTTGTCCGCTCTCTTTCCCGCTGATAGCGGAAAGCATGGATACCGGAACGAGAATTTCCTGTCCCTGTAAGAGGATGGCATGCGAAAGACATGGAAACTGTCCCGCATGTGCGGAGCATCGCAGTTGCGGCCGTATGAGGAAAAACGCGTGCGGGAAAAAGGCTTGTTCGGGACAGGACGAGGATTACGAAATTACAGAATAACGGCGGTGTGCCGCATGGCGCCCGCAGGAAAGGATAAAAAACGATGTTTGCACAGCTTAAAAAATTTGTATATGCGCACGGCGTGTCCGGCGACGAGGAGAATATTTCCTCGGTGATCGCTTCGGATATCGCGCCGTATGTGGACAAGGTCTATACCGATGCGATGGGGAACCTGATCGCGTTCAAAAAAGGAAAGGGCGAGAATCCGAAAAAGCTGATGTTCGCCGCGCATATGGACGAAATCGGCTTTATGGTGAGCTTCATCGACGACAAGGGATATCTGCGCGTTTCCAAAATGGGCGGCATCAACTATAACGCCGCCGCGTTTTCCGAGGTGGAATTTGGGAACGGTACGCTCGGCGTGATCGTGCCGGAGGCGCGCACGGCGGCGAAGGACTTCCGTCCTGAGGTGTTTTACGTCGATATCGGTGCGAAGAGCAAAAAGGATGCGGAGCGCCGCGTGAGGATCGGCGATACCTGCCGTGTATCGCCGAAGCTCATCCACCTTGCGGGAAGCCGCGTGGCGGGACGTCCGATCGACGACAGAATCGGCTGTCTGATGCTTTTTGAGGCGGCAAAGACAGCGAAAAGCTTTGAAAACGACACCTATTTTGTGTTTACCGTGCAGGAGGAGGTCGGCGTGCGCGGCGCGAAAACCTCTGCGTTTTCCATCGCGCCCGACTGGGCGGTCGCCGCGGATATCGGCGGCTCCGGCGACGTTCCGAACTGCGCGCCGTTCGAGGTGGTGCTCGGAAAGGGGATCGCGATCAAGCTCAAAGACGGTATGGTCATTTGCCACAAGAAAATGGTCGAGACGATGAAGTCCGTCGCCGAAGCGGGAGACATCCCGTATCAGCTTGAAATTCTCGAATCCGGCGGCACGGACACTTGTATGTTACAGCAGGCGGCGGGCGGCTGCATCGCGGGCGCTTTGTCCATTCCGACGCGCTACGGCCACAGCGCTGTCGAGGTCGTGGATATGAACGACGTCGCGGGAGGCGTGAAAATTCTTGCGGGACTTTGTGAAACAAGGCTGGGCGAATGAAGTCTCCTTTGAAGCGTTGATCGCGTCGCCGTCGGATATCCCGGCGTGGCTGGCGCTTGTCATGCGGGTGTCGGACAACTGCTTGATATAACGGACGGAGACGTTGAAAAAGAATATTGGGAGAAAAACGGCTTATATGAGATCGGGGGACAGGATGGCGGGCGTTCTGCTGTTTTCGCCCGCTCGCCGTCTGCTTTCTTGGCGACGGATTCCGCTTTCCGCCGGTGCGGCGTAGCTTCCTCTTTGGTGGCAAAAATGTTGGCGCTGATGCCGGAGGGCGACATCGAGGTGACGACGTTCCGGGAGGACAACGGGAAAGGGACAGCGCCCCGGCGCTTTACAGGCGTTTCGGCTTTGTGCCTGCGGAGCTGTTTTTTGAGCTTGACTATCCTGTGCAGAGGTTTATGCTGCATAGGAGCTGAAAGGATAACATATGGAGTTTTCGGAAAAAATCATCAAAATATCCGCAGAAGCGGAGGCGGCGCTTGCTCCCGTTTTTGCGGAAATCGACGCGGTTGCCTATGACAATACGGCGCGTGTGCTGGAAAGCTACCGCCGCCACCGCGTGTCGGAGACGATGTTCGCCGGCACCACGGGATACGGCTACGGCGATACGGGGCGCGACATGATGGGGGAGATTTACGCCGACGTGTTCGGCGCGGAATCGGCGTTCGTGCGCCACAATATCGTCAACGGCACGCAGGCGATCTCCACCGTGCTGTTCGGGCTTCTGCGGCCGGGCGATGTTCTGCTTTCCGTGACGGGGCGCCCTTATGACACGCTTTCCGAGGTGATCGGAGACAAGACAAAGAACGGAGACGGCTCGCTTGCCGATTTCGGTATCGCTTATGACGAGGTTGCTCTCCTGCCCGATGGAAGCGTGGATTTTGCCGGTATCGAACGCAAGCTGCACGAGCTGCGCTCCCGCGTCAAGGTCGTCTTTATCCAGCGCTCGAAGGGATATGCGAGCCGTCCGACGCTTTCCTCGGAGGAGATCGGCCAAATTGCCGCTTTTTCAAAGGCGAGAAGCGACGCCTACGTCGTCGTGGACAACTGCTACGGCGAGTTCTGCGACAGAACGGAGCCGACGGCGCACGGTGCAGATATCGTCGTCGGGTCGCTCATCAAAAATCCGGGCGGCGGCATGGCGCAGACAGGCGGCTATGTGGCGGGTACGGCGCGCGCGGTCGAGCTTGCCGCGTATCGCCTGACGACGGTCGGCATCGGAACGGAATGCGGCGCCTCTCTCGGACAGACGCGCGATATCTGCAAGGGCTTTTTCTTCGCGCCGCACGTGGTGGCGCAGGCGAAAAAGACGGCGGCGTTCGCGGCCTATGTCATGGGGACGCTCGGATATGAAGTCGAACCGAGCTATGACGCGGTGCGCCACGACATCATTCAGACGGTGAAATTCGGGAATCCCGACGGGCTTTGCGCGTTTTGCCGCGGCATTCAATCCGGCTCGCCGGTCGACGCGTTCGTTACGCCGGAGCCGTGGGACATGCCCGGCTACGAGGACAAGGTCATTATGGCGGCCGGGACATTTGTGCAGGGCGCCTCCATCGAGCTTTCCGCCGACGGACCGCTGCGTCCGCCGTATACGGCGTATTTCCAAGGAGGACTCACGTATGAAAGCGGCAAATACGCGATCATGACGGCTGCGCAGGAGCTGCTTCGGATATGATGGAAAATGCGTCTGTTAGGGTTTTATCCGTGCGGGAACAGCCCTCTTTTGCCGCAGAAGCGATCTCTTATATCGCCTCGAAATGGGCAAGCGAGAAAAGCCGTCCCGTTTATGAGGACTGCATCGGGAGCTGTATCCGCAGCGCGTCGCCTCTGCCGCAGTGGTATCTGCTGACAGCGGGGGACACGGTCTGCGGCTGTGCGGGATTGATCCCGAACGATTTCATCAGCCGGATGGATCTGTTTCCGTGGCTGTGCGCGCTGTTTGTGGAGGAGCGCTTCCGCGGACATGCGCACGGCTCTCTCCTCATTGAAAAAGCGAAATCGGATGCTGCGGCGCGCGGTTATCGGAATCTGTATCTTGCCACCGATCATGTCGGGTATTATGAGCGGTACGGATTTTCCTATATCGGCACGGGCTATCATCCGTGGGGCGAATCGTCGCGGATTTACCGTGCCGAGCTGGATTTATAAAGGACGATGAAAACGATGATACATAAAATCGAAGAAAAAGACAGGGAATCATTTTTGTCGCTGACGCGGGCGTTTTACGCATCGCCGGTAGTGCTGCATCCGGTCCCGGAGGAATATCATATCGCCGTTTTTGAGGAAATGATGCGCTCGGACGTCTATGCGGAAGGGTATTTATTTGAATACGGGGGCGCTCCCGCCGGATATGCGCTTCTTGCGAAGACATTTTCGCATGAGGCGGGAGGGCTTGTCATTTGGATTGAGGAAATCTATACGGTGCCCGCGTTTCGCGGGAAAGGCCTCGGACGGGAATTTTTCGCGTTTCTCGACCGGGAATACGGTTCGACGGCAAAGCGGCTGCGTCTGGAGACGGAGCCGAGCAACAAAAGAGCGGAGGCGCTGTACCGCAGTCTCGGCTTTGATACGCTCGAATATCGGCAATTTTACAAAGAATCATAAAAATAAAGCAAAAAGGAAGTGTGACAAATGGTAAATGTAGACGCAATGGCAAGAGGCGTGCAGGAATACACCGATCCCGAAACGGGCGAGCGGTTCGACCTCCCGTATCGCGCTTATTTTCCGACGGGGTACGACGCGAAAGGGGAAAAACGCTATCCGATGCTGTTTTTCCTGCACGGGCACGGCGAATGCGGTACGGACAACGAACAGCAGATCCGCGTTCTGCATAAGGAAAACCGGCTGATCAATCTCATCATCGAGCGGGACGACTGCATCATCGTGGCGCCTCAGTGTCCCTGTAATATAAAATATGAATGGGTGCCGCTTGCCCACGCATGGTCGACAGGCTCCCGCGAGCTTACGGAAAAGCCGACGGCCGGACTTTCGGCTGCGATGGCGCTTTTGGATCGCTTTCTTGAGAGCGAGGCGGTGGATAGGAAACGGCTCTATGCGGCCGGGATCTCGATGGGCGGCTACGGCATGTGGGAGCTGATTACGCGCCGGCCGGAGCTCTTCGCCGCCGCCGTTCCGGTCTGCGGCGCTGGGATCCCGAGTCTTGCCTCCCGACTTACCGATATCGCGATCTGGGCGTTTCACGGCGCGGCGGATCCTACGGTCCCCGTGAGCGGCTCCCGCGACATGGCGGCGGCGATTGCAGCTGCGGGCGGCACGAAAATGCGCTATACCGAATATCCTGCCGTGGATCACAACTGCTGGATCCCCGCATATCGGGAGGAGGGTCTTGTCGATTGGCTTTTTGCGCAGTCTAAGCCGTAAACGCAATATATATGAGAAAAATGCACGGAATATTCGTGCATTTTTTTATTTTCGTTCGCTTTATTGCGACAAAATTTTGAGTGCATCGCGCGTATAATGGAAGCATATTCAAAGCAAAGGAAGTGGTCATATGACGGAAGAGATATACGGAGACGTGCTGTTTCTCATCAATTTCAGCATGGATTTCCTTTCTCTTTATATCGCCGGAAAAATCATGCATTTCAAAATGTCGGCGTGGCGCGTCATCCTCGGCGCTTCGGTAGGGGCGGTCTACGGCGTATGCTCGCTTCTTTTCGACCTCGGCGCGCTATTCAACAATGTGATTACGGTGCTTGTCATGGTGATGATGTGCGCCATCGCCTTCCGCTTCGGCAGCTTCCGCAACTTTGCCGCGACGGCAGCACTTTTCTGCGGCATCAGCATGCTCATCGGCGGGATCATGACCGCGGCTTTCACGAAGCTTGGAAAGTATCAGACCTACATTGAGATAGGCGGCAGCATCCATACGATATACGGAGACCTGCCGATATGGCTTTTTGCCGTTCTTGCCGCGATATCGGCGCTTGTTACGTGGGGGATCGGCAAGTTAATTAAGAGGAAGAGGGGAATCCGCAGCTGTGAAATCAAGCTCGGCTTCGGCGCCGCGGACACCGATTTCACCTGTCTTGTGGACAGCGGGAACCTGCTTACGGAGCCGATTTCCGGCACGCCCGTCATTTTTGTGAAGTCGGAGTCTGCGCGTTTCCTGCCGGATGACCTCCTGCTTGCGATGACGGACGGCGTGGCTTCTCTCGACATCAAAACCATCGGCAGACTGCGGCTGATTCCGTCGAGGACGGTTTCCGGAGACGGCGTGGTTGTCGCTGCGGTTCCCGACCGCTGCTATCTCCGATGCGGCGGCGAATATGAGCCGAAAAAGGCGCTTGTCGCGGTCGATTTTACCGGCGGGGATTTCGGCGGCTTTCCGGCGCTTGTGCCGGAGACGCTGCTTTGAACATCCGCGCCGGCCGAAATAAATCTGATAGAATCCGCCGCACGGCGGGGAACGGGGGATAGGTATGAGATTCCTGCTAAAAATCAAGCTCTTTTGGATGCGGCTGCTGCTGAAGCTCGGAATCCGAAAGGGGACGTATTACATAGGCGGCGCGGATACGCTTCCTCCGCCGCTTACCGCGGAGGAGGAAGCGGAGATCATCGCAAAACTCGACGACGGCGGCGGATACCGCCATGTTCTTGTGGAACGGAATCTCAGGCTTGTCGTTTATATCGCGAAAAAATTTGAGAATACCGGCGTCGGCATCGAGGACCTCATTTCCATCGGAACGATCGGGCTTATCAAGGCGGCGAACACATTCCGTCCCGACAAGAACATCAAGCTTGCGACCTATGCTTCGCGCTGTATCGAAAATGAAATCCTCATGTACATACGAAAGAGCGGGAATATCCGCTCCGAGCTTTCCTTTGACGAGCCGCTTTCCACCGATTGGGACGGCAACGAGCTGCTGCTTTCCGATGTGCTCGGCACCGAGGAAAACAGCGCCATGCGGGATATCGAGCTCGACGAGGAACGGAAGATCATTTATGAGGCCGTCGCCGGCCTTGCGCCGCGTGAGCGGGAGATCATCGAGCTGCGGTTCGGACTTGCCGGCGGCAGGGAAATGACGCAGAAGGAGGTCGCCGACGCGCTCGGCATCTCTCAATCCTACATTTCCCGCCTTGAAAAGAAGATCATCGACCGGCTGCGCGACGAGATCAAGGACAAAATATGAAAAAAAACGGAAAAATCGAAAAAAAGTATTGCAAAATAAAAAAATGTGTGGTATAGTAAAAAATACTGTGAATATGAGAAATGCGAGGTGTGAACAATGAAGGAAGGAATCCATCCCAACTACGTCGACGTAACCGTCAGATGCGCTTGCGGCGAAGTGATAAATACAAAATCCACAAAAGGCGATTTCAGAGTTGAAATTTGCTCGAAATGTCATCCTTTCTTTACCGGCAAGCAGAAATTTGTCGATGCCGGCGGACGCGTTGATAAGTTCAAAAAGCGTTTGGAATCCAAGAAATAAGAAGAACGAGATCGGATTTGAGAGCGGGAGCACCATGTGGTTTTCCCGCTCTTTTTCTGTTTTCGGGCACTGATCGGAGGTGATCTCATGACAGCGGAAAAATTATTTGATAAAAAGGAAAAAAGCGAGGTGATCCTCGTTTCCGTCATGGAAAAGGGCGCGGACGCCCATGAGAGCGAGGCGTCCTTTGACGAGCTGGAGAAGCTCGCGGAAACGGCGGGCGCCTCCGTGTACGCGCGCATGACGCAGGAAAAGGCGTCCCCGGATGCGCGCACCTATATCGGCAGCGGAAAAGTGAAGGAATTATCCGAGCTTTGCAAAAACGGCGGTGTAGACACGGTCATATTCGATTCCGAGCTTTCGCCCTCTCAGATCAAAAATTTGGAGGATGAGCTGGGAGATGTGCGTGTGATCGACCGCAGCATGCTCATCCTCGATATTTTCGCGCTCCATGCGACAAGCGGAGAGGGAAAGCTTCAGGTGGAGCTGGCGCAGCTCAAATACACGGTGCCGCGCCTTACGGGACACGGAACGGAGCTTTCGCGGCTGGGCGGCGGAATCGGTACGAGAGGCCCCGGCGAGAGCAAGCTGGAAACGGACCGCCGCCATGTAAAGCGCCGGATCGACGCCTTGGAGGCTGAGCTTTCCGAGCTTGCGAAAAACCGCGCGGTACAGCGCGGCGGACGCGACCGTTCCGGCATCTTCAAGGTGGCGATCGCCGGCTATACGAACGCCGGAAAATCGACGCTGCTGAATTTTCTGACGGATGCCGGCATTCTTGCGGAAAACAAGCTGTTTGCAACGCTCGATCCGACGACGCGCCGCTATGCCTTGCCGTCCGGCGAGGAGATTCTGCTCACCGACACGGTCGGCTTTATCCGGAACCTGCCGCATCATCTGATCCGCGCGTTCCGCTCGACGCTGGACGAGGTCTGCTTTGCAGACGCGATCCTCGTCGTGATCGACGCTTCGGACCCGGAAGCGGACGCGCAGACCGCGGTGACAAGGAAGCTCCTCGAGGAGCTCGGTGCGGCGGATAAGCCGACGCTTTTCGTATACAACAAGTGCGATCTCGGCATCGCAGGACATCCGTCCACCGAGACGGAGCGTAACGTCTTTATTTCCGCCGCCACCGGCGAGGGAATAGACGAGCTTGTCGGACGGCTGGAGGAGCTTGCGGCGGCGGGGAAGAAGGAGTATCTGTTTGTATTTCCCGCCGACAAGCTCGGACTTGTCGGTTCGCTCTATGAGAGAGCGAATGTAACAAGCGTCGAATACGGCGATGGCGGCGCCCGTGTTGTGGCTGTCTGCGACAAAAAAACGGCGGGACAGCTTTCGGAATACATTCAAAAATAGGCAGGACAGCCATCTCATCCGCCGACGGAATCGGCGCGTTGCGAAAAACCGAATCGACTGCGGCGGATGATGGAACAACATGAAAAACGGAGAAGCATATGTCGGAGCAGAATCTTGTCACGCTTGGAAAAGAGGCCAAAGCCGAGCTTACGGAGAAAAAATCCGTATTCATCGGCCATGCCGCGCCCGTCCGCTCCGCGGAGGAGGCGGAGAACTTTGTCCTTGGAATCCGGAAAAAGCACGCGGACGCGCGCCATAACGTATTTGCTTATACGGTGGGGAGCGCCGTCCGGTGCAGCGACGACGGCGAACCGAAGGGAACCGGCGGCGTGCCGGTGCTGGAGGTGCTGAAAAAAAGCGGCGTCGATCGGGCGGTGATCGTGGTCACGCGGTATTTCGGCGGGATTCTGCTCGGCGCGCCGGGACTTGTGCGCGCCTATTCCCGCGCGGCGGCGATGGCGGTCGAGGCGGCGGGCATCGTTACATACAGAAGTTACACGGAGTGCACGGTCGCTTGTGAATATTCCTTCTATGACCGGCTCATGTATGAGATCGGCAGACGCGATATCCTCGTGGACGGCACAGATTTTGCGGACAGCATCACACTGAGGCTTGCGGTGCTTTCGGAGGAATATGAGGCGTTTTGCGAGACGGTTTTCTCCATGACCGGCGGCAAGACGATGCCGAGGCGCGGCGCCGACCGCTTCGACGGCAGAGCCGAGCGGTAAACGAGAGGAAAGTTTACATATATAAAAATGTGTTTTTGGTGAAGCCGGAGCTCAGACACGCGGAATAGATCAGAGCGTGACGAGAGTTTTTGGATTGCGGTGACGGCATGGGCGGCTGCGGCACGCTTCGGAAACGGGAAAATCCGGCCGAATTGACTTGCGGATGTGGAGATGTGTTCACGTAAAGAAACCGTTCCTTTGAATTGAGTGCCGTCAGCGCAGTTTATTTATGTTCGGAGAAATCGATGGGAAATTGTCGGAATGATAGACGTTTGGCTTTACTTTCACGATTTTTTAGCGAAATATACCGGACGTATCGGCGATTCCGTCCGTCCCTCTGAGCGCAGAAAAGGTCATGCGGCCGCTATGCTGCGGGAGACTCTGCCGTACCGTAAGGAAATCGGACTGAAAAGGGGATGATACCCTGCGCCGAAGATAACATAGTCGGCAGAAAAACGCTCCTCAAAAACGGCGGCGTGTATGAATCGACGGTGTTCTATCCTGATGGAAATGAGTATCTTGAACGGTACTGGATCGATTCGACGGCCGATGGTGTCGGTTTGTGAAAAATTATCGGAAAATCCTTAAAATTTTTTGTAAATTAAAAGGATTTTTCGATTTTTTTGCGTATTTATCTTATGTAGACATATTTCGATGAACGTCATGAGCATGGTGTTTTATGATTTCGATGTCTCATGACGGCCGGGAGGTTTTCATGACCATTGCGCAGATGACATGTGAAAGAGAAAGGATGTTTCTTTCGGAATTTGCTTGTCTCAGTGAGAATACGAAAGGCAGGGAACAGCTATGCGCACCGTGTACGACGCGCACGGAGTTCCAGCGCGACCGCGACCGCATCATCCACTGCAAGGCGTTTCGGCGGCTGATGCACAAAACGCAGGTGTTCCTCTGTCCGGAGGACGACCATTACCGCACGCGCCTGACGCACACGCTGGAGGTCACGCAGATCGCGCGCACCATCGCCCGCGGACTCTCGCTCAATGAGGATTTGACGGAGGCTGCCGCGCTCGGACATGATCTCGGTCATACGCCGTTCGGCCATGCCGGAGAATATGTACTGCAGGAATGTTATTCGCCGGATTTTACGCACTACCGTCAAAGTCTGCGCGTGGTGGACAAGCTGGAAAACGGCGGCGTGGGACTCAATCTCACCTATGAGGTGCGCGACGGGATTCTCAATCATGCGGGAGAAGATCTCGCGTCCACGCTGGAGGGCAGGATCGTCAAATATGCGGACAGAATCGCTTATATCAATCACGATATCGACGACGCGATCCGCGGAAAAATCTTAAAGCAGTCGGATATTCCGGCGGATTTGTGCGAAATTCTCGGTTTTACGCATTCCGAACGCATCGGAACGCTGGTAAACGACATAATTTATGCTTCAACGGGCAAAAATGATATCATGATGACCGACGAGGTGTATGACGCGATGATGCGGCTGCGCTCATTTTTATTCGAGCGCGTTTACCGTAATCCGGAGGCCAAGAGCGAGGAAGTGCGTGCGAAGGACATGCTGCGGCAGATGTACGCATATTTTGTCGCGCATCCGGAGAAAATGCCGGACGACGAATACAAAACGTCCGATTCGGACGAGCCGGTGGAGCGGCGCGTATGCGATTATATCGCCGGCATGACAGACCGGTACGCCATCAATGTTTTTGAAAGCCTTTTCATCCCGAAGGTGTGGAAAGTAAATTAGGAAAAATCCGTTATAGAGGGGAGGCGGTGCGATGCGGATTCCTCAAAGCTTTATCGACGAGGTCAAATACAGGAATAAAATCGAGGACGTAATTGCTTCTTATGTGAATCTGAAGCGCGCCGGCTCGAATTATCAGGGGCTTTGCCCGTTTCACAGCGAAAAGACGCCATCCTTCACAGTTTTTCCGAATACGGAGACCTTTCACTGCTTCGGCTGCGGCGCCGGCGGAGACGTGATCTCCTTTATCATGCGCGCGGAGAATCTCGAATATCCGGGTGCCGTTGAGTTTCTTGCCAAGCGCGCGGGGCTGGAGATGCCGGAGGAGGCAGGCGGCGCGGGCAGCGAGACGGTCAAGCGTTCGCGGATGTATGAGATGAACCGTGCGGCGGCGGTATTCTTCAATAAAATGCTGTATGCGCCGGAATCGGAGCCGGCAAGGGAATATTTAAAGCAGAGGGGACTTTCCTCCGCCGCAGTCAAGCGCTTCGGGCTGGGCTTCGCGCCGAACAGCTTCGATGCGCTGCGCCGCCATATGCATTCGCTGGGCTACGGCGACGACGAGCTGAAGGAGGCCTTCCTTTGCGGGAAAAGCGAGCGCACGGGCGGGTATTTCGATTATTTCCGCGGCAGGCTCATCTTTCCTATCATCGATAATTTTTCCAATGTGATCGCATTCGGCGGACGAGCACTCGGCGACGGCAAGCCGAAATATCTCAACACATCGGATACGCCGGTATTCAAAAAAAGCCGGAACCTGTTCGCGCTGAATTTCGCCAAAAACGCATGCGCAGAATCCCTAATCCTCTGTGAGGGCTATATGGATGTCATCGCCGTGAATATGGCGGGCTTTCCGAACGCGGTGGCGACGCTCGGCACGGCGCTCACCACGGAACAGGCGCGGATCATGGCGAAATATACGAAAAAGGTGATCCTTTCCTACGACAGCGACGACGCCGGCGTTTCTGCGGCGAAGCGGGCGATTCCGATTCTCACCGACGCGGGACTCGAAGTGAAGATGCTCCGAATGGAGGGGGCGAAGGACCCGGACGAATATATCAAGAAATTCGGAGCGGCGCGTTTTAAGACGCTGATCGACGACAGTCAGGGAAAGCTCGACTATCTGTGCGACAGCGTGTTAAATAAGTACAACATTCTGATCCCGGAGGAGAAGCTGAAGGCGGCCGACGAGCTTTGCGAGGTCGTATGCGGCATATGGTCCGATGTGGAAAGAGAAATCTACATAACGAGGATTGCGGAGCGCCTTTCCGTCGAGCCGGCCAATCTGAAGAGGGACGTCGAGCGCCGTATGCGGCGGAAGAAAAAGGACGAGGACGCGGAGCTGCGCCGGAAGATCGTATCCGACACGCTTGGCTACGGCGATCGGATCAACCGGGATTTTGTGGGAAACGCAAAGGCGGCACGGGCGGAGGAAGCGATCATCGGGATTCTGCTTTTGCGGCCGGAACTTGTGCCGGAAATCAAGAAGGGACGGGTTCCCCTTGCAGCGGACGACTTTGTCACACAGTTTAATAAGAGGGTGTTTGAAGCTATCTTGGACTGCGAGGGCAAGTGCGACATCGGGCTTTTAGGACAGGATTTTTCCGTGGAAGAGATCGACCGCATTACCGCGATGCAGGTAAAGCGCGCATCCTTAACGAAAAACGACTTGGAGGTCCTTACCGACAATGTCCGCACGCTGAAATCCGAAGCGGCGGAAAAAAACGGGACGGACGAACTTGAGGATATCAAAAATCTACTGAACATAAAGAAGAAATGACGAAAATTACGGAGGAAGATGTATGAATTGGGAATGGGTGCCGGAAGAGGAGAACGAGGAGACGAATTTTCCCTCGGAACCGGAAAACGGCGATGCGGAGGAGAAAAGCGAGGATCCCTCCAAAACGGTGAAAGGCGATATCCAGGAGCTGATCGAAAAGGCAAAGAAAAAAGGCTCTCTTACCAACAGCGAGATTTTAGCTGTGCTCGGCGATACGGATTACGATATCGATCAGATCGACAAGCTCTACGAGGCGCTGGATTCTCTCGGGATCGATGTCACCGAGTGCTTCGACGACGACGATTTGGTCGGAGATCTCGGTGACGAGATCGAAACCGATCTTGAAAATTTCGATAAGCCTGAAAACATGGAAAAAATCCTCGCGCAGGAAGGCCTTACGATCGACGATCCCGTCAAGCTGTACCTCAAGGAGATCGGACGTGTTCCGCTGCTCGATGCCGAACGCGAGGCGGAGCTTGCCAAAAGGATGTCCGAGGGCGACGAAGAAGCGAAGCGGGAGCTTGTGGAGGCGAATCTGCGTCTTGTCGTCAGCATTGCGAAGCGTTATGTCGGGAAGGGACTTTTCTTCCTCGATTTGATTCAAGAGGGCAATTTGGGACTGATGAAGGCGGTATCCAAGTTTGATTATACCAAGGGGTATAAGTTTTCCACGTATGCGACTTGGTGGATCAGACAAGCGATCACCCGCGCCATCGCCGATCAGGCGCGTACCATCCGGATCCCTGTCCACATGGTGGAGACCATCCACAAGGTGACGAAGGTATCGCGTCAGATGCTTCAGGAGAAAGGGCGCGAGGTTTCCGCCGCCGAGGTTGCCAAGGAGATGAATATGAATCCCGACAAGGTGCGGGAGATCATGAAGATCGCCCAGGATCCGATTTCTCTTGAAACGCCGGTCGGCGAGGAGGAGGACAGCCATATCGGCGATTTTATCGAGGACCAGGAATCTCCGGCTCCCGCGGAGGCCGCCTCCTATGAGCTGCTTCGCGAGCAGCTCAACGAGGTGCTGCATACGCTGACGCCGCGGGAGGAGCAGGTGCTGAGGCTGCGCTTCGGACTTGAGGACGGCCGTCAGAGAACGCTTGAGGAGGTCGGACAGCAGTTCAACATTACCCGTGAGCGGATCCGGCAGATCGAGGCCAAGGCGCTGCGCAAGCTCCGTCATCCGAGCCGTTCCAAGAAGCTCAGAGATTATTTGAATTAAAAAATAGTCTAAATTGTACAATAAGAATTTCAACGGTTTAGGATGATTTCACATTTGATTTGGACATTGTTTATAACTTATAAAAAGTTGTTTGTGCAATATGACGGCATCGGTTGAGCAGAACAACTTTTTTAAGTTGGCTTATGGAGCTATACATAGGCTTTTGTCATAAAAAATGCCTTGACACAAATGTAATTTTGATGTATTATTATAATGTTATATTATTATAGCTTTTGACTTACCGGAAGATTGATTTTGGGGAGGAACGCCAAATGATGAAAAGAATATTAAGCCTTATTTTGTGCCTCGGCATGCTGGCCGGCGTACTGCTGATGGCCGGCTGCGGAGATTCGGGAACGTCGAGTTCGACGGGAACGCTTCCGGCGACGATAAACATGCTGGGCATCACGGAGGAGTCGACGACGCCCGAAGCGGTGCAAGCAGTTGAGGACGCCTTGAATAAAATCACAAAGAACAGATATAAAACAAAAGTCAATCTTACTTTGGTTACGGCCGACGAATACATCGCGCTGATCGAGGAAAGAGTCGCCGCCGCAGAGGAAGCGGCAACAAGGCTTGCGGCGATTGCAAAATACAATACGTTGGCGCAGAAGGAAGCGAATAACGCGGAAAAGCTTTTGGCGAGCGAGAAAAAAAGCACCAGCAAGTGGACAAAAAAGGTGACGAGCGTGATTGCGTCTACCATTTCGACGGGTGAAGTCTATTCCGCGGAGGAAACCACTGTCTATGAGGACGGAAAGATCGAGACGGTGTATCCCGATGCGGAGTCGCCGATCGACATCATTATGATTGCCGGCAAGGAAATGTATGATTATCTCGATTCCAAAGGGTATCTGCTTTCGATTGCGAAAACGCTTGATACAGACTTTACAAAATTCAAGCAGTATATCTATCCTACTTTCTTTGATCAGCTTTCCGCGATTACGGGGGATATCAAGGCGATCCCGAATAACAATCTTCTTGCCGAATATACGTATCTTGTGGTGGATAAGACGCTTGCGGATAAATACGATTTTGATGTGGAATCCGTAGACAATTATGAGGACCTTGACGCGGCGGAGGAGGGCGAGGAGGGCTTCCTTACCCAAATCAAGAAGAATGAGGATGTCATACCGCTTGCTACGGTGCCGGATGCGCTCGGTATTTATCAGTATTTTGACGGGGATATTGCGGTCGGAACCTATTTCGATCCGATCTACGGATACAGTACAAGCGAGGGGACGGATTTTACGATTCAGAATCTTTTCTCTATTCCGGAGTATCAGGCACATCTGATCCTGATGGAGAAATATGAAAAGAACGGTTATTTCACGGCTGATTCTGATACCGAGGATTTTGCGGTGACCGTTATCAAGGGCGATTCTTCCGTCGAAGAGGAGTATGGAGATGACTATTATGTCAAGGTGCTCCAAAATCCGTTTGTCGAGATCGATTCGATCTTTGAAGGCATGCTCGCTGTTTCCTCTTATACCTCCGATGAGAAAAGGGCGCTTCAGGTCATTGAAATGATCAATACCGATTCTGAGGTGAAAAATCTTCTTCAGTACGGCATTGAATATGACGGAGACAACGACGATATTGCCAATTATCGCGTCAATACGATCCAAAACGACGACGGAACGGTTTCTTACTCCATTACAAGACTGAATCAGAACTATATGATGAACAATGCCTTGACCGGAAACGTTTATATGGGCTATCCGGAGGAAGGGCAGACGATCGACGCATGGACTTATTATAAACAGACCAATTTGGCATCTGCGCTTTCGCCGTTCTTAAATTTCTATATGAGCGATGACGATCTGGATGATACGCTCGACAGTATCATTCGCAGAGCGGTATTGAGCGAGGCACTGGAACCGCTTGAAATCGATTATGATGCGTATGAGGATTCATTGGGAACGAATCAGGGCACGGTGCTGCGCAGATCCTTTAAACAGTATTATAAAGAATATTTTATAGAACTGCTGGGAGAGGAAGGACTGACGAAGAATCCCTTTACCTTTGTGACAAAGAATAATATGTCGGAGCTCGAGGCTGATTTTCTCAGCTTTATCCTGAGCGCAGAGGGCCAGGCGATCCTTAAGAGCAACGGCTACACCCCGATCTCGACGGAGGCTGAGCCTTATGTCAAGAAATCCACGGCATTCAGCGGGACTTTGACAATGTGTGCGAGCGTGAAAAGTGCTCTCTACACCTACTTTGAGCCTGCGGTGCGGGAGCTTGCGGCTGCATATGAGGAATTGTATCCGGATGTCGACGTTGTCGTGCCGGAAAGAGACAGAGATAATGTCTATCAGGTCAATATGAGCGAGGTCGCCAACGGGACGTATAATATCGGCTTGATGTCTACGGATATCAGCGATGTTTATATCGGACTTGGTCTTACCGGAACATTGATTGCGACCGATTATCTCGAAGTATTCAACAACGACAGCCATCTGACTTATACGGTTTCTTGGTATGAAAACAAGATGGTCGAGGATGTTACGGCGGAAAAGTACTCCGATATCGTTTCCGAAAGCGGACTTTCTTTGATGATCACCAATAAGCTCGGCGAGCTTGCGGGGATTGATCTTTCCAAATACAGCGCTTCCAGCCGTCCGGCATCGGAGACAGTCGTATTTGAAACCGCGAGAAAGAATGCCGACAGCTACTATACCAATATCACATATCTGAGAGTGATGGCGGAGATTCTTTTGTGGGATGAACTGTCGGAGAGCGAGCTTGCGGAATATAGGGCATTAAAGGATGCCGACTTTGAAACGGCGGTATTTGACTATGTCAAGGCAAACTATGAAAAAGAGCATAATTTGACAGATGAGGATTATGAGGAGCTCGTAAGGGATTTCATGGTTTCCGTACTTGAATATACTTCTCCGACCGATAAAACCACGACATATACGGTATCTTGGGATGAATTCCAAACAACCAAGCAGAACGCGCAGATTTATATCGCGGCTGCTGAAACGATTCGAGACGCCTATTATGATAAGCTTGTGGCAAAGCTTGGATCCGGATATTTGAGAATTCTCACATTGCCTGATATCATAGATGAAGTATATGATATCATGTATGAGGAATATCTTGAGAGCAACGGACTTTCTCAAACGGAATTTGAATATTCCATTATGGACAAATATCTTTCCGCCGTCGGGACGACGGGCGAGGAATTTTCGGCTCTTAGCAAATCCTCCGACGAGTATAGTGATTATCTTACAAAGCTGAGAAAGAAATATAAGAAGATCTTGGTGGATGCGTATTCTCTTGACGCATATAAGAACGGCGAATCCGGAATCTCGAATAACGAGGTCGTGTCCACGCTCTTCGCTTATTATAAAGAAGAAGAAGTGAAGATTTATGATCAGATGTGTTCGCTTGCCGGCGTTGACTATGAGGAGTTTTCCGAGGCGGAATCGCACATGGAAAATTATTCTATGTATCTGAATACTCTGAAAACGATGTTTGTCTATACGCTTCGTACACAGTATACGCAGACGCAGATCGATTCGTGGTCTTATGAGGAGATCGAAACCAATCTTTACAATATTCTGTATGAGACGGGCTTCTATACCAATGAGATGGCGAGATACATCGGTCTGTCGCTCAGCGAGTATATGCTTGCAAAGAGCGACGCTGTGACGTATCAGAATTATATCCAGACGCTTGTATCCGCCTTGTCGGATGATTTGAAGGCGCGCGGCTATGATGTTTCTGAATTTACCAAGGAAGACAGAGATGTGATCGAAAGCGTATGCGAGGACATTATTTTGGAGAAGTATTTCGGAGACAAGGTGCAGTTCAAGGAAGTACTGATAAGTGCATCCGCGGATTATATGAACGGATTGAAGGATGCCGAAGATATCGAGGCCTATCTAAAGGAAGCGTCCGATGCGCTTTCAAATAATTATTTCTTTATGGCGGTCGTGAATGCGCTTCAAGCGGGCTGGGCAGAATCTAAGGCGTCAAGCTGATTGAAACTGAATGATAACGGATAACAGAAAAAATGGCGATACTGCAGAATGCAGTATCGCCATTTTTATTTTTTATTTCGTATATTTTTCCGGACAAGACAATATAAATGTAGTACAAGCGTGGAAAGGAGGAAAAACGGCTTGAATATTTGTCCGGAGCTTTTTCGCATTTTGAAATATTTGCCTGGTACGGTTTCCTCTGCGATCGGTGCTTTTTCGCAGACATTGCCGGACGGCGGCGGTTATTTATCCGAAATTCGTCTGCGTGCGGGCGCTCCTGTTTCCGTGACCTATCTCGATCGCAATGTCTGTCTTTTTGACGGGAAAACCATCGTATGCAGCGAATCGGAGGTCGCGGGGACGCTTCAGAGGCTTTGTGAGGATTCGGTCCATACCTATGGAGAAACGATCAAAGAGGGCTTTGTAGCGCTCGAGAACGGATATCGGATCGGCGTTGTCGGCAGAGCGGGAAGTGAAAAGGAGAATATCAAAAGCGTATATGGAATCTCTTCCTTGTCGATTCGGATTCCGCATTCGGTTTCCGATGTGAGTGGGGAGGCTTTGCAGTATGTGCGGAGCCATGGAAAAATCAACGGAACGCTTTTTTATTCTCCGCCGAATGTGGGAAAAACGACGCTGATTCGGGATATCGCGAAGTCTTTATCCTCAGGTAGATTCGCGCACCGTGTTGCGATTGTGGATACAAGGGGCGAGATTTACATAAAAACGGTGTTTGAAAATTCCATTGCCGATGTTTTAAGCGGCTATCCGCGGGCAAAGGGCATTGAAATTGCCACGAGGACCATGTCGCCGGAAGTGATCATCTGCGATGAGATCGGAACCTTGGAGGAGGCAAAAGCGATCCTGTCCGCGCAAAACAGCGGCGTTCCGCTGATTGCAACGGCGCACGCGGATTCCTTTGACAGGCTGATGAAGCGTCCCAATATCAAAACGCTTTACGATAACGGAATTTTTCGATATTATATCGGAATTTCCCGTGCGGCGGGAGCGACACGATTTGCGTACGACGTGATCGACACGGAAATGAAGGAGCGTGGAAACCGATGTATGGCTTGACGGAGAATATACGGATGAGGGCTGCGCTATGGTAAAGCTGGTCGGGGCGGCACTTTGCTTTTTGACTTCGTTTTTGATCGGCATATTCGCAGGGAAAAACGAACGGGAACGGACGGCGCAATGCGAGGCGTTTTTGGAGCTGTTTGAGTATGTAAAAAATCAAGTCGGCTTTTTTCTTGCACCGACAAAGCTGATCTATAAGTCCTTTGAAAATGAGGTTTTGGCGGAGACCGGCTTTCTTGCGGCGCTTTCCTCACATGAAAACGACGAGGTATATTTCGATGCTTGGCAGGCGGCGCTTGACGAGTGCCGCGGCGGAATCAAGCTGAACAAGGCGCAGTACGAGATCGTGCGGGCATTCGGCGCCTGCATCGGAAAAAGCAATGAGCAGCTTCAAATGAAAAATTTTGACTACTATATCAAGATGATGACGGCAGAAACAGAAAAACAGAAGGCGGAAATGGCTAAAAACATCAAGCTTTACCGGACGATCGGCTTTACGGTCGGCGCCGCGATCGCCATTCTTGTGATTTAGCCATCGCCTGATGGTTATGAAGAAACATTTTAGGAATTTGAGAAGAAAGGAATATCCTTGGATATGAATACGGAGCTTATACTAAAAGTCGCAGGCATCGGGATCCTTGTGACGGTTGCCTATCAGATTTTAAGCAAATCCGGAAGAGACGAGCAGGCGATGCTGGTTTCGATTTCGGGACTGATTATCGTGCTTTTTATGCTGGTTCGTGAAATGGGAGGGCTTTTCGATTCCGTGAAAAGCATTTTTGGGCTGTGAACATTTTTGAGATCTGCGGGATTGCCGTGATCGGACTTACGGCTGTGGTGATTCTTCGCGGACTGCGTCCCGAATATGCGATCGTGGCGGGCGTGATTACTGGACTGATCTTGCTCGGAGCTTCTGTGCTGGAGCTTTCTTCTGTGGTCGGATACATACAGGATATCACGGATAAAACCGGCTTTTCTCTCTACTCCTCCGTGATTTTAAAGTCGCTGGGGATCGGGATCCTTGCGCAGACAACCGCGGATATTTGCAGGGACTGCGGCGAGGCCGCGATCGCATCGAAGGTGGAATTTGCTGCTAAGATCGTCATTTTACTGCTTGCCATTCCAATTTTGAAAACACTGCTTGAGCTTGTCACAGGTTTTCTCGGATGAAATTTCCGCCCGAGGCTTGCGCACGGCTTTGCAGGGGAGGTTGATTGTGAAAAAGAAAAAACAAATTGTTCCGCTTTCCGTTTTTCGGACAGATCCTCGTATCTGTACGGGAGTGAAATGGCAATGAAACGGGTATGGGTTTGCATCCTGTCGCTTTTCCTTCTTTTCTGTGCCGGCTTTTCCGTTCGGGCGGCGGACACGGCGGAGGAAAATGAAAATAAGATCAACATCACGGTTCCAAAGGAAGTGGAGGAATATCTGCCGAAAGATCTATTTGATACCGATGCTTCCGAAATATATAAGGCGTTTGATTTCAGCTTTTTTTCCGAAGCGGGGCTCAAAATCATCGCGGCAGCAGTTCCGGAAGCGACGAAAAATTTTGCGGTTCTGCTCGGTCTTTTGATCATCGCCGCCTGTCTGAGGGCGCTGCGGGATACCGTAACGCTGTCGGGACTGAAAACGGCTCTCGAGCTTGTCAGTATGCTGTGTATTTGCAGCGCCGTGTTTTCCGTGACGGAATCGGTGTTTTCTTTAACGGAGTCTTTTATTTCGTCTCTTTCGGGATTTATGGCGACTGTGACGCCCGCTATGACAGCGCTCATGATCGCCGGCGGCAATATCACCTCTGCCGCTGTAATGTCCGGCGTAATCTCGACGGCGCTTTCGGTATTGGAGCTGATCTGCTCCGGCGTGCTGTTTCCGCTCATTCGGCTTTGCTTGTGCCTCTCCGCCGTTTCCTCGGTATTCGGCGTCACGGGGATCGGCGGGATTACGCCGATCATCAAGAAGGTCATCGGTTATATATTCGGCTTTGTGACCTTGTGTCTGTCTGCGGTGCTCGCGTTTCAAGGTATTATTTCAAAGAGCGCGGATAGTCTTGCCATCAAGGGCATCAAATTTGCGGTGGGAAGCTTCATCCCCGTGGTCGGAAGCGCGGTCAACGAGGCGCTTTCCACCATAGCCGGCGGAATCGGCACGATCAAGGCGGCGACCGGCGTTGTGGGCGCTGTGGCGGTGTGCTTGCTCGCCGCGCTGCCGATCATTCAAATCCTCATGCACAAGCTCTTCCTTGAGCTGCTTTCCGTTTGTTCCGGTATTCTCGGACTTGGACCGGAGGGAAAGCTGATCTCGGATATTGCTTCTTTCCTCGGATATACGGCGGCGGTGATGGCGATTTCTTCCGTGTTTTTTATTCTGTCGCTATCTCTGATGGCGGCATCCGGCGTGTGAGATCGGGATTGGAGGAACGGTATGAGTGAAATTCTGTCTTATTTCGGGGAGATCATCGTCATTACGGCGATATCCGGAATTCTGTTTACGGTGGCGCCGGAGGGCAACGTCAAGAAATACATCAATTTTATCATCTCCATTTGCATTTTGGCGGCGATCGTGGCGCCGATGATTTCCGTGGTGTCAAAGCTTCCGGAAAAAATCCGGCTTGAAGAATGGAAGTATGAGGAGGCCGGCGCGGAGGAATCCGAGAAAGTCGAAAATGCTGTAATACAGGCCAGCAAAAAGGAGATCGAGGGTGCGATTTGTTCTTTGATCTCATCCAAATTTGATTTGGATGACAAGGAGCTTACATGCGAGATCGAGCTTGATGCAAAGGACCCCTCAAATGTCGAGATCACGGAAATACGGATCGTGGTCCCGGCAGGGACGAATAAAGAGAAAATCAGGGATTATATCGACGATATGTTTCTCGGAAAGAGCATCGTCGTAGTATCGGAGGCGGAGTAATGGGATTTTTTGATAAGATGTCAGGCAAGAAAAAAACGATTCTTCTTGCCGTGATCGGGATAATCGGGATCCTTCTCGTGATCATCGGAACTGTGGGAGAAAAAAAGAAAGAGAGTACGGCCTCGGAAAATTTGTCGTCAAAAAATCCTTCCACTTTGGAATATATCGAGGGACTCGAGAATAAACTTAGAACCATAACAGAGCAAATTACAGGTTCGAACGATGTGAAAGTGATTGTCAGTATTTCATCGGGCACCGAATATGTTTATGTATCCAACGAGGAGTTCGACGAAAACTATTCGGCGAAGGAATACATAACCGTGAGAACGGAAAACGGCTCCGACGAGCTGATTCTTCTCAAGGAGGTCTATCCGCAGGTGACCGGTGTTTCGGTCGCATGCCGGGGTGGGGACGATCCGGAGGTACAGGCGAAGCTGATCCGTGTGATCTCAACGGCATTTGGCATCACAAGCAACCGAATCTGTATTGTGGGAACAAAATAATTATAAAAAAGGAGAAATCAAGATGAGAAACGAAGAGAGAGCCGCAATGAGAGCGGGCATGGCGCAGGACGCGGGAGTTTTGGAGCTTCCGAAGGCGGAGAAAAAGGAATTTAAGTTCAAGAGCATATTTGCAGGCGGTGAAAAGGGTATTAAGAAATTTGGCGTCCGCAATCTTGTTATCGTTCTTTCCGTACTGCTGATCGGCGTGGCCGTTTATGTCAACTGGGCGCTGTTCGGCGGAAGCACAGTGGACCCCGACGATGACGTGAACGCGGGTACGCCCGGCGAAACCGGAGACGTCACGCCATCCGGAGGGGAAGAAAATACAAACTTCTTTGCAGCATCTCAGATCGAGCGTCAAAGAGCGAGAGATGAGGCGATGGAAGTCCTTCAGGGCGTCGTAGATGATGCGGCTTCACTCGATGCAGCCAAAGAGCAGGCGCTTGCCGATATTGCCGCCATCGCCGCCACCATCGAAAAAGAAGCAAACATCGAATCATTGATCAAGGCCAAGGGTTTTGAGGAATGCGTCGCCGTCATCAACGGAGACAAGGCCAGCATCATCGTCAAGAGCGAAGGCTTGAAGCCCAATCAGCTCTCGCAGATTTTGGAAATCGTATACCTGCAAGCGGATATCCTTCCCGCAAATGTGACCATTTCGGAGAAATAATCCTATAAAGAAAAAGCGGCATGGCTTTTGCCATGCCGCTTTTTGTATCAAGAAACTTGCGCGATAGTCGCATGTTTTTCTTGGTGCAACGAAAAATCCGGTGAAAAACACCGGATTTCCTATAAATGTTGCTTAAAATTTCAGATTGGCACCGAGCGAAGGATATCCTGCCGCCGTATGTGCTTCGAGCAGCTCATCGCACATCGAGACGATGTCGTCGATGGAAAGCTCCGCTGCCGTATGCGGGTCCAGCATTGCCGCGTTGTAAACAAGCTCTTTTCTGCCGGTCACGGCCGCTTCAATGGTGAGGAGCTGGACATTGATGTTCGTCATATTCATCGCGGCGCATTGCACCGGCAGATCACCGACGACCGTCGGCGCGATACCGGAGCCGTCTACAAGGCAGGGAACCTCGACACAGGCATCTTTCACGAGATTGGTGATTAGTCCCGTATTCAGGACGTTTCCGCCTATGCGGTACGGCGTGTTTGTGATGATCGATTCCAAAATATGCGACGCATATTCGATGCTGCGCGTATGCTCGATATTGCCGCCGTTCATGATTTCTGCCTTTTGCGTTTTCCATTTCTCGATCTGGTTCACGCAGCGGCGCGGATATTCATCAAGCGGAATATGATATTTTTCGATTAGCTCCGGATATCTTGATTTGATGTAAAACGGATTGTATTCGGCGTTGTGCTCGCTGCTTTCGGTGCAGTAATAGCCGAATTTGAGAATGTAATCGAAGCGTACCATGTCCTTATGGCCTTCCGCCGAAGCGTTTTTCTCCGCTGCGATCCGACGGATGTCCGGATATAAATCACGACCGTCGGAATCTTCGATTTTTAAGAGCCACGCCATGTGATTGATGCCGGCGATGAGCTCCTTGTGGCCTGCCGCTTCGATTCCGCATTCGCGCAGGACAGTATCGGCGCACGTTTGGACGCTGTGGCAGAGACCGATGGTTTTTATGTCCGTGTACCGCTGCATAAAGCCGGTCAGCATCGCCATCGGATTGGTATAGTTGAGAAACCATGCCTTGGGGCAGACGGCTTCCATATCCTCTGCAAGGCCGCGCAGTACGGGGATGGTGCGCAGCGCACGGAAAATCCCGCCGATGCCGAGCGTATCGCCGATGGTTTGCCGCAATCCGTATTTTTTCGGAATCTCAAAATCGATGATCGTGCAGGGATCATACAGGCCGACCTGTACGGCGTTGATGACAAAATCGGCTCCCTCGAGCGCCGACCTGCGATTTTCAAGACCGAGATAGGCTTTGATCGTTGCGCGGTTTTCATTGATGCTGCGATTGAGCGCCAAAATCAGCTCTTCCGATTCCGCAAGACGCGCGCCGTCTATATCGTATAACGCGATTTCGGCGTCGCGCATAGCATCGCAGAGCAGACAGTCGCCGATGACATTCTTAACGAATACGGTGCTTCCGGCGCCGATGAATGTGATTTTTATCATAAAAGCTTCCTTCCTATTTAGTTGCTGTCGGAGGCCAGCACACAGTCGATCACGATCAGAATGGCAAGCATGAGGATTTCATCTTCCGTCTCCCGCATGTCGATCGCATAGCTGTCTCCCCAAGTAAACCAAACTTTGCTGATTTCGGCAACGGCAGTTCCGTTTCGCAGGATTTCATAGCTGTGAGAGAAAAAGTCTCCTTCGATCGTGAACGGTGCGCCGTCAATATAATATTTGGGTGTGAAAAATGAAAATTCTTTTGCGATCTCCGCCGCGAGATTGCTTCCGCGGTAAAGCTGGTATCGGGGAAGAAACGTGAAAAGCTTTCGCTGTATCTTCAATACTTCCTCACCGTTTGCTCCGTAGATGTGCAGCGTTTTCGGAAAAGAGAAGAAATCTCCGACGACGTTGTATCGGTCGTTTCCGTATTCGTCCTTTACGGCAAAGCTGTCACGGAACGAGAACACCTTTTGCTTGACATATAGCTTCATATGCCTTGGCCTCCTTTCCTTGCTTATCAAAAAGTAAGCCCCGCTTGATAAAAGCGGGGCTTATGACTTCTATCAGTGGCAGATGCACTTTTCCGTGTCTTTGTCAAAGATATGAACGCGGGAAGTATCGATGGCTACCTTGACGGTGTCTCCCGCGCTGGCCGTGGATCTCGGCGAAACTCTTGCGGTGAGCTTGACCTCGCCGGATTTGTCGATCACGATATTTTTTCTCTTGGCGAGCTCTTCATCGACTACAACCTTGTTGGCGATGAGATAAAGATAGATCTCTGCACCCATGAGCTCCGTCACATCGACGTAAACGTCGAAAGAACATTCTTCAAGTGCGGCGATCTGCATCGGTGTATCCACGATACATTCGGGACGAACGCCCGCGATGACCTCTTTGCCCATATAAGGCTGAAGCTCAGGAAGATTTCCTTTCTCCTCGGGCAGCTTTATCTTCACGTCGCCGAATTTTAGATACACGCCTTTATCTTCTTTTTCAAGCGTGCAGTTGATGAAATTCATCTGAGGGGTTCCGATAAAGCCGGCAACGAACACGTTGACCGGGTTGTCGTAGAGGTTCTGAGGAGAATCGACCTGCTGGATGATGCCGTCTTTCATAACGACGATTCTCGTTGCCATCGTCATAGCCTCGACCTGGTCGTGCGTAACGTAAATAAAGGTAGCGCCGAGCTTGTTGTGAAGCTTGGTGATCTCCGTTCTCATGGCCGCACGAAGCTTTGCGTCGAGGTTGGAGAGCGGTTCGTCAAGAAGGAAGACCTGCGGATCGCGGACGATAGCGCGTCCGAGCGCGACACGCTGCTTCTGACCGCCGGAAAGAGCCTTCGGGTATCTGTCGAGCAGGTGGGTGATATCGAGGATGCGGGCTGCTTCCTCGACCTTACGTTTGATCGTTTCCTTCGGCATTTTGCGAAGCTTGAGGCCGAACGCCATGTTGTCGAAAACCGTCATATGCGGATACAGAGCGTAGTTCTGGAACACCATCGCGATATCTCTGTCCTTAGGGGCGACGTCGTTGACCAGTCTGTCTCCGATGAAAAGCTCACCCTCGGTGATCTCCTCCAGTCCGGCGATCATACGAAGCGTCGTGGATTTACCGCAGCCGGAGGGACCGACGAAAATGATGAACTCGGTATCCTTGACTTCGAGGCAGAAGTCGGAGACCGCCGTAACTCCGCCCGGATATTTTTTGTAGATGTGTCTTAAGGAAAGGCTTGCCATATAGACTCCGTTCTCGGCGACAAAACGAAATTTTTATCCCATCACTCAGCCGCCGGTGAGAGATGCGCGGCAGAACGCGACCATAGGCGCGTTCTTATCCATAAATAAAATTGTCAATGCTAATGTAACGATATTATTATACCAAACAACACGAAAATTTGAAAGAGGGCAAAACTCCGAAATTTCCGGTTTTTATTTGTCATTATTGCACAAAAATCGTGAAAAAACATTGAATTTTAGAAGAAGCTAAAAAAATATGCTAATTTATTAGCGGATCATATATCCTTCATGGTCAGTCCGATACGCTTTTTTGCGAGATCGAGCGATTTGATTTTCACCTTTACATGATCGCCGACGGAGAGGACTTCGCTCGGATGCTTGATATATTTCCGGCAAATTTCGGAGATATGGACGAGCCCGTCCTGATGGACGCCGATATCGACAAATGCCCCGAAATCGATGACGTTGCGGACGACGCCGTCGAGGACCATGCCGACCGAAAGGTCGGATATGTCGAGAATATCCGAATGCAGCTCCGGCATCGGCAGGGAATCGCGGATATCGCGGCCGGGCTTTTCCAGCTCTGTTATGATGTCGATGACGGTTGGCTCTCCGGCGGACAACTCGCGGGCAAGCTTGTCGATGCCGTAGGATTCCGCAGCCTTGCGCAGACCGGAAAGGCCGGCGCTTGTGATATCATTTTTGCCGTACCCGAATTTTCCGATCAGGATTTTTGCCGTTTCGTAGGATTCCGGATGAATGCCTGTGTTATCGAAAATTTCGTCCGAGCCGGAAACTCTGAGAAAGCCTGCGCACTGTTCATAAGCCTTGGCGCCGATCCTCGGCACCTTCAAAAGCTCGGAGCGCTTGCGAAATTCGCCGTTTTCCTCTCTGTATTTTACGATATTTTTGGCGGAGGCGGCGTTGATGCCGGCGATATGTTCAAGCAGGGAATAGGAGGCGGTGTTGACGTCCACGCCGACGGCGTTCACGCAGTCCTCGACGACGCCTGAGAGCGCCTCGTCGAGCCGCGCTTCTTTCATATCGTGCTGATACTGTCCGACGCCGATGGATTTCGGATCGATTTTGACAAGCTCTGCCAAGGGATCTTGAATCCGTCTTGCGATCGAGACCGCGCTTCGCTGTGTGACGTCGAAATCGGGAAATTCCTCCGCGCCGAGCTTCGAGGCGGAATAGACGGAGGCGCCGGCCTCGCTTGTGACGATGTATTTTGTCTTTCCTCCCAGCTCCTTTAACGTCTCGGCGATGAAGATTTCGCTCTCCTTGGAGGCGGTTCCGTTGCCGATCGATACGATATCGACGTCGTATTTTTCGATCAGACGCTTCACCGTGCGCTTGGATTCCTCGATTTTTTCGTGCGGCTTTGTCGGATAGATGACAGCGGTGTCGAGCACTTTCCCGGTTTTATCCACGACGGCGAGCTTGCAGCCGGTACGGTATCCGGGATCGAAGCCGAGCACGGTTTTGCCCTTGATGGGCGCCTGCATCAGCAGATTTTTAAGATTTTGGGAGAAGAGCTTGATCGCGCCTTCGCTTGCCGTATCGAACAATGCCGACCGGATTTCCCGTTCGATCGAGGGAGCGATCAGACGGTCGTAGCTGTCAACCATAGCGGATACGACATACGGGAACGCCGGGCTTTTTTCGTCCGTGACGACGCGCGAGAGCAGATAATTGAGCGGAATATCCTTTGAAATATCGACGGAGACTTTCAAAAACTCTTCTTTTTCTCCGCGGTTGACGGCGAGGATCCGATGCGGGGGAACGACGGACAGCTTTTCGTTGTAGTCATAATACATCGAGTAGACGGAATCCTCGTCCTTGGCGTTTTTGACGGAGAGAAATGCGTGCTCGAAGGTCAGCGCGCGGATATCGCGGCGGTAGTCGGCGTCGTCCGAAATTTCCTCGGCGAGGATATCCATAGCTCCCGCAAGGGCTGCTTCGGCGGTCGGAACGCCCTTTTCCTCGTCGATGTAGGCGGCGGCCGTCTCTTCAATGGGCTTTTCATAGTCGGCCTGCTGTGCACAAATCAGCTCCGCAAGCGGGGCAAGCCCGCGTTCGCGTGCGACGGACGCCCTCGTTTTTTTCTTCTGCTTATAGGGACGGTAAATATCCTCAACCTCGGCGAGAATGTTCGCGTTTTGCAGGGCTTCCTCGATCTCGGGCGTCATTTTGCCTTGCTCGGAAATGGCGGCGTATACCTCCTCCTTGCGCCTTTCAAGTCCGCGCAGATAAGAGAGCCGCTCGGAAAGCGCGCGCAGCTGCTCGTCGTCGAGAGAGCCTGTCATCTCTTTGCGGTAGCGCGCGATAAAGGGAATCGTGTTGCCGTCGTCGATGAGCCTCACCGCCGCTTCGATTTGGGATTGCTTGATGGAAAGCTCCTCGCTGAGCCTTGTGATAATATCCATGTTGGAACCTCCGGTTTTTGATATATCACACGGATATGTCCGTGTTATTTGCTTTCGATATCCGCCGCTTCCGCGGCCGTGAGCTCGCGCCATTCACCCCGCGCAAGCGCGGGATCGAGCGGGATCCCGGCAAAGGAAATCCGTTCAAGGGACAGAATTTTGTTGCATACGGCCTGAAACATCCGCTTGATTTGATGATATTTTCCTTCCGTTACGGTGATTTCTCCCGAACGGTCGGAGGAGAGCGTGAGCTTAGCCGGCAGCGTCGAGCTTTTTTCTCCGATGTTCACGCCGCGGCGAAGGAGCTCACAGTCCGCATCGGTGAGCGGCCGTTCGCATGTGAAGCGATAGGTTTTCTCCACATGACATTTCGGTGAAAGAAGCCGGTGCGCGAGCGCGCCGTTGTTGGTGAGGATCAAAAGCCCCGTTGTGTTTTTGTCCAGCCGCCCGCAGGGAAACAGTCCCATTTTGCGGTACTTGCCCGGCAGAAGATCGAGCACGGTGCGCTCTGTGCCGTCGTCGGTGGCGGAAACCACGCCCTCCGGCTTGTTGAGCATGAGATAGATGGATTTCCGGTAGACGATGCGGCTTCCCATGAAAAAAATTTCATCCTGTTCGGGATCGATGTGGACGGCCGTATCATGAACGGCGGTGCCGTTCACGGAGATTCCGCCGGTCCTTGCGGCCTTACGGCTTTCCGAACGGGACGCCGTTCCGGTTTCGGATAGAAATTTGTCGAGACGCATGTCCGGCCTCCTTTTTGAGATATTGGGCAGTCTGTTCTGACGGTTTTAAGTTTGCATAAAACAGAAGCGGAGCCGGACGGCAGTCCGGCACGTTCCATAGAGTATGATTTTTCGGCGGAAACGGGAAAAGGCGTCATTCGGTTATTTCAAAATAGGCGTAGTGAGGTCCGTCGCCGAGGAACCACACAAATCTGTATTTTCCGGGCTCTAAGGATGCGCCTTCTAAAAATAAATCTGTGGTAAATGTCTCTTTTAGAACGGCGCTGTGCGAATAGCTGCCCGGTACATAGTAGCTGTAAGGAATGCGGACCCATGCGCCCGGCGTTTCATCGATATACGGAAAAAAGATGCCGGCCGGATAATAGCGTTCGAGCATCATTGCGGAATACAGAAAGCCTTTTCCGGTTTTATTGACGGCGGTGCAGGTGATTTGCGTGACGGAAGCGGGAAAAGTATCGGCTTCCAGCTGAAGCTCGATGTCATAATCATCGATCGGAACCCTGTCGGAGCCGTAATGGAGATCCGGCGTATAATTGTAAGCCAAATGCTGCCAAGGACCCCATATGGACGTCTCCGCGGACGAGGTCTGTTCCGGAATGCCCGCATCTGTTGAAGAGGTGTCGGGAATGTCATCATATGGGTATTTTTCACAGCCGAGAGCCGTTAGAAGAACAGCGCCGAGAAGAATGATTGCGGAAATAAATTTTTTCATACGGTGACTCCTTTCATGAAAGAACGATTCGATTACAGATGATATGAATCAAGCTCATAGGTCGTGGTGGTCGTACTGCTGTAATCGGAGATACTTTCCCACGGAATCACGCGTTCCGTTTTTGTAATATAATCGTATTCAATTATATCATAGTTCTCGGAATTGTCAAGGCTTGCTATGGTGTCGGAAATCAGGTCGGCCGCATCTGCGGAAACGGAAAAGGAAAAAAAGAAGCTGGCGCAGAGCAGAGAGGCAAAAATTTGTTTGAGATTGTTTTTCATTTGTAAAAATCCTTTCTGTGAGTTTTATTTTTGTGTGTTCTCTTATCTTTTTAAGAATTTCATATCACCGCCTTTTGATTTTTCATTTCCTGCCTTGGAAAATCATACGCTTTGAGATGCTCCGAATCGCTAAACGACATCGTGATTGATTGTTTCATTTTTATTATACCACGTATTTACAAAATTGTAAATGTAAAAATAAAAATGAATGTATATTCATGTTGGTTGACAAGATCGCTGCATTATGGTATAATCGGCGCATATTTTATGAATGGAAAGGTGAAATCCATGGATAAGAATTTGAAACGCTTGCTCGCCGCCTTGCTCTGCGCCGTGATGCTTGTCACGGTGTGCGCCTGCGGCAACACGGAGCCGCCCGTCGATTCTTCGGCCGAGACGACCTCTGGTGAGTCGACCTCCGACGAAGCGACGACAGCCCCCGAGGTGACAACACCGGGCGCCACTTCTTCGGAGGAGATTCGTTTGCCGCTTGAAGAGATCGCGAATGCGATCAAGATCGAGGCTTCTCCCGTAACGGAAACAAAGGAAATCCCTCTTCTCATCATTCTCGCGAATTTTGACGCCAATGGGAACGGAATTGACGATTATGACGAAAGCGAGCCGGATAAGCTTTACAGCGACAAGACGAAGCCTTATTACGGCGAACAGTGGGCGGGCACCTCCGTTACCGATCACTACGATCTGTATTTCGGCGACGGATACTCTCTGACCAACTACTACGACGAGCTTTCGATGGGAGCGTTTCGGTTTGTGCCGATCGAATTCGACGTCATGCCGGAGAATTCCGAGGTACCGAACGGCATTATCGAGGTCACCGTGAACATACCGCATCCGACTGCTTCCGGCAACGCGCAGGGCTCCATTACAACGATCTTCAGCGCATGTGATCCGTATATCGATTTCTCCAAGTTAGATACAAACGGAAATGGAAAAATCGATGAAATGGAGCTGGGCGTTATCATTCTGAATTCCGGTGCGGATGCCTCCAGCAGTGCCGGAAAAACCGGCGTGAACACCGCCTCGTCTCAGTTCCATTTTGAGGTTTGGGGCACTTCTCAGGGACTCAATGCCAATCTTGACGGCGTGACCTTCTCCAAGGTGTCCAACGTAGGCGAATACAAAACGGTCGGCACGATCCTCCCAATCGGCGTTCCGACGCATGAGCTTGCGCATAATCTCGGTGTAGAGGATCTGTATGACCGCAATGTCAATGCGACGGGCGGTACGGTCACAGGCTGGCCGAGAGCGTATTATTTTTCGCTGCAATGCAACGGAAACAACTGCGGATACGGAAGCATGCCGTCTTATCTCGATCCGTATCAGAGGATCTACCTCGGCTGGGCTGAGGAGCGCGTGGTCGAAGACGGCGTCTATACCATTTATTCGACCTGTACTAATAAATACACGGTTTTGCGCGTCAACACTCCGGATCCGGATGAATATTATCTGATTGAAATCCGCCTGAAGGAGGGTTTTGAACAGAAGCTTACGAGCGGAGATTCTAAGGGCGGCATCATGGTATGGCATATCGACGAGAGCATCAACAGGAGATATTTTGAGTCCGGCATGGCTTCTTCTTCTTATGCGGACGCCTCGACGGGCAAACGCCACGATCCCGGCATCGTACCGCTTTTCAGAGGAGCTTTTGATGCCGCAGGCCAGCTGATGGTATCGACGAATCCCTCCGATCCGTTCTACTATCTCAGCGACGACGTATCGACGGCGATTTTCAATTCCGGCGATTTCCGTTCCGCAACCAATGGAACGCAGTCCCTCAATTCTTATCCCAGCTCTTGGGAGGGCAAGCAGAATTATAATCTGAAAATTGAGGTCTTGAGCGAGCCCGGGCAGGAGATGACCATTAAGATCACCTCCGGGACCAAGGATTATGCGCCTGTTCTCTCTGCAACTTACAGCACAAAGACCTACGATTCCATTACGGTGCAGGGCAAGATCGAAGTGCTCAATCAGGCCGTCATTTCCGAGTATGGCGTGATTCTTTCCACTTCCAAGGACTTTTCGGAAAATGTCGTAACAAAAACGGCTACGGTCGCAGCTGACGGAACCTTTACGGCTACGTTCGACGGGCTTACGGCGGACACGCGGTATTATTATAAGGTCTATGTAAACAGCGATTCCGGCTATGCCGAGGCGACGGGCGACACGCCTACTTCGTCGGCGCCGCAGGAGAAGACTTATATCACGGTTTCGCTGTACTCCGATCTCGACGCGAGAAAATATGATGTCAAGGTGAATTTCGGGCAAGCGCTCGCCATCCCCTCCGGCTGGCTGAACAGCATCGCGAATAAAAAGCCGGGCTATCAGCTTGAGGGCTGGTATTACGATGCGGCCTTTACAAAGCCATATGATATGGATACCGTGATCGAAAAGGGAAATGAAGATTTCTCGCTTTATGCAAAATGGGTTGAAAACTGACTTTGTTATCACATAAAAAGTAAAAGAGAAAAACGGGGAGCCGATTTATCGGCTCCCCGTTTATTTTGTATTTTACATTCCCTTGCGGATTCTTTCGAGAGCGCTTTTTTCAATGCGGGATACCTGCGCTTGGGAGATGCCGATTTCATCCGCGATCTCCATTTGCGTTTTCCCTTTGTAAAAGCGCATCGTGATGATGGATTTTTCGCGGTCGGAGAGCTTTTTCATGGCCTCCGAGACCGCGATGTTTTCCAGCCATCCGTCGTCGTTGCAGTCCTCGTCGCAGATTTGATCCATGATGTAGATGGAATCGCCGCCCTCGCTGTATACCGGGTCATAAAGGGAGACCGGCTCCATGATGGCTTCCAGCGCCTCCGTGACGGCGCGCGGCTCCTCTCCCAGCTCCTTGGCGATGTCCTCTACGGTCGGTTCCTTCAACATGGTTTTGGAGAGCTGCTCCCGTGTGTTCAGCGCCCGATAGGCAAGGTCTCTTGTACCGCGGCTTACGCGGAGCATGTTGTTATCCCTGAGATACCGCCGGATTTCTCCGATGATCATCGGAACGGCATAGGTGCTGAATTTGACGCCGACACTGGTATCGAAATTGTCGATCGCTTTGATGAGTCCGATACAGCCCACCTGAAACAGATCGTCCGCATCGTCAGCGCGTCCGGCAAAGCGCTGGATGATGCTGAGCACCAGTCTGAGATTGCCGTCGATGAGCTTCGTTCTCGCGTCCTTGTCACCGTCCTTGGCTTTATTCAAAAGGTCGTTTTTTTCTTCACTGGTAAGCGTTTTTAATTTGGAAGTATTGACGCCGCACAGGTCTACCTTATTGTAATACATAAGCAAAACCACCTCGAAAAACAAAATTGTTTCTGAGTTCAGTATTGCCGAATTCTGTCGTTTCTTATGCAAACGGACCTTTGCAACATATTTCCAGTTCTATAAAAAATTTGCCGGAAACTTGTCGGAAGATATTGAAATGTGTCTGATTTTTTGATATAATAAATCGAAACACGCCGAATATAAGGATAAAAGGACGAGATCCATGATAAAGGGAATGAGACGGCTGCTCAGCTATGCAAGGCGCGCCGTCGACGATTATGATATGATTTCCGAGGGAGACAAAATTGCCGTCGGCGTTTCCGCCGGCAAGGATTCGCTCTCGCTTCTTTATACGCTTGCCGAGCTGCGCAGATTCTATCCGAAGCGCTTTGAGCTTGTCGCGCTGACGGTCGACATGCGATTCGACGAGCTTTCAGGCGGGGCGCCGTCCGATTTTTCTCCGATTGCAGAGCTGTGCGCCTCGCTTGACGTGGCATATCATGTGGAGCCGTCGAATATCGCGAGGATCGTGTTTGATATCCGTCATGAAAGCAATCCATGCTCGCTGTGCGCGAAGCTGCGGCGCGGCATGGTCAACGATACCGCGAAAAAGCTCGGCTGTCACAAGGTGGCGCTCGGCCATCATTTCGACGACGCGGTGGAAACGTTCATGCTCAATCTTTTCTATGAGGGGAGACTTGGCTGCTTTGCGCCCGTCACCTATCTCGACCGAACCGATGTGACGGTCATTCGTCCGTTTCTTTACGCGCCGGAGAAGGATATCCGGTATTTTGCGTCGCAGGCCGCGCTTCCCGTGATCGAAAGCGGCTGTCCCGCGAACGGCAATACCGAGCGCGAAAACATGAAAAAACTTCTTGCGGATTTGGAATATCATAATAAAGGACTGCGCCATCGGATTTTCGGCGCGATGCAGAAGGCGGGACTCGACGGGTATAAGGAAGCGCGGATGCGGATTTTTTCCGAGCCGAAAAATGAAGAAAAAATGACGGATTTATGAATAATCCATCAAATCCTACGAAAAATATAGGTAAAAACGTTTCGGGGGTTGATTGATTTGTCCAAAAAAAATGAAGTCCGTCAGATGTCGTCGAGGTATTGTCCGAAGCTGGACGACAATGTGATCGTCATGACGTCGAGCGATGACAACGGTTTTGAGAAGCGTACCTGCCTTTCCTCACATTTATGCCGTGAGGACGACAGAGCGGAATGCGGCCACGACAGCGGCGGCGTTGCAGGCGCCGCGAAGCCGCAGCAGTTTCACATGTAGCGAATGATATTATGCCGCATATGCGGCGGAATTGAGGTATATATGGCTTTTGTTTTTTCCGACAAATATGTTCACGGCTTTGTTTCCGAGGCGGAAATCGGAGCGGTTGAAAAGGAGGTTTCGGCGGCGCACCGCACGCTTCTTGATAAAAGCGGCGCCGGATCGGATTTTCTCGGCTGGCTCGAGCTTCCGAAGAATTATGACCGTACCGAGCTTGCCGCGGTAAAAAAAGCTGCGGAGAAGATTCGCGGCATGTGTGATGTGCTTGTCGTCATCGGCATCGGCGGCTCTTATCTCGGCGCCCGCGCCGCGGTCGAGTTCATCCACGGCAGCTATTACAACAACAAGAAGAAAAATACGCCCGACATTTATTTTGTCGGCAACGATATCAGCTCCTCCCATCTGAAAGAGATTCTTGAGCTTTGCGAAGGGCGCGACGTATGCGTCAATGTGATTTCCAAGTCCGGCACGACGACCGAGCCCGCCATCGCGTTCCGCATTTTCCGCGATCTTTTGATCGAGAAATATGGAAAAGAAGGCGCAGCCGAGCGGATCTTCGCGACGACCGACAAGTCGCGCGGCGCGCTTCGCTCTCAGGCGGATACATACGGCTATGAGAGCTTTGTGATCGCCGACGACGTCGGCGGCAGATATTCCGTGCTCACACCCGTCGGGCTTCTGCCCATCGCGGTTTCCGGAGCCGATATCGAGGAAATGATGGCGGGCGCCGACGCAGCCTACGACGATTTTCTGGCGGGGGATGTCCATACCAACGGATGCCTCAGATACGCCGCCCTGCGCAATATCCTTTACCGGAAGGGAAAGGGCATCGAGATTCTCGCTGTGAACGATCCGGCGCTTGCGATGACCTGCGAATGGTGGAAGCAGCTTTACGGTGAATCCGAGGGCAAGGACGGCAAGGGCTTGTATCCGGCAAGCGCCGTGTATTCCACCGATCTTCATTCCATCGGACAGTTTATCCAAGAGGGCACAAGATCGATGTTCGAGACGGTCGTCAACGTGGATATCGACGACGGCTTCACTGTTCCCGCCGACGCGGAGAACGGCGACGGACTGAACTTCATGGCCGGCAAGACGGTAAATTACGTCAATCAAATGGCGCATGACGGCACAGTACTCGCCCACACGGACGGCGGCGTTCCGAATCTTTCGATTACGCTTACCTCCCGTTCCGCGTTTGACTTCGGTTATCTCGTCTATTTCTTTGAAAAGGCGTGCGCGGTTTCCGGCTATATGCTGGGCGTCAATCCGTTCAATCAGCCCGGCGTCGAGGCGTATAAGAAAAACATGTTCGCGCTTCTCGACAAGCCCGGCTATTCCGAGCTTCGCGCAGAATTGGAATCACGCCTTTCCAAGCTCTGAGCCTATATTTCAAAAGCCTGCATTCCTTGCAGGCTTTTGTCAAATCTGAGGATATCAAACCTTATAACGCGATTGATCTTATGCTGGAGAAAGGAGGCTGCGGAATTGAATGTGACCGCTCATAAAAGGCTTGCGGCGATTCTGTTTTCTTATATTCTTTTGTTTTCCGCTCCGTTTCTTCTGCCGGAGATGCGGTTTTGGCAGCTTCTCCTTATGGCCGGGCTGCTTATCGGCGTCAATTCCGTTTTTCTTTTTTTCGGCAGAAGGAAAGAAAGCAGGAGACGCGCGGTTGCCATTCTTGCGCTTGTTTTAGCTGCCGTATGCGTCGCTCTCCTATATGGCTGGAGCTTCTCGAAAAACAGAATTGAGAAGTATCAGGCGCTTGCCGATGGGGAAGAACACAATGCCGTGGGATATGTGAGCGAGGTCCTCTATGAAAAGCCCTATGGCTCCTCCTATTACATAAAGCTTATTTCTGTTGACGGCGAGAAGGCGAACGTTAAAATTTCCTTGTCGATACCGTTTGCGGGTGAGCTTTCGCCGTATGAGGAGATTTCTTTTTCCTGTGTGTTTTCCGAAAATGAGGCGGATTACGATTCCTATTTGAAATCGAAGGGCGTCGTGATTTCAGGCACCGCCGAGGATTTTTCCGTCACGGGAACGCACCGGCGAGAGCTTCTTTCTTGGGCGGAAAATATAAGAGCGTGGATCGCCGGAAATTTTGAGACCTACATCGGCGGCAGGGAAGCGGGCTTTGCTACGGCGCTTTTGACCGGGAACCGCGACACTTTGGACGGACAGCTCCGACTTGCCTACAAGCGTCTTGGGCTGTCGCATATTTTGGCGGTGTCAGGATTGCATCTTTCCGTGATCGTGGGCGGAGCGGATTTCCTTATGCGCAAGCTTACGGTATCCAAACGAAAAAAGAATGCTTTCCTTTTGGTTCTTATCCTGTTTTTCGCCATGATCTGCGGCTTTTCGTCCTCCGTGACAAGGGCGGCGATCATGCTGGGGCTCTTTTATCTCGCCGAGCTTTTGGGCGAACGGAGCGATTCGCTCACTTCGCTTATTTTCGCCGTGACCTTGATTCTTATCGTTCGTCCGTTTTCCGTCTATGACGCGGGTCTGTGGCTTTCCTTTCTTGCCACGCTCGGGATCATCACGATCAGTCCGTTTTTGGACGGACTTTTCGCGGGAAAGACTGCGAGAGAGAGACGGCGCTCTGTTTTCGTCAGAATTTTGCGCTCCGTGATCTCGCTTCTTGTCATGACCCTCACGGCGACCTTTTTCACAATGCCCGTGACCTATCTTCTGTACGGCGGCGTGTCGCTCCTCTCGCCGCTTGCCAATCTTGTGTTTGTGCCTCTGACCGAGATTATCTTATATCTGCTTGTCTTTCTCACGGTTTTTTCTTTTCTCCCGTTTGTTCCGGCATTGCTCGGCTCCGTATGCCGTTTTCTGATCGCGTTTTCAACCGGTATCGCCGAGAAAATCTCGGACATCGAGGGAATTTATATCTCCATCCGGTATCCGTTTGCAGGTTTTATCATCGCGATGCTTGTGATCGGCATTACGGCGGTCCTTTTGGTGAAAAAGCTGAATCCCGGCTGGATGCTGGCGGTGTTCCTTGCCTGTACGGTCGCTTTCGGCGGCGCATACGCCGTATTTCACGGCATGTCGGGGGATGCGGTAAAGGTCTTTGTGGAGAGCGACGGAAAAAGCGACGCCGTGGGCTTTGTCTGCGGCGGGAAAACCATCCTTATCGATATCGGCACCGGCGGCTATGCGGTACCGTCGCAGGCCGCGGATTCCTTTGCCGATTATTACGAATGCGAAATCGATATGCTTGTGCTGACGCACCTTCATTCCTATCATGCCGGCACGGTGAGAAAGCTTGCGGATAAGATGAAGATTCATCAGGTGCTCCTGCCGGAGCCGGAAACCGACGGAGATTCGCAGGCGGCGGAGGCGATTTTGGCTGCGCTTGACGGCATTTGCGGCGTGTCGTTTTATCCGCGCGACGGGAACTCGTATTTGGAATGCGGCGCTTTGAAGCTGTATCTGCCGGATTATCTGACGCTGTCCCGTTCGGTACATCCGGTCGTTGCGTTTTACGCGGAAATCGGCAGTGACGATCCCGTGTTTGTCTATGCCGGTGCTTCCGCTTTTGAACTAAGCTCGGTGTCGGCGCTTTCGGAGAATGCCGCCGTTGTGGTATGCGGTGTACATGGACCCGTCTTGAAAAATATTTTCGATTCGTCCTGTTTTTCGGGTGCGGAGTATGTCGTTTTTGTGGATAAAGAAACAGTCCGTTATACCGAGCCCGATCGGATCATGAGCAAGGTCTTGTTCATGGAGGATACGGACGGCAGACTTGACTTGTCGTATGAAAAATAAGCGGAATACCGAGGGTAAACCTGTAAATCATTCGGCGCACACAAACAGAAAGGCGGCCGCAGGGCGGTATGGCCTGAGACTGCTTGCTGCCGATCATCTTTCGACGACTGGCAGCTATGACCGTACCGCTTGATAAACAGTCAATATTTTACCGATTTTTATTGAAAAATAGCGGCAAATATGCTATCATAAAAAAGAAAAATCTCATGGAGGACGGCGTATGATGGAAAACGCAAAGGATATTGTGCTCAGGAATGCGATCGGCGGATATAACAAAAGCGATGTGAACGAATATATCGCGTCGATGGCGAAAGAATTTTCGCGCCGCGAGGAAGAGTGGTATACCGAGAAAAGAAAGCTTGAACGGGCGGCGGAGGACGAACGGGCAGAAAGAGAAAGATGCACAAAGCTTTGTGACGAGCTTGCTTGTCAGTATTATGAATCATGGGTGGACGCCCGCCATAAAGGCGAGGCCTTGGAGGAAGAAAAAAAGATCGGCTTGGAATTGAAGGCGTCGGCGGCGGGGTTTGCCGGCCGGATCCATGAGCTGGAAACCGAACTGGCGGAAAAAAGCGCCGCGCTTGACGAGTTGGAGAAGAAAAAGCAAGAGGAAGCAGAAAATACCGCGGAGGATGCTGCCGTTTACGATAAGCTCAGCAAGCGGGTGGACCAGATCATGGAGGCGGCAAACGACGGCGCGCACGAGATTCTCGCGAGTGCGCTCTCCCGCAGCGATGAAATCATAGCGGAGGCGGAGAAAAAGGCGGAAAAAATCCGCGCGGAGGCGGCCGCGCAGTCCGAGAGGGAAAAGGGGATTTATCAGAATACGGCGGTCGGCTATTATGACGAAGTGATGCACTTTGCCTCGGAGCTGCGCGACAGCTTAAACAAGCTGATGGAGGAAATCAGCTTGAAAAAAGCGGAGGTGGAAGATAAGCTGGAGGACGCGCGTGCTTCCTCTCAAACGGAATCACAGACGCTGTCGGCAAAGTCTGAGAAAAAGGGAAGCGAAAAAACGCCGTTTTCCGCATTGGAGGAAAAGATCGAGCGTTTTTTCAAGAATACGCTGGATGCGATCGGCGGCATGACGGGAAGAAAGAGATAAATAAATTCGATTGCGCTTATAGGATAGGACGGCAAATCCATGAGATGGTGTTGAAAATGGAGAACAACGAAAAAAGGCGCTGGAAATTTTGGCTGGTTCTTGCCTGCTTTATCATTGGCGCGGCGGGGTTTGCGATTTTTATGATGATAGATTCGGAGCGGAAAAGCGTTCCGGACGTTTTCCGCTATCCGTACTTGTGCTTGGCGCAGGAGGGCTTGTTGCGCTTCTTGTGATGGGCGCGGCAGTGATGGTGACAAAAGAATATGAAAAGAAGAAAGGACGGCTTGACCGGACCTCTGTTTCCTCCATTGAAAATGTCAGCATTGCAGACGTAAAAACGCAGGTGGCAGCAGGGTTTGAGCAAACGGAACAGGGATATTTTTTGACGAAAAATTTTTCGTTTGCGCGGAATAAAATCACTTATGTGATCCGATTTTCCGGTATGGCAGATGACGCTTGCTTTTCCGATGTTCTGGATTCAGAGTATGAAAACTTCGATCATATGCCGGAGCTTTTGAAGGGACGCGGCGTATTCTGCTGTCTTTTCTTCTTCGAAAAAGCACAGGTTTGTAAGGAAGAAAAAACGGCGCTGCGTGAAGCGACGTCTTCTTTTATGGCTTTGGAATCTGCAATGCCCTCGGCGATGAAAGCATTTGCGCTTCCGCTCTTATATGAATCGACTACGGAAAAGCTTGTGGGACTTCACTGATGGAAAAAAGCATGTCGGAAGCCTCTATAGACAGTGTGTGCAGATGCTTATGGATTTGACGGGATGGGACAATAAGCTTATGCAAGCTCCCCAATAAACGAGGGATTTTGCTTTTCTGCAATATCCGTTTTATGGCATTTTTGGTTTTTATGGGAAAAGGTTGACTTTTGTATGAAATTATGATAAACTGTATATACTCCATGCGGAAAGCGAGGCGATGATCGTGGCGGAAAAAATGAATAAAACCATTGCGCAGAACCGAAAGGCCCGCCACGACTTTTTCGTCGAGGATACCTATGAGGCGGGAATCGCGCTGTTCGGCACGGAGGTCAAAAGCCTGAGAGCGGGAAGCGTGAATCTCAAGGACTCGTATTGCTACATTAAAAACGGTGAGATTTTTTCAACGGGTATTCACATCAGTCCGTATGAAAAGGGCAATATTTTCAATAGGGACCCGCTCCGGGAGCGCAAGCTCCTCATGCACAAGCGCGAGATTTTGAAATTGCAGGCGCTTGTCGGTCAGCAGGGGTATACGCTGGTTCCGCTGTCGCTGTATTTTTCCGGCAAGAATGTCAAGCTGGAGCTCGGCGTCTGCAAGGGCAAAAAGCTTTATGACAAGCGCGAGGATGCGGCGAAAAAAGCGGAAGCGCGCGACATCGACCGTTACGAAAGGGAACGGCAGAAATACTAATATGGGCCCGTAAAGGTTTCGACGGGGACCTTGAAGTACGGTAAGCGAGCCGAGATGGGGCAACTCGTTAAACAACCTCAAACTAAATATAAACGCTAATAACAGAAAATTGGCTCTCGCCGCCTAAGTGCGGCGCGTCCGGCATAGGAGCACCGCGGCCTATGCTTGGGCGTCATTCAGCGGTAAATGTGCACAGCCCGTTTGCTTTTGAAGCTGTCATAAAGAAAAAAGCTACCTGAACCGTAAGCCTGTTTGCCGGCGTTCGGTAAGGGGAATTCTAAAAGACAAGCTGCGCTCGGAGAAGGCTGTATGGATCGGTTTTCGGACAGGGGTTCGACTCCCCTCGGGTCCACCAGATATTTATCAAAAGGAGTTGAACGACTTTAAGGGATTCAACTCTTTTATCATATATGATTTTGAAGGACAGATATTGTATAAAACGCAGTGGAGGGACTTAAAGCTTGTAAGAATAAAAATTCATGAATCCACTTGACAAAGCATAAGTTTTATGGTAACATAATTTTTGCGGATGTTTGAGTTTCGCACTGATTAAATTTTATATTGTTTTGGAATTCGGAGAAGTACTCAAGTTGGCCGAAGAGGCGCCCCTGCTAAGGGTGTAGGTCGGATTTAAACCGGCGCGAGAGTTCAAATCTCTCCTTCTCCGCCAGTCACGAAGTGGCAGGAAAAAGCGGTCGCCGCCTGAAAAATCAGGCGGTGACTGCTTTTTCCTCTTCTTTTTCACTCTTGATATTTCATGCTTTTGCATGTTATTTTATGATATTTTCGGGTGTCAAATCAGGTGTCATTTTTCTCAACGAAAAGAGCATTTGACGCCGAACGAAAGACGTGCGTGAGATGAAAATTCAAAAGCAAAGGAAATCGGTATGAGAAAAGGGAAAGAGCGATCGCTCTTTCCCTCTGAATTTTGAGGTTTCGTTAATTTAAAATCGCGCCGGAGGCGCCTCCGGAAACAAGCGCGGCATACCGTTTCAAATAGCCGAAAAGCTCTTTTTTGAGAGGGACGAACGTCTCTTTCCGCTTTTCCATTTCCGCATCGCTGACTTTCAGCTCGATCCGATTTTCGGGAATATTGATCTCGATGATATCTCCCTCCCGCACAAGACCGATGGGGCCCCCGCTTGCCGCCTCGGGCGTGATGTGGCCGACGCAGGCGCCTCGTGTGGCGCCGCTGAATCGTCCGTCCGTGATCAGCGCGACGCTGCCTCCAAGTCCCATTCCCATAATGGCGGATGTGGGATTGAGCATTTCACGCATGCCGGGACCGCCCTTGGGGCCCTCATAGCGGATCACAACCACATCGCCGGGGCGGATTTTTCCGGCATTGATTGCCGCCTGCGCATCTTCCTCGCAGTCAAAGACTCTTGCCGGCCCTTCGTGAACCAGCATTTCCGGCAGGACGGCCGAACGTTTGACCACGCAGCCCTCCGGCGCGAGATTGCCGCGGAGCACCGCGATACCGCCGGTGCCGCTGTAAGGCGATTCGATGGGACGGATGACGTTGTGGTTGAGGTTGGGGCAGCTCTTGATATTCTCGCCGACGTTTTTTCCGGTTGCCGTTATGCAGTCGGTGTGCAGCAGATTTTTTTTGCTTAACTCGTTCATGACCGCATAAACGCCGCCGGCCGCATCCAGATCCTCCATATAGGTTCTTCCCGCGGGCGCCAGATGACAGAGATTCGGCGTTTTTGCGCTGATCTCGTTGGCAATATCGAGAGTGATATCGATGCCGCATTCGTGGGCGATCGCCGGCAGGTGCAGCATGGTATTGGTGGAGCATCCCAGCGCCATATCCACCGTCAAGGCGTTCATCAAAGCCTCTTTCGTCATGATATCGCGGGGACGGATGTTCCGCTTCAAGAGCTCCATTACCGCCATCCCCGCATGCTTTGCCAGCTCGATGCGGGCGGAATAAACAGCGGGAACGGTGCCGTTGCCTTGCAGCGCCATGCCGAGCGCTTCGGTCAGACAGTTCATGGAATTTGCGGTATACATTCCCGAGCAGGAGCCGCAGGTCGGGCAGGTTTTGCATTCGTATTCGCGCAGCTTCTCCTCGGAGATTTTGCCGGCATTGAACGCGCCGACTGCCTCCGATATGGAGGAAAAGCTGGTTTTTGCTCCATCGACCGAGCCCGCCAGCATCGGACCGCCGCTGACAAAAACGGTAGGAATGTTTATTCTTGCCGCCGCCATCAGAAGCCCGGGGACGTTTTTGTCACAATTCGGGACCATGACCAGCGCATCGAATCCGTGCGCCAAGGCCATAGCCTCCGTGGAGTCGGCAATCAGCTCGCGGGTGACAAGCGAATATTTCATGCCGGTATGTCCCATGGCAATACCGTCGCAGACCGCGATCGCGGGAAAAACGATGGGAGTGCCGCCTGCCATTGCCACTCCCAGCTTTACCGCATCCACAATCTTGTCGATGTTCATGTGTCCCGGTACGATTTCATTGTAGGAGCTGACGATTCCGACAAGCGGACGGCCGATTTCCTCGCTTGTCAGTCCGAGCGCGTGATATAAAGCTCTGTGAGGAGCGTTTTGTGTGCCGTTTTTGATAGCATCGCTTTTCATGAGAAAAGACTCCTTTCACGGAATGGATAGCAGAGGCAAGGGAAGCGCCGCTCCCCTTGCCTTTGACACCATCAGTTGTTGATCAGCTTGTCCTCGTCGCTCCAGCTGTAAAGCTTCCGGATTTCGGCGCCGACGATCTCGCTTGGATGTTCGCCTGCAAGCTTTCTCATGGCGTTGAAATGTACCTGCCCGCCGGCTGCGGACATGTCAAGCAGGAACTCTTTTGCAAAGGTTCCGTCCTGGATCTCTTTGAGGATCTGTTTCATGGTTTTTTTCGTTTCCTCGGTGATGATCTTCGGGCCGGTGACGTAATCTCCATATTCGGCGGTATTGGAAACGGAATATCTCATGCCCGAAAAACCGCTCTGATAAATCAGATCGACGATCAGCTTCATTTCATGGATGCACTCAAAATAGGCGTTTCTCGGATCATAGCCCGCCTCGACCAGCGTTTCATAGCCGGCCTGCATCAAGGCGCAGACGCCCCCGCAGAGAACGGCCTGCTCGCCGAACAGATCGGTTTCGGTTTCCGTGCGGAAGGTGGTTTCCAAAACGCCGGCTCTTGCGCCGCCGATGCCGAGCGCATAGGCAAGGCCGATATCCCAAGCGTCGCCTGTCGCGTCCTGTTCTACGGCGATGAGGCAGGGAACCCCTTTACCGGCCAAATACTCGCTACGTACCGTGTGTCCGGGGCCTTTGGGGGCGATCATGATAACGTTGATGTTTTTAGGCGGCTTGATACAACCAAAATGGATGTTAAAGCCGTGGGCGAAGGCGAGGGTTTTTCCTTCCGTCAAATTAGGCTCAATGCTCTCTTTATAGAGGGCTGCCTGCTTTTCATCATTGATGAGAATCATGATCACATCGGCTGCTTTTGCGGCCGCATCGGCGGTCATGACCCGAAAGCCCTGCGCTTCCGCTTTTGTCCAGCTTTTGCTGCCCTCATACAAGCCGACGATGACGTCGATGCCGCTGTCTTTCAGATTGAGCGCGTGCGCATGTCCCTGAGAGCCGTATCCGATGATGGCGACGGTTTTGCCTTTCAGCTTTTGAAGATTGCAGTCCTTCTCATAGAAAATTCTTGCCATGATAAATGAACCCCTTTCGTGAAATAAAATTATAAGTTGGTCACTTTTCGGATGGTGGTGCTTCCTTTTTCGAGGGAAACGCTGCCGGTGCGGCAGATCTCGAGGATAGCATAATCGCGCATCAGATGGATAAAATCGTCGATTTTTCTGCTGTCGCCGGTCAGCTGGAGCATGACGGAATCTCTCGAATAATCCACGGTTTTGGCCTCAAAGGCCGCGGCTGCCGCACGGATCTCCTCTCTGGTTTGCGGTTCGTTTTTCATTTTGATGAGCAACAGCTCGCAGCTGACGGAATTTTCGTCGTCCAGCTCCTTTATGGAATAGACGTCGGGCAGCTTATAGAGCTGATTGATCAGCTGATGCCCATTGACCTCCTCACCGTCGAATACCACCGTGATGCGGGAATATTTGCTGGATTCGGTCTCGCTGACGGTCAGGGCGCTGATGTTGAACTGCCGGCGCCGGAACATGCTGGTCACGCGGTTCAGCACCCCGAACTGGTTGTTTACGAGCACCGCTACGGTATATCGCTTCATATCAGCTATCCACCTTTACAATGATATCGTCCATGCACCCGCCCGGCGGAAGCATGGGGAGGACAAATTCGTCCTTGTCGATGGCGCAGTCGATCACGTAAGGCCCATCTTGATAGGCAAAAGTCTTTTTCAAAGCGTCCTCAAGCTCCTCCGGTGACGAAACACGCTCTCCGTCCGCGCCGAAAGCCTTGGATAAAGCCACGAAATCGGTTTTTCGGTCGAGTACGGTGTTGGAATAATGCTTGTCGAAAAAGAGCGTCTGCCATTGTCTGACCATGCCGAGCACGCCGTTGTTCATGATGAGGATTACAAGAGGAACGCGATAGCTAACAGCGGTCGCAAGCTCGTGAAGGCACATTCCGAAGCTGCCGTCTCCGGTAATCAGAACGCTGCGCTCTCCGGTGCCAAGCGCCGCGCCGATGGCCGCGCCGAGCCCATAGCCCATTGTGCCGAGGCCGCCGCTGGAAATAAATCGGCGGCTGCTTTTGAAAAACAGATTCTGCGCCGCCCACATCTGATGCTGACCTACGTCGGTCGCGACCGGTGTTTCTGCCGACAAATATCGGTTCAGCGTTAAGATCACATTTCGGGGCGTCAAGCCTGTTCTGTTGTCCAGATACGTTTCCTCTTCCTCTCGGAATTGACGGATTTGTGCCTGCCATTCCGGTCTTTTCTGTCCCTTGATTTGCGGCAGCAGCTCTTGCAGCGTTTTTTTGACGTCCCCGCGGAGTCCATGCACGGTATTGACCGTCTTGAAAAGCTCGGAACCGTCGATATCGATGTGAACGACACGCGCCTTGCCGGCAAATTTTGTCCGATTTCCGGTCGCCCGGTCGTTGAAGCGGACGCCGAGAGCGACGATGCAGTCGGCATGATGCATCGCCATGGAGGAGGCGTAATGCCCGTGCATCCCCTGCATTCCCAAAAGACGGGGATAGTCCGTGGGAATTGCCGAAAGCCCCATCATGGAGCAGCCGAGCGGCGCGTCGATCTTTTCGGCGAGGGCAAGCATTTCCTCTTGGGCGCCTGCCGAAATGACGCCGCCGCCGAAATAAATATAAGGTTTCTCGGCGGAATTGATGCAGTCCGCCGCTTGCCTTATACGGATATCCTTTGCCGCGGATCTTTCGTCCGGCGTGACCGGCGGCTGCTCCGCATATTCGCAGGTTGCAATTTGCACATCCTTGGGAACGTCGACCAAGACCGGTCCCGGTCTGCCGGATAGGGCGAGACGGAAAGCCTCTCGGATCGTATCGGCAAGCCGCTCCACCGTCCCGACAAAAAAGTTGTGCTTGGTTATGGGAAGGGTAATCCCCGTGATATCGATTTCCTGGAAGCTGTCGGTGCCGATCTGTGAGGTAGGTACGTTCCCGCAGATCGCGACCATCGGGATAGAATCGAGATAAGCGGTGGCGATCCCCGTTACCAAATTGGTAGCGCCGGGACCCGAGGTGGACATTACGACGCCGACCTTGCCGGTCGCTCTGGCATATCCGTCTGCGGCATGGGAGGCCCCTTGTTCGTGCGCCGTCAAAACGTGCCGGATTTTATCTTGATATTTGTATAGGGAATCATATACGTTCAGGATCTGCCCGCCCGGATATCCGAACACAATCTCGCAGCCTTGCTCGATCAGCGTTCTGACGATGATGTCTGCTCCGGATATTGTCATGTTAGTTCTCCTTTGTCAGGAAGCCTGCGATGAGGCGTCCGCACTCATGGCAGCCGATTTTTTTACATTCTGCAATCTCCATGGGATCGGACGGCATGATATCCGCCGTGCGCCAGCCCTCGTCCAAGAGCGCTGATACGGCGTTTTCGACCGCCTGCGCCTCCGACGGCATGCCGAAACTGTAACGCAGCATCATGGCTGCCGAAAGAATTGTGCCGATGGGGTTGGCGGTGTCTGTCCCGGCGATGTCCGGCGCGGAGCCGTGGATCGGCTCATATAGTCCGCAGGAGGATGCGCCGAGACTGGAGGAGGGAATCATGCCGATGGAGCCGGTGATCATGGATGCCTCGTCGGAAAGGATATCGCCGAACATGTTTTCCGTCACGATCACATCGAACTGCGAGGGGTCTTTGACGATCTGCATGGCGCAGTTGTCCACCAGCATATCGGAGAGCTCCACGTCGGGATATTCCGCGGCAAGGCGGTGCATCGTGCGCTTCCAAAGCCGGCTGGAATCGAGCACGTTGCTTTTTTCCACCGAACAAAGCCGGCCGTTCCGCTTTCTTGCGGTCTCAAAGCCGATTCTGCCGATGCGCTCGATTTCCGCTTCGGTATAGGAAAGAAGATCGGTCGCGGTAAGCTCTCCGTTTATCGGTTCCGTTTTGTGCGCGCCGAAGTAAATGCCGCCGATGAGCTCGCGCACAATGATGAAGTCGATTCCCTTGTCCACAATGGATTTTTTCAGCGGGGAAGCGCCGGCCAGCTGCTTCCATATTTTCGCGGGACGGTTGTTGCTGTATACCCCCATGCCGGCGCGCAGGCGCAGAAGGCCCTTTTCGGGGCGCATATCCCCGGGGACGTCGTTCCATTTGCTTCCCCCCACCGCGCCCAGCAGCACGCTGTCGGAGCGTACGCACTTTTCGAGCATTTCGGCGGGGAGCGGATCGCCCCATTTGTCGATGGCGCAGCCTCCCATATCCACATCGGTATAATGAAAGGTATGGCCGTACAGCTCGGCGATTCGGTTTAGGACGAGCAAGGCTTCATTTACAATTTCGGGACCGATCCCGTCCCCGCGGATAACGGCGATATTTTTAATCATGGCTGCTTTCCTCCTTTAAGGAGGCGAGCAGTCCGCCGCACCGAATGATGTTTTGGATAAAAGGAGGAAAAGGCTGGGCGCGATAGGATTTCCCGGCGGTGATATCGACGATCTCTCCGGTACCGAAATCCACCTTTATCTTGTCGCCGGCGGAAATCTCTTCCGCCGCTTCCTCACATTCGAGAATCGGAAGTCCGATGTTGATCGCATTGCGGTAGAAGATCCTCGCGAAGCTTTTGGCGATGACGCAGCCGACCCCGCAGGCTTTGATGACAAGCGGCGCGTGCTCGCGGGAGGAGCCGCAGCCGAAGTTCCAGCCCGCCACGATGACGTCGCCTTTTTGGACCTTTTTGACAAAGTCCGCGTCGATATCCTCCATGCAGTGCTGCGAAAGCTCCGCCGCGCTCGGTGTGTTCAGATAGCGCGCGGGGATGATGACGTCGGTATCCACATTGTCCGGATATTTGAAAACGTTTCCCTGAGTGTTCATATTATTCGTCCCCCTTGTACTCGGTAATAAAGCCCGTCAGCGCGCTGGCTGCCGCCGTTTGAGGCGAAGCGAGATAAACTTCGCTTTTCACGTGTCCCATTCTGCCCACGAAATTGCGGTTGGTGGTGGCAAGGCAGCGCTCTCCCGCTGCGAGAATGCCCATGTAGCCGCCGAGACATGGTCCGCAGGTAGGCGTAGATACCACCGCGCCCGCATCGATGAACGCGGTGACAAATCCGCGCTCCACACATTCGCGCATGATCTGCATGGTGGCGGGAATGATGATGCAGCGCACACCGTTCGCGACGTGTTTGCCTTTCAGAATGTGATACGCCGCCTCCATGTCCTCCATCCTGCCGTTGGTGCAGCTGCCGATGACCACCTGATCGATCGCAATGTCGGAAAGCTCGGAGGCTTTTTTCGTGTTTTCCGGCAGATGAGGGCAGCTCACGGTCGGCGTGATGGCGGAGAGGTCGATTTCGATCGTTTTTTCATACTCCGCGTCCTCGTCCGCGGTATAGACGACGGGCGGACGCTCCGACCGTCCATCAAGATAGGAAAGCGTAGTGTCGTCCACCGGGAATATGCCGTTTTTCGCGCCGGCCTCGATGGCCATGTTGCAGATGCAAAGGCGGTCGTCCATAGAAAGACTGGCGACGCCGTCGCCGGTAAATTCCATGCTCTTGTAAAGCGCACCGTCCACGCCGATCATGCCGATGATGGTCAGAATCAGGTCCTTGCCGCTGCAATTTTGAGGCAGTTTGCCTGTCAAGTGGAAGCGAATGGCGGAGGGGACCCTGAACCACGCCATACCGGTGGCCATACCGGCCGCCATGTCGGTGCTTCCCACGCCGGTCGAGAAAGCGCCCAGAGCGCCATAGGTGCAGGTGTGGCTGTCGGCGCCGATGATGCAGTCGCCCGCCGTGACGACCCCTTGCTCGGGAAGCAGGGCGTGCTCGATGCCCATTTTTCCCACGTCGTAGAAATGGCTCACACAGTGCGAGCAGGCAAATTCCCGGCATGTCTTGGATTGCTCCGCCGCCTTGATGTCCTTGTTGGGGACAAAGTGATCAAGGACGATGGCGATCCTGTCCTTGTCAAAGACCTTGTCGAATCCCGCTTTTTTGAATTCGTTTACCGCCACGGGCGTCGTGATATCGTTGCCGAGCACGATGTCGAGCTTTGCGCGGGTCAGCTGACCGGGGACTACACGTTCAAGCCCCGCGTGAGCGGCAAGGATTTTTTGTGTCATTGTCATTCCCATAAATAAGCCTCCTTGATTCATGATTTCATGTTGTGATAGGCGCTGAGCAGAGCGTCTGCGCCGGCGTGAATGATATCGGTATCGGTGCCGGCGCCCCAAGCCATGCTGCCGTCCGGCGCTTTCAGCCCGATATAGGCAGCCGCGATGCTGCCGGAGCCCTGCTCCTGCATGCTGTGCTCGGTATAAACCTCCAGCACATAATCCGCCTTTGTATAAGCCTTCAAGGCGTTGCTGACGGCGTCGAGCGAGCCGTTGCCGCACGCTCGGAGTGTCGTCTCCTCACCGTTTCGGCAGAAGGTGATCTCGGTTTCCACCTCTCCCCCGCGGCGGTAAAAATGCATGTCGGAAATGGAAAGGGCGGAGGACCGCAGAAAGTAATTGCTTTTGAAGATTTCAAGGATTTCGCCTGCTTTTAGCTCCTTATGCTCTCTGTCGGATATGCTCTTGCAGAGATAGCTGAAATGCTCGCGCATGCCCGCAGGCAGGGAATATCCGTATGTCTGCTCCAGCAGATATCCGATGCCGCCCTTGCCGCTCTGGGAGTTGACTCGAATGACGTCTGCGTCATAGGTGCGGCTGATGTCCTTCGGATCGATCGGTATGTATGGCACCGTCCAGCGGTGGAGCCCTTTTTCCTCGCGGTATTTCATTCCCTTGGCGATCGCGTCCTGGTGACTGCCCGAAAAGGCGGCGAACACCAATGCCCCCGCGTAGGGCGCGCGCTCATAGACGTGCATTCTTGTGCATTTTTCATATTTTTCCACAAGCATCGGAATGTTGGAAAGATCTAACTTAGGGTCCACGCCGTGGGAATACATGTTCATCGCCAGCGTGATGATGTCCACGTTTCCGGTTCTTTCGCCGTTGCCGAAAAGCGTTCCTTCCACGCGGTCGGCGCCTGCGAGCAGGGCGAGCTCGGTGTCGGCGACACCGGTGCCGCGGTCGTTGTGCGGATGCAGGGAAAGGGTTACGTGCTCGCGGTATTTGAGGTTTTCGCTCATGTATTCCACTTGGCCCGCATACACGTGCGGCAGGCTCATTTCCACCGTTACCGGCAGATTGATGATGACATTGTTGGTTTCGGACGGCTCCAATACGTCCAGCACCGCATTGCAGACCTCCAAGGCATACTCCGGCTCCGTGCCGGTGAAGCTTTCGGGAGAATATTCAAAGCGGAAATTTCCCTCATATTCTCCTGCCAGTTTTTTTACAAGCTTCGCGCCGTCGACCGCGATTTTTTTGATTTCCTCCTTGGATTTTCGGAATACCTGCTCCCGCTGGGCGACACTTACCGAATTATAAAAGTGAATGATCGCGCTGGGCGCGCCCTTGCAGGCGTCAAAGGTTTTGCGGATGATATGCTCCCGGCACTGAGTGAGCACCTGGACCGTCACATCCTGCGGGATCATGCTGTTGTCGATCAGCGTGCGCAGAAACTCATATTCGGTTTCGCTGGCGGCGGGGAAGCCCACTTCGATTTCCTTGAAACCGACGTCGAGAAGAACTTTGTAATATTCCAGCTTTTCCTCGAGGCTCATGGGAATGACGAGGCTTTGGTTGCCGTCCCGCATATCCACGCTGCACCATAAGGGCGCTTTTTCAATATGATCCTTGGTCACCCATTTGCTGTACTTGGCCGGCGCGGGGTAGTAGCCCGTGCCGTATTTGCTTGCGTCCATCATCTCTGTTTGACTCCTTTTTCTCTACTGCCTTTTCAGAGGCATTTTTGTATAAGAATTTTTTACCGCCGAAAGAAACCTCTGTGCTTTTCCGAATAAAAATAGAAAACACCCGTCTCAAAGCGGTCATTAGCTTTGAGACGGGTGTAGAAAACCATTTACACTCGCGGTACCACTCAAATTGCAGATGTAAAAATCTGCCTCCTCTTCGGAGCGCAATACTCCTATGCACTGACGTAGCGTTCACGGGAAGCGTCTACTTGCCGTCTGCTTTCAACCCTCCGGCTCGGAAGTGAGAGGCCGTTCAGAATGATTGATGCCGATTCACACCTGCCATCGGCTCTCTGGAAAAAATCAAGCTGGACCGTCTTCGTCATTGCCTTTATGCTATTAAACCATTTTTCCGGGCGTTTGTCAAGACTTTTTTTCAATTTGTGAAAAAATATCGGCGTATCCTGTCAATTTTTTTATATAAGCTTAAAAGGGCGAACGGATTCCATAACGCATTGGCAAAATTGAACGCCGATATGTGAAAATCAGGATTCGCTTATATTTCCGTGCAAACAAGGTTGACTTTTAAGAAGCGGAAGAGTATAATAAAACATTATATAAGATTTATAGATCATGAAATTCAAAACCGATTTGCAGAATAAACGGAGAATTTCATCAGGAGTTGCTATCATGACGGAAAAATCATATGACGTAATCATCATCGGCGGCGGTGTTGTCGGTGCGGCGGCAGCGAGAGAATTGTCCCGCTATGAGCTGTCCGTGTGTCTTTTGGAGAAGGAGGAGGATGTATGCTCCGGAACCTCCAAGGCGAACAGCGCCATCGTTCACGCGGGCTTCGACGCTCTTCCGGGGACCTTAAAGGCCAAGTTCAACGTGCAGGGAAATGCGATGATGGACGAGCTCGCACAGGAGCTTTCCTTTGAATTTAGGCGAAACGGCTCGCTCGTCCTCTGCTTTTCGGACGAGGATATGCCGAAGCTCGGAGAGCTTTACCGACGCGGTATTCAGAACGGCGTTCCGGATATTCAGATTCTCACGGGGAACGACGTGCGGAAAATGGAGCCGAACCTCACGGACGAGGTCGTGGCGGCGCTTTACGCGCCCACGGGCGGCATTGTCTGTCCGTTCGGGCTGACCATCGCGCTTGCGGAAAACGCCTGTGACAACGGTGCGGAGTTTCGATTCGACACAGAGGTGCTCGGCATCCGCAGGAATGCGGAAAACGGATATGAAATCGATACGACGGATGGCACCTATACCGCAAAATATGTCGTCAATGCGGCGGGCGTCCATTCGGATGAGATTCATAATATGGTAAGCGGGAAAAAGCTTCATATCACGCCTCGCAAGGGCGATTACTGCCTGCTCGACAAAGAGGCGGGAGGGCACGTTTCTTCCACGATTTTTCAGCTTCCGGGCAAATACGGAAAAGGCGTTTTGGTTTCGCCTACCGTACATGGAAATCTCTTGATCGGACCGACCGCGACGGACGTCGAGGACAAAGAAGATACGGCGACGACGGCGGCGGAGCTTGCAGACGTTGTGGCAAAATCCGCCGTCAGCGTAAAGAACATCCCGTATCGACTTACGATTACCTCTTTTTCCGGCGTGCGCGCGCATGAGGACGGCGATGATTTTATTGTTGGAGAGGCTTCGGACGCACCGGGCTTTTTCGACGCCGCGGGCATCGAATCGCCGGGGCTTTCCTCGGCGCCGGCCATCGGTCTGTATCTTGCCGAACAGATCGCGGCGAAGTCCGGCGCGGAAAAGAAGAAAAGCTTCAATCCCAAGAGAAAGGGCTTTGTGAAGCTCGCGGAAAAGAGCTTTGAGGAGCGCGCGGCGCTGATCCGCGAAAATCCGCTTTACGGCGTGATCGTATGCCGCTGCATGCAGATCAGCGAAGGGGAGATCGTGGATGCGATCCGCCGCACGCCGGGCGCGCGTTCGCTCGACGGGATCAAGCGCCGTGTGCGTCAGGGTATGGGACGCTGTCAGGCGGGCTTCTGTACCCCCAAAACGATGGAGATCCTTTCGAGAGAGACGGGGATTCCGATGGAAAAGATCTGCAAGAACAGGGACGGCTCCGAAATGCTGTCGGAAAAGATGTGAGGTGGCGGAGAATGCAGCAGTATGATATTGTCGTGATAGGCGGCGGGCCTGCGGGACTTGCCGCGGCGATCGCCGCGAAAAAGGCGGGCGCCAAGAATCTCGTTGTTTTGGAAAGAGACGCGATGCTGGGCGGGATTCTCAACCAATGTATCCACAATGGCTTTGGGCTCCATACCTTCAAGGAGGAGCTGACCGGCCCCGAATATGCCGCGCGTTATATCGAGGAGGCGGCGAAGCTCGAAATCCCGTATAAGCTGGGCGCGATGGCGCTTTCCGTCAGTCCGGAGAAAGAGATCACTTATATCAGCGGGGAAGAGGGGATCCAGAAGATCTCCGCAAAGGCGGTTATTTTGGCGATGGGCTGTCGGGAACGTCCGCGCGGCGCCTTGAATATACCGGGCTTCCGGCCGGCGGGCATTTATTCCGCGGGGACCGCGCAGAGACTGATGAACATCGAAGGCTACCATGTCGGCCGCAAGGTCGTCATTCTCGGTTCCGGGGATATCGGTCTTATCATGGCGAGAAGAATGACGCTCGAGGGCGCAAAGGTCGAAGTCGTAGCGGAGCTGATGCCGTATTCGGGCGGACTCAAACGGAATATCGTCCAATGTCTCGACGATTACGGGATTCCGCTCAAGCTGAGCCATACCGTTGTTGGGATAGAAGGCAAGGAAAGGCTTACCGGTGTGACGATCGCGGCGGTCGATGAGAATCGGCATCCGATCCCCGGTACGGAGGAGCATTACGACTGCGATACGCTTCTGCTTTCCGTCGGACTGATCCCCGAAAACGAGCTGACGCGGGAGATCGGCGCCGCCATGAGCCGCGTGACCTCCGGTCCCGAGGTGGACGACCGGCTTCAAACCGGCGTTTCCGGCATATTTGCCTGCGGAAACGTGCTTCATGTGCATGATTTGGTCGATCATGTATCCGAGGAGGCGACGCTTGCGGGAGAGAACGCGGCGGCCTACGTGCTGTCGGAGAAGGATACGGAAGCTTCACATAAAGCGACAGTCATGGCGGAGAACGGCGTTCGGTATACCGTTCCTCAAAGCATCGATATCGCGAATATGAGAGAGACGGTGACGGTGCGGTTCCGCGTCGCGGATATTTACCGCGACCGTTCGATTGCCGTTTACTACGACGGAAAAAAAGTGATGAGCAGAAGGAAAAAAGTGATGGCGCCGGGAGAAATGGAGCAGGTCGTTTTGAAAAAATCAAGCTTTGCAGCGTTTCCCGAGTTGAAAGAAATCAAGATCCGCACGGAGGTGGAATGAGATGGAGACGAGAAATCTGATCTGCATCGGATGCCCGATGGGGTGTCCGCTTACCGTGACGATCGACGGGGAGAGCATCGCCGTTTCCGGCAATACCTGCCCGCATGGCGCGGAATATGCGAAAAAGGAAGTGACAAATCCCACGAGGGTTGTGACCTCGTCCGTCGGTATATCGGGGGCGGGAATCGCCCGCGTGTCCGTTAAAACGGCAAGCGATGTACCGAAAGATAAAATCTTCGACTGCATGCGGGAGATCCGCGGAACCACCGTAAAGGCGCCGATCCGTATCGGGGATATCATCATCCGCAACTGCGCCGGCACCGGCGTGGATGTCATTGCCACGAAAAATGTTCCCGCGGTATCGGAATCCCCGAAAGCAGACTTATAAAAATCTGCGTTCCTTTGCGGTCGGAGAATGAAAAAGAAAGGATCGTATTGATATGAATATCTGGAATTGGTTTGTCGATACGACGGCCGGATGGAGCACGCTCGGCGTTGTCTTTCGCTTGCTGTCCGCATTGATTGTCGGGCTTACCGTCGGCATCGACCGCGAAATGAAACGGCGCGGCGCCGGTATCAAAACCCATGTGCTGGTCTGCCTTGGCGCCGCGCTCGTCATGATCACCAGTCAATATCTGCTGGAAAATTTCGACGGCAGCACGGATATCTCCCGTATGGGCGCTCAGGTCATCAGCGGCGTCGGCTTTCTTGGCGTCGGCACGATTATCGTGACGGGACGCAATCAGGTGCGGGGTCTCACGACGGCGGCGAGCCTATGGGTATGCGCCTGCGTCGGACTGGCGGCGGGAGCCGGGTACATAGAGGGCGTTCTTATCACGCTTGCGCTGCTGATTTTTACGCTGCGCATCCTCGGCAAGCTGGACGTTGTGGTTCATCGTCATGCCAAGGTTTTTGATTTATATTTGGAATTTATCGACAATAAGGGACTTACGCAGTTTGTCGAGAAAATGCGGGAAGAACGTCACAAGATATCCATGCTGCAAATCGGAAAGGGCGACGTCAACGAGGGCCCGAACGCAGTGGTGAGCTTGGAGATTCAGGATCATGCCAAGCGGGCAACCTTGCTTGACGACATTCGCTGCTTGGAATATGTGCGTTTTGTGGAGGAGCTTTGATCCGCACAAGAGAAGAAAGGGAGCAATCACACCATGAGAATCGTAATCAAAATCGGAACCTCAACGCTTGCCTATGAAACGGGGCTTCTGAATATCCGCCGTGTGGAGGAGCTGTGCCGGGTCATGAGCGATCTCAAAAATGCGGGAAATGAGATCATTTTGATCTCCTCCGGCGCCATCGGCATGGGAGTCGGAAAGCTCGGACTGAAAAGCCGGCCGGCCGATATTCCCACGAAGCAAGCGGCGGCGGCCGTCGGACAGTGCGAATTGATGTATACCTATGACAAGCTTTTTGGAGAATACAATCATACGGTGGCACAGATCCTTTTGACGGGCGAGGATATCGAAAATAAAAGCCGCTGTGAGAATTTCCGCAATACGATTTTCCGCCTGCTCGCGCTGGGCACACTTCCGATCATCAACGAGAACGATACCGTTGCGACGGATGAGATCGTCATCGGGGACAACGATACGCTGGCGGCGATCGTCGCGGCCAATGCGGATGCGGATCTTCTTGTCTTGCTTTCGGATATCGACGGGCTATATACGAGCGATCCGCATAAGCATCCGGATGCGGAGCTTCTTCCCGTAGTGGATCAGCTGACGCCTGAGATCCTGTCTCTCGCGGAGGGAAAGGGGACGGCGCTCGGCACCGGCGGCATGAAAACCAAGCTTCATGCGGCGAAAATCGCGATGGACGCCGGAATTGATATGATCATCGCAAACGGCGCGGAGCCTATGGTCTTATATAATATTGTGGACGGAAAAAGCTTCGGGACGCGCTTCGTCGGAAGGCGGACGATATGAAAACGTCGGAAATTTTGCTGGAAGCCAAAAAGGTCAAGGGCGCGCTTGGCGCTCTTTCCGCCGACGACAAAAACTGTGCGCTCATGGCTATGGCGGATGCGCTTATCGGGAACGACGATGAGATTTTAGCGGCAAACCATGAGGATGTCGAAAATGCGAGGGAGCATATTTCCTCGGTCATGCTGGACCGTCTGATTCTGAATCGGGAGCGCATTGCGGCGATGGCGGAGGGTATCCGAAGCGTCGCGGCGTTGGAGGATCCTATCGGCCGCATTCTCTCCCAAACGACAAGACCAAACGGACTTATCATTGAAAAGATTTCGGTTCCGCTCGGCGTTGTGGCGATCATTTATGAAAGCCGACCGAATGTGACCTCGGATGCGGCGGCGCTGTGCCTCAAAAGCGGAAATGTCTGTGTTCTGCGCAGCGGCAAGGAGGCGTTTGCCTCCGCTCATGCGATCGTGGCCGCCATGCGGCGCGGACTCTCGGTTTGTGGACTTCCGCGCGAACTTATCAATATCATCGACGATACCTCGAGGGACGGTGCGCGGGAGCTGATGCACGCGCGAGGCTTTGTCGATCTGCTGATTCCGCGCGGCGGCGCGGGACTTATCCGCGCCTGTGTGGAAAACGCGACCGTTCCCTGCATTGAAACCGGTACCGGCATTTGTCATATTTACGTCGATAAAAGCGCGGATTTCGATATGGCGCTTTCCATTATAGAAAACGCCAAAACAAGCCGCCCTTCCGTCTGCAACGCTGCGGAGGTGTGCCTCGTGCATCGGGAGATCGCGGCGGATTTTCTTCCGAGGCTGCGGGAAGTATTGGTCGAAAAGCGGCAGAGAGAGGGAAAAACGCCGGTCGAATTGCGGCTCGATTCTTCCGCGTTGGAGATGATTGCGGGAACGCCGGCGGGCGATGCGGATTTTGACACCGAGTTTTTGGATTATATCATGGCGGTTGCGGTCGTCGACGATGTATATGCCGCGGCGGAGCATATCGCGCGTCACTCCACCGGACACAGCGAGGCTATCATTGCCGAGGACAAGGCGGTTCAAAAGATTTTTACCTCTTTTGTCGACAGTGCCGCGGTATATATCAATGCGTCCACCCGTTTCACGGATGGGGGAGAATTCGGGCTTGGCTGCGAAATGGGGATTTCCACGCAGAAGCTTCATGCGCGCGGTCCGATGGGACTTGCGGAGCTCACATCATATCAATATCGAATTACCGGAAACGGGCAAATCCGATGAATATAAAAGGAGAAGCCTATATGGGATATCAATTTGGATTTATCGGCACCGGCAACATGGGCGGCGCTCTCGCTGCCGCCGTATGCAAACAGACAGGTTCCAAAGAGGTTCTGCTGTCCGATAAAACGGCCTCCAAAGCGGAAGCGCTTGCGGAAGCACTCGGATGCACGGCGTCGGATAGTCTCTCCGTGGCCGTGTCGTGCCGGTATATCTTTCTCGGCGTCAAGCCGCAGATGATGGAAGCGCTGTTTTCCGAAATCAGGCCGGTTCTTCGGAAGAGAACGGATCGTTTTGTTCTTGTGACCATGGCGGCGGGGCTTTCGATGGATACCATATCCGCTTTTTGCGGCGGGAATGTCCCGGTGATTCGGATAATGCCGAATACGCCGGTGGCTGTTGGGGAAGGCATGATTTTGTATACGGCAAATTCCCTTGTGACGGAAGCCGAGCTTGCCGATTTCGCGGAAGCGCTTTCCTTTGCTGGAAAAGCTGACCGTATCGAGGAGAACAAAATCGATGCGGCAAGTGTGATTTCCGGCTGCGGACCTGCTTTCATGTTTATGTTTATCGAAGCGATGGAGAAGGCCGGCATCGCACTCGGCCTCGACGCGGAGCAGTCCCGCCTGTACGCGGAGCAGACGATGCTCGGCGCGGCAGCCCTCGCGCTTTCGACGGGAGAGACTCCGGAAGAGCTCAGAATCAAGGTGTGCAGTCCCGGCGGCACGACCATCGAGGGTGTGAAGAGCTTTGAGAAAAACGAGCTTGACGGAATCGTCGCCGAGGCCACTGCGGCATCGTACCGGAGAACGCTGGAGCTTGCGGGAAAGTAAAAGACATAAAAACGGCATCAGCCGACAAATCGGAATAGAGCGGCGGCCATATGGATGTAAGAGAAGATGGGTGTGAAGCAAATTGCTTTATCACCCATCTTTTTTCTATTATGTAATGAAATGCCTCTTTGCCTTTCTAATAGATACGATTTATTACAAAGAAAAAATAAAATACCTCTTGACATATTTACGAAATCGGATATAATGATATATATACGAAATCGGATATTTAGGAGGATGCCATGCACAATTTACAAGCAAGAGAATTCACACATATTTCCGGAGAAATCGATTCTCTCTATCACGAAGCAGCAGTAAAAATCGGCGTTTCGGACAGTATTCTGAATATACTATATATACTTTGTGAAAAAGGAAGCCGGTGTTTTCAAAGTGACATTTTCAGATTGACAGGCATGAGCAGACAAACTATAAATTCAGCGATCCGTAAGCTGGAAAAAGACGAGATCGTATATCTTGAACAAGGAACAGGGCGAAATACGGTCGTATGCTTAACGGAAAAAGGACGCCTATTTTCAAAAGAAAATATTTTTCCGCTTTTTGAAATTGAAAATAAAATTTGGAGTGAATGGACAGCCGAGGAACAGAAGCAGTATTTGGCGCTCACTCAAAAATACCGTGACGCATTAAAGAAATATATGCGAGAAAATTTGCGGCAAGAGAAAAGGCACGTATCCATGAAGGAGTAATCATGAATAGAGAGAATAAAAGAAAACAATATGAAAAAGGTTATTATAAAACACATGAATGCAAAGACAGCTTCACTTGTAAAGAGTGCGGCAGATTGGTTGTAGCAGCCGGCGCCGGAAGCGACCATCGCAACCATTGCCCGAATTGTCTTTGTAGCCTGCATCTGGATCATGAACCGGGAGACAGGAAAGCCGATTGCGGCGGTATCATGGAACCGGTAGGCGTGTGGGTCAGAAAAAATGGAGAATGGGCAATTATTCATCGCTGCCGGATATGCGGACATTTGAGCTCCAACCGTGTAGCAGCAGACGATAACCCCATGAAGTTAATGTCGATCGCAATGAAACCTCTTTCCCGACCGCCCTTCCCATTAGAAAAAATTGAGGAAATGACAGCACTTATGGGCGGAGAGGGACAGCTGTATGCGAAACAGCGGTGAGGGGCAGTATGGGCGCAGCCGCTCGGCGGCTGTTATTTTTCATGATCCTTGATTTTCGATCTTTTCCCGCGTGATGCGGTCGATTTCCTCTCTCAACAGCTTTGTATAGGGAAACGCTGCCGATTCTTTTGTCCCATAGGTGAATTGCAGCTCATATTCCAGCGGGAGCCATGTAGCGATGTCCGCTTCGTCATGCTGAATGAGTGCCTCTAACTTGTCCAGCGTGCGGTAAAGCCGAGCTTCCGCGGTTTCCTGCGCCTCCATTTCCGTAAAAAGGGCGGAAAGCTCCTCCCGATACGGAGAGGGAAGCGCGGACAGCCAATCGTTTATAAGGTGCGCTTCCCGCTCGCTGTCGGACTCATTTTTCACAAATGCCGGAATATCGCCGGTAAAGGCCTCTCCGAAATCGTGAAAAAGACACATCATAATGACACGGTCGATGTCAAGCGCCGGAAATTCATCCTTCATAAAGTATGCCATGGCGGCAAGCCGAAAGCTGTGTTCCGCAACGCTTTCCTGCCTGCCGGAGGAGGTCCAAGAATGACGGGGCGTGTTTTTCAGCCGCTCCGCGGTATGGAGAATGACAAGAAGCTCTTGTGGATTCATATAGGTTATCCTTTCCGTATACGGAAAATGCAGGTTCGATGGGAACCTGCATTTTCTCAGTTTATCGAATATTTTTATACATCGGACCGTAAGCCGCGCAGGCTCTGTAATCCTGTCCCTCTTTGTCCATACCGAACGCATTCCAAGCGGCTGGACGGAAGATTTTGTCCTCCGGCACGTTGTGCATGCAGACCGGAATCCGGAGAATCGAGCAAAGCGTGATGAGGTCTGCGCCGATATGACCGTAGCTGATCGCACCGTGGTTGGCGCCCCAGTTGTTCATGACGTCGTAAGCGGTTGCGAACGGACTGCCGAGCTTGCCGTCGCAGCGCGGTGCGAACCATGTGCATGGCCACGTGTAGTCGGTGCGCTTCCAAAGCGTATCGGTGACCTCGTCCGGAAGCTTGACCGTCCAGCCCTCTGCGATTTGGAGGACAGGACCCAATCCCTTGACGAGATTCAGACGGATCATCGTGGCGGGCATTTCCGCTTTGGTGACGAAGCGGGAAGAGTAGCCTCCGCCGCGGAAATAACCGAGATCGGCATAGTTCCATGTCGTATTCGCCATGATGGCTTTTTGGTCATCCTCGGTGATGTTGTACCACTCTTTCATGACGTGATTGCCGTTTTCATCGACCGCTTCGCCGTTGGCGTCGAGGCAGCACGCGCCGGAATTGATGAGATGGATAAAGCCGCCGCTTTCCTTGGCGACACCGGTGATTTCATAGCCGGTCGCTCTCTTGACGGCCTCGGGACTCCAATAAGTGCGCACGTCCGCGAACATCTGCGCGCGGTTCGTGAGCAGCTTCATAAAGAGCATGCCGAGTCCGTTGAGCGTGTCGTTTTCGGTGGCGAGGATATACGGCTCGCGTGCGCCGTTCCAGTCGAACGAGGTGTTGAGCATCGCTTCGGGGAAGTCGCAGTTCGGATAAAAGTCCGTCCACTGGCGCTGCCCTTGGAAGCCGGCGGCAATGGCGTTGTGTCCGACCGCTTCTTCCTCGCAGCCTTCGGGCAGGTTTTTGTTGCCGTTCATGAGGTCTTTGATGATGACCATCATCTTGACGACAAATTCCCAATCGGAATCCTTGCGCTCGCGGGATTTCTGCATGCTTTCAGGATTTTTGTCGAAGCCCTCAATGCAGTATTTTTTCGCCCATGCAAGCGCTTTCTCATATTCTTCTTTGTCGTAGATTTCTTCGGTCATGCGGCGGATGATCTCGACCTCGTCGACGGATTCGACGCGCATGCCGAGATATTCCTCGATGAATTCGGGGCTGATGATGGAGCCGCCGATGCCCATCGTAACGGAGCCGATCTGGAGATAAGACTTTCCGCGCATAGTCGCAGCAGCGACCGCCGCGCGTGCAAAGCGCAGGATTTTTTCCTGTACGTCCGCGGGAATATCGGTGGTTTCGTCGAGATTCTGAACGTCGTGGCCGTAAATGCCAAAAGCGGGAAGTCCCTTTTGCGCGTGGGTTGCCAAAACCGATGCGAGATAAACGGCGCCCGGACGCTCCGTGCCGTTGAAGCCCCATACGCCCTTGATGGTCATGGGGTCCATATCCATGGTTTCCGAGCCGTAGCACCAGCAGGGCGTCACGGTGAGCGTGATGTCCACGCCGGCTTTTTTGAATTTATCGGCACACGCGGCGGATTCCGCCACCCGTCCAATGGTGGTGTCCGCAATGATGACCTTTACGGGCTCGCCGTTGGAATAACGAATATTTTCCGAAATGAGCTTCGCCGCCGCCTTTGCCATACCCATCGTCTGGTCCTCAAGGGACTCTCTGACTTTCAAGGGGCCGCGGCGTCCGTCGATGGTCGGACGGATGCCGATGACCGGATAATCGCCGATCAGTCTGTTTTCTGCCATTCTTGATACCTCCATGTAAAGTGCGGCTTTATCGGCCGCCTAATATGCCTTTATTGTAGCACAGAGTTTTATACAAATCAATGAAATTTTTACAAATTTTATCGGAATTCCTGGATTCTTTGCCGTTGCCGCTGTTATTTTTATGAGCAATGTGGAAACGGTTTAAATTTATATTGAAAAAACATTGGAGTCATGATATAATAAGCATATATCTGGGAAATTTGGTATAACGAAAATAAGATTATGAAATGAAAAGTATAGATATCAAAAATCAGCAATTTGGAGGAAAGCGTCATGCTGAATATCGCGATCTGTGACGACGAGCAGGAATTTCTTGGTGATACCGCGTCTAAAATCCAGCAATATATGGCAGAGCATCATCCCGACGAATTTATAGGGATCAAGACATTCCAAAGCGGGGAAGAGCTGTTTTTCGATATTCATGACAATTTTTACGATATCATTTTTCTCGACATCATCATGGCGACGGGAAAGATGAACGGGATCGAGACCGCGGAGAAAATCGTCAAGCTGTCTCCGTCATCGATCATTGTGTTTATATCCGCCTCTCCGGAATATGCGGTGGAGGCGTATGAGGTAAATGCGTTTTATTATCTTACGAAGCCGCTCGATGCCGTAAAATTCAAGTCTGTCTTGGAAAAGTGCATCAAAAGGATCGCTTCCCTTGACAATGTATATGTAAATCTGAAAGCGGTCGACGGGTTTTCCAAAATTTATTTAAAGGAGATCGTTTATTGCTTTACAAGCGGACATAAGATCACCGTTGTGCTCTCGGATGGAAGCCAGCTCATTTCTTATATGAAGATGGCGGAATTCCTCGACGCCTGCGGCCATGATAAACGATTTCTTCAGACACACAAGTCGTTTGCCGTGAATCTCGACTATGTGAAATCCGTATCCCGCAAGGAATCCAAGATCGTGCTCTATCAGACGGATACGGAAATTCCGATTTCGAGAGACTTCAAAGCCTCTGTGATGGAAAAATATTTAAGCTATGTTTTTTAAAAGAAGTCCGGAGACCCCGGGCTTTTTTGTTGACACAAACAGGGTTTTGTGTTATAGTAAATATGAATGTCAACTGAAAATCATGAGGGAGGTATTCCGAGTGAGAAAAAAAGGCTTTACATTGCTGGAGCTTGTGATTGTCATTGCGATCATCGGGATTTTTACGGCGATCGCCGTTCCGTCTATCGGATCTGCCGTGGAAAATTCAAAGTATCTGAAAGATATACAAAATGCGGATTTGATGTCCAAGGCGCTGGACGCTTCTCATATCAGCTTTATATCGAGCAGGGATATCGACATGGAGGAGGTCTGTGCCGCCGTGGTGGGCGCGGGCTTTTCCGTCCGAACGGAATCGGAGGACGCGGCCTTTGTTTATGTGCGGGAGACGGGAACTATATATGTGACAAAGGAGCTCCTCCAAGGAAATTATGATTCCCGATATCAGAAATATGCGCAGGTCACCTTTCAGGATGCCAACGGAAAGACGCTTTACGGATATGTTTTGGACCCCGAAAGCAAGCTCATATCGTCCGGAAGCGGAAACGGTGACGGTGGACTGCAAAGCATCTCCCTGTCCGATCGTTTCTTGTACCTTGAGCGGTGTGTGGAGAAAGATACGGAAAGCGGAGACTTGACAGAAAAGGAAAGCCTTTATGAAATATCTGCGGACTTTAAGGGGCTTTCCGACGAAGAAGCCGAAAAAATCGTGTGGCGTTCCAGCAATGAAAAGGCTGTTGCGGTAAAACCGATTGCGGAAGATCCTACACATGCCGAACTGTCTGTCGTCGGAGCCGGCACCGCGGTGATAACGGTCAGCGTCGAGGGATACGGCTGTTATGCGCAATGTGTGGTATGCACGGATATCCGCCCCACGGGAGTTGAGATAGAAGATATCCTGACCGGAGACGGGGATTATATTGTTTCCGTCGAGGGTGACGGTTTGGTATATTTCGACAAAGAGGAAAAGCGGCCCGTTCTTCCCGTCGGCACTAAATTCACGCTGAGCGCAAAGGGAATCTATACATATAAAGATGCGGAAACGAATGAAGAAATTTTGCTGATGCCGTCCACCGAGGAGGTGGAGTTCGGCGTCTTGGACGATGGCGTCATCGAGATCGACCCGGAAACGGGAGAGGCGGAAATCGTCGGGACAGGAGAAACGGTTATTACCATAAAATCGAAGTACAAATCCTCCGATCCGGCGGCTTCTGACGTGGAAGAGGAGATCATAAAGCAGATCAAAATAAGCGGATATTTTCCGCTTGATTCTGTGGAATTACAGGCGTCGGCTTCCGAGGACGATCCGATCAATTTGATTTTTGCAAAAAACAGCGAAACCGAAGAAAGACAGAACGCCGTATTGGTTGAGCTTGAGCTGTCGATGGAAGAGGATTCGCCGTATATTCCGGTCGACCTTGCGTTTACGGCGGATTTTGGTGCGGAAGTCAGCCTTGCCTCCGTTCGATGGAAATGTGAAAGGAACGGAGCAGCGTATGACAACCTCATACCGGAGGGATACTCCGACGGATTGTCAAGTCCTGTAAAAATCACGGCTGCGGCGCTGAAAATATCGGAGCCTGGCGTTTATATCGTCGCCTTGGAGGTGACGGATAGGGCGGATAAAACGATTACCGAGTCTTATACGGTGGTTGTGACCGACGGTTTTCAGAAGAATACTTCCGTAAAAACGGAGAAGGACGGCGAGCCTCAAAAGGAAACGGTCATGATCGAAGAGGAAGAGCGGCAGTACGATATCATCAAAGCCGGCTTTGGACCGTCCAACATATTTTATATTGAAAATCAAACCTTTATTGAAGAGCAAGACTTACTGCCCGTATTGAAAATAAAGGCGGCTTCTATAAAATATTCTGATGTCATTGCAATGCGGGGGATGGAAATGCTTGAAGCAGACCAATTGAATGAAGCTCAACTAAGCGGAATGACCGTATCGCTGCAAAATTTTGAAGGTACTGCTTATTCTTTGTTTTTCCAAATTTCCACATATGGGGACGCTATAAACAGCATCGGAACAGGCAATAAGCTTCTTCTTTCTACGGAGCTTACGCTTTCCTATGCGGTTGACGAGGATACGGCATTTGATTTTGTCGTTCCGCTGAAATTTATCGTTGAAATGCAGTGACTTGGAAAGGAAACCTACCGTATGAAGCAGCTTTTTCCTGCAAAAAAATTATTTGCCCCTTATTCCTTCGGGGATAAGGCGCGCTGGATCCATCGCGGCGGCGCCGAGAAGCTTTCGCATACGCTTTTTCGCGGCGTTTTTGAGATAGCTCATATACCGGAGCATGCGGTTATGCTTGCCATGTCCGCGGGCTATGCCGAAATCTATATCAACGGTGAGCTTGCGGCGGTTTTATCGGAGCGTTCTTACATTTTTGATAAGTCCTATGAGGTTTTCGATATTTCCTCCTATCTTAAAGCAGGGAAAAATGCCGTCGCCGTCGCGGGCATTGAAACCGGAGAGTTGGTGCGCACCGGTTTTGCGCTTGAAATCCGCGGCACGGATACGCTTTTTGTCAGCGACGGCTCTTGGGTATGCCGGAAGGATACGTCCGTAAACACGGGCGCGGACTATTATATCTGCGGCACGGAGGAAAGAATCACGGCGGAGGATATCGTTCAGGGCTTTGCCGAGATCGGATTTGACGACTCGGCGTGGGAAGGCTGCGAGGTCATCGGGAATGAACTGCTCCACGCGCCGTATGACCGTTTCCATCAAAGCATGATACGGGAGCAAACCGCGGATATACATGCGCCTGAAAAGTTGTCGGCGCTTCTGTCGGCGAGAACGCCTGCCGGATACAACATGCGGCTCGGTCCCTCCCCTCAGGGCATCACCTGTGCGATGACGACATTTGTTTTGGATGGAGAATCCGCTTTTACCTTTGTCACGCATGGCGGGATCCGTGAAATTTCCATCGACGGCCGACTCATCGGCCAGAATCGTGCCCTGACGCTTTCCGGCGGCTCTCATTTCATGGTTCTTGCGTTTTCGGGGACCCCGGATATTTTGATCAAAACCGAGAGCGATGTCGTTTTTGCATCTCCTTTGAAAGACGGCTCCCCATTTGCGGCATATCTAATACCGACAGCTCCCGTGCGGTATCCTTGGAATGAATTCCGGGGAAGAAGCGCTGCGGATGATTTGGTTGACAAAATAATGACGTCGAAATCCTTTGACATGCTCTCGGAGGATATCAAGGCAAAGCTTGTCAGTATGGATTACACGGCGCCGGATTCCGCACTGCATGAGATAATATCGCGGGATATGCTGCTTCCGCCCGACGGCTGTGCGGAAGAAAGAATCCGGAACAATATGTCCCTTATTCCGACGGATAAGGTCTTGGGATTCAAAAATGGGGAAGAACCCTTTACCGACTTCAATAAGACCGTCATCCCATCGAACGGAAACATGTTTCACTTTATTTTGGATTTCGGCACGGAGCAGGTCGGACAGCTTGCATTTTCTCTTGACGCGCCGGCCGGCACGGTCGTCGATATCCACGCATTTGAAATGATGACTGATAACGGCATCAAATATATGGGCGGCTTTCAGACGCTGCGCTATGTATGCCGCGAGGGAGCACAGCGGTTCCGTTCACGCAGAAGGCGCGGTTTCCGCTATCTTTCCGTCTATGTTTACGGTCATGACAGGGATGTTATGTTTGATTATATCCATGTTCTGGAAACGAGATATCCGACGCGCTCCTGTGATTTTGACTGCTCGGACGAGACGCTCTGCCGGATTTACGATATGTCCGTTCGGACGGCCGAGGTCTGTATGCTCGATCTCTATGTGGACTGTCCCGGCTATGAGCAGAATCCGTGGACGGGAGACGCCCGTGTTACCGGACTTGTCAATCTCTTGAATTTCGGCGCGTTTGAATTTGACGCGCAGTATCTGCGCCTGATCGCAGAATCGATTGAGGACGGCGTCTGCCGCATCTATCGGACGAATAATCCGCGGTATAAGTCCGGCATGTATCTGCCGTGCGCCTGCTTTCCCACCTTTCCGGAGGGCTGTATTCCGATTTGGTCTTTTATGTGGTTTTTACAGGTATGCGATCATTATGACTGTACCGGGGACAAGCGGCTTTTGTCGGACATTTTCTATGCGGTCCGTGAAACTTTTGCGCGCTGTGAGAAAATGACAAACGACCGCGGGCTTTTTGATATGCAGGGCGCGTGGAATCTCATCGAATGGGCGAACAACGATCTTTCCTTCTATGGTGAGGTGACGGCTAACAACGTGATGCTCTCTTATTGTCTTGGAAAAGCGTCCGAGATCGCAGAGGTTTTGGGAGAAACGGCGCTTTCCTCGCATTACCGCGAGATGTCGCATCGATATCGCGAGGCCGTCAACCGTTTCTGCTGGGACGATGAAACGTTGGCGTATGTGGATACCGTGCGGGATGAATATGCTTACGGGCGGTACTGCGAATATATGGATTCACGCGGAATGGAGAAGATTCCGTATGATGTATTTGCCTCTCAGGTGCGTGTCAGCGTTCAGAGCAATACGATGGCGCTGCTTTATGACTGTGTTCCCGAGGACAGACGCGAATCGGCGGCAAGATTTTTGATAGACAATATCCAAACGGGGCGCTATGTCGCGGGAACGCCGGCAAACCGTACCTTCGGTTCGCCGTCCGAGGAGGAAGCGCCGGGGGGATATGTCCATATCGGTTCGCCGTTTTTCCTCTTTTTTGCCCTGAAAGCACTGTATAAGCTTGGTTACGATTCTCTCGCGTTGAAAGCGCAGCACCGTGATTTTGGCGAATTTCTTCAGCGGGGACTCACAACCTGCATTGAAAATTTTATCAGCGGAAAGGACTGGCCGCGAAGCGTCGCGCATGCCTGGTCTGCATCCCCGGCGGTTTTTCTCATCTCCGAGGTGCTTGGCGTGAAGCCGGTAAAGCCCGGGTACCGTGAATTTACCGTCGCTCCCAAGACCGGGGAACTTGATTTTGCAAAAGGCTCCGTTCCGACGCCATTCGGGCCCATTCAGGTCGAATGGCGGAAAATGCCGGACGGAGGTATGGAGATTTCGTGCAGCGCACCGCCGGAATGCCGTAGAGTATAAAGGCTTGTATCACGATAATAAGGCATTTCCTTGTGAATTTTATGTAAAAAAACCATCCGCTTTGCGGGTGGTTTTTGTGATAATCAAAAACGATAAAAATACACCGTTTGATAAGCTGATTTTTATCATCTTTGAACATGGCTTATATCTTGATTTTACGAGCTCCTTGTGATATAATAATCAGACTTGTGAAAAAGCAGGCAAAATTTTTGCGAATTTTCTGATCAAAGGCGATCTTATCTCATATATTGAGATGTTGCTTTTCCTCGGAGTCACGTGTACAGAGGAGATATATGAGAAAAAGAGTAAATTATGAAATCGATATGACGAGCGGTCCGCTGCTCGGAAAAATCATTCGCTTCTCCGTTTCGCTGATGCTGACCAATATGCTCCAGCTGCTTTACAATGCGGCGGATCTGATCGTCGTCGGACAGTTTTCGGCGTCCTCCAATACGGCGGTCGGCGCGATCGGTGCGACCGGTTCGCTTACCAGTCTGATCGTAAATGCCTTTATCGGGCTTTCCGTCGGCGCCAGCGTTCTTGTGGCACGCGGATACGGGACAGGCGACAGGGAAGCGACGCACAAGGCGGTACATACCTCCATTTCTATAGCGCTGATTTCCGGCGTGATCGTAGCGGTCATCGGACTTCTTTTTTCCCGTACTTTTCTCGAATGGATGGATACCTCCGAGGCGATCATCGATCAGTCGGCGCTCTATATGAAAATCTATTTTATCGGCGCGCCCTTCAATATGCTTTACAACTTCGGAAGCTCGGTTTTGAGAGCGACCGGAGATACCAAGCGGCCGCTTTATTTTTTGGCGCTTTCCGGCGCCGTCAATGTGATATTGAATATCGTATTCGTGCTTGCTTTTCATATGGATGTCGCGGGGGTAGCCCTTGCGACCATTATATCGCAGATGATTTCGGCAGTGCTCGTGATCGTCTGTCTGATGCGGCAGCACACGATGTGCAGGCTTGTGATCAAAAAGCTCCGCATTCATGCGGACGTGATGGCGCAGATCTTTAAAATCGGCTTGCCGGCCTGCATCCAAAATTCGGTATTTTCCATATCCAACATGCTGATACAGTCGTCGATCAACTCGTTTGACGTTTCCTATGTTGCAGTCAATCGCACGCCGTACACCAGCGGCAGCGCCGCATCCTCCAATATCGAAGCTTTCATCAACATGTCGATGAACTCGCTGTACCATGCTGCGCTCAATTTCACGGGGCAGAATTATGCCGCCGGCGAATATAAACGCACCAAAAAGATTCTCGGTCAATGTGTTGCCTGTGTGACGGTTGTCGGCGTCGTCCTTGGCGCAATCGGTCTTGTTTTCGGAGAGTCGCTCCTGCGCATTTATATTCCCAAGGATCCCGAAGCAGTTGCTTTTGGATATCGCCGGCTCGTCATTATATGCAGCACCTATTTCCTTTGCGGCATTATGGACGTTTTGGTGGGACAGCTCCGGGGTCTCGGACGCTCCACCGTGCCGATGGCGGTCTCTATTATCGGAATCTGCGGCTTCCGTATCGTTTGGATCCATACCTATTTTGCCGCACACCGCACATGGGAGGTTCTTTTCTGGTCCTATCCGATCTCATGGATTTTGACTGCCTGCGCGCATTTTATCTGTTATCTTATCATCAGCCGAAAATTTCCCAAGCAGAAAGCCAAACCAGAGGAGCCGGCATCTGTTCAGAATGCTGTCTCAGGCTGATCAAACTTGAAAAAGGGATTGTTGACGTATGATTCTCATTATCGCTGAAAAACCGAGCCTTGCCCGCAATATCGTTGCGGGCATCGGCGGCAGGATGGCCAAAATGAGCGGGTATTATGAGGGAGAAGGCTTTCTCGTAACTTGGGCGTTTGGTCATCTCTTTTCCCTTTGCGATATCGAGGATTATGAGGAGAATCCGCCGGAAACCGTCAGATGGACGATGGACAATCTCCCATGCTTTCCGGAAAAATTCAAATTCCGCATCAAAAAGGATGCTGCCAAACAGACGGACGCAGGAGCCGCCCGTCAATTTGAGCTGATCAAAAAGCTTTGCGGCAGACCGGATGTCGATACCATTGTCAATGCCGGAGACGCCGACCGCGAAGGAGAGATCATCGTTCGTCTATGCGTGGAGAACGCTCTGTCGGAAAGCAAAAAATTTCTCCGCCTTTGGCTCCCGGACCAAACGCCGGAGACGGTCGCCGCCGCGCTTGCCGACATGAAGGATGAAAGCGAATATCAGCGCCTTGCCGACGAGGGCTTCGCGAGAACGTATATCGACTGGCTTTACGGAGTCAATCTGACGCGCTACGCCACACTGAAAACGGGAAAGCTTCTGCGCATCGGGCGCGTCATCGTTCCGATCGTGAAGGCGATTTACGACCGTGATATGGCGATTCGGAATTTCGTTCCGGAGCTTTATTACGGAATCGTCAGCAAAGAGGAAACCGGCGGAGAAGTGGTCGAGCTTACCAGCAAGCAGAAATTCGGCAAGGATGAGCTGGAAAAAGCGGAAGCCTTGTGCGAAAAATACAACGCTGCCAAGGCGGTTGTTACCGACAAAAAAAGAAAAAAGGACACGCTGTCCCCCGGAAAGCTCTATTCGCTGTCCAAGCTTCAGAATATGCTCGGTAAAAAATACAAGATGCCGATGACGGAAAGCCTTGAAATCATCCAGCGGCTGTACGAGAACGGATACGTCACCTATCCCCGGACCAATTCCGAGTATTTGGCGACGGCGGAAAAGGATAAAGTCAAAAAAATCCTTGAAAATGTAGGGAAAATCGGATACCCTGTCACATTCAAGGATAAGAAAACGATTTTTGACGACAGCAAAATCGAATCCCATTCGGCGCTCACGCCGACATATAAAATACCGGCGAAGGGCGCGCTGTCGGAAAAAGAAAATCAGATCTACGCGGCGATCATGCGCCGCTTTGTCGCCGTATTCTGTTCGGAGGAATGCGTCGCGGAAAAGACAGAAATCAAAATCGACGTCGGCGGATACGAGGAATTTTCTTTAAAGGGCACCGTGATTCTCGAGCCCGGCTGGACAAAGTACGACGATTATTCCAAATCGGATAAAATCCTGCCGACGCTGGAAATTGGAGACGAGGTGAACATCCGGTTTCAGCCGAAGGAGAAGGAAACCACACCGCCGAAGCACTATACGATCGAAACGCTCAACAATTATCTGAAAAATCCGTTTCGAGAGGAACAAAGCGCAGCGCAGACCGCCTCGGACGCTTCTTCCGATGCAGCCCCCGATGCGGAGAATGACGAGGAGGATTACCGCGCGATCTTCGAGGGGCTTGAGCTCGGCACGGAGGCGACAAGGACGGGTATCATCGACAATGCGCGGAACAGCGGCTATATCGAGCTGAAAAAGGACGTTTATTACATCCTTCCGGACGGAGAATATCTGATCAAAGCCCTCATTCGCATGAAGATCTCGATGGACAAGTACAAGACAAGCGAAATGGGCAGGGCGCTTAAAAAGGTGTATCACGGAAAAATGAGCGTCGAGGAGAGCATAGCGCTTGCCGAAGCGGAAATCGCGGAGGTGTTCAGCCGCCCGAAGGAGCCGCCGGAAACGGACAAGGATACGGGCTTTTTCGGCGATATCGTCGGAAAGTGTCCGCTTTGCGGCAAGGACGTTGTGCGCTATAAAAACGGATACAGCTGCAGCGGATACAAGGACGGCTGCACGTTCTCCGTCTATGGATTCCTTTGCCGCCGCGTGATCTCAAAATCCAATATGCAGATGCTGCTCGAAACGGGGAGAAGCGCAAAAATACAGGGATTTATCAGCAAAAACGGGAAGCCGTTCGACGCTTATCTGAAGCTCGAAGAAGGAAAGGTCGTATTTGACTTCGGAAAGGATTAAATCAAAAAGCGCCTGTCTGAAAGACAGGCGCTTCACTTTTTTATTTCACATACTTTGCCACGATCTTCGCCATATCGGGAAGCTTGTTTTCCATATCGAGCGTGAGCCTTAACTGGGCGCGGGCGCGTTCAAGATTGTGCTTGTCCCGGTGCACCTGAAAATAGACGTCGCCGTTCAGATAATCGCCGAGGAAGCGGAGCACCAGCTCATACGTCAGGATGAGGGCCGACATCGGCAGAAGCTCGATTTCCTTTTTCGTGATGTTTTCGCCGACACCGGCGAGAAATCCCGCTGTGTACTCCTCGAACAGATCCAGCCTCAGAAAGACCTTGGAAAGCTCCGGCTCGTCCTCAGCGGAATTGCACGCGGCAAAGCGAATGCTGTCACCGAAATCATAAAGCAGGGAACCGGGCATGACCGTGTCAAGATCGATGACACACAGTCCTTTTCCGGTCTTGTTGTCGATCATGATATTGTTGAGCTTGGTATCGTTGTGCGTGACGCGCAGAGGAATCTCACCGGCCGCGAGCGCATCGACGATGATATGCGCGTATTTTTCGTGCTTCTCGATTTCATCGATTTCATAAGCACATTCCGAAGCGCGGCCCGCGGTATCCTCTCGGACGGCCTGCATGAAATCCGCATAACGGGATACGGTATTGTGAAAATTCGGGATGGTTTCATAAAGCGTGTCCGCCGGATAATCGGAAAGCAGCTTTTGAAAATTGCCGAACGCCTCCGCTGCGCTGTAAAGCAGACCGGGACGGTCTGCACACTGGTGCGCCTCCGAATCGCTGATAAAATAATAGAGGCGCCAGCAGCCTTTCTGCGCGTCGTGATAATAATCGCGACCGTCCTTGGTCGGAATCAGCGTCAATGCCTCCCGCAGCGGATCCCCGCCGCGCTCTATGACCTTGCGCCGGATGTGAGCGCATACGCCCTTGATATTGGCGATCAGCTCGTCGGGCTTTTTAAAAATATCGGTATTGATTTTTTGCAGGATATATTTCGGGTTTTCCTCTCCTGCAACATAAACTGCATACGTATGATTGATGTGTCCCGCCGTGATCGGCTGAAAGCTCGCGGCGCAGTCTCCGGTTTCAAACACCGAAAAAACGTCTGAAAGCAATTTGTCCATGTGGAACCTCCCAAATTTGTTATTACCATTCATATAAGCCGCGCAGCAATTCGATTTCGACTTTATGTCCGTCGTCGTCGGTCGGCGTTTCGAGAATAAAGGGAAGCGTGCGCAGCTTCTCATGATTCATTACGCGCACCAGCGCCTCAAGGCCGATTTGCCCCTCTCCGATTTTCGCATGTCTGTCCTTTTTGGCGCCGCGCGGATTCATGCTGTCGTTAAGGTGGACCGCCCGCAGATGAGAAAGGCCTATCGCCTCGTCAAATTCGGCGAGCACGCCGTCAAGGTCGTCCCGCACGTCGTATCCCGCTTCCCAAATATGGCAGGTGTCGAGGCAGACGCCGAGTTTGTCCTTCCGCTCTACACGGTCCATGATATCCCGGATTTCTCGGAAGGTTTTTCCGATTTCCGAGCCTTTGCCGGCCATCGTTTCGATGAGAACCGTCGTGGTCTGCTCCGGCGTCAGGACCTCGTTTAACATCTGCGCCGTTTCGTCGACGCCGGCTTCCACGCCTTGTCCAGTATGACAGCCGGGATGGAAGTTATAGAAATTGCCGGGCGTATACTCCATACGGACAAGGTCATCACGCATCGTATCCCTTGCAAATTCCCGCAGATGCTTATCTGAGGAGCAGGGATTGAGCGTATATGGGGAATGGGCGACAAGCTCGGAAATCCCCGCCTTTCCGGCAAGCTCGATAAAGGCCGCGGCATCCCTCTCGTCGATCTGTTTGGCCGCGCCGCCGCGGGGATTTCTTGTGAAAAAGGCGAAGGTATTCGCTCCGATGCGCTCGGCGGTCTTGCCCATCGCGAGATATCCGCCCGACGCCGAAAGATGGCATCCGATTTTAAGCATGTTCATCCTCCTTATCAGACATTGAAGCGAATGACGACGATATCGCCGTCGCGGAAGACATAATCCTTTCCCTCGCTGCGGATAAGCCCCTTTTCCTTGGCGGCGTTCATGGAGCCGCACGCCATAAGATCGTCAAAGGAAATGACCTCCGCGCGGATAAAGCCGCGCTCCATGTCCGAATGGATTTTGCCTGCGGCCTGCGGGGCCTTGGTCCCGTCGACGATCGTCCATGCGCGCACCTCCTTAGGGCCTGCCGTCAAAAAGCTGATATAGCCGAGCAGATGATAGCTGGCCTTGATCAGCATATCAAGGCCGCTTTCCTCGATGCCGAGGTCCTCGAGAAACGCCTCTTTGTCCTCGCCGTCAAGCTCCGCGATTTCGCTTTCGATTTCGGCACAGATGGTCAGCAGCTCCGCTCCCTCGCTTTTTGCGAGCTTTTCAAGCGACCGATAGGTTTCGGTTTCTTTGAACTGCGTCCCGATCTGATCCTCGCTGATGTTTGCGACATAGATGACAGGCTTCATGGAAAGCAGCTCGACGTCCGCTATCATCGCTTTTTCGTCGTCGGCGAGCGGGACGGCGCGCGCACTGATTCCGTTTTCCAAAGCCGCTTTGACTTTATTCAGGACAGTCAGCTCCTGTGCGAGCGTTTTGTCGCCTTTCATCGCTTTTTCCGTGCGGGAGATCCTGCGCTCCAAAATCTCGAGATCTGAAAAAATCAATTCGAGATTGATGGTTTCGATGTCGCGCAGAGGATTGACATTGCCCTCGACATGGATGATGTTTCCGTTCTCAAAGCAGCGGACAAGATGGATAATGGCGTCGGTTTCTCGGATATGCGAGAGAAATTTGTTCCCCAATCCCTCGCCTTTGGAGGCGCCCTTGACAAGTCCCGCGATATCGACAAATTCGATCACGGCGGGCGTGTATTTTTCCGGATGATACATTTTCGCAAGCGCATCGAGCCGCGCATCCGGCACGGCGACCATCCCGACGTTTGGCTCGATGGTGCAGAACGGATAATTGGCAGACTGGGCGCCTGCGTTTGTGATGGCGTTGAAAAGCGTGCTTTTGCCGACGTTCGGCAGGCCGACGATTCCGAGTTTCATAGCTTACATCCTTTACCGTATACTTACAAATATCATTTTCATCACAATATTTTAGCGCAAAATGGAATATATGTCAATCTTTTTGAACAGATTTATAAAAATCATTGAACGATCTATAAATTTATCAATTTTTTCTTTACAAGAAAGAACAGGAATGATATAATTAGACTACATAAAAATGCAAAATAAGGGAAAGGGAAAATAGCAATGAGCACGAAATTACTTGTGATCGACGACGATCCCCATATCTGTGAGGCGATCAAGCTATATCTGGAAAACGAAGGATATGAGGTCAAGACAGCGGGAGACGGTGCGGAGGGAGTCAGCATGTTCAAAATGTATGATCCCGACCTTGTTCTGCTCGATATTATGATGCCAAAAAAAGACGGGTGGCAGGTTTGCCGGGAGATCCGAGAGGGCTCCTCGAAGCCGATCATCATGCTGACGGCCAAGGGCGAGGTATTCGACAAGGTATTAGGACTGGAGCTCGGCGCCGATGATTTTCTTGCGAAGCCTGTGGACATGAAGGAGCTTTCCGCGAGAATCAAGGCGGTGCTGCGCCGCTGTCAGGCGGGCGATACGCATCTCGACGAGGAATGTGTGAAATTTGATAATCTTGAGATTTCGCTTCAGAAATATGAGCTCAAGGTCAAGGGCAAGGCGATCGATATCCCGCCGAAAGAGCTGGAGCTGCTTTATTTTCTCGCCTCAAACTATAACAGGGTATTTACCCGTGACCAGCTGCTCGACAAGGTATGGGGCTTCGACTATCTCGGAGATTCGAGAACGGTCGACGTCCATGTGAAGAGACTTCGCGAAAAGCTTGAGGGCGTGAGCGACAAATGGGTGCTGAAAACCGTTTGGGGAGTCGGCTATAAGTTTGAGCTCTTGGCGTGATCCACAGGTGTTTTTGGCAGAGACGTTTTCTCTGCCAAATCTATTTATGAGATAGAGGAAGTTCGTGAAAAAAAGTATTTTTACAAGATATATCTCGGCTTTTCTGTTGATCATTTTTATCAGCTTTTTGGTTCTTACGCTGATCATCAGCTCCATGACGATCCGTTCGGAAAACACGCGGAAGCAGACGATCGCCGATACCACCTTGAATTCCATGGTGGAATATTTGAAGCTTGCGATCAATTCGTTTCCGCTGCCGATGAGCTTTGAAAAGATCATTTCACTGAAACAGAACGATATCACCAATATGGTCGATATCCTGTCGAAAAGCGCAGAGCAGATGACTATTTTCATCACCACTCCCGAGGGACGGATCTTGGTCTCCACCGAGAATCTTTATACGGGGACGGTCATCAAAGACGACAGAGTGCTGGAAAGCCTAACTGCGGAAACGGGCAGCAGACTGTATACGGATATGGACGGGCTTCTCGACCGAAAATACGGCGTTCTGGTCACGCCGTTTCAATATACCAACACGCAGACGTATGCCGGCGCGCTGATCGTCTGTTACAGCGCCGGTACGCCGAACGATCTGACGGTCAATACAGTGAAAACCATCGTGCTTGCCAGTCTGTGGGTGATGATCGCGAGCTTTGTCGCGGTTTATTTCATCACGGAAAAAATCGTTTCCCCGATCAAGCAGATGACATATGCGACGAGGAATTTTGCCAAGGGCAAATTCGATGTGAAAATTCCTGTGGTCGGAGAGGACGAGATCGCAGAGCTAGCTACGGCGTTCAACTCCATGGCGGATTCGCTTGCGAATTACGAATATACGCGCAGCTCGTTCCTTGCAAACGTTTCCCATGATCTGCGCACGCCGATGACTTCGATCGCGGGCTTTATCGACGGGATCCTCGAAGGGGCGATTCCGCCGGAAAAGCAGCCGTATTATCTCGGAATCATCGGGCAGGAGGTCAAACGGCTCTCGAGACTTGTCTCCTCTCTGCTCGATATATCGAGAATGGAATCCGGAAACCGCAAATTCGAGAAGACACCGTTTGATATCTGCGAAATGGCAAGGATCATTTTGCTTTCATTTGAAGCAAAGATCGATTCCAAAAAGCTAGACGTAGAATTTGACGCACCGGAGGATAAGCTGATTGTTTATTCCGATAAGGACGCCATCAATCAGGTGCTTTACAACATCTGCGACAATGCGGTCAAGTTCTCCAAGGACGGCGGAAAATACCGCATTTCCATCACGGAGGAGCAGACAAAGGTCGTCGTCAAGATATACAATGAAGGCGTTGGCATTTCGGCGGAGGATATTCCGCATGTATTCGACCGCTTCTACAAGAGCGACAAGAGCCGCGGACTCGATAAAACGGGAGTAGGGCTTGGCCTTTATATCTGCAAAACGATCATGGACAATCTCGGCGAAGATATTTCCGTCTCCAGCCGCCAGGGAGAATACTGCGAATTTACCATCAAGCTCACGAAGCAAAAGGGCAAGGGACAGCTTCCCGCACAATGATATCGTGGCTTGACAAAATATCGTCTGTGTATTATAATATCGGCGTGCCGATAAAAATATGTTCACACCATATGCGGTGTGAACATATTTTAAGAAAACATATCGAAAGCCGGTTCGCCATATATTCCGTGATTCACATCCGAGCTTTTCTTTTCCTCTATATGACGAAACCGGCGAATTGGAAAATAGAGCGGACATTATTATGATATGGCACCGGAAACGCAGTGATACTCGCGTGGTTTCGGGCGAATTGCGGGCCTCCGGTGGAAATCAAAGCAAATGTGGGGTTTTGTCCGCTTAAAGGGAAGCGAGTTTCGGATTTTGTCCTAAAATTCATTCTCATAAATTTTTTTGTAGATAGGCCGTGTCCGTGCGGCTTGGGAGGTTTCTGTGATCAAAATTGCGCCGTCTGTGCTCGCCTGCGATTTTTCAAAGCTCGGGCAAGAGGTTGAAAAGGTAGAAAATGCGGGCGCGGAGCTGCTTCATCTCGATGTGATGGACGGCATGTTCGTTCCTAATATTTCTTTTGGCCCCGGTGTGATAAGCTCGATCCGGAAAAGGTGCGGGCTTGTCTTTGACGTGCATCTGATGATAGAGGACCCGGGAAGATACATCGGAAAGTTCGTTGCGGCAGGCGCAGATATCATCACCATCCATTATGAGAGCTGTGACAATCAGTCGGAGGTCCTCGCCATGATCCGGGAGGCAGGTAAAATTCCGTCCGTCTCGATCAAGCCGGCGACGCCCGCTTTTGTGCTGGAACCGCTTCTGCCGTATGTGAAGATGATCCTCGTCATGACGGTCGAGCCCGGCTTCGGCGGGCAGAAATTTATGCCGGATACGATGGAGAGCGTCCGCACATTACGCGGGATGATTGCGGCCGGCGGATACGATATCGATATCGAGGTGGACGGCGGGATCAATCGGGAAACCGCGGCGGTCGCGGCGGAAGCAGGCGCGAATATCTTCGTTGCCGGCTCCTCTGTTTTCGGGGCGGACGACACGGAAAAAGCGATCTCAGATATCCGTGAGGCCGCCGAGCGGCATTTCCAGCAGTAATCCATCAAATGCGTGCCATGAAAGGCACGCATTTTTTGTTGGCGCTTTCAAAATTATTTACAAAAAAATAATAGACAATTTGCGTCCGATATGATATCATATAATATCAAATATTTTTTAAGGGGATTTTCCTTTATGACACTGGACACCATCATCAAAAGCGCCGCTTCCGCCATGGCGGCAAATTATAATGCGTCGGAAATCTCGGTTTCAGAGGAAAACGGCAGACTTCCGAGTAAAGATGAGATTATAAAAATTTTAAAAAATATCCAAAGAGTCATTTTCCCCGGATATTTCGGAAACGAGAATGTCATCTCTGCGTCGGAGGAATATTTTGCCGGCAATATGCTGACCGAAATCTATAAAGAGCTGAAGCCGCAGATCGAAACCGCTATTTTGTATCGAAAAACCGAAGCGGAACGCGCTGCGGCTGCAGAGCGCGCAGAGGAAATATGCCGGATCCTCATTTCCAAAATCCCGGAAATACGCCGGCTCCTGCTATGCGACGTGGATGCGGGATACAACGGGGACCCCGCAGCCAAAAGCAAAGCGGAAATCATCGTATCCTATCCCGGCTTGTTTGCGATTTTTGTATATCGGATCGCCCATATCCTGTATCTTGAACGTGTTCCGCTCATCCCGCGGATCATGACGGAATACGCACATAGCCAAACGGGGATCGATATCAACGCCGGCGCGGTCATCGGAGAATATTTTTTCATTGACCACGGAACAGGTGTTGTCATCGGGGAAACGACGGTCATTGGCAACAATGTCAAACTGTATCAGGGCGTCACGCTGGGCGCGCTTTCCACAAGGAGCGGGCAGGAGCTTGCCGGCGTCAAGCGCCATCCGACGATCGGGGATAACGTGACGATCTACGCGAATTCCACCGTGCTCGGCGGTGAAACCGTGATCGGAAACGGCGTCATCATCGGAGGCAGCTGCTTTATCACCAAATCTGTTCCGGACAACACCAAGGTCAGCATGAAAAACCCGGAAATGCTGTTCAAGGGACCGCAGAATCCCTCCGGTAAATGGGAAATTTGATTTTGTCGGGGGCATCCGTATGAAAAAGTATGACGCGGTCGTATTCGATCTTGACGGGACTCTGCTCGACACGATCGACGATCTTGCGGACTGCGTGAATCTCGCGCTGTCCGAAGAAGGATTCGCATGCCGCACCGTTTCGGAGGTCAAAAGCTTTGTTGGAAACGGAATTGTAAAGCTCATCGACCGTTCCGTGCCGGAGGGAACGTCCGAGGAAGAGAAATCGCGAGCGCTGGAATCCTTTAAGCGCCATTATGCCGTTGGCTGTGAAAATAAGACAAAGCCGTATGACGGGATTTTAAAACTGTTGGACGATCTGCGGGGGAAAGGCTTCAAAATCGCCGTTGTCTCCAATAAGATCGATTCCGCCGTTTCTGTTCTGTGTGAAAAATATTTCGGCGGCCGGATCGATTTTTGTGTCGGAGACCGCGAGGGCTTTGCGAGAAAGCCCGCTCCCGATGCGGTATTGGAAGCGCTGAAAAAAATATCGTCGGCGCCGGAAAGAGCCGTGTATATCGGAGATTCCGACGTGGATATCAAAACCGCCGAAAATGCGGGCATGGCCTGTATCAGCGTATCATGGGGATTTCGTTCGAGAGACTTTCTTCTCTTGAACGGCGCTTCCGTGATCGCGGACAAGCCGTCGGATATATACAAAATTTTGTCGAATACATGATACAGATTTTTAGAAAGCCGCGCAGGCGGCACAGGAGAAAACCATGAGCTTTGTTAAACTTGAAAACGTAGTGAAAAGTTATCAGATGGGAGATGTGGCCATCAAGGCCTCGGACGGCATTGATTTTGAAATCCGAAAGGGCGAGCTCGCCGTCATCGTGGGGCCAAGCGGCTCCGGGAAAACCACGATTTTGAATATGCTCGGCGGCATGGATACCTGTGATAGCGGCAAAATCATCGTCGACGGCTGCGATATCGCCGGATATAACGATAAGCAGCTGATCGAATACCGCCGTTTTGATATCGGCTTCGTGTTCCAATTCTACAATCTGATCCCAAACTTGACTGCTAAGGAAAATGTGGAGATGGCGACGCAGATATCCCGCGACTCGGTTCCCGCCGAAGAAATGCTTGCCCGCGTCGGGCTCGGCGAAAGGCTCGATAATTTCCCCGCTCAGCTTTCCGGCGGCGAACAGCAGCGCGTCGCCATTGCAAGGGCGCTTGCCAAGAAGCCCAAGCTTCTGCTTTGCGACGAGCCGACGGGCGCGCTCGATTACGTAACGGGGAAAATGATTCTTTCCTTGCTTGAGGAAACCTGCCGCAAGGAAGGCATGACCGTCGTAATCGTCACGCATAACGCGGCCATCGCGCCGATTGCGGATCGGGTGATCAAAATCAAGAGCAGCAAGGTGGAGGATATCATCACCTGCGAGCATCCGCTTTCCATCGAGGAAATCGAGTGGTAAGGGAGGCAGACAGCTTCCGGTCTGTCAAACGCTATCCGGAAAATGTCACGGGAGGTTGGATAAATTGAAGAAAAGCTTTACGAAATCGGCAATGCGTCAGATTTTTTCCAATAAAAGCAGATTTATCGCGATTTTTGCCATCGTGCTGATCGGCGTCGGTTTTTTTGCCGGTATTCTTGCGACCGGCGACGATATGCGGCTTGGCGCCGACCGGTATTATGATGAATATGGTCTGATGGATTTCCGGCTGATCTCCACTTATGGTTTTTCAGACAGAGATGTTGCCGCTTTGAAAGATATGGGAGGAGTGGAGGTATATCCCTCTTATTATCATGATTTTATTGTCGATATAGACGGCAGCGAGACCGTATGCCGCGCGTTTTCTTACAACGCGGAAAACGCCGTCAATATCCCGTATCTCGTTGAGGGAAGGCTGCCGGAAAACGATGGAGAGTGTCTGTTGAACGCCTCCGTTTATTCCAATGACCTGATCGGGACGAAAATCACTCTTTCTCTTGATGACGGCAGCGATATGGACGACGTTCTGTCCCAAAGCGAATATACGGTCGTCGGTATTTTTCTGTCCCCGATGTATGTTTCCGCCACGCAGTACGGGAGCACCAACATAGCCTCCGGAAAAATCTCGAAAATCGCATTGATTCCGGAAAGCTGCTTCCAGTCGAAATACTATACGGAAATATACTTGAAGTACGACGAATTAAAAGCGCTCTCGAGCTATTCCTCAGAATACGAAACGCTCGCGGATACGCTGTCCGAGGAGGTTGAAAAGAGACTGGGCGGACGGACCTTTATCCGCTTGCAGGAAATTAAAGCGGATGCCGAGGAAGAGCTGGAACGCGCGAAAGCCGAGCTTGCCGACGCGCAGGCCCGCTATGATACGGAGGTTTCCGACGCCAGGCTCAAGCTGTACGACGCAAAAATCAAGCTGGAGGAAGCCGAGGAAAAGCTGAAAGACGCCGAGCAAAAAATCACGGACGGCAAAACCGAACTCTCGGAAAAAAGAGCGGAATACGAAAAGGAAATCGCCGACGCCGAAGCTCAAATCAAAGAAGCGCAGAACACCATTGCGGATTATGAGTATTCCTACCGAAAGGGAATGGAAAAATATGAAGAAGGCGCCGCGGAGTATGAGGCAGGCGTCGCGGCGGCAGACCAGTTGAAGGAAGCGATCGCCGCAATGACGGCGATCTACGGCGAGGACGATCCGCGTGTCGTCGCTGCCAAGGCTCAATATGAGACGCTTTCCGCTCAGCTTGCCGCGGCGAAGGTGACGCTTGATAAGTCGTATAGGCAGCTTACAAATGCGAGACAGGAACTTGACGATGCCATCATGGAATTCAATCGCGCACGCCATGAGCTGCCGATCAGAAAGGCGGAAGCGGAGGAGCAGTTTGCCGAGGCGGAGAGAGAAATCGCCGAAGCCGAGGTGGATTACAGTGAAGGCCTTGCCGAATATGAGGAAAATCTTGCGAAATACAATGAGGAGAATGAAAAGTTTCTCGCTGAGGTGGAAAAGGCAGATGCGGAAATCGCAGACGCGGAAGAAAAGATCGCCGAAGCGGAGGAGGCCATCGCCGAACTGAAGGAGCCGGAATACTATGTGTTCGGCAGAGATGCCAATCCAGCCTATACCGAATATGGACAGAATGCCGAGCGAATGGACAATATCGCAAAAATATTTCCGGTTTTCTTTCTCCTTGTCGCCATGCTGGTTTCTCTCACCACGATGGCGAGAATGGTAGAGGACGACCGCACACAGATCGGTACTATCAAGGCTCTGGGCTATCGCAATGCCGCCGTCGTAAAAAAATATATGCTGTATGCGCTGACCGCGACGGTCGGCGGCGCCGTGGTCGGCGTTATCATCGGCTTTGTTCTGCTGCCCAAGGTCATCATGAACGCATACAGTATCTTATATCAGATACCCTATTCGCCGACGCCGTTCGTTTGGAGCATCGCCATTCCAAGCGTTTTGGCCGCAGTCGTCTGTATCGCCGTTACGGTATGGTTCACCGTAAAGGCTTATGCGAGAGAGCTTCCGTCGAGGCTGATGCGTCCCGGAACGCCGCCTAAGGGCAAAAAGGTTTGGATCGAAAAAATCCCGACCTTGTGGAACATGCTGAATTTCACCGGAAAGGTTTCTGCAAGAAATATTTTCCGGTATAAAAAGCGCATGCTGATGACGTCGATCGGAATCGCCGGCTGCACAGCCCTGATTCTGACCGGATTTGGACTGAAAGACTCCATCAGCGACATCGTCGGACTGCAATACAACGATCTGTGGCATTATGATGCCCTTGTCGTACTGGACGATGCAGGCGACAGCGAAAGCATTTCCCGTATCAACAGCACGGTCGCTTCCTTTGACAAAGAATACGGCAGCACGATGGTCATGCAGAAAACCTATTCCGCCTTGAATGGAGAAAGCGAAATCGAGATCAATCTCTTGACGGCGGAGGATTCGGCGGTGCTTTCCGAAATGATCACTTTCCGGACAAGGCGCGGACATGAATCGCTTTCTTTGAATGACGACGGCGCCGTCATCACGGAAAAGCTGGCCTCTTTGCTTGGTATCTCGCAGGGAGATACTATAACCGTCAAGATTTCGGATGAACGAACCGTCCGGGTCCCGGTGACGGCGATAACGGAAAATTACGTTTACCATTATGTTTACATGTCGGGGAACGCCTATCGCACATATATCGGCGAGGAGCCTTCGCCGAACTGTCTGATGCTGCGTTATGACGTTCCGGACGAGGATGCGCTGGTTTCCGCCGTTCTTGAGAACGACAACATTCTCTCCTTGACGCGTTCTTCTACGATCATGGAAACATTTTCCGGCATCATGGGGATTTTGAATTCCGTTGTGCTGGTCCTCATCATCTCCGCCGGCGCGCTCGCATTCGTCGTGCTTTACAATCTGACCAACATCAACATATCCGAACGAATCCGGGAAATCGCCACACTCAAGGTGCTCGGCTTCCGCGACAGGGAAGTATCCATGTATATTTTCCGTGAAAATATCGTTCTGACCTTGATCGGCTCCGCGTTTGGACTCCTCGGCGGACGGCTGCTCACGGCATTTGTCATCACAACCGCTGAAATCGACATTGTGATGTTCGGAAGGTCCGTATCGGTATGGAGCTATCTTTTCGCATTCCTTCTCACCTTTGCCTTTTCCATCATTGCAAGCTTCGCCATGAAGCCCAAGCTCGACAAAATCAGCATGACGGAATCCTTGAAATCCGTCGAATGACGACATATTACGGCTTTTGGCCTCTCTATGTAAATTCAAAAATTGAATTTCGGAAAATATATTTACAAATCCGACATTTTAAGGTAATATATTATGTGAATGAATATATAGAGACGCAGGAGGACTTTATGGAGGAGAAAAAGCCGTTATATAAGAGGGTGCTCATCAAGCTGTCCGGCGAGGCGCTTTCCGCAGGCGCCGAGGGGATTCTCAATTATGCTTTTTTGGAAAAGGTATGCACCGTTATCAAAACATGCGTGGACATGGGAACGCAGGTCAGCATCGTCGTCGGCGCGGGCAATATCTGGCGCGGCAGACAGGGCGCGGGAATGGACAGAACGCGCGCCGACCACATGGGAATGCTCGCGACCGTTATCAACTGCCTCGCGCTTCAGGATACGTTTGAGAAGCTCGGAACCGAAACCCGTGTCATGACGGCGATTGAAATGAGAGAGTGCGCGGAGCCGTATATCCGCAACAAAGCGATCTCTCATCTGAAAAAGGGGCGTGTCGTGATTTTCGGATGCGGCATCGGAAGCCCGTATTTTTCAACGGATACCGCGGCGGTGCTCAGAGCGGCCGAGATCGGAGCTGACATCGTCCTTCTCGCCAAAAATGTCGACGGCGTCTACACGGCGGATCCGAAGCTGGATCCGGAGGCAAAGAAAATCGACAGCATCGAATATATCGATATCCTTCGCGAAGGACTGCGGGTTTTGGATTTTACGGCGACCTCGTTCAGCATGGAAAACCATATTCCGATTCTGCTTTTCGGACTGGATGATCCGGAAAATATTATAAAAGCCGTTACCGGTGAGAAAATCGGTACGATTGTAGGAGGTACAAGAAAATGAAACTTGACGTAAAAGAATTTGAAAGCAAAATGCAGAAAGCAATCTCTTCCTATGAATCCGAGCTCGATTCCATTCGCCTTGGAAGAGCGACCCCGGTGGTTTTGAACAAGATCATGGTCGATTATTACGGCTCTCCCACGCAGATTTCTCAAATGGCGGAGGTCAAAGCGACCGATCCGAGAACGCTCATGATCACGCCGTGGGATGCGACGACGCTTCGCTCCATCGAAAAAGCGATCAATGAAAGCGACCTCGGAATCAACCCGCAGAACGACGGTAAATCGATCCGGCTCGCATTTCCGCCGATGACGGAGGAAACCCGTAAGCAGAAAAAGAAAGAGGTAGAATCCAAGGGCGAGGAAATCAAGGTCGCCATTCGAAACATCCGCCGCGATGCGAATGACAAATGCAAGGCCATGAAGAAGAATTCCGAAATGACCGAGGACGAGCAGAAAGCCTCCGAAAAACAGGTTCAGGAGCTTACCGATTCCTATGTGAAGAAAGTAGATGCGGTAACAGCGGGCAAGGTAAAAGAAATCATGGAGATTTGACGTTGAAGCCATCATGCCAACCGCCTTGAAAAAGGCGGTTGATTTTTGATAAGACTTGAAAATTTTCAGGAATCGGAGTCTATATGGGCATTTCACAAAATGAAAAAGACGGGAACGGAATACGCCATATCGCTTTTATCATGGACGGCAACGGCAGGTGGGCAAAAAAGCGGCTTATGCCGCGCGAATACGGTCATTCGGCAGGCGCAAAGAAATTCAGGGAAATCATACGTCACTGTTCGGAAAGAGGGATCGACTGCGTTACCGTGTATGCGTTTTCCACGGAAAATTGGAAACGCCCGCAAAATGAAGTCGATACTATCATGAAGCTTTTTCGCGACTATATCAAGGAGGCCGAGCGGGATTTTGAGAAAAATGATGTGCGCGTACTGTTTATCGGCAACCGGGATGTATTCGACGATAGCATGAAAAGGGAAATGGCCGAGGTGGAGCATCTGACCGCCTCGCGTTCTAAAATTCTTTGTGTTGCCATAAACTATGGCGGAAGGGGAGAAATCGTAGACGCCGTCAATTCTCTCATTCGCCGCGGCAAGAGGACGCTGTCGGAACAGGACATCACCGATACCATCTATTCGGGCGTCGTGCCGCCTCCGGATCTCATTGTCCGCACCGGCGGAGAAATGCGCTTGTCCAATTTTCTTCTTTGGCAGTCCGCCTATGCCGAGCTGTTTTTTACCGACACCCTGTGGCCGGATTTTACTACCGGAGAGGTCGACGACATCATCGACAGATTCTATCATAGAAACAGAAGATACGGAGGAATATAGACTATGCTCAAAAGAATCATCACCGCTGTCGTCTGCATCGCGATTCTGATACCGGTTCTGATTTTTTCCGACACATGGGTGTTTACGCTGGCGCTCGGACTGCTTGCGCTGCTCGCCGTATATGAAATTACCGGCTGTATCGGCGTGCGCCGCAAGTATCTTTTGGCCTGCACCTCCTATCTGTTTACGGCGGTCGTCATTTTCCTTATGACCACCTATTTCATGGAATTTGAAAAATTTATTCCGACGCTTTTCGGAATCGGCTATGTTTATCTTTTTCTCATCTTTGTCTTTACCATGTTCTCCTGCGGGAACATCAAATTTTCACAGGCGGCGGAGCTCGTATCGGTCACCTGTTATATTATCATCGGATTTCTCAGCATCATTCTCCTGCGTAAGTGGCCGGAAACCGGACAATACCTATATCTGCTTATATTTATCGGCGCATGGATGACCGATACGGGCGCTTATTTTGTCGGCGTTCTCTTTGGAAAGCACAAGCTGATACCGGCCGTCAGTCCGAAAAAGACCGTAGAAGGCGCGGTCGGCGGCGTGTTCGGGTGTGTGATTGGATATGCAGTTTACGGTCTTATTTTGGATAAATGCTTTTCCGTCTCCGTCAATTACATTGCGCTTTTGATCCTTGCCGTCGTCATCGCCGTCGTGTCTCAGCTGGGAGATTTGATCGCCTCTTATATCAAGAGAGAACAAGGCATCAAGGATTTCGGCTTCATCTTTCCTGGGCACGGCGGCGTCATGGATCGTTTTGATTCCATTATAGCGGTCGCTCCTGTCATATACGGAGCCACGCTTTTGCTGCCGAGTACGATACATATTTTCGGATAAATATCAGAAATTACGGAAGAAATTGAAGAAATTATGGATATCAAAAAGAAACATATCACCGTTTTGGGCTCGACGGGCTCCGTTGGAGCACAGGCGCTGGATGTAGCGCGCTTTCTCGGCCTCAAAGTGGACGCCATCGCTTTCGGGAGCAATGTCCGGCTTGGAGAAGAGCAGATCCGCGCTTTCAGGCCCAAATATGCCGCAATCGGAGACGAGATTGCCGCGAAATCTCTCAGAATTGCCGTCAGGGACACCGATACAACGGTTCTTTCCGGCAGGGACTGCATCTGTGAAATGATAGAAGCGCTTTCCTCCGATGTCTGCATCAACGCCCTCAGCGGCTTTGCAGGGCTGCGTCCTACGCTTGCCGCTGTCCGACGCTTTCCTCGGATCGGGCTGGCCAACAAGGAGACCATCGTCGCGGCAGGCGAGCTTGTCATGGCGGCCGCCGTGAAAAACGGATGTGAGATCATTCCGGTCGACAGTGAGCACAGCGCGATTTTTCAGTGTCTTGCGGGAAAAAAGAGCGCAGATATCCGCCGGATTCTGCTTACCTGTTCGGGCGGTCCCTTCTTCGGTATGACGCGAGATGAGCTATGCGAAGTCACCGTGGAGCGCGCGCTCGGACATCCCACATGGAAAATGGGGGCTAAAATCACGGTGGACTGTGCTACGCTGATGAACAAGGGGCTTGAGGTGATCGAAGCGATGCGTCTATTCGATATCTCACCTGATAAAATCGAAGTCGTCGTTCACAGAGAAAGCATAATACATTCCATGGTGGAATACAATGATAAAGCGGTGATCGCTCAGCTCGGTGCCTCCGACATGAGATTGCCGATCCAATATGCGATCACCTATCCCGAACGACTGGACTCGTCCTGTGAGCCGCTTGATTTCGCAAAGCTTGGTAAGCTCACCTTTTTTGAACCGGACAGAAAAGCGTTCCCACTGCTCGCGCTTGCGGAGGAAACGGCTGAAGCGGGCGGCATTCTGCCATGCGTCATGAATGCCGCAAATGAAGAAGCGGTCGCGCTCTTTTTGAATCGGAAAATTCGATTCACAGATATTTTTGATATTGTTGAAAATACCGTTCGTTCCTATCGGAATCTTGCAAACCCAACGCTTTCCGAGATAGAAGAAACCAATCTATCCGTTCGGGAAGCGGTGAAATCAGCGATTTAAACGATCATAATTTTCCGTCATAAGGCGGAGAAACGGAGTTTTTATGCTGCTATATATCCTTATCGCCATTCTGATATTCGGCGCACTCATTTTTGTCCATGAGCTCGGACATTTTCTCACAGCTAGGCTCTTTCATGTGAAAATCTATGAGTTTTCCATCGGAATGGGTCCGAAGCTGTTCTCCAAAAAATCGAAAAAAACGGATACCGCATATTCGATTCGGTTGCTGCCGATCGGCGGATTTGTCAGCATGGCAGGCGAGGATGAAGAATCGGACGACGAGGGTTCTATGCGGAAAAAGCCCGTATGGCAGCGCATTATCATCACCGCCGCAGGCTCCCTGTCCAATATTTTGCTTGGATTCATCGTCATGCTGATCCTTGTGATGTGTGCGAAAAACATCGGCACGACTACCGTTCGCAGCTTTGCCGAAGGAGCGACAACGGAACAGTCGGGACTGATGGAGGGAGATACGATCGTCTCCATCGACGGCCACCGCGTCCATGTTTTTTATGACATGAATTATAAAATCAGCCGCTATGGCGTAAAACCGGTCGATGTCACGGTCATTCGGGACGGAGAGAAAATCGTGCTCGAAGATGTCGTTTTCCCCACAACCGTCGAGCAGGGCGTGGCTTTCGGCATGCGTGACTTTTATCCGGTATTGGATACCAAAAATATCGGTTCTGTTATCAAAAATTCCTTTTGGCAGTCCGTCATGACGGTCAGAATGGTCTATGATTCTCTATATGATCTGATCACCGGCAAATACGGAATCCAGCAGCTTTCCGGACCCGTCGGGATCACGGGTGTGATCACGGACTATGCGCAGGACGCGGTCGAAAATAAAGACAGCTCCAATCTTTGGTATCTCTTCGTCGTTTTGGCAATGAATCTCGGCTGTATGAATCTTCTGCCTTTTCCCGCGCTCGACGGCGGCAGAATCGTCTTTCTCATCATCGAGGGAATCCGCAGAAAACCCATCAGTCCGAAGATCGAAGGGTATATCCATGCGGCGGGCATGGCGCTGCTGCTGCTCTTAATGCTTGTGATCACGGGAAAAGATATTTTCACGATGGTGAATCAATAGAAATATGGAAATCAAGATATCAAGAAGAAAAACCCATACGGTTCTTGTGGGAAAAACCGTGATAGGCGGCGAAGCGCCTATCACGGTTCAATCTATGACGAACACGGACACGCATGATTATGACGCGACATATAGGCAGATCAAAGCGCTTGAGACCGCCGGCTGCGATATCGTGCGGCTCGCTGTCCCTGATATCGCGGCGTGCAAAACCATTTACAGACTGAAACAGAGCGATATCCGAATACCGCTTGTGGCGGATATCCATTTTGATTACCGCATCGCGTTGGAGGCGGCTTCCTCCGGTATCGATAAAATCAGAATCAATCCGGGAAATATCGGCTCGCAGGAAAAAATAAAGGCGGTCGCCGACGAATGCCGGAAACGGGGCATCCCGATCCGGATCGGCGTCAACAGCGGCTCGCTTGAAAAGCATATCCTTGCAAAATACGGCGCTCCGACGCCCGAAGCGCTTGCGGAGAGCGCGCTTTATCACGCGAAATTGCTCGAAAAATACGACTTTTCCGATATTGTCATTTCCATCAAATCAAGCGATGTCATGACAATGATTGAAGCAAGCAGAATCGTGGGAGCCTCTTGTGAATATCCCCTCCATCTCGGCGTCACAGAGGCGGGAAGAGGGAACATAGGAATGTTGAAGTCGGCGATTGGCATCGGTACGCTGCTTTGCGAGGGGATAGGAGACACGATCCGCGTCTCCTTGACGGATTCCCCCGTTCAAGAAATTGAGGCCGCCAAGGCCATCCTGAGGGCTTGTGGGCTCTCCTCGGAAAATTATATCAATATCATCTCATGCCCGACCTGCGGCAGGACAAAAATCGATCTGATTCGGATTTGTGAAGAGCTCGAGGAGAAACTATCGACGCTGCACATCGACCGGAAAATGACCGTCGCGGTCATGGGCTGCGTGGTAAACGGTCCCGGAGAAGCGGCGGAGGCGGATATCGGGATCGCAGGCGCTGTGGGTGAGGCCGTTTTGTTTTCTCACGGGAAAATCATTCGCCGCATAAACGAACGGAACATTGTGGACGAGCTCGTCGATGAAATCAGAAAATTTGCGAACTTGGAGTAAAGGAGACACTGGGAAATGGCGTCAAAAACGCTGCTTGAGGTATTCACAAGATATCTGCCGGACGGGGAAAACCGGCGCTTGATGGAAAAAGCTTTTCTAAAAGGAAATATGCGTGTGGATAAAAATCTCCGCATGGTGGAGCTGGATTTTACAAGCGACATATTGATTCCCAAGGCGAAGCTATACAAGCTGGAAAACGATATCGGCAAAGCCTATGTGCTCCGCTCGGTCAGACTGTTTCCCAAATATCCGAAAGAGCTTTTTACGGAGGCTTATTTCTCGGAAATCATGGAGGAGGCCTACCGTACCAATATTATATCAAAAAGCTTTTTGCAGGAATATACGCCTTCCTTTGACGGTCATCAGATAGAAATTGAAATCATGTTCGGAGAGGGCGGCATCGGATTTATCGAATACAACCATGTCGGTAAGAAAATTGCCGACATCATTTACAGAGAGTTCGGGATAGAATATGAGATCCGATTCAAAAAGTCGGAGCGCTATGTGCCGCGCGGAGAGAATGATGTAAAAAGCGAGCTTATGAAGCTCAGAGCGAGCCGCCGGGACACTTTCTCGCAAGAAAGCTTTGGAAGCGCCTCATTTTCCGCTCCGGCAGGAAAACGCCCCAGCGTCTATGATACGCCGGCAAAAATGCTTACCGACGAGGACGGACATCTGCACATCGGTTATTCCGTATTTGACCTGAAAGACGCGATTCCGCTGATCGGACAAGCGTTTGAGATAAAACCGGCCCCCATCATATCGATGACGGGACCGCAGGGAAGAATCACCGCGGTGGGTGAAATCATCGATATCGAGATCAGCGAACGAAAAACAAAAGGACGATATCGCGTGGAATTTTCCATAACCGACTATGAAGGAAGCGTCATGCTCCGGACGACGGCCTCCGACAGCGAACGCGAGGACTATCAGGCGCTTTCCGTCGGCATGTCGGTCGCTGTTCTCGGAACGCTGCGTTATGACGCCGATTTTGACGGAGAGCTCATCATAAATCCGGCAGCGGTTATGCGGATCAAAAAAATCGAACGCATGGATTATGCGCCGGAAAAGCGAGTGGAGCTGCACCTACATACCAATATGTCTCAGATGGACGCCATCATCCCGCCGGATGTCGCCGTAAAAACGGCGCACAGATGGGGACATCGTGCGGTCGCCATCACCGACCACGGCAACGTTCAAGGCTACCAAGAGGCGATGAAAGCCGCGGAAAAGCTCGGCATGAAGGTGCTCTACGGTTTGGAGGCATATTACGTCAACGATGAAGCAAAGGCGATATACGGCGACAGCGGAGTTACCTTTGACGATGAATTTGTCGTTTTTGACATCGAAACGACCGGACTTTCACCGCTCAGCTGCAAAATCACGGAAATCGGCGCGGTGCTCGTCAAAAACGACGAGGTCCTTTCGGTGTTCAACACCTTTGTCGATCCGGAAACGCCGATTCCGGAGGAAATCACAAAGCTTACCGGGATCAGCGATGAGATGGTCAAGGGTGCCCCGAAAACGGAAGAAGCCATCAAAAGCTTTCTCGATTTCATCGGTAATCGCATGCTTGTCGCACATAACGCCTCTTTTGATATCAGCTTTATCCGAAAAGCGGCGACAGATCACAATTTGCCGTTTACCAATGCATATTTGGATACCGTATCCATGTCGAGATTTGTCAATCCCGATCTGAAAAAGCATAAGCTTGATACGGTTGCGGAATACTTCGGACTTGGCGATTTCAACCATCACAGAGCCTCGGACGACGCCGAAATGTGCGCCCGAATCTTCTATCGGATGGTGGCGAAGCTCGAAAATGACGGGATATCCACACCCGCGCAGATGTCCGAGGCGATGTCCGACCATACGGATCCCTTAAAGCTCAGCTCTTATCATATGATCCTGCTTGTGAAGAGCAAAACCGGGCTGAAAAACCTTTACAAGCTGATTTCATACAGCTACCTGAAATATTATAAAAAGCGTCCGAGAATTCCCAAAACAGTGCTGGAAGCCCATAGGGAAGGCCTCATCCTTGGTTCCGCCTGCGAGGCAGGAGAGCTTTACCGTGCGGTTCTCGAAGGAAAACCGTGGGACGAGCTTGTCTCTCTCGCGAATTTCTATGATTATCTTGAAATTCAGCCGATCTCCAATAACCGATTCATGGTCGCCAACAGAACGGTACGCGACGAAGAAGAGCTTCGCAAGCTCAATCGAACGATCGTAAAGCTCGGCGAGGAGACCGGAAAGCCGGTCGTTGCAACATGCGACGCGCATTTTCTCGATAAAACCGACGAAATTTACCGAAAAATCCTGCTTGCCGGCATGAAATACGACGACGCAGACCGCGATATCGAGCTTTATTTTCGTACAACCGATGAAATGCTTGAAGAATTTGCCTATCTCGGCAAAGAGAAGGCATATGAGGTCGTCGTCACCAACACCAACAAGATCGCGGATATGATCGAGGACGGAATCCGCCCGTTTCCGGACGGCACGTTCACGCCGAAAATGGAGGGTGCGGAGGAGGACCTGCGCCGGATCTGCTACGAGCGCGCACAGTCACTGTACGGGGATCCTTTGCCGGAAATCGTGGAAGCGCGGCTCGATAAGGAGCTCACCTCTATCATCAAAAACGGCTTTGCCGTGCTTTATATGATCGCCCAAAAGCTTGTGTGGTACAGCGAGCAGCAGGGATATCTTGTCGGTTCCCGCGGCTCGGTAGGCTCCTCTTTCGTCGCTTCCATGGCGGGTATTTCCGAGGTCAATCCTCTGCCTCCGCATTATTATTGTCCGTCCTGTCAATATTCCGAATTCATTACGGACGGCTCCTATGGCTCCGGTTTCGATCTGCCGGATAAGAAATGTCCGCGCTGCGGCGCGTCGCTCAAGGGCGACGGTCATGATATCCCGTTTGAAACCTTTCTCGGCTTTTATGGGGATAAATCCCCGGATATCGACCTCAATTTTTCCGGCGAGGTTCAAGGAAAAGTACATAAATATACGGAAGAGCTGTTCGGCGCCGAAAACGTATTCCGCGCCGGTACGATCGGCGGCATCGCCGATAAAACCGCATACGGCTATGCGGCAAAATATGCGGAAGAAAGAAATCTGAATCTCAGCAAAGCGGAGCTTAGCCGTCTGACGAAAAAATGTATCGGCGTCAAGCGCACAACGGGACAGCATCCGGGCGGAATCGTCGTGGTTCCCAAGGAATATGAAATCTACGATTTTTGTCCCGTCCAGCATCCGGCCGACGACCCCAATTCGGATATCGTTACAACGCATTTCACCTTTGAATATCTGCACGATACGCTTTTGAAGCTTGACGAGCTCGGCCATGATGTTCCGACGAAGTACAAATATCTCGAAAAATTTTCGGGAATGAGCGTTTTGGACGTTCCTATGAACGATGAAGCCGTGTACGAGCTTTTCCGTTCTACGGAATCGCTCGGCGCGACGCCGGAAGAGATCGGCTGCAAAATCGGAACGCTTGGACTGCCGGAATTCGGCACTTCTTTTGTGATGCCGGTTGTCATTGAAGCAAGACCGAAAAATTTCAACGATCTGCTTCAGATATCGGGGCTCACGCACGGCACGGGACTGTGGCTCGGAAACGCACAGGACCTAATCAAAAACGGTGTTTGTGATATCTCAAAGGTTGTCGGTACACGTGACAGCATCATGCTGGCGCTGATTCGATATGGGCTCGATAACAGCACCTCTTTCAAAATCATGGAATTCGTGCGAAAAAACAAGGCCGGGAAGCCGTTGCCGGAGGATATGATCGCAGCCATGAAAGCAAAAAACGTAGATACATGGTATATCGATAGCTTGACAAAGATACGTTACATGTTTCCGAAAGCCCATGCCGCGGCATATGTGATGAGCGCGATTCGGCTCGGCTGGTTCAAGGTGCATCAGCCAATCGTCTTTTACTGCGGATATTTCAGCGCAGCGCCGGATGGTTTCGACGGCCTCATTGCGGCAAAAGGAAAATCTGCGGTTCGCAGACTTCTCGACGAAATCAAGGGAAAGGACAAAAAGGAACGCACGCAAAAGGATGACGATACTTATGCGGCCATGGAAATCGCGTATGAGTATTTAGGACGCGGATATAAATTTCTGCCGGTCGATCTGTATAGATCGGATGCTAAGCTTTTTTTTCCCGAATCCGGCGCGATCAGACTTCCTTTCGGCAGTCTCCCCGGACTTGGAGAGGCTGCGGCACAGAAGCTTCAGGAGGCGCGTGAGGAAGGAGAATTTTTGTCGGTCGAAGAATTGAAGCAGCGCACAGGCATTTCAAAAGCAGTGGTGGAAATCTTAGAATCCGGCGGCGTGCTTGAGGGACTTTCCGAGACAAATCAGATCCGTTTGTTTTGATTTCGGCGGTATTTTATCTTTTTGTCCGAATTTTCTTGATTTTTTACTATAAATTATAAAAAATGTGAAAAAAGCCTTGTAAATGGGGAAAAATGATGGTATACTGTTACCAGTTAAAAAAAGCACGTCGTGCTAAGTAAAGAAAGGGATTTTGAACATGAATAAGACACAACTCATCGACGCTATCGTAGCAAAGACGGGACTCAAGAAAAAAGACGCCGAAGCAGCAGTTGCGGCAACAGTTGACGCTGTCTCGGAAGCGCTTGTAGCCGGAGATAAGGTTCAAATTTCCGGTCTCGGCTCCTTTGAGGTGAAAACAAGAGCCGCAAGAACCGGCAGAAACCCCAAGACGCAGGAGGTCATTTCGATTCCCGCATCCAAATATCCTGCATTTTCCGCAAGCAAAACACTCAAGGATGCTGTTAATAAGTGATCGATTGAAGCAAAGCTGCCTTGGTGCAGCTTTGTTTTTTATCAAATCTATCAAAATCAAAGGAGCTGAAGGGAGATATGCGCCTCGATAAATTCTTAAAGGTCTCTCGGATCATCAAAAGACGGACAGTTGCCAACAGCGCATGCGACTCCGAGCATGTAAAAGTCAACGGCAGAGCTGCAAAAGCTTCTTACGAAGTAAAAGTCGGCGATATCATAGAAATCGCTTTTGGAGAGCGCATTTTGCATGTTAGAGTCCGCGATATAAAAGAGCACACACTGAAAAATGATGCCGCCGAGCTTTATGAGGTCATTGATTAGTTTAAAGGTTATATTCCGCATACATCCGGCATATTTATAATCAAGGATAAAAAATATGTGAAAGGGTGATTGTTTTGGCGGAACTTCAAAACGAAGCAAAGGAAACCAGTCTTGCTTTAAAAAACAGAGAAATCTTGAATCTTACGGGCATTGAGGACGTTATCAGCTTTGATGAAATGAGCGTATATCTCGTCACAGGAAACGGAAATCTGCTGATCGAGGGAACCGGGCTTCATATTACAACGCTTGACGTATCCAACGGCAATATGACAGTAGAAGGTTTCATACGCTCGATGCTCTATAACGATAAAGAAACCACCAAAAAGGGCGGATTTTTCTCAAAGGTCATGAAATGAACGGCTTTTTTTACGATTCCTATCAGCTTATTCTGATTTTTCTGCTTCCGGGTGTTTTTTTGGGTATTGTATATGATATATTCAGAATTTTGAGGATCAGCAGAGCATCAGAACTGGCGATTTCAGGAGGTCTATACGATAAGATCCGTCCGAGGAAGCCGCTGTTTGGAAGCTTTTCGCGTGTTTTCAAAACAAAATCCGTCAAAATCGCCGATAAAATCATCGTATTTATCGAAGATATCCTTTTTTGGCTGATTGCTGCCGTCACCGAAATCCTTTTTATTTTTCATACCAATGGAGGAGAAATCAGAATTTATTGTCTGCTTGCTTCGATTCTGGGCTTCATACTTTATAATCGGACATTAGGACGGCTTGTGACGGTATTTGCAAAACAAATTATATTTCTGTTCCGCTGCTTGATTTATTGGAGTTTATATGCTATAATATTCCCGGTTAAGCTGATAACAAACGGAATCCAAAAAATTATGCGATATGTTTATCAAGTGACGTTGGGGCGGCTTTTGGTCTCCATTCAAAACAAAAAAAGGAAGGCTTACAGCGACAGAATGAAAACCGACATGCTTGCGGCTGCGGGGTGCGGCTTCGCTGTATATCAAAAGGAGAGATTCGGATATGAAGGTGAAAACGAGTACCTTTGTTAAAATTGCGCTTGGCTGTGCAGCACTCCTTTTGACGGTTGCCATCATTTCTCTGTATGTGCAGCTTGGCGATTTGGAAAAAGAAAAAGAGCAGCTGTCTGCCTCTCTTGATGAATATCGTAAATCCATTGAAAAAATGGAATACGATCTTTCGCTCCCCAAGGAAGACTACATTGAAAAATATGCAAGGGAAGTGCTGGGATATCATAAAAACGGGGAAATCGTTTTTATACCCGCCGAGGATTGAGCGAGCTGTTCCGGCTCTTGACAAATCATATAACAAGATGTTATAATAAAAAAGATATAAAAATCATCCGTGAGAAAGGTATGATGAAAATGAGTGAAAAGCTGCCGTTGGAGGGTCAATATCTGATTTATAAGGGCAAACCGCTTGTCCGGGAAAAAAACGTCATCTGTTACGGTGATATGACAGAAAAATGTTATCTTTTTATGATGATACTCACAAATAAAAAATCCGGAAATACTGAGATACCCGACAATATATTGGTGCAGGTGCTTACCACGGGGGAGAACCCCAAAATTATCAAACAAGGAAATAAATCGGGCTTATATGACGCATTTGATATCGGCACCATATGGCTTGAACGGGCATTGGCCGATCCGGCGATATAAAGAAACAGACGGAAAGCCGTCTGTTTTTTGTTGACAGGAGCTTATGATATGCCAAAGATTTTTGAAACTTTAAAATATTCCGGTCTTGCGGAATCGATTTTGCCGGTTGACCGTTTTCAGCTTTTTTCCGATATCGGAGGTCTGCATATTCAGCCGTGCTGGCATGACGATCTTATAAAACGGGCGGAAAAATACGAAGCCATGGAATATGACATACTTCCGGCAGGCATCTATATGCAGTTCAAAAGAAACGGCAACCGTTCTGTTTATCAAGATTTATATTACAAACGAAGAAAAATCGTTTTGTACCTTGCACTTGCCGAATCTATCGAGAAAAAGGGCAGATTTATCGATAAAATTGTCGACGGTATTTGGCTGTTGCTTGAAGAAAGCACATGGGTCGTACCGGCACATAACCCGTCGCTTCCGGATATGGATTGTCCGCTTCCGTATGCCTATAAAGAGGAAGTCGATTTTATCGATCTTTTTTCAGCGGAAACGGGCGCTCTTTTGGCCTTTGTTTATCATATGCTCGGAGATCGGTTGGATGCGATCACGCCTCTTATTTGCGATCGTATCCTTTATGAGCTGAACCGACGCATCACCTTGCCGTTTTTAAACAATGACAAGCAGTGGTGGATGGGCTTTTCCGGACGTAGAATCAACAATTGGTGTCCATGGATTGCGTCCAATGTTCTCACTGTATGCGCGCTTTGTGAAAAATCGATCAAAACAAGAAAGAATGTGCTTCAAAAAACATTTGTCATCCTCGATCATTTTACAAGCGGCTATCATGATGACGGCGGTTGTGACGAGGGTCCCGGATACTGGAATGAAGCCGGCGCCTGTTATTTTGATTGCTTGGAGCTTATATATGACATGACAGGCGGTGCGGTCGACGTGTTCGATCATCCATTTATCCGGAATATGGGGGAGTATATCGCCAAAGTCAATATTTATGGGGATCATTATATCAATTTTGCCGATTGCGCTGCTAAAAATCATTTTAACTATCTTTCCATAGCCCGCTTTGGCAGACGAGCTCATTCCGATATGCTTGAGAATTTCGGAAAAAGCCATATAAAGCTGACTGATCCAAGGGAAACTTTATACAATATTGCAAGGGAGATCAAAAATCTCTGTGAGCCCATTCCAAATGGCTCTGATTATCGGTATCCGGAGCACGTTTGGCTTGACGGTATCTGCATCATGGCGGCGAGGGAAAACAGTCGTCCTGATAAAGGATTGTTTTTCGCAATAAAAGGCGGCTGCAACGCCGAAAGCCATAATCATAATGACGTCGGCAATTTTATCGTATATTCGGAGGGAAAGCCTCTTATCATTGACGTAGGCGTCGGAACCTATACAGCAGATACCTTCAATGAAAATCGATATAAAATTTGGACAATGCAATCAAGTTTCCATAATTTACCAAAAATTGGAATTTATGAGCAGATGGCCGGAGAGGAATTTTTTGCGGATGAAGTAGACTGTGAGTCCAATGCCGGTCGGATCTCCATGAGCTTAAAGGAGGCCTATCCGAAAACGGCTGGGATCATCGCGTATCGCCGCACCGGTGAACTGTCGGGCGGAGCTGTCAAAATCACGGATTTTATTCATCTGGAGCAGCCGGCAGATATCGTATTTCATATCATGACAGCAGACAGGCCAATGTTATCGGCGCAAGGAAGCATTGCGCTAAGCTACGGCAGAACGCTCCGATATGACGACAGCTTAAAGGCGGCGATTGACGAGATCGAGCTGACGGATCCACACATTTCGGATGGCTGGAATCGAAGTACGCTTTATCGGATCCGATTGGAAGCCAATGCAGTCACACAAAAAACATTTGAAATGAGCATTCAATAAAATCAAATAGAAATGAAGAAAACGAGAAATCCTTCATAAATCAAAGTTCTATTTGATTTTAGAAAACAGAAAAACCGTTAAAAAGCGGTTTTTCTGTTATTTATAGCCTATATAACTTCCCTAAATTATAGAAAATATAAATTTTGTATAATTCATTTTTTCGCTTTTTAAGTATTCCCAAAGTCCCCTGCTTATCTTTTTAAATAAGACGGTTTCCGTAAAAATGCGGAAACCGTCTTATCGATTTTTAGGGATTCAGATTATTTCATCAATTTCATTCTGCACAGCACTCGGTAAATGGATTCACCTTTTGGAAGAAGCAAGATATCATTCTTTGCGAACGTATGCAGCAAAAACAGCAAAATGAAGTACACAAGCACCGTGATCAAAATCGAAAGCACCGTGGCGACAGCGGCATGACCTGTTTGCGTTTCCACCAAAACATACACCAGCACCGTCAATAAAGAGGCAATCAGCGAAGATAAAAGCGGTTTCCCGAAGTTTTTGATGATACTGACATGGATCCCGACATATTTGATAACAAAATAAAAATTGATGGAAGCCATAACAAAATAACTGGCCAGCGTGCCGATCGGCGCACCGTAAATGCCGATCGACGGATTGCTGATCAAGAGGACATTTAAAATAATTTTGACGACAATTCCCCCGCACATTGAGATAATCGGTTTATGCTGTAGCTTATGCGCTTGCAAAATCGAAGTCGTTATGGTCAGCATAGCGGTGAAAAAGACGGAAATGGCAAGAATGGATAAAAGCGGCGCCGCGGCATTCACGGAATCCTGGTTTTTAAATAAAAGACTCAAAATCGGCTTTGCCAAGATCGATAGACCAAGGGCACAAGGAATCGAAATTATCGCCGCAAATTTAAGGCAGGACTGCATAACCTTGGAGGCTCTGAGCTCTTTTTCCCGCTTTTCCGCTTCGTCCTTGGCGGTTTTGATCGCGAGAAGCGCCGCCGTCAGTGCCGGCGTGAGCGAAGAGGCGATCGGCGTGATAAACGCTGACGGAAGATGTGACATCGTAACGGCAAGCGTGCTGTAATTTCCATAAGCAATTTCAGCGAGCTGCTCTTCCGTATATAGCTTCATACAGTTGATGATAGAAAACGTATCGATGATACCGGTCAAATTGAGCGCCACAGCGCTGATCGTGATCGGAAGCGCGATCTTGGCAAGCTGCTTTAAAATGTCTGACCGGGAGCTGACGCTTCCCCCTTCGGCTTCCACTGCTGCATTTTTGTCCGAATTATACAAAATTTTTGAGATGATCAGGAAAATCATTCCCGTCGCCACACCAATGGTGATGCCGGCGATCGCATAAGCCGCCGCACGCTCGATGCTTTCGCCGCGCGATATTGCATATTTGGCAAGTACGATCCCGATGGCAAATTTTCCGATGGCCTCCGTAATTTCGCTGACCGCAGTCGGGATCATATTCTGATGCCCCTGAAAATAACCGCGGATCGCACTCGACATGCAGATAAAAAACAGCGTCGGAGAGATCGCCATGATGCAGAGATAGGACGCATCGCTGCCCATCAGTGCAGCCAGCGGCTTTGCGAAAAACAGCATGATGGAGGTTCCGATGATTCCGAGCACAAAAAATACGCCAAGCGCCACACGGAAAATCCGTTCCACTTGTCTGCGGCGCGAGGAGCCTGCCGGCGTATCCGAAATCATGATGGTGACAGCCGTCGGAAGTCCCGCCGTAGATACCATATATAAAGTTGTGAATATGTTGTATGCTATGTTGAAATAGCTCATTCCCTGATCCTGCAAAAGATCATGAAGTGGAATTTTACACAGCAGACCGAGCAGCTTCACGACGATATTCGATATCATGAGTACAATGACACCGGATATGATGCGCGGGCTCGCCGACTTTCTTGTCTCCAAATCCGTTACCTGCTTATCTTTGTAAATTTCAGTCAAAATAAGTGCGAATGATTTGATGGAACCTATATTTTACCTTCTCTATGTCGAGCGTTTGGAACTCACCGTTTTCATATAAGATCTTTCCGTCCGCCATCGTCATTGCGACATTGCCGGAATTTGCGCTATATAGAAACGAATCACAAAAGTCATAGACGGGGACCACATTGATCTCGTCGAAATTCAGCATCACAAGATCTGCCCGATACCCTTCGGCGATTTTACCGCAGCCGGCTCTTCCCTGCGCGCGCGCTCCATTTTCCGTCATCATTTTTATGAATGTCGGTGATTTCAATTTTTCCGTGTCGCCGGTCACTCCTTTTTGAAGGATCGCGGCAAGATAGGCCTCTTTCATCACGTCAAGCGTGTTGTTGGAGGCAGCTCCGTCCGTACCGAGCGTTACGTTGACGCCGGAATCCAACAACGCCGAAAGGCGCATAACGCCGGAACCGAGTTTTAAGTTGCTTGCGGGATTGTGAACGGCCGTCGCACCGTACTTGTTAAGAAGCCGAATATCGGAATCCGTGACATAAACGCAGTGCGCTGCCGTTACCGGTACGCGGAATACGCCGTTCGCTTCAAAGAATTCCGTTGGTGTCATTCCGTATTTTTCGACACAGCCTTCATGCTCGGAACGGGTCTCGGAAAGATGAAGCTGGATTCCGGTTTGATGCTCTGCGGCAAACTCGGATATATACCGGCAGCTTGCGGGCACAGTCGAATATTCCGCGTGTATCGACATATCTATTTTTATTCTGCCGTCCTCGCAATTATGATAACGTTCAAAAATCCTTGCGGCTTCTTTGAAGCGTTCATCCTCCTCCGCTTTGATATCCGGATCAAAGGCTACGGTCGAACGGGAAATATTGGCCTTGATTCCCGTTTCCGCTACGGCATTTGCGATCTCGTCACAGAAAAAATACATATCGGAAAAGGAAACCGTTCCGTTTTGGATCATCTCGGCGATGGAAAGCATCGCGGCGGCATATACCGCTTCCGGATATAGCTTGTCCTCGGCGGGAAAGATCTTTTCATGGAGCCAGCGGGAAAGCGGAAGATTTTCCGCATAGCCGCGGAACAGCGTCATCGGCGCATGGGTATGGCAGTTGTAAAATCCCGGGCACAGAAGCTTTCCGTGCCCGTCGATCACGCGGTCAAAGATGCCGTCCGGTTTTGTTTTTCCCACGTATGATATTTTTTTATCCGTGACCGAAAGATACATTTCCGTATCTGCAACACCGTTTTCAAATAACACCGTGATGTTATCAAATAGAATTTTCATTTTCGCTCCTCGAACTGCCGATAAATTCCCGGAAAACGGAATCCGCCGGCACAAATCTTTCCGGAATCGTCGGAATATTTTCAAATTTCGATTTTAGCTTCTCATATAATTCGATTTCGCATTTTTTGTTGAAATCGTACCGGATGGTTTCCAGTACAAACGGCTTGATAACGCCAAGCTCATACTGCAAAAAGGAATTGATGATAAAATCGGCGTGATGCCCATAAGGAATGATATTTTTGTCCTCATTGGCGATGACGCCGCTCCATAGCTCCAGCGTCCGTTCCGGCGTCGCGTTGCGGAACAAAAAATCTCGGACAAGTCTGCGCAGAAAGCGCACTTCCCTTTTATCAAAAAAGGTTCCATAAGCCGTCACATCGTCATCGACACTGATATAAATGGATTTGGACAAATCTTTCGGCAGCGTCGCAACGATTTCAGGATAGATCGCCTGAATCCCTTCAAATATCACGATTTCATGAGCAGCCGGCGTATATGGAGTAAATTCTGTCCGATGGCCAAGCTGAAAATCAAATCTCGGAATATAGGCGGTTTTTCCGGACAATATTTGAGCGATGCAGTCGGTAAAAATCTCAAAATCGATCGCGGAAATCGATTCGTAATCCGGCTTTTCATCGTCGGATATATCATCTCTGTCACGGTAAAAATCGTCGATGGAAACGATTTTTACCGTGATCCCGCATTTTCCGAGCTCATGCTCCAAAATGTAAGAGGTCGTTGTTTTGCCGGAACAGGTCGGCCCTGCCAGCGTTAAAAATTTGACATCGGGCGTGTTTTTTATGTGATCCGCAATTTTTAAAATCTGCGTCTTATATTTTTCCTCCGCCTCGGATACAAAGGCGCGTATTTCCTCGTCATTTTTAAATACGGTATCGTATATAAACATATTTCATCTCCTTACCAAATATTTCGATAAAACTCAGTTATCTTTTTTTCTTTTTCCAAATTCTTCATTCCGTCGGAATCGGCAAGATATTCATAAGGATATTTATATTCAAAAATCCGATCGATTTTTTGTCCGTCCCGTGACACCATTTTGGAAACCGCTCCCGCGCCTACCGCAAAAATGCTGTGGATCTCCTCCATCATGTAAATATTGTAAAGTCCCTCTGTACCCGGCAAAGCAAATCCGACGTTTTCAAGATTATCCACCGTGTTTTTCTGTCTGTAAATATAATAAGGGAGATAGCCCGCGTTTTTGGCGCTCAGCTGAGAATAATCGACGCATTTTGAAGTCTCGCTGAAAGCATTCATATAAAGTGTATTCTTATTATGTGCAAAATCCGCGGCATTCTTGATGCAAAGCGTGTGAAAAGTTAAATTGTCGGGACGCAGTCTGATAATTTCATCGATGGTTTCGGAAAAGCTGCCGAAGCCCTCACCCGGCAGACCGGCAATGAGATCCGTATTGATATGCTTGATCTCCGCTTTTCTCGCCATGTCAAACGCGCGGAAAAAATCCTCTGCGGTATGTTTTCTCCCGATGAGCTCCAGTACGTCGTTGTTGAGCGTCTGTGTGTTGATGCTGATTCGCGTTACACCGTAGTCCTTTATAATTTTTAGCTTTTCCTCCGTAATGGTATCGGGTCTGCCGGCCTCCATTGTAAATTCCTCAAGAGCGGACGGATCGGCACGCGATGTCACGGCGGCAAGAAGCAGCTCCAACTGTTTTGTATTTAAGGTGGTCGGCGTGCCGCCGCCGATATATACGGTCGAGATCGTCAGTCCGAGTTTATGGATCATATCGACCGTAGAGGCGATATCCGAACAGAGATGTTCAAGATAGGAATCCAGAAGATTCAAAAGCTTTGCCGAGGTAAATGACACGAATGAACAATAACTGCATCTCGTGGGACAAAACGGAATGGAAATGTAAAGGCTGCAAGAATTTTTTGACACGCGGGAAATGATCTTCTTTTCCGTGGCTGCGATATCGGTGACAAGAGCGGCCTTTTTGGGATTGACAAGATATTCTTTCGTCAGAAAACTGCGCACTTCCGTTTTGCTTTTCCCTTCGATAAGACCGCCGATCGCGAGCTTTGCCGGACGAACACCGGTCAAAATCCCCCATGAAGGGGTAATTCCCGTCAGCTTTTTTCCGGCCTCCAAAAACGCTTTTCCGCAGGCGATCCGTTCCGCCGATACTTTTTCCGTCCCATCACGCGGCTCGGAATGAGATACCGTCACCGACTTTCCGTTTCGGGTGAGCGTCACGACAGCCATAACGCGACCGCCGCTTTCATCGGCAACAGACACCTCGGCAGACGGAGCGTTTTCGCTTTCGCTTTCAGTTTTCGAGAATTTTGCGCCCGGAAAAAACAGCATGCAAAGCGTTTGAACATAGTATTCGCTGATATTTCCGCTGACCTGAAGTTTCATAAGCTTTATTTTCCTTTTTTTCGTAATACTTCGCTGTCCATGACAATCGTGATCGGTCCGTCGTTTTCGATGGAAAGCGCCATATGAGCGCCAAAAACCCCTGTTTCCACCTTGATTTCCTGACGAAGCAGGGAGACAAAATACTCGTATAGCTCGCAGGCGCGCTCCGGCGATTCGGCATTCATATAATCGGGGCGGTTTCCGTGCGCATAGCTTGCGCAAAGCGTGAAATTGGATACGACAAGCGCCGCACCGCCGACATCGAGCACACTTCGATTCATCTTGCCGTTTTCATCGGAGAAAATGCGAAGCTTCGCAATTTTCATGGCGAGAAGCTCTGCATCGAGCTTTTCATCCCCTTTGAAAACGCCCAGAAGGATCATAAGTCCCTGTCCGATGGCGCCAGTCGGAACGCCGTCGGAAATCACACTCGACGACGATACTCTTTGAATAACTGCCCGCATCTTATCCTCCGTTTATTTGACATATCCGCGGCGTACATCGTTTACGCCCTTGATCGATTTTATCCGTGAAACAATGCTGTTGAAATGCGCGAGATTCTTACAGGAAACACCGATATTGATCATCATTTGATCGACTCCCTTTTTCTGGGAATTGATCTGCATGATCGATACTCTCATATCGGCAAGCGCGCCGCTGATATCGGCCAGCATGGAAATCCTGTCGTCCGCGATAATCTGCATCAGGGCCTCATATTGCTCATCCTTCGGTCCGCCGGAAACCGCTCTCCACTCCACATTGACGAGCCGGTCCTTATTCTGAGCCGTATTATTGATTATATTCTGACAATCGCATTTGTGAACGGAAATTCCGTAGCCTTTTGTGATAAATCCGACGATATTGTCTCCCGGCAAAGGATTGCAGCATTTTGCGAATTTTACCTGGCAGCCCTCGAGCCCGTCGACGATAACGCCTCCGTATTCGCCGGAAGCATGTTTTTTGTCGACCGTTTGTATCTGCGACACATCGGTAATGGGCGTTTCCTCCGGCGGCGTTACGATCTTGTCGTATTCGTCACGCAGACGAGTCGATATCTTGCTGACGGAAAGTCCTCCGTAACCGATCATATTGAACAGATCATCCGCAGTCTCGATTCCGTTTCGTGCGGCGATATTGGTAACGATAGTATTGAGTTGTTCCTCGGTAAACGTACCGGGATATTTTCTCATTTCCGCCACGACCTCGTCATGACCGGCGACGATGTTCTCCGCCCGCTTTTCTTTCTTAAACCACTGCCGGATTTTGGCCTTCGCCTCGCTGGTTTTTACGATTTTCAGCCAGTTACGGCTGGGCCCCTTTGTCGCGGACGAGGTGAGAATTTCCACGATCTCGCCATTCTCCAACGTGCGGTCTATCGGCACGATTTTTCCGTTGACCTTGGCGCCCACCATGCGGTTGCCGACCTCGGAATGGATATGATAGGCAAAATCGATGCAGTTTGAATTCTGCGGCAGCGTCACCACATCGCCCTTAGGCGTAAAAACAAAAGTTTCGTCTTGGAAAATATCGATTTTCAGCGCGTCGATAAATTCATCCGGATCGGCGGTGCTGGATTCGTTTTCAACAAGCTTTGCGATCCACTCGAGCTTTTTATCGAGACCGGCATCGCCGCGATCCCCGGATTTGTACTTCCAGTGCGCGGCGATACCGTATTCAGCGACCTGATGCATTTCCCATGTCCGAATCTGAACCTCAAACGGCACACCGTCATGACCGATAACCGTCGTATGCAGGGAGCGGTACATGTTGGGCTTCGGGATCGAAATATAGTCCTTGAAGCGGCCTGGCATGGAATTATACATATCATGGATAATACCAAGCACAGTATAGCATTCGAGCTCTGTTCCCACAATGATACGAATTGCGTAAAAATCATAAATTTCATCAAAGCTTTTGTTTTGCTTGAACATCTTGCGGTAAACGCTGTAAACGGATTTTACACGTCCCTCCAGCGTACAGTCGATTCCGCTTTCCCTTACCTTCTGTTCGATCGCCGCGCGGGTATTGATGATGAAATCCTTATTCATTCCGAATTTTTTATCGATATCGCTCTGTACCTCGCGATACCCGATCGGATCAAGATAGGACAGCGCCAAATTTTCGATTTCCTGCTTGATTCTCTGCATACCGAGACGGTGTGCAAGCGGTGCGTAGACGTGCATGGTTTCCAGCGCGATCAGCCGGCGTTTTTCCTCCGGCTGCGCGTTGAGCGTGCGCATGTTATGCAGTCTGTCGGCGAGCTTGATAAAAATGACGCGGATATCCTTGGCCATCGCAAGAAACATCTTGCGCAGGTTCTCCATGTGCTCGTCTTCCTTGTCGTTAAATGGGATTTTGACAAGCTTTGTGAGGCCGTCCACGATTTCCGCGACCTGATCGCCGAATTCCTTTTTGATTTTCGCAAGGTCTACCTTGTCGGAGCAATCCTCCAGCGTATCATGAAGCAGGGCCGCACAAATGGAATCGGTATCAAGTCCAAGTCCCGCCACGATTTCCGCAACGGCGACGGGATGACTGATATAAGGCTCTCCGCTCTTTCGGAATTGTCCTTCATGCAGCTGTTTTGCAAATTCATAGGCCTTTTTGATTTTTTCAAGATTATAGTTTTTTCCCGTTGCATTCAAGGTCTGCAACAGATTTTCATATCCGTCCAGCATAGCTTATCTCCATTATTTCACAGCCGCCAATTTTTTCATGAGCGGTGTCGAGAGTAAATCTCTTTTGTCGTTTATCTTCGGCACTTTTATGTAATAATGCCCGGGCTCCACACATTTCAGCTCACACAGCTCGCACTCTGCAAACACTTCAAGAATGATTCTGATCTTCATATAAGACATTTCCGGCAGAGAGACAAGAAGCTTTGAGATCATAGTTCGCTTTCCACCGGCAAATCCGGAATTTCTCAAAACATCATATACGGCGGCAAAATCCTCTCGAACTGGCACTTCATCGGATATGCACTGCGTATTCCCGGCCAAAATATCCTCAAATTCCCGCTCCGCTTTTTCAATTTGAAGCCAAAACGCTTCGGTATAATCGATATCCCGAACGGTCAGCTGAAGCGTTTTGCTTCCTCTGAATTCGTTGATGCCAAGCCCGCATACGAGATCAACACGGTCACCGGCGGAAAAACCCTCCGCTGCCAAATGATATCCGAAGCATACGGCGGATATCGCCTTTCCGTTTTTCTCGACAAGAAGCCTTGAATGCTTTCCCTGACTGAGCGGTGCGATCTCTTTGATGGAGACATTTCTGAAAATAAATACAGGCTCAGGATTTTTCGCGCCGTATGGCTCCAGCTTAGCGATTTCTCTCACGGTTTCCTCCGTGACATCGGTTTCCTGTATCTCGGCTTCCACGGTCGTTTTTATATCACATTCGAAAGAGGTCAGGTGACTTGCCACATAATCATTCAAACACATACGGAATTCCGAGAGCTTTTCCCGTTCGATAGAAAGCCCGGCGGCAAGCTCATGTCCTCCGTATTTTACGAGCAAATGTCCACAGGATGCGAGGGCTTCCACCATATTAAGGCCTTTCACGCTTCTTGCGGATCCTTTGCCAAGCCCGTGTTCGCCCTCTCCTGCGTCAAACGAAACCAGGATAGCCGGTTTTCCGAACTGCTCCGTGATCCGTGAAGCGACGATTCCGATAACGCCTTGATGCCAGCTGTCGCTGGAGAGAACAAGCACACTTTCCTTTTCGAGATCGTGTTCATTTTCTATTTGTGACATGGCTTCGGCCAAAATGGAAGCCTCCGTCTGCTGGCGTTCGCGGTTGGTCAGACAAAGCTCTTCGGCGATCGCCCTCGCTGCATGCGGAGAAGTGGCGAGAAAGAGCTGTACGGCGCGTGAGGCATTTCCAATCCGGCCCGCTGCATTGATTTTCGGCGCAACCGTATAACCGATCATCGACGCGGTAATTTTTTTGGAAGCGTCAAGCCCGACCGTACGAAACAGCTCACGCACGCCGATATTGCGGGTGGAAGACAGCATACCGAGCCCCATATAGACCATGATCCTATTCTCATCGCAAAGCGGCATCACATCGGCAATGGTACCGATGGTGACAAGATCGATATAGCGACGGCACATGTCCTTGATCGTAAAAAGATTATACTCGCCGTAGTTGACAAGCTCCAGCTCAAGGGCGCACAACACCTTGAAGATCACGCCGACGCCGGACAATTCCTTGAAAGGATATTCGCAGTCCGGTCTCTGAGGATTGACTACTGCCTCGCATACAGGCAGCTCCGGCCGGCACTGATGATGATCGGTGACGACAACGTCAAGCCCGATGGATTTGGCATATGCGATCTCATCGATCGCCGTAATGCCGGTATCCACCGTGATGACAAGCCCGGTTCCATGCTCCTTGATGGTGCGGAACGCCGCACTGCTGACACCATAGCCCTCGCCGTCTCTTGTCGGGATATAATAATCCACGTCTGCCCCATGCTCCCGAAGATACATAAAGAGAACGGAGACCGAGGTAACACCGTCTACATCGTAATCGCCGTATATGGTGATCCTCTCGTCTTCCTCGATTGCCCTGCGGATCCTCGCGGTCGCCAGTTTGATATCCTTTAACAGAAAGGGATCATAGAGAAAGGCATCTGATTTTTCCATGAAAGCGCGTGCGGATTCAACATCCGTATATCCCCGATTTATCAAAAGCTTGGCACATAACTCGTTTGTGCCGAGAGAATCCGCGAGCTTCTTTACACAGGACGGATCCTGCTCCGAGACAATCCAGCGTTTTCTGTCGAACATGATTCGGATTCCCTCCTATCCATCAAATTTTTTGATATTTTTCCATCACCGCGAGCGCGCAGTTGATGCCGTCCACCGCGGCGCTGGTGATCCCGCCGGCATAACCGGAGCCCTCCCCGCAGGGATACAGGTTGTCAAAGCCGAAAGCCGTCATCGCCTCTCCCCGCGGAATACGCAGCGGAGAGGAGGTTCGCGTTTCCACACCGGTCAAAACAGCGTGATCCGCGGCAAAGCCGTGAATCTTGCGGTCAAAGCTCGTCAGTCCGAATCTCAGCGAATCGGAAATAAAGCCGGGGAAAACGCGGTCAAGCGCGGTGATTTGGACGTTTCCGTTTCGATATGTCGGCAGGACGCGGGAAGGCTCTCTCCCATGTGTTCTGCCAAGGAAGTCGCCGACCGTCTCACAGGGGGCGGCATAGCTCTCTCCTCCTGCGCGATAGGCAAGCGCTTCCAGCGAACGCTGAAAGGCAACCGCAGCCTTTACCGTCCCTCCGCAATCGGAAGGATTCACCGATACGGCCACCGCACTGTTGGCGTTTTTGCCGTCCCTCAGAAAATTGCTCATCCCGTTGGTGACAACGCCGCCCGCTTCGCTGGCTGCCGCTACTACCTCACCACCGGGACACATGCAGAACGTATAAACTCCGCGCCCCTCGTTATGGCACGAAAGATTGTATTCACCGCGAGGAAGCCTCGGGTCTCCCGCAAGCTTTCCATAAAGCGCCTCGTCGATATCCGATTGAAGATGTTCGATCCGCACGCCGACCGAAAATGCCTTGGAAACCATTCCGATCCCGCTTTCAGAGAGCATATCGAACGTATCTCTCGCACTGTGACCAAGGGCAAGAATCAATGCGCCGCAGGCCAGTGCGCCTTTGTTTGTTTCAATGCCCGAAACACGATCTCCGGAAAAGCGGAGCGCTTCGAGCTTTGTATCGAACAGAACCTCTCCGCCATACGAGATGATTTTCCGTTCCATAGCGGATACAACCGTCTTTAAATAGTCTGTTCCGATATGCGGCTTTGATTGATATAAAATTTCCTCCGGCGCACCCAAGCGATGCATTTCCGAGAGAACAAAGCCGCACTTGGGATCATGAATCCTTGTAACAAGCTTGCCGTCGGAAAAAGTTCCGGCGCCGCCGGCGCCGAACTGAATATTGGATTCCGGGTCCAAAATGCCGAGACGAAAAAATCGTTCTACGTCCGCCGCTCTTTTCTCCACAGCGGAGCCGCGTTCGATCACAATGGGGCGGTAACCATTCTCGGCAAGAATCAGTGCGCAGAACATCCCGCACGGTCCGAATCCGACAACAATCGGTCTATCGGACAGAGGCTTGTCGCCGAAACGGATTTCCATCTTTTCATCTGCCGTCGGAACGATTCCGTTTGCGGCGAGCGTCTCATCGTCAGCGCCGTCCTCTATCTCCGCCGCAACCGAATAGACAAATTGGATATCCGTCTTTTTCCTCGCGTCGACCGAGCTTTTATGAATTTTCATTTTGCCGATTGCCGTTTTAGAAAAGAACTTCAAAAGACGCTGATTCGCGCAGGCGAACACCTCGTCCTTTGAAGCTTCTATCGGCAAGCGTATATTCTGAATGATATAGGTTCTCATGCGTTTTGCTTATCCTGCGCTTTCGGGGGATGAAACGGAAATGACGACTTCGATCGTATCCTGCGATTTTTCCATACAGGTAAGGTCTTTCGGGATCTCATAAACGATCGGCATTCTTATAGTCTTGCTGCCGACGATATCGGAAAGATCCACCGAGGACAAATTTGCATATACCTTGATGGAATCCTCCGTGATTCCACTCACCTTGCCGGCGCTTCCCTGCACCTTGAACGTAACATAGAGAATGTCATAATCAACAGTGAAGCCTTCCGCCTCGACCGCCTCAATATTTTTCAGTTCAACCTCGACATTTTTAAATTCATAGCTGGCCACATCGGTGGACACCACGTATATCCATATGAAAATAGCTCCGAGAATGGAAAGAATCCGGATAATGACATCGATTTTTTGATCCCGTTTAATGGTGTAATCATCGGTTTCATCCGTTCTCATATCGGGGGAGCTATCTTTTCTCGAAAAAATCGATCTCAAAAAATGCTTATCATTTTTCTCACTCATAATATGTGCCTATGTCCCGCAAAGACATGACTCCTTTCCGATATCAGTTGGCTTTTTGCTTGGTTTCTTCTCCGCCGAGCAAAGAAGTAAGCTCGTATTTTAAGGTGTTATAATCATAATTGCGGCGAAGCTCTCCGTTGATTGCCACCGAAATGGTTCCCGTTTCCTCGGAAACGACCACCACCACCGCGTCGCTGTTCTCGCTCATGCCGATCGCGGAGCGGTGTCTCGTTCCGAGGTCCTTGATGATATCGTCATTGGTGGACATCGGCAAAAAACAGCCTGCCGCACAGATCCTGTTGTTTCGGATAATCACCGCGCCATCGTGGAGCGGGGCCTTGTTGAAAAAAATATTTTTCAGCAGCGAAACGCAAATATCGGCATTGACGACCGTCCCCGTTTTGATGATGTCTCCGAGAGGCGTGTTCCGCTCGATGACGATCAGCGCTCCGGTATATTCTCTCGAAAGCTCACTCGCCGCCTGACAAATATTGGCGATTCCCTCTATCTTGGAATGCTCCTTATCTTTAGAGGCAACCGAATTTTTCAATGTTTTGAATGAACTCCCCCCGACCTTTTCCAACGCGGAACGCAGCTCCGGCTGAAAAACGATGATCAGAGCAATCAGCCCGACCTGCACGATGTTGGAAAGGATAAAGTCCATCGCCCGCATCCCGAGGATTTCGCTGAAAAGAAGAATAAACAGAACAAGGAAAACGCCGATCGCAAGCTTGCTCGCGCGTCGGTCTCGGATGAATTTGACGACATAATATATTAAAATCGAAACGAATAAAATATCGAGAAAATCAATCAGTCCGAATTGATCGACGAGATATTTCAGCGTTCCAAGAAAGTTTTCCAAGACAGTATCCTCCGTCCGAAGTTTTATAATTATATTATACTATATAAACCCTTATAAATAAATACTTTTTTTATATTTTTTGTAATATTTTTTGAAAAATATTGAGTTTTGAGGAATCTATGGTATACTAATCTTGGATTTTTATCTAAATCCAATCCGTCCGTTTTCGGAGCATAAGGAGCCTTCTCTTGAAATTTCATATTATTAAAAAAATCGAAAAAATCTGCAATCTTATTTCCCATCGTGATAGAAATCGCTATACCTCCGCCATCATTTTAGCCGCCGGGAAAAGCGAAAGAATGAACGACAAAAGCATCAGTAAGCAGCTGATAGAAATTGACGGAATCCCGGTGGTCATCCATTCCGCGCTTGCCTTCCAGAAAAGCGAAAAAATAAACGAGATCATTGTAGTGGCCGCGGAAAATGAAATCCCGCTTTACCAGAATTTCAGGAAAAAATATTCCCTTTCCAAGCTGAAATTCGTCGTCGCAGGCGGCGCCACGCGCGCGGAATCGGCGCTCCGAGGCTTTCGCAAGGTGTCGAAAGAGTGCGGATTTGTCGCCATTCACGATGCCGCAAGATGCCTCATCACCACGGAGGACATCGATAGAATCGTGCTTGAAGCGTATCGTACCGGAGCTGCCATCGCCGCAAAGCGGGCGACGGACACGGTCAAAAAAGCGGACGAAAACGGGTTTATCACCGAAACCGTCGACCGCTCTCTCCTTTGGCTTGCTCAGACTCCTCAGATATTCAAGAAATCCGTATATGAGGTATCCGTCTCCTCGGTCACAAAAATCGATGAAAAAATCACCGACGACGCCATGCTTGCCGAGCTTGCGGGTTTTCATGTCAAGCTTGTGGAGTGCATGAATGAAAATATCAAAATAACGGACACGAGAGACCTCTCAATCGCACGGGATATCCTGATGAAAAGAAAGACGGGAGGCAATACATGAATATCAAGATCGGACACGGTTATGATGTCCATAAGCTTGTAAAAGGCAGAAGGCTGATTCTTGGCGGCGTCGATATCGAGCATAGCCTTGGACTGCTCGGACATTCCGACGCCGACGTGCTCTGCCACGCGGTCGCGGACTCTTTGCTTGGAGCGGCGGGAAAAAAGGATATCGGGTATCATTTTCCGGACAGCGACAAGCAGTATGAAGGCGTTTCCAGCCTTTTTCTTCTTGAAAAGGTGCGAGAAATCATCAAAGAAAGCGGATATCAAATCGGCAATATCGATGCGACAGTGATTGCGCAATCTCCCAAGCTTGCGCCGCACATTGACAAAATGAAAGAAAATATCGCAAATGCCCTGGAAATCGAAAAGGAAAATGTCAATATCAAGGCGACCACCGAGGAAAAGCTCGGCTTTACCGGACGCGGCGAAGGAATTTCCTCCCATTCTGTTTGTTTAATTTATAAAATATGATTATTTGATTTTAATTTCCCCATTTTTTCACGATTCGAGCATTTTTATGATTATATTGTTTGATTTTGACGAGATATGAGAACAACTTTGGCATTTTTAACAAATCGAACCAAAAAATTTTGTTTACATAATTTTCCAATACTCCATTGCTTTTAGTTCCATATTGTGGTAATATGTTATTGGAAATTTTCAGATATCTAAAAATCCGACAAACAAAATAACAGAAATGGAGAATGAAACAGTGGAACAGAGAATTAAAATACTTATTGCCGATGAAAGTGAGAAATTCAGGAATGATCTGAAAGACAATCTTTCCAGATTTGGTATTGAAATCGTAGATGAGACCGATAACGGAAGCGATGTTTTCAGTAAAATAAAGAGAACCTCTCCCGATATCGTTCTGATCGATGTATGGCTGCCGAAGCTTGACGCCGTTCAAATCATCAAAAAATCAAAACAGCTTTTTTCCAACGTATCGCTTGCCCCTGATTTTATCGTATTTTCCTGCTGCTCCAATCCGAATCTTTTTCAGGAAGCGACTGAAGCCGGCGCCGCCTACTGCATGCAGAAGCCGATCGACTTCACCGTGCTCTACGAAAGAATCACGAGAATCTATAAAAATCGGAGCATGATCTCCCGAACGCGCTTTGAACAAAATCTTCAGTTCGGCTCCGACCGAAACGACATTGAAACACAGGTAACCAGCATCATTCATAAAATCGGCGTGCCCGCTCATATCAAAGGATATCAGTATCTTAGAACTGCTATCATGATGACCATTGAAAACAGCGAGCTTATCAATTCTGTGACAAAAATATTATATCCTACCGTCGCCAAAAAATACCAAACAACTTCATCAAGAGTGGAAAGAGCGATCCGTCATGCCATCGAGGTCGCATGGGACAGAGGCGATCTTGATACGCTCAACGCATATTTTGGCTATACCATACAGAATGAGCGCGGCAAACCGACAAATTCGGAATTTATTGCGATGATCGCCGATAATCTGCGGCTTAAAAATAAAATATCGTAAAAAAATACCACCCGCAAAGCGGGTGGTATTTCATTGCTCGATTTTTATACTATAAAAAATCCGCCGGCCAATACCGACGGATTTTTTATGGGGTGGATAATCGGACTCGAACCGACGGCCTCCAGGGCCACAACCTGGCGCTCTAACCAACTGAGCTATACCCACCATATATGGCGTGCCTTGGGGGATTCGAACCCTCGACCTACTGCTTAGAAGGCAGTTGCTCTATCCTGCTGAGCTAAAGGCACAAATAAAGATACGCCGTAGAAGCATCTGCATACGGCATATCTTTTTGGAGCGGATGATGGGAATCGAACCCACGCGACCAGCTTGGAAGGCTGGAATTCTACCATTGAACTACACCCGCATTTCAAGCGGTTTATTTTCACCGCCTATATATACTAGCATATCCCGCTTCTTTTGTCAATATTTTTTGCAAAAAAAGAAATGGGATTTTTACAGTCTCCGTCAATCTTTTTGGAAATAGCCTTCGATAAACTGCGCGACTTTTCGAGTCAGAGCGGCGTCCGCGTTCTCCGGTACAAAGGATACGCCGTCAAGCCCCATTCCGCACAGCTTTTTCAGCCATACACATGCCGCGGCAAAGCGCCCGTAGGTCAGACTGAGATGAAATGCATCGCGATACAATGAAACGCCGCCCCTTGTAATATCGAATTCCGGCAGCCTTTTGAGCGCGGTAATCACATTTCCGACCGGAATGATATCCGCGGAGAACTCTGCGGAGATTTTTTGATAGCAATCCTCGATTGCCGCGTCCATCTTTGCTCTGTCATGATCATAATATTCAAAATGCGGATGAGAGCTTCCCTCCTCATACGCCCATGTACGGTTCAGATAAACTACGGCATTCGGGCAGAGACGCTCCGCCTCTGAATATACCTCGTCGATATAGGGATGATAGGTATCATATAGGCCGGACCACCCGCTCACCTGCTGAATCGTAATAATATCCCACATATCCGATTTCAGAGCCTCCCGTACGGAGGTTTTATAAAGTCCGTTTCCGTGACGCTGATAATCATATTCCGCAACGTCGGTTTTCAGATTCTCGGCATGGTGAGAAAGCGGACAGCCGCCGATATATAGATTGGCCGCGACGATTTCGCGGCGTCCGGCGGACTCCGCAATGTCCTCGACATATGCGGTCGAATCCTGAGAAAAGCTGTTTCCGATTGCAAGTATTTTCATGATTTTACTCCCTAACAAAGTCGTCCGCCGCCTGTAAAATCGGCGGCTAAGCCTTTAATCTGCATCATATTCAATGATATTTTTAAAAAGAGCAACGTGATGGTCAAATGCTTCTTTTTCCGATTGAGAGGCGGATTTTGAGGAGGTGTACGGAATATTTTTGATAACCAGCAGCGTGTCGGAGCCGAGAGCATCGACGCCGGCGTTGTTCTGCGCAAAATCCGTTTTGTTGAAATAAACCGCGTTTTCATCATAGAGCCAATCCGACGGGATGTCGTCCACGACATCGGAAAGAGAAATAAAGATTTCCGAATCCTTATACATCTCATACACTTCGGCATTGATCAAATACAGATAATACGGCTGAACGATCATCGAGGACATAAATTGCACAGCGACCGAATTGATGCTGCTCGCCATTTCATTATCTTTATCGGTTATATATGCCGTTTTCGCAAAATTGATCAGGATTTCTTCATCTCCGTTGTAATCCTCCGCGACCTTTTTGAAGGAATCCAAAATATCCTGATACTGCGTGTCCGGGATAGAGGCGTCACCAAGATACATGATATAAGCATCGTAATTCTGCCTTGTCACAAGCTGGACGGTGAGCACAATGCCGACGATGAGGAAAAAGACGACAATAATGACGACCCATTTATAGTGATACCAAAAATTATCGAGCCATTTGAGCACCTTTGACATAGAAACCCCTTCCTTTCTTAACGAGAGTGTATAAATTTTATTATATACAATTCATGCCGGCAATTCAAGTATCTTTCCGAAATAATCGGTCGTCCGATTAAAATTTTCAAATCCGGGAACAAGGCTTTGCTTTCGCCAAAATCCTAATAACCTATATTCATAATTGCTGATGCGCCAAAGCTTATGTGCGGGAATCGTCACAAAATAAAATGGGCAGTCCTATTCAAAGACTGCCCACATCAAAGCTATTTTGAAATTTCTATACTTTCATTCTCAGTTCCCGGATTTTTTTGAATGACCGTATAAAATAATGTTTTGTGCTCAACGATATCGTCGCCATAAGTTTTTTCATAACTAAATCGAGGAACCTGCCGGAACTGTGAAACCGCAATATAATCTGAAACAGTAAAAATTCCAAACAATACAATGACACATCCAATAACACTCAATATTCGCAAGCCCCTTTTTACTGTCACAGACTTAATTCTGAAATAAATTCCCACTGTTGATATGGCTCCGCCAATCGTTGCATAAATACTTCCCCAACTGCTTTCATTCGGAAATATTGCCAAAGCAGAAATCATAATAAATACGCCAAATATCATGAGAAGAGCATTTATCAGTTCCCTTTTTTCTATGTTGAGTTCATTTTTACTGTATTCTGCCATTTTAATCGCAGTTTCTTTTGGTTCTTGATTCATTTTCTCACTTTTCCTTTCTCCGTCAATTATCTCAGGTATACTGACTTGATAGAATTCAGATAGTTCAACCAGCAAACTGATATCCGGCATATTACTTCCCGTTTCCCATCTGGATACTGTCCTGCTGGATACATTCAATGTTTCTGCCAACACTTCCTGAGTCATATTTTTTTCTTTGCGAAGCGTTTTCAAAAACAGACCTACTTTTTTCTGATCCATTCATTACACCTCCTTGATCAACAGATTATATTAAAAGTTCACTTAATTACACGACATAAAGTGAGAAAATGCCGTATTTCCGGAGCCGACACACTTGTCTGGCTATCGATTTCTGCTCTGCTGATATATTCTCAGCTTTTGCAGCTTCCGGTTTGTGAGGACATGATAGCACATATCATTCAGATAACGAACAGGGAAAAACCCTCATCGCGGCTTTTCCCTGTCATACTATAATATTTACTTCTCGATGGACTTCATCGTCGGGAACAGCAGCACGTCGCGGATGGCTGCGGAATCGGTCAGAAGCATGCACATACGGTCGATTCCGAATCCGATGCCTCCCGTCGGCGGCATGCCGATTTCAAGCGCATTGAGGAAATCCTCATCCGTGTGATTGGCCTCTTCGTTGCCCTGCGCGAACTGCTCTTCCTGCGCGGCAAAGCGGGCGCGCTGATCGATGGGATCGTTGAGTTCGGAGTATGCGTTCGCCATTTCCCATCCGTTCATAAAGAACTCAAAACGTTCCACATAATCGGGATTGTCGGGCTTCTTTTTCGTCAAAGGAGAGATTTCAACCGGATGATCCATCACAAAGGTAGGTTGAATCAAGTGCGCCTCCACAAATTCCTCGAAGAACAGATTCAGAATATCGCCCTTTTTATGACGCGCTTCGTAATGGATGCCTTTTTCATCCGCGATCGCGCGAGCCTCTTCGACCGTGTGTATCTCGTTGAAATCCACGCCCGAATATTTTTTGACGGCATCCAGCATCGTGATTCTTTCAAATGGCTTACCGAGGTCCATTTCCACTCCGCCGTATACAATTTTGGTGGTTCCGAGGACCTCCTGCGCCACATAACGGTACATATCCTCCGTCAGATCCATCATACCGTGGTAGTCGGTATAAGCCTGATACAGCTCCATCAGCGTAAATTCGGGATTGTGCCGGGTATCGAGTCCTTCGTTGCGGAACACGCGGCCGATCTCATAGACGCGTTCCAGTCCGCCGACAATCAAGCGTTTCAGATAAAGCTCCAAGGAAATGCGCAGTTTAAAATCCTCGTCCAACGCATTGAAATGGGTCTCAAACGGCCTCGCGGCAGCGCCGCCCGCATTGGAAACAAGCATCGGCGTTTCGACCTCCATAAAGCCCTTTGCATCGAGATAGCGGCGGATCGTACTGATGATCTTCGAGCGCTTGATAAAGGTATCCTTGGCCTCGGGATTCATAATGAGATCGACATAACGCTGACGATATCTTGCATCGATATTGGTCAGCCCATGGAATTTTTCAGGCAGCACCTGCAAGCTTTTGGAGAGCAAAACCAGTTCCGACGCATGCACGGAAATCTCACCGGTCTTTGTGCGGAACACTTCGCCTTTGACACCGACAAGATCGCCGACGTCAAATTTTTTGAATGCTGCATATGGCGCCTCTCCAACGCTGTCCCGGGCAACATAAACCTGCATTTTTCCCTGCAAATCCTGAACATGGCAGAAAGACGCCTTGCCCATGACACGTTTGGACATCATACGGCCGGCAATGCTGACCGGCTTTCCCTCCAGCGATTCAAAATCGCGGCGAATCTCCTCGCTGTGATGTGTCACATCGTATTTTGTCAAAGCAAACGGATCGTTTCCATCCGCCTGCAAGGCCGCGAGCTTATCCCTGCGTATCCGCAATATTTCGCTGAGCTTTTCGCCGGAAAGCTCCTCTGTTTCATTGTTGTTTGCTCTTGTTTCGTCCGTCATTCTATACTCCCATTCGATAATTGTTTTCAGCTGTCCTTTTTCTCAATTTTCATTACCTTGAATTTGGCGACGCCGTCCGGCACCTCGACGGAGATGATGTCTCCCACTTTCGTTCCGATCAGCGCTTTGCCGATCGGAGACTGATCCGAGATTTTATTTTCAAGCGGATCGACCTCTCTCGAGCTGACGATCTGATACTCCACTTCCTCATCGTAATCCATGTCGTATACCGTCACGGAAATCCCGACGTTCACCATGTCGGTCTGTATCTCATGATCGCTGATCACCTTGGCATGACTGATCGTCTCCTCGAGCTCGGAAATCTGCGCCTCTATCTTCGCCTGTTCATTTTTCGCCTCGTCATATTCGCTGTTCTCGGAAAGATCCCCGAAAGAGCGCGCAATGCCGACATTTTCAGCAGCTTCCTTTCGTTTGACATTTTTTAAATAGTCCAATTCTTCTTTCAGTTTCTGATAGCTGCTTTCCGTAACGACAATCTGCTTTGCCATGATAATTTGTCTCCTTAAATATAAATATTTTCTCAGGATAACGCTTTCAGTGCGCCAAGCGCCGCTGCAAGCTGAGTATCCTCCTCATGATCTATGAGAAATAGATTTTGATTTTGAAGCTCTTCGGGAAGCTCGACTTCAATATCGGGCGTGATCCCGATTCCGTCATAATTATCGGAAAACGGCGGATTATAGAAAAAGCTCGTGATAAAGACCACGCTGCCGTCCGTCAGATAAAAGCCCTCTTGACCGCAGCCCTTTCCATAGGTGAGCGTGCCGACGATCTCCGCTTTGTCGTAATCTCTGAGCGCCGAGGTAAAGAGCTCGGCGGCAGACGCGGTATTGCCGTTGACAAGCACGGTCATGGGAAGATCGATCTCCGAAGCGTTCGAGGTATAAACCTGTCTTTCCTCTCCGTCTGCGCCGATAATATGGGCAATCGGTCCCTCGGGCAGCAGGAAATCGAGGATTTCACAAATGGCTGCCAGCTCTCCGCCGGGATTGTCTCTCACATCAAAGACAAAGCCGTCCACGCCGTCGTCGATCAAGGCTTTTACAGCATTCTTGAATTGAGAAACGGTGATCTGCATAAATTCAATGATTCGGACATAGCCGTACTTTTTGCCGTTCTCCTCTATCACTTCGGAAATAACGGTTTCCGTCGTATAAGTTCCTCTTGTCACCTCAATGGTTTTCACAGACCCGTCGCGGAGAATCTCGATCGAAACCGTGGTCCCGACTTCTCCGCGCACGTAGTTGACCGCCTCCGTATATCCTACCTCGGACACCTTATGTCCATCGACCGCGGTAATGATGTCACCGATCATGATTCCGGCCTTCAGCGCCGGCGAATCGCTCATGACGTGCGTCACCTCGATATCGCCGGAGGCCGACTGCACGACATATACGCCGATTCCGACGGAATTTCCGGCAGACGACGAGGTCGATGCCGCCCATTCCTCTGCGGTATAATAAGAAGCATATTTATCCCCGGACGAAAGGATATACATACGGGTAAGCGCTTCGTCCAGCGTGTCGGAATCCACATCATACAGATATTCTTCATCATAAAGACCGGCCACCTGTATAAATTTTTTCAAATCTGAAAAAAGTCCGTATGCGTTGTTCAGATTTCGCTCATATTGCAGGCTGAGCGAAACAAATGTCGCCTGAAACGCCATAAGCGCAGTCAGCAGAATACAGATAATCAGCACGCCAAGCGATACTCTGACCGGCTTTCTCGCTTTTTTCACTTTTTTTATCTTTTTAGGTTCCGGCGCGGCAGGAGCATCCGCCGTTTCTTTGATCGGCGTGCATGCGTCGGAAGCGTCCTCAGCCGTTTTGCCAGTCTGTGCGGATCCGGGTTCCGCCGCCGGGACGTTATCGCCGGAGGCGTTCTCAGGCAATGCGCTGACATTCTCCCGCTCGCTTTCGTTTGACCGATTCGTGTTTTCCAAATTTTCCATTCAAGCCTCCATCTGTCCGGACTGGGATGATCCGGAATATAAAATTTTCAGATCAAACGGTGAAGATAAAATCTAAATTCTAACGGAAATATACATATTGAGCGGCTCCGCATTTCAGCAGGAGACGCTCAGAAGCCGTCCATCAATATCGATTGTTTTTGGATACCAAATAGCTTTTTACCATCAACGCAACCTTAAAGGTGATCGCATTGTCAAATTCGCGAAGATCAAGTCCCGTCAGCTTTTTGATCTTGTCGAGCCGATATACGAGCGTATTCCGATGCACGAACATCTTTCTCGAGGTTTCCGAAACATTGAGGTTGTTTTCAAAAAAGCATTGAATGGTGGAAAGCGTCTCACGGTCGAGCGCCTCTATGGAACCCTTTTTAAACACCTCGTTCAGAAACATCTCGCAAAGCGTTGTGGGGAGCTGATAGATCAGCCGGCCGATGCCGAGATTTTCATAGCTGACGATATTTTTATCCGTATCGAATACGCGGCCGACCTCAAGTGCGGCCTGCGCCTCCCTATAAGATCTTGCGATATCTTTGATATTATCCACCAAGCTCCCGATGCCGATGGAAACCTTGGTAAAGAACTCGGAAGCAAGCGTATCGGCGATCGTGACGGCCGTTTTCTCAATTTCGGCCATATCGGTCCCCGGCTTCATTTCTCTGACCAAAACGATATCCCGTTCTCCTGTGCTGATCACGTAATCCTGATTGGTATTCGGGAACATGTTTTGAATAACGTCATAAGGGGAACTTTCAGCGCCGGCGCCAAATTTCATGAGAAAGACAACGCGAAGAACATCGGGTGCAAAATGGAGCTCCTTGCTTTTGACATATATATCGCCCGGCAGGATATTGTCAAGGATGATATTTTTGATAAAGGAAACCTTATCGTATTTATCGTCATGAAAGCTCTTGATATTATTCAGAGAAACGGCAAGCACCATCGACATTTTCTCGGCCATGCCATCCTCGCCTTCCACAAACACCGTATATTCCGGACGAATGCTTCCTGTCATCGAACGGTAGGTGTATCCGGCAAAAATCACCGCGTCGGCAGAATAGGCAAGCTCCTCTCTGACCGCCTGACGGGTTTCTCCGATTTTCATGAGATCACTGCACGCAACGATCACGCCGTTTTCATCGACAACGCCGATCGTGCGGCCGATCGCATCCTTCATTTGATGGATCAGTCCCTGAAACAACCTGTTCGACATTTTTCTATCCCCTTTACCGTATAAATTATGAGTTAAAATATGACATTCAACATATAGTACATATTTTAACTCATATTTTGTAGAAATTCAATAGTTTTTTCGTAAAAATATATAAAATTATATAAGTCTTATCGTACAAACTATACCAATGATCACATACAGCGCCAAAAGGGATATCATGATATATAAATAAGAGGCCGGAGCTGCCAAAAGAAGAATGCCTGCGACAAGGAAGAATACGCACATAATAAGTGCCAAAACGCCGGCAAATCTGCTCGGAAGCTTATAAATTTCCCGTCCGGAGATTTTTACGCTTCCGTTCTTTGACCGGAATGCACAAATAAGCAGGACCATCACAGCAGCCGGAATCAAGAAAATCAATACCTTGGAAGCTGCGCTGATCGCATTTTCAAGCCAGTTATAAGTTGTCGCATGCACATAATAAAGAAGGGCGGCGCACACAAACGTAAGAGCGGAGATATTTTTGAACTCTCGCTTAAAAATATTATAGATAACGGCGAAAATAGAAATTCCGGCAAAAGCAACCTGATATTTTACATTTGCATTGTTAAAGGTAGGATAGGTAACCAAGATGAGCAATACGGGGATCAAAAAATAGGAAACGCCGACACTTGTAAATATCTTGCCGCTTTCATCGATTTTTTTGATACAGCGGATATAAACGACCCACGCGATCACAAGAACGAGGAGAGCCAGCGCAAACCATTTGCCGATTTTTAGAAAACGCAGGAGCTTGCTCTCGTTGATCAGTCTGAGTCCCGCAAATCCGATAATCGCAGCGCCGAATATGGCAAACAGCCGATAAAGCTGAATATCCTCTTTCGGCAGAACCGAATTTTTTTGCGTTTTCTTTACATTCTTATCAGTCATTGTGTTTTCCTATCTCGGCGGTATATATTTTCATCTCTTGTATATTTGTCCGACCACCGACGGACGCCGGATATTTCATCATTTCAATTCAAACGCATATGAGATGCAGGACAGCACAAAGCCGGAAGCCGTCTCACACCTGAGGATTCGCGCCCCAAGCTTTACGGATGGGATCCCCGCCGATGCCGCAAGCTCGATTTCCTCCTTGGAATAACCGCCCTCCGGCCCGACAAAAAAAGCGACCGTATTCTCCTCATGTCTGCAAAACGCTTCTAAATATCGGCGCAGACTGAGGGAATCCTCGTTCTCATAGCAAATAAAAGTATTCTCTGTTTGAGCACCTCTTACGGCATCGGAAAAGCTCACAGGCGGAAGCAACCGAGGGATTTTGCCCCTCCCGCATTGCTTTGCGGCCTCCTCGGCGATTTTTCCGAGCCGCAGAAGACGTTTTTCCTCTCCTGCCGCGGTCGGTTTCACAATACACCTCGCAGAATACACTGGAACAATTTCGGATATCCCGAGTTCCACCGCTTTCTGCACGATGTAATCCAATTTATCGCCCTTCGGGACGGATTGATATAAGCGGATATGAAACGGCGGTTCCGTACACGACAGTACGCTTTTCACAATGGTTGCCTTGACTGTTTTTCCATCCATTTCGGAAATCACGCAATCATAATCCGTTCCGTCGCCGTCGCACACCGTAAGATGCTCCCCTATGCGCATCCGAAGCGAAAAGGAAATATGTTTTGCATCATCGCCGACAATTTCAAAAAATCCGGATTCCTGAGCTCCGGAGGAAAGAAAGAACCTCGGCATTCGTCATCCTCCCGTGAAGTGTTTCCAACACAAACAGAAACGGGATATATAAAAAATCACATATCCCGTACTAACAACTTTTATTATATACCAAAAAGAAAATTTTGTAAAGAATTTTGAGGAAATTTTATGTGATTTTTTATTGATTATATAAGCAAAATCTCTTTATAACTTTCCATGGGCGTTTATAAAACCCCGTGAAGGCGGCTAAAAATAAAGGGTTTTCACATAAAGTCGTATATCTCTATGTGTTTCTGTATAGGGTGATCTTGAAAGGTTGGTCACCATTTTAGCACCACTGAAAAATGTATTTGAACCATTATCTGCTATTTAAATGTTCATTTTTCCTTAAAATTCCTCGCATTTTTACTTGTTGGGATAATCCCAAGCCCCTGCAAATTGTAACATGTATAAGTCAATGATAATTACTCATATTTCGTCTATGAAAATAATGCTTTTATTCTATTTTTTCAGAAAAGAATAATCGTTTATTTTCCTCATCATAAGATATTCGTATGTTTCAAAGTGCTTGTTCCAAAATCCTCTGGCATTTGGGTTTGCCGTGCCATGTTCCACCCACGAAACAGCTGACTTTTGGTCGTTTTCAGCAAAGTGTAAAAGTGTCTCGGCGATACCTTTTCCTCTATATTCGGGTTCAAGATAAATCTCGCCCACATTGACGGCGTTTGTATAATCGTATGGGAATAATGGTTTTTTTCCGTTGGCTTCGATCATTCCGATATATTTTCCGTCCATCTCCGCAACATAAACATCGCATACGGTCAAGAACTCTCGGTATACTTCTTCCGTAAACTCTTCGCCGGGATAAAAGATGGGACTGCTTTGCAAATGTTTTATAATACTAGAAACCATTGACCAGACATCCTTCCACCTTTCATCAAGCTCATTTTTACTTAATTTTCGGATTGTCGCACAGGTTGCGACTTCTTCGTTATTATAGATGCGGATACACTTTTCCGACATCGTGTAAAACTGTAGAAATGAGAACAACCGTTGTGTTTCCCTATCATGAGCGTAGATGTGTACCGAGAACTCGGTTTTACCCAAGACAATTTTTTCAGCAAGGAAGCCGAACAGCCGGTCAAGTACTTTCATGTTTTCCGCACCGTAGCCGAAAAGAGGAATGTTGCAATAGGTTACACTGTCATTCTCGACGGCTTCATAAAGCAAAAATCCTACAATTTTTTCGTCATCTGTTGCCACCACAGCACTTATTTTTCCAGTTGCCGATGAAAATGCCTTTTCATAGTCATTATACGGTAAAACGGGCAAATTTTCATGTGAGCTTGTCTCTCGACTGTATTTTTCGTAAGATAGCTTTGCGAGTCGTGCCATATCAAGCGGATTATTCATAATAGCATTTTTTACTTCTCTAATCTCAATCATTTCCCGTTCTTCCTTTCAAAATGCGTAAAACTCATAAAATTATCCATAAAAATACAAAAAAACAATACCGATATGACACTTACTTTCTATAAATTTCAGCACGCCACCCGTTTTCGGCCTTGGAATCCACTTTGACAAATCCATGGCGCATCATCGCCTCGTCCACTTCCCTCTCCCGCTCGTCGATGATGCCGGAGGCGATGAAATAACCGCCTTCCTTCAAATAAGAGCCGATTTCGGAGGAAAGCCTGATAATGATATCCGCAACAATATTGGCGGTTACAATATCGTATTTTTTATCCTCCGGCAGCGTCACCGCCGAAAGAAGATCGGAAACAAAACAATGGATGTTGCCGCAGCCGTTGCGCGCGGCATTTTCCTTTTCGGTACGCACCGCCACGGGATCGATGTCGCATGCTTCGCATTCCAATGCGCCGAGCTTGGAGGCGCAGACGGCAAGGATTCCGCTGCCGCTTCCGACATCGAGCAGCCGGTCGCCCGGGACAAGATGTTCCTCGAGCAGCTCCGCGCAAAGCCGGGTCGTCTCATGTGTTCCCGTTCCAAACGCCATCCCGGGATCCATGCAAATCACGATTTCTCCGGGCGCGGCCTCATAAGTTTCCCAGCTCGGAACAACGACAAGCGTCTTCCCGATATGAGTCGGCTTGTAGTATTTTTTCCATGCCGTCGACCATTCCTCCTCATCCGTGCCCAAAATCTCAATCCGAGGAGTGATTCCGATGTCCGTAAGCCTTGCGTCGATGTAGGAAACGTATTCGTTTATGTTTTTGTCCTCCGGGACATAAATGCTGCACGCGGCGACGCTCTTATCGCTTTTCAGTATCGACTCGTCGATCAGATCGCCGTAAACCGTTTTGAGCCCCGTTTCAATGTCGCTGTAATCCTCTATCATAACGGAGGCATCCAGCATAGACATGACGGCGCAGACCGTATCCAGCTCCTCCGTTTTGCATGTAACCCTAACCTGCGTCCACGTCATCAGCCTTTATCCTTCCCGAAAATTTTTGAGAAAAATTTTTCCTTCTTGGAGTAATTGGATTTTCCGCAGGCCTCCGCAAATTTGCGAAGCGCATCCTTTTGGGATTCATTCATACCCTTCGGGACCTCAACGGTCACCTTGAAAACAAGATCTCCCTTTCCCTTGCCGTTGATATAGGGGATCCCTTTTCCCTTTATGGTAAAAGTCGTGCCGGTCTGTGTGCCCTCCGGTATCGTATAGGTAGTATCTCCCTCCAACGTCGGGATCCGTATCTCGGCGCCGAGCGCCGCTTCCGGAAACGTGATCGGAATCTCGCAGTAAATATTGAAGCCGTCGCGTGTGAATACGCTGTGCGCGCGCACCTGAACGGCAATGTAAAGATCTCCCGATGGGCCTCCATTCTTCCCGCAGTTGCCCATGCCGCGCAGCGTTATGCGCTGGCCGTTGTCGATTCCGGCGGGAACCGAGACCTCAAGCGTTTTGGAAACGTTTGTGATTCCGGTTCCGCGGCAGGTCTTACAAGGATTTGCAATGGTTTGTCCTGCGCCGCCGCAGGCATCGCAGGTCTTTGTTGTCTGAAATACGCCGAGAGGCGTCCTTTGCTGGACCTTGATCTGGCCGGTGCCGCCGCATTTGGAGCAGACCTTCGGCGGCGTCCCCGCCGCACAGCCGGTGCCGCCGCATTCCGCACATTTTTCCACACGGGAATATTTGATCTCCTTTTTGCAGCCAAACGCCGCTTCCTCAAAAGAAATAAAAATTTTTTGAAGAAGATCGTCTCCGCGGGCAGGTCCGTTCCGATGGCCGCGTGTTCCTCCTCCGCCGAAAAAGCCCTCGAAAATATCGCTGATATCGAATCCCTCGCCGGAAAAGCCGAAACCGCCGAAGCCGTCTCCATAGCCTGCGCCGCCCTCCGCCGCCTCGGGCCCGAATCTATCATATTTCGATTTTTTGTCGGGATCCGACAGTACGGCGTACGCCTGATTGACCTCCTTGAATCGCTCCTCGGCTTCCTTGTCGCCGGGATTCATATCCGGATGATATTTTTTCGCAAGCGCCCGATATGCTTTTTTTATTTCATCGTCCGAAGCGTTTTTGGAAACGCCAAGGACTTCATAATAGTCTCTCATTCCTGTCCGTCCTAACCCTGTTAAGGGCGAACGCAAAGTCCGCCCTTAACAACAATATCAAATTATTTTTCAGTGTAATCCGCATTGAAGCTGCCGTCTTCGTTCTGAGTGCCGGCGCCTTCGCCCGCACCGGTTGCCTCTCCGGCGCCGGAAGCCTTGTAGAGCTTTTCGGAAATCTCGTAGAATTTCTTTTGGAACGATTCAAGACCGCTCTTGATGGAATCGATATCATCCGATTTGACCGTTTCTTTCAAATGATCGGCTTCGGCACGAAGCGCCTGCTTGTCGTCCTCGGAAATCTTGTCTCCCGCTTCGGACAATACCTTTTCGCTTTGGCTGATCATGGATTCCGCCTGATTCTTGGTTTCGACAAGCTCCTTGAACTTCTTGTCTTCCTCCGCGAATTTCTCCGCATCCTTGACCGCTTTTTCGATGTCCTCCTTGCTCATGTTGGTGGAGGAGGTAATGGTAACATGCTGTTCCTTGCCCGTGCCCTTGTCAAGCGCCGTGACGTTCACGATGCCGTTGGCGTCGATATCGAACGTGACCTCGATCTGCGGAATGCCGCGCGGCGCCGCCGGGATTCCGTCGAGTGAGAAGCGTCCGAGCGTCGTGTTGTCCGCAGCTCTTTCACGCTCGCCTTGAAGCACATGAATCTCAACCGACGTCTGACCGTCCGCCGCGGTGGAGAATACCTGAGATTTCTTGACCGGGATGGTCGTGTTGCGCTCGATAATCTTCGTGCAGATGCCGCCGAGCGTTTCGATTCCAAGCGACAGAGGCGTCACGTCGAGCAGAAGCAGATCCTTGACCTCTCCGCCGAGAACGCCGCCCTGGATCGCCGCGCCGATCGCGACGCATTCGTCCGGATTGATTCCCTTGAACGGCTCCTTGCCGCTGAACTTCTTGACGGCGTCTTGGACTGCAGGGATTCTCGTGGAGCCGCCGACAAGAAGCACCTTGTCGATCTGCGAAATCGAAAGTCCCGCATCCTTCAGCGCCTGCTGGCACGGTCCCATGCACTTATCTACGAGATCTGCGGTGAGCTCATTGAATTTCGCTCTCGAAAGGTCGGCGTTGAAATGCTTCGGACCTGTCGCGTCCGCTGTGATAAACGGCAGATTGATGTTCGCGCTCGTCATACCGGAAAGTTCGATTTTCGCCTTTTCCGCAGCTTCTTTCAAACGTTGAAGAGCCATCTTGTCTTTCCGCAGATCGATGCCTCCGTTTTCCTTCATAAAGGTTTCCGCGATCCAATCGATGATGCGATTATCGAAATCATCTCCGCCGAGACGTGTGTTTCCATTGGTGGCAAGCACCTCAAATACGCCGTCCGAGATTTCAAGGATGGAAACATCGAATGTGCCGCCGCCGAGGTCGAATATCATAACCTTCTGACTGGTGCCGTCCTTGTCGATGCCATAGGCAAGCGCCGCAGCCGTCGGCTCGTTGATGATTCTCAGCACTTCCAGTCCGGCGATCTTGCCGGCGTCCTTGGTCGCCTGTCTCTGAGAATCCGAGAAGTAAGCGGGCACCGTAATGACGGCCTGCGTCACCGTGGTTCCGAGATAGCTTTCCGCATCCGCCTTAAGTTTTTGGAGAATCATCGCCGAAATTTCCTGAGGCGTGTATTTTTTGCCGTCGATCTCCACCTTATAATCCGTTCCCATATGACGCTTGATGCTCATAACGGTCTTCTCCGGATTGGTGATCGCCTGTCTTTTGGCAATCTGACCGATCATACGCTCGCCGTCTTTCGAGAAAGCGACGACGGAAGGCGTGGTTCTCGATCCCTCCGGATTGGTGATGACGGTAGGCTCGCCGCCTTCATATACCGCCACGCAAGAGTTTGTTGTACCAAGGTCAATGCCTATAATTTTTCCCATAATCTATTCCTCCATAAAAGTTAAAAATTCTATATATTTTGATTGTTAATATATATTCACCGTATTTAAAATTATTTCGCGACCTTTACCATCGCATGTCGGATGATTTTTTCTCCCTTTATATATCCCTTTTGGAGTACCTCGGCCACCTTGTTCTCTCCGAGCTCCGCGTCCTCCGTCTGCATAATGGCATTGTGAATTTTAGGGTCGAACTCATCGCCCCTTGCGCCGAACGGTTCCACGCCGAGGCGCTTCAAGGCGTCTTCAAACTGCCGGAGCGTCATTTTCACGCCCTCCGTCAGCGTCTCCCCTTCCGAAAAGGCGAGCGCACGCTCCAAATTATCCATAACCGGCAGAATCGCCGTCAGCGCGTCGCCATAAGCATCGGCATACACGCCCTCGCGTTCCTTGCCGGAGCGCTTGCGGAAATTGTCATATTCCGCGATCATGCGCAGATACTTGTCATTCAAGGCGGCAAGCTCCGCTTTTGTCTTTTCCAGCTCCTCAGTCAGCTTTGCGATTTCTTTTTTCTCCGCCTTGGTCGGCTTCTCCTCGACCGGCGTTTCCGCCGTATCTTTATTTTCGTCGTTCATCGTTTTTTCATCCATTTTTCTTTTTATCCTTTCTATTCTCCATCCTCGGGTTCTCCGAGAAGCCCCGCCGCGCTCTCGCCCGACAGGTTCTTCGAGAGGTATTCGACCGTCGAAATCACTTTGGAATAATCCATCCGGCTCGGACCGAACACGCCGATAGCGCCCACCGGCTTCCCGCCGACCTTGATGGTTTTGAAAACAAATGCTGAATTATCGACAAGCTCCCCGTCCTGCCCGATGAAGATATTGACCTTGTCGTCGTCGGCGCTTTCGATGATTTTCATCAGATCATCCTTGTTTTCAAACATGCTGATGACCTTTTTCATCTGCTCCACACCCGAAAACTCGGGATATTCGAGCAGTCGGTTGATTCCTTCAAAATTGATATCGGCCTCGTCCGGCTTCCCGATGATATCGTAAAGCGCCTTGATCGCTGGGGCGATCATCATTCCGGCAGAGCCCATCTCCGTTTCCGCCTTCATGATCATAGGGAGCGTGATGGCGTTTGAAGTCACACCGCAGAAATTGTCGCTGAGAACGTCGGACAGCTTTGAAAGCATCTCTTCATCCACAGGAATCTCCGTCCGGATATGCCGAGTTTCGACATTCCCATCGGACATGCGCATCACGAGCAGAAAGGCCGTCGGCTCAAGAAGCATATAGGAAAACTGAGATACCGTCAAGGCGTCGGTATGAGGAGCTTTCACCGCAACCGTCGTATAGTTGGTCATCGAAGCAATCAGCTTCGACGCGCTTTTCAGGATAGAGTCCAGCTCTCCCATTTTATTTTTGATGATATTGTTCAATGAAACGATTTCCGTTGCGGTCAGCTTATAGCTTTCCATCAGCGCATCGACATAAAACCGGTATCCGAGACTCGTCGGAACTCTTCCCGCCGACGTATGCGGCTGTTCAAGATATCCCATATCTTCAAGCTCCGCCATTTCATTCCGAATCGTAGCGGATGAATACGGGATGTCGGATTTCGTCATCAGATATTTTGAGCCGATCGGCTCGCCTGTCGTGATGTGCGATTCGATCACAGAACGCAGGATAAGCTTTTTCCTTTGGCTCAGATCACCGCCGACAATAAGCTTATTTTCCATTTTCTCACCCCGTTTTTAGCACTCAATCTTATCAAGTGCTAAACTTTGTAATAGTTTTACCACTATTTCATCCGTTTGTCAAGACTATTTCCCAATATTTTTATGAAATTTTTGTTAACTTCAACACTCATGAGATTCGTGTGCCAAAATTCGAGCAAATATCCCATCATTTTGTCACAAACAGAATACACAACAAAAATAAAACAGCCCCGAAAAGAAAAATTTCGGGGTTTACGGAAAATGAAAATTTCAGATAAAAAAATAACAGGTAAAAACCTGTTATTTGAAGTACGACCCTATTGGACCATACCTGAAAGCATATATAATTGTAATAATGAAATTATTATATCACAAATATGACATTTGTCAACCTTTTTTTCACAAAAAATTCATGATTTTTCGTCAGAGATCAAAATTTCAGCTCAGTAACCATCCTTGTTCTCTTTTTCCTGTTCCAGCAACAGTCTCACCGCTTCCGAAGCGAGCAAAAGTCCCGCCGCGGACGGTACGAACGGCACGCTTCCCGGTACCTGTCTTTTGCCACCCGGGATCCGACGGACATCGCCCGCATAATCCGCATGCGGCGGCAGCGGCGCTTCCTTGGAATATACAACTCTCATATGCAGAATCCCCCGCGCGCGAAGCTCACGGCGCATGACTCTGGCCAGCGGACACCCTTCGGTTTTGGCAAGATCCGAAATTTCGAGCATTTCCGGATGAAGCTTATTCCCCGCGCCCATCGCGCTGATGATGGGAACGCCCGCCGCATCCGCCCGCACGGCAAGCTCGATCTTAGCGGATACGGTATCGATGGCGTCGATGACGATATCATAAGACGAAAGATCGACGGAATCGGCGTTTTCCGGCAAATAGAACATAGGAAGCGCGGTCACGTCTGCCGCCGGATTGATATCGGCGATGCGCGCTTTCATCACCTCAGCCTTGTTTTGACCGACGGTAGAATGGAGCGCGACAAGCTGCCGGTTGATATTCGATTCCGACACCGAATCGGGATCGACAAGGCATATCGTGCCGATGCCGGCGCGCGCCAATGCTTCCGCGCAGTAAGAACCCACGCCGCCGACACCGAACAGAATCACGCGGGAACGCTTCAAGCGTTCGAGCGCGGCGTCTCCGACAAGGAACGCGGTGCGTATAAACTGCTCCTCCATGCCATCCTCCGGTTCCGATGTTATTTTCCTTCTTTTTTGAGCTTTCCGGCAAGCTTATAGCGCATATCGTTGGAAAGGATCCTCTTGCGCAGCCGGATGGATTTCGGCGTGACCTCGATCAGCTCGTCGTCCGCGATAAATTCGATCGCTTCCTCAAGGCTCATGATCTTGGCGGGAACCAAGCGCAGCGCCTCGTCCGCGCCCTTGGAACGGACAGCCGTGAGATGCTTTTCCTTGCAGACATTGACCGCGATGTCGCCCTGCTTCGGATTTTCGCCGACGATCATGCCCTCATAAACGGGACATTGATTGCTGATAAACATAATGCCCCTATCCTGTGCGTTGAACACGCCGTAGGAGGTCGATTCGCCGGCCTCGGAGGCGACAAGGGAGCCGGTGAAGCGGCGCGTAATCTCGCCCTTATAGGGCGCATAGGAATCAAAAACCGAATTGATGATGCCCTCTCCGCGGGTATCCGTCAAAAACTCGCTCCGATATCCGAACAGACATCTTGTAGGGATCAGATATTCGATTCTCGTTCGGGTCCCATGAGAGGATGGATTCATGTTGACAAGCTCGCCTTTTCTCGCACCGAGCTTTTCCATCACGGGGCCGCAGTATTCGTTCGGCACGTCGATATCCACGCGCTCGACAGGCTCGCAGAGCTTGCCGTCGATCTCCTTATACAATACACGGGGCGTGCTGACGCAAAGCTCATAGCCCTCGCGGCGCATATTCTCGATCAGAATGGAAAGGTGCATTTCCCCGCGTCCCGCTACCTTAAAGCAATCCGTCGTTTCCCCATCGGAAACGCGGAGAGAAACGTCCTTCAAAAGCTCCTTGTAAAGCCGCTCGCGAAGCTGACGGGAGGTCACAAACTTTCCCTCCTTGCCTGCAAACGGACTGTCGTTGACGGAGAACGTCATCTCCATGGTCGGCTCGCTGACCTTGACAAATTCAAGCGGCTCGGCACAATCTGTCGAGGTGATCGTATCTCCGATGGAAATATCCTCCGCGCCGGAAAAGCAGATGATATCGCCCATTTTCGCTTCCGTAACCGGAACGCGGCGAAGCCCGTCGATTTGGCTGATGCTGACGATTTTTGTTTTCTTGGGCGCTTTATCTTTATCATGGAAGTTGCAGATCATGACTTCCTGATTCTGGCGTATCGTACCTCTCTCGATGCGTCCGATTCCGATTCGGCCGACATAATCGTTATAGTCGATGGAGGACACAAGAAGCTGCAGCGGCGCGTCGATTTCCCCCTCGGGAGCGGGAATATAATCAAGAATGGTATCGAACAGGGGTCTTAAATCCGTTCCTGCCTCATACGGCGAATAAGACGCCGTTCCCGCCCTGCCGGAGCACCACAGCATCGGAGAATCGAGCTGCTCATCCGTCGCGTTGAGCTCGAGCAGCAGCTCCAGCACCTCGTCTCCGACCTCGTCGAGACGCGCGTCGGGACGGTCGATTTTGTTGACCACGACGATGACACGGTGATTGAGCTCCAACGCCTTTTTCAAGACAAAGCGCGTCTGCGGCATCGGTCCCTCCGCCGCGTCGACGAGCAGAATGACGCCGTTGACCATTTTCAGAATGCGCTCCACCTCGCCGCCGAAATCGGCATGTCCGGGCGTATCGACGATATTGATCTTGACGCCGTTATAATGCACGGCGGTATTTTTGGCGAGAATCGTGATGCCGCGCTCTCTTTCGATGGCATTGGAGTCCATGACACGCTCCTCCGTCGCCTGATTTTCCCTATATATGCCGCCCTGCTTCAGCATTTCATCCACAAGCGTCGTTTTGCCGTGGTCGACATGTGCGATGATGGCGACGTTTCTCAAATCTTCTCTTTTCAACCTTTTGTCCTCGCTTATATTAAAATTCATATCCTTAACTTATATAGTATAGCACCATTTTTTCAAAAATGGAATATTTTTTTGATATTTTTTTGGATTTTTTCAAGTTTTGCATAAAAATATGCGGGAAATCGATGATTTCCCGCATATAAATCAAAAAAATTCAATAAAGTGTCTTTTCTCTTTATCAGAATGTGATTTTGATAAAGCAGAGATCCGAACGCGAGCCTTTGCTGCCGACATTCATGTTGACCGTAAATACCGCATAGATCTCGTCCTCGCCCAATTCGTTGCCCTTATCATAGAGTTCTCCGAGGCTTTCCGCCCGTCCGATTTTTTCATAATTTTTATCGTACAAATCAATTGCGGACGGTGAAGAAATCCTTGCCGTCGAATCGGATTTCGTCACTACGGCCGAATTTTCTCCAATCACCGCCGCCGGAATCTCATCTTCATACATTTTGATCAGTTCCGGAACGGAATGATACATGCTCATCGTAAGAGCGCAATCAATATGGGTCGATTGCAAATAAGCAATCGAGGTATATGGCGCGACCGACGTCCCGTCGGAGGAAACCACATGGATGTCAAATTCTCCTTCCAGATCTCTCACACATAAAAATCAAAATCGGTTTTGATAAAGCAGCCCTCGCAGCGCTCGGCCGACTGATATTTCAGCGTAACGGTAAAATAGATATAAACCTCTTTTTCTTTCAGCGTGGATTTGCGCAGCGCATAAATTTCCTGCAAGCTCTCCGCCTCCAAAAGGAACTGATAGTCACTGTCGTATACTTGATATTTGCTGCTCCCGATTTCCGCGTTTTCCTCTGCCAACAGCTCCAGCTGTGTGGAGGAATCCAAAGATATGCTCGGTATCAGATCCGCGATTTCAGGCAGGACATCGGATACACCATAAAACATCAGCTTTCCGTCGGCGCAGAAATCTCCGTCGGTCATGTAAAGCAGCTCGCGATAAGGGTCGACCTGATCTTCGCTTAACGAGGTCACACGAACACGAAACGACGAAATCTTCTCCGCCGCAGCTTCTGTGGATCCGGCCGTTCCCGCGGGTTCTGTCTTTCTATCCGTTGCCGAATCATCTTCGGGATCGGACAATGCAACCGGATCCGCCTCCCCCGTAGGATCGGCGCCGTCACCCGCCAAATCCGTCTTTCTGCTGCTGCAGGAAACCGCCGCAAAGAGCATCGCGCACATAAGGATGACCGCCAATAATTTTTTCATAAAGAAATTCTCCTCTCCGTGAATCTGTCTTTATCTCTTAGTCGGAGAAAGCGGAAAATTTTCTCACAAAAAGCAAAAATTATTGGATTTCCAGCGCCGCATATGCATAATACGCATCGGTATAATCAAACCAAGAGCCAATGTTGACAGCGATCCTCACATAATACCTCCCGGTACCGAAGGCCGAATCCACCAGCCGAAGCTCATCGTCCATGATGATCGGACCATAAGCTTCAAAATTACTGTCATAAAGCATATAAGAAGCAAAATAAATATCGCTTCTTTCCGGCTCGGCCAACGAAAAGCTTGTCCCGGAAAGCACGGGAAGTTCTCCGTAATCCTCCGTCAGATCGAAGCCGCCCGCGACCCCCGCGGACTGCTCCACCAGCATACAGATCACGCTTTGCTCGCCGCTCACAATCGTGATGACCGGTTTATCCTTGCTGGGTTCCGGCTCGGAGAGCCCTGTCGTCTCCTCCGGCTCTGCTTTGGGAGTGGTTTCCGGGTCGAACGCGGCCATCGTCTCTTTCGGTTCGGCCGTCGTTTCCTCATTCTTTGTCGATTCGTCCGGCTCCGCCGTATCGGATGCCGTCGTGTCGGCCGGCTTGTCCGCAGTGGATTCCACAGGCTCGCCTTTTCCGGTGGCCGCGGTGGTAAGCTCCGGTGCGGACGAATCGCCGCAGGAAACCAAAGCAGCCGTCAGGACCGCTGCCAAAAGCAAACATAAAATTTTTCTCATATAAATACCTCCCTGCCGGAGCACTGCCGGCATATGTTGATTTTATAAATGACGATGAGAGAAGAACGGTCAATCCTCAATGCTTTCAATATAAGCAAGAATCTCTTCCGCACCGGTGAAATCCATCTCTCCGTCCTCCGACCGAACCGTCAAAATCACGGAAAATTTGTCCTCGGAAAGCTGCATAATATAAAAAGAGAGCTCATCATTGATAGGATACCGCAGCTGCGGAACAAGTGTCGACGAAATGACATAAAAATACTCCTCCGGAATATCGGAAAAACGAATATCGTCTCCTTTCTCGACGAGGATATCCCGTAAAGCCTCAATCGTCAGATCGGATTTTATGACCGTGGGATTTTCTTCCCCGGAAGCTTTGCCGCAGGAGCTCAAAAAGCATGTGAATATCAGCAAAAGACATAAAACCAACGCTTTTCTCCGCATGATCTTCTCACTTCTCTTTCCTTATATTTTTCATAACATATTTTACCGCAGCAATGCGCTTTTGTCAATATCATACATGCATATCAAAGCGCAGTTTGAGAAAAAATAGAAACAGATTCCGAATTCATATCGCGGAGGTTTTTCATGTCCATCAAAAAGAAAATCGGAAAAGAACGGTATTACAAAAGCGCCGCGGATTATTCCAAGGATGCTTTTCTGTCAAATCCGATTGCATCGGCAACGGATTGCACGGGAATCACGCAGAAAATTCCCTATACGGACGAAGAGGCCGAATCCTATTGCGATATCGCCGATGTCCCCGTGACAGCGCTTGACGGTGCCGAAAAATACAAAAAAGCCAAATAATATCTCTTGCATAAAACAGCCGATGACATGTCATCGGCTGTTTTATATTGCCATATAACCGCTTTCATGATAAAATAAAAATAAAATTTTGAAATTTTTATGAACCTTTTTTCAGGGATGTGTCTGAATGGACGTATCGATACAAAATCAATCCGAAAGGACGGTGAAAGACCCTGACCGACGAGCTTTTGATCAAGCGCGCGCTCGAGGGAGACCGCGGCGCCTTTGCAGTCATCGTAGAAACCTACAAAAACGTCGTTTACGGCATCTGTCTCAAAGCGCTGCGCAATCATCACGATGCGCAGGACATGGCGCAGGAAAAAACAGTATAGGACAGGAACAAGCCCTGCTGACGCGGGGCTTGTTCCTGTCCTATTTTGCATATCTAAGCTGTCGCTTCGGCGCTGCCGAAAAGCCTGACGATGCTTTGCCTTTCGGCGTCGATAATACGCCGCCAGCATAATTTTACGGACTATCCCCGTGCTGCGCATAAAGGGTATTCCTCGCCGCCGGCTTTTCCTTATATACGGCCTGCGGCGCCCGGCTTTTGAATCCCGGAGCCGATTCAAGCTCTTCGATCTTAACGGCAGCCTTATGCGGAATCGGCTTCCAGCTGACCTTCCGGAACACCGCGACATAGGTTGCGGCATCCCCAATTATACTGAAAAGGGGGAATGTCAGGCAATAAAACAGTTTCTTATACCATTTTATCGGTTTGATGCGCTTTCGCTCCATGATAAATAGGAGAAACGCGACCGGAATATTGGCCAAATGCTCAAAAAGCAGGAGCTGAACGACTTTAAAAAGGAAAAGCGGCCAATCATTTGACACGATTCCATACAGAAGAAAGGCGCAGACAAGCAGAACAAGCTTTAAAAATTTCAACGGCATCAGGACGACGCTACCCGGGAAATTGATCATGAACATATCATAGCACATGAATTTTTCACGGGCGGAATTCTTCCCAAATATGCCGCGGAGCAAATCTGCCCCGGATTGGCCGAAGGCTTGCAGATGCCCTTTTGCCCACCGGATGCGCTGACGCCATACCACACGCATGGAGGTAGGCTGTTCGTCATAAAACTCTGCCTCATGCTGATAAGCAACGCTGAAGCCTTGTACGATAGAGTCCGCGGAAAACGAACGGTCCTCCGCAAGCGTAGTATAATTCCAGCCGTCGCGAACGATTTCACTCGATATCAAAAAGCCGCAGCCCTGCACCCAAGTGGAAAGACGGAGCGCCGAGCGGGCTCTGTTCTCAAACCGTGCAGTCCTGAGGAAGTGCAAGGCATAGCCCGCCGAAATCCAGTTGTCATCGAAATTCTTTGTGTTCCGATAGGAGGTGACGATCTTCTCTCCGCAGTCGAAGGCGTCGTTCATTTTGCGGATAAAATCCCGTTTCAAAAGATTGTCCGCATCAAAAACAAAATAGCCCTCGAAAGAATCGATACCATACTCCATCCTGATTTTTTCAAAAAGGAACTGCAAGGCATAGCCCTTTGTGCAGCGCTCAGAATCGAAGCGCTCGTAGCAGACGGCGCCGTGCGTTCTCGCCATAGAAGCGGTGTCGTCCGTACAGTTATCGGCCACAACAAAAATGGTCACAAGCTCCGCTGGATAATCCTGCTTTTTGATGCTGTCAATGAGATTACCGATGACGGCTTCTTCATTTCGCGCCGCGATTACAACGGCATATTTATGGTTCTTTTTTGCGGGCGCGTATTTTCTTGTGCAAAAAACGCCAAAGACAGCGTATATGCTTCTGTAAACATATAATAACCCGATGATAAACAGGAGAATATTGCAAAATGCCATGAGACCGTCATACATAAGGATGGTTCCTTTCAAATTGGACTTAACAGAATTGTAACATATCGCACTTTAATTTTCAAGTTAAAAAGATTAAGATTATCTTAATATTTCCATTTTGATTGTTTTCGTTTCGCCAGAATCTTATTCATGACTTTAAAATTTCGTTAAATCCGCGATTCCATGTTGTCAAATACAAATCGGAATGTTATAATGAAACGAAATATTTTGCTTTTTTATTCCCTTGTATTGCCATTCGGGAGGATTTTTTATGGATCGGAAAGTCGTTTTGATCACGGGCGGCAGCTCCGGCATCGGGCTTGCCGCGGCAAAAGCAATGAGAAACCGCGGGTGCCTGGTTTACGAGATCAGCCGGCGTGAGCATTCGGAAAACGGTATCATCCACATCGGCGCCGATATCACAGACGAGGCGGCGGTCACAGCGGCCGTCGATCGCATCATACAAGAGACGGGGCGGCTCGATATCCTCATCAACAATGCGGGCTACGGGATTTCAGGAGCGGTGGAATTCACCGAGCCGGAGGCGGCAAAACGGCTTTTTGACGTGGATTTTTTCGGCATGGTAAATGTGACGCGCGCCGTGCTTCCCTATATGAGAACGGCGGGACACGGAAAAATCGTCAATGTCAGCTCCGTAGCGGCAGCACTGCCGATTCCGTTTCAGGCATATTATTCTGCGGCCAAAGCGGCGGTAAACGCCTATACGCTCGCGCTTGCGGACGAGGTAAAGCCCTTTGGAATCGGCGTTTGCGCGGTCATGCCGGGCGATATTCGGACAGGCTTCACCGCAGCGAGAATCAAGGAGCACACAGGGGACGATATCTATCACGGCCGGATCGGACGTTCCGTTGCCAAGATGGAACGGGACGAGACACACGGTATGCCGTGTGAGACGGCAGGCGCGCGTATCGCGCGCATCGCGCTCGCCAAAAAGCCGGGAACGCTGCATACGATCGGTGCGTCTTACCAGTTTGACATATTTTTATCCAAAATCCTGCCGACGGGACTGGTTCGCTATATCGTCGGCAGGATGTACGGCTGAAATGAGGAGGGGCAAAAAGATGTTTTTTTCTTATTTGAAAAGTCCGATCGGGATACTTGAAATCGCGTCGGACGACACAGGCTTAAAATCGGTATCGCTCTTCGACGGCGGACAAAGCGGTGAATGTGGAAACAATATTACATGCGAGGCGAAAAAGCAGCTTTCGGAATACTTTTCCGGTACACGCAGAGAATTTTCTCTTCCGCTTTCGCCGGACGGCACCCCTTTCGAAAAAGCGGTGTGGGATGAGCTTCTCCAAATCCCGTTCGGCGAAACGAGAAGCTACCGTGAAATCGCGGCGGTGGTCGGAAAGCCCGGCGCCTCGCGCGCGGTCGGCAACGCGGTCGGTAAAAATCCGCTTCTGGTTCTTATTCCGTGTCATCGGGTGATCACCTCGGACGGAAGGCTCGGCGGATTCTCCGCCGGGCTTGAAAACAAAATCTTCCTGCATGGGATTGAAAATATCCGGGTAAAGCCGGAGAAACGGAAAAACATTCTTTCTATTGAAGCGTAAATTCTTCACATGCCTTTCATACATAAAAACAGCGCCTGAGACTTTACTTCGGCCCTGTTTTGATTTAAGTTAAGTTCTCCAGAGGAAATCCATGAAGAAAAGCCTTATTTTTGCAGAATATCCTTGAAAATCCTATAAAAATATGCTATTATGCTCAGGGTATCGGTTATCCGTTTGTGTAAGCAGCTTCGTATACCTCTTACATAGGACTATTGTAGTCTGCCCGCTTCGTTGCTTTTATGATAGGCGTTTAATCGGAAATATCAACAGATTTCGGAGGACACAAAAAATGAAATGGAAAGCGGTTATGTTCACAGGAGACAGCATCACGGACTGCAAGCGGGGACGTCCGATCGGAGACGGCTTCGGCACCATCGGGGACAGCTATCTTTCAAGAATTTTTATCGATACATGGGCGGACATGCCGAATCATCATATCAAATATCTCAATTCCGCCACCAGCGGCAATACGTCGAAGATGCTTCTTGATCGCTTTGAGGAGGAGGTGCTCGCCTACGATCCCGACTACCTTTTCATCATGATCGGCGTCAACGACATTTGGCGCCATTTCGACGGAGGCGCGCTTCGCGAGGAGCTGATCTCCGTTGAGCAAACCGTCGAAAACATGAGGACCATGATCGAAAAGACACGCGCACAAGGCGCCGTTCCGGTCATTCTGTCCCCCTATTTCCTTGAAACGGACCGCACCGATCCCATGAGACGCATGTGCGATGAAATCAACGCGGGATATAAAAAGCTCGCCGAGGAATACGGCATCGGTTATATCGACATTCAGACGCCGCTCGACCAGTATGTCGCCGCCGTCGGTTCCTCATATCTCCTCTCCGGCGACCGCGTCCACCCAAAGGCGGTCGGCTGCGCGCTTATCGCAAAATGTATTTACAACCACCCCGCCTTCCGCGTGATCTTCGATGATTGATAAAGCTCTTCTTGCGGAAAAGAATCTTTGGCGGCGGCTTGCGGATACGCCTCTTCCCATCGTCATGTACGGCATGGGAAACGGCGCCGACAAAATCCTTGACGTGCTTTCCGAAAAAGGGATCGCCGTTTCGGATTTCTTCGCTTCCGACGGCTTCGTCCGCGGACACAGCTTCCACGAAAAGCGCGTCCTCACACTTGCCGAAATCGAAGAAAAATATGAAAGATTCCTTATCCTGCTCGCATTCGGCTCCTCATTGGAACCGGTCATGACGGAAATTTGCCGCCTTTCGGAGCGACATGCGCTCTTAGCGCCTGATGTCCCCATCTGCGGCGGAGAGCTTTTCGATGCGGATTTTTATCTTTCTCACGCGCCGGAATGTGAGCGCACCCGGATGCTGCTCGCGGATGAAAAATCCCAAGCGGTGTTTGACGACGTGATCTCTTATAAACTGTCGGGGGATATTTCTTATCTCCGTCGGGCGGACACACCAAAGCACGAGGCAATGACCTCGCTTCTCTCCGGCGGTTACACGGCATACGCCGATCTTGGCGCATACAAAGGGGACACCATCACAGAGACGCTGGCATATTTTCCGTCCGTTCGCAAGATCGTGGCGTTCGAGCCGTCCCCAAAAATATTCGCGAAGCTCGAGGGCTGCTTATCTCGGCTTAACAGTGTGGAAACGACAGCCTTTCCCCTTTGCGCATGGAATCTGCATGAAATAAAGTCCCTGACGGACGGCGCGGGACGCAATACCTCGCTCTGCAATTTTTCCGACGCCGCCAAAACCAAAAGCGGCGCAAAAATTCACGAATGTGAGTGCGATACCCTCGACGCGCGCGTCTCCTTTTCCGGTGAGAAGCTGCTCATCAAATACGATGTGGAGGGGGCGGAAAAGGAGGCGCTCCTCGGCTCCCTCCGGACCATGCAAAGCAACAGTACGGAGCTAATCGTGTCGCTTTACCACAAGAGCCGCGATCTTTTCGAGCTTCCGCCGCTGATTCACGAGCTTCTGCCGAAGCACCGGCTGTATCTGCGCAAGCATCCGTATATTCCCGCATGGGACGTGAATTTATATGTGTGCAGCCCAAAATAAGAATCCCGCTGAATTTCAGCGGGATTCTTATTTAAGACACACAGTCAAAGCAAGGGCTCCCCGCTTATCGTTTGTCATTTCCCATAAAACAAAATCATACCGGCCACAAAGAAAACAAAGCCGAGAAGCAGTCCGCCGCGTGCCAACGATCTGACCAAGCGAAAATATCCGACTAGATCATCCCGCTTTTGATACGAGCGTTTTAAACCCCTTTTCATAAAAAACGCAGACCTATCATCCATCGGCTCCGATGCCGTCGGCAGCTCTATATAATGACATAGCGAGACAACCAGAAACCAAATCCCCCCAAAAAATACAGTTTCTTCCGATGACTTATAATATCCGAAATTTATCAGCAAAAGAAAGGCTGCAAGGACAGCGCCCAATCGCGCTCGTGCCCTCACCAACAGCTTTTTCACAGTGTCGATACCACAATATCGGCGCCGTCTGAAACGGCAAACTCTCCAAGTCCCGCCGGAATCAATACGCTTTCGCCTTTGGCAACGGGCATGGCGCCGTTCTCCCATGTGAGCGTCGCCGCTCCGTCGAGGCAAAGCAGATGGACAAAGCTCTTTTCCGTCGCCGTCATGGAAAACGCACCCGCAAAGTGATATACGGAAAAATAACCGCACCGCGCAAGAACACCGTGCGCCGGATCCGTCTGCGCCCGCTTCGCAAGCGGGTCGGGAATCTTTTCAATGACCGCCAGTGCGTCGTCCACATGAAGCTCGCGCAGCTTTCCGTCCGCACCGCGGCGGTTATAATCATATACGCGGTAGGTAATATTGGAGTTTTGTTGAATTTCGGCAATCAGAATGCCGCGGCAAATCGCATGTACCATTCCCGACGGGATAAAATACGTCTCCCCCTTCTTTACGGGCACATAGTTCATGAGCTCCTCGAGCGTTCCCGCCTCGATTGCGGCGCGCAGCTCATCCGCCGTATACCGTTTTTTAAGTCCGTATATGATTTTGGCGTCCGGCGCTGCGTCCACGATATACCACATCTCGGTTTTGCCGAGATCGTCCGTATGCGCGGCGGCGTACTCGTCGTCGGGATGCACCTGAATCGAGAGGTCTGCCTCCGCATCGATCAGCTTGATCAATAGGGGAAACCGTTCCCCGTTCCAGTCTTTGGAAACAGAATCCTTATGTACCTCCAGATATTCCGAAAGCAGCATGCCGTCGAAAGTCCCTCCGCGGATAATATTGATCCCGTCGGCACGGTCGGTAAGCTCCCATGATTCCGCAATTTTTTCCCCCGGCGTTCCCTTCCCGTATTCGCGCGCGAGTCTCTCGCCGCCCCAAATGATCTTTTTGGTAACGGCGCCAAGCTTCAAAGGCTCCATATCTTCTCCCCCTTATTTTCAAAATAACACTTGCAGCATGTGCAGAAACACGTTATGCTTTATTATATCAGCAGAAAAAAAGAAATGCAATCCCCACAGAATAAAAACAGCCGGAAACCTCAGTTTCCGACTGTTTTTTTATATTTTACAGGTCATCAAAACAGCGTGTTAGAAAATTTGCAGATAAGATGATAAATTTGATTTTCTTTTTGATTTTGTAACCAAAAAAGTTGATTTCTTTGCCGGCTTTGATATAATATAATCATAAGACACAAAAAATCAGTTGGACAGCATAAATAACACCATTAAAAAAACGGCATTTGCACAGCTAAAAGTTCAATAAGAAGGTCAATTTGCCGAGAAGGATTTATCGATGAAACAAAACAACTTAAATGCACTTTATCCAAATTTTCCGTTTCGGCTGCCGATGCTGCTCGACGGCGCCACCGGAACTGAAATGCTCAAGGCCGGCATGCCGTCCGGCATATGCCCGGAGACATGGATTCTTGAGCATCCGGAAGCGGTCGTCTCGCTCCAAAACCGCTATATCGCGGCCGGTGTAGATGCCGTACTCGCGCCGACTTTCGGCGCAAACCGCGCCGTGCTGGAACGGTATGCGCTTGGAGACCAAACCGCCGGTCTCAATACGTCGCTTGCCGGACTTGCCAAAAACACAGCGAAAAGCCGCTGTCTTGTCGGCGGAGATATCTCTCCGACCGGACGTTTCCTCTTCCCTGTCGGCGATGCGGATTTCGAGGAGCTCGTCTCCGTCTATGCCGAGCAGGGCGCGGCGCTGGAGCCCTTTGTCGATTTCTTTTTTCTCGAAACCAATATGGATCTCGCCTGTGTCAGAGCCGCCGTTACCGGAATTAAAGAAATTTCTCCAAAACCGATTTTTGTGACGATGACCGTCACCAAATCCGGGAAAACCATGTCCGGCGACACGCCGGAGGCGTGTCTTGTCACGCTTTCCGAGCTCGGGATCGCCGCTTTCGGACTCAACTGTTCGAGCGGTCCCGCGGAAATGCTGCAATTTTTAAAACCGCTCTTCCCGATGTCCCTCTCGCTCGGGATTCCGCTGATCGCCAAGCCGAATGCCGGCACGCCGGATGAAAACGGAACGTTATCCTATATGCCCGCCGAACGATTCGCGCGGCTCGGAGGTGAAATGCTGGAAAGCGGCGTTTTCATTCTCGGAGGATGCTGCGGAACCGACGACCGCCATATCGCCGCGCTGCGCGGCACAATCGACCATTTCGATGCGGAATCCATTTCTTTATCTCCCGATAAAATCGATACACGCTTTCTGGCATCGACAAACAAAGCGATTTTCCCGATTCCGCATGAAAATCTTCCCGTCCCGCTCGCCGCAGATGAGGATTTCCTCGATAACGCCGAGGAAATGGCGGACGAATATGGCTTTCTCTATATCCGCATCGATTCCAAGGCCGATGCCGACCTCGTGCTGGAAGCAGCGCCTTTTCTTCCCGCGCCGCTTGCCGTTAGCGGCAAGACTGATGTTGTATCCTATTTTAGGCGGCGCTTCTGCGGAAAAGTGCCCGTTATTTGATATAGGCCAAAATCTTATCGTTGATATCGGTACAAATCAGATATACATATACGCCGTCGGCATATACGACGGCGTTTTCCTTTTTCTCGGCACGCCGCCGGCACAGCTTCATGAGCTCTTCTCTGTGGGATTTATCGCACAGTTTCAAAACGACGATCTCTCCCTCGGAAAATCGCCTCGAAAAATAGGCGGCATAGGACACGACGTACTCAAACTCCGGAAGTCCATAGCCTTCGGAAAACATCCGATCGAGCATGGAATCTGAAAGGAAATAGTCGGCGTCCTCCCGATCGCTGTATAGCACACCGTCGGCAAGCTCAAAATGCGCTATGAGCTTCTCCACAATCTGATAGGCGTCCCCCTTATCCTGCACAGGTGCCCCGCAGGAAACAAGCAAAACTGAAAATCCAAGCAAAATCAGCAGAAATCTTTTCATCATAAAAAATCACTCTCCCCAAACATTCATATGTCGGAAAGAGTGATTTTATTTCAGATATTTTCGGATTGTGTTCCGGTACTTTCTCAAATAAAGAGCTGTCAGCCGCGAATACAAAATATCGCAGACAATAAAGGCGGCATTCGCCAAGACAAGATAGATAAGCACTACAAAAATGGGGTCCAGTCCGAATCGGTTTTCCATCGTAAAGCCGAGCAGCTTCCAGCCGAAATAGCCGGTAAGCACCGCGGACACATTGAAGAGCAGAAGCTTCAAAAGCCACGAAAGCCAGCGATAGGTTCTCTCAAACAGAAACTTCGTAATCGGCATATAACCGAATATCGCAGCATATAAGAGCGCGGGGGATTTGTTCGGCAAAAGCAAGAGCGAGAGCAGCGCGGTGATAAGGTAAACCGACAGTGAAACGGATTTGCCAAGCTCCGCCATGCAGAAAAGGATCAAAAAGGAAGCGAGGAGCGCCACGGACAGATCGAGCACCTCGATCAATGCGCCAAGATAGAGGATTGCCACACCAAATGCCGCCAAAATTGCCGCAACCGCTATTTTCTTTGTCTTTTTCATATCAGCAGCAGGGGATCAGATCGCCGCCGCAGCATTCGCAGCAGCAGTCCGCGCAAAGAAGTCCGCCGCATATGTTGCAGACCGCGTCGTCATCTCTCTTACGCTGTGTCGTCGACGTATGATTGCGGATGTTTTCCGCGGCAGTCCGGTATTCCATGTTCGAGGGATCCATCCGGCAGGCGTCATCAAAATACTTGGATGCCTCAAAATACCAGCCGCGAGCGGCAAACACAAGTCCTTTCAGATAGTACCACTCGGCATTTCTCTCCCCCGCCGGAACGGAATTGAGTCTGATGTCGGCCTCATAGTAATTCTGCTGGGCAATGCAGCTGCGGATATCGCCGAAGCCGCCCGCGCTGTATCCCGCTCCGCTGTCCGCATCGTAATAGGAACTGCCTCCCGAAGCGTTTTTCCGCATCTTTTGGATCGTCTCGTACGCCTCGTTGATTTCCTTCATTTTTTCGCCGGCCAAATCGGAAAGAGGGGTGTTGGCGTAATTGTCCGGGTGATATTTCCTCGCAAGCTCGCGATAGGCTTTCTTCACTTCCTCATCGGTCGCGTTCCGATCGATACCAAGCACCTTATAAGGATCATTCGCCATACGTTTCCTCCTTTCCGACAGTCATGAAAAGCGCGCTTTCCATGCCGTCATATATAATATTTTGGATGCAGCTCCGAAGCGGCATCCGATCGCCGAATTCAATAAGATCGACCGCTCTTGCGATCGCATCTGTCTCCAAGGACATCACACCGCGCAGGGAGTCTTTCTTGAATTCCCGCATCTGCGCTTCGTCTGAAAACGCATAGAGGAACGGATTGTAGGAGCCGCTTTTCCGGTCGTCGTCATAATCGCATACCGCATCCGCAAGATATACCCATCTTCCGGTATGCAGACCGATTTCATAAGCGATGACCGCCTCATCCCGGTCAAAGCCACGGGACAAAAGCGCGCCTAACATCTTCCCGAAGACATCCGCCGGCATATCCGGCGTCGGACAGTGCTCCCTTTCCAAAGCCGCAAGCTCCTCCATCGCCTTTGCAATGATTTCCGCGGCATCCTCGCCGGCACGTGCGGAGCTCCGCTTCATTCCGGCGGCACACGGCAGCGCCGTCATCGCGCCGAGCCTTTTGAAGCCGCTCTCATCCGCCAGCGTGTCGCGGAGCTTATGCCAAACGAGAAGCGCGCTGATATATGCCGAATAGGTAAGCGCGTCATTGTCGCACATGACGGGGCGCTTTTTCGTCGGATGGGCGGCACATCTGCTTTTTTTGATCAGATAATCCTCATCTGAAAGCGCAAGCCGCACCAATGCAAAAAAAGTCATGTCATAGCTCAGTGTCGCGCGGGAAATGCCGCCCGTATGCTTTTTCATCGAACGGCATAGTCCGCAGTATACACTTTTATAAAATTCGTATTCCCCGACGCGCAGGCTTGGAATAAAGGGTTTTACAAAACCGAACACGTTCTATTTAGGAAGAAGAGGAAAGATAGCTGGACCACCATTGCTGGTAATACAGATCCGCATATTTGGAAAGATACGTATCCGCAACGGTATATTCGGCGGCCACCGCCTCATCTACCGTGATATCATCAAAAAAGGTCTCTATATAGTTTTCATATTTGTCATATTTAACCGTATCTTCATATTCCTCAAACAGTTCAAGATATTTTTCGTCCTCATAGACCTTATCCTTGAGCTCGACTCTTTTGACGATATACTGACATTTGTTGCTTTCGATCGCCTCTTCCGTATATTCACCGATTTCAAGATCTTTGATCTTCTCGGTGATCGTAGTGCTGAGGAACGTGCCGTCCTTCAAGACAAACATGCCCTCCGGGAATTCAACGGAATAATATGCGTCGGAATACTTTGCGATCATGTCCTCAAAGGATGCACCCTCGGCCAGCTCATCCAGGATCGCTTGGACAAGCGTCTGCTTTGTCTCCTTTTCTTCATCGGTAAGCGCTTCCGTCTCATAAGAATCGGAATCCACCTCGTTGCCTTCGGAATCCTCTTCCTTCGCGATGATACGGTTCCCTTCTTCGTCGAGCTTTACCTTGTTTTCCATATCCAGCATAATGAACTGGTAGCCGACATAGTTTTCCTTATAATAGGTTTCCAGATCCTCTGCGGTCAGCTTCTGCGAGCCGTTTTCTCCGAAAAGAAAATCCACGACCGCCTCAGAGCGTGCGACCATCATCATATATATATTATAATAATCCGCCGCGGTATAGCCGAAATACTGCTTATAAGCGCCCTTTCCGCCGTAATAGGTGTTCTGCGTCTTGATATTGGATTTATATCCCGCCAGCTTATCCGAGGAAATGGAAAGGCCGTTTACATCAAACAGGTATTTTTCAACCAAAATCGATTTTGTCTGCTCGAGGATCAGGTTTTTATAATATTCCTCGTAGGTTTCACCGTCATCTGTTGTCGTAGCCCAATACGACGCCGTATCTCTCGATCTCGTGACAAGCATCGAGCAGCAGATATCAAGCTTTTTGATTTTCATCAGCAGAGAAAACTCGTCGGTCGATATCGTGTATGTCTTTCCGTCCTTTGTCACCGACATAAGCGTTTTCGCGGAGCCGCACGCCGCAAATGCCGATATGATCAGACATGCGACAAGCGCGGCGGCCAAAAGCCTTAAAATCAAACTTCCTTTTTTCATGTTCATTCTCCTTAAAATGTTCATCTGTGCCAAAAACCGGCGGAAGCCGATTTTTACTTTTTATATTATACAATGCAATACGGAAAAAATCTATACTTTTTTTGATTTTATTTGTATATAATTTTTTAACAAACCGTCGAGAAACGCAAAGACAGGCTCGCCGCGCCGTCCTTTGCACAGCACATGCGGCTTATCCGTCGGTCTCATAACGATACGGCCGGGATAGATACCGCCCATCTCGGACCATGCGAGGACATCGAGTTCCTTGGGATAGACGACGACGTCGTTCTGCTTCTGATCGATTTGGATAAAACCACATTCACAGGCCATCGCGCGGACAAGAGAAATCGATAAAAGCGTTTCCACCGACGACGGCAGGTCTCCGTAACGGTCGAGCAGCTCGTCCGCGATATCGTCCACATCCTGCGCGTTCTCGATCGCGGCGATTTTTTTGTAGATATCGATTCTCTGCGCCGCGGAGGGGATATAGGTCTCCGGAATATAGGAATCCCTGCCGATATTGATGACGCATTCGATTTTTTCCTTCGGCGCGATGCCCTTTTCTTCCAGGACCGCGTCGTTCAGAATCTTCAGATACATATCGTAGCCGACGCTTTCCATGTGTCCGTGCTGGCGCGAACCGAGCACGTCGCCGGCGCCGCGGATCTCAAGGTCGCGAAGCGCGATCTTGAAGCCCGATCCGAACTCCGTAAAATCGCGGATCGCCTGAAGTCGCTTGGCGGACACCTCGGTCAGGACCCTTCCCTGCGGATAGGTGAAATACGCATACGCACGGCGGGCGGAGCGTCCGACGCGCCCGCGGATCTGATGGAGCTGCGCAAGTCCCATCCGGTCGGCGTTCTCGATAATGAGGGTATTGGCATTCGGAACGTCCACGCCCGTCTCGATGATCGTCGTACAAACGAGAATATCGATCTCCCCGTCGACAAGCGCCTGCCAAATATCGGCAAGCTCTCCCTTTTCCATCTGTCCGTGCGCGAATCGGACGGAGGCCTCCGGGAACTGGCGCGCGATTTTTGCCGTTTTCTCGCGAATGGTCTCCACACGATTATACAGATAGAATACTTGACCGCCGCGGTGAAGCTCGCGCCTGATCGCTTCAAAAATCACGACGTCGTCATGCTCCAGCACATAGGTCTGTACGGGAAGCCGGTCACCCGGCGCCTCGTCGAGCACGGACATGTCCCGAATGGAGGTCATCGCCATATTCAGCGTCCGCGGGATCGGCGTCGCCGTCAGCGTCAGGACATCCACGTTTTTCGAGATCTGTTTGAGCTTCTCCTTGTGCGCGACGCCGAAGCGCTGCTCCTCGTCGATGATGACAAGCCCAAGGTCATGAAATTCCACATCCGATGAAAGAAGCCGGTGCGTTCCGACGATGATATCGATGTCTCCGCGGCGCAGCGCGCGCAGCGTCGCGTCCTGCTCTCCGGTCGATTTGAAGCGAGACACGTAGGAAACCTTTACCGGAAAGCCGCGCATACGCGCCGCAATCGTCGCATAATGCTGCATCGCGAGAATCGTCGTCGGCACCAAGATCGCCACCTGCTTGGAGCTCAGTACCGCCTTGAAAGCCGCGCGCAGTGCGACCTCGGTTTTGCCGAAGCCGACGTCCCCGCAAAGCAGACGGTCCATCGGAACCGGCTTTTCCATATCCCGCTTAATGTCGGCGGCGGCGACGAGCTGCGCGTCCGTCTCCTCATATTCAAACACGGATTCAAATTCGCGCTGCATCTCGTCGTCCGGCGAAAAGGCGAATCCCGGACGGCGCAGGCGCTCCGCATAAAGCGCGATGAGCTCCTTGGCCATGCTTTTGACTTCGCTTTTCACGCGGGCTTTCGTTTTCGTCCATTCGGCGCCGCCAAGCCTTGACAGCTTGAGTCCGCCGCTTTCCGCGGCGGCGCCGATATATTTGGAAACGGAATCGATCTGCTCGCACGGGACATACAGGACATCCGTTCCGGAATACTGGATCTTGATATGATCCCGTCGAACACCGTCATAACCACGGATACTCTCAAGACCTTTGTAGATGCCGATGCCGTGTACCTCATGGACGACATAATCCCCGACCGAAAGATCGGCATAGGAAAGGATCTTTTCTTTCGTCTTAGACGAGGATTTCGCGTTTTTTGCCGCATGCCGGCGCCGCGCCTTCTCCGTTTTGGTTCCGCCCGCCGTAAGCGAAATACAGACGAACCTTTCCGCCGGCAGCTCGAAACCGTGGAGAGGAAAGCTCATGACCGTTACCGTCTGAGCAGGAGCCTTCGTATCAGGCGTTTCGGAATAGAGAGCCGCGACCCCGTTTTCCGTGAGCAGATTTTTCATCGACGAAGCCTCCGCCTCGTTTTCACAAAGCAGAAGCACCGCATATTTACTTCTCAAATACGCGGCGATATCCTCCGAAAGCAGCGAAAAATCGCCGGAAACAGACGGCGTCGGCCGCACGGCAAACGAATACATGCCGGAAAGCTTGCCCGGATACTGAGAGACGAAATTGTTGAGCAGCAGCGCCGTCCGGCTCTCGAAAAAAGCGAGCAAAACCGGAGTTTCGGCCGAAAATTCACTGTATTTCGGAAGAAGAAGTCCGGACTTCAAAAGCTCGCCCGTCGTTTCCAGCATATGGGCTTCATCCGCACGAAGTCTGTCGAGAATCGCGGGACTTTCGACCGCAAAGGTCAGGGTGTTCGGTCCGAAATAGTCGAGAAGCGTGATTTTCTCCGGATAGATATAGGAAATATATTTGTCGGAAAATGAAATTTCGACGCCGGAGATCAGCGCCTCATATTCGTGCATGAGCGAGGTCTTGATTTCCGGTGAAGACGCTTTTTCCGCTGCCGATCGGATTTTTTCGGACAATCCCTTTCGTTTTTCCTCGGAAATCAAAATCTCACGCGCGCAGGTGATCATGACCTCCGACAAATTCTCCGTCTTGCGCTGCGTCATGACGTCAAAATAGCCGATTTGATCGATTTCGTCGCCGAAAAGCTCCATGCGCACGGGATTTCCGAGATGCGGCGGAAAGATATCGATGATACCGCCGCGCACGCTGAATTGTCCCTTGCCGTCGACAAGCTCGGAGCGCACATAGCCGGATTCCGCAAGAAAAGCGGCAAGCGCCTCCATGCCGATAGAGTCCCCGACGGCAAGCGTTTTCGTCGCCCCGCGCAGGATCTCCTCCGGAATCGTAAAGGAAAGCGCCGCGCTGGGCGTCGTTATCACCACATCCAGCTTTTCTTCGAGCAAATCCGTCAGAACCGCGATGCGCTCATGCTCCAGCTCATGAGAGGAAACGATATTATAAAGCACCGGATCCCGTTCCGGATAAAGGGCGGCGCGCAGTCCGAAGGCCGAAAGCGTTCCGAAAAGGCGGGCGGCGCTTTTTTCGTCCGGCGCGCAGACAAGCGCCGGAATCCCCTTTTCCTCGTCATAAACACAAGCGGCGAGGAAAGCGTCGAGCGCCCCCTCGCAAAGTCCCGTCACAAGCGACGGATATCGTCTCGCCGCGTCCCCGCGCGACTTCAAGGCCTTCCGAATTTCGCCGTATTCCCGGTTTTCCCGGATACGGTCAAGCAGGATATTCATATATTTTGCCCAAGTCCTCCCTCAAATTTTCCAAGACATGCAATATCGTGCTCCCGTCTCGCAGATTTCATGCGTGAAAACAAGGAGCCAAGAAAACTGGATATCGAAAACATATAAATCATCAGGCAAAAGCTTCTCTTTGCCCAAAAACGCCTCCTTTATATATTCCTCATCCCATTCATATTCGATTCTTTCCGCGAGCGCAAGAGCAGAAACCTGCGCGACAAACCCCTTCTGATTTTTTTCATACCCTTCAAACGCGCACATACTGCAAGATATATCCCCATTGTCCTCGGACATGATAAAAACAGTTCTCTCCCGTGATTTCAAAGCTGCCAGCGCAGCGTCGCAGGAGATCGGACGGACGTCCGGTCCCATCTTGTCCCATCGATACGCGCGTACATGCCATGCTTGCAAATCCATACTGTTTTCGGTCAGCCATTCGCGGCGTGCAGCGGCAAATTCATTGAATGAAAGGATAAACCTGACATCAAAGTCTCCCTTGATCTTCATGGCATCACCGTCGGGAAGCAGCCCGAACTCCATTTTACGGCTCATCTCTTTTTATCCATTATAAAGACACATCGCCTTTTCAAAATCTCCGGCCAAGATCAGCTCTACCGCATGATACACCCCATCGAAGCGCGAGGTCAAGGCTTTTTTGTCGGCTTCGGAAAATTTTCCCGTCACCCACGCCGCGAGATCATATTCCGGCGACGGCTTTTCTCCGATGCCGAGCCGGATGCGCGGAAAATTTTCAGTATCCAGCATTCCGATGATGCTTTTGAGACCGTTATGCCCGCCCGCGCTCCCGCTGCGGCGGATGCGCAGCTTTCCGGGCGCTTGCGTGATGTCGTCGCACAGAACGACGACGTGCTCCGGCGGGATTTTATAATAATCCGCCGCGGCGGAAACCGCGATTCCGGAGGAATTCATATAGGTCTGCGGCTTCATGAGAAGCACGCTTTTCCCGCCGATGCCGGCATTGCCGCAAAGCGCGTCGAACTTCGCCCGGTCGGTCTTCACGCCGAGCTTTGCGGCAATAAAATCGAGAGCCATAAAGCCCGCATTATGCCGTGTTTCCGCATATTCCCTCCCAGGATTGCCAAGCCCCGCGACGATATATTCCGGTTTGCCCGCCGGAACCCTTGCGGTCTCTATTTTTTTGAACAAATCTTGGATCGACATTCATCTAATCTCCGTTTACCCGTTAAATATTTTAATTTTACACTTAAAAAATGCCATTTGCAAGAATTATTTTTATCATGGCTTCCGATTTGTGTATTTTTTTGTATTTTTTATAAAATTTTTATAAAAAGTGTAGATATTGCCGAAAGTTTGTGTTATAATATCATATCGGAAAGGTTTTGTTTCAAATTTTATCCACAAAAACCAAAAAATCTCGGAGGTAAAACAACAATGGCAAAAAAATACGTCTACCTTTTTACCGAAGGCAACGCGAACATGCGCGAGCTTCTCGGCGGTAAAGGCGCAAACCTTGCTGAAATGACAAATCTCGGTCTTCCGGTTCCGCAGGGCTTCACCATCACGACGGAAGCCTGCACCCAGTACTATGAGGACGGCCAGAAGATCAACGATGAGATCATGGCTCAGATCATGGAATACATCGAAAAAATGGAGCAGATCACCGGCAAAAAATTCGGCGATCACGAAAATCCTCTGCTCGTATCCGTCCGTTCCGGCGCGAGAGCTTCCATGCCCGGCATGATGGACACCATCTTAAACCTCGGCCTGAATGAAGAGGTCGTCGAGGTTATGGCGAGAAAATCCGGCAATCCCCGCTGGGCTTACGACTGTTACAGAAGATTTATTCAGATGTACTCCGACGTCGTTATGGAGGTCGGCAAAAAATATTTCGAGCAGCTCATCGACAAAATGAAAGAGGAAAAGGGCGTGAAGCAGGATGTGGAGCTGACCGCCGACGACCTCAAAGAGCTTGCCAATCAGTTCAAAGCGGAATATAAAGCAAAGATCGGCGTCGATTTCCCGAGCGATCCGAAGGAACAGCTCATGGGTGCGATCAAGGCTGTGTTCCGTTCCTGGGACAACCCGCGCGCGAACGTATACCGCCGCGACAACGATATCCCCTACTCTTGGGGCACCGCCGTCAACGTACAGATGATGGCGTTCGGAAACCTCGGCGACACCTCCGGAACCGGTGTTGCGTTCACACGTGATCCCGCAACCGGCGAAAAGAAGCTCATGGGCGAGTTCCTCATGAACGCGCAGGGCGAGGACGTCGTGGCCGGCGTCCGCACGCCGATGCCGATTGCCAAAATGGCCGAGATCATGCCCGAAGTATTCGAGCAGTTCAAGACCATCTGCCAGACGCTTGAAAATCACTATCACGACATGCAGGACATGGAGTTCACCATCGAGGACAAGCATCTCTATATGCTCCAGACGCGCAACGGCAAGAGAACCGCAAAGGCTGCGCTGAAAATCGCATGCGATCTCGTCGACGAAGGCATGATCACTGAAAAGCAGGCCGTTCTGATGATCGACCCGCGCAACCTCGACACGCTGCTCCATCCGCAGTTCGATCCCAAAGCGCTGAAAGAGGCAAAGCCCGTTGCCAAAGCGCTCGCCGCTTCTCCCGGCGCTGCCTGCGGCCAGATCGTATTCACCGCAGAGGACGCCAAAGCTTGGAAAGCCGCTGGCAAGAAGGTCGTTCTTGTTCGTCTTGAAACCTCTCCCGAGGACATCGAAGGCATGAAGGCTTCTCAGGGCATCCTCACCGTCCGCGGCGGCATGACCTCCCACGCGGCCGTCGTTGCCCGCGGCATGGGTACCTGCTGCGTTTCCGGCTGCTCCGAAATCAACATGGACGAGGAAAACAAGCAATTCGTTCTCGCCGGCAAAACCTACCGCGAAGGCGATTATATCTCCATCGACGGATCCACCGGCAATATCTATGACGGCCAGATCCCGACCGTCGACGCAACCATCGTCGGCGAGTTCGGCAGAATCATGGCTTGGGCGGACAAATACCGCAAGCTCCAGGTCAGAACCAACGCCGACACGCCGCGCGACGCGAAAAAGGCGTTTGAGCTTGGCGCCGAGGGCATCGGTCTCTGCCGTACCGAGCACATGTTCTTCGACGGCGACAGAATCGCCGCAATCCGTGAGATGATCTGCTCCGACACCGTAGAACAGAGAGAGGCCGCGCTCGACAAGCTGCTTCCGATGCAGCAGGGCGACTTCGAGAAGCTTTATGAGGCGATGGAAGGCCGTCCCGTTACGATCCGCTTCCTCGATCCCCCGCTCCATGAGTTCGTTCCGACCGAGGAGAAGGATATCGAGCTTCTCGCCCAGGCACAGGGCAAGACCGTTGCCGATATCAAGGCGATCATCGTTTCCCTGCATGAATTCAACCCGATGATGGGACACCGCGGCTGCCGTCTCGCCGTAACCTATCCGGAAATCGCAAAGATGCAGACAAGAGCGGTCATCCGTGCCGCAATCAATGTCAAAAAGGCGCATCCGGACTGGGATATCGTTCCGGAAATCATGATTCCGCTCGTCGGCGAGGTCAAAGAGCTCCATTATGTCAAGACAATCGTCTGCGAGACCGCGGATGCGGAAATCAGCGCAGCCGGCTCCGATATGCACTACAAGGTCGGCACCATGATTGAGATTCCGCGCGCGGCGCTTACCGCGGATGAGATCGCAAAGGATGCGGAGTTCTTCTCGTTCGGCACCAACGACCTGACGCAGATGACGTTCGGCTTCAGCCGTGACGACGCGGGCAAATTCCTCGGCGCATACTATGAGAAGAAGATCTACGAGAACGATCCGTTCGCCAAGATCGACCAGACCGGCGTCGGCAAGCTCGTGAAAATGGCCTGCGAGCTCGGACGTTCCACACGTCCCGACATCAAGCTCGGCATCTGCGGCGAGCACGGCGGCGATCCGTCCACCGTGGAATTCTGCCACAAGATCGGGCTCACCTATGTGTCCTGCTCTCCGTTCCGTGTGCCGATCGCAAGACTTGCGGCGGCTCAGGCTGCTATCAAGGACGGCAACTGATTTTCCGAATATACAAAAATACCCGCAGAGATTTTCTGCGGGTATTTTTTCATATATCCCTTACCAACAATTATATTTTCATTGTAAATCCGCTTGCATCATGCTATAATAATTTAGGTACTCCCGAGGATAGCAGGAGGAAAAAGCAGATTAAGAGAGCTAAAAATGCCGTGTCCGGAAAAATTCAGAGAATCCCTTGGAAAATTCAATGTCGACAGCAACACCGTAACCCAAATAACGGAGAGAAATATTTATGCGCATGCCCCAATTTCAACGGACTCAAATATGATTACAGCGTATCCAAAAATTATTGCTTTTGCTGCGGAGGACATTTTAAGCATCATTATGAAATCATGCTCGGCGTAAAATTAAAAACACTCGAAATCCTATCCTCCCCGCTGGACAGCAGCGGAAAAAATCCTTGTGTGATGAAATTTGCGCTTCAATAAACCTTGGCCGATTCTCGCCGCATCATGACTGGAAAACCGCCGTGATAAACATACAAAACCACAGTCTGATGACTGTGGTTTTCTTTCATGCGATTGCTCGCCAAAAGATTTCAAAAGCCACGCGGCAAACAAATTTCCGCAAATTATCCGCGCATTCCCTTTACAATCGCACAAACGGGTGCTATAATGAATAGAAAAAGCAAAAACAATCCTCACATTCGGGAGGCAATCATGTATCCGATTCTCAAAAAACGCTATCTGAATGAAGCAAAAACCACAATCGAAATGGTGGTCGAAGCGCCGCTTGTCGCGAGAAAATGTCTTGCAGGGCAGTTCATTATCTTCCGCATCGATGAATTTGGCGAGCGCGTACCGCTCACGATCGCGGATTATGACCGCGAAAAAGGCACCGTGACCATCATGTTCCAGCCGGCCGGCGCCTCCACAAAGAAGCTTGCGGCGCTTTCCGAGGGCGACACGATCCTCGATTTTGCGGGCCCTCTTGGAAGACCGTCCGAGGTCGAGGGCTTTTCCCGCGTCGCCGTGGTGGGAGGCGGCGTCGGCTGCGCCATCGCCTATCCGGTCGCCAAGGCCCTGCATGAGGCGGGCGCCGAGGTCGACATGATCGCCGGCTTCCGCAGCCGCGATATCGTCATCCTCGAGGAGGAAATGCGCGCCTGCTCGAATCTTTATATCACGACGGACGACGGCTCCTATGGTGAAAAGGGCTTCACGACCAATAAATTGAAGGAGCTGATCGATTCCGGCATCCATTACGACGAGGTCGTGGCGATCGGTCCGGCGCTCATGATGAAATTCGTCTGCGCGGTGACAGCTCCCTACGGAATCAAAACCGTCGTTTCCCTCAATCCGATCATGATCGACGGAACCGGCATGTGCGGCGGATGCCGCGTCACCGTGGACGGCAAAACAAGGTTTGCCTGCGTGGACGGTCCTGAATTTGACGGACAGCTCGTGGACTGGGATGAGCTGATCAAACGGAACGGATATTACAAAGAAGAAGAGGCGGCGCATGCCTGCCGGCTTACAGGAGGTGCCCGTCATGGCTGATTTAAAATCGAAAAAAACGCCGATGCCGGAGCAGGAGGCTTCGCGCCGCGCTCATAACTTTGACGAGGTCGCGCTCGGCTACACCGAAGCGGACGCCGCGGCAGAAGCCGCGAGATGCCTCGCCTGCAAGAATGCGCCGTGCATGGCGGGATGTCCCGTAGGCGTCCGCATTCCGGAATTTATTCAAAAAATCAAGGATGGCGATATCGGCGGCGCCTACGAGGTCATCACCTCGACCAATCTGCTTCCCGCGGTATGCGGCAGAGTATGTCCCCAAGAAAATCAGTGTGAAGGCAAATGTGTGCGCAACAGGATGGGAGAGCCTGTCGGGATCGGCGCGCTTGAACGCTTCGCCGCCGATCATCACAGAAACCATAAAAGCGAGAACAAAAATACGGTTCCGCCGCAGAAAAACGGCCATAAGGTAGCGGTTGTCGGCTCCGGCCCGTCCGGACTCACCTGCGCCGGCAGTCTTGCCAATAAAGGATACGATGTGACCGTGTTCGAAGCGTTTCACAAGGCGGGCGGCGTACTTGTCTACGGCATACCGGAATTTCGGCTCCCGAAAGAGATCGTACAGGAGGAAATTGACGGACTGACCGCGCGCGGCGTCAAGCTCGTGACCAACGCTGTCGTCGGCCGTTCCCTTTCCGTTGACGATCTTTTCGACGAGGGCTTTGAAGCGGTTTTCATTGGAAGCGGCGCCGGTCTGCCGCAGTTTATGGGGATTCCGGGAGAAAACCTGCTCGGCGTTTTCTCCGCCAACGAATATTTGACGCGAATCAATCTCATGAAAGCGTATCTCGACGAATATGATACGCCGATCAAAAAAGCGGAGAAAATCGCAGTGGTCGGCGGCGGCAATGTGGCGATGGACGCCGCGCGCTGTGCAAAGCGCATGGGAGCGGAAAAGGTCTATATCATCTACCGACGCAGCATGGAGGAGCTCCCCGCAAGACGCGAGGAGGTGCACCATGCGATCGCGGAGGGCATCGAGTTTTGTCTGCTCAGCAATCCGGAAAAAATCCTCGGAGACGAAACAGGTCATGTCCGCGCCGTCGAATGTGCGCAAATGGAACTCGGAGAGCCGGACGCCTCCGGACGCAGACGTCCGATGCGCAAGCCGGATTCCGAATTCACCTTGGAGGTCGACGCCGTGATCATGGCCATCGGCACGGTTCCCAATCCCCTCATCAAAGCCACGACGCAGAAGCTCGACACGACGCCAAAGGGCTGTATCGTCGCGGACGACGGCGGCAGGACCTCCCGCGAGGGCATATTTGCCGGAGGAGACGCCGTGACAGGCGCCGCGACGGTCATCCTCGCGATGGAAGCCGGCAAAAAAGCGGCCGAATCGATCGACGAATACATAAAAAACCTATAAAATAGAAAACGGGCGAGCCTTAACGGCACGCCCGTATTTTTCTATTTTTCGGCTTAGCCGCAGCAGCAGCAAAGCACGATGACCGCAATAACAATGATCCAAAGGCAGTTGTTATTGTCAAAAAGATTGCACAGACAGTTCATAAAAATTTCCTCCCTTCGCCAACGATGTCAGCAAATATGAACATTTAATCTTTAAAATTGATATAGGAAGAAATCTCAAAAGGATTTCCCCTATCTGTTATCATATTATGAAGGAGGTCTCTTTTTGTTACGGGATTTTTATCAATTTCGTGGCTGCTTTTTCTTTGCCCGTCCGGATGCTCCGATCGCATATCCCACCGAGAATACCAATACGCAGAAAACCAAATTTACATAGACCTCAAAAAGCGCCAGCGGAACGATCACGTAAAGCATTGTTCCGAAAAAACCGAGCACACCCGTCCCCAGTCCGCCGATGATCTCAGCCGCATTTACCAAAGCCTCGGAATCGGAAAATTTTGCGATGACATAGATAACGGTATAAACGACTGTACAGAGAATCGGCAGAGCATTGGCAATCAGTGCGGATTTCCCAAAAGAGACGCCTGCTCTTGCAAACAGAGCGCCGGCAAAGCCCCAGATCAGAACGGCAACGGCAAAAGCGAGGATTCCGAGTATCGCAAAATCCTCCGTTTGACCGAACGCCATCAGCAGAAGATAGACGCCCACGGACAATACCGGCAGAAGCGCCAGCAGATAGACAAGCCTCGATTTTTTCTTTGCGGCAGTATTTTTTTTCATATAGCCTCCCTTTCTATTATAAGCCTATAAGGCCTAAATTTCCACAACATCATTTAAAGCGAACGAATAAAGATAGGTGTGAGCCGGAAGAGTGCCGAACAGCCTTTCACAAGCCAGCTTATAATAGCCGAGCTGTCTTGAATGGCGTGTTTTCAGCACAGCTTCGATCTGCGCGCGTTTCGTCGATGCAGGAAAAGAATCCGTCTTGTAATCGACGAGGATCAGCTCGCCCGCCCCGTTAAAATATGCGCAGTCGATCACACCCTGGACAAGCAGCTTCTCACCATCCAACGCGGATTTGTCTGCCTCCTCCTCGGTAAAGAGCGCCGCGGGATATTTGATCATAAACCGTTTCTCCCGATATATGCGACCGGCGGACATCATCTCGCGGGCAAGCCTGCTTTCAAAAAACGCCGTAAGCTTTGCGATGTCCATCTTTTCCCTATCGGAGGGAAACAAAAATCGATTTTCTGCCAGACGGTCGATTTCACCCGCAACCCCGATTTTCTTTACGCTTTCAAAATCAAAGAACTGCATGAAGGTGTGCATTGCCGTTCCGCGCTCCGCCGCCGTGACATTCTCATCCGGCTCCCGCATGAGGAAATGAGGCATCGGGACCGCCGTCGGAAGCTCCGCGTTCGCCTCCGCCCCGTCGGATTCGTCAAGCACGCCGGGATAGAGCTTCGAGACGGAAAGCTTCGAAGGTATTTTCGACAGCCTGCGGTAAGGATAATCAAAATCCAGCCGTTCCGAAACCAGCTTTTTCGCCTCAAAATAGGTGATATCCTCTATCGTTTCTTCCGCAGCGTGCGGTTCCGCCGCCGTTCTGTTCTCCGGTATGGTATCGGAAGCGGGATATAGGATCCGGCACCGCTCCGGATTCCCCGCCGCAGCAGCCATGAGCAGCTCAAAATAACTCCCGGCGCGCCTTAGCGAATAAGCGGAGAAAAATCGGTTTTCAAGCGCATATTTTCCGTTCACAGACGAAAGCTCGAATTTTCCGGAATCGATATCCTCCGCCTTTACCGCCGCCGTGATGATGAGACGCTCCTTTGCCCTCGTCAGCGCGACATAGAGCACGCGCAGCTCCTCGTCCACCGCACGCAGGCGAAGATCGAGCAGCGAGGCCATGCGCATCGGGGTATCCATCCTGACAAGCCCCGATTCCGCCGACAGCTTGACGGATATGCCAAGCTTTGTGTGATAAACCGTCTTATTTCGCTGCTCCGGAAAATGGAATCGGCGCGACATGCCGCAGACAAAGCAAATCGGAAATTCAAGTCCCTTGGATTTATGGATCGTCATGATGTTCACGACCTCCCCGGGCGAGGCGAACTGGGAAATATCCAGCTTCTCCTTGTTTGCAAGCACATCGTTGATAAAGGAAATAAAACCGGAAAGCCCCTTGAAGCCGCCGCGCTCGAAGCCGCGCGCATATTGATACAGCATGACGAGATTTGCCCTCGCCTGCTCCGTCTCATATACCGGCTTTTCTCTGTCGGACGTCAAAATCGAAAAGATACCGGTGTCGGTATAGAGCTGCCAGATCAGCTTATCGCATGGAAGCTCCGCCGAAAGATGCGCATACGCTTCCCTGTCGCGCAGGAATTTTTCCCCCTTGGCAAAGCCCGTTTCTTCGGTGAATCTGTCAAGAGCCTGAAACAGCGTCCCCTCCGGAGAGCGGCGGCGAAGAAACATCAGCTCGTCCAGCGTCACACCGTATAGAGGACTTTTCAGCGCGGCCGCGAGATAAATATCCCGTGCCGGATTGTCTATCACATTCAGAAGCGACAGCATAAGAAGCACCTCCGGACTTTCAAAAAACTCGATCGCCGCCGTGTTCCTGCATGGGATCCCCCTTTTTTTCAGGGCATCCTCATACACGGAGGAGGAAGAAGCGGCGCTCCGCAGCAGAATCACGATATCAGACGGTCTCACCGGAGTTCCGTCCGCTTTTTTTCCGCTACCGAGAAGCTCCGATATCCGCCCTGCGACATAAGCCGCCTCCGCGTCGGGATTTTCGTCCTCCTCGTCATCCTCCGGTTTTGCAAGCAGACAAATCTCCGGGAGCGCGCCGTGCCGGCCGGTGCCGCAGTTCAGCCGCTCATCCTCTCCATATCGGATGGTATCCGTATTCATCAGCTTTTCAAAAATTCCGTTGCAAAAATCGAGGATCTCCGCTGATGAACGGAAATTTTCCGATAAATAAATCTTTACGGCCTCCGCCGGACATTCCTTATCGTATTTCGGACGCGCCGAAAGCTCCGCCTCGAAAATCGACGGTTCGGCGCCGCGGAACGAATAAATGCTCTGTTTGACGTCACCGACGCAAAATCGGTTGTTTCCGCGGGAAATAAGCCGAAAAATCATATCCTGGATTTCATTGGTATCCTGATATTCGTCTATATAAATTTCATCAAAGGAATTTTGCAGCGACCGTGCAAGCTCGGTCGGCGACCCTGTCGTTTTATCCCATAACAGAGCGAGCGCATACCGCTCCATATCCGCGAAGGTGATGATCCTGCGCCGCCGTTTCTCCTCGGAAAAACGCATGTCGAAGGTACGAAGAAACGCGAAAAGACCGCGGAGCACCTCCGCCGTCCCGGCAAGCGCTTCCCGGAGAGCATCCTCCGAAAATCCGTAGTATTCCGCGGAGATCCGACGCAGCTCCTTTGTGAAATCGGTGCGTGCCGCTTTGTAAATATTCATCGTTTCATCGCCGGAGACACCGCGTACCGCGGCAAGCTTGACCGGAGAATAAGAAGCGAGCGCTTCCGACAATGCTTGATAGGAGCTTCCGTTCTCCGCCCAATGCAGCAGTCTTTCCACAAAAGACAGATCGTGTGAAAAAGCATCGGCATATTTCGCATACAGATCGTTTTCCGCAATGTACGCAAGCGCCTGCACGTATACCGTTTCATAGTGGCGGAGAAAATCCGTAAGATAGTCGCGCAGCGATTGTTCCCACACGCTGCCGTCGAAGCCGTCAGCCGACGCTTTTTCATAGGCAAGCCGAAAACGGTCGATGCTGTCGAGAAAGTCGATCGTCGAAGACAAAGACCGATACAAGGAAAGCATCGTCTCCGAAAGCTTTTCCATATTCGAGATGTCCCCAAAGGTATCCGAAAATCGAGCAAAATCCTTGATTTTTTCTTCATCAGGGGAGATTTCCCCTTCAAAATAATCGGAAATCAGCTCGTCCGCGATCCGTTTCATCATCAGCGTGATCTCCGTCTCGTCCGCCGCGGAAAAATCGGCGGGGACACTCAGCTTCTGAAAATTTGTCCGGATCAGCTCGAGGCAAAAGCTGTGAATCGTGCTGATATGTGCGGAGGATACAAGCAGGCTCTGCGAATGAAGGTGCCGATTTTCAGGATGTTCTGCAAGCTCGTCCGCGAGCGCGTCGGAGATACGGGAAACAAGCTCAGAGGCGGCAGCTTTGGTAAAGGTGACGACAAGAATCCGCGAAAGATCGCCGGAGCCGTCCGGCGCGCAGACACGCTCAATGATCCGCCTTGTCAAAACAGCGGTTTTTCCGGATCCCGCGGCCGCGGAAACGGCGATGGATCTTCCGTGCGAAAAAATAGCGTCCCGCTGTGCGGGCGTCCATACGACATTTCCCATTTTGTCTGCCTCCTTTCGCTTTTCTCATTCTGCAAGATTTTATACTTTTGTATTTATAAATTTATACATATGTATTTTTTATTTTATACATAAATATATATTATTTTATACTCATATATATGTTATTCGTCTATGGTTTCTTCAAACATCATTTCCTCAATATATTTTTCCATGAAGAATGCACTCTGAGAAAGTTCGGTATAATCAGACTTCCCGCAAATCGTCCCCGCCGCTTCGCGCGGCTCCTTTCCCAGCAAAATCGCGACAGCGCCCGCACCTGCGGTATTGCCGGCAGAAACGATCTTTCCAGCAAGCTCCCGTGGGATAAGTCCGATCCTGCACGCGCTCGCCTTATTGATATGAGAGCCGAAGCCGCCTGCAAGCACGACCGACGTTACCTCGGAAAGAGAGAGCCCCGCCTTGTCGAGCAGCGTATAAATGCCTGCACAGATTGCGGCCTTTGCAAGCTGGACCTCACGGATATCCTTCCCCGTCATATAGACGGAATGTGCCGCATCGATGACAAAAATCGGACCGCCATCCGCGTCCTCGTCGATATAGGAAGCATATTTGCCGGCCTCGTCTTTATCGGCGATCCGCCCGGTTTCATCGAGCAGCCCCGCGTCCAGCATGACCGCCGCGGCGTCGATGATGCCCGATCCGCAGATACCGGTCGGAGCCACACCCCCGATCGTGCGGTATGCGATGCCCTCCCCGTCAAGGAAAATTTCGCTTACGGCGCCGACGGTGCCCGCCATACCGCATTCGATATGCGCGCCCTCAAAGGCGGGACCGGCCGCCGCCGAACAAAAATACAATCCATTTTTTGTGGAAAGGCCGATTTCGCCGTTCGTTCCGATATCGATGAACAAAACATTGTCCGAAGGACGATCCAGCCCCGCAGCGATCATGCCGCAGGCGATATCTCCGCCGACATAGGAGGCAAAGCACGGTGCAAAATAAATCGGCGCCGCGGGGAAAATCGGAAGCCCGACCGCATCGGCACGGTAAAATTCCCCGAAAAGCGTCGGCGCAATGAACGGCGCGCGGGCAATGCTCGAAGGATCGATTCCAGCCGCAAGGTGCTGCATGACGGTATTCCCGCAGAAAACCGCCGCACGCACATCCGAGCTTGTGCCGCCGCAGGCGGCGCAAAGCTCTGCCGCAGTCCTGCCGATCGCATCTATGATGAGACGCTGCTCTTCCTTCAGCACGGCAGGAGCTTTCATGATTTTATCGATACGGGAAATCACATCGGCGCCATATGAGCTCTGCGGATTGCGAAAGCCGCGCTTCTCCACGACTTCGCCCGTATCCATATCGCAGAGATATACCGCGACCGTCGTCGTCCCGATATCAACGGCAAGTCCGAGGTTCGCCGTATCCGGTGCTGCCGTATCGAGCGGCGCGCCGTTAAAGAAAAACGTTGTTTTCACCGTGTCTCTTACCGCCCGTATCATCGGAGACAGCGTATAGGAAACAGCTTTGGAATCCGTCTCCACATGCAGAGCGTCATCTGTCAAATGCACTTCAAAATCGCCCAGTACCCGGCACTTGCAGGCGAGCCGGACTCCACGGGAAATCTCATTCTCATCAAGAAAGCGCCGTTCGTCGTCTCCCATTTCGGAGAGAACGCCCGCGACCCTTACACGGCATTTCCCGCAGGTGCCGTTTCCGCCGCAGGGGGCGGAGATTTCGGCGCCCGCCGCACGCAGGACGTCAAGAATTCTCATCCCTGATTCTGTCCGAACGGAGGTTCTGCTTTTTCCATTGTCAATCGTTCCGTTTATATATGCGCTCATCGCTTTTCCCCGTTCCTCCAAATCCTTTTTCCTTACATAAAAAAGGGGCTGCCGCAGAACACGCCAGCCCCGAGATGTTGAATTATGCCTTGCCGTTAGAGCCGAGGACAGCCGTAAATTTGTGTTTGACCATCTTCTTGACTTCTTCTCTGCCGACCGTGAGATAGGTTCGCGGATCGAAAACGTCCGGCTGTGCGGTCATCACGCGGCGAATGCCGGCCGTCATCGCAAGACGGATATCGGAGTCGATATTGATCTTACAGACCGCCATCGTCGCGGCCTTGCGAAGCAGCTCCTCCGGCACGCCCTTTGCGCCGGAAAGATTGCCGCCGCAGCTGTTGATCTCCGTCACAAGCTCCGGAATAACGGAAGAAGCTCCGTGCAGGACGATCGGGAAGCCCGGAAGTCTATGGGCAACATCGTCGAGAATGTCAAAGCGGAGTCTCGGTTCCCCCTTGAATTTATATGCGCCGTGGCTTGTGCCGATCGCGATAGCGAGCGAATCGACGCCGGTCCTCGTCACGAATTCCTCGACCTCGGCGGGGTTGGTATACATCGCGTCGTCCGCCGATACGTTGACGTCGTCCTCGACGCCGGCCAGCTTTCCGAGCTCGCCCTCGACGACAACGCCATGCGCGTGCGCGTATTCGACGACCTTTTTCGTAAGTTCGATGTTTTCCTCAAATGAATATTTGGAGCCGTCGATCATGACGGAAGAAAATCCGCCGTCGATGCAGGATTTGCAGATCTCAAAATCCGCGCCGTGATCAAGATGGAGCGCGAGGTCGATTCCGGTATCCTCAACCGCCGCTCTGGCAAGCGCCATCAGATACGCATGCTTCGCATACTTTCTCGCGCCGGCGGATACCTGAAGGATCACCGGGGATTTCTCCTCGGCAGCAGCCTCCGTGATCGCCTGAATGATCTCCATGTTGTTTATGTTGAAAGCGCCGACGGCGTATCCGCCCTCATACGCTTTCTTGAACATTTCGGTAGTGGTTACAATGCCCATTTTCTATCCTCTTTTCCGCAGACCCACAGGATTCCTGCAAAATCCGCTTTTATTGCTAACATATTTATATTTTACATCAAAGGCAGAGCTTTTGCAACATATATTTTAGAATTTTCGGGAACTTACGGAAATTTTTTTATTTTTTTGAAAAAAGACTTTACATTTCGGGAACCCTATGATAAAATGAAAAGTGTATGTAACCGTTCTCTCGGTCTGCGGATAAAGGCTCTTTTCCCTGAGCATTTTCACCCGCCGCTCGCTGGGAAAGCGGACTGCAAAAAAATCTATGAGGTGAAAATCATGCAAAAAGAAACCAAACAGGCTATCATCGCATCCAATCAAACCCATGAAGGCGATACCGGCTCTCCCGAGGTGCAGATCGCGATTCTGACCGCAAGAATCAACGAGCTTACCGAGCATCTCAAGAGAAACCACAACGACCATCACAGCCGCCGTGGTATGCTCAAAATGGTCGGCAAAAGAAGAAATCTTCTCGCCTATCTTCAGAAAAAGGATATCGAACGCTATCGCGCTATCATCGAGAAGCTCGGCATCCGTAAATAAGCCCTTCGGAAAGGGACGGACTGTCGTTCGTCCCTTTTCATCGTTTCATCCCTTGTGAAATCACGGCGGAAAATAGACGATTTTGTATAGCAGTTAAATATGGTTCGGAAGCTCCGCATTGTATTTAAGTGCTAAACAATCTCGGATATTTTTTGCCTGAGAATAAATACTATAACAAAAAGGAGACAAAAAATGTTCGAAAATTACAAGGTATTCGAGTTTGAATACGCCGGCCGGCCGCTCAAAGTGGAAACCGGCAAGGTCGCAGGACTCGCCAACGGCTCCTGTATGATCAGCTATGGGGAAACCGTCATTCTTGCGTGTGCCACCGCTTCCGCGAAGCCGCGCGACGGCATCGATTTTCTTCCCCTCTCCGTCGATTACGACGAAAAAATGTATTCCGTCGGCAAGATCCCGGGCGGATTCCTCCGCCGTGAAGGCAAGCCATCTGAAAAAGCGGTTCTCACAAGCCGCGTCATCGACCGTCCGATCCGTCCTCTCTTCCCGAAGGATCTGCGCAACGATGTCTCGCTGACGCTGACGGTCATGTCCGTCGATCCCGACTGCTCTCCCGAAATCACAGCCATGATAGGCGCATCCATCGCGCTTTCCATTTCGGATATCCCGTGGAACGGACCGATCGGCGGTGCATTCATCGGTCTTGTGGACGGCAAGCCCGTTCTCAATCCGAATTATGAGGAGCGCAAGGTCAGCACGCTTGAACTCACGGTCGCCGCTTCCGAAAAGAAGGTCGTCATGATCGAGGCGGGCGCCCGCGAGGTTTCCGACGACGATATGTATAATGCCATCATGTTCGCGCATGAGGAGATCAAAAAACTGCTTGTTTTCATCAATTCCATCATCACCGAGGTCGGCAAGCCGAAATTTGAGTATCCCTCCTGCGAGCTCGACCACGATATGTTCGACGAAATCTTCGCTTACTGCGAAAACGCCGTCATGGAGGCGCTCGACACCGACGACAAAAATGTCCGCGACGCCAAAATGCAGCCTATTCAGGACGATATCCTCGAAAAATTTTCCGAGAAATACGAGGGGCTGGACGTCATGCTCCCCGAGCTCATCTATAAGATTCAGAAAAAAATTGTCCGCCGCTGGCTTCTCGTCGATAAGAAGCGCGTAGACGGCCGCCGCATGGACGAAATCCGTCCGCTTGCCGCCGAGGTCGGCGTTCTGCCCCGCACGCACGGCTCCGGGCTTTTTACCCGCGGACAGACGCAGGTCCTGACTGTCGCAACACTTGGACCCATCAGCGACGCGCAGATGCTCGAAGGGCTTGACGATGAGACCGAAAAGCGTTATATGCACCATTACAATATGCCCGGCTATTCGACCGGCGAGGCGAAATCGCTTCGTTCTCCCGGCAGACGCGAGATCGGACACGGCGCGCTTGCCGAGCGTTCCCTCGTTCCGGTGCTTCCCTCCAAAGAGGAATTTCCGTATGCACTGCGCCTCGTCTCCGAGGTCGTAAGCTCCAACGGCTCGACTTCTCAAGCCTCGGTCTGCGGCTCGACGCTCGCGCTCATGGATGCCGGCGTCCCGATCAAGGCTCCCGTCGCCGGTATTTCCTGCGGACTCATCACGGCGGAGGACGGAAGCTGGGATACGATGATCGACATTCAGGGGCTCGAGGATTTCTACGGCGATATGGATTTCAAGGTTGCCGGCACGCATAAGGGCATCACTTCGATTCAGATGGACCTCAAAATCGACGGACTTACGCCCGAAATCATCAAGCAGGCGCTGGAAACCACACATAAAGGCAGAGATTATATCATCGATGATATCATTCTGAAAGCCATTCCTGCGCCGCGTCCCGACATCAGCAAATATGCACCGAAGCTGATCACCATGAAGATCAATCCCGATAAAATCCGCGACGTCATCGGAACAGGCGGCAAGATCATTCAGAAGATCGTCGCCGAAACCGGTGCGAAGATCGACATCGAGGACGACGGAACCGTCTATATCCTCGCCGTCAACACCGAAGCCGCAAAAGAAGCAAAAGGCATCATCGATGCCATCGTCTTTGAGCCTGTCGAAGGCTGCTGCTATACCGGAACCGTCACGCGGATCATTCCGATCGGTGCATTCGTCGAGATCGCGCCCGGAAAAGAGGGACTCGTCCATATCTCCAAGCTCGATACAAAACGGGTGGAGAATGTCGAGGATGTCGTATCCGTCGGCGATAAAGTCACCGTCAAATTCCTTGGGACCGATGAAAAAGGAAGAATCAACCTTTCAAGAAAAGACGCACTTCCCAAAGAAAACTGATGAAAAACAAAGGAGGGCCCTATCGGGCTCTCCTTTGTTTATTCTTCAAAAATTGCATTTTATTCCTTGTCTACACAAAAAAGAGCTTGTCATAAGACAAGCTCTTTTTTGTGAATCAGATCCTCACTTATTGGCGTTGGTGATCGTCACAATATAGTTACTGATCGACTGCTGGACCGTAGCTGCCGTTCTATCAGCCCATCTTGTAAGATTGTTCTTACCGGTGGATATCATGCCGCTGATATCGCCCTCGTATATCCAAAGGAGATATGCGGGATCATAGGTGCGGCTATCCAAAATAATGTCAAGCATATCTCCGGAATCCACATCGCTGCAATACTCATAGCTATAAACGTCGATCCAAGCAGAACGAACGATATATCTGGAATGATATGCGAAAAGCTCCATAAAGTCGCTGATCACATCAATATCCGGAACAGAGGTCGGAACGACATAATACATCAAATGATTGTCGACATAGTGGGCATAATTTTCCTGTGTCTCACTGTAAAGAGGATAAGGAAGAAGACCCAAAGAAACATCCGCATCCTTTACCACCTCAAGTGTACCGATAACCTCAGAGGCGAAAAGGACCTTTCCATTTTTAATGGCGTCATGAACAGAAGTATAAGGAAGCGTCTCGCTTTCCTGTATAGACCAAACCGAAATCGCTTTGTCGATAATATCATTCCATGCGCCGGCGTTTTCCGTCATCTCCAGCTTCAAGGTTCCGTTGTCATTGGTGATAATGGAAAGCCCAGATGCAACATGCATGCCGTGCGTCGCATGGCCGGTTCTGACCCATCCCATGATATCGCCCTCCGAATAATGGAATTCGGAGTTACCGTCGTTATCCGTCGCAGCCATCTTGCACATTTCCACAAACTTATCCATCGTCCATTTTTTGTCTCTCACAAGCTCATACACGTTGTCGGTAATGCCTGCCGTCTCGTATATCGTCCGATTATAAATGATCGCATGAGCCGCGCGGTATGCGGAAACCGCAAAATCACCCACACATGCCCACAGAGTGTCAGCCCCGCTGTTGTCCTTTATGGTGTAAGTGTCAACAAAGGTCTGGTCCCACCAGGGATTTTCAAAATTGATGTTAAAGGAGGCGAGATTATACCGATTGGTTGGATCGCCCATATTGTATTTGTTGGCATACATATCGATGGTATGCTGATTGCCCGTCACATCAGCCAAGGCAAGGCTGCTCGGCGAATCCGTAGAAATAAGCTCTATGTTGCAGTTGTATAACTGCTTCATCAAATCATTTCTTCTGCGGACTGCCACGCTGAGCGTATCCGTATCCTCGGAATATATCTCATAGTCGCATGCCCATGAATCGGAAGCGCCGTTATGTGCCGCAATTCTAAAGGTCTGTCCTCTGAAATCGACATCCTCATAGCCGGGGAGCTTGCTGAGACCGTCCAGCTCCGTTTCCGGCGGGATATCAGAAGAAGTGTTCTCCGAATCGTCAGAACCATTCGTAGTATCCTCCGGCTTCGTCGGTGTCGTCGTCTCGTCGGTGTCCGATTGCGTCGGTGTGCTGTTGTCTGGAGCCTTTGTCGTATCCTCAGGCGGGGTTTTGTCGCAGCCGGCCATCAGAAAAACGACAAGAACCATTGCCAAGCACAGGATCATTGCCAAAATTCGCTTCATAAAACAAGTCCTCCTATTATAATTTATCCGCAAATGCGGAAATTTACACAGTGAAAACCATCCATAAAAATTATATTTATATAGAACTTTGTTTTGCTTCCCTCTTATTTTTTCAAATGCCGCATTGTGGTGGAGACAAGGTCTTCGATCTGATAGCGCGTATTGCCGCCGATCGTTGTATCGAGTGCGCCGTGCACAGGCTCCGTCCATTGGGATTCAATCGCACCGGAACCGCGGAACATACCGATAACGGAACCGACTGTCGCACCGTTGCAGTCCGTATCAAAGCCGACCTCAACCGCCATACAAATGGACCTTGAATAGTTGGCATCCCCGTAAAGCAGGCATACCGCGACGATCATCGCATTGGAAATCGTATGGCACCAGTCATAGCCGTTATGCTCGTCATATTGCTCATGGATTTTTGCAAAAGCCTTTTTCTCGGAGATTCCGCATTCATACCACTCAAGCACGTCGGAAAGCGCCTCATAAAGTCTCGAGGTTTTCGGGATCTGTGCCATGCCGGCCTTTACAACCTCTTTCAAATCACTGCAAACAGGCGCCGCCGCGATCATAGCCGCCACAAACATCTCTCCGTAGATTCCGTTCTTGACATGTGAGATGGAAGCGTCCCGCCACGCCATCTCCGCCGCGGTCTGCGGATCGCCCGGATTGATATAGCCGAAATAATCGCCGCGGATCTGTGCGCCGATATATTCTCTGTACGGATTTTTATAAACAGCGGAAGCAGGCGGTACATATCCGTTGATAAAATTGCGGTACGCTACCCTTTCGGCCGTACAGTAAGGACGGATCACCTGAGCATCCAGCCACATGCGGGAAACGTCGTAAGGCGTGAAATCCCGTCCGAATTTTTCCAAAATTCGCATCGCCATGACGGTATAATTGGTATCGTCGTCGACGGGAGCGCAGTCATACCGATCGGCATAAGCACGGTTTTCGAGCGAAATTTTATATTCGGAAAAATAACGCTCCTTTCTCTCATCTGTGACATCGGTCGTCAGAAGATAGCGGTGAAGCGGATAGTTTCCCGTTTCCTTCAAAAACGGGACCAAAACCTCCGTGCGCCAGCCCTCGACCGGCTTTCCGAGCAGACAGCCGCAGATTCTGCCGATCCAAGCACCGCGGATGCGGTCCTCGATATCCGCGGGAAGCTTCCCGCGGACAGCAGCGGCATTCGGGCGCAGCGCCTGAATCGCAGCAAGCTCGGAAGGCTCATTGTATGTATAATTCTCACGCATAGGAGCGTTGATCGACAACTCAAACAGCGCATTTGCCATTTTTTCCTTGATAGCGCCTTTCGGCATGCTGCAAACCGACCGGAACAGATTTTCATATCCCTCAAGGTCCAGTCCTTCATCCACCGATTGACGGTATTCTATCATAAGCTGGTCGGAATAAGAATCCCAACCTGTAATATTATCATATTTCGGTTCGATCTTTTTGACGCCGCGAAGCTCTTCCATTTCTCTTTTATCCCTTCCGAGAACAAGCAAATCCATGGATATACCGAATTTGTTTGCAATACCAACCAGATTTTCCATATCCGGCGACGATACGCCGGACTCCCATTTTTGGACGGTCTGCCTCGAAACGCCGAGCAAATTGGCAAACTTCTCCTGCGACAGTTCCAAATCACAGCGCAGCTTTGCGATCGTTTTTCCAATATCCATATTCCCTGCCTCCACCTTTTTTCTTCATTTTAGCATGATATGCCGTGATTTTCAAGCATTTTTTATTGGCATATTATGCAAACAAGAGTTGACTGATTTTTGGGAATTCTACGAAAAAGCTCGTATAAACACATTTTTTTAATTTTGTAAAATAACACATGAAAAAGTTGAAAATCCATATTATTTTTTATAAAATTTATGGTACAATTCCCCCATGATTCCTATTGACCGCCTTTATTTTTCCGCATCCATAAAATTTGGAGATTTTAAAATTAACGGAAACAACAGCCAAGTAAGATTGTCTATTTATTGAATCGATCGAATACAGTGGTCTCAGACGATGCTTTTCCGATACTGGGTAAAAACGTCAAGCGGCCGCTTTTGCAGAAAATTCCTGTCACCGTTGTTTTTTCGATTCGTTTCCGCAAAAACCTTTCAAACAAAAAACCGCCGAACGGCGGTTTTTTGAATCCGGTTATTGCTGATATTTATTCTTCGCTTCCGTTACCTTCTGCGCGTCGGCCACCTCTGTCGGATACCAGCCGCGGCTGCTCATCTCACGGAAAAGATCGAACTGGATATCATGCTCGTCCGTCAGGATCTGCATGACTGTGCTGCGCAGCTCGGGAGACGCCGACTCATTGGCAAAATTATTGTAATGATCGCTGATATACTTTTGAGAATTGAGTGCGTCCGTCAGTCTGTCCTTATCGGAAAATGAAGGCTGTACCATTGCTTTTTCCTCCTTATTTCGTCAGATAGCAGAAAAGCGACTGATAATGGTTCTCGTGCTTCGCTGCGATCTGTTCATACTTCTGTTTCAGCACCGTATCGTTGGTACTCTCTGCGTATTCGGTATATTTGTTGACAAGGTTCCGTTCAAGATTGAGCTGATCCTGAATGGTACCGAGCTCTTTGGATGTGATAATCGGCATTTTTGATTTGCTCCTTTTTGTTTTTTGGACTTTAAGCTGTCCTTCTTTATTTTGCGACGGCAGACATTTTTTATTTATCTCAAATATTTGAAGCAGCCGATAATTTTTCAATTCAAAGAGAAAACACTATGAAAAAAGCAGGATCTCGGAAAGATCCTGCTTTTTTTACAAAATTTTAAAAAAGGAAAATCAATAATCGATGACCACCATCTGATGACACTCGAATTTATCCACCGTATAGGTCAGAACTCCGTCGTCGTAGTCGAATTCGATATCCCGCATCTGCGGTGCGAGATAGACTCTTTTCGGCTTCACATAGAGCTTCAGCGATACCTCGGTATTATAGATCGGGATCAAATCCTCGATGATCTCCGTGCGTTCCCCGCGCTTGACGGGAGCTGCATACAGAAGATGATTGACATAGCGATGCTCCGCTTCCTGCCTCATCAGCGTCACAACGCCTTGCGCCGGAAGATTGGTCGTGAGCGTTTTGTCCTCGCCGAGCAGCAGGTCCAGCACATGCGTGACGGTCTCACGGGCGATGAGAGAGCCCATTTTCGCATATTCGGTGAAAATATTGTAAGCGATGTAAGCGCCGTCCCGTCCGAGCGTGATCGCCGGATATGTCTTTGAACTATCGTTCGGCGTCTGCGCATGACTGGAAAAGTGCTCAACCGTTCTCGCAAAATACGGATCCTCGCGTACTCCGATCACCTCGCCCGTCGCGCGAATTTCCGAAGACGGCTCATAAATGGCATAAGGAGCGTTCCAAAGCCCGTTCATCTCAAATTTCGGACGAAGATAGCTCGGCGTAAACTTCGCCTTCCCAACATATTCCGCGCCGAGATCGAAGGCAAAGCCGCGTCCGTCGGCATAGAGAGCGGATTCGCCGGAAGCGAGGATTTTCCCGCCGCCGCGGACGAAAGCCGCGAGCTTTTCCGCGATCTCGTCGTCGATCAGAGAATCGTCCGTCATGATAATGACCTTATATTTATCGAAATCTCCTTCGATATCGACGACGTCAAAAAGATATTTGCCCTCCAAAAGGATTCTGGATGCGCCGGCGCTTCCCTTCCAGGAATTGCGTCCGGGCGGACACTCCGACGGGTGCATGTGATGGAACACAGCCTCCTGCGCAAGCACCGCCACATCGGCGACCGCCTCCACATGATCGCACCACGGCTCCTTTTCCTCCACCTCGGCATAGGCCGCGCCGATCAGCTTATAGGTCGCCTCCTCCATAAAGCCGAGCGGGTGCATCTGATCGCCGATGGAACACTTCGCACCGTTTGCAAGCGAGAGCGCCGCCTCATAGCGGAGTGCGTTGGGATGCTTGAAGCCGCCGAATTCCCCCCAGCTGCGGTGGAATTTTCCCGTCATGCCGAGATATTCCATGCCAAGCGTTCTGGCATATGCTGCGGAAAGCGGGAAATGATCGTATCCCCAGCCGCCGGTCGGCAGGCTTTCCAGCTCCAAGTGGGTATTGGCGTGCGCAAAATCGCGGTTCCCGATCTCGAGATGGCCGGCGTTCTGAAATACCGGCAGTCCCGGACGGATTTTATCGACCGTTTCGCGAACGCGCCGCGCGTAATTCAGATACGTTTCGACCGCGAGACGATAGGCGTTTTCCGGATCGTAAGGGTCGAGTCCGCGCTCGCGCATCGTGCGAATGCACGTCTGGCAGTAGCAAGGAATGACGGCGACGATATCGAGAAAAATGCCGTCCGCATCGTAGTTTTCGCATACCTCCTCAATCTGAGCGAGCAGATAATCGAGATACGGCGTATTGAAACAGAATCTGTGATAGCCGGGACGTGCAAAATCCGGCGTCCATGCGAGCGACTCATCCGCATTGCGGATCAGCCATTCGGGATGACGGCGCGCCGTCTTCTCGTCAAGACCTGCGGAAAGATATACCGGCGTTTTTACACCAATCTCATGCGCCGCCTCGATTTCGGCGCCGAGAAGATCGAAATCCAGCCCCGGATGCATTTCATTCGCCTCGGACGGATGATACGCCCACCCGTGATGGCATTTTGAAAATACCGTGATCGAATCCACATGACCGATTTTGAGCGCACGCTGGAACTGTTCCTTTGAAAATTTGCTTCCGATCCCCGCAAGGCACTCGCTTGTATGAAAATCGAGATGAACCTGTCTGAATTTCATCGAAAATCTCCTTTACCGTTCCACCTGCTCCATGACATAGGCTTCGAGAACGTCTTTTTCTTTGATATCGTTGAATTTGTCGAGCCCGACGCCGCATTCGTAGCCGGAAGCCACCTCTTTTACATCGTCCTTGAAGCGGCGCAGAGAGGAAATCTTATCCTCAAAGATGATCACGCCGTCACGGATCACGCGGATCAAGGATGCGCGCGTGATTTTGCCGTCCGTCACATAGGAACCGGCGATCATGCCCACGTTCGGCACATGGATCGTCTGTCTGACCTCCGCATGACCGAGAACCACCTCGCGGTAGACCGGCTTCAGCATTCCCTTGATCGCGGCGGTGATCTCCTCGATACACTCATAAATGATACGATAGGTGCGGATATCCACGCCCTGCAAAGCCGCCGAATCCAGCGCCGCCTTATCGGGACGTACATTGAAGCCCACGATGATGGCGTTGGAAGCGGATGCCAGCATGACGTCTCCTTCGATGATACCGCCGACGCCGGTATGGATGACATTGACTTTTACTTCTTCGTTGCCAAGCTTCTCAAGCGACGCCTTGACTGCCTCCGCGGAGCCCTTCACGTCCGCCTTGACGATGATATTGAGATCCTTCACGCCGTCGCGCATCTGCGCAAAGAGGTCGTCGAGATTGACCTTTGCATTGGCCTTGAAAACCTCTTCCTTTTCCTTTTGGCGGCGCTGCTCGGCAAGCTCCTTCGCCATACGCTCATCCTCGACGGCGCAAAGCTCGTCGCCCGCCGACGGAACCGAATCCAGTCCGATGATTTCCACCGGCACGGAGGGGCCTGCGGATTTGATCTGCTTGCCCTTGTCGTCGCTCATCGCGCGCACACGTCCGACGGCCGTACCGACGATAACGGTATCGCCCGCGTGAAGCGTGCCGTTCTGAACGAGAACGGTCGCAACCGGACCGCGGCCGCGGTCGAGTTTCGCCTCGATCACGATACCTTTGGCGCGGCGGTCCGGATTCGCCTTAAACTCTTTCATTTCCGCGACAAGCAGGACCATCTCAAGAAGCTCCGGGATTCCCTTTTTGGTGAGTGCGGAAACGGGAACGCAGATCGTATCGCCGCCCCATTCCTCCGGCACCAGATCGTATTTCGTCAGCTCCTGCTTGATTGCCTCCGGATTGGCGCTGGGCTTGTCGATCTTGTTGATCGCCACAATGATGGAAATGCCCGCCGCCTTCGCGTGGTTGATCGCCTCCACCGTCTGCGGCATGATGCCGTCGTCGGCGGCGACGACAAGAATCGCAATATCCGTGGACTTCGCGCCTCTCGCGCGCATCGCCGTAAACGCTTCGTGTCCCGGCGTGTCAAGGAACGTGATCTCCTCTCCGTTGCAGTTCACGCGGTATGCGCCGATATGCTGGGTGATGCCGCCCGCCTCGCCTGCCGTCACATGCGTGTTGCGGATGGCGTCGAGCAGCGAGGTCTTACCGTGATCGACATGTCCCATCACGCAGACGACGGGAGGACGGGTAATAAGCGACGCGGGATCATCGTCGGCCTCGTCGAAAAGCTTCTCCTCGATGGTGACGACGACCTCTTTTGTCACCTTTGCGCCGAGCTCGTCGGCAACAAGATATGCCGTATCGTAATCGATTACCTGATTGACGGTCGCCATGACGCCCATCATCATAAGCTTCTTTACGACCTCGCTCGCAGTGACTTTTAACTTTGCCGCAAGCTCCGATACGATGATTTCATCCGGAATGGATACGGAAAGCTGCGTCTTTTTGATCTCGGTCTTCTTGAATTTGCTATTGAAGCTTTTATTGGTTTTATCCTTATTCCCTTTGGCATACGGATTATAATTCTGCTGCTTTTTCAGCTTCTGCCTGTCGGGCGTCATATTGTTTCTGCGCGCGCTTTCCGGAACAAAGCTTTCAAGCCGCTCGTCGTATTTGGAAAGATCCACGGTCGTCGTTCTCGTATCGACGATACGGGTGGTTTTCGGCGCGACAGGACGCTGTTCCTTCTTCTCCTTCGACTTCTGCGGCTGAGGCTGCGGAATCGGGCGCTGAGGCTGAGCAGGAGCGGACTGCGCCGGACGCTGAGGCTGCTGTGCCGCCTGAGGCTGCGTATGCTGCGCTGGACGCGGCTGTGCGGACTGCTGCGGCTTGGATTCCTGTGGTCTTTGCCGATTCGGCTCCTGATGGCGCTGGAATTTGGAGGCGTCGTAAGCGGGCTTGCGTTCCGTCTCCGTTTTTGCCGCGGGAGCGGAGGACGCTGCCGGCTTCTCCCCTATTTCTTTGCTTTCCGTAACCACGGCAGCCGGTTTTTCCGGGCTCTCCGCAGCCCGCGCGGTCTTTTCCTCCGGCTTCAGAGCTTCCTCCTTCACCTTCGGTCTCTCGATATCCGCTTTGCCTGCGAGATAATCCGACATATTGGTAATCTGATGCTCCGCGGTCAGCCGGTCAAAGAAAATCGAAAATTCATCCGAATCCACAGCTCCGGAAGTTTTCTTTTCAATGCCGGCGAGCGCAAGAATATCGACGATATCCTTACTTTTTATATTGAAATCCTTGGCAAGCACGCTGATTTTTGTTTGATTTTGATTGATCGCCATGTTTTCATTCCTTTCACTCGGTACGTTATAGATTGCGGCAGATGAGCTCTGACAAATTTTTATCGGTGATCCCCACACATGCGGCATATGGCTTTCCGATTGCCGCGCCAAGCTCTTCCTTCGACGTCTCGCAAATCATTAGCCGGATACCGTGATGGGTACAGCAGTCTGAGATTCTTTTCGCGGTATTGTCCGAAACGTCGTTTGAAGAAACCACGGATATGACCTTTCCCTGCCGAATGGCGTCACAGACCATATCGGTGCCCGCGATAAGCGCTCCGGCCTTTTTAGCAAGACCGATCCGAAAAAGCATTTGTTTTATATTCGTTGGCTTATTCATGCGCGGTTATTTTCTATTTCAAGCTCGAGCTTTTCCAATATTTCGTCTGGGATCCTGCATTCCAAGCTCGTCTCCAAACGCTTTCTCGCCTTTTTCAGACAAGCCTTTGACGGACATATATACGCGCCGCGTCCGGATTTTTTGCCGGTGCGGTCAATCTCGATCCCGCCTCCGTCCGGAAGCCTCACGACGCGGATCAGCTCGTTTTTCGCTTTTTTCTCGGAGCATCCGATACATTTACGCTCCGGGACCTTCTTTTTTACAGAATTCGGCAAAGCGCATCCCTCCTCCGCTCATACGGTCTTGATATCGATTTTGTACCCGGTAAGTCTTGCCGCGAGTCTGGCGTTCTGCCCTTCCTTGCCGATGGCCAGCGACAGCTGATCAGGAGCGACGATGACGCGGCAGCTCCGTTCACCGTCCATGGCAACGCTTTTCACGGACGCAGGCGAGAGCGCCGCCAAAACATATTCCTCAGGCTGCTCGCTGTATTTTACGATGTCGATCTTCTCTCCGTGAAGCTCGTTCAAAATGCTCGAAATTCTTCCGCCTCGGTTTCCGATGCAGGCTCCGACCGGATCCACATTCTCATCTCGGCTTTCCACCGCCATTTTGGTGCGTGAGCCCGCTTCTCTTGCGATCCCCTTGATCACGACGGTACCGTCCTGGATCTCCGGGACCTCAAGCTCAAAAAGCCGCTTGACAAGTCCGAAATGCGTGCGGGAAAGCGTCACGATCGGTCCCTTGATTTCGTTTTTCACTTCCATCACGAACACCTTGATATGTTCGCCGACCTCAAATTCCTCTCCGGGAATCTGTTCTCCTTTGAGAAGCACCGCCTCGCTCGTTCCGGTATCGACCACGACATTGCCGTTCTGAGGATCGATCTTGACGACGGTCGCCGTGATGACCTCCTCTTTTTTGCTCTCGTATTCCCTGATCATCATGGAGCGTTCCGCTTCGCGGATCCCCTGAATGATCACCTGCTTTGCCGTCTGCGCGCTGATACGGCCGAAATTCTTGGTTTTCACCTCAAATTCCGCAACGCCTCCGAGCGTATACCTGCGGCTGACCTTTTTTGCCTCCTCGAGCGATATTTCCGTTTCCGGATCCTCCACGGTCTCCACGATGTTCTTGAGCTGATAAACCTTTACGTCTTTTTTCACCGGATCCAGCACGACACGTACATTGCTGTTGCCCCCGCTGTCTTTTTTATAGGCGCTGATCAGCGCCGCCTCCACTCTTTCGAGCATATATTCTTTCGGGATGCCGCGCTCCTTTTCCAGCGCCTCGAGCGCGTTAAAAAATTCGGTGTTCATTTTTCCGTTGTACCTTCCTTACTGTTAGATTGAGCAAAATCGTAAACCGTCTGAATCTTGGATATTTTCTCCGACGGTATCGTTATCTTTTCGGTGCCGCACAAAATCGTGACGGCTTTTCCGTCATAAGCCTCAAGCTTTCCGCCGTAAGCTTTCTTTTTCCTTTCGTCGGGAGCAAAAAGCCTGATTTCCACATCGCAGCCGATCGATGCCGCGAAATGCTCCGGCCGCCGAAGCACTCTCTCGATCCCGGGGGAGGACACCTCCAAATAATAGAAATCCTCAATCGGATCCGCTTCGTCGATGATGGGATTTATCGCGCGGGACACACGCTCGCAGTCGTCGATGCCGATCCCGTCGTCGGAATCGATCGTGACGCGCAGGTACCACTCGGCGCCTTCCTTCACATATTCCACGTCCCAAATGCGGTATCCAAGCTCGGATATGCAGGGACGGATCAGCGCTTCCACCTTTTCCGCAATATTTGCGCCCTTCGCCATAAAGCCTCCTCTTCCGCTTTACAAACAGTTGAGAGTGGGCGGAACCCACTCTCAACTTTACTGTATTTTAAATCTTCTATTTGGCAGTATAGCATATAATATCGGAAAATGCAATACTTTTGCAAAAACTTTTTTCTTTTTCACCAAGTTTTTAATTGATCATATAATACGATTAGAATAGTATAAGCCGAAAGGAATGAGCATCTTGAAGATCGTTGTGGTAAAATCGCCGAAACTCTTGGTTCCTCTGCTGCGAAAAATATTCCGGATCAAAAAACAGCCCCGATAAACCGTAAAAGCTCCCTGTGCGATACACAGGGAGCTTTTGTCGCTTGCCGCCTGCATCGACATGATTTTAATGTTCGCCGCAGTGACAGCAGTCTCCGCCGCAGAAAAGCTCGGGATCATAAGAAATTCCATTCTTGTCGTAATAATCCTTCACCGCGGCCTTCACCGCTTCCTCCGCCAAAACGGAGCAATGGAGCTTATGCGCCGGAAGCCCGTCCAGCGCCTCGACGACCGCTTTGTTGGAAAGCGTCAAAGCCTCCTCGATCGGCTTCCCTTTGATCATTTCCGTCGCCATCGAGCTTGTGGCAATCGCCGAGCCGCATCCGAACGTATTGAACTTGACATCGGTAATGATGCCGTCCTTGACCTTGATATACATTTTCATGATGTCGCCGCACTTCGCGTTGCCGACCTCACCGACGCCGTCCGCGTCCTCCATTTTGCCGAGATTTCTCGGATTCCTGAAATGATCCATCACCTTTTCACTGTAAAGCATCGTGGATGCCTCCTTTATTCATATAATATGAGCCCGTGTGCCGTTTTCAAGCGCCTCCCAAACCGGCGAGATATTTCTAAGATAGGAGACCACGCGCGGCACCGTCTCGATGATATGGTCGATTTCCGCTTCCGTATTGTATTGATCGATCGAAAGCCGGAGAGAACCGTGCGCGACCTCGTGCGGAAGTCCCAGCGCGAGCAGCACATGGCTCGGATCGAGCGAGCCCGAGGTGCACGCCGAGCCGGACGACGCGCAGATCCCCGCTTCGTCGAGCATCAGCAGGAGAGATTCCCCCTCGATCCCCTCAAAGCACATATTCACGGTACCCGGAAGACGGCGTTCCCTGTCCCCGTTCAGCACGCTGTGCGGCACCTGCGACAGTCCTTCGATCAGTTTATCGCGCAGCGCAGATATATATTTTGCATGGCTGTCCATGCTGCGGCAGGCATCCTCAAACGCTGCCGCCATCCCGACGATCCCCGGGATGTTCTCCGTTCCCGCACGGCGCGAGCGCTCCTGCGCGCCGCCTTCAATCAAGACGGAAACCGGGATCCCCCGCCTTACATACAGAAGCCCGACGCCCTTAGGCCCGTGAAACTTATGCGCGGAAATGGAAAGCATGTCGATATTCTGTTTTTTCACGTCGATTCCGATATGCCCCGCGGCCTGAACCGCGTCCGTATGGAACAGCACCCCCGCCGCGCGGCAAACCGCGCCGATTTCCTCTATCGGCATGACCGTCCCGATTTCATTGTTGGCATACATGACCGATACGGCGGCCGTGTCAGGCCGGATCGCCGATTTCACATCCTCCGCCGTGACGATCCCGTTCTTGTGAACGTCGAGCAGCGTCACCTCAAAGCCGCTTTTTTCAAGCTTTTTCAGCGCATGGAGCACCGCATGATGCTCGAATGCCGTTGAAACGATGTGCATCTTCCCGCGCTTTTTTCCATATTCGGCGGCAGTGAGAAGCGCTTGATTGTCCGCCTCGCTCCCGCCTGAGGTGAAAATGATCTCCGACGGCATGGCGCCGATTAACGCGGCGATTCTGCCGCGCGCATCCTCCAGCGCCTCTTTGGCGACCTGCCCCGCCGTGTGGAGACTCGACGGATTGCCGTAAATCTCGTCAAAATACGGAAGCATCGCGGTCTTGGCCGCATCCGACAGCCTGGTTGTCGCCGCATTGTCTGCGTATATCATAATAAAACGTCACTTCCTTTCTTTCCAAAAACACGAATTCCCATGTGTTTGATAGGATTATATCACGAAAATCCCATCTTGTCAATAGGATTTATTCTTTTTTCATCAAATCGGCAAGCGTCACGCTGTCTATATATTGGTTCACAGCCGCATACAAGCCCTTCCAAAAGCTGCAAGTATGGCAGGTCTCCTTTCTATCGCACTGAAAATCGCCCTCTACGCAGAAAACCGGCGCAAGACTGCCCTCTGCCGCGCGCAGGATATCCCCTATCGTGTATTCCTCCGGCTTTTTGGTAAGCCGGTATCCTCCCGAGCTTCCGCGCGAGGATATCACATAACCGCATTTTGAAAGAAGAGACACGATCTGTTCGAGATATTTCACGGAGATTTCCTGACGCTCCGCGATTTCTTTTAAGGAAATATAGCTTCCGTTTTCGTTTTCCGCAAGATCCAGCATTACGCGTGTCGCATAGCGTCCCTTTGTCGATATTTTCATGCTTACCTCCGATTCTTGTTACATCGTTCCCATAAACAGGCTTTCTCCCTTTTATATAACCATTATACCATAGGATAAGTAGGAAATCAATCTTTTATGTAAAAAATTTTTCACAAAACCATTGACAAAACCTTATAACCGGGATTATAATAAGAAAAATGAAACCTGCGAGAAAGAAGAGTAACATCTCATTTCTCTTTCAAGAGAGCCGCATACGGTGGAATCGCGGCAGGAGAAACGATGCGAATGGGCTTTCGAGGGCGGACCGAACGCAAGCAAAGCAAGTAGGCTCCGACGGGGTGCGCTCCCGTTATCACCGGCGCCGCATATGATGTGTATGCGAGAAGAGCGAACCATGTTCAATTTGGGTGGTACCGCGGATTTTATTTTGAAATTCGTCCCAAGCGTTGCTTTTGGCAATGCTTGGGATTTTTATTTTCCGCCGCGCGCGGATATCCTAAATAAAAACAGAAAGAAGGCATTATCTCATGAAAAAGCTCATCTCCCTGCTGCTGGCGGCAGCGCTGGTCCTCACTTTCGTTTTTGCGTTTTCGGCCTGCGCCGGAACGGACAAGAAGCCGGTCATCGGCATCATCCAGTTCGGCTCTCACGGCTCCCTCAACAACTGCTATGACGGCATCATGGAAGGGCTGAAAGCAAACGGCATCGATCCGGAGCAGTACACCATCGAGCATGTCGACAGCAATTTCGACGCCAGCGTTTCGCAGTCTCAGGCCAAAACCTTTGTCAACAAAAAAGCGGCGGTCATCATCGCCATCGCGACGCCCTCCGCAGTTGCGGCGGCCACGGCTGCCGACGGCGATATCCCCGTGGTTTACTGCGCCATCACCGACAGCACGGTCATGGCGAATTATGAAAATCTCACCGGATCGTCGGATATTCCGAATTTTGAAAAGCAGCTCGAGGTGGTAACGGCCTTTATGGGCAAGAGCGATCTGAAAATCGGCGTCCTTTATTCCACAGAGGAATCCAGCTCTCCTTTCCAGGTGGAACAGCTCAAAAAAGCGGCGGAAGCCTACGACGGCATGCAGATTTTCGACAGCGTCGTTTCGGATATCACGACCATCGACACCAAAACCAACGAGCTGATCGGCCGCGGCGTCGATTGCTTCGTCAATCTTCTCGACAACACGATCGTCGGCAAGCTTGAAACCAATATCCTGCCTATTACAAATGAAAAGAAAATCCCCGTGTTCGGCTCCGAAATCGAACAGGTGAAAGTCGGCTGCGCCGCAAGCGCCTCCATCGATTATATCGACGTCGGCAAGGCGGCCGGCAAGGCGGCGGCGGAAATCATCGGCGGCAAGAACGCCTCCGAAATTCCGGTAGCCGTCATCACCGATCCTACGAATTATTATAACAGCGCGGTCTGCGATATGCTCGGACTCACGGTTCCCTCCACGGTCGAGGCAACCGACGTCGCAAAGTAAAAATTTCCCGTATCAACAACAATTGTAAGCTGAAAGGACCTTTAACATGCTCTTTTTCGGAACCACCATCGACGGACTTCAGATGGGACTCTGCTTCGCCGTGATCGCACTCGGCGTCTATATTTCCTATTCCATATTGGATTTTCCCGATCTCTCCGTCGACGGGACATTTCCGCTCGGCGGCGTAGTCTGCACCATCCTCATGCTGAAGCTCGGGCTCCCTCCGATCCTTGCGACCTTTCTGACGTTTTTTGTCGGACTGCTCGCAGGCACGGTCACCGGACTGCTCCACGTCAAATTTAAGATCTCCAAGCTCCTTTCAGGTATCATCGTCATGACGGCATTGCTCTCCGTCAATTTGGCCTTGACAAAGCTGCTCACCCGCAACGGATATACCACGACGATTTTCGCTTACCGAAGCGAAAATCTGACCGGCATCTTCGACGGAAAGCTTACGGAGCTTTTCGGAAAAGGCGCGAAGGATTACGTCATACTGGCGATCCTGCTTTTCATCGTCATCGTATTGAAGCTTGCCGTCGATTGGTTCTTAAAAACCAAGCTTGGCTATCTTCTCCGCGCAACGGGCGACAACGAGATGCTGGTCATCTCGCTCGGACGGGATTCGGGCACCTATAAAATCATGGGGCTTGCGCTCGCGAACGGCTTCGTATCCGTTTCCGGCGCGCTGTATTCTCAGCTTTTCATGCAGTACGACAATACCTCCGGCACCGGAAAGGTCGTGCTGGCGCTGGCCTCCGTCATCATCGGGCTTGCGGTATTTTCCGGTTCCAAGCATATCAAGGACACGACCGCGGTCATCTTCGGCGCCGTCATCTATTCGCTGTGTCTCAATTATCTCGTGCTTGTCGACACCGACGGCATCTACCTTAAGCTGCTGAATGCCGTGCTGTTCGCCTTGATTTTGATTTTCAACGACAAAATTTCCGGATTCGTCGCAAGACGGAGACGTCGGGAAGGAAAGACGAGGAAGCCCCATGCTTGAGCTGCGCGATATCACAAAAATTTACAATCCCGGCGAAATCACGGAGCTGGCGCTCTTCCGCGATTTCTATCTCACCGTCGGAGACGGAGAGTTCCTTTCGATCGTCGGCTCAAACGGAAGCGGAAAAACCTCCATGCTCAACATCATCTGCGGCTCCATCCCGATCGAAAAGGGACAAATCCTGATCAGCGGAAAGGACGTCACCAAAATCCCGGAGTATAAGCGATACGCGAATATCGGCAGGGTTTATCAAAATCCGGCGACCGGCACCTGTCCGAAGCTCACCATCGCGGAAAACATGGCGCTCGCCGACAACAAAGGCAAGCGTTATGGATTTTCAAGAGGCGTCAACAAGTCAAGACTTGAATTTTACAGAGAACAGCTAGCGGCGCTCGGACTCGGATTGGAAAACAAAATCGACGTGCTTGCCGGTTCCCTATCCGGCGGTCAGCGTCAGGCGGTCGCGCTCCTGATGTCCACCATGACGCCCATCGACTTTCTGATTCTCGACGAGCATACGGCGGCGCTCGATCCGAAAACAGCGGAAATCATCATGGCGCTCACCGATAAAATCGTCCGGGAAAAGAAAATCACCGCCATCATGGTGACGCACAATCTCCGTTACGCCGTCGAATACGGCAGCCGTATCCTCATGATGCACAAGGGCGAGATCGTGCTCGACCGTACCGGAGAGGAAAAAGCGAACACCTCCGTATCCGACCTGCTCGGTCTTTTCAACGAGATCAGCATCGAGTGCGGAAACTGAAAAATACGTTATTGCGGAAAATCCGCCGAAAAGAAAGATTTCGGCGGATTTTTTCCTTTTAAGGTTGACTTGCGGATATCGTTATGGTAGGATGTAACGGGATTTCGATTCCAGAAATAAAATAAATTTCAGTCACAGGAAAGGAACGATCATGAATAAAATTTACATGGCTCGGTGGATCAAACCGGATTTTGAAGCGGGAGAAGCGGCCTGTGAATTTGTCCGCAGCTTTCATGCGGCAAAACCGGTCAAGCGCGCTGTTCTTACGGTATCCGCCCTCGGCGTATATGCCGCGAGGGTGAACGGTGAAAAAATCAGCTACGTGCTCGCGCCCGGCTGGACGTCGTACCGCCATCGCGTACAGTATCAGGAATACGATGTGACGCACCTCATGGGGGAAAACAACAGCATTTCCATCACGGCGGCGCCCGGCTGGCGGATGCGCTACGCCGCGCTGAAAGGCGAGGGCTGTGCCGACTGGGGCACAGACGAGCTTTCCTCCACCGAATATGCGGTGATCGCCGCGCTCGAAGTGGTCTATACCGACGGCACGGGCGATACCCTGCTTACCGACGGAGATTGGTCGGTGCGCGAGACCCAGTGGCGCGCCTGCAATATCTATAACGGCGACGTATACGATGCCTCCTATGATACCGCGGAAAAAACGCATTCCGTCAAGGTGCTTTCGCATACAAGAAGCATCCTCGTTCCCCAAGAGGGCGAAATCATCTGCGAGCATGAGCGGCTGAAACCGACAGAAGTCATTCATACGCCAAAGGGCGAGACCGTTCTCGACTTCGGCCAAAACATGACCGGATATGTCGAGCTTTCGCTTTCCGTTCCCGCCGGAAAAAAGATCGTTATCGATCATGCCGAGGTCCTCGACCGCGAGGGCAATTTCTACACGGAAAATCTGCGCTCCGCAGAAGAGCGGATCGTGTTCATCGGCGACGGACACCGCCATCTTTGGAAGCCGGAATTCACCTTCTATGGCTTCCGGTATATCCGGCTCACAGAATGGCACGGCGACGTCGATCCCGACGATTTTACGGCGATCGTCGTACATTCCGATATTGAACGCACCGGTGATTTTGAATGCTCCGATGCCCGCATCAATCAGCTTTATCATAACATCATTTGGGGACAGAAAAGCAATTTTCTCGACGTACCGACAGACTGCCCGCAGCGCGACGAGCGCCTCGGATGGACCGGCGACGCGCAGGTATTCGCGCGCTGTGCCGCATACAATTTCAATGTCGATCGATTCTTCCACAAATGGCTTTCCGACATGACGCTCGATCAACGCCACACCGGCGCGATTCCCCATGTCATTCCCAATCTCGGCTTGGCGTCTTCCTCCGCCGGCTGGGCGGATGCCTGCGTCATTATCCCGTGGCAGATGTATCTTCTCTACGGCGACCGCGAGCTTTTGCGCCGGCAGTATGTCACGATCAAGCGCTGGATCGATTATCAGTATGAAATGGGAGACGATTACATCCGCAGCGGCAAGCATTACGGCGACTGGCTGGCCCACGATGCGGATGTCTCTCAGTGCAACGGCGCCACAAGCAAATGGTATCTCGGCTATGCGTACCGCGCTTATACCACAAAGCTCTTTGTCAGAATTTCAAAGATCCTCGGTGCCGAGGACAGCGAGCTTGCCGACTATGAAGCAAAAATCGAAGAAACCAAGAAACGCATTTATAACGACTACTATGAAAACGGCATGCTGAACATCAAGCCTTTGACACAAACGGGACTTGTCATTGCGCTTACTTTCGGGCTTTGCCCACAAGGCACCGAAAAAGCACATGCGGAAAAGCTTGTTCAGATGATTCACGACAACGACGACAAGCTGACGACAGGCTTCCTCGGAACGCCCTATCTGCTTCACGTGCTGACAGATTACGGCTATCCGGAGCTTGCCTATACGCTTCTCTTTCAGGATAAAATGCCGTCGTGGCTCTTCTCCGTCGATCATGGCGCGACGACGATGTGGGAGCATTGGGACGGTGTGCGTGACGACGGAACCATGTGGAGTGAATCCATGAACTCTTTCAACCACTACGCATACGGCGCGGTGGGAGATTGGCTGTACGGCGCCGCCGCCGGAATCGACACCGACGAGGAGCATCCGGGCTTTGAGCACGTCATATTCCGTCCGGTCGTCACAGACAGACTCTCTTATCTGAAAGCGTCCGTGAAAACCAAATACGGGACAGTCTCGTCCGAATGGAGACAGATAAACGGGAAAACCGAATATACTTTCACCGTCCCCGCCGGCATTTCCGCCACCGTGTATTTAAACGGCGAAGCCTATGAGCTCGCCGGAGGAGCTCACACGCTGACGGTATGACAGCAAAAAACAGCAGCATGAATGCTGCTGTTTTTTTGCTATTCTTCTCTTTGCGCACCGGATAAATTCATTCGATTTCCTTTTCAATAACGCCGCGCATCATATCGAAGGTCCCGGCATCGTTCGGGAGCTCTCCGTTCTCGAGCATAGCGGTCATGCCGTAAAGAATGGCTTTGACGGTATAAAGCTTTTGCGCCGTCTCCTGCTCGCCGATTCCCTGAACGGCACAGAATTTTTGAAAAAGCTCTCCGATATCCGCAGAATTTTTCGCTCTCTCCCCCGCCTGCTTTTCATCCAGCGTTTTTTCGGAAACGGCCAAGACGGAGCGATAATTCGGATTCGCCACCCAAAAGCGGATATAGGCGACACAGACCTCGATCAGCTGTTTTCGGGGATCCCCTTCAAACAAAGATAAGATTTGGTCGCGCAGAAGCTCCCATTGACGGTTGATATACCGTATGATTTCGAGAATAAATTCCTCTTTGTTTTTAAAATGCTTATACGGCGCGGCGCAGGAGGTATTGCAGGACGCGGCCACGCGGCGAAGCGAAAAATCGGCGATGCCGTGCAGTCCGATCTCGTTTGTGCCGGCGATAAGCAGTCTGTCGCGCAACGTGTCCGTACTCATGGAATCCTTCGTCTCTGTCATTGTTCATCCCTCACTTATATGCTCCTTATTATCGCATAATTTTTGTAGGATTTCAATAAATTTTTCAAAAATCCTCAAAAACCTCGCAATTATGCGATTTTTTATTGACTTTTCCGTCTTTTTGCTGTATAATTTTCACCATAAGTTAACAATGTTAACCGATGTTAAATCTTATAGGAGAAGCTGCGATGATATCGGAAAAAATGAAAGCCCTCGGCATGAAAAAATCCGTCATTCGGGAAATATTTGAATATGCGAAAGCAAGAAAAGCGGAAATCGGCGCGGACAAGGTGTTCGATTACAGCATCGGCAATCCGAGCGTTCCCGCGCCCGACATCGTAAAGGAAACGCTGCTCGGCCTGCTTTCGGAAACGGATCCCGTCGCGCTGCACGGATACACCTCCGCGCAGGGAGATCTCGGCGTGCGCACTGCGATCGCGGAGTATATCCGCAAAACCTATGACGCGCCGGCAGATGCTTCTCTTATCTATCTTACGGCGGGCGCCGCCGCGGCGCTCACCATATCGCTCCATGCGCTCCTTGCGGACGGCGCGGACGAGGAGGTCATCGTTTTCGCCCCGTTTTTTCCGGAGTACAGAGTCTTTGTGGAAAAGGCGGGCGGCACGCTCGTTCCGGTCCTTTGCTCGGAGGGCGACTTTCAAATCGATTTCGACAGATTTGAGAAATCCCTCACCCCGAAAACCAAGGCCGTCATCATCAATTCTCCGAACAATCCCACCGGCGTCGTGCTGTCGGAGGCGACGATCGTGCGGCTGTGCGATATCCTGCGCGCCGCCGAAAAAAAATACGGACACGAAATCTTTCTCCTCTCCGACGAGCCGTACCGCGAGCTGACCTACGGCGGGATCGAGGTGCCGTATCCGACCAAGTATTACGACAATACCATCGTCTGTTACTCCTTCAGCAAATCGCTCTCTCTGCCGGGCGAGCGGATCGGATATATTTTGGTGTCCCCAAAAGCGGAAAACGCCGGTCAAATATACGCCGCCGTACTGGGCGCGGGACGCGCGCTCGGCTTCGTATGCGCGCCGAGCCTCTTCCAATATATGATCCCCGCCTGTCTCGGCAAAACGTCGGACATCTCCGTATACGAACGCAACCGCACGCTGCTCTACGGTGCGCTTACCTCCTACGGCTATACCTGCGCGGCGCCGGACGGTGCCTTTTATCTGTTCGTAAAGGCGCTGGAGCCAGACGCTTACCGATTCTGCGAGACCGCAAAAAAATATGAGCTTCTGCTTGTGCCGAGCGACGATTTCGGATATCCCGGCTATGTCAGGATCGCTTACTGCGTCACAACGGAGCAGATCGAAAGCTCGCTTCCCGCGTTCCGGGCGCTCGCCGACGAATATCATCAAAAAAAGAGGTAACTATGGATAAACTGATCAAAGCGAGAGAAGAAATCTCATCGATAGACCGAGAAATGGCGGCGCTTTTCGTCCGCAGAATGAATGCGGTGCGTGACGTGTCGGAATATAAATCGGAGCACGGACTGCCGATTTACGACGCCGCCCGGGAGGAATCGCTTCTCGCCGCGAACGCCGCGCTTGTCGAGAATGATGAGCTGCGCGGCTATTATGTGGAATTTCTGCGCGATACCATGAAAATATCGAGACGCTTTCAGGAAAAGCTCACGGAAGGCATGAGAGTGGCTTTCTGCGGCGTGGAGGGGGCGTTCGCCTCGATTGCCGCAGCGAAAATCTTCCGTCAAGCGGCGCGCGTCCCATATCCGGATTTCAAGAGCGCCTATGCCGCCGTGGTGGAGGGCGAATGCGACTGCGCCGTCCTGCCGATCGAAAACAGCACGGCCGGCGAGGTCGGACAGGTGATGGACATGATGTTTTCCGGCTCCCTTTACGTCAGCGGCATATACGATCTTTTCGTATCCCATCATTTGATGGCGGTTCCGGGAACGAAGCTCTCCGACATCACGGAGGTCATCAGTCATCCGCAGGCTCTCTCACAATGCGCGCATTACATCCGGAAGCACGGTTTCCGTCAAACGCAGTTTGAAAATACGGCGCTTGCCGCCAAATTCGTGGCGGAGAAAAAAGCGCCCCATCTCGCCGCCATCGCAAGCGAGGAGACCGCCGCGCTCTACGGTCTTGAGATTCTGGAAAGCAACATCAACGAAACCAATATCAACACCACCCGTTTCGCGGTGCTGACACGCGCCGCCGCAACCGACGGAAACGCATCCGGTAAGCACTCCATTCTGATGTTCACCGTGCGCAACGAAGCGGGATCCCTTGCGCAGGCCATCAACATTATCGGCAAATACGGCTTCAACATGCGGTGCCTGAGAAGCCGTCCGATGAAGGAGCTGCTTTGGCAATACTATTTTTATGTAGAGGCCGAAGGAGACTTCGGCAGTGAGAATGGCAAGGAAATGATGTCGGAGCTCACCGGCTGCTGCGATAAGCTGCGGATGCTCGGAAGCTTCCGATACCCGGCGGAGCTGCACTGAATCGTAAAATCAAAACGGAGGAACTTATGACGCTTTCCATGAATTTAGGCGAAAATAGCTATGATATCGTCGTCAAGCGCGGCGCTCTGCGCGAGGCCGCCGGTTACTTAAAGCTCGACCGCCGTGTTCTCATCGTGACGGACGACGGCGTCCCCGCCGCCTATTCCGACACAATAGCCGAAGCATGCAAATATCCCACAAAAGTATCCGTCCCCGCCGGCGAGGGGAGCAAGAGCTTCCCAACGTTCGAGCGGCTGTGCCGCGTCATGCTGGAAAAGGGATTTACCCGCACCGACGCCGTCGTCGCCGTCGGCGGAGGCGTGGTCGGAGACCTCGCCGGCTTTGCGGCGGCTTCTTATATGCGCGGCATCGATTTTTACAACATCCCGACGACGTTTCTCTCGCAGGTGGATTCCTCGATCGGCGGCAAGACCGCGATCAATTTGGAGGGGGTCAAAAACATCATCGGTGCTTTTTATCAGCCGAAAAAGGTTCTGATCGATCCGGATGTCCTTCGGACGCTGCCGCGGCGCCAGCTTTCGAGCGGACTCGCCGAATCCGTCAAGATGGCGGCGACCTTCGACAAGGAATTATTTGAGACGATCGAGCGCGGCGATATCGAAGAAAATCTCGACACCGTCATTGAAAAGTCCCTCGCTATCAAGAAATACGTCGTCGAGCACGACGAAAAGGAAGCGGGGCTGCGCCGCGTCCTCAACTTCGGTCATACCATCGGCCACGGAATCGAAAGCTGTGAGGGACTTCACGGTCTCTACCACGGCGAATGCGTCGCGCTCGGCATGCTTCCGATGTGCAGCGATACCGTCCGCGAGAGACTCATCGGCATCTACGAAAAAATCGGACTCCCGACCGCGCTCGACTTCGAGCCGGAGCGCGTGTTCGAGGCAGTCACCCATGACAAGAAGCTCGACGGCAGTCTCATCCATCTCGTATTCGTTCCGGAAATCGGAACGTATGAGATGAAAAAGATGTCGCTTTCCGACTTCCACACCATGATAAAGGGGGCGTTCTCCTCATGAAAAATACCTTTGGCGAAAGCGTTTCCGTCACCCTTTTCGGGGAAAGCCACGGAAGCGCGGTCGGCGCCGTCCTCGACGGACTGGCGCCCGGCATCCCGGTCGACGAAGCCTTTATCGCGCACCAAATGGCCCTTAGAAGCTCGCTCTCTTCCCTGTCTACCGCAAGACGCGAAAGCGATACCGTCGCCATTTTGAGCGGCGTGCTCGGCGGAAAAACGACCGGCACGCCGATCGCATTTGTCATCCAAAATTCGGATACCCACAGCGCCGATTATGAAACGATGAAATCCGTGGCAAGGCCGGGACATGCCGACTACACGGCATACTGCAAATATCACGGCTTTTCCGATCCGCGCGGCGGCGGACATTTTTCCGGACGCATCACGGCGGGACTGGTCGCGGCGGGAGCCGTCGCCATCACCGCGCTCGCCGGACGCGGCATCCGTATCGGCACGCATATCAAAAGATGCGCCCGCATATCCGACAGAGAATTTCAGAACATCGACAGAGATATCGAAACGCTCGCGAATCTGCCGTTTGCTGTCCTCGACGAAAGCCGTGCGGAAAGCATGAAGGAAGCTATCGCCTCCGCAAAACAGGACGGGGACAGCGTCGGCGGCGTCTTGGAAACCGCCGTGACAGGACTTCCCGCCGGCGTTGGCGAGCCGTGGTTCGATACGCTGGAGGGCGTGCTCTCTCATGCGCTGTTCTCCATTCCCGCCGTAAAGGGAATCGAGTTCGGCGACGGCTTTTCGCTCGCCGAGCTGCGCGGCAGCGAGGCAAACGACAGTTTCCGCTCGGAAAACGGCGTTATCAAAACGGAGACCAATCGGTGCGGAGGCATCCTCGGCGGCATTTCAGACGGTATGCCGCTTCTCTTCCGCTTGGCCGTCAAGCCCACGCCCTCGATTTATAAAACGCAGAATACCGTCGATTTCATCAAAAAAGAAAACACGGAGCTTCTGATCCACGGCAGACATGATCCTGCGGTCATACACCGCGCGCGCGTCGTCGTCGACAGCGTGACGGCGCTCGTACTGTGCGACCTGCTCGCTCTTCGCTTCGGCACGGATTATCTGCGGGCAGACGACAAAGGAGCGGACATATGAAATACGGACTCATCGGAGAACGCCTTCCTCACAGCTTTTCCAAGGAAATCCATGCAAAAATCGCATCCTATGAATATGAGCTGCATGAAATTCAAAAGGATCAGCTTGCCGGTTTCATGCAAACGCACGATTTTTTGGGCATTAACGTGACGATTCCCTATAAAGAGGCGGTTATTCCCTTTCTTTCTGAAATCGACGATACCGCAAAGCGGATCGGCGCGGTCAATACCGTGGTCAACCGAAACGGAAAGCTTTTCGGATACAATACGGATGCTTACGGAATGCGGGCGCTGATCTTTAAAACAGGACTTGATTTTAAGGGCGCAAAGGTTCTGATTCTCGGGACGGGCGGCACCTCTCACACAGCACACGCCGTGGCGGAATCGCTCGGAGCAAAGACCGTCGTCACCGTCGGCAGAACGGCCAAAAACGGCGCCCTCACCTATGAAGAGGCATACCGGTCGCATGCGGACGCGGATTTTATCATCAATACGACGCCGTGCGGCATGTACCCTTATCCCGACGGGAAAGACGGCATGGCAGGAATTCCTGTCGATCTCTCCCAATTTATAAGTCTGCGCGGGGTGATCGACGCCGTCTTTAATCCTCTGCGGACAAACCTTGTCTTGGAAGCGGCAGAGCGCGGGATTCCCGCAGGCGGCGGGCTTTATATGCTCGTCGCACAGGCAGTCGCCGCGGCGGAGATCTTCACGGGAACGGCATATGATGCCGAAATCCTCGATAAAGTATATCACGAAATCCGTGCAGAAAAGGAAAATATCGTGCTAACCGGCATGCCCGGAAGCGGAAAAACGACCGTCGGACAATATCTCGCAAACGCGCTCGAACGGCGCTTTTACGACACGGATGCAGAAATCGTGAAAAAGACCGGGAAGGAAATTCCCTCGCTCTTCGCGGAAATCGGAAGCGACGGCTTCCGCGCGCTCGAAGCGGAAGTCATTGCAGAGCTCTCCGGTCACGTCACCGGAGCGGTGATCGCCACCGGCGGCGGCGCCGTTCTGCGCGACGACAACGTCCGCGCGCTGAAACGAACCGGAAGACTCTACTTTCTGAACCGCTCGCTCGACAAAATCGAGCCGACCGCCGACCGTCCGCTCGCACTTGACCGCGCGGCGCTCGAAGCGCGCTTCCGTGAGCGATACGAGCGATACCTTGCGATCTGTGATATTGAAATCATGACCGACGAAAACATATATCACACCGCCGATTCCATCAAGGAGGATTTTTATCATGAAGATTCTTGTCATAAACGGCCCTAATCTCAATCTGCTCGGCATCCGGGAGCCCGCCGTATACGGACATGAAACCTATGACGGCCTGATTCGGAAAATATCGGAGCACGCTAAAATCCAAAAAATCGACGTATCGTTTGTCCAATCGAATCACGAGGGCGACCTTGTGGACGCGATCCAGTCCGCATATGAAAAATTCGACGGCATCGTCATCAATCCCGGCGCATATACGCACACCAGCATCGCCTTGCTCGACGCGGTAAAGGCAGTAGGCGTCCCGACCGTGGAAGTCCACATCTCCGATGTAAACGCCCGCGAGGAGTTTCGCAGAACAAGCTATATCCGCGCCGCGTGTGTTCTGACGATATCGGGACACGGCACCGACGGATATCTTGAAGCGCTGGATTATTTGACCGAAACGGAGGCGCCGCCCGTATGAAAATCCGTATAGAGCCGTCCCGTCTGCACGGCATGATTGAAGCGCCGCCGTCCAAAAGCATGGCGCACCGCTTGCTGATCTGCGGCGGACTTGCAGAGGGGACAAGCGTCATTCACGGGATCTCGGATTCCGACGACGTCAAAGCGACCCTCGACTGCCTTTCCGCCATCGGCGCCGCTTATCAAAAAAACGGAAGCACGGCAGAAATCACCGGAACGGATATCCGAACAGTTCTCCCCGAAGCCTGTCTTGACTGCCACGAAAGCGGCAGCACCCTGCGCTTCTTTATCCCGCTCTGTCTCATGAGCGGTCAAAAAATCACCCTTACCGGCACCGAAAAGCTGCTGTCCCGGCCGCTGGACGTATACGAGACCATCTGCAAGGAGCAAGGACTGCATTATCTTCACGGTCCCGATTCCGTAGAGGTCTGCGGCAGACTTTCCTCCGGAGAGTATAAAATCCCGGGCAACATCAGCAGTCAATTTATCAGCGGACTTCTTTTCGCGCTTCCCCTATGTGACGGCGACAGCATGATTTCCATTATCCCGCCGATCGAGAGCCGCTCTTATCTCGAGCTGACCATGGAAGCGCTCGCCGCATTCGGCGTCAATGTATGCTGGACAGACGACAAAACGATTCTAATCCGCGGAAATCAGCACTACAAGCCGGCAAACGTCACAGTGGAAGGCGATTATTCCAATGCCGCGTTCTTTGCGGCCTTGAAGCTCTTCGGGGCGGATATCGAAATCACCGGACTTTCAGAGCAAAGCCGTCAGGGCGACAAGGCCTATCTCAAATTTTATGAAATGCTGGAAAAAGGAACGCCGACGATCCATATCGGCGACTGTCCCGACCTTGGACCCGTGCTGATGGCGGTCGCTGCGGCGAAAAACGGCGCCGTGTTCCGCGAGACGCGGCGGCTCAAAATCAAGGAAAGCGACAGGGGCGCTGCCATGGCGGAGGAGCTTGCCAAATTCGACGTGTCCGTGACCGTGCATGAGGATTCCATCGTGGTTTATCCCGTGAATTTTCACGCGCCGAAAGAAATCCTGCACGGACATAACGATCATAGGATTGTGATGGCGCTCTCCACCCTGCTCACCATCACCGGCGGCGAAATCGACGGGGCTGAGGCCGTTCGGAAAAGCCTGCCGGAATATTTTGAACTCTTAAAATCCCTCGGCGCGGAGGTGACCGAATATGAAGCTTGACACCAGTAAAAAAATTCTGATCGTCGGCATGGGGTTGCTCGGCGGAAGCTATGCAAAAGCGCTCACCAAAAAAGGCTTCCATGTTTCGGCAATTACCCGAAGCCAAAAATCGATCGATTACGCGCTCTCCGAGGGCATGATCGAATGCGGCGCGGCAAAAATCGATTCCGAGCTGATCGGTAACGCCGATATCGTCGTCTTCGCCCTATATCCGCATGTTTTCATCGATTGGATCCGCGAAAATCAGCAGTATTTTAAATCCGGCGCGGTCATCACCGACGTCACCGGCGTCAAGGGCTGTATTGTCGAAACGATACAGAATATGCTTCGCCCCGATGTGGAATTTATCGCGGCACATCCCATGGCGGGACGCGAGGTATCCGGCGTTGAAAACAGCGACGACGCGATCTTCCGCGGCGCCAATTATGTCGTGACGCCCTCCGAAAAAAACACGCCGGAAGCGGTCGCTCTGTGCGAGGAGCTCGGCCGCACGCTCGGCTTTGCCAAGATCGCGACGCTTTCTCCCGCGGAGCACGACGAGATCATCGCCTTTGTCTCCCAGCTTACTCACTGTATCGCGATTTCCCTCATGACCTGCCAAAAGACAGAACATCTCGAGGATTATACGGGCGATTCCTTCCGGGATCTGACGAGAATTGCAAGGCTCAACGATGAAATGTGGAGCGAGCTGTTCCTGCTCAACAAAAACGCGCTGCTCCATCAGATGAGTCTGTTTGAGAAAGAGCTTGACCGGCTTCGCTCGATGCTGGAAAGCGACGATACGGAGGGACTCCGTGAAATGATGAAATATTCTACGAGCAGGCGCGCCCTGTTCGATAAGAAATCATAAAAAAGATAAGGATGGTATATGTTTTATGAATATGGATTTTATACGCAAGCTGCCGATTCCGAAGGAAATCAAGGAGCAATACCCGATCACAGAGGAGCTTGCCCGGCTGAAAGCGGAAAGAGACATCGAAATCAAAAAGATTTTCAGCGGAGAATCCGACAAATTTCTGCTTGTCATCGGTCCCTGCTCCGCGGATTCCGAGGACAGCGTTCTCGACTACATTTCGAGACTGCGCGGCGTGCAGGAAAAGGTCAAGGACAAAATCATGATCGTCCCGCGTATCTACACCGGAAAGCCCCGCACGACCGGCGACGGCTATAAGGGCATGCTCCATCAGCCGAATCCGAATGAAAAGCCGGATCTTATCAAGGGGATCATCGCGATCCGCGAGCTTCATATGCGCGCGCTGCGGGAGACCGGCTTCTCCTGTGCCGATGAAATGCTCTATCCCGAAAATCACCGTTATCTCAACGACCTGCTCTCCTATGTCGCGGTCGGCGCGCGTTCCGTTGAGGATCAGCAGCACAGGCTCACCGCGAGCGGACTTGACATTCCGGTCGGCATGAAAAACCCGACAAGCGGCGATATTTCCGTCATGATGAACTCGATCACGGCGGCGCAGCATTCCCATGCGTTCATTTACAGAGGCTGGGAGGTCCAAAGCCAAGGCAATCCGTATGCACACGCAATCCTGCGCGGCTATGTGGACGAGCGCGGCAACTCGTTTCCGAACTATCATTATGAGGATCTTCTGCGTTTGGCCGAGACCTATGCGGAAAAAAATCTCCAAAACAAAGCGGTGGTCATCGATACCAACCATTCCAATTCCGGCAAAAAATACATCGAGCAAATCCGGATCGCAAAGGAAATCCTCCACAGCTGCCGCCACAATGCGGAAATCAAAAAAATCGTCAAGGGGCTCATGATCGAAAGCTATATCGAGGACGGCTGTCAAAAGATCGGAGACGGCGTCTACGGGAAGTCCATCACAGACCCCTGTCTCGGATGGGAAAAGTCCGAGCGGCTCATTTACGATCTGGCCGACCAGCTTTGATCGCAAAAAAACACGCGGATAATTTATCCGCGTGTTTTTTCAGTTATTTTCTTTTTCAAATTCTTTGGCAAGCTTCGTCGAAAGCACGGCAAGCGAGCATGCCATATTTTCGTTTTTGAGAATCACGGAATCCGGAACATCGAGGTGTACGGGCGCAAAGTTCCAAACCGCAAGGATACCGACATCCAGCAGCGCGTCGCACGCTTCCCTCGCGCGAGCCGCCGGCACCGTGATAATGCCGATATGGACCTTCTTTTCACGGCAGAAATCGCCGAGCTTTTCCATCCCGTATATCGGCTTTCCGCTTTCCGTAAGCCCCGATTTTTTCGGATCGACGTCAAATGCGGCAAGAATGTTGAGTCCGTAGCGAGAAAAGCCCTCGTATCCGAGAAGCGCGCAGCCAAGCCGGCCGGCGCCAATGATAACGGCGTTGTTTGCATTGTCATAGCCGAGATATTTCTCAATTTCCGATTTCAGCTCTTCGACATTATATCCGATCTTCGGCTTTCCCGAAGAGCAGACCGAGGCCAAGTCCTTTCTCACCTGAACCTCGCCGAAGCCGAGCGCCGAAGCAAGCGAAGTTGCCGAAATGAACTCCGTATCGCCAGTCATCAGCTTCAAATAATCCAAATAGATCGGAAGCCGCTGAATCGTCGCTATGGATATTTCATTTTGAGCCATGATTGCCCTCCTTTTTATTGACGGCCGTCACGCGGTATTTTAAAAAGCCTCTCAAAATACCCGATGATAAAATCATAGACGCTTTTTACCTCCCGCGTATCTTCTTTGTTTTCATGATAGGTGATCACAATGTCCCTTTTACATTCCGGGCTGGAAAGCCCAAGCAGATTGACATCGGGCGAATCCATCTCGCCCCATGTGTATTCCGGCCAAAAGCCGATGCCGGCGCCGGCGGCAATCAGATTCTTCACCGCATTCTGATTGTCGCTTTCAAACACGATTTTCGGCGAAAATCCCGCCTCACGGCAGAATTTATCGCATATCGTGCGAAAATGCTTCACACCGGCAAGGCTGATGAACTCCTCCTCCGACACCTCGGAAAGATCGATCCTGCGATGACCTGCATACTTCCCGACAGCCGGAACCGCGAGATAGATTCGTTCCGTAAAGATACGGGAGGTGCCGCTCTCCCCTTTATGGCATAATTCCGTGCCGACGTCGATATCATACGGCATTTTTTCGGAATCATTCTGAACAATTTTGAAATTGACGTTTCGATGCTGCTTTCGATATTGGATGATACACTCCGTCATGACCGTCGAGGCTGCGTTCAAATTGATGTGAACCGTTTCTCTCTCAAGCGCGGCAAGCGTTTCCAGCTCATGCGGAAGGCTGTCAAGCTGACGGAGAAGCGGTGCCAGCTGCTCCTTCAAATAGCGTCCGTATTCCGTCAGAATGATATTTCTGCCCTTTGCCGCAAAAAGCGGATACCCCAATTCATTTTCAAGACGGCGAATGGATTGCGTGAGCGCAGGCTGCGCGATATGGAGCTGCTCCGCCGTTTTTGTCACATGCAGATTTTCCGCCACCGCGTAAAAATATTTTAATTGTGTCAACTCCATCTTTATTCCCCAAATTGATAACTTTTACATTATTATATCCATATTTATTATATATTAGACATTATCATTTGTCAATGCTATAATAAAAACAAAGATTAGAATTTCGTTTGGAGGAAAAAATTATGCTGCCTCAAATATTGGAAACCATTATGCTGATCTGCTTCGGTCTTTCGTGGCCGATCAATGCGATCAAAAGCTATAAAGCCGGAACGGCCAAGGGCATGAGCCTGCCGTTTATCTGCTTGATTTTGTTTGGATACGTCGCGGGGATCACGGCGAAAATCATTTTGATCGAAGAAACCAAAATTTTTGTACTGATCGTTTATATCTTGAATCTGCTGACGGTAGGCTTTAACCTCTTCGTATACTTCCGCAATCGTCATTTGGATAAAGTGCGTGAAAATAAAGCCGCCGGTATCAAGCCTGTCAAAAAAACACATAAATCGGGAATGATAAGCTGCTGAATTCGATCCGGCAGCTTCTTGTTCCCGAAAACCACCGGCAAAGCCGGTGGTTTTCTTTTTTATCCGCTCCGCTGTCGAACGTGGATTATTTTGCCACAGCGGCTTTCAGCGTTTCGAGCTGAGCTCTCAGCTCCGCGGGAAGTCTGTCGCCGAACTTCTTGAAATGCTCTTCGATTTCCTCCGCTTCCTTTGCCCAAACGTCACGATCAACATCGAGAATGCCTTTCAGCTTTTCGATATCGAAGTCTTCGAGACCGGTAAGGTCGATATCCTCCGGCTTCGGAACATAGCCGATCGGCGTTTCCACCGCGTCCGCCTTGCCCTCGCAGCGGTCGAGAATCCAGTTGACAACTCTCATGTTATCGCCGAAGCCCGGCCAAATGAAGTTGCCCTCGTCGTCGGTACGGAACCAGTTGACGTTGAAGATCTTCGGCGCCTTATCGCCGAGTTTCTTGCCCATTTCGAGCCAATGAGCAAAGTAATCTCCCATATTATAGCCACAGAACGGAAGCATCGCCATCGGATCGCGGCGAACGACGCCGACAGCGCCGGCAGCGGCAGCCGTCGTCTCGGAAGCCATTGCAGAGCCTACAAATACGCCGTTCTCCCAGTTCTTGGATTGATAAACCAGCGGCGCGCATTTTGCACGGCGTCCACCGAAGATGATGGCGGAAATCGGCACGCCCGCGCCCTTGTCAAATTCCTCGGAAATGCAGGGGCAGTTGACGGCGGGAGCTGTAAAGCGGGAGTTCGGATGCGCCGCATAGGTGGTTTTATCCGCCTTGTTGTATTTAGACGGATCCCACGGATTGCCCTTCCAGTCGATGGCATGAACAGGCGGATTCTTGTCAAGTCCCTCCCACCAAACCGTATTGTCGTCCGTATTCAGCGCAACATTGGTGAAGATGGTATTCTTTCTTGTGGAAGCAAGCGCATTATAGTTGGAATGCTCGTTCGTGCCGGGCGCTACGCCGAAGAAGCCGTTCTCCGGATTGATGGCATACAGTCTGCCGTCCTCACCGATGCGCATCCAAGCGATATCGTCGCCGACCGTCCAAACCTTATAGCCCTTCTTGCGCAGATATTCCGGCGGAATCATCATCGCAAGATTGGTCTTTCCGCAGGCGGACGGGAACGCCGCCGCCACATATTTGACCTCGCCCTTCGGATTCTCAACGCCGAGAATCAGCATATGCTCCGCCATCCAGCCCTCTTTCCAGCCCTGATAGGAAGCGATGCGCAGCGCAAAGCATTTTTTGCCGAGCAGCACGTTGCCGCCGTAAGCGGAGTTCACGGAAATGATCGTGTTGTCCTCCGGGAACTGGCAGATGTATCTCTTCTCGGGATCGACGTCGCATTTCGCATGCAGGCCTCTCACCCAATCGTTGGAATCGCCGAGCACATCAAGGACCTTGCTGCCGACGCGCGTCATGATCGCCATATTGAGAACGACATAAATAGAATCCGTCACCTCAATGCCGATTTTAGCAAGAGGAGAGCCGATCGGTCCCATCGAAAACGGAATGATATACATGGTTCTTCCCTTGTAGGAGCCGCGCGCGATGTCATAAAGCCTTGCATACATCTCCTTCGGATCACACCAGTTGTTGGTAGGTCCGGCGTTTTCCTTTTCCCTTGTACAAATAAAGGTTCTGTCCTCGACACGTGCGACGTCGTTCGGCTTTGTTCTGTGCAGATAGCAGCCCGGGAGCTTTTCCTCATTCAGCTTGATCATCTCCCCCGTCGCCACCGCCTCCGCGCGCAGCGCGTCGAGCTGTTCTTCGCTGCCGTCGATGACCATGACATGATCCGGCGTGAGAAGCGCCTTCATCTCATCGATCCATGTGAGGACCGTTTTGTTCTGTGTAAAATTTTTCATCATTTTACCCATCCTTTCAATCAAATATATATATGGAGATTGTGCTTAACGATTTTCATGCGCGAGCTTCGGATTCCCGTGCGTATAGGTCGGAAGCAGCTTCGGAGAAACCATATCGCTCTCGATACCGGCGTCCTTGACCTCTGCTTCAAATTTCCCGACATGAGAAAGCGTGAGCGCTCCGACGGCAACGGCTTTGGATTTTGCCGCAGCGGCGCGGCCTGCGTCTCTGCCGAATACGATCACATCGAGGAGCGAATTTCCCATCAGCCGGTTGCGTCCGTGGATGCCGCCGACAACCTCGCCCGCCGCGAAGAGATTCTCCACGCCGGTCATGCAGTCGGTATCGATATCCAGTCCGCCGTTCTGATAATGAAGCGTCGGATATACGAGAATCGGCTCCTTGCGGATATCGATCCCGTATTTGCCGAACATGCGCAGCATCGCCGGGATTCTCTTTTCGATGGTCCCCTCGCCGTTTTTCAGCTCGATCATCGGGGTATCGAGCCACACGCCGACGCCGTCGGAGGTCTCGATACCCTTGCCGTTTGCCGTGCATTCGCGAATAATGGACGCTGCCGCGACGTCGCGCGTCTCCAATGGGTGCATGAACACCTCTCCGTCCGCGTTGACAAGCTTCGCGCCGATGGAACGAACCTTTTCCGTCACAAGCGCGCCGAAGATCTGCTCCGGATAAGCCGCGCCCGTCGGATGATATTGCAGCGTATCGGCATAAAGCAGCTTCGCGCCGGCACGGTAGCCGAGCACAAGACCGTCCGCCGTCGCACCATAGTGATTGGAAGTCGGGAAGCCCTGATAATGCAGTCTGCCGGCGCCGCCCGTCGCAAGAATGACGGTTTTTGCTTTGGCAACAAGAAGCTCCTTCGTTTCCATGTTCATGAGCACCGCGCCGGCGCAGTTGCCGTTCTCGTCGAGGATCAGCTCGACCGCCGCCGTAAAGTCCACAACCGGAATGCCGCGGTTCAGCACCTCGTCGCGCAGCGTGCGCATGATCTCCGCCCCGGAATAGTCCTTCGCGGCGTGCATTCTCTTGCGGGAAGTTCCGCCGCCGTGCGTCGTAATCATCGTGCCGTCCGGCGCCTTGTCGAACTCCACGCCGAGCGCATTGAGCCATTGGATGGCTTCCGGCGCCTCGCTCACCAACTTATAGAGAAGCTCCGGCTTTGCGGCGAAATGTCCGCCGCCGAAGGCGTCGAGATAATGGATCGCCGGCGAATCGTTCGGCTTATCCGCCGCCTGGATGCCGCCTTCCGCCATCATCGTGTTGGCATCGCCGATGCGGAGCTTTGTGACGATCATCACATCCGCTCCCGCTTCGTTCGCTTCGATCGCCGCGGAAGAACCCGCGCCGCCGCCGCCGATGATAAGGACATCCGTCTCATAATCGGGATGGGAGAGATCGATTTTCGCGGGATCGATGCGGCTGTTCGCTTCAAGAAGCGCGCAAAGCTCCGTCGGAACCTTCTCGCCCTTGTTCATACCGACCGAAAGCGTTCTGAATTCCTCTTTCTTATAATCCGGATGGAACTTCGCAAGGAGAGCGTCCTTTTCGTCCGCCGTCATTCTGCGCGGCTCGAGCGCCGCATTTGCCGCACGCTTTTCCGCGACCTTTTTCATGGATTCCAGCATTTTTTCGTTATACATTCCGCATCCCTCCTCACTTCTCTATCTCTCGGTTGTTATAAAGCTCTTTGAGCTCGGCTATCGGCTTTTGCATCAAGCCCTCGAGAAGCTCCTTGAAATCGCCGTTCTGAATCTCACGGACGCGGTCTTCAAGATGCTCCGACCTCGGAGCCAAATACTTGCCGTTGAGACGTCTTGCCAGAAGCGCAACCTGCGGATGCGAAATGCCGGCGGGACAGCGGGACGAGCATACGCCGCACATCACGCAGTCAAAGGATTCCTCGGCGCATTTTTCATATTCGCCGCGCTGGGCATAGGCGATATACTGCATCACATTCAGTCCCTGCGTGCAGGCCTTCGTGCAGGCATTGCAGCCGATACAGCTGTAAATCTCGGGATAAAGCTGCATCATGATTTGTTCGGTAGGCTTTATTTTCTCCATGTCATAGACCTGCTTGACAAGCGGGAAAAACGGCAGCGTCGCAATATACATGTCGTTTTCCACCTTTGTCTGGCAGGCAAGACATACCTTTAATTCGTTATCCCCTTTGATGCGGTAGATAGTCGCGCAGGCGCCGCAGAAGCCGTTGCGGCAGCCGCAGCCGCGGACGAGCTGATATCCCGCGTATTCCATCGCGCCCATGATGGTCAGATTCGACGGGACCTCATATTTTTTGCCGTAAAGAAAGATATTTACCATGTTCTCCATTTCAGAAATCCTCCCATCCCTTAATATTCGTCCGGAAGCTCGGAAAGCTCATCCATGCGGAATACCGGACCGTCCTTGCAGACGTATTTTGCGCCGATGTTGCATCTTCCGCATTTGCCGACGCCGCATTTCATGCGCAGCTCCATCGTCGTATAGATCTGCTTTTCGTCAAAGCCGAGCTCCTTGAGCCCCGCAAGCGTGAATTTGATCATAATCGGAGGTCCGCACATGATGACGGTCTTATTCGTTTCAAAGGCCAGCTCTTTCACATAATTCGGCACGAATCCGACGTGGCCGTCCCAGCCCTCCTGCTCGCGGTCGATGGTCAGATGGACCGTGACATCCTTTTCCGCGGGGCTCATCCACTCCGAAATGATCTCGTTGTAAAAGGCGAGGTCGTCCTTGGAGCGCGAGCCGTAAACGATGTCGATTTTTCCGTAGCGCTCGCGGTAGTGGCGGCAGTAATTGATGACTGAGCGCACCGGCGCAAGGCCGACGCCGCCCGCGATGATGAGCAGATCGCGCCCCACGAAGGCGTCGTCCACAGGGAAGCCGTTCCCATAGGGTCCGCGCACCGTGATCTCCTGTCCCGGTTCCAGCATATGGAGCCAGCTTGTCAGGCAGCCGCATTTCTTGATTTCAAACTCCATATACTCCGTATTCGTCGGAGAGGAGGTGATCGAAAACATGCCCTCGCCGATGCCCGGAAGCGAGATCATCGCGCATTGTCCGGGCTTATGCACGAACGGTTTTTTCCCATCCGTACCGACCACGCGGAAATTTTTGATGTCGGGAGTGTCGATTCTGACCTCTGTCACAACGCCGACTCTCGGAATAAGCGTTTCGCCGTTCATGTTTCATCCTCCCCCAATGTTTTCATCACCTTCACGATGTTCATCGAAATCGGGCATTTCTCCACGCATCTGCCGCAGCCGACGCAGCCGAAAATCCCTTCGTTGTTTTCAGGGAAATATACCAGCTTGTGCATGAAGCGCTGACGGAAGCGTTCCTTTTGTGTGAGCCTCGGATTGCCGCTCGCCATCTTGGTAAAATCGGAGTACATGCAGCTGTCCCAGCAGCGGAAGCGGCTCACGCCGTGTCCGGTATCGAAATCCCGGATGTCGTAGCACTGGCAGGTCGGACAGACAAAGGTGCACGTTCCGCAGCCAAGACACGCCTCGGAAAGCTCTTTCCATTTTTCCGAATCAAAATACTTCTCCGTTTTGCCGCCGCCGAACGCATCGGGCGTAAGACCGGCAAGCGGGAGTTTTTTCATAATCCCGCGGATTTTTTCTTTTTCCGCGTCGGCATCGGTCTCCGAGCACTCCGCGGCAAGGTCTCCGAGTGAGGCAATCAGCGCATCTCCCTTTTCCGTATTCGGCTTCAAATAAAGCATATCCTCCGTCATCCATGCGGAAACGTCGCCGCAGGGTTCCGCGGGATCGATCCCGAAGGTGCTGCAAAAGCAGGATTCCGTCGGACGCGAGCAGGCCAGCGTCACGATCGTCCCGTGCTCGCGCCGGTTTTGATAGTATGTATCCACCGGCTCCGAAAGGAACACGCGGTCGAGGATCTCAAAGCTTTTCGCGTCGCAGGCGCGCACGCCGAAGATGACGAAATCCTCACATTCCTCGCGCGGATCGATGATATCGATTTTTTTGCCGTTTACCTTGAAATCGACGAGATTTTCCGTCTGCGGGAAGAAAAAATCCTTTGCACTGCGCGAGGTTTTGAGCTTGCCCGTCATTTTCATGCCGCTGTGCCACTTCTTGAACTGCGCGATACCGGGCGCGGTGTCCGTCGGAAGATACAGCGTTTCGTTTTCCGCGATCAAGGCGAAAAGCGAATCCAGTTTTTCAAGAGAAATTCCGACCATTTTATCTTCCTCCCTTCCGTACGACATCCGGCTCCGCGTCATCCGTCGTGAAATTTACAAGCGGCGCGCGCTGACCGATTTCCGTTCCCGCCTGATATTCGCCGTAAAGGTTGTCGATATCGCGGATAAATTTGCGGTTGAGCAAATGGAGCGGTATATGCTGGGGGCAAACCCTCGAGCACTCGCCGCAGTCCGTGCAGCGTCCCGCGACATGGAATGCGCGAATGATGTGGAACATGTTTTCCTCAAAGGAATCCGCCGCGGCCTTTTGCGAAATGCCGGTATCCGGATTGTCGAACACGCAGCTCTCGCAGGTGCAGGCAGGACATGCGTTGCGGCAGGCATTGCAGCGGATACAGCGGGAAAGCTCGCCGCGCCAGAAGTCGAACCTCTCGTCCGGCGTCATCGCTTCCAGTTTTTCGACCTCGTCGAAGCGGCCGGTCTGCATGACCTCGCCCTCCTCGCCGAGCAGCTCGTCATAGATCGCATGGTATTTGCTCTTGCAGGCAAGGCAGCGCTCCGCCATGACGTCCATTTTCACATATTTTTTGTCTCCGTAGAGCGTTTTCACGGTCACGTCGGCGCCCTCCGAAGAAACCGACAGAATGCCGTCCGTACCGTCCGCACGGATCTTTTCGATATCGATCTTCCCGAAGCACGGGATTCCGATGAGATACAGTGAACCGCGGTTTACGCGGTGCTCGGTGATCATCTGTGTCATGCTGTACGTGTCGCACGGCTTCAAGAATACCAGCGTCTTGGTATCGTTCTTTTGATTCTTAAACGTAAACTTGGAAAGATTCGGACCGCAGAAATCGTCATAGCGGAAATCACGGTCAAGCTCCTCCGCCGACTCAAAGACCGCGGGGGTGATGTCATAATCAAATTCGTTTTTCTTCCATCCGATGACTCTTGTGACCTCTCCGGACAAGAGGAGCTCTTTTGCTCTTTTTTTCATTGCTTCTTGCATCTGAGATCCTCCAATCGTTTGTTTTCACCGAGCTCCGTCACCGTTTTCACAAAATCCTGCATCACGGATGCGAACTTCGCGCCCTCGGCGGCGGATACCCATTCGACGCGGGTGCGTTCCTTCTCGATGCCGAGATAATCGAGCATCGAGAAAAGCAGCGTCATACGGCGTCTCGCATAATAATTTCCCGTCGTATAATGGCAGTCGCCGGGATGACAGCCGCAAAGAATCACGCCGTCCGCGCCTCTTTGGAACGCGCGCAGGATAAAGATCGGATTGACGCGGCAGGAGCACGGCACGCGGATGATTTTCACATCGGCGGGATAGTTCAGTCGATTCGTTCCCGCAAGATCGGCGCCCGCATAGGAGCACCAGTTGCAGCAGAACGCGACGATTTTGGGTTTAAATTCACTTATCGGCATATCGCATCCACCTCCGCCATGATCTGTTTATTGGAGAATCCGGAAAGATCCATCGCTCCCGACGGACAAGCTACCGTGCAGGCGCCGCAGCCCTGACATACCGCGGCATTGACCGACGCCACGCGGCGGATCTTCGTCGTTCTGTCGGGCATCCGGAATTCCTTATCGACATAGGTAATCGCCCCGTATGGGCATACCCTTTCACAGGAAGAACAGCCGTTGCAGAGCGTCTCATTGGAATGCGCGATGCAGGGATTCGATTTCAGTTTATCCTTGACAAGCAGTCCGATGACCTTCGCGGCAGCGGCGCTCGCCTGAGCGACCGTCTCCGGAATATCCTTCGGTCCTTGGCAGACGCCGGAGAGGAAGATCCCCGCCGTCGGGCTTTCCACCGGACGCAGCTTTGGATGCGCCTCCGTGAAGAAATCGTTGGTATCCATCGAAGCCGTCAGCATCGTCGCAAGCGATCTCGCCGTCTTGTCCGGCTCGATCGCCGCAGCCAGCACCACCATATCCGCTTCGATTTTCAGCTGCTCGCCCGCCAAAAGATCGGACGCGCGCACAAGCAGCTTTCCGTTCGCTTCGGGCATGACCTTGCCGACCATTCCCTTTATGTAATGCACGCCGTATTCCTCAACCGCGCGGCGGTAGAACTCGTCAAAGTTCTTGCCCGGCGTGCGCACGTCGATATAGAAAACGTAAACCTCCGTATCGGGATATTTGTCGCGGATGAGCATCGCGTGCTTGGCCGTATACATGCAGCAGATTTTGGAGCAGTACGGCTTTCCGCAGCCGGAGGTGTCGCGGGAGCCGACGCACTGAACGAATACGATGGTATGCGGGTGCGTTTTGTCCGACGGACGCAGAAGCGTGCCGCCGTTCGGCCCCGCCGCGTTCATCAGACGCTCAAGCTCAAGCGAGGTTACGACGTCCGGGCTTTGCGAATACGCATATTCGTCAAAGTTATCCAGCTTAATCGGGTTGAAGCCGGTCGCAACGACGATCGCGCCGTATTTTTCCTCGATGTGTTCGTCCTGCTGCTTATAATCGATAGCGCCCGCGGTGCAGACCTTGGAGCAGACGCCGCATTTTCCGTTTTTCAGCATATTGCAGTAATCCGCGTCAATGGTCGCCACCTTCGGCACCGCCTGCGCAAACGGAATATAAATCGCGGAACGGCTGTCGAGTCCGAGATTGAAAAGATTCGGCGTCTTTTTCATCGGACATTTTTCCGTGCAGAGCCCGCAGCCGGTACATTTCGTTTCGTCGACATAGCGGGCTTTTTTCTTGATCGTGACCGTGAAATTGCCGACAAATCCCGTCACCTTCTCGACTTCGCTGTAAGAATAGATGTGGATTTTCTCGTTCTGCGCGCAGTCCACCATTTTGGGCGTCAGAATACAAGCCGCACAGTCGAGCGTCGGGAACGTCTTGTCGATCTGCGCCATTTTGCCGCCTATGGTAGGCTCTTTTTCGACGATATCGACCTCAAAGCCCGCGTCCGCGATATCCAGCGCCGTCTGAATGCCGGCGATACCGCCGCCGATGACGAGCGCCCTCTTTGTAACGGGACTTTCGCTCGCTGTAAGCGGCGTGTTCAGCGCGACCTTAGCAACGGCGGTACGTCCGAGAACGATCGCCTTTTCGGTCGCCGTTTTCATATCCTTGTGAATCCAAGAGCATTGCTCGCGGATGTTCGCGATCTCCACCATGTAGGAGTTGAGCCCCGCGGCGGCCGCGGTCTTGCGGAACGTCGCCTCATGCATGCGCGGCGAACAGGAGCAGATCACGACGCCGGTAAGACCGTGCTCCCTGATGGCGTCCTTGATCATGTTCTGACCCGATTCGGAGCACATATACGGATATTCGGCGGAGAAAACCACGCCCGGCTCATGGGAAAGCGCCTCGGCGACCGCCTTTACATCGACGGTGCCGGCGATATTGGTGCCGCAATGGCACACGAAAACACCGATTTTCTGCATCATTTTCCCCTCCCTTACTTCTTATATTTGCGGAATGCGCTGACAATCAGCTGTCCCGGCGTGTCGTCGTCCATAATGCACGGGATATCCTCCGCCTTGATATGGTTCTCGCCCTGCCGGCGGATCGCGGCAAGCCGCACCGCCTCGACGATCTTCGCCGGCTCCACGCCGCGCGGACATCTTTCGACACAGGCAAAGCATGTGAGACACTTGTAGATGGACGGCGAGTTCATCAGCTTCTCGATTTCGCCCTTCTCGACCATATAGACAAATTCATGCGGATGATATTCCATCTCGTCGTAGGCCGGACATGTCCCGGTACACTTCCCGCACCGCATACATTTCAATACATTCACACCGCTGGAACGGATGATCTGTTCTTTTTCCTTACTTGTAAGCATCGCTCCGCCTCCTTATTTGACGCCCAGCGCTTCGGCGAGAAGCTCCGTGAAATAGATGACCGGCAGCGGACTTTCCGCCTTAATGAGATTATACCGGCAGAGCGGACATGCCGTGATGATGCTGTCCGCACCGAAGTCCGCGGCGCTTTCATAAACCGCCGTGCTGTTCTTTTTCGCCTGTGCGCCGTCCTCGACGGTTATGTATCCGCCGCAGCACTCGTTGCGCATCGGATAAGTTACCGGCGCAGCGCCGATCGCTCGGATAAAATCCTCCATGATCTTCGGATTTTCCGGATTGTCGAATTGCAGGACCTTGCCGGGACGAAGCAGAAGACATCCGTAATAGGCTGCGATTTTTCTGCCCGTCAGCGGGTTCACGACCTTCTTTTTGAGCTCGTCGAAGCCCACGACGTCGCGCAGAAGCTCGAGATAGTGGATAACCTTCGTATCCGCTGCCGCCCGCGCGTCGCATTTCATATAATTTGAAACCTTGAACGCCATATCGTCGTCGGTATCCAGCGCGTATTTCGTCTGCTTGATGACGTTGTGACAGGCCGAGCACAGCGTGACAAGCTCATGCCCCTCCTCCTTCGCACTCATCAGCGCGCGCACGGAGGAAAGCTTCGTGGCGATCTCATCCCTTGCAGTGGTATAAACGCCGCCGCAGCACTGCCATTCCGGAAGCTCTTCGAGAAGAATGCCGAGCGCCTCGGCGCTGCGCCTTGCATAGGCATCCAGCTCTTTCGCTTTCGTTTTCAGCGTGCAGCCGGGATAATAACTGAAAATCATATCTCACTTCCCCTTTCTCAAATCATTTCCTCGGGGTGGAACACCTCATCGAATTTTTCCGCAGTCAAAAAGCCGAGCGCGACACACGCCTCTTTCAGCGAAATGTTGTCATGATAGGCTTTCTTGGCCGTTTTCGCGGCGTTTTCATATCCGATATACGGATTGAGCGCCGTTACCAGCATCAGCGAATTATATAAATTATGGTGCATCTTTTCCTTATTCGCACGGATTCCGACGGCGCAGTTGTCGTTGAATGAGACAATCGCCTCGGAAAGAAGTCTTGCGGATTGAAGAAAATTATAAATGCAGACGGGCATGAATACATTCAGCTCGAAATTTCCCTGCGACGCCGCCATGCCGACCGCCACGTCGTTGCCCATCACCTGAACGGCCACCATCGTCACCGCCTCGCACTGCGTGGGATTGACTTTTCCCGGCATGATCGACGAGCCCGGCTCATTTTCGGGGATAAAGATCTCGCCGAGCCCGTCGCGCGGACCGGAAGCAAGCCATCTGACGTCATTGGCGATCTTCATCATATCCGCGGCAAGCGCCTTTAACGCACCGTGCGCGAACACCAACTCATCCTTAGAGGTCAGCGCGTGGAACTTGTTCGGCGCCGTCACAAACGGCTTGCCGGTCAGCTCGGATACCGCTTCGGCCACCTTTTTGTCAAAACCTTTCGGCGTATTCAAGCCCGTCCCGACCGCCGTTCCGCCGAGCGCCAGCTCATGAAGCTCCGGCAAGGCGATTTCCAGCATTTTCTTATCCTTTTCCAAGGAGGAACGCCAGCCGCTGATTTCTTGGGAAAAGGCGATCGGCGTCGCGTCCTGCAAATGCGTCCTCCCGCTCTTGACGATCCCCTCGTTCTCCGCTTCGAGGCGTTTCAGCGTCGATATCAGCTTGTCGATCGCGGGAAACAGCTTATCCTCTATGATAAGCACCGCCGCGATGTGCATGGCCGTCGGGAACGTGTCGTTCGACGACTGGCTCATGTTGATGTCGTCGTTGGGATGAAGCGGTTTTTCCAGCGTATCCCCCGCCAGCTCTGTCCCGCGCCTTGCGATGACCTCGTTCGCGTTCATATTGGACTGCGTACCGGAGCCCGTCTGCCATACGACAAGCGGAAAATGATCGTTCAGCGCACCGGATATCACCTCGTCGCAGGCGGTGGATATGGCCGCAAGCTTCGCCTGCGTCATGCGCTCCGGCTTCAGCGCATGGTTGGCCATCGCGCACGCTTTTTTCAAAATACCGAACGCATGCGTGATTTCACGCGGCATCGTCTCGATGCCGACGCCTATCTTGAAATTCTCATGGCTTCTCTCAGTCTGAGCCCCCCAGTATTTGTCGGCAGGCACTTTCACCTCGCCCATCGAATCATGTTCCACACGATATTCCATAAATTTTCTCCGTTTCCGCCGTCAAAAGGCAATTTTGAAGATATAATGCTCCGCATAAACGGCGGCAAAATACCGAGCCGCGGTAAAAATACCGCGCGCAGTCATCGCCGCCGCAACATGTTTGTTCATAAAAATCAGAATGCGAGTCCGGAAATCACAGATTTCAGGGCATCACCACTGCGGCGCAGAAGCGCCTCCTCCTCGGGAGAAAGCGGCGTCGGCACCTTGGTAAATACGCCGTCGTTGTTGATCATCGTCGGATAGCTGAGACATACGTCCTCCACCCCGTGCTCGCCGTGCATCATAACGGAAACAGGGAGCACCGCACCGAAGTTTTCCAAAATACAGCGGCACATATGTGCGACCGACATCGAAACCGCATAGAAGGTCGCACCTTTCCTCGCGATGACGCGGCCGCCCGAGGTACGCACATATTTCTCGATCTCCGCACGGTCGATCGGAGGAAGCATGCTGTCCTCTCTTTTGCACTTCTCCTCGTACAGGCGAGCGCCCATACCGCTCAACGATACGATAGACCACGGCACAAACATGGAGTCCCCATGCTCGCCGAGCGCATAGGCGCTGATATATTTCGATTCGATATCATAATATTCCGCAAGACGCGCGCGCAGACGCACCGAATCGAGCATCGTGCCGGAGCCGAACACATGATGCTCCGGGATCCCGGAATATTTCACAAACGTATAGGTCAGGATATCGACCGGATTTGCGACCAACAGATAGATCGCATCGGGGGCATACTTCGTGATCTTCGTCATAATGCCTTTGAGGATATCGACGTTCACCTGCGCCAGCTCAAGACGTGTCTGCCCGGCTTTTCTAGGCACACCGGAGGTGATGACGACGATATCGGAGTTTTCCGCCTCCGCATAGCCGCCGGCATACACCGATTTCGTGCTGCAAAACGGAAGCCCCTGTCTGATATCCAGCGCTTCTCCGAGCACCTTGTTTTCATTGATATCGATCATGACAATCTCATCGGCGATCCCCATAACCGAAAGGGTATACGCGATCGTCGAACCGACGCTGCCAGCGCCGATAACCGTTACTTTCTTGCTCATATGTATCTCCATCCTATCCCAAGTTATGTTTAAATTAAATTTTCTGCATCATGTCACGCCGTTTTTAGAATTTCAGTACGGAAAAACTCCTCCGTATTGTCAGGCGTCAGAGAATAGGTCTTTCCGTTCAATTCAACGCATACCCCTCGTTGGCAGTTTCCTGTGCAAAATGTTCCCTCCAGCTCATATTCGCCGGCAAGTCCGTTCTCCTCGATCAGGCGTCTGAGAATGGCAACGACCTGTCTCGAACCTTTCATGTAGCACGCAGAACCGACGCATACAGTAATTTTAATCATAAGCAAATACCGTTCCTTTCCACTCGAGCCAATCCTACCGCGCACGCCTCAAAAACGACCGTTGCCAGAACGACCGAAAAGACCAAAAAACGACAGTATGCGCTGAGCTGATTTCAATTTCAACGTCATAAAAAGCAAGACCTCCGCCGGCTCTTCCGCACGGATAAAAATTTTACTCACTTTACTGATTGTATTTTATCATAAATATTCTCACATGTAAAATATAAAAAAAGAATGTCGATATGCTTTTATCGATATTCTTTTATCGATAAAAGCGCCGCTTTTGCCTCCGTATAAAATGTAAAATATCGTCAAAATTCACAATACAGAACAAAAAATTCAGATATTTTTAGAAAAAAGCAAAATCACAATCGCATTGATATTCTATTTTTTATATATTGTCATTCCAATATTGCATATATATTTTGACCATAAAAATTCCACATGCCCGACACTTTGCGAAAAGGCATGTGGAAGCGACATCCATAAGTCAGCGAAACGTCAATTCGGCCTCGTTTTTCATTTCGGAAAGGAGATCGATGAATTTACGGTCGGACTCGGAAAACTTATACCCCTTCTGAAAAACGACGACATCCTTGCATCTCTCATTTGGGATATCGCACTTTTTCTGCACCAAGCCATATCTTCGCAGCTCGGACGGCACCGCCGGAGCCGTCAGCATATAGGAATCCTCAAGCGTGCTGAGAAGCTCCAGCGCCGTGCTCCTGTCATAAACAAAGACCGCCTTACTTGCTGCCGGTGACTTTGCTTCCCGGCGAACTTCGCCGAAAGAAAGATACGGAATGGATTCATCTCCGTATAGAATCGGCGTCAATCCGCCAAGCTCCTGATAATGGATTATTTCATCGGGAGGGCAATTCCGTTCCGAAATTGTCACCATACTGTCAAATTCCCAAAAAGGAATAACATCGAGCTCTTTATCCGAAATATAATCAAGAAAATACCGTTCATGAAGAAGCTTATACCGCACAAGTCCAAGCCCAAAGGTACCGGCCGCAACGCTGGTGATCACCTGAACGGAATTGGTTTCGCGGATATTCAGCCGGATCCTGCCGGATAAATCCAAACCGGCTGCGAACCTCGCGGCGGCCGCCGCGACATAGCCGCTTCTGGAAATCGCGATGCTCAACGACTGCGCCGTATTATTTTCATCGGACAGCGCCTCCATTTTCTCAATCTGCGAGAGTACATTTTTAGCATAAACCAAAAATCTTGTGCCTTTTCCGGTTGGAATGACGCCCTTGGAGGTGCGTTCAAAAATCTGAAATCCCAGCGTCTCCTCCAGTTCCATGATCGCCTTGCTGAGGTTCGGCTGTCCCATATACAGATTTTCAGCCGCCTGTGTGATGGAGCCGGTACGTTCCACCTCTACGGCGTACTTCAAGTGCAAAGTATTCAAAGGAGCGCTCCTTTCTTCATACATGTCCGGTTTTTCATAATTTTAACGGAAATATTATATCAAAAAAAGCGACACAAAACAATAGCTAAAAGAAATAATTTTCGAAATTTATTCATCGTTTCCTTATGATTTGCCGATCTTCTTTAAAATATGACGGCATATTGACGACGCAAATACGATTTTTCCCTATAAAAGCCGGCACTTTTCATTTTTTAAAAAATACCGTTTTATCATTTACATACAAAAAAATCCGAAAACCTTTTACAATACTCGGTTTTCGGATGTCAGGGGCAATTTAACTGCCATAAATCGTTGAAAGGTCATGCCGGCGGAATAAATTTTTGAAGATACTGGCGTAAATTAGGGTCACAAACATATACATATGTTCCGAGGATTCCTCGACTCATCAGTACAGCATATGTATTTAATAGAAAATCGGTTAGTTCGTCTGTTGCAACGCCTTGCTTTACCTTATTGTCAAAATAATGGTTTTTATTCACCTTAATTTTATTGTCTTGGATGTCATAAAAAAGTTCCGGACCGATGACCACGGCGGCATAATTTAGATCCAGTCCGGCCAATGAATAAATACTTCCCATTTCATGTGTTGCTTCCGGATTTTGCAGCCATCCTCCAGTTTGACGATTCCACCATATATCATGTCCATCCAGTTGAATGTCCGGTTGTTCCAAACTTTCTTTTGAAGCCCACGGCCAACCATAACCGCTGCATAAACGGCACAATCGAACGGATTCTTCTTTCTCTGCAAGCGATGTCCACATATCGGAAAAATTTGAAAACAGCTTGAAATCATAATTTGTGAATGTTTTTGGTTCGTTTGTGTTTTGAAACAAAATATCATAAATATAGGAAACATATTGGTCTCCAGCATGGATTCGCATCTGTTCTTTCAGCTCAATTGGGCGTATACCGCGTTCACGGGCATTCAGACGTTCTTCAAATTTGTTTTGAGGGATATCAGAAGGGGAAACAATTTGTTTTGAATCGTAAAATAATACCAAACGATCAGCATTTATCAGCAGCCAATCCAATTCATCGTGTTGACTATCTAACTGAAGACGCTGATTTCCCGTCTTAAAATGCTTTATATATTGACCAATATTTTTAGCTTGCCGTAACCGCTGCGCTTCGTCACAAATAATAATATCATAACGCTGCTTAGTAACATCAATGGGAGCTATCACATCCTTTTTTTGCAGACCACGCGTATGGACGAACACTTGTTGCATGACCTTTCGCATAGCGGGATTCGCATATACCAACCCAATTTTTAAATCTTTATATTGTGAGTGCGTCTTTAGATAATAAAATAAAGCGGCTGCAACGACCGTCTTCCCTGTTCCAGCATCTCCCTTTAACAAAATGGGTCTCGCCAAAAGACCTCGATCGTTATGGGGAAAGGTTTCTCCTGAATCAATGGCATGAATGATACTAGTTAAAGCCTCATGCTGCGTCTGTGTTATATTCATAGAATCTGGACAATATTTATACATACCCGTATTAAGAACAGAATGAAAATGCTTTTCCTTAACAAGCCCACGCTTTTCCAGCTGTATCCAAAGTTCATCAAAAGATAACTCAAACTGATTTTTTCGCTTATAGTGTGTCCATTCGCCGTTCTCTCGGTTTACAACCTCAAATTTTCCGTCCGCACGCATAAGACGGATGAGAAGATCTTCATAATGCTTTGCAGGCGTTTCCTCAAAATCCTCGCTGGTAATGATATAAACACGTTGAAATTGGAACTGATTACAGAAATCAGACGGTCTGCAATGTTCTTTGCTCCGCTGGATCACATCTTTTGTTTCGCCAATATAGACTTGATACCCATTTTCCAAAATATATAAACAATGATAATCCCAAGGCAAACACCAACTATCAAAATTTTCGTAAGCAAAAGATCGAACTTCAACTTGAATCATCGAATCATACCTCCAAAGAAAATAATTGAACGACATGTCGTTTTTGATTTATAAAAAAAATCCGACCTGTCAAAACACGTCGGATTTGGTGGGAGCGGGTGGATTCGGACCACCGAAGCAACTTGCAACAGATTTACAGTCTGCCCCCTTTGGCCACTCGGGAACGCTCCCCAATATAACGCCGCAGAAGCGGCGTGTTTGGAGCTGGTGAACGGAGTCGAACCATCAACCTGCTGATTACAAATCAGCTGCTCTGCCATTGAGCCACACCAGCGTCTTTCCGTCGTGAGGACTCATTCCTGCGACGGACAAAAGTATACCATAAACCGCGATTTTTGTCAATACCCAAATCCGATTTTTTGTACTTTTCTTTTGAAAAGCTCAGTTTGCCTTTGCATAAATCACAATATCCTGCGTGATTTTTCCATCCTGATAAGAATACGGCCGCAGACATTCCTCGTCATAATAGAAAGAATAATTCGCGCTTCCCGTGTCAAAGCCGACGAAAATCCCCGCCGGGACCGTAAAATGCCTTCCCTCTTTTTCCTCTCCGACATAGAAAATATCGACGGAAACAGAAGCTTCAAGCCCGGAAACCGAAGAGAACAAAGAATCATCCTTTTCCTGCGACCGTTCAAATGTACGTACCGCGAGTGGATAGGTATCCGTGCCATTTGACACGGAATAATCGACGGAGCGGATAAAGCCCTCCGGATCGATCGTATATTTGGAAATGACCGTGCCATCCTCATCGATGCCATAAGAAGAGAGCGCAGCCAACCGCTGCGGCGTCAAGGCGGAACGGTATTCCACGACGGTATTGCCCTCCTCCGTTTTGGAATACTGCTGATTCAGCGTGTCCGTATCAAGCGGAAAAGAGCCGGTGAGATAATCGTCGATATATTCAAGATAGGTGCTCCCAAGGAGAATGACCGCGCAAAGTCCGTCTCCGTCGTCAGCATAAACGGCTCCCTCATAAGCATAGAGACGATAGTCTCCGATGCTCTCACATATGTTGTAGCCTGCATAGATATCCGCCGCTCTCTCATAATACACCTCATAAGAAAAGTTAGGACTCCCGTCTTGATTCACATAAGTAACCGTCTCACGGTAAGCGTTCACATCCGTATTCTGAATGAAAATGTTTTTGATCTCATTCGCCGTGCGGACCTTATAAATCGACACCGAAGCGCCCCTTCCGCACGAGGCAAACAAGGTCAAGGCAAGCAGCGCCGCCGCAAGCAATGAGACTGTCCGTTTCATAAGCATTCCCTTCCGCCGTTTTTGATATCGGCATTCAAATTTCCTCCGACCGGATTCCCATATCGGCAAAAAGATTCCATGGCATCGTTTTCTCCGGCCATTCCGCAAAGACAAGCTTTTTCTTTGTCACAGGATGGCGGAATGTCAGCCGGTAGGACCAAAGCGCAAGTCCGCAGCGATCGTGCGCGCCGTATTTCCCGTCTCCCGCGACCGGCATCCCGCGTGACGAAAGCTGCGCACGGATCTGATGGGTCCGCCCCGTATGCAGCCGGATCAGCAGCAGAGAAAACCGCTCCTCCGCTGTCACCGTGTCGATAAGACGATAGGAAAGCGAGGCCTCTTTGGCCTTTTCATGCGGTACGCTCACCGCCTCCGTCCTGTTTTTCACCGGATCGTGCAGCAGAAAATCACGATAATCCCCCGTCTGATTTTCCGGCACGCCGTGGACGACCGCCAAATATTCCTTGACCGCGTCTCCCTCGCTCATGCCGGCGCACAGCTTTGCCGCCGCACGTCTGCCGCAGGCAAATACCATGACGCCGCCGACCGCCCGATCAAGCCGATGCACGGGAAAAACGGGACGGCCAAGCTGTTCCGACAAAAGCGCCGGCATCGCGGCATCTCCCGTATGATCGGATTGAGACGGAACGCCCTGCGGCTTTACCGCAACCGCGATTTCCGTATCGGAATATAAAATTTTGATTGAACCTGTCATTTTACATCAATCAACAGTTTCCCGTCGGCGGCATCAATCGAAATCTCCGTAATATGCCTTTCGTAACCGGAAATGATCTTCTCCGCCGCCACATCCTCGATTTCACGGCTGATAAAGCGCCGCATGTTTCTCGCGCCGTATTTGACCGAATACGACCGGTCGGCAATATATCTCGGCACGGCGTCCGTATAACGCAGAACGATCCCCTTTTCCCACAAGGCTCTTGACAGATCGCCAAGCATGATCTTCGCAATCTCGGCAAAATCGCCCTTGTCCAGCGAGCGGAACGTGATGATCTCATCCACACGGTTGAGGAACTCCGGCCGCAGGAACTCGGAAAGCGCCTTTTCGGTGCGGTTTTCCGCAAGCTTTCCGGAATCGCTTCCGAAGCCGGGAACATTCGCGCCGCCGGACGAGCCGGCATTCGTCGTCATGACGATGATGCAGTTGTCGAATTTCACCTCTTTGCCGTGAGAATCGGTGATTCTCCCGTCGTCAAGGATTTGCAGCAGAATATTCATCACGTCCGGATGCGCCTTTTCGATTTCATCGAAAAGGACGACGGAATACGGATGACGGCGGATCTTCTCCGTCAGCTGGCCCGCGTCGTCATAGCCGACGTAGCCGGGAGGCGAACCGACCATTCTCGAAACGGAATGCTTCTCCATAAATTCCGACATATCAAGTCTTATCAGTGCATCCGGCGTATTGAAAAGATCCTCTGCCAGCACCTTGACAAGCTCCGTTTTTCCGACGCCCGTCGGTCCCGCAAAAATAAACGAAGCGGGCTTTCTCTTATAGGTCACGCCGGCGCGGCTGCGCTTGATGGCGCGGCATACCGCATCGACCGCCGCATCCTGCCCGACGATCCGTTTCTTGAGACGCTCGGAAAGGCCGCCCAGCCTTTCAAATTCATTTGCCGTGATCGAACCCGCCGGAATCCCCGTCCAGATCTCGATCACATGAGCAAGGTCTTCCAATGAAAGCTCAACGGTCGCCATCTGCTCGCGCAGCTTTGCATATTCCTCTTCATTTTTCAGCTGGCTCGCTTTGATCGACGCGATCTTCTCATACCGCTCGGAGATCGCCGCCTCATCATTTTCGGGAGGCGGTGTCGCCTGCTCAAGCTCCGATGCGGCGGCGGACAGCTTTTTCAGCTCCGCTTCCACCGCGGCAACACGGTCGAGAACGGGAGAATTCATCGCCACATAAGCCGCCGCCTCGTCGACAAGATCGATCGCCTTATCCGGCAGGAACCGATCGGTGATATACCGTTCGGAAAGCTCCGCCGCACGGCCGAGGATATCGTCCGAAATATGGATTTTATGATAGGTTTCATAGTATTTTTTGATCCCGGACAGGATTTTTTTCGTCTCCTCGACCGACGGCTCCTCAACCATGACGGGCTGGAAGCGGCGTTCCAGTGCGGAATCCTTTTCGATGTATTTCCGATATTCTGCGAGCGTCGTCGCGCCGATCAGCTGAATCTCCCCGCGGGAAAGCGCTGGCTTCAGAATATTCGCCGCGTTCATGCTGCCCTCTGAATCGCCGACGCCCACGATGCTGTGGACCTCGTCGATCACAAGGATGATATTGCCGAGCGCCTTGACCTCGTCGATGAGCCCTTTCATGCGGCTCTCGAACTGTCCGCGGAACTGTGTGCCGGCCACAAGCGCCGTCAAATCGACGAGATGCACCTCCTTGTCACGGAGCTTATACGGCACGCTGCCCGCCGCGATGCGCTGTGCGAGCGCCTCGGCGATCGCCGTTTTTCCGACGCCCGGCTCGCCGATGAGGCACGGATTGTTTTTCTGACGCCGCGTCAGAATCTGCATGACGCGCGCGGTTTCCCTTTCCCTGCCAATGACGGCGTCAAGCTTTCCCTCGCGCGCCGCCGCAGTCAGATCACGGCAGTAATTGCCGAGGAATTTCCGGTTTTTCTCCTCCTTTTTGGAGGCTTTGTCGTTCTTTTTTTGATTTTTTTCCCGTTCATCGCGGCTTTTCTCCATGCCCGGCATAGGTCCGATCGGGAGATTGCCGAAAATCTTGGAAAAGTCGAGCGCCGGCGTGCGGCTTTCATGCTCATCCTCGGAATCCTCGCCTCCCGTCTCGCCGGAAGCGATCAGCCCCTCGAGATCGTTTTCCATATTTTCAAGATCGTCATCCGAAATCCCCATATTGGAAAGAATGGTATCCACCTGCGGGATTCCAAGCTCCTTGGCGCATTTCAGGCAAAGTCCCTCGTTCTTGGTTTCGTTATTCTCGATCTTCGTAATAAACAGAACCGCCATTCTCTTATGGCATCTTGAACACATCTGCATAATTTATCCCTTTCAAGACTTTAATTGGAAATCAAGTTGATCAGCATGAACAAATAGGTGATCGGGTTGATTTTCGTACACAAATTTACGATAAAGGAATCCGCGATCTCAGATACGAAAACGGTCGGCCATTTGTCGTTCAGGAGCGGAAGCGCAAAATTCACAAAGATATTGGAAACGATCCACGTCCAAAACAGTCCGGTGAAAAGTCCGATTATACAGCCGAGCAAGCCGTTCGCCTGTCTTATCACCGGCGTTTTGCTCACGACCATATCGAGAATCCAAAGCAAAAGCTTTAAGACAAGCACCATCACAATGAATATCACGATAAACCCGACAACGCAGGCGATCAGCTCGGCGATATAATTGTTGAGGATCGCCTTGACCGTCTCGGAGGTCTCGTCTATATTGGAAAACGACGCTTTTCCCGAAATATATCGGACAATCTCGCTCATCTTATCGAGGAAAGTCGCGTTTGCAGGCAGCTCCGGCATTTCCACATCCGTGATCATCTTCTGCAAAAACGGCAGCTTGATGACGGACTTTGCGACCACCCGATACAGCGTATTGGCCACGGCAAAGGAAAGGATATAAGTGACAAAGCCCCGAAGCGCACGGATAAAGCCCTTTTTCCATCCGATCACCGCGCAAACCGCCAAAATGATTATTAAAATAATATCAAAAAGTACGGACAATTTCAACCCCCACTTTCATTTTTTCAAGGCATGATAAGCTCCGGCCTTGAAGCATAGCATACAAGAACGCTCCCATCCGCAAGAACGAACAAATCGAGCGCACCGGAGTCAAGCCTTAGGCTTTGGATATTCTTCGTATCCGTATGATAAACATACAGCATCGAATCGGACAGAAAATAAAGCGTTCCGTCACGGAAATCGATGTCAAGAATTTTGCCGTCGAGCGCCGCCTCGTCTAAAACGGAGCCGCGGCTCGAATAGACGACCGCCCGGTACGGCGACGTCAGAACAGCGACGGAATTTCCGTCGCTGCAAAATTGCAGCGAAGCGGAGGAAATAGCCGTCTGTACCGCTTTTTCCCCGTCGGAGCGGTAAAAATTGAGCGTTCCGTCCGTTACCGCAAAGAAGCCTCCGTCCGAAAAAAATTCCACGCCTATCGGTTTTACGCCGTCAAATTTCTCATAAGCCACCGTTTTGTCCGTTTTTACATTTTTGACGACAAGCTCCGAATAATAGGAGCCGGAAGCGCCGCAAAGCATCATCACGGCAATTTTTCCGCCGTCGGAAGAGATCGATATGTCAAACACCGTCCCGTTTTGAAAATTCCATGTGTATATGAGGCGGAAAGAGGCGTCATATACGTATACGGCAGATGACGTCCCCTGTGCAACCGCTACGGCGAACGCGCCGTTTTTTCCGACCGCCGCAAGAGAAACCGGATATTCATAGGTCTCCGTATGGATTTTGTCGAAAGAATTATAAAGAGACACCGAGGCCGAGCCCGGGGCATAAACCGCCATATACTTTCCGGAGGCATCGACAGCGACGGCATTTCCGCTAAGCTCGCAGCGGAACAAAAGCTCTCCCGACGGATGATACAGCTCGACACCGCCTGCTCCGATCACCGCAAGATTGTCGCGGTACATCGCAAACTTCACGCCGCCCGCCATATAAGAGATATCGGAATACGGCGCTGCGTCCGCGGATGAAAGACAAAGATCAAAATTTTTGACAAGATAGCGAAAACGACTGAGTCCGAGCTCACGGCGTCCGACCAGACAAAAGACCAACAGAAACATGACGGAAATGACGAGAAGAATAAAACCGGCAATACTATATTTATCTGCCAATTTCTTATAATAAATACCGTTTTCTGTCAAATTTTCCGAATCAGCCGCCCGTTTTTCTTCCTTGACCACGCCGCTCACCTGATATTTTCCTCCTCTGTTATCGGATCAACGTCTTAAAAACACCCTATGCAGATAAAGTCCCTCCGGCGGCGCCGTGCGTCCGGCGCTTTCCCTTTTGCCGCCGGCGATGACCGAGGGCAAATCCGCCGCAGAAAGCCGCCCCTCCGAAACCTCAAGCAGTGTTCCGACGATGATCCTTACCATATTATATAAAAAACCGTCCGCCGAGACAAACATCCTTACAAAATCCCCCTCGCGTTCGGCACGGATATCCGTAATCGTTCTCGTCGTCTCCGCGATCTCGCTCCCGCTCGCCATAAACGCGCGGAAATCATGCGTGCCGAGAAAATGAGGGAGCGCCGCCGAAATTTTCTCCATATCGAGCTCCCTCGGATAAAAGAGAGCGCGGTCCGTATAAAACGGATTGCGGTGCTCGCCGTTCCAAATAAGATACAGATACTCTTTTCCGACGACATGGCGCCGAATCGAAAAATCGTCCGGCACGGTTTCGCTGCGAAACACCGAGATGTCCTGCGGAAGATAGGTATTCATCGCGCGCGGCACCGCTTCCTCGGGGATAACCGATGTGCCGTGCTCCTCGAGCACGGCGGCATATTCCAGCGCGTGTACGCCGCTGTCCGTCCGGCTGCAGCCCGTAATCCCGCACGCGGTGCAAAAAAGCCTTGTCGCGGCCTTTTGCAGCTCGGCCTGCACGGTATTGCCGTTCGGCTGCACCTGAAAGCCGCAGTAATTCGTTCCGAGATAGGAAAGATGCAGAAGATGCTTCATCACATACCTCCGGTTTTCCACAAAAATTATATCGTATACACGGGAAAATACAGATTCAGAAGGATGATCCCCGCAATCACGGCGCATACAAGCATGGTAAAGAGAAGATCGCGCGCGTGCAGATGGAGCACGGTCATGCGCGTCCGACCGTCACCGCCGCGGTAACAGCGGCATTCCATCGCAGTCGCCAGCTCTTCGGCGCGCCGGAAGGAAGAAATAAAAAGCGGGATCAGAACCGGCACCAAGGCTTTTGCCCTTGCAATGAGGTTGCCGGATTCAAAATCTGCGCCTCTCGCCTTCTGCGCGCTCATAATCTTATCCGTTTCCTCGATGAGCGTCGGAATAAAGCGCAGCGCAATGGTCATCATCATCGCAAATTCATGCACCGGAACCTTGATGATGCGAAGCGGAGAGAGAAGCCGCTCGATCGCGTCCGTCAGCGCGATCGGAGAGGTCGTATAGGTCAAAAGCACGCTCGTTCCGATCATCAGAAACACGATCCTCAGCGCCATCGCGGCAGCTCGGATCACCCCCTCGCGGTATATCGTGATCTTCCAAACCGTGAAAAGCGGCGTTTCGCCTCCGTTCCAAAAAATATTGATGAGAGCCGTAAAGATCAGAACAATCAGAATCGGCTTTAAGCTTTTCAGAATCGTTTTTACCGGAATTCCGGAGACGATCACGAGAAAGACGGTAAAGAGAAAAACCAGTGCATAAGCGGTAACGCCCTTTGCCAAGAAAATCAAAACAATATATAAAATCGAGAGAATGAGCTTAACCCGCGGATCGAGTCTATGCAATATGGATTTTCCCGGGAAAAACTGTCCCAGTGTAATGTCCTTTAGCACCCCACCTCACCTCCGATCAGACGCTCGATCTGAGCTTTGGCCTGCGGGACAGTATACACATCGGTCCGCACGTCATAACCGCGGCGGCGCAGCTCGATCATGAGCTTTGTGACCTGCGGGACGGAAAGTCCCACGCTCTCAAGCGTTTCCGCCTTGCCGAACACCTCGGCCGGCGTCCCGTAAAGAAACGGCTCCGCCTCTTTCATCACAAGGATTTTATCGCAATAGGCCGCCATGTCCTCCATGCTGTGGCTGATCATGATAACGGTGGAATCTGTCTTTTTCCGATATTCGACGATTCTTGAAATGATCTCATCCCGGCCGCGCGGGTCAAGCCCCGCCGCCGGTTCGTCGAGAATCAAAATCTTCGGTCGCATTGCCATGACGCCGGCAATCGCCACACGTCTCTTCTGTCCGCCGGACAGATCAAACGGGGATTTTTCAAAAAAATCCGGCGAAAGACCGACAAGCTCCGCCGCAGAACGGACGCGCGCATCGATTTCCGATTCGTCAAGCCCCATGTTCTTCGGTCCGAAGGCAATGTCTTTATAAACGGTCTCCTCGAAAAGCTGATATTCCGGATATTGAAACACCAGCCCGACCGTAAACCGAACTTCCTTTATTTTTTTCGGCTCCGCCCAAATATTTCTGCCCTCAATCTCGACCGTCCCCTCCGACGGCTTCAAAAGCCCGTTGAGAAGCTGCGAAACCGTCGATTTTCCGGAACCGGTGTGTCCGATGATTCCCGTTATGATTTTTTCCTCAAATGCTATATCGATATGATTGACAGCGACCTTCCGAAACGGCGTGTTTTCGCTGTAAATATACGATACGCCGCGTAACTCTGCTGCGTTCATGAATGATCCTTTTTACCCGTTCTTTGTAAGATATAAGCCTCCACCGCGTCGGCGCCCTCCGTAAAGGTGAGAACGTCCGTCGGGACATCAAAGCCGTCGTTTTTCACCGCCAGCATCAGCTCCGTCACCTGCGGAACGTCGAGTCCCGCCGACTTGACCGCCTCCACCTCCGAGAAAACCTCGCGCGGAGTGCCGTCGAGCCTGATTTTTCCGTCGTCGATCACGATGACGCGGTCGGCGCGGATCGCCTCCTCCATATAATGCGTGATATGGATAACGGTCGTGCCGAAGTCATGGTTCAGTCTTTCAATCGTAGAAAGCACATCCGCGCGGCCGCGCGGATCGAGCATCGCCGTCGCCTCGTCGAATATAATAACGTCCGGACGGAGCGCGATGATGCCGGCGATCGCCACACGCTGCTTCTGCCCGCCGGAGAGCTGATGCGGCGAGTGTCTGGCGAAAGCGCTCATGCCGACGATCTCCAAGGCGTCGTCCACCCGCTTCCGAATCTCCGCGGGCGGGATGCCGAGATTTTCCGGTCCGAACGCGATATCCTCCTCGACGATGGTCGCGACGAGCTGATTGTCGGGATTCTGAAACACCATCCCGATCCGCTGGCGAAGCGCGTAAAGCTCATCCTCGGACATTTCCTTCTCATCGACCTTTTTCCCAAACAGATACAGGCTTCCGGCGGTCGGCGTCAGAATCAGGTTGATGAGCTTTGCCAGCGTGCTTTTTCCGGAGCCGTTATGCCCGAGCACCGCGACAAAGCTTCCCTTTTCAATTTCAAGATTTAAATTTTCGATAACAGGGATCTTTTCTTCTTCGCTTTCATAGGAAAAGGAAAGATTCTCCGCTCTTATGATCGTTTCTCCCATTGACCTTGCTCCCATCCGCGGATTTCACCGAGTTTTTGTCCATCTTGCCGAAGCGCCGCACGGCAGAATCCCGCCGGTCTGCGTGACCGGAAGCCCGATTTCACCGGCCGTCACCGTGCCGCCCCGCTTTTTTTCCAGCTTCAGCTTCAGAATATATCCCATCGTAGACGGAGACAGCCCCGCCGTATAGGAATTCAAAAGGAAAAAAAGCGGATCGTCGGAAAGCACGCTCACCGCAAGCGCGGCAAACTCTCCGATACATTCCTCCAGCTTCCACACCTCGCCGGACGGCCCGCGCCCATAAGACGGCGGGTCCATAATCACGGCGTCATACCGGATCCCCTTTCTGACCGCATACTGCAAAAACCGGGTGCAGTCGTCGACGAAATATCGGATATTCGCCCCCGCAAGACCCGAAAGCGCCGCGTTTTCCTTGGCTTGGGCGACCATATTCTTCGCCGCGTCCACATGGAAGACCTCCGCGCCCGCCGCAGCCGCGGCAAGCGTCGCGCCGCCGGTATAAGCGAAAAGATTCAAAACCCTGACGGGGCGTCCGGCACTCCGGATCAGCTCCGAAAACCAGTCCCAGTTGACCGCCTGCTCCGGAAAAAGCCCCGTATGCTTAAAGCCCATCGGCCGAATCTTAAAGCGCAGGCTTCCGTAGGAAACCGTCCAGCTTCCGGGAACATCGAGCTTCGTCCAGCGTCCGCCGCCGCCCTCGCGGGTATAGACCGCGTCCGCTTTTTTCCAAAGCGGACTGCTCTTCTCATTCTTCCATATCACCTGCGGGTCGGGACGCCGCAGAACATATCCGTTCCACCTTTCGAGCCGCTCCCCGTCCGAAGCGTCGCAAAGCTCGTAATCCCGCCATTTGTCAGCTATCCACATATCATTTTCCTTTTGACAGTACCGATATTTTCAGAGGCAAGCTATTCCCCGGCAAAAGACGCGCCTCCCGCCGGAACCTCCGCAAACGGGATGCCGAGATGCTCGTAGGCAAGCCTTGTCACACAGCGTCCGCGCTGCGTGCGGCTGAGAAAGCCGATCTGAATGAGATACGGCTCGTAAACGTCCTCGATAGTCACCGCTTCCTCGCCGATGGTCACGGCAAGCGTGTCGATGCCGACGGGGCCTCCGCCGTAAAAGCGGATGATCGATTCGAGCATGCGGCGGTCGACGTTGTCAAGGCCGAGCTTATCGATCTCGAGCATGCCGAGCGCCTTATCCGCCGCTTCGGCTGTGATGCGCCCGTCGCCCTTCACCTGCGCGAAATCCCTGACGCGCTTGAGCAGCCGGTTGGCAATCCTCGGCGTGCCGCGCGAGCGTTTGGCAATCTCCGCGGCGCCGTCGTCGCTGATATCGATATTCAGGATTCCGGCGCTCCGGCGGATAATACGGACAAGCTCCGCCGGCGTATAAAGCTCCAAGCGAAGCAGAACGCCGAAGCGGTCGCGAAGCGGCGTCGTAAGCTGTCCGGCTCTTGTCGTCGCGCCGATCAGCGTGAATTTTTCGAGAGGCAGACGGATGCTTCGCGCCGCCGGTCCCTTGCCGATGATGATATCGAGCGAATAATCCTCCATCGCAGGATACAAAATCTCCTCGATATTGCGGGAAAGGCGGTGGATTTCATCGATGAAAAGCACGTCGTTCTTTGCAAGATTCGTCAGCAGCGCCGCAAGGTCCCCCTGCTTCTCGATGGCAGGGCCGGAGGTAACGCGGATATTGACGCCGAGCTCATTGGCGATGATGGCGGACAGCGTCGTCTTTCCCAGTCCGGGAGGGCCGTACAGGAGGACATGGTCGAGCGCTTCCCCTCTCATCTTCGCGGCCTCGATATAGATTTTCAGACTTTCCTTCGCCTTTTCCTGTCCGACATATTCCTCGAGCGTCTGCGGACGCAGGCCGAAATCGAGCTCGCTGTCCTCGTCGTGCGCCGCCGCATCGACGATTCTGTCGTCCTCCACATAGTCGTCCGTATAGCGGGACTCAAATTTGTTGATCATATCCTGCCGTATCCTTTCCGATGCCATCCGTTATCCTTGTCATTTGTTTCGCCCGTCATAATCGTTCAGAGCCGCGTCCCCATTTTGCGCAGCGCTGCCGTGATCATATCCTCAAGCGGCAGGAGCGGCGCGATGCCCTTTAATGCCGCCTGCGCTTCCTGCCTCGTATAGCCGAGAACCATCAAAGCCGTAATCGCCTCGTCGACATTTCCGATCACCGTTTCCTCCTCATCGGAGGCCGACGGCTCCGCCGCAGCGATCTCGGAGGAAAACTCCTTTGCCACCTTATCTTTGAGCTCCAGCACAACGCGCGCCGCCATTTTGCCGCCGACGCCCTGCGCCTTGGAGATCGCCTTTGCGTCTCCGGTGGATACCGCAAGCGCGAATTTCTCCGGCGTCAGAACGGACAGCACCGCCATCGCCGCCTTGGGACCGATGCCGGAAACCGTGATGAGAAGCTTGAAAGCCGAGAGCTCCTCCAGCGTATAGAAGCCGAGCAGCTCGACCGCTTCCTCCCTGATGTAAAAATAAGTATAAAGGCATACCGTTTCTCCGAGCCTCGATAGGCGGGAAAGCGTGTTTTTGCTGATCGTCAGCTTATATCCGACGCCGCCGCAGTCAATAACGGCCGCAGCCGGTTCCGTCAGAACAAGCTCGCCCTTTATATAATAGAACATCTGTCATCCTCTTTTCACTCAAAGCAGTTTCTGTTTTTTCTGATTGTAATATCCCTGAATCTTGGAGCCGCCGCAGTGCGCATGGCAGATGGCGAGCGCAAGCGCGTCCGCGGTATCGTCGAGCTTCGGCGCATGCTCCAGCTTCAGAATCATTTTCACAAGCGCGATCACCTGTGACTTTTCCGCTCGTCCGTAGCCGACCACGGACTGCTTTACTTGGAGCGGCGTATATTCGCTGATTTTCACGTTCCGCTTCATGGCGGCAAGGAGAATCACGCCCCTTGCCTCGGCGACCGCGATCGCGGTTTTCTGATTGGTATTGAAAAAAAGCTCCTCGATCGCCATTTCATCGGGACGATACATGTCGATCAGCTCGCACATATCGTCGTATACCATCTCCAGCCGGCGTTCCACATCGATGCCAGCCGGCGTCTGAATGGAGCCCATCGCAAGGGTTTTGAATACGGAATTCCGATATTCGATGACGCCGTAGCCCACAATGGCGATTCCCGGGTCGATTCCCAATATGATCATGGTTCCGCCCTCTCTGTTCTGTCATAGATGCCGACGGCGGCCGTCTGCGGATATTCCAGCGCAAGATATGTGAAAAATCCGCCCGCATCGGCATTTTTGAGACCGAAAATCATATCGAAAGCATTCGTGCGGCCGGAAAACATCAGCGGGAGCGCCTCCGCGGATTCCATCGTCGCCCCGAAATATGCGGCGGCATCGGCGATATCCGCGATATCGGTCTGCCGGTCAAGCGTGATTTTGCATTCATAGAGCGGAACTCCCCCGGTCTCAATATACAGTCTGTCCCGATATACGAGCGCGAACGTTGTGGAATTTTCTCCGTCGTCCGAATCGACATCGCAGGACAGCACGATATTCAGGTCATATTTTTCCATCTGTCGATAAAAGCTGTTCAGCCTTCCGTCCGACGTGCTGGCAGTCGGAATGATCGCATAGGTGGTCTCTCCCGTATAGACGGATTCGCAGGCGCTTTGAAAGTTGTCCTCATATACGGCGGAAACGCCGCCCAAACACTTTGCAAATCGTTCAAATGCGCGCGAGGCCTGCCTGTTCCGTAGGAAAGCGACCCGCCTGTCCCGTCCGGAGGGGATCTCGGCAAGCTCGCCTACAATCAGCGGGACCATCGTTTTCAAGTCGTGAATATCGCTTTGCTCGGCAAGGCACTTGGAAAGATAAAAGCGGTCATATCTGCCGAGCTGCCGCAGAAAAAAGGATTTTTCGGCATGATTGACCTCTCCGAACGGAACATCCTGAGAGGAAGGATCGGTCAAACACTCGTGATAGATAAGCACCGCCTCGTCAAATGACAAAACGGCACGAAGAACGTCCGCGCCGCCGGTTTCCCGCCGGAGCCTGCGCGAAAAAAGCTCTGCCTGCTCCCTGATATGAGCAAAACGCTTCTCCGTCACCGCAGCGCTCGCTGCGGCGGTTCGGCGCAGATTTTTTTCGACAGCGGTAAGCGCGCCCTCCGCCGACAGACCGGATAGATGCTCGGATCCGGTTCCCATGCCCGTCTCCCCCTTCCTCGGATTTTCTCGATGCTGAAAGGCCGTTCTATAATGTCCCGAAAGATATTTATAATATTATAAATATATCATAGTTTTGAAGACATTTCAAGGGAAAACTTTCAAATTCACATCCCGTCCATAAAATTTATACGGAATTTAAAATTTTTATTTACAACGATTGCTTTTTACGGTATTCTGTATAAAGAATAGACAGCAAAAAATCAGTACAATCTGTATGTTAAACGAGGATATATGTGTAAAAAAATCTCAATCGGCAAGGAAAAATACGGCGCCGTTTGGCTTGCGCCCATGGCGGGTATGAGCGATGCGGCGTTTCGGCGCATCTGCAAGGCACACGGCGCCGATTATATGACAACGGAAATGGTATCCGCAAAGGCGCTCTGCTACGGCGACAAAAAAACGCCGATGCTCGCCCGGATCCGTCCTGACGAGATGCCCTGCGCGGTCCAGCTTTTCGGAAGCGAGCCGGAAACCATGGCAAAGGCTTCGGGAATCCTGCTGGAGCTTTCCGCCAAAAACGGCACGATGCCCGCCGCCGTCGATATCAACATGGGCTGCCCCATGCCGAAGGTCGTCAAATGCGGAGACGGAAGCGCGCTGATGCGGGAGCCGGAGAAGGCTTCCCGCATCGTAAAGGCGATGACCGCGGTATGCGGCGAGACCCCCGTCACGGTCAAGCTTCGCCTCGGCTGGGACGAGCATTCGGTCAACGTCGTCGACATGGCCAAAAGGATGGAGGCGTCCGGCGCCGCCGCGCTCTGTATCCACGCGCGCACCCGCGCCGAGCTGTATGCTCCCGGGACACATCCGGAATATATCCGCGCAGTAAAAAACGCCGTGAAAATTCCCGTCATCGGAAACGGCGATATCTTCACCGCGAAAGACGCGATAAGGATGCTTCACGAAACCGGCTGCGACGGCGTTGCCGTCGCGCGCGGCGCGCTTGGCAATCCATGGTTGTTCGAAGAAATCCATGCCGCGCTTGCCGGCACCCCATACACGCCGCCGTCCCCGGAAGAACGGCTCAAAGAAGCTCTGCTGCATTTTTCCTACATGCTTCAGGACAAGGGAGAACGCGTCGCCGTCTCGGAAAGCCGCGCCGCCATCGCCTATTATACCCGAGGCATGGACGGTTCCGCGCATGTGCGCGGGCAGATGAACACGGCGTCCACCGCCGAGGAAATCGTCAGGATCCTGACGGATTACATGCGAAAAATGCAGCCGGAGGAATAGAGTGCATCATGAAAAAATCCACAAAAATCGCGTTCTTCGGGGACAGCGTCACCGAGGGCTGCTTTGAAATCTATCCCTGCTCCTACGGCTTTGAAACCGTAAAACGTCCGGAGGACGGCTATGCCGTCAAAACGATAAAAGCCCTCCGGCAAAAGCACGGAGAGCTCAGCTTTGAATATGAAAATTTTGCCAAACGCGGATATTCCGCCCATACGGCGCGCTCACAGCTCGGCACGCTCATGCTGTCCGCGGCCGATATCGCGGTGCTCTGCTTCGGACTGAACGACGCGCTGCATCCGGAGGAACGCTTCGGAACGGCGCTCGCCGACATGTTCGCAAAGCTGAAAAGCACGATTCCAACCGTCGTTTTCATGACGCCGAATATGATGAACACCTATCTCCACCCGCAAACGCTTCCCTGCGCCCGCAAGGTCGCGGAAAAAACGATGGCGGCGCAGACGGACGGAAAATTCGACCGCATGATGGAACGGGCAAAGCTTCTGTGCACGGAAAACGGCATCGTCCTCTGCGACGCCTATGCGCACTGGAAAGCGATGTATGCGTCGGGAATCGATACAACGGAGCTCCTTGTCAACAGAATCAACCATCCGACAGCGGAGATGCACGACGTATTTGCGCAAATGCTGACGAACGTGCTCGAAGGCATCTGACGCTCAATCCTTCTTTTCTCTCTTCTCGAGCATGTCGAAAAACAGACTGCCCAAAATGGAAAGCAGCAGGCTGAGTCCGACCCGGTCCAGCATCAGACTGATCGTATCGATATTCACAGCGATTTCATATGTATCCTTCCCGGCGACAAACACCGCGGTAAAAAGCGCCTGTACCAGCACGATCGGCAGCGTGATCAGCAGCAGCTTTTCCGCGCGTGCGCCAAGCTTCGGACATCTCATGCTTTTTTTCTTTCTTTTTTCCATGATCCTTCTCCAAAAATACAAATTATCATAAAATTCTTGAGGCTTGTTTTTCATTCAAATTATACGGTATTCTTTCGGATTTGTCATCGGTTTCTTTTTGGCAAATATGGCAGATTCCTCATTTTATCCGCACAATGTGGCTGCATGCTTACAAAATAGGAATACATTCCCTTTTCACTTTCCAAATTTTATGAAAAATTTTCCGAATAACGATTTACATTTCAAAAACGATGTGATATAATAATGGAGAAGATATCAAATTCAGTTCGTGGAGGCTGCTTATCTTGAAATGTCCCGTCTGCGGATACACCGAAAGCAAGGTGATCGATTCCCGCCCGACAGAAGAGGGCTCCAGCATACGCCGCAGACGAGAATGTCTGTCATGCCAAAATCGTTTCACCACCTATGAGGTGATCGAAAGTCTGCCGCTTATCGTTGTAAAAAAGGACAATACCCGCGAGGTCTTCGACAAATCGAAGCTGCTCGCCGGCGTTATGAAGTCCTGCTATAAATGCCCGGTCACCATGGAGCAGATGGAAAATCTCGCCTCCGAAATCGAGACCGAGCTTCAAAATTCACTCACTCGCGAGGTTTCCTCCAAGCGCATCGGCGTGCTTGTCATGGAAAAGCTGAAAGCGATCAACGATGTGGCATATGTGCGCTTTGCCTCTATTTACAGGGAATTCAAGGACCTCGAAACTTTCATGCGCGAGCTGGAAGTACTGAAAAACGAAAAAGAACAAGGCCTGAAATAGAATCCCGGTTTCTTTCATCGATACCGCAATCAACGGCGGGACGCTTCCGCCGTTTTTATATAGATAACATCATTTTTGAAAGGATACCTGGTATGATTTCTATCAAGGAAACCACTTATAAAAATTTCGGAAAATGCCTTTCCATCGCCAATGATTCCATGGAGATTTATGTCACCATCGATATCGGTCCCCGCATCATCAAATGCAATCTCTTGGGCAAGGAAAACCTCATGTTCGAGGACATCGAACGCAAAAAAGCGGAGGATATTTCCTCCGTGTTCGGCGAGGGAAAATTCTGGTACATCTACGGCGGTCACAGAATGTGGCTGTCCCCTGAAAAATATCCCGAAACATACTATCCCGACTGCGAAAAGGTCGTCTATTCCGTCAATCAGACGGGCGCCGTTTTCGACCCGCCTGTCCAAGCCGTTACCGGACTGCAATTTTCCATGAGCATCTCCATGGACGAGACGGAACCGAGGTTCACGGTGACGCATACCGTCAAAAACACGAAAAAGGATCCCGTCACCGGCGCCTGCTGGTGCCTTTCCGTCATGGATAAAAACGGCGCCGTCATCGTACCGCAGCCCGCCGAGAATACGGGACTGCTTGCCAACCGCGTGCTCGCGCTCTGGCCGTATACGGAAATGACGGATCCCCGAATCTTTTGGGGCGACCGGTACATCGCCCTGCGCCAAGATCCCGACATCAAAAAAAGCATCAAATTCGGCATCAACAATACGGCGGGAAAAATCGCCTACGTCAATCACGGGCAGGCGCTGGTCAAAGCCTACGCCGTAAATCATCCAAACGGTCTTTATCCCGATTACGGCTGCTCCTGCGAGGCTTATGCCTGCGAGCTTTTCACCGAAGCGGAATCGCTCTCCGAAATGAAAACCATAAAAAAAGGGGAAACGATCGTCCATGCGGAAACATGGACGCTGACGCCGGATATCCAAATCGAAGAATTTTCCAACGAGTCGCTCGACGCGCTGGCGGAAAAAATTTTTTGAGCCGAATAAAATCCTCGCCGCCATAAAGCCGGCGAGGATTTTTTCTGTTCAAAAATATCAATACGCTCGTGTAGTCCGCAAATTTTAATGCTTTCCGAGCGTCTGATTCTTGACAAAACGGACAAGAATCTGTAAAATAGAAGCATTATTCTGTAAACAAGGTGAAAACATGCTTGATGTATTACTTGACGCGCTGATCGATACCGCAAAGCTGATTCCGTTCCTCTTCGTGACCTATCTGATTCTCGAATGGATCGAGCATAAGGCGGCAAAGAAAACGCAAGCCGCGGCGGCAAAGGCCGGTATGTTTGGCCCGGCGGTCGGAGGCCTGCTCGGCGCCGTTCCCCAGTGCGGCTTTTCCGCTTCCGCCGCCAATCTGTATTCGGGCGGCATCATCTCGGTCGGCACGCTGATCGCGATTTTCCTTTCAACGTCGGATGAAATGCTCCCCGTCATGCTCTCGGAGAAGGCATCCGTTTCCCGGATTCTAATTCTCGTCGGAATCAAAGTCGTATGCGGCATTCTCATCGGATTCATCGCCGATCTCATCCTTAGACTGTGCAAAAAAACGCCGCAGAAAAGCGATATCTCCCACATCTGTGAGGAAGAACACTGTCACTGTGAAAAGGGGATCCTGCGCTCTTCCCTCGTCCATACGGCGCAGATCACGCTTTTCATCTTTCTCTTTTCCCTTGCCGTCGGCGTCATCATCTACTTTGTCGGCGAAGAACAGATTGCATCTCTTGCGGCGAATGCCAAAATCTTAGGCCCCGTCGTGTGCGGACTTATCGGCCTCATTCCCAACTGCGCGGCGTCCGTCGTTCTGACAGAGCTGTTTTTGGACGGCATCATCAGCACAGGCTCCATGATGGCGGGACTTCTCGCCGGCTCCGGCGTGGGACTGCTCATCCTGTTCAGAATCAACAAAAATATAAAGGAAAATTTGCTGATCACCGCAGTCGTTTACGGCTCCGGACTGTTTGTCGGAATCCTTTTCGATCTGATCGGCGTCACCGTATGAATTCGGGAGAAAACGGATATGTCCATTGAAAAAGTAAGAGCTTATTTCGACACGCTCGGCATTGCCGATAAAATCATGGAATTTGACGTTTCCAGCGCCACGGTGGAGCTGGCCGCCGCGGCTCTTGGAACCGCGCCCGCCAGAATCGCGAAAACGCTGTCTTTCTAGGCGGACGGAGCCTATCTTCTCATCGTATGTGCAGGCGATACCAAAATCGACAACGCGAAATATAAAGCACGGTTTCATGTCAAAGCGAAAATGCTGGCGCCCGACGCGGCGGCTTCCCGTATCGGACACGCGGTCGGCGGCGTATGTCCGTTCGCGGTGAACGACGGCGTCTCCATATATTTGGACGAATCCTTAAAACGCTTCGATACGGTATTCCCTGCGTGCGGCAGCAGCAACAGCGCGGTCGAGCTCACCCCGGACGAGATTTTCCGTCTTTCCCATGCGGACGGGTGGATCGACGTCTGCAAACCGAAAGAAAACACATAAGAAGCCGCTGGCTGCGCCAGCGGCTTTTTGTCGCTTCTGCCTTCGGCAATCTATCCCCCCATCCGGGATATCTCCGAATAACCAAACCCGTGCAAACAAGCCATCCTTGCCTGCACGGATTTGATTTTATGATGACAGCTTTCGTTTCAAAATGACCTCGTGGCACAGTCCGTCAAAGACGAAGCGGTGTGAAACGACGTCCGCAAGCGGCACGCCGTCGAGGATGAGCTCGTCCTTGTCCGACACGGAGACCTCGATGTGATAGCGGCAGTCCCCGCGGGAAACCGACAGCTCGAAGCCGCGGAAGCGCTCCGAAAGATGAGGAGAAAGCGAAAATCCGCCGCCTTCCTCCATATAACCGCAGAGGACCTCCAAGGCCGCCTTGCGATACCATGCGGCAGAACCGGTATACCAGCTCCAGCCGCCGCGTCCCGCATGGAACGGATTCGTATAGACGTCGCCAGCCAGCACATACGGCTCGATTTTGTATTTTTCCGCAAGCGCCGCATCCTCATACCGCACCGCGGGATTGATGGCAAACAGCGTTTCCGCGCCCCTGTCGTTTTCATCACCGGCCAAAAATCCGATAGAAGCCCAAACCGCGGCGTGCGTATATTGGCCGCCGTTTTCCCGGATACCAGGAACATAGCCTTTGATATAACCGGGCGATTGCTCATCCGCGTCAAAAGGCGGATAAAGCAGACGAATAAGCTTGTTTTCCTTATCAAACAGAAGGCTGTAAACGGAATCCATCGCGGCCGCAGAGCGCGTTTTATCAAGACCAAGCTCCTTTGCCGTGATCATCGAGAACGCCTGCGGAAGCACGTCGATCTTGCAGTCCTCTCTTTCACGGGAACCGAGCTTGCCGCCGTCGTCATAAAAGCCGCGCAGATACCATGCGCCGTCATAGGCCTGCGTCTCGACAGCGGAGAGCAGTTCCTCTATTTTGCTCTCGTATCGCAGACAAAGCTCCTCCATGCCGCGCGTCCGCAAAAGCGGAAGCATCCGCCGGAGCACAAGCACCGTGAAAAATGCGAGCCACACGCTCTCTCCCCTGCCGCCGCGGCCGACAAGGTTCATGCCGTCGTTCCAGTCGCAGGTTCCGATCAGCGGAAGGCCATGCGCACCCGTGCGCATTCCGTTTTCCACCGCACGGATCATGTGGGAAAACAGGGGTTCCCGCACATGGCTTTTCCCCGCTCTTTCATAGCGCTCCTCCTCGTCCCGTCCGAGCGGCGGCGAGGAAAGATAGGCGATCCGCTTATCCAAAATCTCATCGTCGCCCGTCATTCTCACATACTCCGCCGCAACGAACGGCAGCCACAGGAAATCGTCCGAGCAGCGCGTCATGATGCCCATTCCCGTTCCGGGATGCCACCAGTGCTGCACGCTGCCGTCCTCATACTGATGCGCCGCCGCGCGCAGAATCAGCACGGCGGCCGTGCGCGGCATGACGGAGATCAGCGCGAGCGCATCCTGAAGCTGGTCGCGGAAGCCGTAGGCGCCGCTGACCTGATAGAAGCCGCTGCGCGCATATATTCTCGAATACAAGGTCTGATACAAAGACCATTTGTTGACGATCTCGTCAAAAAGCGGGTTCTCAGTTTTGACCGAAAGGCGTCGGAACAGCCTGCCGTCCACGCTATGAAGCCGGCTGTCCCCGGAAAAGCACAAATTCCGGATAAAATCAAAATGCTGCTTTGTAAAATACGCGGCAAGATAAAAATCGGTTTCAAACACCCCCTCCGACGTGACGCCGACGGAGACGGCAGCGCAGTCCGAACGTCCGTCAAACAGCTTTCCGCCGCACAGAAACGCGGTATAACTTGTATAAAGCGCATCCGCGTCCGGCGCCATCACGGCGAGCCTGCCGCGTCCCATGCCGCCGTCCGTCATGCGGGAAATATGGATCGTCCCGTTTTCCCCTTTGAAGCGGTAAAGATTCGCCGCGTCCCGTTTTTCGCCGATACACGGCTTCACGATATAGCAAACGGCCGCATGAAGCGTTTCCGTCCCGCCCGATTCCAGTCTGACGGAAAGCTTCTTGATAAAATGCCTGCCCACGACGCCGACGGTCACGCGAAACCAAACGCCGCCGGCCTGTCCGGTATATTCGGCATAGCCGAAAGCATAATTCGCATATTTTGCCGAGGCGATAAGATCATAATCATCATATTTTTCAGGATCAAAACGATCGTATACGCGAAGGATCAGCCGCTCTCCGCAGTCCTCGCTCATATTGTCCGCGCTGTGCGGCGTGAGCTTTTTCATGCCCGAGCTTTCCGCATAGGAAAAGCCGAGGGAGTTTTCCGTTATCACCGTGCCGAAATTTTCCGACGCGATGATGTGAGCCCACGGAACAGAGCCATGCGGCTTTTCCGTCACAAAGCCGTTCTCATGGAAAAATCCGCCCTTTACATGCCGGATGGGCGCGATCTCAGGCGGCGCCACATCGAGGATTTCGGTGGAAAAGCCCTTTTTCAGCATTCTCGTCGTCTCCTCGGAAACCGGCACAAAAAACTGATTCGCACTCGCCGTCACCTCGATGGGAACGGACAGATCGAATACCGCGCAGGACAGCTTTTCAAGGGAGGCAAGCTCCGCCGCCGTCATCGAGGCGGCTCCCAGCATGAAGATGCCGCCCGTCCATGATACGAAATTCTCGCACCCCGCACGGCGCACCATGCCCTCGATGACCTTTCTGCACGGCGCGTTATAGTGATCGTTTTCCGAATACAGAATCACAAAATCATACCGCACGCCGCGGATGCACATATATTTGAAAAGCCGAATGAGATCGAACAAACGCCTTTTCTGTTCCTCGTTTTCCGAGGTGAATCTGGCGAGAACGATCTTATTCTCTCCTGAGATCGAATGCTTCCACAGACAGCTCTTGTCGATGAAAAGCTCCGGTGCTTCCTGTGCCGCCGCTGCGCCAAGCGTCATGCCGCGCAGCACGAAGCGTTCCAGCGCCGCCGCGCTTTTGTTCAGTCCGGCGGAGCAGTATTGCAGATTCAGAATGTCGCCCATCGCATATCTGCGGGAAAGCGAGCCTTCCCCTGCGCGGCATTTCGCCAGCACATAGAGAAGATCGTCCGCGTCCGTCGAATATCCGATATAGAAAGAAGCTCTGCCCTTTTTCGCGGAGACCTCTCCGCTCCGCAACGCGCAGGCGGGCACGATGACAGCCCCTGCGGAATCGGAAAGCGAAGCGTCGGCAAGCGCCGCATAATCCCGCTCCCCCGCCATGAGCGGCAGAAGCTTATCCCGCATCGTATCGAAAAAGCCTCTCTCCGCCTCCGGATATGCTGTGACGCCGAGAAGCTTTTCCGGCTTTTTATCGTTTCTCGGTCGTCTCTTGAAAAGGAGCACCGACTCATCCGGATAATACCCGCTTTCGATGAAAAGCCCGGAAAAGCTTTTATGCGCTTCATAGGCATTCCGCTTGTCCAGCACCGGCTGAAAATACAGAAACGCATGCGCATGACGGTAGCTTCCGGCGATCCGGCACGCGATTTCATAGATTTCCCTATCCGGGTACACGGAAAAACGCACGCAGAACTCATAGCTGCGCTTGCCGTCGGTGTGGCGGGAACTGTACTCGACAGAATCCGACTTCATGATGAACTCGAATTTTCCCGTAAAGCCCTCCGGCTCTTCCGACAGCGGAAACGCGGAAAACACCCGTCCGTCGATATTTGCGTATACCCGCAGACCGCCGCCCAGCGAATACCGGTCGAACTCGGAAAGGCACAACACGTCCGAGCCGTCGGAAAGTTCCACATGACCGGACGACGAAGCGATGATCTTCGTTTTGTTGTTGGAGATCAGATGGATTTCCGGATAAACCAGATTGTATTCGTACTTCGGCTGATTTTTCTCCTCCGTGCCGGAAAAGCGCGGCGGCATCTCCGGCACCCGAGCCCGTTTCTTCAAGGAAATGCTGCGCGCGGAAACCGGGATCTTCTCCGAGAGCAGCTCCCGGGAGGCGCGCATCACGGGAGAACGCATAAAACGCCTGCGGAAAATGCCCTCGTCCGCAGCGTTCGCACAGGCGACGATGCTCATGCCGACGTGATGCGCCATATAGCTTTTGACCACGGCATATCCGCCGCCTACACGCGCCGTATCAAAATCGACCGCTTCATAAAAGCCGTATTTTCCGTACAGACCAAGCGCACGCAGCCGGCGCAGGTTCGCCGCCACACGGGCGGGGTCGCGTTCCAGCATGAGAAAGCTCGAATATGGAGAAATCACGGCGCCGTTCCCGATCGTCGGATCGAGTGCCAGCCTATCGACGCCGAACGCCCGATATTGATAATTCATCTCGTAATCAAAGCCGAAATATCCGCTCTCGGAAATGCCGAACACGTTATAGCGGCGCCCCATCGCCTCTTTGGAGATCCCTGCCCGTCGCTGCCTCCGATAGGCGAAGGCGAGCGCCTCATCCGAAAGAGAGTTCCTCTCCGTCGGAAGCAGAAGCGCCGGCATAAAATACTCAAACGCCGTGCCGCTCCACGACGCGATCCCGATCTCGCCGCCCGCGGATATCACCCGCCGCGACATCGTAAAATAATGCTCTCTCGGAACGGCAAGCGTCGCCGTGGCAAAATAGCTCGTCGTCCGGGACTCGCTCATAAACGTGTCATAGCAGGAATCGCTGAATTTTGCGGTTTTCACATCGTATCCGATCTTGAAAAGCCTTCTGTGCGGATCATAAAGAGCGCGGAAGTCCGCCGCGGAAATGATCTTCTCATAGGCATAAACGGCGTTCAGCAGCGCCGGATACTCCCCGACGTATTCCTTGAGCCCCTCGCAAAACGCGACAAGAGACGTGATAAAATTTCCGCTGTCCACCGTCGAAATAAAGGGCTCGCCGATCACCTCCAGCGTCCCGATATCATACCAGTTGTAAAAATGACCGTTCCACGTCAGCATTTTGGAAAGCGAACGCAGCGTCCCGTCCGCATAGGCATACAGCTCCTCGCTCGTGATAAGATCGTTGTCGCGCGCCGCCAAAACGGACAAAAGATAAAGTCCGATATTCGTCGGAGACGTGCGCATCGCGACGCGCTCCGCCGGCGAGAGCTGATAGTTGTCGGGCGGCAGAAAATTCGTCTCTTCGCCGACCATATCCCTAAAATACAGCCACGACGCATGGAGATATTCGCTCAGCTCCTCCTTCACCTTGTCGGAGACATATACGCCCTTTCTGTTTTCTCTGGAAAGCGCCCACATCGCAAATGGAAACGCGAGCCACAGCAGTCCCAAAACATGGGTAAACGCCGCCGGAATGCAGAGGAAAGCAAGACCGGCCACAGCAGATATCCACATTTTTGCGAAATAATCATCGATTTCGCCGCGCTTTCTGCTGTCCCCCTCGGACGCCGTCGTCCAGTTCAAGAAATTTCTGTGACTGACAAGAAAGCGGTACACGGTGCGCACGGCGGCGTCCGCAAACAGATAGCCTTCGTAAACCAAAGCGCCCGCACGGAAAAAGGCATAGGCGACCGTATCGAGAAAATGCGGCAGCGTCACGGAATAAAAGCGTCTCGCCGCAGTTCCGAGATTGCGGTAATACAGTCCGGTGAAAAACTGCGTGACAATGGGAGAAATGATATATAAAAGGGAAAAAAGCGCCGTGATCGCCGCCGTTTTCAGTCCAAATACGAAAGAAAGCAAAATAGCCAGCAAAGCGGAAAGCGGAGTGAGGCCCCTCATGAAATTGTCGAATATTTTGAATTTGGAAAGCCTCGACATCGGATTTCTCATCCGCTTCCCTTCGGCGTTTTTGACAGTTTTCCGAAGATACGGCATCACCTGAAGATCGCCGCGAATCCATCTGTGCATACGGGTATAATAAGACAGCGCGTTCTTCGGCGTGCTGTCGGAAAGCACGATATCGGAGCCGAGCGCCGAACGCAGCAGATTGCCCTCCACGAGATCGTGACTGAGGATCCTTTCGTTCGGGAAGAAGCCGTCGCAGACCTTTAAGAAAGCGTCGATATCGATGATTCCCTTTCCGCAGAAAATCCCTTCGTCGAACACCTGCTGATAGACGTCGGAGGAGGTTCCGGCATAGATATCGATACCGCCGGCGCCGCCGGTCAGCCGCGCAAAGGCGGATACGGAGGCGGAATCCAAGGCGGTGATCATTCTCGGCTGAATGACCGCGTGTCCGGATACCACGATCCCTCGCCTCTCATCGATCACCGCTCGATTTTCCGGATGCAGCATCGCGCCGACAAGCTCGCCTACGGCGCCGATATAAAGATTCGTATCGGCGTCAAGCGTGATCAGATACCGAACGCCCGAGAGGAAATCCCTGTCGCCCTCGAACACATGGATGCTCGTTCTCTCCCCGCGCAGAAAACGGCAAAGCTCCAGCACGCCGCCGCGCTTTCGCTCCCAGCCGATATAAGCGTTTTCGCTGACGGATCTGCGGCGCTCGCGAATGAAGAGAGCGAAGAAATCCCCATACTTCGCATTGAGCGCGGCGATCCGGCTCTTCGCGTAGGCGATCACCGAAGCGTCCTTATCCGACGTTCTTTTTTCACTCTGACCGAGATCTCCGAGAACGGCGAAACGGACGTTCTCACTCTTGTTCGTCAGGTAAAAATCTTCGATTTTATCAAAAATCGCGGCATCCTTCTCCTCGCCGAAAAGCAGCGTCGCAACCGCGACCAGCGTCCGCGTTTTGTCAAATTCCTCCCCTCCTGAAAGCTTCGGAAGCGTCTTTTCTCCCGTCTCCGCAAAAAACGGCGGCAAAAATTCCTTGGAAAAGGTATAAAGCGGCACCGCGACAAACGGAAGCAGAAACATCGTAAAAATCCCGGCGCCGCAAAGGATCGCATACAAAGCCGCCATGGAAACGGCAAGAACGGTCAAAAAATAAAAATACAGCTTCGGCGCCGCTCCATGATGCGTTTTTAAGACCGCACCGATATGCGTTCTCTGCTTGTTGGCGCAGGCTACGATTTCACGTGCGGCGGCAAGCTCGTCCATTTTCCGGCGCTTGGCAAGCAAACGAAGCCGCTCATGATATAAGCGCCGCGTTTTGACATCGCTGTGGATATAAACACCGGCTGCCTCCGATGAAAATATCTTTTCCACGCCGGAAAACATAAAATACACCGCTTCAAAATCGATATCCGAAAGCCTGTTTACCGCGCCGAGATATCTCTCGTCCGTCTTTTCCAGATAAAGGGAGACAGCAGCGATCACAAGAAAGCTGCGCAGAAGGATCATTTCGCAGTTGTAAAATGATTTTCCGGTTTGGCGAAGGGAAAGAAACTCGCAAAGCGATTTCTGCGACGGCGCGCCGTCGCAGGCCTCCATATAGGCCAAAGCGCAGGAATACAGATACGGGCGTCCGTCCGATAAAGCGGGAAGCTTTTCGTAATCGCCGAGCGATTTTATCGCGGCGGAAAGCTCCCGTTCGATTTTTGGACCATGATCCGCAAGAACGCCGGACGCCGCTTCTCTCTCCCGGCCTATCAATCGGCGGAAGCTCCGCCGGACCCTCCGCGCTTCTCCGACAAAGGGCGCCGTTCGCCTCCATTCCGGCTTTTCCGCATTTTCAGAGAAGCCGCCCGCCGCCATATTATGTTCCGACATAACCACTCCGTTCCGCCGCATCCGACACGCGGCCAATCACATAATAAAGACATGTATAAAATCATAATTCAATCGAATCCATGCGTTTTCGTCCTATTATTATTTGCCGGTTCAGGAAAAAAATATGCACAATACAAGAGGCCGAAGCGGCGGCATCCAATAAAAAAACCATCCGCAAATGCGGATGGTTTTTCATTTTCTATCAAAATACAAGCGAACTCCGCTGCCTGTCATGGCTCTTACACCCGAAGCTGCCGCTCTTCAAAATATCGCCTCCGTCTATGACATGCCCTTTTGCGTGCATTTCCGTCTATTCCCGGATGGTTAAAAGCCTCTCCAATATCTTCCGGACGAGATCAAACGGAATCACGGTAAAGGCGAGGAGCAAAATCTCCCTGATGGCGGAAAACGTCAGCGCATGCGTGCGGAACATCGTCCCGCCGAAGAAGATCAGCAAAAGCTGCACTGCGGAAACAAAGAGCATGACAAGAATAAAGCTCTTGTTTTTTCTCAGATTCGCCAAAAGATTGATCCGATGCGTTCGGGCGTTGAAGGCGTTGAAAATACCACAGAATACGAAGAGCGTGAAGAAGGCAGTCATAAAGCCGGTGAAATCGCCGGCAAAATCAAAAGCCGTGCGGAACACGGGAAGACGCAGAAACGCCGTACACAAGAGGATCGTATAGCCGCCCGTAATCAGAATCTGCTCGATCATGTCGCGCGTCACGATCGGTTCCCTGCGGCTCTTCGGCTTTTCTTCCATATACGCCGCCTGCGGCGCCTCCCCTGCAAACGCAAGTCCCGCGAGCGTATCCATGATGATATTGATCCAAAGCATCTGCATGACCGTCACCGGCGTATCCACGCCGATAAACGGGCCGAGGAGAGACACGCCGACCGCACAGAAATTCATCGTCAGCTGGAACACGATAAATTTCCGTATGCTGTGAAAAATCGTGCGTCCGTAAAGAATCGCCTTTGTGATCGAAGCGAAATTGTTGTCAAGAATCACGATATCGCCCGCGTCCTTGGCGACCTCCGTACCGCCTCCCATGGCAAAGCCGACGTCCGCCCGTTTGAGCGCCGCGGTATCGTTGACGCCGTCGCCCGTCATGCCGACCACAAGCCCCAGCTCTTGGGACAGACGGACAAGCCGGCTTTTATCGGTCGGAAGCGCGCGCGCCACGACCCGCAGGGACGGAATAGCGTCTTTTAACTGCGCGTCGCTCATTTCGGCAAGCTCGCTGCCCGTCAGCACAAGCTCACGCGGACTTCCCGAAAGCAATCCTGCATCGCGCGCGATGGAAACCGCCGTCTCCTTGTTGTCTCCGGTGATCATCACTGTCTGGATCCCCGCCCGCGTCACCGTTTCCACCGCGTCCCGCACCTCCGGACGCAGCTTATCCCGGATCCCGACAAGCGCCACAAGGGTGAGCCTTGCGTCCTCCCTGTCGAAATCCCGGTCGGAGGTGGCAAGCAGCAGCACGCGCACCGCGTTTTTTGTCATGTCGGACAGCCTTTTCCATACCGCGTCCGGGATTCCGGTGCGCCGCACGCCGTTACGGTCATAATATCCGCCGCATTTCGGCAGCAGCTTTTCCGGCGCGCCCTTGATCAAGACCAGCTCGCCGCCGTCGTCGATCCGCGTCCATGAATATTTTTTGCTGCTGTTAAAGGGAACGCTCTTTATTTTTTTCACGTGCGCCGTTTCCGGCACAAGCGGCGCACAGAACTCCAAAAGCGCACGCTCCGTGCTGTTGCCGCCAAGCGGTTTTCCCTCGGAAAGCGCTGCGGTGCCGTTGCAGATACAGGAAAGCGCGACAAGGCGTTCAAGCCCCGGATTCACGTGCAGCTGGCCTATGCTGTGATAAGGATTCCCGTCCCCCGAAACAACAGTTTCGACCGCGAGATTGCCGGTCGTGAGAGTTCCTGTCTTATCTGTAAACAGAATGTTGATGCTGCCGGCGGTTTCAATGCCGACCAGCTTCCGCACCATGACGTTGTCCCGCTGCATACGCATCATATTCGAGGACAGCACAACGGTGATCATCATAGGGAGTCCCTCGGGCACCGCCACAACGATGACCGATATCGCAAGAAGCGCCGCATGCATCAGATTCTGCGCCATAAGCGGAAGATCGCGAAGCTCCGCCACGATCGCGGCGCCGACATAATGGTTATCCATAACGATCGCATTGAAGAGGTCGGCAAAGGCGATAAGCGCCGCGGCGGTATAGCCGAGACGGCTGATCTGCTTTGCCAGCACCGCGAGCCTCACCTTCATCGGGCTCTCCACGGCATCGATTTGAAGCTCTCTGGCAAGACTTCCGTACATCGTGCCGTCCCCGACCCTTCTGACAAGCATGACGCCGTCCCCAGAGCTCACCGTGGTGCCTCGGAACAGCTGATTGACCACGCCGGGATCCCACCGTTCCTCTTCCGCGGCGGGATATTTTTTCGCCTCGGCACTCTCCCCGTTGATAGCGGATTGATCGACGTGCAGATATCCGGATATCAGGATACCGTCCGCAGGAATTTTCTCCCCTGCCTCCAAAAGCACGATATCTCCGACCACCACTTCGCCGATCGGAATGGCGAGCAGAGTGCCTCCCCGGCGCACGCGGCACATCTGATTTTCCGATTCTCTTTGGAGACGGATAAACGCCGATTCACTCCCGTATTCCGACAGCGTGGATACGAACGTCGCGAGAAACACGGCCGCGGCGATGCCCGCCGTTTCAAACCAGTTCTGCGTGCGGAACATGATCAGCACGTTCACCGCCAGCGCCGCCAAAAGGATTTTGATGATCGGGTCCCCGAAGCTCTCGAGATATTTTCGGAAAAAGCTTTTCCGCTTCTGTCTGGTAAAAGAATTGGTTCCGTGCTTTATTCGGGATTGCTCCACCTCCGTGTGGCTGAGTCCCGAAACATGCGCCGCAGGACGCGCCGCCGTTTTTGACATCGACATATATTCTCCTCCGAATCGATTTATCACTGATTAAATCTATTCGGGAATGTCCCGTTTTATAACCGGCAGAAGCATCTAAGCGCACAGGAAAAAGCCCATTGCGGACGCAATGGGCTTTTTCTATGGAAGTCTATTATTTTACTTTATGAACATACCGGTCGACAACCTTTGCGATTCCGGCGCCGACAATGAAATTCACGATCGCCTCGACAAGACCGTTCAGTCCGACAAACGCCACAAGGAACGCCCACAGCGAATCCAACGGCATACCCGATTCCGCCATTCCTGTAAGAAAACTGTCGTTGTTCCAAAAGAAAAGAACGACACAGCCCACAAAGAAAATCGTATTGAGAAGCGCCGTGGAAAGACTGGCGACCACATAAGAAACAATCTTCGTCTTATCGATCTTTTTGAGCGCCTGAAAGATGAGACCGGACAGCCAGCCGCAAAGGATCCGCGGGACAAGGCAGGTGATAAACGTCAGCCACGGGTTGATGCCCAGCACAAACGCGCCGAAAGCGGAAAAGCCAAAGCACTGAATAAAGCTTGTGATTCCGAAAACGCCGCCGAGGATCGCGCCGCAAAGGGGTCCCAAAACGATCGCGCCGACCGCCACCGGGATCACCATCAGCGTGATCTCAATGAGGCCGAATTTCAGATATCCAAGCGGGGTGAACGCCAAGATAAGCATGATCGCGATAAGTATGGCCATCTGTACCATCTTAAGGATCTGGGACTTTGAAATGGTTCGCATAAAAACTCTCTTTCCGCTGTCGCCCCTTTATGAAGGGTGCAACGCTTAAATTTATTATGAAAGCGGCGTCACGGACGCCAGCCGTCATTTCTTGTTTTTGAGATACAAAAGCCTAAGACCGGACAGCGTGAGCTCCGGCACATATTCCATCTTGTGGGAACAGAATGGCAAAACCGTATCGGCAAGTCCCCCTGTCACCACGACGGAAAGTGAATCCCCCTTCAGTTCCCTGTCCAGCCTGTCGATAAAACCGTCGATCATGAATGCGTGTCCGTATATCACGCCTACATTCATGGAATCGTTCGTATTTTTCGCAATAAACCGCTTCGGCAAGGAAATCGAAACGTCGGGAAGCTCGGAGGCTGCACAAGCAAGCGCGTCAAGAGACATCCTGATCCCCGGACAAATGATCACGCCCTCCAGCACGCCCTCACGGTTGATGGCGGTAAAGGTCGTCGCCGTCCCGATATCGACGACGACGAGCGGAAGCGGATACTGAGCGATTGCCGCAACGGAATTGGCGACAAGATCCGCGCCCAGCTGAGCTTGGCTGTCAATCCGGATGTTGAGACCGGTTTTAATCCCGGGGCCCACTTCGATCGGAACAAATCCAAAGAGCTTTTCGATCGCAGAGGAAACCGCGGCTGTCAAGGGAGGGACCACAGAGGATATGATCCCCTCCGTGATCCGATCCGTTCCGATGCCGTGAAGCGTCAGAATGCCGCTTAGAATGACGGCATATTCGTCGGTGCATTTTGTCCTAACTGCGGACATCTTGCTTTTCGTCAGCAAGCTCCCGCTTTCGTCAAAAACACCGAGATCGATACTGGAATTCCCGATATCCACCGCAAGCAGCATACGCTTCTTCCTTTCGCGCAAAGATTTTCATTTTGATATATTACCACAAAGCCGTCTCCTTGTCAAGGCCGGCGATCGCCTTTTCAGTAAGCCTTCAGCAGGACAGGAAAGCTTAAACGAGCCGAGAGCGCCGGTTAGCAACCAGCAGCTCACCGCATTTTCAAGAACATTTGACCGCAAGCGATGTGTTAGGAAGAAATCCGCATTTCGGTTTTTCGTGCCTTCCCAGCTTTTTTAGAATCATCACCGCATGGCATCGATTTTTGCAATGCTGCGACCGCGCGGTGTCCGGTCAAATAGGGATGGTGACAACGCCCGGACGGCTCTTCCATAATAAACACAGCTTATAATGCTTGGCTCTCAAAAAAGATATGGAGACGATGACCAGCCGTTCGGAAAAAAAGATACAGCTGCTCCCATCTCAAAAAATCGAGCATTTTTATATATCCATCAATCGCTTTACATCGGTTTTTCGGGACAATAAAAAAACGCAGGAAATCCTGCGTTTTTCGGATGGCCTCTTTTTGGTATAGACGCCATGGCTGCGGCACTAGGATTCGAACCTAGGTAATGACGGAGTCAGAGTCCGTTGCCTTACCGCTTGGCGATGCCGCATCGTTCCTATCCGGCAAAAAACATCCTGCAAGCATTGGCAGGATCCGTGCCGGAACGTATAATAGTATAACCACACAAATTTAGTTTGTCAAGATTTTTTTGATATTTTTATCATGATTTTCTCCTTATCTTTAAAATATTTGCCAAGAGGAGCTAAGCTGCATGAAGCTATACGAATTCTCCGAAGGAGATATGCTGCGCGTTTCCGCCATCCAAGCCATGCCGGACAGACGCCGTCTTTATGAGTCCTTCGGCATATTTGAGGGCGCGGATATCCGGATTTTTCTCATCAGCGGCAAAAAGGTGATCCTCACCGCCGGCATGACAAAGCTTGCGCTGTCGGCGAAAGCGGCGGCCGAAATTTCGGCGGAAAAAATATAAGCCGAAAGGTCATATTTGTCCGCTTTTCCGTATACGTTTGGAATAAAAGCGATTCCATCAAACGGATACGGAGATATCAGAATGAGAAAGCACGAAAAAATCACCATCGCGCTCGCCGGCAACCCGAACTGCGGCAAAACCACGCTTTTCAACCTGCTGACGAAAAGCGGGGAGGCCGTCGGAAACCGAGCGGGCGTGACGTTTGAACCCAAAAAAGCAAAAATGCGGAGATTCGGAGAGGCAGACGCCGATATCGTAGACCTGCCGGGCTGCTATTCCCTCTCGCCCTATGGGAATGAGGAAAAGGTAGCCGAGCGATACATAAAAAGCGGAAATTATGATGTCGTCATCGACATTGCGGACGCGACCAATCTCGACCGCAGCCTTTATCTGACGCTCCAACTGATCGAAGCGGGCGTCCGCGTCGTGCTGGCGCTGAACATGATGGACGAAGCGGAAAAAGAAAAAATCCGAATCGACATTCCCGCGCTTGCCGAGGCGCTCGGCATTCCGGTCTTTCCCATCTCCGCCGCGCGGGGTGCCGGAATCCGCGAACTCATCTCCGGCATATGCGAAGCGCCGCCGGAGCCGGCACGCCCCTTCGGCTGCGGGACGGACAGCAAGGAAGCCTTCAGAATCATCAAGCAGATCACGGAAAAAACAGTTCGGCGCGGAAGCGAAAAACGCTCTCTCACCGATCGAATCGATCAAATCATATGCCGCCCGTATGTGGGCATTCCCCTCTTTTTTGCGGTTGTTTTTTTGATTTTTCTTCTCACCTTTTCAAGCGTCGGAAGCTATCTCACCGATCGGCTGGAGGATGCCTTTTCTATCCTTGGGAACGAACTGCACCAGCTTCTCACAAGGCTCGGCGTATCGGAGGGAATCCGCAGATTCGTCTTGGACGGCATCTTTTCCGGCGTTGCCTCCGTCCTCTCCTTCATGCCGCAGACAGCCATTCTTTTTATGCTGCTGGCACTCTTGGAGGACTCCGGCTATATGGCGCGCGCCGCTTTCGTCATGGACAGCACCCTGCGTCCCTTCGGGCTTTCGGGAAAAGCTTTCATTCCGATGCTTGTCGGCTTCGGCTGCACGGTTCCCGCCGTGATGTCCACCGCGACGCTTGCGCCGGAGGAAAAGGAAACCGCCGTCTATTCCCTGCCGTTCATTCCGTGCAGCGCCCGTTTTCCCGTTTTCATCATGATTATTTCCGCATTCTTTGAAAAGCATGCGGCGCTCGCGGCATTTCTCATCTATTCGCTCGGCATCGCGGCCGCCGCTCTCTCCGCGCTGATCCACACCAAATCGAAAGCGGGAAAGCCTGCGCCGCCGCTCACCATTGAGCTTCCGAAATACCGTCTGCCGAGAATGAACAATCTCATGCGGGAGGTCGGAGGCAAGCTGCGTGATTTTGTCGTCCGCGCCGGCACGATCGTCTTTCTTTCCTGCGTCGTAGTCTATATTTTAAGCGCCGTTTCCCCCGGCTTTATCCCCACCGAAAACGGCATCGACAGCATACTCGCCGCATTCGGCAGACTTTTCTCTCCGCTCTTTTCCCTCATCGGGCTTGGAGACGGCCGAATCGTATCCGCGCTTGCCGCGGGCTTTTTTGCCAAGGAATCGATCGTATCGACAATCGAAATCCTGATACCGGAAGGACTTGCCGCGGTGCTGTCTCCCGCAGGAGCCGCATCGCTCGCAGCCTTTTCCCTTCTGTATACGCCCTGTGCGGCGACGCTTTCCGCAATCCGGAAGGAGCTCGGAATGAGAAAAACGATTTATGTTCTTCTGCGCTGCCTCGCCTTTGCTTTTTTCGTTTCTTTTGTCATTTACACCGCTTTCAGAATATTTGCATTTATAGGTTGACTTTTTTTACCATGAATGATATACTATTGAATTGGTAGGATAATAATACTTTTCTCCCTAATATTTATCAAAAAAACGCCGCTTCCGGCGGCAGAACGGAGTTCATATGAAAAAGACCTTCAAAGTAACGGGAATGGCCTGCAAGCACTGCGCTTCCAAGGTAAGCACGAAAGCGTCCTCGCTTGCCGGCGTCAAAAAAGCGGATGTCGATCTCTCGGCGGGCACGCTCACTGTGGAATTCGACGAAAACGCCGTCACAGCGGAGACAATCGCGGAAGCCGTCACAGCGGCAGGCTTTCCCGCGTCGGCGCAATCCGTCTGAACGGGAACGGAAAGGACAGTCAAATCTATGACAAAAAAAAGATTCAAGGTTTCCGATATGGCATGTTCCGCATGCTCCGCCGCAGTAGAACGCTGTGTGCGGGCGCTTTCCGGCGTGGAGGAGGTCTCCGTCAGCCTGCTTGCAGGCGAGATGAGCGTCTCCTATGAGGAAGACGCTTTGAATGAAGAAAAGATATGCGAGGCCGTCACCGCCGCCGGTTATCCCACAAAGGTGATGGAAAACCGGCCGCTCACCTATGAAGAGCCGAAAAGCGAATACACCGCCGCCCGGCTGATAAGCTCGATCCTGCTCACGGTGATCCTCATGTATTTTTCGATGGGACACATGCTTGGGATTCCCATGCCCGCTTTCCTTTCGGGACGCGGCATCGTGATTTCGGCGGGCATCCAGATGGTGCTGGCGGCTGCGGTCATGATCATCAACCGGAAATATTTTACCGGAGGCGTCGCCGCGATCATCCGACGCGCTCCCAATATGGACACGCTCATCTCCATCGGAGCCGGCGCCTCCTTCCTTTACGGACTTGCCACCTTTGTTCTCATCGTTCTCAACATCGATACCGATCCCGAGGCCGCGCACGCCTATATGGAAAATCTGTATTTTGAATCCGCGGCGATGATCCCCACCCTTATCACCGTCGGCAAGTCGCTTGAGGCGCGTGCCAGAAGAAAGACGACCGGTGCCGTCAAAATGCTCATGGAGCTTGCCCCCGCCGAATCGGTCATTCTCGAAAACGGCGAAGAAAAAACGATCCCGACCGCCGAAATCAAGGTCGGCGACATCGTCGTCATCCGGCCGGGCGGCACCGCCCCCGTCGATGCGGAAATCGTCTACGGAGAAGCGTCTGTGGACGAATCCTCTCTTACGGGCGAGAGCATTCCCGTGCTCAAATCTGCCGGTGATTCCATCATCAGCGGCTCGATCGTAACCGGCGGCGTCCTGCATGTCCGGGCTGAAAAGGTCGGCGAAGACACGACGCTTTCTCAAATCGTAAGGCTCGTTTCCGACGCCGGCGCCACCAAGGCTCCGGTCGCACGGCTCGCCGACAAAATATCGGGCATCTTTGTCCCGATTGTCATCGGTCTTTCCCTAATCACGCTGGCGGTTTGGCTCATTTTCGGCGACAGCACCGAGCATGCGATCCGCTGCGCGGTATCCGTTCTCGTCATCTCCTGCCCGTGTGCGCTCGGACTCGCGACGCCCGTCGCCATCACGGTCGGAACCGGCCGAGGCGCGTCCCTCGGCGTGCTGATCAAAACCGGCGAGGCACTGGAAACGCTCGGCCGTGCGGAATATGTCCTGCTCGACAAAACCGGCACGATCACGGATGGAACGCCCTCCGTATCCGATTTTGCGGCGACAGGCGCCGATGAAAAAACGCTCTTTTCCATCGCGGCAGGTCTCGAAAAAAGCTCCGAGCATCCGCTCTCCGGCGCGGTGATCGCCAAAGCCGAGGAGCTGGACATCTCCCCCGCCGCGGTCGATGATTTCAAATCGTTCGCCGGACGCGGGATCTCCGGCAGCATCGACGGCAAGCCGGCATACGTCGGAAAGACAGATTTCCTTACGGAAAACGGGATCGACGCGGCGGAAGCGGAGCAGATCATTTTATCGCACAAGGACACAGGAGAAACGGCGATCGCCGTCGCCTATGACGGAAGGACCATCGGCGTGATCTTTGCCGCGGACAAAATCAAGCCGGACAGCCGCGAGGCGATAAGCCGACTGAAAGCTTTGGGCTGCAAGGTCATGATGCTCACCGGCGACAGCGAATCCGCGGCGCAGACCGTCGCCAAGGAAACGGGGATCGAGGAAATCCGCGCGGGACTTCTCCCTACCGGCAAGGAGCGCGAAATCCGCGAGCTTTCCGTAGAGCATGTCACCGTCATGGTCGGAGACGGCATCAACGACGCACCGGCTCTCGCCCTTGCCAGCACCTCGATCGCCATCGGCGCCGGCACGGAGATCGCCAAGGAAACGGCCGACTGTGTGCTCGTCGGCGGGCGCCTGTCCTCCGTCGCGGACGCCATAGAGCTTTCCCGCGCCGTCATGAAAAACATCAAGGAAAATCTTTTTTGGGCATTTTTCTACAATGTGCTCGGGATCCCCGTCGCGGCAGGCGTGTTATATCCGGCTTTTGGGCTTCTGCTCAATCCCATGATCGCCGCCGCCGCAATGAGCGTCAGCTCGCTGTTTGTGGTCTGCAACGCATTGAGACTTACCTTCTTCGGCCGTAAAAAGAAGAAAGCTGTATAATTTTCGGATAAATTGCTGTAAAATCACCTTGAATGTATTGAAATTTTCGTAATTTATATGAACTTTCTTGCTTTTTTTACTTGACAGATTGCAATTTTATGGTATAATGGACTCGTATAAGAATCAGCATTATATTTTTGAAAGTTGTGATCCAGTGAGTCAAGATATCGATCGTCTGCTGGAGGATGTCAAAAACGGAAAATCTCTTTCCTTTGATGCGATGTATCGGCTTTATACACCGCTGATTGAAAGCACGGCAAAAGCATATTGTAAGCGTTTTTCTCTTGCCGAGACCGAATACGACGACATCAAGCAGGAGGCAGCCATCGCGTTATACAATGCCGCCATAGCATATGAGCCGTCCAAAAACATCACGTTCGGCGCATATGCAAAGGTCTGCCTGCGCAATAGAATCCTTTCTTATATCCGATATTTTCATGAAAATAAAAGCTCAGAATCCCTTGACAATATGGATGCCGATCCGGAGGAGCTCGATACCGTAACGCCGGAACAGCTTATCCTAAATAAAGAGTCCCTTTGCAGTCTGAATCGCAGAATCGACGGAATGCTCACGGATTTTGAAAAATCCGTATTTGCCCTTTACCTCGGCAATATGTCCTACACGGATATGGCGGTAACGCTGTCCAAGCCGAAAAAATCTATTGACAACGCTATTCACAGAATCAAAGCAAAGCTGCGGAAACTTTTATCATAAACCCGTTATATTTCCCTGCGGGGATTTATATAAAAAGCAAATTTAATCCGTTAAGTTTGTTTTGTTCATGCCCAAATAGCTTAATCAAAGAGCGTTGTTTTCAAAGGTGTCGGTCTGAATCCGGCTTAGGGCGAAATTAAAACCATTTATTCAAAGCGAGGTAACACACATGTATCAGGACAAGACATTGGTATGCAAGGATTGCGGAGCGGAATTCGTTTTCACAGCCGGAGAACAGGAATTCTATGCTGAAAAGGGCTTCCAGAACGAGCCTCAGAGATGCAAGGCCTGCCGCGACGCAAAGAAAAATGCGTCCAAGCCCGCCCGTGAGCTCTTCACGACCACATGCGCAAGATGCGGAAAAGAAGCGAAGGTTCCTTTCCAGCCCAGCAACGACAGACCTGTTTATTGCAGCGACTGCTATGCTGAAATGAAACAACAGTAATATAGTTGAAAAGCTATCCCCCCGCCGGAATCCGGCGGGGGTTTGTTTTTTGTTAAAATTTATTTATTTTTAAAGTTTTATGGAATAATCTGTAATTTTAACATTTTATTAACATTCTGAAACGAAATATATGTTATTATATTAACAGAAAGGAGGCTTTTCCATGTCGCACCCGCTTAAAATCGTTATATAAAGGCACATGAGTATTTATATCCCTCATGTGCCGGTAACAAAAAATCGAATTTCACACTATAATAATAACGAAAGGATAGTAATATGAAAAACAAAATCGTAAAAAGCTTATCTGCAATTATGCTCGTTTGCTGCGTCTTTTCCCTGAATTTTCTCAGCATCGGAGCATCCTATAACGAATTCCTTTCCGAAAACGGCATTGAGGTCACTAAAACAAAATATGTGACGACCATAAAAAGAACCGACGTCATAGAAAGCACCATGAGCGAATCCGCACTGAAATCCTTAAAAAGAAATCTTGACAAACAGACGCTGACGGAACATGAAAAAAACGTTGAAATCCTGAGAACGCTCGGCTATCACGAGGAAACGATCGCCGGAATGGCGCCGGAAGACATCGACCTCATGATGGAAGACGCCGCCAGCTTTCAAATCCAGGTCGTTTATATGAAAGCCAATGAAGACGGCACCACCTCGATTATCAGCGAAGAGGATTGTCTTTCCGCCATGGAAGCGCAGCAAAATGCGATTGCAACAGCATCCGGCGATAACGACGGCTGGGGCAACTGGACATCGTCCGACGGTTATCTGAGAATGACCGTTTCGAGTGTATATATTGATCCCTCTTCTATGAACGGTCAAAAGGGTTGGTATTACTTCCACACTTGGTATGAATGGCTAATCGTTCCTACTTATAGGCTAACAGATGCTATGTCTATCGCCGCACCATCTTGTACGTGGGATACGTTAAACGCCAATAATGCTTATTATTCTTCCGCATATTATTTAGCCAAAGATGTGAATGGAAATACGGGAACATTTAATGAACCAGTCAAAACGACGCAAGATCTGACAGTAGCCTCAGAAGGAATTTATTATGAATGGCAAATGCCAATTGATGGAGGCAATACTGTAACATACATTCAATTTTATATCAGAGCAAGGGCGCGAATTACCGATTTTTCATCATCCAAACAAGTAGGTGTCTATATAAAATATGTTCACACATATCCTATTCTTACATCAAATCCATCTTTTGAATGGAGCTCCACTGGCGACATCGGTGTATCTTTAAATTTCAACTTACAGGTTGCTTCCAACAATTATTTCTTCAACATTTCCCATGAGTATAATCCATAAAATATATCGGAGGTCTTATGAAATCTGTTAAGTTTATTTTAACATCTATCATATGTTTGTTGCTTTCAATGTTCTTTTTATTCGCATTTACCACCGAAGATAATCCTACAATTGGAATCATTGGATTTTACGGTTTCATGCTCGCTTTCCTCGTTTTTTTCATCCTCGGCTGGGTCGTCAAGGACAAACCGATCGTCCCGAAAAACAGTTCAACTGAAACAAACGACAAAAACAAGTCTGAATAACGCTCTTCCCCCGCCGGAATCCGGCGGGGGTTTTATCCTTTCAGCGAAAACAAACCGGAGTGAAATCCACTCCGGTTTGTTTTATCCGCGGTAGACACCGTCGCCGTAGCTCTGATTTTCCGAGCCGTCGCTGCCGCCTTTTTTCTTCTGAACAAAATATACTACAAGCGCGATCACCGCCGCGGCAATCAGAATGATGACAATAATCGTGAGAATACTGCCGCTTCCCGTCTTTTTCGCGCCGCCCATAATGTTATCCGCCGCCGCACGAAACGCCTGCTCCACAGCCTCGTCGACCGTATAGTTCCGTTCAAGATAATAAATCATATTCTCCCGCAGGATTTGACACGCTTCGGAATCCATAACGGATACGGCGTTGTCCCCGACAATCAAATCCACATAAAAATCATATTCATAGTTGCTGTAATAAAACAAGGTGACAAGCAGATGTCCCTCATCGCTTCCGAAAAGCTCCGCATACCGGCGAAAGCCCTCGTTCATGACGGCGGAAGTCGTAGGACGCGTATCGCCGTCGATCTCATCGATCACATAAAGATAAGGCTGGACACCCGTCTTATCGAAAAAATACCGCATTGCCTCCGTAACGGAAAGGTCATCCGTTATCTGAAATTTGTCGCTTTTGCTCTCAAAATAGGTGTCAATCGGCGTAATAAGGCTTGCGCTCATCGGCGTTCTGTTCACAGTAGACTGTGTGATGCCGTTATCATCCTGCGTGCCGGTGCGGCTTCCGCAAAAGGAAAATATGCCGAGAAATATGGTCAGCACAATGATCAAGGCAAACACCATAACAAAGGAAAAACAGCCGCCGCGATACCGCGGGCCGAAGCCCCACCGAGGTCCCCAGAAAAATCTTGGACCACGCGGCGGTCTCGGACCGCCCATAGGCGGCCGTCCTCCCATCGGCGGTCTGCCGCCGCCAAATCCTCCGCCGCCATGTGTAGGCATAATGTATCCCTCCCAAAATTGATAAATGAAATTCTCTAAATAGTATTCACATTTGTCAAATATTATATCACAGTCATGGCGTGGTGTCAAGAAAAGCACTTGACAAATATCGAAATCCGGATTATCCTATAAGCATCGAAATCCGTCCAATAAAGCACGCCGGAGGTTTTATGGAGCAAAAACGTTTTTCCAAAAACGACGATTCTTTTATATGCCAGAACTGCGGCTTAGAAGTGAAGCCGCTCGGCTACAGCTCGCGCAACCATTGTCCGCGATGCCTGTGTTCCCTCCATGTGGATATCAATCCAGGCGACAGAGCCAATCCCTGCGGCGGTATCATGCGCCCCATCAAAGCAGAGCCGGACGCAAAAAAAGGATATGTGATCGTACACCGCTGCGAAAAATGCGGAGAGATCCGGCGCAACCGCGCGGCACATGAAGCCAAGATACAGCCGGACGACATCGGACTTTTGATCCGACTGACCGCAAAAGAAATATAAAAAAATCACGCATTTATAAAAATGCGTGATTTTTTTATGTAGCTTTGAATAGAAATATTATGAATCCGCACCGTCGCACTCAGTTTTCTTCAATTCCGAGAGACACTTATCGCAAATAATCTTTCCTCTGAACAAAGAGGCGTTATCCATGCTTCCGCAGAAAATGCACGCCGGTTCATATTTCTTCAAAACGATCGTATCCTCGTTCACGAAGATTTCCACCGCATCGCGGCTTCCGAGATTTAGGTTCTTTCTGATTTCAATCGGAAGAACAATTCTTCCAAGCTCATCAATTCTTCTGACAATGCCAGTCGATTTCATGGCTCAATCCTCCATTATGCTTAAAAATTTATTTTGTTTTTTTTAGTATACCATGCGGTGTTAATTTTGTCAATAATTGTAAATAAATTTCTTGAATTTCGTCGAAATATACAAAATTTTAAGGGCGGTGATTGCAATTTTAGGTAAAATATTCTCAATAATCAGCATAATTTCCTTACTTTTTGCAATTTTCACTGGAAATTTGTCGCAGCTTGCAGGCGCGATTCTCGACGGCGCATCGAAAGCGGTCACACTCACGATCGCGCTCGTCGGCGTGATGGGACTTTGGAGCGGCGTCATGCGTGTGCTCGAGGACATCGGCGTCTGCCGGATGATCGCAAAAATCATATCGCCCATCTTAAAATTTATTTTTCCGGAAACCTGCCGGAAAGGCATTGCAACGGAAGAGGTCGCCGCCAACATCAGCGCCAATATGCTGGGACTCGGCAATGCCGCCACTCCTATGGGCATCAAAGCCATGCAGGAGATGAGCAAAGCAAACGGAGGAAGCGACACGGCTTCAAACGATATGATCACGTTCGTCGTCATGAATACCTGCGCGATTTCCCTCATGCCGACGACGCTGATCGCGCTGCGACGGGCGGCGGGCTCGGAAAATCCGTTTGAGATCCTGATTCCCGTCTGGATCTGCTCGGCAGTATGTACGGTGGTCGCCGTCTTTTTCGCCAAAGCCTTTGCCGTCTTTTCCCGCGGCGGAACCAAAGCGAAAGCGCCGTCCCCAAAAGATAAAAAACAAAAAAATATCAGCGCGAAGCCGGAGCGGTCATAATGGAAATTCTCGCGTCCGCCGTCATCTGCGGCGTAATTGTAATCGTGGGAGCCGCCCTTCTTTTCTCCAAAAAGACATCCTTTGACAATTTTCTCGAGGGAACCAAAGACGGCATCAAAATCTGCAAAAATCTTCTGCCGACGCTGATTATTCTGATGGTTTCGGTTTCCATGCTGTCCGCTTCCGGCTTTGTCGATTACCTTGCAAGCCTCATCGCACCCGTCTGTGAAAAAATCGGGATCCCCTCCGAAATTCTGCCCCTTGTCATCATGCGGCCGGTATCGGGCAGCGCCTCCAACGCGATGATCGCGGAGCTGTTTGAAAAATACGGCGCCGACAGCTTTGCAGGCAAGGTCGCCTCCGTCCTTCTCGGCTCGTCGGATACGATCATTTATGTCTGTGCAGTGTATTTCGCGTCGGTCGGCGTCAAAAAAACGCGCCACGCCCTGCCCGCAGCCTTTGCCGCGATGCTGTTCTGCGTGTTTTTTTCCTCCCTTGTCTGCCGTCTGCTGTTTCCTTAAATATCGCGTCTGCCGTCGAGCGCGCGCAGAAGCGTCACCTCGTCCGCATATTCGAGGTCTGCGCCGACCGGCACGCCGTATGCGAGCCTTGTCACCCGGACGCCGAGAGGCGATATCAGCTTGGAAAGATACATCGCCGTCGTCTCTCCCTCGATATTGGGATTGGTAGCGATAATGATTTCCTCGATTTCCCCCGTTTTAATCCGTTCCAAAAGCTCTTTTATCCTCAGATCGTCGGGGCCTACGCCGTCCATCGGTGAGATTGCGCCGCCCAGCACGTGGTAGGTGCCGTTATATTCCTTCACCCTTTCCAGCGCCATGACGGTTTTCGCGTCCTCGACCACACAGACGACCGAGCGGCTGCGGCGCTCGTCCGAGCAAATGCTGCAAACCGGCTTATCGCTCAGATTCCCGCAGACCTCGCACCTTGTGATATCGCGCTTCGCCGCAATGATCGCATCCGCGAATGCCTTCGCGTCCTCCTCGCTCATTTCGAGCACGGAAAAGGCATATCGGACTGCCGTCTTTTGTCCGACGCCGGAAAGACGGCAGAACTGCTCGATCAGCTTTTGAAGCGGAAGAATATACTCCATAAAAAGCAGCCCGCCTATCTTATAAAAGTCCGGGCATACCGGGCATTCCCGACGTGATCTTTTCCATCTCGCGCTGAGAGGTCTCCTCCACGCGGCGGATCGCCTCGTTGATGCCCGCCGTCAGGATATCCGAAAGCGTTTCCACATCCTCAGGATCCACGACCTCCGGCGCGATATCGATCGACAGGATCTCCTTTTTGCCGTTTATTTTGATCTTGACCGCTCCGCCGCCGGCGGATATTTCGTATTCGCGCGTTTCCAGCTCCGCTTGGAGCGCCGCCATATCCTCCTGCATCTTCTGCGCCTGCTTCAGCATGGCGTTCATGGAGGGTCCTTGTGGTACTCTTGCTTTCATATTTTTCAATTCTCCTTCATAATGTTTTCATAAAGATCAAAGCTTTGCGTCATCACTCGTCACGCCGTCCATCTCCACAAGATCGTCGATCGGCTCGCGAAGACCGCCCGCGTCCTCTCTCACCGCGCCGATGATGTCCGTCGGCTGATAGCTTCCGCCGGCAGCATTGATCGCCGCACAGACCGATTTCTTACGGTCATCGTTCAGAAGAGAGACGGCAAAGGCATTTTCAAAATAGATATAGAACCGACCGTCCGAGCCCTCATAAGCAGACGCCGTCTGTAAAAACGGCGCAATCAAAGCCTCCGTGGCGGACAGCTTTCTCACCACCTCCGGCCATTTCCGGAAGCCCCGCAGCTGCTTGCTGTGGGATTTTTCTTTTTCCGGCGAAGGCGGCGGAGTGGGAGCTGCCTCTTTTGGAGGTTCGGCGGAAACGGATTTCTTCGAGATCTGCGGGACATTTTCCGATACGGGGGCGGGTGCTCTCGCTGAAACCGAAGGTGCGGAAACGACAGCATTTCCTCCCGCAAGCTTATCCTCAAGCGCCGAGATTCTTTCAAGAAGCGCCGACGGCTCCGCGGACAAAGAGCTGTCGCAGGCACGGATCAGCGCCATCTCCGCATACAGCTTGGCGCCGGTCGGATTTTTCTGCATGTCCGATTCAGCGGAAATAAAGATTTCCGTCACATATAACAATCGCGGAAGCGTATAAGCGCCCGCCGCGCTTTTCACCGTCTCATCCCGAACGCCCTCCATTCTGACCGCAAGAGCGACAAGCATATCGCGGTAAAACGAAATCAGCTCCCGCCAAAAAACCGCGACATCGCGGGAGGAAAGATAAACGTCGTCAATAACGGCCAATGCCGCATGCGCTTCACGGGCGGCAACGGTGCCGGCAAGCGATGCGAGAAGTGCGCGCGACGAAGCGCCGAGCAGCCTCTCCGCGCCTTCGGCGGTGATCGTCCCGCTCTCGCCGGCGCAGTATTCGAGCATATTGAGCGCGTCGCGCAGCCCTCCCTGCGAAAGCCCGGCGATAAGCTCCAGCGCCGCGGGCTCCGCGGAAATGCCCTCTCCCGCGCAGACGGTTTCAAGCCGCCCTACGATCGCCTCCGAGGAAACCCTGTGAAAATCAAAGCGCTGACAGCGCGAAAGCACCGTCGCCGGTATTTTATGAAGCTCCGTCGTAGCAAGAATAAAGATGACATGCTCCGGCGGCTCCTCCAAGGTTTTGAGCAGCGCGTTGAAGGCCGAAATGGAAAGCATATGGACCTCGTCTATGATATAGACGCGGTATCGAAGATCCGCCGGCGTATAAATCACGCCGTCGCGCAGATCGCGGATGTTGTCGACGCCGTTGTTGCTGGCGGCGTCCATTTCAACGATATCCGTCGCACGGCCCGCGTCGATGGAAAGACAGGACGGGCACTTCCCGCAAGGATTCCCGTTTTCGGGATGCTCGCAGTTCGCCGCCTTGGCGATGATTTTCGCGCAGGTAGTCTTTCCCGTACCGCGCGGTCCGCAGAAGAGGTACGCATGAGAAATTTTCCCGTTCTCGACCTCGCTTTTCAGAATGGACGTGACATGTTCCTCGCCCACGACATCGTCGAACACAGTAGGACGCCATTTGCGGTAAAGCGCCTGATACATGAAAACTCCTCCTCTGCTCCAAAATAAAAAGCGGGATACAAAATCAGGTCATACACCCAAAAATCGAAAGGATCTTACATGCGTGAGCCGTATTCCCCGCTCGGGGCAGGCCGCCTCGTGGCACATCGGTTAAACTGCTTAATGCTGCTCGGTTCCCCGCCTGACATGATTCACAGCCACCGATTGCACGAGACCCACCCGTCATCGCGGGGGCGATACGGCGCAGACCACACAAAATCATCCCTCAAAATGGGAAACCACCCCTGCTGCAGCGGATTGCAGGTGCAGGGCACCGCTAACTCCCCGGCCGGTATGACCTGATTTCATATCTCGCTTTGATCATTATATCAGATTTTCCCGTCGATTGCAATACTTATTTTAAATTTCAAGCGGAAGATTTCCCTGCAAAGTGTTTACAGTTTTTTCACGGCTTTCAGATTGACAGGAGTATAAAACATATGATATAATATCGAATAATTATAGAAAATGCTGATTTTGCTCAAAGGAATCATAAAACAAAGAGGAAAATACAATGACTCACATCAAGAAAATCATATCGGCCGTTCTCGTGGCTGCCATGGCCGCACTCTTTCTCTGCTCCTGCGGCGATCAAAATTCCGAGGTGCCCAGCGGAATGAAGCTTTTGGACAGCGATTTTGTGAACTACAAATTTTATATTCCCGAGGATTGGATCCCCGATATCTCGACAGGCATACTGACGGCCAAGACAAACGACAACAGCAATGTTTCCATGCAGACGATGGCGCCGAGCGGCAGCTATAAAAACGCCGACGAATATTTCCGGACCGATTATTATGCAAAGGTGCAGTCCACTTTCAAAAATACGGCTCTGATCGAGGAAGAATGCAGCACCGAAAACCAACGCTTCGGCAAACAGCAAATCGGCTGCGTAAAATATGTGTATACGGTGGAAAGCGACGGCGTGACCTATAAAATTCTGCAATATTTCACGCTTAACGGAGGATATCTGTATATCTTCACCTACACCGCCGCGGAATCGTTTTTCTCGGAGCATCTCGAAGAGGTGTCCTCCATGGTCCAGAACTTTGTATTCTGAAAAACGAAGATAAAGCCATGACGGAACATTATCTCGACAACAGCGCGACGACGCCGCTTTGCGCCGCCGCCTATGAAAAAATGGAATCTGTGATGCGCCATGTCTACGGAAATCCGTCCTCTCTCCATACACTCGGGCTGGAAGCGGAAAAAATCGTGACGGAAGCGCGGAGCAAGATCCTGACCGCGCTTTGCCCCACAAAATCGGGGCTGCGCACGAAGCCGGAAAATCTCCTTTTCACCGCAAGCGGGACGGAAGCGAACAATCTCGCCCTGATCGGCGCCGCTACGGCGAAAAGCCGCAACCGCGGCAAAAAGATCATCATCGGGGAGACCGAGCATCCGTCGGTCGTCGAAACGGCGCACCATCTGGAAGCACTGGGCTTTCAAATCGTCAAAATCCCGTCCCCGCAGGGCGTATGGGACATGGACGCATACAGGAAAGCGCTGTCGCCGGATACCATTCTTGTTTCCGCCATGCTGGTCAACAACGAAACCGGCGCGGTAAACGACATTGCCGCCGTCGCGGCGGCGGCAAGAGCGGCAAATCCGAACGTGCTGGTCCACTGCGACGCGGTCCAAGGCTTTCTGAAAACGGAGCTCTGCCCTGCCGTCGCCGCCGACATGGTGACGCTCAGCGCACATAAGATCGGCGGTCCCAAGGGCGTCGGCGCCCTCTATATCAACGATAAAATCATCAAAACCCGCGCGCTTTCCCCTGTTATTTTCGGCGGCGGACAGGAACGCGGCTTTCGCTCCGGGACGGAGAACGTCGCAGGGATCGCCGGCTTCGGCGCGGCGGCGGAGCACGGCGCCAAAACGCTTCCTTCTTTTCTCGACGAAATCGCACGGCTGCGCGAAAGATTGGAAAACGAGATCGCCGCATTTGCCGGCTATGGAATTCGGATCAACCGTCCGCAAACAGCCGTGATCGCAAAGCACATCATCAGTCTCACCGTTCCCGGCATCCGCAGCGAAACGCTGCTGCACAGTCTCTCGGCAGACGGCGTATACGTTTCGAGCGGCTCCGCCTGCTCCTCGAATACCGGCCATGCGAGCTATGTTCTGCGCTCCTTCGGACTTTCCGCTGCCGATGCGGACTCGACCATCCGCATCTCGCTCGGCACACAGAATACGGAAGAGGACATCGCGGCGTTCTGCGTTTCGCTGGACAGAGGACTGCAAAAACTGGCAAAAACAAAATGATTTTCAAGATACGGGATTCAAGATGACACCGGAAATTTATTTGACAAAAAGCACCGAGGAGACGGAAATGCTCGGATTTGAATTTTCAAAAGCCCTGAATGCCGGCGACTTTGTCGCCATGTTCGGCGATCTCGGCGTCGGAAAAACAGCGTTCATCCGCGGTGCGGCACACCATCTCGCACCGAGCGCGCGAGTCCAAAGTCCGACTTATACGATCGTAAACGAGTATCCCGGAAAAATTCCCGTCTACCATTTCGACATGTACCGCATCGACGATGAGGAATCGCTTTATGCGACGGGATATTACGATTATACCGGCGGCGACGGCATCTGCTTTGCCGAATGGAGTGAAAAAATCCTCCCGTGGCTGCCGGCAGGATATATCGCCGTCACGATCGAAAAGACAGGCACCGACACGGAGGTCCGGCGCATTACCATCGACCGCACGCCCGGAAAAGGAGGCGCTGAGCAGAAATGAAAATACTGGCAATCGACACCTCGGCGACCGTCGCCTCGGCATCCCTCTGCGAGGACGACGAGCCCATCGCCGTCTATTCTCAAAAATCCGGACTCACCCACAGCCAAACCATACTTCCCATGATACGGGACCTCATGAGGAATACGGGAATGACAATCGACGACATCGACATGATGGCGGTTTCCGCAGGTCCCGGCTCGTTCACCGGCGTGCGCATCGGCATCTCTACTATCAAGGGGCTTGCATTCGGCAAAAACAAGATCTGCGTCGGCGTCTCTACGCTGGAGGCCATGGCGTGGAGCATCGCGTCTTTCTGCATCGACGCGCTCGTTTGTCCCGTCATGGACGCAAGGCGCGGACAGCTGTATACGGCGGTCTTTAAGCCGTATGACGGAAAGCTGATTCGATTGATGCCGGACAGTCTGATCTCGGCGGAGGAGCTCTCGGAAAGGCTCGATGCTTATGACAAGCCGGTTTATTTCACCGGCGACGGTTACGGAATCATAGAGGCAATGTCTCCGTCCTTCATGAGGGAAACGCCCAAGCACGCAAGATGGCAAAGCGGATACGGCGTCGCGATAGCGGCGCTTGAAAGCTATCGTCTTGCCGAGGACAAATCGATCTTTACGGATGTCCTTTTGAGACCGGAATATCTGCGTCCGTCGCAGGCAGAACGCGAGCTCGCCGGGCATACCATATAAAAATTATGTCATTTCCGGAAAAGACCGGAGAAAAGAGAGGAACAAAATATGGCGACAAAACTCGCAATCGCGTCGGATCATGCCGGCGTGGATTACAAAAAAAGGCTCATCGAGCATCTCGAAAAGCAGGGATACGACTGCATCAATCTCGGAACCGATACGGAAGAATCCGTGGATTATCCGGTATATGCCGACCGCGTATGCGGAAAAATAACGAGCGGCGAATGTGAACTCGGCATTCTGATCTGCGGGACCGGTATCGGCATGAGCATCGCCGCGAACAAGCACAGAGGGATCCGCGCGGCGCTCTGCTCCGATACGGAATCCGCCGCGCTCACCCGTCAGCACAACGATGCCAATGTTTTGTGTCTCGGCGCGCGTATCCTTCCCTTTGAAAAAGCGGTACAGGTCACGGACGCTTTCCTTAACGCCGAGTTCCTCGGCGGACGGCACCAAAGGAGAGTCGATATGCTGGAATCCTTTTGAAGCCTGACAATCAAAATTTACAAGAACCAAGATTGCATATTGACTTTTTCTCGACAGAATGCTATAATAATTGTGTAAAAAATTTTCCAGAAAGGAATTTTTATTATGAAAAAAATTTTATCGGTTTTCTTATCGGTACTGTTCGTGTTGGGTTCCGTATCGATGCTCACCTCCGCGGCTGCTATCACAAAGACTGAAAGCGGTATTTACTGCCTCGACTTTCTTGACTTTTCTGCGGATACCACGGCGCTGTGGGCAAGATACAACGAGGAAACTGGCGAATGGGAGCAGAACGAGCGTCTTGACGAATACGGCGAGACTCTCGTAATCGACGGCTCCAACTACAACCAGCCCATTGATGAGGACGGCAATGTCATTGCACCATGTTTTAAAATATACTCTTCTTACTTAAACAACACCACATGGTCTATCATCGAAAACGGCGAGGTGCTCCATTTTGAAGTAACAGGCGCCAACACCACCCCGGGGCTCTCTTTTATCATCGATGAATATCATGAGAAAAACATGCAGATCGGTGCGGAGACCAACAATCAGGCGGAATATGTAAAGATCCGCGTCAGAAACTATAGCTCCTCCCCGAGATTCACGTTCGCTTTCGCAACCAATGCAACCAATAACTATAAGATAGTATCCGCTACGACATCGGATCTTTATGAGGATGCCAACGGTAAAAAATATATCTCCGGCTCCAGCGAATGGGAAACCTATATTTTCAGCATGAGAGACATCAACAGTGCGACCAACTATAACGATCTTCTGACCAAAAACGATGACGGCGTGCCTCAGTCTCGCTGGGGAGGATTTCTGTCCGAGCTTGTTCTCTTCCCGTTCGGCTATAACGTAACCGACGGCACAGGCTCTTATGTCGGCGCTGCGATCGATATCGACTATGTCGTAATCGGCAGCAAAGAATATGTCACCAATTATAAAAGCGAGCTTGAATTAAAAGAAGAAAGCATCACCAGTCTCGAGCTCCTTTCAGTCCCTACCAAAACGGAATATTACGTCGGCGAATCCATCGACCTCACCGGTCTTCAGCTGAGAGCTACCTATGCCGACGGCACATCGGAAATCCTTGACAACGCAAGCACAAGCGCCAATCTCGGAACTGCTTCCGACAGCACCCCTGTAACCCTGAAATTCGGGACACAATCCGTTTCCTACAACATTAAAGTAACGGGAATCCAGAATATAGAGCTCATCGAAGAGCCGGAATCAAAGCTTTACGAGCTTTCCGTCCTCAAAAACGGCTTTACGCCGGCAGGATTCAAATTCAAAGTGAATTATACCGACGGAACCTCAAATTCCGACATTTCTCCGTCTCTATTCAACTATCTCGGGGATCTTGAAACAGCGGGCAAAAAAACCATAACCGCAAATTACTACGGATATACGGTCCCGCTTGAGATCGAAATCATCAATGTTGTCGATTTGGAAATCGCGACACCTGAAAAAGAATTCCGTTATAACGATGTATTGACGGAGGACGATTTTGAGATTTACTATGTATACAGCGACGGTTCCAAAAAACTGAGCAGTGACAGCGAAACTCAAACGAGCCTCACCATCTCTGTCGCTTGCAGCACAAAAACGCCCGGAGACGTGATTGCTACTATCACCGGAGTAGAGGAAACGCTTGGCATCAACATCACAAAGGAAGTTACGGTAAAAGTAGAAGCACCTGTCGAAATGAGAGTTACACGTAATCCGCAAAAAACAACCTATGAGGTCGGAGAACAATTTGATGCAACCGATATGATGGTTTCTCTCATTTATGCCGACGAAAAATCTGTTACCATGAGTTCGGAAGACTACAAGGTCAGATTTGATTCGAGCGAGCCCGGTGAAAAAACCGTCAGAATCGTTTCCGATATCGACGGAATCGATTTGAGCACCACTTTGACCGTCACCGTAAACGGCAGCATCATCGACACAGATAGCTCCGCGCCATCCACAACCAAATCTGATAATAACGGCGGTTCTTCCACAGGTCTTATCATCGGTATCATTGCTGCGGTCGTTGTTGTCGTAGCCGTTGTCGTTGTCGTAATCATCGTATTGAACAAGAAAAAGAAAAAATCATAACAACAAAGAATTTATTCTGCAATTCTAAATAAAAGGGCACATTCTTTCGAATGTGCCCTTTCCCTTTTACCGTTCAAAAAAAACGATCGGAATGCTCCGATCGTTTTTTGTTTCTATCCTTCGATATTCAAAACGCCGATGGCGTCCTGAATGGTCTTTTCAAGAGCTTCCCTGCCGTATTTATCGACCTCAGCCTTGTTCTTCTCTCCATGCGTCAGGCAGCCCGCGCCGCCGATACAACCGCCCACGCAGGCCATTCCTTCAATGAAATTGCCGTCCAAGACGCGCCTGCTCGCCTTCAAAAGCGCCATTCTGCACGCTTCAATTCCGTCACAGGAAACCGCCTTCAAGTCAAAGTCGTCAACGCCCTGCTCCTTCAAGGCTTCCGCTACGGCATCCGAAAGCCCGCCGCAGCGGGCGAAGATCCTACCGAAATAGGAGGCGTTGTCGAGCACGTCCATGCCAAGAGAGGTGATATCGATATCCTTGCTGTCAAACAGGGCCTGAAGTTCCTCAAACGTGATCACGCTGTCTATGTAAGGCGCAACCTCCGGCTTGCGGAATTCCATTTTTTTCGCCGTACACGGACCGATAAAGACAATTTTAGCGCCCGGCGTCGTTTCCTTGATATATTTTGAGATCGTCCCGACCGGAGAAAGATTGTGCGACACGTACGGCGCAAGATCCGGAAACGCTTTCTGCACATAGGAGACGAACGCGGGACAGCAGGAGCTCGTGAGAAAGCCTTTTTCGGCAAGCTCAGCAGCTTCGTTATAGGCCACCATATCCGCCCCGAGCGCTGCTTCCACAACCGTATGGAATCCCAGCGCCTTGATGCCGCTGATCACCTGACCAAGCTTCGCATAGGTAAACTGACTGGATATCGAAGGCGCAACAACGGCAAACACCTTGAAATTTTCATTGCCGCCGCTCTTTTTCAGCAAATCGATCACGTCAAGAATATAGGATTTATCCGATATCGCGCCGAACGGGCATTGATATACGCAGGCGCCGCAGGAAATGCACTTGTCGTTGTTGATGGACGCAGCCTTATCCTCGCGCATGGAGATCGCGCCGACCTTGCAGGAACGCTCGCAGGGACGCTTGAAATCCATGATCGCGCCATAGGGACACACCTTCGCGCACTGTCCGCATTCCACGCATTTCGACTTGTCGATATGCGCGACATGCGCCTCGTCAAACGTAATGGCGCCTCGGCGGCAAACATCCTCACACCTATGCGCAAGACATCCGCGGCAGGTCTCCGTAACCTTATAGCCGCCGACCGGACACTCGTCGCATGCGATGTCGATGACCTCAATGACATTGGGATTGGCGCGGTCTCCTCCCATCGCGAGCTTCACGCGCTCCGAAAGAATCGCCCGCTCCTTATAGATGCAGCAGCGCATGGTCGCCTCATTCCCCGGTACAATCGTCTTGGGAATATCGACGATGTGTTCAAGAAGCTCGTCACGCCATGCAAGCCGCGCGACCTCGCGGAGCACCTTATATTTCAAATGCTGTACTTTGGTATCAAATTTTCTCACAGCCGATACCTTCCTTCCCTCAAATATCTATATCAGAAATAACTGACTTTGATTCTTTTTCCCATTTTCTTCAAGCATTCAGAGAGCTCAGAAACAAGCTGCATCTTAATATTGAAGTTGATCGGCAGATCGGGATTCTGATGTGCCGGATTCATCGCACGGCCGACATAAAAATTGATATCGGTCGCCTCCTCAAAAAGCATCCGGCAGATCATCGAGGCGCCGTCCTGCCTGTAGCTCCACTCTTTATACGATTCGTTGTCCTTGATATAATCCTTCGCATATGTGAGCACTCGATTGATCGTGATGACGCCCTCGGTCACAAGATCGACACCGTCGATATGCGCGATCGGGGGGATTTCCGGATCGACGAAATTCATTTCCGTGCGCACCGTTTTTCCGAGATAACGTGCGGCAATCGAAGAGGTCGTCCCTCCGCACACGATATGTCCGCCCTCCTTGGAAAAGAAGAGCGACATCATTTTATCGCAGTCGTCCCGGTTCGACGGAGGGCCGAACAAAAGATTCATCGGCGACCGCTTTCGGATCCTGACCGTACACACCGTGGCGTCGTCTCCCGGCTTTCCGTCATACAAACGGTTGCATTCGTCGAGAAGAATCGAGGAAAGCGTCTTCGCCGTAAAGCCGACGTCATAAAACGTCTCCATATAGGAGATGATGTCCTTTCTGTCCCATCCGAAATTGAGCGCAAGTCCCACCCCCGCATGGATACAGCCGTCACTCATGGCGATGAAAATATCATTCTCTTGAAGCTTGATTCGGGAACGATAAATGGATTTTCCGCCGATATTCAGTTCCGTTTTCGGAATTTCAACGCCGTGTCCGTCCCGGAGAAGAATGACCAACGGGTTATCATATTGGAGGATCTCAGCGTATTCATTGTTCACGATCCGGATCAGCGTAAAGGTCGAATACGCAACACCGCGCACGGAGCATACCGGAAGCGTGGCAGCGATCGTCGATACGCAGTCCTCCATGGAAAGTCCTTCGGAGATCATCGTGGATATGATTTTGGCCGTCAATGTCGAAAGTATGCTCGCCTTGACGCCGCTCCCAAGCCCATCCGCAAGCACGATCACCGTCGAACCGTCGTTCTGCTCGATGACATCGACATGATCGCCGCATAGCTCCTCCCCATAATGGTTGACGCTTCGATAACCGATATCCGCACAAAGATTATTCATCCGCTATCGACTCCTTCAATTTCGTAAGCGCGATCTTCGTCTCGGCCGCCGTCTCACCGAGCAAAGACGCGATCTCCTGAACGATCCGCATCTGCTTATCGACCACCTTATCCGCGATTTCGACTGTTTGACGGCTCATTTCCTCTTTTTTCTCGCGTTCAATTTCCTCATCGGTCACATCGCGCATGATACAGATGAGAATGCGGTACTCCTTGTCAAAAACAACGGTCTGCTCCACATAGCGGTCATACTCGGCAAGATAGACATGCTGTCCGGAAACACCGCGCCCCGTATTTTTCACCTCCATGAACACCTTCGGATCCAAAATGCGGACGACCGGCTCGCCCATGACGTCCGACGCACGCGAAATGTTCATGAGTCCCAGCGCCGCGCGGTTGATCTGCTGAACCTCCAGGTTTTCGTTCAGCACGACGATGCCGTTCGGCGTATTATTGATGATGTTGTCCGAGAAATTCTCCGCCCTGTCCTTGAGATACGGCAGACACATCGAAATTTCCGCTTTCCCCTGATAGATCGCCACCGCCTTCGCGCGGCACGTATCATATCCGCAGGAACCGCAATTGAGTTCATCCGACGGCTTTGTTTTCCCCATCTGACGGAGAATCTCCGTAATTTCGGCTTCCGTCGGCATTTTCAGCTTGCGCTCTATGTATTCAAAATGCTTTTCGGTATCCTGTCTTTCCGGCTGCAAAACGTCAAAATCATTTTTTCCGGCATATTCGGATACGGCGATATAGCTGCGCACGGGAGAACGATGATATTTCTCCATAACGGGACCGCCCACACAGCTTCCCACACATGCGGACATCTCGATGAAGCATTTGTGCAGCTTTCCCTCTTCGATGTCGCGCAGCGCCGCCATACAACTCTCCACGCCGTCGATGGCAAGATAGGTATAACCGGCCGCCGTGCAGTCCATCGTTTTCAGAATGCCGCCCGTCGTCGGGAAAAAGCGGGCGCGGCTGTCCGGATTTTTATCCTTTCTTTGCCTGAGCGTCACATGCTCGCGGCCAAACCATTCCGTCAGCTCTTCAAATGTCAAAACCGCATCGACCCCCTTGTAATAATCCGCCTCGTCCTTTTTTGCGACACACGGACCGATGAACACGGTCTTCGCATTCGGATGTCTGCGCTTGATATCCGCGGAATGCGCCTGCATCGGGCTCATCACATCCGCAAGATACGGCAGCTCCGCCGGAAAATACTTCTGTATGAGGAGATTCACAGAATGACAGCAGGAGGAAATCAGCACGTCCTGTCTGCCTTCCGCCAATATATGCTCATATTCCCGCTTGACGATCGTAGCGCCGATCGCCGTTTCCTCGGCGTCGGCAAATCCGATTTTCCGGAGCGCCTCGCGAAGCTCGTCGATCCCCACATCCTCATAATTGGCGATAAAAGAAGGCGCGACGCTCGCAATGACAGGCTCACCGCCGCTCAGCAGCGTGTGCACAAGCTCCGTGCTGTCCGCGATCTGCTTCGCGTTCTGCGGACATACGACAAAGCATTGACCGCAAAGGATGCACTCGTTGCCGACGATGTTCGCCTGATTGCCGGAAAACCGAATGGACTTCACCGGACAGTGACGGATACATTTATAGCAATTTTTACAATTGGATTTTTTCAGCTTCAAAAACTCAGCCATGACGATTTTCCTCCTTTCACGATTTCAGCTTATCAAGAATCTTCTCGCGAAAAAACATATCGAAGCCCGACGGCGTCACGCCGGTATATACGTCGTCATCCACTTGGATCGTCACGCCGACGCGGTTGCACTTGCCGATGCAAAAGCTGCCGGCAAGCGTGACCTCATCCTCCAAAGAATGCTCCGAAACCGCCCTTTTCATCAGCTCCACAATCTCATGCGAACCCTTGATATGACAGGAGCTTCCGACACAAATCTGAACGATCATAAAAGACCTCCTTCTCTGTTTGCCGAACCGACAAAAGCATATTGGATCCGTCTGTGATTTAGAGCTTTGATACGATCTCCGATTGGAAAAATTCATCCACCGTTTCCGGCGTCACCGAAAAAATCTCGTCGCCAATCGTGACGCATACCCCTCGCTGACACTGCCCGAGGCAGAACGTGCCCGCAAGCTCGACCTTGCCCTCAAGATGTCCCTCGGAAATCAGTCTTTTCAGCTCCTCGACGACCTTGCGCGAGCCTTTGAGATGGCAGGAGCTGCCGATACATACCGTGACCTTCATAATGTTGTCCCTCCGTTTTCATAATCAACCGTATTTGCCAGAGAAAGAAGGAATTTTCTGTCCTCTCCCTCTTTTTTGATGGATTTAGACGCTGCCGCAACCGGCAGCCATTTCAAAACGGACTCTCTCTCGACGCCTGATTTTTCACAGAAAAGCGAGAGATAAGCCTCCGCCGTATCGTCCTGCTTGGAAAGCTTAAACAAAATATAAGTGACCGCCGCGTCCACGCAGGCATTTCCCTGCGTCGCATGAGACCAATCGAGGATATAAGGAGTCCCGTCGTCTCGGATAACGACATTCGATGGACTGAAATCACAATGGCACACGGTGCTCGCACCCGACATTTCCCGAAGCTTGAGCTGCAAGTCATACCGCACCGTCGCTCCAAGCTCCGCATATGAAATTTTGCGCGTCATCTTATCTTTCAGCGTCGTAAGCAGCGGCGCCTTTTTTTCGTGGATCTGCTCTTGGAGAGAGACGAACAGCTCCAAATATTCTCCCGCTTTATCGGGATTTTCCGCCATCAGCTCCGACAGCGTTTTTCCTTCTATGTACTCCAACACGAGCGCCCACTTGCCGTCGACCGTTCCGACCTCGAGTATCTTCGGAATATTCAGTCCCGTTTCCTCGATTCTCGCCTGATTGAGCGCCTCATTCAGAATATCCGACTTGGAATAGCTTTCGTCAAACACCTTGATCGCGGCAGCGCCGTCCCGATATACGGTCTTTCCCTTTCTGACCGCAAGGATCTTGTCAAGCTTCATAAAAATCCTCCTCATAACACAGACAATTTTGACCGATGTTGTTTCTATTATATTTTATCATATAAATTTTAAATAGTAAAATGTAAATATGGCATATCGATATATTTTTATCGATATGCCCGCCGCCCGTCCCTACTATCCGCTCTGAGATGCCGGACGCCGGCGTCCGGCATCCTTTTCGACCGACAGCAGTATAACATTTTTTGAGTAAAAATTCAAGTGTATCCCGACGGATATTGGCGTAAAACAGACAAAATTTTGCATATTTTTACAGTTTTTATAGGAAATAAGCAACTTTCTGCCCTGATTTTCCGTCAAATAAAGATTCAAGAGAGTCCCGAAAAAAACTTCTGTCATCGTGAGTGCTGCGATTCAAGAAAAACGATCCTTGTCCGCTTTACAAATCGTACTTTCTGTGTTAGAATAAGAATCGTCAAATCTTTGAAAACGAGGAAATCTATCATGAATGAAAAAGAAATTGCGGAAATACGCCGCAGATTCAAGGCGGAAAAAAGCAACATCTCGCGCATCCGCGGCTGCTACATAAACGAGAATCGCGAAATCATCTCCGAATTCAACGAATCGCTCGGCCTTATGTCCACCGAAGAGGCGGAAGAGCTGCTTTCCATACTGAAAAAAACGCTTTCGGGGACCGTCGGAAAAAATTTAATCGATATCGAATTTTCCGCGCAGCAGGTCTTGGATTCCGAGCAGCACAAGCTGCTCTCCACCCTCCGTTCGACCGAGCTTGCCGACGACGCAGCCATAAAAACGCTGTATGAAACCATTATCGGCTCTGTCAAAATCGAGGGAAGCTATCTCATTCTTCTCGCGGGAGATAAATACGATGTTCCATCTTTCTCAAAAGACGGAGAAAAAGCGGAAAACGCCGGCGTCTTTTCCTATTTCCTGTGCTGCATCTGCCCTGTCAAGCAGACGAAGGCCTCGCTCGGCTACCACGCATATGAGAACAAATTCTGCAACATCGGCGCGGACTCTTTGGTGGCATCGCCGGTGCTCGGCTTCCTGTTCCCGACCTTTGACGACAGGACTGCCAATATCTACAAAACACTGTATTATACGCGCAGCACCTCAGAAAGTCAGACGGAGCTCGTGGATGCGCTGTTCGGCAGTGAGCTGCCGCTGCCGGCGGAGGAGCAAAAGGAGACCTTTCAGTCCGTCCTCCTTGACTCGGTATCGGAGGATTGCAGCCTCGAGGTGGTGAAAAACGTCCATGAGGAGCTTTCGGAGATCATTCGGGAGAACAAGGAAAGAAAAGAGGAAGAGCCGCCCGCCGTCTCCCGTGAAACCGTAAAAGAGGTTTTGGAGGCCAGCGGCATCTGCGAGACGCAGCTAAAAGCCTTTGAGGAGCATTATGAGAGCGAGTTCGGCGCAGACACCGTGCTCAACCCGCAGAATCTCATCGACTGCAAGCGCTTTGAAATCCAGACGCCCGATGTTTCCATCAAGGTGAATCCGGAACGCTGTGACCTCGTGGAAACGCGCATCATCGACGGCGTCAAGTATATCCTTATCCAAGCCGGCGACGATGTTGAGGTCAACGGCATCCGCATCTCCATCAAAGAATAAGTTCGTCACGAATAAGCCTCCGCCGCCCAAAGGGCGGCGGAGGCTTTTGTATATACAAAATTATTTCGCTTTCTTTCGGTGGAAAAAGGTCAGCACCCCCGAGAGCAGCGCGCCGCAGAAATCCACGATGATGTCCTTCATCGTGTCGTAAAGCGCGCCCCTTCCCACGAGAGCCACGCCCTCTCTCGTCATGAACCGCTGCATGTTGAGTCCCGCCAGCCCGTCCGCCGCATATTCGTAAATCTCCCACACCGAGCCGACGAGCATCGCAAAGCAAACTGCGAAAAACGCCGCAAACAACGGTGAAAGAACCTCTTCACGGCCGCGAAAAACGTGCTTTAACAAAACATATCCGAAAAGCCCCGCCAGCGTGCCGCTGATAAAATGCATGATATCGTCCCAATGCGGCACCGTATAGAAAAACGTAAGCACCGTGCCGCACAAAATCGAACCGACTAAGAATACATAAAACACGGCCTTCATGAATTTCGGGATCGCGATTTTCAAAAGCCGCTCGAATATAAACGGAAGATGAAGAAGCAAAACGCCCGCCGCACACTGTAAAACCGGAGAAAAATCCTTTTCCTCCGACATAGCGGCGGAAATTCCGAAGAAAACGCCCGCGCCGACAAAGCATAAAAGAGCCGCAGCGTAAACGAAAAATGTCCATGTCATTTTCCACCCGGCACCCTTTTTCTCCGGCTTTTTTTCGTTCTGATCTTTCACGGCGACCTCCTATGATGCTGTAATTTGGAGCACTTATTATCATTATACAGGCTTTGTCCCAAAAATATGGCAAGAATATATGAATAAAATGTTAATAAAAAAAGAAGCCGTGTATTACACGGTCTCTTTCATTTCAGACGCGGGATCCATCGGCACCACCTGCTTTTTATAAGCCGAAAACAGAAAGAATGCGGCGATCACCGCCGTCAGCACCTCGGCAATCGGGAAGGTCCACCAAACGAGAGAGAGGGCGTCCTGCGACAGGGTAAACAGATACGCGACGGGAAACACGAACAGCACCAGCCGGAAAAACGACAGCAGAAGCGGTTTTACCGCCTGTCCGAACGCCTGTAAAATTCCTTGAATCGCGACGCTGAACGCCATAAAAATGTATCCGATGGATGCAATATGGATAGAGGTCACACAGACCTCACGCACGGCGGCCGAACCGCCGTCCGTCATGCTGAACAGCGCGGCAAGCTGCCCCGCAAGACACTGAAACAAGAGTGTGATGACGGCGGCGACGATGACGGAATCGACGATTCCCCACAGAATCCCCTGCCGGACGCGCTTTTTGCTTCTCATACCGTAATTGAAGGCAATGACCGAGATCAGCGTGTTGCTGAGCCCAAAAGCGGCGAACAGCGCAAACTGCTGGATTTTATAATAAATCCCGAAAGAGCCTTGAAGAAGCTCCGCATCTGCGCCCGCCGTCCCGAGAATCAGATTCATGCCGAGCATCATGACGGACAAAAGTCCCTGCATGATCGCCGCGGTAATGCCGACGGAATAAATACCGCGGATCAAACGTCCCGAAGGCTTGATATAGCGGAGACTGCCGTCGATCTCCCGATTGGCAGCATAATGGAACAGCATCGCAGTGACAAGGGACGCGATCTGTCCGATGACGGTCGCCCATGCCGCGCCGGCGATTCCCATGCCGCACGGAAAGATGAATACGTAATCCAAAACGATGTTGAGTACGGCGCCGGTTATTTGGGCAATCGTGGAATAGCCGGTTTTGCCCGCCGCCTGCAAAAACCGCTCGTATACGGTAAATCCGACCGCGCCGAAAGAGAGACAGCAGCAGATCGTCAGATAGGTCGTGCCCATCTCCACGACCGTTTCATTGCCGTTCGCCTGCACGGCGATAAACCATCGGGAGCCGAAGATCCCGAACAGTAAAAACACGACATAAATACAAATGCCGAGAAAAATACCGTTTCCCGCGACACGGCTCGCTTTCTCGCGGTTGCCCTCGCCGAGATTCTTGGAGAGCAGAACGTTGATGCCCACGCCCGTTCCGACGCCGACGGCGATAATCAAAAGCTGAATGGGGAACGCATACGTCAAAGCGAGGTTCCCTTCCGTCCCGTTTTCACTCATATTGATGACAAAAGCGGTATCCACGATATTATAGACCGCCTGCAAAACCATCGAGACGATCATAGGCAGTCCCATTTTCCAAATCAGCTTCGATATAGGCGTGACCGCCATTTTATTTTGCTGTAATCGTTCTTGTTCCATTGCTATCCTTATTTTCTCCTCTCTAAGACAGGCGCCGGCTGTTTTTTGACACAAAAAAGCGTAAGCCCGACGAGAAGTCGGACTTACGCTTACGCTACGCACTTGCAGATGTTATGATAACACAAAACCTCCGAAAATGCAAGCCGAAAATTTGTCGTTCCGTCGGACAAATTTCGGTCATTTTTCCCATAGGACGCGCTGTTCTGACGGATCAAAAGGAGATATCTTCCACGAGTGGGCAGCACAGATAAATGCGAGCGAAACGAGATAATTGCCAAAAGCGCTGTCCTCTCCCTACCAACGGAAACGATCATTTATCAGAGCCTGCCGAGCAGTCCATCCGACAGGAAATCCTCTCACCTTGTCCGATGTACTTCGGTATACCGAATTTTCATTTCACAAAATCATTTTACGGATGAAAACCGTCCGGCTCCCTTGACAAAGAAGCCCGTCCATGATATCATACAAATAACATACCGGAACAGTAGGCGAAAAAGCTTTTCCCTTTTCGCCGACCGTTCGGACGAAAACCGCTCCGGGCCTATGCCGGAGCTTTTTTGGAGTATACCGATGAAAGCACTGATTGCCATGAGCGGCGGCGTTGACAGCTCCGTCGCCGCTTATTTTATGAAATGCCGCGGTTATGACTGCGAGGGCGTCACCATGCGGCTCTTCCATAACGAGGATATCGGCCGCAGCAGTCACGGGACCTGCTGCTCCGAGCAGGATATCGAGGATGCGAGCGAGGTCGCCTTCGCGCTGGATATTCCCTACTCGGTTCTGGATTACGGCGAGGATTTCAAAGACAAAATCATCGAAAAATTTGTCCGCACCTATGAAAACGGCGGTACGCCCAATCCCTGCATCGACTGCAACCGCCATATGAAATTCGACAAGCTGCTCCGCGCCGCGAAAGAACGCGGCGCAGACGTGATCGTCACGGGACATTATGCGAGAGTCGAGCAGGACAGCCGCACGGGAAGATATCTGCTCAAAAAGGCGCTCGACGAAAGCAAGGATCAAAGCTACGTGCTCTATATGCTGACGCAGGAGCAGCTCGCACATACGGTTTTCCCGCTGGGCACCATGCAGAAGTCCGAAATCCGAAAAATTGCGGAGGATGAGGGCTTTGTCACTGCCCGCAAGCGCGATTCACAGGATATCTGCTTTGTCCCGGACGGCGATTACGCGGGCTTCATCGAGCAGTACGGAGGAAAAAAATATCCGCACGGAGATTTCATCGACACCAAAGGAAATATCCTCGGCGAGCACGCGGGCATCGTCCGCTACACCGTCGGACAGCGGAAAGGCCTCGGCGTTTCAAGCTCCGAGCGCCTGTATGTCACAAAAATCGACCCTGTCGACAATACGGTCACGCTTTCACATGGAGAAGAGCTTTACACCGATAAGCTGAAGGCCGGCGACATCAATCTGATCTCCGTTATGAAAATCGAACAGCCGATGCGGGTGACGGCAAAGCTGCGTTACCGCCAAAAGGAGCAGCCCGCGACCGCCGTTCAGACGGACGAGGACACGCTCCGCATCGAATTCGACGAGCCGCAGAGGGCTGTGACCAAAGGGCAGGCGGTCGTGCTCTACGACGGCGACACGGTCGTCGGCGGCGGAACCATAAAATGACCGCCCTGCAATATCTCTCCCCGAAAAGGAGCACCGCATGATTTATCTCGACTATGCCGCGAACACCCCCGCAGACCCCCGCGTGCTGGCGCGGTTCTGCGAGATCGAACAAAGCTTCGTCGGCAACGCCAATTCCGGTCATGAAGCCGGCAGAATGGCGGCCCAAGAGCTTGCGCGCGTCACCGAATCCGTCGCAGGGCTTCTCGGCGTCGCCCCGTCGGAGATTATTTATACCTCGGGCGCCAGCGAATCCAACAATCTCGCCGTCAAGGGGCTTCTGCGGGCGGCAACACACGCCGGAAAGCACGTGATCTCCACGCCTCTCGAGCATTCCTCGGTCGGCGCATGCCTTGATGAGCTGCAAAAAGAGGGATATCAAATCGATTTGTTAAATCTTGACCGCGACGGAAAAATCAATCTGCAACATCTCCGCTCCCTCCTGACGCAGGATACCGCCCTTGTGGCGGTGTGCGCCGTCGACAGCGAGCTCGGCATCGTGCAGCCGATCGCTCGAATCGCGGAAATTTTAAAGGATTATCCCGCGTGCCGGCTCCATGTGGACGCCACGCAGGCGGTCGGGAAAACCGAGCTTGTCTTGGACGGCGTCGATATCCTGAGCCTTGCGCCGCATAAGTTCTACGGACTGAACGGCAGCGGGCTTCTTATCAAACGCCGGAATGTCGAGCTGTATCCGCTGATCCAAGGCGGCGCGAGCGTCACAGCCTACCGGAGCGGCACGCCGACGCTTGCGCTCGGTGCGGCGCTGGAAACCGCCCTGCGGCTTGCGCTTGCGCATAGCGCCGAATGGACAGGCATCGTCGAAAAGCATAATCTCGCGCTGCGCCGAGCACTTTCCGCCTATCCCGAAGTTATCGTCAACAGTCCCGACGATGCGGTTCCCCATATTTTGAATCTCAGCGTGAAAGGCGTAAAAGGCACCGTCTTTCAGCGGGCGCTGAACGAGTTCGGCGTCTGCGTTTCCGTCAAATCCGCTTGCAGCACGGACGGGCAGCCGTCAAAAGCAGTGCTCGCCGTCTGTCATGACAGCCGGAACGCGCTCTCTTCTTGGCGCATCAGTCTCAGCCATCTGACAACGGACGAAGAGATCGGAGAATTTATAAAAATATTCGACCGGTGCTACCAAAAGCTCGTAAAATGAGCGCATCTTTTCCGTTCCGAAAAATCGGTCGGTTCGCCCGCGATAAAACGCGGGCGATTTTTTCCCAAAAAGCAAAAAATCTATTGACAAAATACTCCCGAAGTGATATTATACTACTAACCTATTGGATTAATATGTAAATAGTCGCAGAAGCATGGTCAGCATCTCGATCCATACCGATAGGCGCAAAACGAAAAGCACACCGCGTTTTGGAAGGAGCAGGCTCATGAAGCATGATATAAGGACGATTTTCCGATGTTGAAGCTAACCTTTACCGTTCGATCCCCATAAACTAAATTTATCATTATATAAAAGGAGACGCTCATTATGTCGAAAATTTATACATCTGCCGATCAGTTGATCGGAAAAACCCCTCTTCTCGAACTTTCTCACATCGAAAAGAACCTGAATCTCAACGCCAAAATCCTCGCCAAGCTCGAATATTTCAATCCGGCCGGCTCTGTCAAGGACAGGATCGCCAAGGCCATGATCGACGAAGCGGAAGCCGCGGGCAAGCTGAAGCCCGGTTCCGTCATCATCGAGCCCACCTCCGGCAATACCGGCATCGGCCTCGCCTCCGTGGCCGCCGCAAGAGGCTATCGCATCATCATCGTCATGCCCGAAACCATGTCGGTCGAGCGCAGACAGCTGATGAAGGCATACGGCGCGGAGTTGGTGCTGACCGAGGGCGCCAAGGGCATGAAGGGTGCAATCGCGAAAGCCGCCGAGCTTGCCGCCGAAACGCCGAACAGCTTCATTCCCGGGCAGTTTGTCAATCCGGCCAATCCGGAAGCACACAGAAAGACAACGGGTCCCGAAATCTATGAGGATACCGACGGAAACGTCGATATTTTCGTTGCGGGCGTCGGCACGGGCGGAACCGTCACGGGCGTCGGCGAATATCTCAAATCCAAAAATCCGAATATCAAGATCGTCGCCGTGGAGCCCGAAAGCTCCGCCGTGCTCTCCACGGGAGTCGCCGGTCCGCACAAAATCCAAGGGATCGGCGCAGGCTTCGTTCCCGATGTGCTGAATACCAAGATATACGACGAGATCCTTCCCGTATCCAATGAGGACGCATTTGCGACAGGCAAGCTGATCGGCAAAACCGAAGGCGTTTTGGTCGGGATATCCTCGGGTGCTGCGGCATGGGCTGCCATACAGCTTGCGCAGCGTCCTGAGAACGCGGGAAAAACCATCGTAGTGCTTCTGCCCGATACCGGCGACCGGTATCTCTCTACCCCGTTGTTTACAGACTGAAAATATAGAGGCTCCGGCCTTCAGGCCGGAGTCCTGCCACATATGGAGGCTCCATGATACCGACAAGAGAAGAAGCGCTCGCCCTTCTGAAAGAATTCAACGCCGAACCGTTTCACATCCGGCATGCCTTGACCGTGGAGGGCGTGATGCGTTATTTTGCGGAAGCGCTCGGCTACGGCGAGGAAAAAGATTTTTGGGGGATCGTGGGACTGCTCCATGATCTCGATTTTGAGAGGTTCCCCGAGCAGCATTGCATCAAGGAGCAGGAGATCATGCGGGAACGGGGACTGGACGAACGTCTCATCCATGCCGTCGCAAGTCACGGATATCTGCTGACCGTCGATATCGTGCCCGAGCATGCAATGGAAAAAGTGCTGTACGCGACAGACGAGCTGACAGGCCTGATCGGAGCGGTCGCGCTCATGCGCCCCTCCAAAAGCGTTTCCGATTTGGAGCTTGGCTCCGTTAAGAAGAAATACAAAAACGAAAAATTTGCCGCCGGCTGTTCCCGCACGGTGATCGAGCGCGGTGCGCAGATGCTGGGCTGGAGGCTCGACGATCTGATCGCCCGCACGATCCTTGCGATGCGCACAGTCGATTATGCGGATGAAAAGAGCCCGTCATGAAAAAACAAAACATATTAAACCTTGTCCTTGCCGCATTGTTCGCCGTCTTGGTTTTCGTCGGGACAGTCTCCTTCAGCATCGCACTTCCCTTCGGCTATTTCAATCTCGGGGACGGATTTCTGCTGCTTGCAGCGTGGATCCTCGGCGGCTATTATGCGACGGCAGGCGCGGCCCTCGGTGCGGCGCTCGCAGATGCGATCTTGGGTTTTGTCATCTATGCGCCCGCGACGCTGATCATCAAAGCGCTGATGGTGATAGTCGCCTTTCAGATCCCGAAATTTATTTCAAAAGACAAGCCGCTATTCCGGTTTACCGGTTATTTTACAAGTTCGGTGCTTGCCGAGCTTCTCATGGTCGCGGGATATTATCTGTTTGAAGCCGCGCTATACGGCTTCGGAGCCGCGCTGACCTCCGTTCCCGGCAATCTGCTTCAAGGCGCGGCGGCGGTGATCATCGGCAATATCGTCATTTCCGTGCTGGATTCCACAGGACTGCTGAAAAAAATCATGCCCCAAAGACACACGATCAAGCGGTAAGCCGTCGATATTTTTTGATAAAAAACAAGGAGATAAAGCCATGATGATTTCCACCCGCGGCAGATATGCCCTTCGCGTCATAATCGATCTTGCCGAGCACAACAGCGGAGCGTATATCCCGCTCAAAGAGATCGCCAAACGGCAGGATATTTCGCAAAAATACATGGAGACGATCATGGCGGAGCTTTCCAAAAACGGTCTTGTGGACGGTCTGCACGGCAAAGGCGGCGGATATCGGCTGAACCGTGCGCCGGAAACGTATAAGGTCGGCGACATTCTGCGTCTCACAGAAGGGACGCTTTCTCCCGTAGCCTGTTTGGAGCACGGAGCCGACCCATGTGAACGTGCGGCGGAATGCAGAACGCTCCCGATGTGGGAGGAGCTCGGACGGCTCATTACCGATTATCTCGACGGCATCACGGTCGCCGACCTTATCAAACAGGAAACGGCAGACAATTATGTGATATAATCCGTTCCGCAAAAAATCGGTGCTTCTCAAATTCTGAGATATGCGGAGCCGCCACGGTTTCCATTCCACACCGATATCGGTTCCTGCAGCTTTTCTCTTTCTGCCGCTTTCCAAGTCCGTACATGAGCGTTTCTTTTCCACAAAATTTTGCCGGAAAACAGTTGACAACTGAAAAAGAATGGTGTATAATATTGAAGCTGTCAGAGTTCTGACGGGAGTTTTTCGGGGTGTGGCTCAGTTTGGTAGAGTGCTTGGTTCGGGACCAAGAGGCCGGAGGTTCAAATCCTCTCACTCCGACCATATCGGGTGTTCATGGCATTTCATGAACACCCGATTTTTTATATGGGAACGCAATTTATATTCTCAAAATATGGAAAATCCCCTATGACAGCGTACAAAATTCTGCCATAGGGGGCTTTTTTTCCGATTTGCGGACAATGTTATCTCCTTCTGCTTACTTTGCGATCAGCTCGCCGTTTTCCGCATCAACGGTGATAACCGTGTCGGGCGCGAGGTCCTCCGCAATGATCTTGCGGGCAATGAGCGTCTCCACCTTCGACTGCAAGAATCTTTTGAGCGGACGCGCCCCGTAGGTCGGATCATAAGCGGATGAAATGATGAAATCCTTTGCCGCGTCAGTCATGCGGAGCCCGATCCTCTTGTCGGAAAGACGCTTTTCGAGATCTGCCGCCAAAAGCTCGACGATGCCGTAAATATTTTCCTTTGTGAGCGGACGATAGAATACGGTCTCATCGATCCTGTTGAGAAATTCCGGCCGGAACGAGCGGCGCAGCAGCGCCGTTACGGCGTCGCGGGCTTCTTCGCTTATCGCTCCGTCCGAACCGATGCCGTCCAAAATGATATCGGAACCGAGATTGGACGTCATGATTATGATGGTATTCTTGAAATCGACCGTCCTGCCCTGACTGTCCGTGATGCGTCCGTCGTCGAGCACCTGCAAAAGCACGTTGAATACATCGGGATGCGCCTTTTCGATTTCATCGAACAGAATAACGGAATAGGGCTTACGGCGCACCGCCTCGGTGAGCTGGCCGCCCTCGTCGTAGCCGACATAGCCGGGAGGCGCTCCGATCAGTCTCGACACGGAGTATTTCTCCATATATTCGCTCATATCAATTCGGATCATATTGTGCTCGTCGTCAAAAAGCGCCTCCGCCAGCGCCTTGGCAAGCTCCGTTTTGCCGACGCCGGTCGGTCCGAGAAACAGGAAAGAGCCGATCGGGCGCTTCGGGTCTTGGATTCCGGCACGCGAACGCAGAATCGCGTCGCATACCTTTTCCACCGCCTCATCCTGACCGATCACGCGGCGGTGCAGAATGTCGGAAAGTCCCAGAAGCTTGTCGCGTTCTCCCTCCATCAGCTTGGAAACGGGGATTCCCGTCCAGCGCGAAACGATCTTCGCGATCTCCTCCTCCGTCACGCGGTCGCGCAAAAGCGTGTTTTTCGCAGTCTCCGCTTTGGCCTCCTCCTCGGAAAGCTCCTTTTGAAGATTCGGCAGCCTGCCGTATTTCAGCTCCGCCGCTTTCGCGAGGTCATAGGCGGACTGCGCCTTTTCGATTTCAGCGTTCGTTTTCTCGATTTCCTCACGGATTTTCTGAACCTTGCCGATCGCCTCTTTTTCGTTCTCCCATTTTGCTTTCATACCGGAGAACTTCTCGCGCAGCTCCGCAAGCTCGGCGCGGATTTCGGAAAGATGCTCGACCGCGAGCTTATCCGTCTCCTTGGTGAGCGCCGCCTCCTCGATTTCAAGCTGCATAATCTTATGCGAAATCTCGTCCATCTCCGTCGGCATGGAATCCATCTCCGTCTTGATGAGCGCGCACGCTTCGTCCACAAGGTCGATCGCCTTATCCGGCAGGAAACGGTCGGAAATATACCGATTCGACAGAACGGCGGCGGCGATCAGTGCCTGATCCTGGATTTTGACGCCATGATAGACCTCATAGCGCTCTTTCAGACCGCGCAGGATGGAAATGGTATCCTCCACCGTCGGCTCCGCCACCAGCACCGGCTGGAACCGGCGCTCCAGTGCGGGGTCCTTTTCGATGTATTTGCGGTATTCATTCAGCGTCGTCGCGCCGATGCAGTGAAGCTCGCCGCGCGCCAGCATCGGCTTCAACAGATTGCCCGCATCCATCGCGCCGTCCGCTTTGCCGGCGCCAACGATGGTATGCAGCTCGTCGATGAACAGAATGATCCTGCCGTCGCTTTCCTTTACCTCGTTCAAAACGGCCTTGAGGCGCTCCTCAAATTCGCCGCGGAATTTCGCGCCGGCGATGAGTGCGCCCATATCCAAAGAGAAAATCGTCCGGTCGCGCAGATTCTCCGGCACGTCGCCATGCACGATACGGATGGCAAGTCCCTCCGCGATCGCGGTCTTGCCGACGCCCGGCTCGCCGATGAGACACGGATTGTTTTTCGTCTTTCTCGACAGAATCCGGATGGCATGGCGAATCTCCTCGTCGCGGCCAATCACGGGATCGAGCTTCTGATTTCTCGCAAGCTCCGTGAGGTCCTGTCCGTATTTGCCCAGCACGTCGTAAGTGTCCTCGGGATTGTCGTTTGTCACCCGCGCGCTGCCGCGCAGCTCCTTTACGGCTTTTTCAAAAGCCGCTCGCGTAAGTCCTGCGTTTTTGAAAATTTTCCGCACGCCGTCGGACGGCTTGTCGATGATACCGAGAATGATATGCTCGACGGAAACGTATTCGTCCTTCATTTTAGCGGCGATCGTTTCCGCTGCCGCGAGCGCAGCCTCCAGCTCCCTTGAAATATAGATTTTATCCGCCTCCACGGAGCCGCCCGTCATACCGGGCATAGCGTCCACCGCGGAGGAAAGCTCCGCGCGCATGACTTCGACCGACACGCCTGCACGGCGGAGAAGGTCGGCGGCGATCCCGCCCTCCTTGTCGATCAGAGCAAGGAGCAGATGCTCTTCCGTGATCTGACTGTTCCCTTTCGACGCCATCAGCGTTTGCGCATCCTGAAGCGCTTCCAGACTTTTTTGTGTGAATTTTTGAAGATTCATATCCTCACCCCCAATAATTAGGAACAAATTTTATTTATGATGCCGAGGCCGCCCGCCGCTATTTTATCGGCGAGGGCAAGCTTACCCGACGGCACACCGGGAAGCATCGCCGGCCGGCGGCCGCTCCCGCTTTCTATATCAATACCCCGTTTTCCAGCACATAACGGCGATAGATGCTCTCAACGCCTGCCGCTGCCTTAGACGGCGCCTCCAAATGATAGAAGAAAGTTTTAAGCGCTCTATCAAAGGTATCGATATATGCGGCGATCACGCGGCCGATGTCGATTTCACGGGAGCTTCCGGTCTTATCCTGCAAAACAAATCTGCGCAAATATTTTCCGTCCGTAACGGCAGCCGCCACATCGCCCCGATAGCTCCGTTCGATTTTGTCCCACAGTCGATAGAACTGCGTCATATACAGCAAAAGTCCGGCGTTCTGCGTCCTCAGCGACACGCGCAGCTCGCCGAGCTCCTGCGCCTCCCCGCGGTAAAGCTCCACGCTGTATTTCACCGTCGGATTATACTTATAAGCCAGTGCCGAACGCAGAGAAAACATCGTGTCGGAGGGCTCCAGCATCTTGAATGTGCCGCCCTCCAGCATATCCTGCATATGCTGAAAGATTTCCCGGAACCGCTTTTCCGGCGTCGTATAAGACACGTATTCCGCAAGAATCTGGTTGATCATGTTGGAGCGGTTGGTGCCGTTCTCATATGCTAATCGGTCTATTTTCTCCACAATGTCGCTTGACAAAACAATGGAATATACGTTTTTCATTTAAATCTCCCCGCTTTTCTTTCGGATGAAATTATTATAGCACTCTTTATATAATTTGTCAATCGTTTTATATAAATTATTTTTCAAGTTTTGAGAATTTTAACATTTGCACGCAGTTCTCAATATAAAAGCAGAAAAACGGACAAGACGTCCGCTTTTTCTGCCTTAAGCTCTATCTAAACCGGAAACGTTTTCCCTTTCACAAACTTTTTTCATCGGAAAGGCTTTGAAAAAGAGTCCGAAATTGGTGCCCCGCTTCAAGGAATTTGTGCCTCGCATGATATATTCCCACGTATCCTCATAACTGCCGCGTACCGCGACGCCGCCGGAATTCAGCAACGAAACGAACGATTCCGGATGCTCCGCATATTCGTTCTCAAATTTCTCGGAAAGCGCTCTCTTTTCACTGCTGGAGAGCGTATCCGTCCTGCCGTGCAGGACGTGCTCGATGTTGCGGGAAAAAAAGTAGAACGCATACGGAATTTTTTCCACCGAACGCAGTCCCGAAAGAGCTTCTGCCGCACAGGTTTTCATTTCATTGCGGGCGCGCATGGATTCGTCGGAAAGCGTCACGATCTTGTCGGCAGCATAATGCGCCCGCTCATCTCCGCCATGAAAAACGCGCGTCGGCGGGATAAACGCGCCGTCCGTGTCGATGACATGCACGATTTGAATCAGATCGGATTTTTTCAGCCGGTATCTTTGAAGGAATCCGTTTACCGGACGCATCACGGTCCTTGCGGCGTTTTCCGCCGTAATGCGGTAGCGATAACAGAGATCCCCGCCCAATACCGCGAAGCGCACGTCCGCCGTCTCCACAAGGCGCGACATCACAAGACCGAGCGAGGTGCTGTCCGTCGAGCCCTCCACAAGAAACAGCAAAATCTTTTTTTCAGGATTTTCCATCGCCGCACCTCCCCGCAAGCCGGAACGCGCGGGCGATCTCGAGGGGATTGGTATAGCCGTACAGCTCCTCCTTCTGCCCGCCGACGCTGATGCTGCGGATATACCGATCGCGAAGATTGCCGCCGCCCGACCTGTCAAGCCGGATATAACGATTCTCCGGATTGGTCGTCGTAAATACGATGTTTTTCGGATCGATCATCTCGAGCGGACGAAGGTTATGCGACGTAAAAATCAGCTGTCCCCTGCCGCTTTCCTCCAAAATCCTGAGGATCTCACCGAGCAAATATTCATAAATGCCCGCATCAAACTCGTCTACGGCGACACAAACCGACGCATCGTTATACATGGCGATCAGAATGCTGAGAATGGAAATCAGCTTTTTGATCCCCTCCGACTCATATTTGAGCGGGATCCGGTTTTCTCCCCGCACGGAAAGGATCTCAAAGCGCATGCCGTCCCGTCCGTCCGGCGTCATCTGTCCGCCGTATTCCCGGATTTCGAGCTTCATATCCGGAATCAGAACGCCCAACACACAGTTCAGCGATTCCACGGAAATTTTCACGATTTTATACGTATCGGACGGCTGCACGGACGGCTCCGTGAGGGAAAGCAGCATTTCGTCCGGCGTTTTGTCATCGCCGTCAAAATGCAGGGCAAGCGGCAGCGATGCCTCGAGCGCGATGGTTCCCGAATGGTCGGAGCTTATGACAAAAAGCCCCTGTGCCGCATAAGAGGACAAGGCGGAAAAAATATTTTCAAAAGCCTCGCCGCTTTCCGCATCCTTACGGCAGCAGCCGGAAAAAATCGGCGCCGTCTCCGCCGAAAACAGGAAGGAGGAGGCATTCCGGATGCAAAGCTTTCTCGCCACCGCAAGCTCGACCGCCGCCTCCGGCAAGGAGGCGAGAACCTCATTCCACCGGGAGATCGGAGACAAAAATCGCCCTTCCGCATTCGCGTCATACTCTATGAGCCGCTTTGCCGGCGAAAGCTTTCCCTCCAAAATCATTCGGCGGGAAAGCCGTTCGCGGGCGACGTAAGCGCCATGAGACGCCCGGTGCAGCGTAAATTCATAGGACACGGCAAATCCTGTGTCCTGCGATCCGAGATAAAAGGAAAGCGCACACACGGCTTCCTCCGCGTTTTTCGCGATGTAGTCCCCCGCATCGGACGGCAGCGCATGTCCGGTGAGAAGCTGCTTCGCAAAATACAGCGCGTCGATCACCGTCGTCTTGCCCGAGCCGTTCTGTCCGTATATACCGAGGATCTCCGAGCGGTCGCCGGAAAAATCGCGGCAGGCGGCGCCCGGCATCTCCAGCTTTCCGTGCGCCACATTTTTAAAATTCCAAAGCTCAGCCGACATGAGCCTTATGATATCATATTTCACAATGGATCCCTCTCTTTTATTTGATTTTTACACCGTCTTTTATTTCATTATACAATCCCAAGCCTCTTTTGTAAAGAAAAAACAGAGCCTTCCTCTCTTGTTTATTTCCGCCTCCAAGTTTTTAAAACGCAAAGGGAAAAAACAAAGAAAAATTGTAATTTTCCCTCTCCTTGCAAAAAAAATGTTGACAGTACGGTGAAAACGTGTCATAATTTCGGAGAAAATATCTGATAAAAACGCCGAAAAGGAACAACGCAATGAAAATACGTGAAAATTCCATAAAAGTAAACGGACTTACCCGTCCGGTCATCGATACCGTGCCGCAGTTTTCGTGGAAGCTTACGGCCGACAAAAACGGAGAGATGCAGGACGCTTATCGGGTCCTTGTCTCCGAATCGCCCGAGCTTACGGTTCCCGTTTGGGACACGGGCTTTGTCGCCTCGGAGGAATGCGCGAACCTCCGCTATGCCGGAAAGCCGCTCTCGCCTGCGACGCGATACTATTTCTCGATCGCCGTTAAATCGGGAGACGAGCTTATCTCGTCCGGCACGGAATACTTCGACACCGGAAAGCGCGGCGAGCCGTTCTGCGGCATTTGGATCACAGGACACGATTGCAGACGCCGCGACGAGGCGCTCGCAGCGCCTTACCTGCGCCGTGTCTTCGACGTATCAAAGGAAATCCGCCGCGCCATGCTCTATATCGCGGGACTCGGCTACTTTGAAGCGAGGCTCAACGGCAAAAAGGTCGGAAACGACTTTCTTTCCACGGCCTATACCGCATATGACCGGCGGATCCTCTACCGCGCCTTCGACGTCACGAAAATGCTTCATACGGGTGAAAACGCGATAGGCGTCGTTCTCGGGAACGGCTTTTACAACTGCTTCACCGAGGACCCGTGGCAAACCTCCGTGGCGCCGTGGCGCGACGTGCCGAAGCTGCTGCTCGATCTTGAAATCGACTATGCCGACGGCACGTCGGAAATCGTTGCGACCGACCACAAGAATTGGAAATCCCACACGGGACCCATCACCTTCAACGGTATCCGCCACGGCGAGACCTACGACGCGCGTCTCGAGATGGACGGCTGGGATACGGCGGATTTCGACGATACGGATTGGCAGGCGCCCCGCCTCGTGAAAAATCCCGGCGCAGAGCTTTTTGTAATGGAGATGGAGCCGATCCGCATACGGCGCCGCTATCCCGCCGTATCGAAGAAGAAGGTGCCGGAGGGCTGGCTTTTCGACATCGGCCAAAATCAGGCGGGCGTGTGTCTGCTCACCCTGCGCGGAAAGCGCGGCGACAAGATCACCGTTCGCTACTGCGACAGGCTGACCGACGACGGCAGACTCGATCAGGAGCCGCTCGCCTGCTTCATCAAAAACTACTGCTTCCAGACAGATACCTATATCAAACGCACGGACGAGCCGGAGACATGGCACGCGCGCTTCACCTACCACGGCTATCAATGGGTGGAGATCTCCGGAAGCCGCGAGGAGCCGCAGCTCTCCGACGTCACCGCGCTCGCGCTGTGCAACGACTTCCGTGACAGAGGCGAATTTCGCACCTCCTCCGAGGTCGTCAATCAAATTCAGGATATGTGCCTGCGCGCCACGACCTCCTGCTGCATGAACACGCTTTCCGCCGACGCCGTGCGCGAAAAAAGCTCATGGACGGGCGATACCGGCCTTTCCTCGGAGCAGCTTCTCATCAACTTCGCGGCGGAGCAGTTCCTGAAAAAATGGCAGCAGGACCTGCGCGATGCAGAGCGTCCGGGCGGCGCTCTGCCCTGCATCGTTCCCTCTCCGGGCTGGGGCTATAACGGAGACCTGAACGGCCCCGATTGGTCGGCGCCGATGTGGCAGGTCCCATGGGATATCTATATGGCCTGCGGCGATCTTTCCGTCCTGCGCGACAACTATGACGCGCTTTGCCGCTTCGTATCATGGCTCGATTCCATGACGGAAGAAGATATCCCCTACGGCGGTCTCGGCGACTGGTGCGCGCCGTTCGACGGTCCCGCGATCAGCGTCAATATGAGTGCTTTCAAGTGCCCTGTACCCGTCACAGACACCGCATATTATCATAGTGCCGTCCGCATGGCGGCAAAGTCGGCGGAGCTTCTCGGCTATGCCGAGGACGCGAAGCGCTATACGGCAAAGGCAGACAGAATCAAGGCCGCTTTCCGTTCCCATTTCTATGACGAGAACACGCATACGGTTTCCGGCGACTGTCAAACTGCGACCGCCGTCATGATCTATCACGGGCTGGCAGAGCCGGAGGAAATTCCCGCGCTCGTGGAAAAACTCGTGGAACAGGTCGCCGCCTGCGGCGGACATCTCGATTTCGGCGTGCTCGGCGCCAAGGCCGTTCTGAACGTGCTCGGCACCTACGGAAAAACGGAGCTGGCGCTCCGGATGATCACGGAACCCACCTATCCGAGCTACGCCTATTGGCTCTCTCTGGGCGCAAACACGCTTTGGGAATGCTGGAACGGCGGCGGCTCGCGCAACCATCACATGTTTTCCGACGTATCCGCGTTTTTCTACAAATATATCGGCGGCATCTCCGCCGCGGAGCCGGGCTACCGGAAAATTTTACTCCGTCCCGCGATAAACTGCGGGATCGAGAAGATTCATGCCGCAGTCGATACCCCTCACGGCGTCGTTCGCTGCGACCTCAAGCAGGAAAACGGAAAGCCCGCGCTTGATATCGAAATTCCCGTCGGCTGCGAGGCTACGCTCGTTCTGCCGGAAAGAAAAGACGAAACGCTTGATTCGGGAAAGCATCATATTCTCCTATAAGAGACATAAGAAAGGACGTTCGGATATGCTTCCGAACGTCTTTTCTGATATGAGAATCCAAATCATTTTCGCCTATCAAACAGAAAAGCCGGTGCGCTGCACCGGCTTTTTTCCATACGAAAATCAGATGTACTGCTTGATATCGTCCGGAAGCATATCTTCCGTAACTGACGAGGTCATGACGATATTGATATTCCACTTCTCGGCAAATGCCGCAGCCTCTCTGACAAACATGGAAAAGGCATCGATATCTTTCTTGCACATTTTGATTGCAGAATCGATAAATATATGCGTAATATCGCTGTTGGAAGCATAAATCCCGGCGATAAAACCGTATAGGGCCTGCCCATCATCCACGCCGTACTCGGCCACGTCGATGAGTCTCGCCTGATATCTGATATCATAGCGGAGCTTATCTCCCTTTTCAAGGCATACAACCGCGCCGTCAGAAGAATCAATCGCAGAGTTGACCATACCGATAAGAGTTTTCGTTTTTCCTGTGCCCTTCAGGCCGATAATAAGTTTAACCACAATAAAACCTCTTTCTTGACGGAATGATTTTGACCGGCGACGCTACTCGTCATCACGCGCCGTTCTTTGTTTATATGATACACTGTTTTTTTGAGATTTTCAAGCGTTTTCGGGGATTATTTACACTCTATTATAAATTTTATAAAAATTTGCCAAAAGGACATCTTTAAAATTGTAATTTTTGCCGTTAATTCACATCAGGCGGAAGAATCCTTCGGATATTCTTTTCGAGCTTTTCCCGCGGGACCGTGACGTCTCGGCCGCAGCCGAGGCAAAGGATCCGGATATCCGAACCCACGCGGAGCACACGCATCCGGCCAGAACCGCATGGATGCTTCTTTTTCATCTCAAGGATATCGCCCACCTCAAATCTTTTGATCTCCATATGTCCCTCCTCGTTATACAGACGCAAACTGCGACCGGTAAAGCGCCGCGTAAATGCCGTCTTTTTGCAGCAGCTCGCTATGATTTCCCCGCTCATGGATGCCTTCGTCGGTGATGACGACGATCTCATCCGCATTCTTGACGGTGGAAAGCCTGTGTGCGACGACAATCGTCGTGCGTCCGCGGCAAAGCAGGTCGAGCGATTTTTGAATCAGAATCTCCGTCGCGTTGTCGAGCGCACTCGTCGCCTCGTCGAGAATCAGGATGGCCGGATCCTTTAAAAAGACGCGCGCAATCGAGATACGCTGTTTCTGTCCGCCGGAAAGCTTGACGCCGCGTTCGCCGACAAAGGTATCATATCCCTCCGGCAAATCCTGAATAAACTCATGAATATTCGCAAGCTTCGCCGCGGCCTCAACCTCCTCGCGGGACGCGCCTTCTCTGCCGTATGCAATGTTCTCATAGATCGTGCCGGTAAACAAGAATACATCCTGCGTTACGATGCCGATGCTGCGGCGCAGCGACGCTCGCGTTACCGCCGAGATATCCTTCCCGTCTATTAAGACTCTGCCCTCCGAAACATCATAAAAACGAGGCAGAATATGGCACATCGTCGTTTTCCCTGCACCCGACGGACCGACAAGCGCCACGGTTTTTCCCGGTTCAATGGAAAGATTGATATCGGAGAGCACTTTCTTTTGTCCCTCTCCATAGGAAAAACTCACATGATCGAATATAATTCCGCCCTTCACGTCGCGAAGCTCCACAGCTCCGTCCGAATCCTCTTCCACAGGCGTATCCATCAGCTCGCAGAAGCGCGAAAAGCCGCTCATGCCGTCCTGAAGCTGCTCGACAAAGTTGATAAGATTCCGGATCGGCGTCATAAAAATGTTGACAAAAATGATAAAGGAGGCAAAATCCGCAAAATCGATATAGCCTTGATAGGTAAAAATACCGCCCGCAACAAGGATTACAATATTCAGAAAATCGACAATGAAGCCGTTGCCACTGAAAAATTCCGCCATCGCGCGGTACGCTTTCGATTTCGCTTTCACGAACTCCTGATTCTGCCGGTTAAATTTTTCAGTTTCATATGCGGCGTTGTCGAACGCCTTGGATACGCGGATGCCGGCGATGCTGTTCTCCAGCGTCGCGTTGACCTCTGCCACCTCGGCGCGGGACTCCGTAAAGGCATGGCTCATCTTCAGACGCTTTCTCGCCGCAAACACGACAAGAAACGGAATGCAGGCAAAAATAATCAGCGTCAGTGGAAGATTGATGGTCGCCATCAGAATAAATGAGCCGACAAGAAGGAAAATTGAGACGATGAGATCCTCCGGTCCGTGATGCGCCAGCTCCGCGATCTCCTGAAGGTCGTTCACAATGCGCGACATGATAGAGCCGGTCTTGTTGTCGTCGAAATACGAAAACGGCAGCTTTTCGATATGCTCGAAGGCTTCCTTTCTCATATCCGCCTGCATGCGCACGCCGACGACATGTCCGAAATATTGGATAAAATACTTGAAGCCCATTTTTATGAGATAGATCACAAGCAGAATGATCCCCCACAGGATCAGAACACGCAGCTTTTTATTCGGTATGTAATCGTTCAGCATGGATCTTGTGATCATCGGATAAAACAGGTCGCAGATCGAAAGCAGAAAAGAACAGAGCATATCCAGTGCAAAAAGCTTTCTGTGGGGTTTATAATATCGAATAAATCGTTTGATCATAGTAAATGTTATTTCCTTTATTTGTTCATTTTTTCGGCAAGTGCAAGTCTCGCGGCGGAGCATTCATAGGCGCTCTTGTAGTCGCCTTCATGGCGGCTGCACGCTTCAAGATCACACAGCACGTAGTATTTCATAACCGCATATCTCTCCTCGCCGCAGCGGGATAGAATCCCCCGAAGCATTTCCATAGCCGGCAGAAAAGCTCCCTTATCCACGTCGGCGCGTGCTTCCAAATGCTCGGCATACAGCGGATAGGACGCCGCATACGCAAAGGAAGAATTTTTCTCCGACAAAGCCCGGATATAGGCGGTATCGGCCAAAACGCCAAGGATGCCCTCCTCCGTATTTTCCAAGGCAGGACGCTCGTCCGTCGTCTCCGCCCGGACAAAGCGAATCACTTCAATATAATTTTCCGCCGTTTTTATCACGGAACCGTCGGCATAAATGCTGTTCCGCGCATGGGATATCGCATCCGCAAAATAGGCTTCCGCGCTTTTCAGGAATCCCGCGCGGTATTTTTCAATCCCGCAGGCAAGACTCGATTTTGCATAGACAAGCTCCGTCTCGTCGTCGACCACGCCAAGAGCACGGAGCCTTGAAAGGCATTTCGCATATTCCCCGTCCGCATAAAGCTTTTTTATTTTTTCAATCGCACCGATCTTCCGAAACGCATCAAGATCGCCGGTCTCGGCAAAAAAGTAAGACGCCGGGGCGTCCAAACGCTTAGCAAGCTCGAGAAGCGTCGGCACCGCAGGCATCGACTTATTATTCTCGATTTGGCTCAGCTGATTTCGTGTAATGGCATCTCCGGCAAGCTGTGCCTGCGTCATTTTCCTTTGGAGCCTCAGCTCTTTTATTTTGTCCCCGATCATATCTCCTCCAAATCGCATTGTTTGATGTAAAAATTATTTACTATTCGATATATTATATCGTAAATTCATCTGCTTGTCAAGCTCTCTTCACAAAAAATATCATCCTCACAAAAAGCCTGCGCATCTTTTAGATGCGCAGGCTCTCTTATCCTTTAAAATGATACCCCATGCCGATCGCTTTCAAATTCAATTCAAAAAGGTCCATATGCTTCGCGGAGACGACCTTTTTGAGCGCCTCCTCCGTATTCTCATAGGTCATTCCGGGACACTCCCGCAGGAATTTCCCAATCATGATCATATTGGCAAGCGTGGGGATGCCCGCCTCCTGCGCTATCTGCGTCGCAGGAATGTAAAATACATCGATATCCTCCCGCATCACCTTTCGTCCGATCAGCGTGCTGTCCGCAAGAATCAGCCCGCCCGATACGACATCGTTCTCATATTTGTCAAGGGACGGCAGATTCATGGCAATGAGACAGTCGGGCGCGGTGACGATCGGCGAGCCGATCGGGATGTCGCTGAGAATCACGCTGCAATTCGCAGTACCGCCGCGCATTTCCGGACCGTAGGACGGAAGCCAGCTGATCTGCCTTCCCTCCAGCATACCCTTATACGCGAGGAACTTTCCGGCAAACAGGACACCCTGCCCGCCGAAGCCGGCAATCAGAATTTCGGTCGTGCTCATTTCGCATCGCCCTCCCTTCCGTAAACGACTCCCGCCGAACGGTCTTTATAGACGCCGAGCGGATAATACGGGATCATTTTTTCGTCGATCCATTCAAGCGCTCTTTCCGGCGTCATGCCCCAGTTGGTGGGACAGGAGGAAATGACCTCTACAAGAGAAAATCCCTTTCCGTTTATTTGATTTTCAAATGCCTTTTTGATCGCACGACCGGCATTTTTGACATTCTTTACGTTGTTGACGGCGACCCGCTCGATGTATTCCGCGCCGTCTATCTGGGAAAGCAATTCGCAGACACGCACGGGAAAGCCGCATACCGACGTATCGCGCCCATACGGAGAGGTTTGCGTGACCTGTCCAGGGAGCGAGGTCGGCGCCATCTGACCGCCCGTCATGCCGTAAATCGCGTTGTTGACAAAAACAATGGTGATGTTTTCATTTCTCGCCGCAGCGTGTACGGTTTCCGCCATGCCGATGGAGGCAAGGTCGCCGTCCCCCTGATAGGTGAAAACGACGCTCGCGGGATTCGCGCGCTTGAGTCCGGTCGCGACCGCCGGCGCGCGGCCGTGTGCCGCCTCGATCATATCGCAGGAAAAATAGTTATAGGCAAATACCGCGCAGCCGACCGGAGCCACACCGACGGTGACATCCCCCACGTTCAGCGCATCGATCGCCTCGGCGACAAGCCGGTGGATGATGCCGTGCGTACAGCCCGGACAATAGTGCAGCGGCGCATCCGTCAGAGCCTTCGGTTTCTCAAATACGATCATTTTTTCTCGCCTCCGTTCGCTTCTTCGATTTTGGAAAGCACAAATTCCGGAGACGGAAGCATGCCGCCCACACGGCTGCAGAGCAGCACCGGCCTTTTGCATTTTGTCGCAAGCTCGATATCCTCGATCATCTGTCCCATCGAAAGCTCCACCGAAACAAACGCTTTCACTCTGTCGGCAGCCGCTTCCAGCGGCTTCTTCGGAAACGGCCACAGCGTGATCGGGCGGAGCATTCCCGCACGGATCCCTTTCGCTCTCGCCATACGGATCGCATTCTGCGAGACGCGCGCGGTGATGCCGAACGCCACAAGACAGATTTCCGCGTCCTCCATCATAAATTCCTCATACATGACCTCGTTTTCCTCGATCACCTTGTATCTCTCATAGCGGTCGAGATTCCATTTTTCCAGCTCCTTGGGAACGAGAGACAGCGAGGTGATGATGTTGTGCTCTCTTTTTCCGTGCGTACCCGTCAAAGCCCACGGCTTGTCGTAGGTCTTTTTTTCCACGCTTTCAAAGGAAACCGGCTCCATCATCTGCCCCATCGTGCCGTCGGCAAGGATCATCGAGGTCATGCGGTATTGATCCGCCAAATCAAACCCCTTGACGGTCAGGCTCGCCATTTCCTGCACCGACGCGGGTGCGAGGACGATCATATGATAATCCCCGTGACCGCCGCCCTTGGTCGCCTGAAAATAATCGGACTGCGCCGGCTGGATGCTGCCGAGTCCCGGGCCGCCGCGCTGCACGTTGACCACGAGCGAGGGCAGATCGCTCCCCGCTATGTAAGAAAGCCCCTCTGTTTTCAGCGAAATACCGGGACTTGAAGACGACGTCATGACGCGGTATCCCGCCGCCGCCGTGCCGTAAACCATATTGATCGCGGCGATTTCGCTCTCCGCCTGAAGAAACACGCCGCCGATCTTCGGCATGCGCTTTGCCATATAGGCTGCGATTTCGGTCTGGGGCGTGATCGGATAGCCGTAATAATGGCGGCATCCGGCGGCGATCGCCGCCTCGGCGATCGCCTCGTTCCCCTTCATAAGCACCTTTTCTGCCATATCCTGAACCTCCAAAGCCCTTCGGCACCCTGCCCGAAGAGCGGACATATTTATTTCTCCACCGTGATGATACAATCGGGGCACATGGTCGCGCAGAACGCGCAGCCGATGCAAAGGCTCTCATCGGTCACCTCGACCGGACTGTGTCCCTTCTTATTGATTTTTCCTTTCGCCAATGCGAGGATTTTCTTCGGACATGCGTTCACACAGAGTCCGCAGCCCTTGCAAAGATCGGTTTTAAAAGTAAGCCTTGCCATTTTCATTCCCTTTCCGTTATAGCTGCCGCCGCAGGGACGGCTTTTCTCGGCGCATTACTCATAATATTTCGCTTGAAGCGTAAGCGCGAACAGACCGTGCGCTTTGCCAGTCAGCGACGGGAGAAGCTCACGGCGCACCGTCGTCATTTTGACAGGAAGCCCGCTCATGCCGGACAGCCGCTCGATCTTAGACTGCGTTTCAAGGACGGTTTCCGCCGTCGTTTCCTCTCCGAGATTTGAATTATTGACAAGCGCGGTAAAGCGCATACCGCACGCACATTCGATCTCCCGCATGACCTCGAGCGCATCCGCCGCCGTCTCTGTCAAAGGACGGTAGAAATTCACGACGAACAGCATTTCATACCGATTCTCCTCCAAAATCTCCGGCGCGTACCGGCCAAGCGCATAGGCGCCGCGGTCGTCGCCGCCGATGTCCAATACCGCATAGCGGTCTCTCTCCCGTATGATGTCGTACATCTGCGCCGGAAGTGCCGGCAGATCGAGATTCGTGTTCGCATAAGTCGGACAGATGAGGCGAATCCCGCAGGAGGCAAGCTCCGCCTCGCTGTCCTTGGTTCTGAAATACGGATTGACGATATCGAGATCGGCAATCGTTACGGGATATGACAGCGCCGCAAGATATTTTGCATAATTAACGGCAATATTGGTTTTCCCGCTGCCGTAATGTCCGGCAAACAGCGTGACACGCGAGATATCCACAGCGTTTTTCTCCCTTCGGTTCAAAGCTTGTTGCGCATGATCTTTCCGCTGATCGTTTTGGGCAGCTCCTCCCGGAACACGACGATGCGCGGATATTTATACGGCGCGGTCTTTTCCTTGACATAATTTTGAATCTCTTTTTTGAGCGCTTCCGTGGGCTCCGTGCCTTTTGTCAGAACGATGCTCGCCTTGACGACCTGCCCTCTCACTTCGTCGGGCGCCGCGGAAACGCCGCATTCCAGCACATACGGAAGCTCCATGATGACGCTTTCGATCTCAAACGGTCCGATGCGGTAGCCGGAGGATTTGATCACGTCGTCCGTGCGTCCGACATACCAAAAGAAGCCGTCCTCGTCGCGCCACGCGACGTCCCTCGTATGATAATATCCGTCGTGCCAAACCTCCGCCGTCTTTTCAGGCTCGCCCCAATAGCCGGCAAAAAGCCCGCATGGGACCCTGCCCTCCTCCGCGCGAATACAGATTTCGCCCGTCTCTCCGTCCTCGACGGGTTTTCCGTCCGGCGAGAGCAGCTCGATCCGATACGGCGGAACAGGCTTGCCCATCGCGCCGATCTTGTGAGCGGCGCCCGTCAGATTGGCGATGGTAAGCGTGGTTTCGGTCTGGCCGAAGCCCTCCATAAGCTGAAGTCCCGTCGCCTTTTCAAACTGCACGAACACCTCCGGATTGAGCGCCTCGCCGGCGGTCGTCGCGCGTTTGACGGAGCTGAAATCATATCTTGAAATGTCCTCCTTGATCATCATGCGGTACATGGTGGGAGGCGCACAGAACGTCGTGATATGATATTTGGCGAAAAGCGGAAGAATGTCGGCGGCGTTGAAGCGGTCGAAATCATAGGTAAAGACCGCCCCCTCACAGAGCCACTGTCCATATAGCTTGCCCCAAAGAGCCTTTCCCCATCCGGTGTCGGAAATCGTGAAATGCAGTCCGTCCGAATCCACCGAATGCCAATATTTCGCCGTAGCGAAATGCGCCAGCGGATATTTGTAGTCATGCGCGGCGATCTTCGGATAGCCCGTCGTGCCGGAGGTGAAGAACATCAGCATCGTATCCGAGCCGCACGGCGCATCCTCGCCGCGCGCGAATTTGCCGGAAAAGAGAGTGTAGCTGCTGTCAAAATCATACCAGCCCTCGCGCGTGCCGCCGACCAGAATCTTGGTTTTGAGCGTCGGGGACTGGCGCTCGGCAAGCTCCACCTGCTCCGCGATATCGCCGTCCGCCGAGCAGAGGATCGCGGACACACCGGCCGCATTGAAACGGTACACAAAATCGTGGTCCTTCAGGAGATTGGTCGCCGGAATCGCGATCGCCCCCAGCTTATGAAGCCCGATGATGGCAAACCAAAATTCATAATGGCGTTTGAGCACCAGCATCACGCGGTCGCCCTTTGAAATCCCGAGCGATTTGAAATAATTCGCGCACTGCGAGGAGGCGCGCTTGATGTCGGCAAATGTGAAAATCCTCTCGGTTTTGTTGCGGTCCAAATGCACCATCGCGGTCTTATCCGGATATTTCGCCGCAATATCATCCACAACGTCGAAAGCGAAATTGAATTTCTCCTCGTTGTGATACCGGATATCCGTCGGCGTTCCGTTTTCATCCACCGAGGTTTCAATGAATTTGCTGCAAATGAGCTTTTCCGTCCGATTGGCGGATACGATGCTGTCGCGGATCTCGCTCTCCGGCTTTGCCTCGCCCGGCAACACGACGGCGCAGAAGCAGCAGTCCTTTCCGTCCACGGCGATCATGCCGTGGGGCGTGGAGGAATCGTAAAAGATGCTGTCTCCCTCATCCAAAATCTCCGTGTTGGAGCCGACCTGCACCTTTAATCTGCCGGACAGCACGATATCGAATTCCTGACCGGAATGGGTAGTCAAATGAATCGGACGATGCTGCAGCTCCTCAGAATAGTCGTAGCGCACCCAGTACGGCTCCGCGAGCTTGCCGCGGAACAGCGGCGCAAGGTTTTGGATGCTGATTCCATCCTCTCTCGCCGTCGGCACGCCTTTTCCCTTTCTTGTGACCATATAGGAGGAAAGCTTGGGGCTTTCTCCCTCCAAAATATCGGCGATCGTAATGCCGAACGCAATTGCGCACTTATGTATAAAGGTAAAAGGAAAATCAAGCTCCCCCGCCTCATAGCGTCTGTACTCTTCGACGGAGACGTCGGTTTTTTCCGCCATCTGCTCCTCATTAAATCCCGTTACAAGCCGCATCTCTCTAATACGTGCGGCAATCTCCATCAGCTGTCCCGACATGGTTTTGGTTTCTGCTTTCATTTTTTAATACCACCCTTTCCCGCGAGCATCCCGCGTTCTGCCCTTTCATGGCAGTCTAAATTTGAAATTCGGACGGGCGGTCGGCCATAAAAAAACAAGCACCCGTCTCAATCTGCTTTGAGACGGGTGCATAAAATACATCCGCGGTACCACTCAAATTGCGGCTAAAAAGCCGCCCCTCTCGGACTCCGACAAGCCCCATGCCTTGACGCAGCAATCACGGGAAACGCTACTTCATCGTATACACGATTTTCACGGTTCCAGCTCGGGAGCGATAGACCACCTGAATCATCCGCTGCCGGTTTTCACCTGCCACCGGCTCTCTGCAAGCATTTGATTCGGATCCTCTCCGTCACAGCTTTTCTTTATTATTCATGACTATATCACAAATCAAACTGTTTGTCAAGCGTTTTTTGATATTTTTTATTTTTCCCGGCGGAAGCCCGATTCCGATGCGGGCAGATTCGCCGCACGCATATGGGATTCCTCACAAAAACGACGTAAAAATTAAGAAACCAATCGAAAAAAACGACGATATTTTGAACTTGCTGTTGTATCATTTCAAAAATTATGGTATAATTTTGTCTTGATTTGAAATATCGTTCCCTATTTATGCTTTCTATATGAATTTTTATGCGAAAGGATGACAACACCATGAGAATCATCGATGCGCACACGCATATTTTCCCCGATAAAATTTCAGATAAGGTGTCCAAATCCATCGACGGTTTTTACGGGATGCCTTATTTTGCCCCCGCCTCCGTGAAAAACCTGCTGGAAGAAGGAGAAGCCGCCGGCATTTCCCATTTCCTTGTCTGTTCCGCGGCGGTCACGCCGGAGCAAACCCCATCCATCACCGATTTTATGGCGCAGGTCATACAGAATCACGACTGCTTCACAGCACTCGCCTCCATTCATCCGGATTTTCCGGATTTTGAAGCGGAAATCGACCGCGCCGTATCGCTCGGGCTTTCCGGAATCAAGCTGCATCCCGACTTCCAAAAATTCGACATCGACGATGAAAAGGCGCTCCCGCTGTACCGTGCGGCCGCAAAGCGCGGACTGCCGATTCTCATGCACATGGGAGATAAACGCTACGATGCGTCGTCGCCGAAAAAGCTGGCGGCCGTCATGAAAAAAATCCCGGACCTCACCGTCGTCGCCGCGCATTTCGGCGGCTTCCAGAGATGGCAGGAGGCGCATGACCTGCTCACGCCGTCCGACAGACTTTGGTTTGACACCTCCAGCTCGACGATGTTCGTCTCCCGCGACTACGCGCTCTCGATGTTTGACAAATTCGGCATCGACCGCTTTATGTTCGGCACGGACTTCCCTCTTTGGAATGCAGCCGAGGAGCTTGAGCGGGTAAGGGCGCTCGGACTCTCCGACGCGGAATATGAGAAGCTTTTCGCGGGAAATTTCATGCGGCTTTTCGGGATGAAATAACGCCGGTTTCCCAAAACAGACAAAAAAATCAACCAAAGCCCGAGGCAAAAGCCTCGGGCTTTGGTTTTAGGAGAAATCCACACGGCACATATGGAGGTTAGATATGAGCCTTGGAGGATTACCGCTGGGTCGAACGCTTCCAGTTGTGTATATTTTCACCTGGAAGGCGTCTTGACGAAGGGCTTTGCGTCGGAAGCGTTCCTATTTTTAGTGCTTTTGGGCGGGGCAGCAGTTTTATGATAACATAGAATCCAATATGAAGCTCATTTTTTAGATTCATTTTTTGATAGTATAACTGTTCATTATAAACACGACCGATAATTTATTTTATGCCATTTTTGTATTATATATTATGGAGAATGTTTCTTTTTATATTGACTTTTTTATTACGAGGCATTATAATAAGAACGATCAAATATTTATATTGAATTGGAGCAAATCTATGAAAAAAAGAAATCGCATATTGTTTCTTCTTGTCTGCGCCATGATGCTTCTGATGCTCGCCGGTTGCGGCGGAACCAAAGTGGTGTTTGATATCGGAGATGCCACGCTTGTCTCCGGAACATTAAAGCAAACCTACAAGGACGGCGTCGTCATCACGCCTCCGGAAATCACAAAAGAAGGCTATGTCCTTGCCGGCTGGGACGGCGATTATCAAACGCCTTCCAGTGCCACTACGGTAAAACCGATTTGGAAAAAGATACATACCGTCGTCTTTTCTGCGGAAGAAGGTGTCTCGCAGGATGGCGCCAAGCTGACCCAGCAGGTGGTCGACGGCGAAGCCGCCGAAGCGCCCTCCGTATCACGAGAGGGATATGAGCTTCTTGGATGGAGCGAGGATTTCTCCTCTGTTACAGGAGATATGACGATCAAAGCCGAATGGATTCCGCTTTACACGGTTACGTTTGACTTAAACGGCGGCACAGCGGAGGATGACGCACAGCTGACACAAACGGTGCGCCAAGGCGAAGCCGCCTTATCTCCGACGGTCTCGAAAAATCACTATGATTTCGTTCAATGGAGCGCGGATATTTCCTCCATTACAGAAAATATCACCGTCAAGGCCGAGTGGAAGCTTCAAACGCTCTCCGCAACGGAAATCTTCAAGTGCATCAACCCCGGGACCGTGGAAATCAATACCTATCGGCTGAACGGCTATGCCTGGGCAACCGGCTCCGGCTTCTTCATTTCGGAAGACGGCCAAGTCGTAACCAACTACCATGTCATTGAAAACGCCAGAGAGATCGTCGTGAAAACGTCCGAAGAAAAAGAATACAGCATAACCCATGTGATTGCATACGACAAGGAAAAAGATATCGCGATTCTGCAAGCGGATATCGGCAGCGATGTCGTTTCCTATCTCGATATTTCCGAAGAGCTGCCGCAAACGGGCGACGCCGTCTATGCGCTGGGCAGCTCGCTCGGTCTTACCGGCACCTTTTCCAGCGGTATCGTTTCCACGGTAAATAGGGAGCTTTCCGATGCTCCGGGTGTAAAATACATCCAAACAACCGCACCGATCTCCTCCGGGAACAGCGGCGGACCTCTCGTCAACGAAGCGGGACTTGTCGTCGGAATCAATACCGCCAGCTATTCCAATGGACAGAATCTCAATCTCGCCGTGGAAATCTCACAGATCGATTCCCTGGAAGCTCTTAATCTCAGTCTGGATGATTTCTTCAAGAAGGAAGCTACCATCAAATACTGGATCGGTGAAAACGTCGTCTCCGAAATATCCGAGCCGCATTCTACTTCTGCCATGAGAGTGGCCAACGGCACTACCGTGCACGGTATTATTCTAAGCTCAAAAGAAGAAGATTCCTACTGTACCTCAATTCCCACTGGAGAATCCATCCAGATGATCATGATCAATGTTAACAGCACAGATGCTTTGTATAATTTACTGTATAGTCTTGCATTTTCTCCAAGTACTACCTTTTCCAATTCCGCCGATGTCGATGAAGAGAATATTCTGATCACCGCAGTTCCGAACGAGGACGGCTCGATTACATGCCTTATCTTCGTCTATATTGACCAACTGACATCTTTACGCTATCGCAATGTCATCATTTCACTGGGAACCGAAGGATATCCCATCGAATATGATATTTTCTTTTATTCCCTCACCGAAGAGGATTTTGAAGACCTCATGGGCTGATAACATAACAAAAAGGATTGCTTTTGCAATCCTTTTTGTTATGTATGACCTTCCGGTATTTCTTTTTTCGGTCGCTCCCTTTTCCTCCGGAGAAACGACAGCTTTGTTTCCGATATGACAACCGCTGCAAACACAAGCACAAAGCCCAACGCGCGCCATACGGTAAAGCCCTCCTCTCTGCCGAGAGCAAGGGAAAACAGCGCGCCGAATACCGCCTCAAACGTCAAAATGACGGCAGCGCTCGCGGGATGCGCGTATTTCTGCCCAAAATTTTGGAACAGAATCGCGGCGCCCGTACACATAAGGGCAAGATAGAGGATCTGCCACGCAAGGCTTCCGAAGTCGGCAGACACGGCGCCCACCGGAGCCAAGCCGAAAGCGGAAAGGACGCCGAATGTGATCCATGAAAGAACGGCGGCAACGCCGAACTGCAATACCGTGACGATCACCGGGTCCTTGTCCTTCGCCATTACGGAAATCGCGACAATCTGTGCTGCATAGAAAAATCCGCATATCAGCGTGAGGATATCGCCAAGACCGATATGAAATAGCGATTCTCCGGCAAAATCCACGGAAATAAGGAGGATCCCCGCAAGACATATCAGCGCCGATAAAATGTTATAGCGATCCGGCCGCTTTTTTGCCGCCGCCCAAAAGAGAAACGGCGTAATCACACAATAGGAAGCCGTGAGAAAGGCATTTTTTCCCGGCGTCGTACCGATCAGCCCATAGGTTTGAATGAGATAAGCGGAAAACAGCAAAATACCGATGACAAGCCCCGGCAGGAGATAGCTTTTATCCATCTTTTTCATATGCTTGAAAAAGACAAGTGCCAAGGCGGCGCAGGCAATGGTAAAACGAAGCGCAAGCAGAAGGCTCGGCGGAAGCTTTTCAGACACGTCTTTCATCATGACAAAGGAGGTGCCCCAAATAAAGGCCGCCGCAAAAAGCGCCGCCGAACCGACGCGCGCCATATTCAATTTTTGGTGTTTCATTTCAAAAAGCCGCTGATGATCTGCTCCTCCGCCTCTTTTTCGGAAAGCCCCAGGGTCATGAGCTTTGTCAGCTGCTCTCCCGCGATTTTTCCGATCGCCGCCTCGTGTATGAGGCTCGCTTCGACACTTGCCGCCGTGATCTCGGGAATCGCACTGACGGACGCCTCATCCATAATGATGGAGTCGCATTCGGAATGACCGGAGCACTTTGCGTTGCCGCGGATGTTGGAGCGGAACACCTGACGGGAATGCTCCTTTGCCACCGAGCGTGAGATCACATTCGCGCCGGAGCCTTCGCCGTCGAGATCGACGGTGAAATCCGTCTCGGCAAGCTGATTCCCATGCGTCATGATTTTTTCCTTTATGATAAGGGTAGCGCCGGCGGCAAGCTTCGCCGTCGTTTTGCGCACCGTGGAATCGACGCCCTTTATCTGCGTCGTCTCCATCTCCATATAAGCCCCCTCGGCAAGCGAGACGACCGTCGTCGGATTCATCACATTTTTTCCGTTTCCGTCGCCCTCGCCGTAATGCTTTTCAACATAGCGGACACGCGCGTTTTTCTCTACAAAAAAGCTGTGTACGCCGTCATGCTCGGATTTCTGCACGCCGCAGTTATGGATGCCGCAGCCCGCGATGATCGTCACATCCGCGCCCTCCCCGATATAAAAATCGTTGTAAACAACCTCGGAAAGCCCGCTCTCGCTGATGATGACGGGGATATGGACGCTCTCGTTTTTGGTGCCTGGCTTGATAATGATGTCGATTCCGGCTTTGTCCGTCTTGGTGACGATATCGATATGCTCCGTCGTCGCGCGGCCGGCCGCATCTCCATTTGCACGGATGTTGTAAGCGCCGGTCGGGATGCCGTGCAGATCCGCGATTTCACGGAGCAGATTTTTCTGAATTTCGTCGATCATGATGTTTCTCCCTTTTCCTTTCGGCTCATACGATTTTTTCCGACAGCGTTTGGCATGCGCCCTCGGAAGAGCCGAGCAGCTCCGGCAGGATTTCCTCCCTTGTTCCGATTTTGCTGAGCCGTCCGTCCGCGATCACAAGGATCTTGTCGGCGATATTCAAAATCCGTTCCTGATGCGAAATGATCAGAATGGAACCGCCCTTTTTCTCATACATGCTTTCAAATACGCGAATGAGATTATTGAAGCTCCAAAGATCGATCCCCGCCTCCGGCTCGTCAAAAATGGAAAGCTTCGTGCCGCGCGCGAGTACCGTCGCGATCTCGATGCGTTTGAGCTCACCGCCGGAAAGCGAGGCGTTGACCTCGCGGTCGATATAATCGCGCGCGCAAAGCCCGACCTCTGAAAGATACTCGCAGGCCTGCGCAACGCCGATTTTTCTGCCCGACGCAATGGTAATCAGGTCCTTGACTGTGATCCCCTTAAAGCGTACCGGCTGCTGGAAAGCAAAGCTGATTCCGCGCCGTGCGCGCTCCGTCACGGAAAGCGAGGTGATGTCCTCTCCGTCGAAGAGAATCCGTCCCGCACTCGGCGCGTCGATCCCCGCAATTAGTTTGGCGAGCGTCGATTTTCCGCCGCCGTTCGGACCGGTGATCGCGACAAACCGTTCGTCGATTTTGAGACTGATATCCCGCAGGATCTCCTTTTTTCCGGCTTCGCCTTCCGCTTCAAACGATATATGTTCCAGCTCTAACATAAAACCTCCGTATCAATAGCCGAGTGTTTCTCCGACAAGAATGACCTTGATTCTGGATTTGTGCCGCTGTCTTGCCATGACGACATAATTGCAGCAGATCCGCGCATCCGAGACACAGCCGTCCGTCATGCCGCCGTCCGACCGCAGAGAAACGCATTCTCCGGTGCGGAAGCAGTAGGTATCACAGCCGAGCCGCTTGCAGTTTTCCGGCGCGGACACCGTTTTCACACGCCGGATCGCCTCGTCAAGATTTTTCACAAGCTTGTTGACGCCTGCGACGATAATGACGTTTTTCGGCCCGTAAAGCAGCGCTGAAACCCGGTTGGAATTTCCGTCTACATTGTAAAGCGTGCCCTCCTCGGTGACGGCGTTGGCGCTGGAAAGGTAAAAATCCGCCGTCATCGCGCGGATCATCGCCGCCTCCCGCTCTTCCGGCGTAAGTCTGGCGGCGCTACGGTCGATATAGCGGTAATCTCCGCTTTTCAAGGCGTCGATAATCCCCGTCTCAGAAAGCGTCACCGAGCCGCCGGACGCGCAGACGGCGCCCGCGGGGATTAGGGAGAGCGCAAGCGCTCTCGCCTGTGCCCCCGTTTCCGCATAATAGGCGTCCATATTGTTTTTCCGGAGCGCCTCCATGGTTTTTTCAATCCGTTCTTTCATGCCTTGTACCCGTCCTTTAGTCCGACAATGCGGTTAAATGTGTTCGGATTCTTCGTATCGACGGCGAAATATCCCGTGCGCACAAACTGGAATTTCTCGCCCGGCTTCGCCCCGGCCGCCGCAGGTTCGATTTTTGCGTGATCGATCCTGACGGCGGAATCCGGACTGATATAGTCGTCGTAGGTCTTACCCTCCGGCATATCCGCGACATTTTCGAGCGTGAAAAGGTGGTCGTACAGCACAAGCGTCGTATCCGCGGCATATTCCGCCGAGAGCCAGTGGATCGTCCCTTTGATTTTTCTGCCGTCCGCAGGGGTGCCGTTCCCGGTCTCGAGATCGGCCGTACAATGGATCTCTCCGATCGTCCCATCCGGATTTTTCACGATTTTCCCGCATTTCACGATATAAGCGCCCATCAGCCGCACCTCGCCCTCCGGCTTCAGACGGAAGAACTTCGGCGGCGGCACCTCTGCGAAATCGTCCGCGTCGATATAGAGCGTTTTTGTGAACGGAACCTCGCGTCCTCCCGCCTCCGGATCGTTTGGATTGTTGGGCAGCGTGAAATATTCGGTTTTATCCGCCGGATAATTGTCGATGACAACCTTTATGGGACGGACGACGCAGATTCGGCGCGGCGCCTTCTCATTCAGCTCCTCGCGGATGCAGCTTTCCAGCAGCCGGATGTCGACAAGGCTGTTCGCCTTGGAAACGCCGATTCTGCCGATGAAGTCAAGAATCGATTCCGCCGTATAGCCGCGGCGGCGCAAGCCGCAGAGCGTCGGCATACGCGGATCGTCCCAGCCGTCCACGATGCCGCGCTCGACAAGCGAGCGCAGATGGCGCTTCGACATGACCGTATGCGTCAGGTTGAGCCTTGCAAACTCGATTTGCCGCGGCTTCACGCCGTTTTTATAATCGATGTCGATGTTATCGACCACCCAGTTGTAAAGCGGACGATGGATCTCATATTCCAACGAGCAGAGCGAGTGCGTAATACCCTCAAGCGCGTCCTGAATCGGATGCGCGAAATCGTACATCGGGAAGATGCACCATGACGTTCCCTGTCTGTGATGCTCCACATATTTGATGCGGTAGATGACGGGATCGCGCATGCAGAAATTGCCCGAATCAAGGTCGATTTTCGCGCGCAGCGTATAGCGTCCCTCCGGAAATTCGCCCGCCCTCATACGGGCAAACAGATCGAGACTCTCCTCCGCCGGCCTGTCGCGGTAAGGCGACACGGCGGGATGCGTGAGATCTCCGCAGTATTTCGGATCGCGGAACTGCTCGGGAGAGAGCTCACAGACGTAAGCGAGTCCCTTTTTGATAAGGCCGACAGCCAGCTCATAGGTCCTCTCAAAATAATCGGAGCCGTAATAAAAACGGTCGTCCCAGTCGAAACCGAGCCAATGGATATCCTCCTTGATGGCGTCGACAAATTCGGTATCCTCCTTGGCAGGATTGGTGTCGTCCATGCGCAGATTGCATTTGCCGCCGTATTTTTTCGCCGTGCCGAAGTCGATGATCATGGCCTTGCAGTGGCCGATATGCAAATAGCCGTTCGGCTCCGGCGGGAAACGGGTGTGGATCTCGTCCGCTCGCACCTTTCCCTCGCGGATATCGCCGTCTATCGCCTCATAGATAAAATTATTTTCCATTTCTGCCATATTCTCCGTCTCCTTTTAAGAAAGCGCCGCGATCTGCGCTTCGATTCTCGCCCTCGTCCTCTGCTTACCGAGAATGCCCATCACCGTATAAAGATCGGGGGCGTTCTGCTTGCCCGTTACCGCGACGCGGATAAACGAGGAAATATCCGCAACGCTGCCGCGGAACGCGGATGGGTTCGCCTTATAGGCTTTCATATCCGAAGCAAAGCCCAGCTCGTCCGCGATTTTTTTGATTTTATCGAACCACGCGCTCATCTCGTCCGCGGGGTCATATCCCGCAAGGAATCTTGCAAGCGTCTCTTTTATGATGGATTTATCGAAACCGTCGGGATAGCCGTCCTCAATCCGATAATAGCGGTCGTAGAAAAAGCCCATGTACGGCTTTGCGTCCGCCCATGTCGCAAGATCCTTGCGCGGCTTTTTGCCGCCTCTGCCGATAGCAAGAATCGATTTTGCATAATCCGCGTCCGCTTCCAGCACCAAGGCAAAATCGGGATCGTATTCTTCCGCCCATGCGACAAGCTTTTCATAGACCTCTTCTGCCGGCATTTTTGAGATGACATTTTTGGAGACATCGGTAAGCTTTGCAAAATCAAGCAGGCATCCCGAATTGCTCATTTTTTTGATCGAAAACGGAAAATCCGTATAAGGCTTGTCGGGATTCTGCATTCTCCATTCGTCGTAGTTGGAATTGAGAATCGTCATGATATACTCGCACACGCATTCCGGCGCATAGCCGCCGCGCTTGTAATCTTTCATGTCAAGTCCCATATCGCGCTTGGAAAGCTTCTTCTTATTGCCGTTCTCGTCGAGCTTCATGATCTGCGCCGTATGCAGATACTTCGGCAGCTTAAAGCCGAGATAGCGGAAAAGCTGCACGTGCTTCGGCAGGCTCGGAAGCCATTCCTCGCCGCGGATCACATGCGTCGTTCCCATCAGATGGTCGTCCACCGCGTGGGCGAAATGATAGGTCGGCACGCCGTCCGATTTGAGAAGCACGAAATCCTCGTCGTTCTCCGGGAACTCCACCTCGCCGCGCACGATATCCGTGACCTTGACCTTTTTTTCGCCGTCGCCGTCCGAAAGAATCCGCAGAACAAACGGATCGCCCGCCGCAAGATGCGCTTTCACCTCATCGAGCGTAAACTCACGCTGCGCGAGCATTTCCTCTCTTTGGCGCGTGCTCTCCTCCTCTGTCCAAACCTTGCTCTTCACCTCCGCCTTTTTATCGGCGGCGGCAAGACGTTCCAGCTCCTCCGCCGAAGTGAAGACCGGATACGCCCTTCCCTCGGCCACAAGCTTTTTGGCAAACACATGATAAATCGAGACGCGCGCACTCTGTTTATACGGCCCGTAGGCGCCCTTATCGGCGATGACGCCATCCTCGCCGACGACAGCGCCCTCGTCGAAATGCAGTCCGTATTCCGCAAGCGTGCGGACAAGCGCTTCCGCCGCGCCCTCGACTTCGCGCTTCGCGTCGGTATCCTCGATCCTGAGATAGAATACGCCGCCCGACTGATGCGCGAGCCGCTCGTCGATCATCGCGCCGTAAATCCCGCCGAGATGGATAAAGCCCGTGGGGCTCGGCGCAAAGCGCGTCACCTTAGCGCCCTCCGGCAGATTCCGCCTCGGATAGTTTTTTTCGACGTCCTCCGGCGTCAAAACGACGTCGGGAAACAGCAAACCAGATAGAAGCTTGTAATCCATGACTTGAATTTCTCCGTTTTTATCAGATTGTATTTTTAAATTTCCTCGAATCGTTTGGGCTCTCCATGCCCGGGATAAATCGTTTTTCCCGCAAGACGCGGCAGGAGCGTGACAAGCGAACGCGCCAGCGCCGCCTCGTCTCCGCCGTAAAGATCGGTTCTCCCATAACCATCGGCAAAAACGGTATCTCCCGTAAAAACCGATTCACAAACACCGTTCTCCATCGCAAAAAAGCAGGCCGAGCCGCGCGTATGTCCCGGCGTATACAGAACGGAAAAACGAATTTCGCCGACAGATATCACGTCCCCGTCGTGAAAGACATGTGCCGTGCTGCGGCATACGACGGAACGGCGCAGAAACAAAAGCGAACCGTTCTTGTTCCCGTCCGCGAGAAGCTCCGCATCCGGCGCAGAAACAAAAAGCTCCGCTCCGGTCACGGCGGAAAGTTCGTTCGCCGCGCCGATATGATCAAAATGTCCGTGCGTCAAAAGGATTTTTTCGATCGTCAAGCCGTTTTTTTCCGCCTCAGACAGGATATGGCGGCAGTCCGCCGCAGGATCGATGACCGCCGCTTTCCCCGTCGTCTCGTCTCCGATAAGATAGACGTTCGTCGCAATCAGTCCCGTGACAAGACGTATCCGCTTCATTCCCGCACCTCATTTTGGATTTTAACCCATGATAGACCTGTTAATTTTTGTATTATATCATAGGATGTGAAAATTGTCCACAAAATATCGGGATATTTTTTCAGAAAAGAGAAAAAACGGCTTCCATTTGTCAAAATCCGATACAATACCCGCACTCAAAGCGACAGAAGAACAGAGACGCCCGAAACGGGCGCCTCTGTTTCAAGCTTTATGATGGATTCTGATTTTCCGAATTGGATGGACCCGTCTGTCCATTCGTTCCGCCTTGAGGGGACCTGCCCTTTCCTGTTATCTTTCCGCATCCGTCATAAATGGCATCGATAAGCGCTCCATAAAGCGGCATATCCTTGTCGCGCAAGAAGGAAACGGCGCCTAAAACGACAAATACAATCAGATAGAAATTGGTGAGGATTCCCGCCCATTTGGTAAGTCCGTTGTAAAACTTGGTATAATCCAAGCCGCTGCCGGTAAAGCCGCCGAAAATCAGAGTCAAAAGCTGCATCACGACAAGAACACTCAACAAAAGTGCCAAGCACTGTGCAATCCGCTTCGTCTGCTTTTCCTCACAGGCAAACACGATGGCGGCTATCAGAAGCCCGACCATCACCCAAACATAGCTTTTCAACAGAGCAAGCACGAGCGCAAGCGCCACAAAGACAGAACCGATCGCTTTTTTGTTCATAGATTTCTTCCTTTCTTATTGTGAATTCATGAATATCGATTTTTAGGAAACAAATTCCTTTCTTATTCTAACAAATATCATAGCAAATTGCAAGTGTTTTTCATATGGAGAATGTCGATTCTTCCATAGAAAAACGGAAAAATCCATATTTTTTTCGACCCAACTTGTTTCCACATAGCTATCATATACAACGAAGCCGAATTTTATGAAAAAATATGCCGTTTATGGTATTTTCCCCATTTTTGTGGTATAATAACCCCACAAATGCGAAGCATTTGTGTTAATGGAAACAAAAACACGGTATAAAGCCCAAACGGGTATCGATCGCTTAGACACAAAACACCCCACAAATGCGAAGCATTTGTGTTAATGGAAACAAAAACACGGTATAAAGCCCAAACGGGTATCGATCGCTTAGACACAAAACACCCCACAAATGCGAAGCATTTGTGTTAATGGAAACAAAAACACGGTATAAAGCCCAAACGGGTATCGATCGCTTAGACACAAAACACCCCACAAATGCGAAGCATTTGTGTTAATGGAAACAAAAACACGGTATAAAGCCCAAACGGGTATCGATCGCTTAGACACAAAACACCCCACAAATGCGAAGCATTTGTGTTGATGGAAATGAAAATACGGCAATACTTAAATCACATACGATTCACAACCTGCTCATTCAATAATTCATCCAGGAAAGGAGAGCTTCTCATGCAAAAAATCACGATACGCGGTATTCGTTTCGACAATGTGGATATGGACGGCGCCCTTCTGCTTGCCAAAGGTGCACTGGCACGCGGGAGCGTCACCGCCGTCGTCACGCCGAATGCGGAAATCGCGCAGATGTGTATCGAGGACGCCGCCCTTTCCGAAATCATCAACGCCGCCGAGATCATCCTGCCCGACGGTGCGGGCGTCGTCATGGCTTCGGGGATTTTGGGAACGCCTCTGCGCGGAAAGGTGGCGGGCGTGGAATTCGGGGAAAACGTCCTTTCCATGGCCGCCGATATGGGGAAATCCGTTTTTTTCCTCGGCGGCAGGCCCGGTGTCGCCGACACCGCCGCGGAAAAGCTCCGCACCAAATTTCCCGCTCTGCAAATCTCTGGAACAAGCGACGGCTACTTTGAAAAATCCGGCGCGGAAAACGACGCCGTCATCGACAAAATCAATGCCTCTGATGCGGAAATTCTCTTTGTCTGTCTCGGCGCGCCGCTCCAAGAGAAATGGCTCCATGAAAACAAGATGAAGCTCACGCACGTCCGTCTCGCGGCGTGTCTCGGCGGCTCGCTCGATATCTATGCCGGTACGGCAAAACGTGCGCCGAAATTTTTCATCAAGGTGCACATGGAATGGTTCTATCGCCTCATCAAAGAGCCGAAACGAATCGGCCGGATGATGAAGCTGCCGAAATATATCGCGGGCGCCTATCGTGACGCTCGCAAGATGAAAAAAAGAGGATGACGGATTCCGTCCTCCTCTTTTTCATGAATTTTTTTGAAAGCAGCATCAAAACGCCATGCGTCCCCATGTCATCTCCGACGTGCGGAAATCCGGCATCCCGAGGATCTCTCTTGCGCGGTCGACGTAATGGATATAATTTTCAAGCGGCGTTCCGTTCGGTATCCTGTGGTCAAGACCGAAAACGATTCCGCCGTCCATCATGCAGGGCTGCATTTTGTAGGCAAGCTCCGCGTCGATCTCCTCTTTTGTGCGGCGCAGCACATGCTTGTCGATCCCGCCGCGGAAGGCGATCTTCTGCCCGTATTTTTTCCGCAGCGCGACGATATCCATGCCGCCCGCCGGCTCGCACGGATAAAAGATGTTGATCCCGCCCTCGATGAACGTATCGATCAGCGGATTCATATTGCCGTCGCTGTCCTGACAGAAAAGCTTCGTGCCCGCATCCTTTACAAGCTCCCACGATTTCAGGTAATACGGAATGATATATTCCGAAACGGTGGCAGGTCCGATGAGCGGAGCGGTTTTTCCCGCCATATCCTCATGCACCGAAAGCTGATCGATGACAAGACCGGAGGAAATGATTTCGGAGAGCACCCGCACATTCGTCTCGGAAATCGTATTCAGGATATCGAAGATCAGCTCGGGATCCTCATAAAAGGCGATACAGCAGTTCTCCTCTCCCATCAGCTCGCGCAGAATATCGAAACCACCGAGGATCTCCGATTTGATGAGCGTCCCCTCCGATTGAAGCTTTTTTGCCTTTTCGATTTCCTCCGCGGAAAGGCGGCACGCATCATATTCAAACATATGCTTGATTTTCAGCCAGTCGTCCATCGTTTCGACCGGATAGTTTTCCGGCAGAGGAATCGTCGAGGTTCCCTTATCCATTCTCACACGCCGGCCGTAATGGTCGATTGCGACGTAATACCGTTCATTGTCCTCCAGGACGACCTCCTTCGGTCGATGTACGGAATCGAGGTCTCCAAGCTGATAATACGGCACATAGTCAAACGCAAAGCCGCGCATGGCGATCTGATCCTCCGTCGCTCCCTGCGCCCGCCATTCCTCGGCAAGACCGACGATCGGTCCGAAAAGCTCGGAAAACATCGGCCGTTCGGGATGGTTATATGTCATAAGGTCCACATACTGTCTGTTTGTCCACTTCATAAGGTTTCCCCTTTTCATGATCGTTTTTTTCAGTTTAGCATGAAATCCTCAAAAATGCTATTGATTTTTGTAAAATAAATTTGTAATATTGTATACAGGAAAGCCCTTAAAAGACGTGTCAGAATACGTCTTTTCCTTACTGCACACGGCTCCCGCCGCGCTCATTTTGCAAAGCCGTCCATGAAATCGAGCCGCTCGATGATTTTATCCGCCGTCTCCCCGTCAAGGCTCGTAAAACAAAAGCGATAGCCCGGAAAATATGGACACAAAGCATAGGAGTTCCCATCACGGCTCACTTTCACGTAAGCCAAAGGACGTGTTCCCGTTTTATCCGTCTGGACACAGTATCTACACTGATTGCATTTTTTTGTTTTGGACAAAACAAAATCCTGAAGCGCCGGCTTTCCATAACCTGTTTTGTAGCGAGTGGGGTAGGCATCGTCCTCATGAAGCACCGGCACAAAAAGCGACGGTTCGTCATAAGCCAGTTCATACAGTTTTTTCATCAGCAGATAAAATTCTTCCTGCTCCAAGACGCCTACCTCCGCATCCTGATCCGGTATAAACGCCGGAAACAAATCGAGATAGGATTGCGCCATTCTCTGCTCTAAGCTCTTATACATGTATGACCTCCTCATATTTTCGTTTTTTCCGACCAATTTTCATCTTCCCATGCCGGCGTCGCGGCGCGGCGCTTTTCAGTTTAACATATCAGCCTGAAAAATACAACAATAAATTTTCCTGTAAAATCAAAATTTATAAAGGACAAACCAATCATGCAGCTCAAAATCAATTCCTGCGGCGTCAGCGACTACGCGCCGGATTGGAAATGGACGGCCGCGCCATCGGAGGCTTCCACGGCGTCTTCTTCCTGCGCAAGCAGATCAAACGTATATTTCGCGCCGAGCTTAAAGGCACGGACAAAGGTTTGATTTTGAAGGTGAACCTCGCAGTTTCCATGTAAGGTTTTAAGCCTTGATAACATTCTTTTCTGCTTGTCCGTCAATGTCTCTTCCAGCTTCGCCGCCGCTTCCTCGTATTTTTCACAGGCGTTCATATAGTCGGCCTTACACGAGCTTTTCAGAGAACCTAAGAAAAAGGCCGATATCGCATCATCCAGACAGGATTTAAAATGCAATTCGCCGCTCCATTCATAGAGACATTCTTTAAAGCGTTCGATTTCTTCCCTTTCGGGTCGCATATGATTTTTCCCCTTTCTTAAAAATAAAAACCGACGCTTTTTAAAGCATCGGTTCCTAAGTGATTCCGTCATTTTCCGCCGCATACGCGGACGGCAAACGTCCTATCGATTTTCCAGCATGGCAATTTTGCGCATGGGGACATCGGCCACGACGTCCCCCGGCGAAAGCTTTCCATTGGAAAACCGGTGACAGAAATCTATATGTTAACTGAGCGAGTGGCGCATCTGACTGCCGGCGCCCCCGCGCGCATGTAAATGGAAGGAAAAGCATGCGCGCGGAGTCGGTAACCAGTGAGCCTCCTCCAAAACAAAAACCGCGCAGGGATCACAGGGGTCGTGGAGTACCCCTTTTTGCATCCCTACGCGGAAAATACCTAAGTATAAACCTTTTCAACCTATCAATCGGACGTTACCGCATTTATGCAGAACCATACACAGCAAAGAAATATTTTACATATTCCCCTTGAAATGGAAGGAAATCTGTGGTATACTATCTTTGCCGCCGGGTCCGAGTAATCGGTCGAAGTAGGGTGCCTCGTACACCCGAAACGGAAATTCTTGAGGGTGCCAGCCCTCTTGAATCCGGCGGTTTTTCTGTTCTCTCAGAGAACTCCAAACCCTTGGAACCCTAAAAACTAACTTTTCATCGGAAACCGGACGCACGCCGTCCTTTTTTTATTTGACTGAATCCCCCGCAAAGCGGAGAAGCTTTGAGCGCACAGCAGACCAGACAGGCTGTGGGCGAACGGCAAAGCAAGCATACTGTGACTTGACATACATTTTCTCCATTCCGCCGCTTTTCAGCGACGCAGCTTATTTGATTGAATATGGAAAAAGAGCGCGAAAAACGGAAGCCTCGTCTTTCCGGTACAAAGTTTTTATCCAAACGGGCGACCTAAAACAAAAAATCCGCGCCACAAACACGCATCCGAAGCGTGCGGCACGGTTCCATTCCTCTTTCTCTCTTGAAAAAGTCCATGAAGAAAAAGCCTTATTTTTTCAGAAAACCCTTGCAAATCCCGTCAATATGTGCTATCATATCGATAGGGTGCCGGTTATCCGGTTGTATAAGGTAGTGCCTCGTACACTTCTTATGCAGGGCTGTTGTATGCCAGTACACAGCCCGCCTGTTTTTTTTTTGTTTTAAAAACCTTTAACAGATATTCCCGAATCCTCTTGCAAATCCTGTCAAAATGTGTTATCATAATCACAGGGCGCCGGTCATCCGGTTGTATAAGATAGCGCGTACACACTTCTTATGCAGGGTTCGTCGTATTGGCGTACGGCGGCCCGCCTGTTTTTGTTGTTTCTATTATATCGCGTTTGGTTTGAAATGTCAACAGGTTTTGGAAAAAATGTCGGAAAAATTTATTTTTTCCACTTTGTTTTTTAGAGGCATATTGTATTTTGGATATGAACATGTTATGATATTGTTGTATCATTCGCATAGGAGGCAATATGAAATACATTTACATCGGGTTCGCTTTTCTTCTTTTCGGCAACATCATCGCCAACATCCCGAGTGACCTCTATCAGATTGCCGCGGTCTGCCTTGGGCTTATCGGGTGCATCGTGCTCGGCGTCGGCATTTATCGGGAATACGGCAGCAAAAAGACCGCGCCTTCTCCCGAAGCTTCCACCGGACAAGCCTCAAAATCCGCCGACGCGGAGAAAATCGACAGTGCCGACACGGGAAGCGGCGGCAAAAATTCATAAGGAACATCCCAAACCAAGGAGCTTGCTACGCAAGCTCCTTTCTTTATTCTGTTGCCGTTTTCTTTCTTATATTTCTCTTTCGGACGAGTGCTGCAAGTCCCAGCATGACCAGCACGCCGCAGAGCACGCCCACGCTGTCCAGCAGCACATCGAGCACGGACGCATGCCGTCCCGGCACAAAATACTGGTGCAGCTCATCCGACGCGGCATATAATACGGATAGCCCAAAGGATATGAGCCCGCACCGGTACGGCTGCATGGCGAAGGTGGCGAAAAAACCGCAGACCGCGGCGCCGAGCGCAAAGTATTCGGCGAAATGGGCAAGCTTTCGGAGCACCGCCCCGAATGTGACCACTGTTTGTTCGTATTCCTCGCCGCTCTCCCCGTCTCCGGAGCCGATGATCTGCAAAATTTTTTCCGACAAATTATCGCTGGAATTTCCCGATTTTTCGCCGTTCTGCGCGGAAAACCAAAAAATCGCCGCGGCAAGCGCAAGCGCAAAAACAAGCATTAGATAGCGCATGATCTGTTTTTTCATGAAAATCTCCGGTCAAAAATTTCAGTTCTGCTTTATTATATCCCGTTTTCCGTTTTTGGTCAATGTTTTCGGGGGCAAATTGACTTTTTCGGACGGACATACATATCATGAAAGTAGACGAAAGCACGTCAAAATTCATGAAAAGGAGAATCAACAAGTGCAATATTCCAGAAACACCGCGCGCCGGATGCTTGAATATCAGAACCGCATCAACACGGCTGCGGCAAGCGCCACCGCCGGTGACAAATATATGAACACGAAAAATGGGTATGTGAGCGCCGCCGCCCAAAGTCAGGATACGGTCGGATGCGGCTCCATCTCCAACCAGCCCCTCAGCCTCGCGATGGCATACGTTCCCTTCCAAGAGTTCAGAGACCTCAACGAGCCTGAGGAGGCGCTTGCCGCCGGAACCCTCTTCCGCGAGCTCGACAAGCCGTTCTATGGTCAAAGGAGGAAGATGGGATGAACGAAAGAGAAAAGCTGCTCCGCCGCATCCAGGCGGAGGATTTTGCGACGCTGGAAACCGTTCTCTATTTGGACGGACATCCGACCAACAAAAAAGCGCTTGCCTTCTATGACAAGCACCGCGCGATCGCCAAGGGTCTGCGCGACGAATACGAGGGGAAATTCGGTCCCTTAACGATTTACGGAAACAACGACATGAACGACTGGCACTGGATCGACAAACCGTGGCCGTGGGAAAGAGAGGCAAATTAAGCTATGTGGGCATATGAGAAGAAATTACAGTATCCGGTCAAGATCAAGAACCCGAATCCGACATACGCAAAAATCATCATGAGCCAGCTCGGCGGTCCCGACGGCGAGATGGGCGCGGCCACGCGCTATCTCAATCAGCGCTACACCATGCCTTATGGAGAGATCATCGGCATTTTGACCGACGTCGGCACGGAGGAGCTCGCTCACCAAGAGATGATCGCGGCGATCGTTTACCAGCTGACAAGAAATCTTTCTATGGATGAAATCGTAAAATCCGGCTTCGATACTTATTTCGTCGATCATACCGCCGGAATCTATCCGGTATCTGCGGCCGGCGTTCCGTTCACCGCCTCCTATCTCGGCGTAAAAGGCGATCTCTTCGCCGATCTCAACGAGGACCTCGCTGCGGAACAGAAAGCAAGGGTCACTTACGACAACATCCTGCGTCTCGTGGACGATCCCGATGTGCGCGATCCGATCAAGTTCCTGCGCCAGAGGGAAATCACCCACTATCAGCGCTTCGGAGACGCGCTGCGTGTCGCGCAGGACAACATGGACTCCAAGAATTTCTACGCATACAATCCGGAATTCGACTAAAAAGCAAAAAAGACGGCGGTATCGCCGTCTTTTTCCATATACTATCCCAAAAGCGCGCGGTCGCTTGCAAACTGCGTGCCGCTGAGCTTTCTGAATTTATCGAGCAGGTCCTCAATCGTGAGCTTCTTTTTCTCTTCGCCGGAAATATCGAAGATGATCCCGCCTTCATGCATCATGATAAGCCGGTTGCCGTGATTGATCGCATCCTGCATGTTGTGCGTCACCATCAGCGCCGTGAGGTTCTCCTCCTCGATGATCTTATCCGTGAGCGCCATGACCTTGGACGCCGTCGCGGGATCCAGCGCCGCCGTATGTTCGTCGAGAAGCAGCAGCTTCGGACGAACGAGCGTCGCCATCAGCAGCGTCACCGCCTGACGCTGTCCTCCCGAAAGGAGCCCCACCTTGCTGGAAAGGCGGTGTTCCAGTCCAAGCCCCAGCTCGGCAAGCATCCGCTTGTATTCCTCCCGCTCCGCGCTTCGGATCCCCCAGCCAAGCCCGCGGCGCTTGCCGCGGCGCCGCGCCAGCGCAAGGTTTTCTTCAATTTCCATATCCGCAGCCGTCCCCATCATGGGGTCCTGAAACACACGTCCGAGCAGCTTCGCTCTTTTGTATTCGAGCATGCCTGTCACATCGCTGCCGTCGATGACAATCTGTCCCGAATCCGGACGCCATACGCCGGCAATGGCGTTGAGCATCGTCGATTTTCCGGCGCCGTTTCCGCCGATCACAGTGACGAAATCCCCGTCATTCAGCGTGAGCGTGAGATTTTTGAGCGCGACCTTCTCGTTTACCGTGCCCGCGTTAAAGGTTTTGGTGATATTTTTAAGCTCCAGCATTTCCACCGTCCCCTTTCCTTCTGCCGCTCGATATATATTTTCCCTTCCAGTATGGCACCGCAAGGAAGAACGCCACAACAAGCGCCGACAGCATCTTCAAAAGGTCGGTGTCAAGTCCGAAGAAGATAACGGTCTGATACACGATATAATAGATGATGCCGCCGCAGATAACGCCGAGCAGACGGACGATGAAATTGCGGGAAATCCGGGAAAAGACCGCCTCGCCGATGATGACGGCGGCAAGTCCGATGACGATCGCGCCGCGTCCCATGTTGATATCCGCCGAACCCTGATACTGCGCAAGCAGCGCGCCGGCAAGCGCGACGATCCCGTTGGAAAGCATAAGACCGAGTATTTTGTTGAAATCCGTGTTGATTCCCTGTGCGCGGCTCATGCTGATGTTACAGCCGGTCGAACGGATGGACGAACCGAGCTCCGTTCCGAAAAACCAATACAATACCGCAATAAGCACGATGCTGACCGCGGCAAGAACCAGAAGCGTCTGCGTCTTTTTCAGCTGTGTCACAAGCACATAGAAGTTACGTGCCGGCAAAGCCTGATTCGCTTTTCCTAAGATTTTGAGATTGACCGACCACAGAATCAGCTGTGTGAGGATTCCGGCAAGGATCGCGGGAATCCCCATAAAGGTATGGAAAACGCCGGTGAGAAGCCCTGCCGCCATACCGGCGGCAAGGGCGGCGAGCATCGCAAGCCATACGTTGACACCGGAAATAACCAGCATCGTGCACACCGCGGCACCCGTACAAATGGAACCGTCCACCGTGAGGTCTGCGATGTCGAGCACCTTATAGGTTATGTAGACGCCGATTGCCATAATGCCCCAAATGATCCCCTGAGCAATGGCGCCCGGCAAAGCATTCAGCCAGCCCATCTTATTCTCCTATCGCTTTATAACCCTCAGGAACCGTGATGCCGAGCTCCTCGCAGATCTCTTTGTTGTATTTTTTCACGGGATTCGGATCGTAAGCGATCGCCATTTCGGAAATATTCGCCTCTCCCGTCAGAATCTCCGCCGCCATTTCGCCGGTCTTGTAGCCGATTTCATAATAGCTGATGGAAAGCGTCGCAACGCCGCAGCCGGAGCAGATTCCCTCTTCACCGGCGATGATCGGCACCTTCTTCGGAAGAACGACGTTATTGATGGTTTCCGTGCAGGAGGCCGCCGTATTGTCCGTCGGAATATAAATCACATCGCAGTCGGACGCCGCTTTCTCGGCAACCTGCGCCACGTCGTTGGAATCCGAGAACTTATATTCGGTGCAGGTGATGCCCTTAGCTTCAAGATACTCCTTGACCACCTCTGCCTGATAGGCGGAATTCGGCTCCGCAGAGCAGTAGAAAAGCCCAACTGTTTCAGCTTCCGGGAAGAAATCGAGAATCATCTGCGCCTGATCCGAAAGAGGGGCCAGATCGGAAGTACCCGAAATATTGCCGCCGACGGTACCATCAAAATCCGGAAGATTCAAAGCGACGCTGTATGCCGTAATGGAGGTGCCGAGAATCGGGATCGTCGTCGTGGCATTGGACGCCGCTTGAAGAGCGGAGGTGCCGTTTGCCATAATGAGATCGACATTTTTGGATACAAAGCTGTTGACGATCGTCGAGCACGTATTCGATTCGCCCTGCGCGTTCTGCAATTCAAATTTGACATTTTCCTCGCCGAGCTTGTCGATAAGCGCCTGCTTAAAACCCTCGGTAGCAGCGTCGAGCGCGACGTGAGGCGCCTGCTGGCAGATGCCGATCGTATACGCTTTCTTTTCCCCGCATGATACCAATGCGAGAGAAAGACATGAGACCGCAAGAAGGACCGCGATGATTCTGCTGAGTGATTTCATTTGAATGTCTCCCTTTGATTTCAATATTTTAATAAAAACGCCCCGCACTTCCGTACGATGGCGCAATATCCGCATGATGACCCGGCTGTTTATACGGACGGCAAGGCTTCTTTAATATAACATTAACATAGCACAAGCATATCGTACCGCATCGCCGAAACGGTATAAAACAGCTTCGGCACTTGCTTTTCTGCCCATAAAGATCAACTTCATCAAAATAATACAATTATTTTACCTGAATCGCAATCTTTTGTCAATACTTTTTCACAATTCTCAATATTTTCTCCGTTACCGCACAATTTTCCGATCTCTAACATTCCGGATAGATAAGAAGCCATACAAAAGTCCGGGCGGCCGTGTAAGCGGCCGCCCGGACTTTTCCGATTTTTTGACGATAGCTTCCTCATATCGTTTCGATTTTGATGAGATTGGTCGATCCGGATTTGCCGTTCGTCGTGCCGCCGGTGATGACGATTTTATCTCCGCGGCCGAGATTCATAAATTTTTTCGCATAGCTCGTCGCATGGTAGAAAAGCACGTCCGTCGAGGTAAATTCCTCGGCCATGACCGGCGTCACGCCCCACGAAAGAGACAGCTTGCGCCAAACCTTTTCGCTCGTCGTCATGCCGATGATATCCGTTGGCGAACGGAACCGGGACACCATACGCGCGGTCATGCCCGACATCGTGCAAACCACGATGGCGCGCGCTCCGATATCGATCGCCATGCCGCAGGTCGCGTGGGAAATCGCGTCCGTCGTATTTTTGATGCGGAACTCGTTGGTGCGGAAGCGTTCCTCATACCGGATATTGCGTTCCGCCTCCTCCGCGATCTTTGACATCGTTTTCACCGTCAAAACGGGATATTTCCCCGCTGCGGTCTCACCGGAGAGCATGATCGCGCTCGTTCCGTCGTAAACGGCGTTGGCGACATCCGAGATCTCCGCGCGCGTCGGACGCGGATTGTGGATCATCGATTCGAGCATCTCCGTCGCGGTGATGACGCGCTTCCCGAGCAGGCGGCACTTGGTGATCAGATATTTCTGGATCGCAGGCAGCTCCTCAAACGGGATCTCCACGCCCATGTCGCCGCGCCCGATCATGATGCCGTCGCACGCTTCGCAGATCGACTCTATATTCTCAACGCCGGCGCGGTTTTCGATCTTGGCGATGACGTCGATGCCGTCGCCGCCGTTCTCACGCAGGAAGGTATTCAAATCGACGAGATTCTGCTTGACGGAAACAAAGGAAGCGGCGATAAAATCCACCCCGTTGCGGATACCGAACAAAAGATCGGACTTGTCCTGCTCGCTGAGATACGGTCCGCTCATGAGCTTTCCGGGGAAGCTCATGCTCTTGCGGTTTGAAAGCTCTCCTCCCGCGACAACGCGGCATACGGCCTCCGTCTCGGAAAGCTCCGTCACCTCAAAAATCACAAGCCCGTTGTTGACAAGGATCCTGTCGCCGGGCGCAAGATTCTCGCAAAGGCCCTTGTAATTGACGGAGACGCGGTGCTCGTCGCCCTCCACGCTCTCGGTCGTGAAAGTGAAAGCATCGCCGTCGGCAAGCGTGACCCTTCCCTCCTTGAACGTCCCGATCCGGTATTCCGGTCCTTTCGTATCCAGCATGATGGCGATCGGCAGTCCGAGCTTTTCCCTGACTCTTTTGACGGTATCGATTTTCTCCTGATGGTCCTCATGCGTACCGTGCGAAAAATTCAACCGCACCACATTCATGCCGGCAAGGCAAAGCTCGGTGAGCACCTCCTCCGAGGAGGAGGCGGGCCCGATCGTGCATACAATTTTGGTTTTTCTCATATAAGCTCCGTTCCGCCGCGATTTCCGGCGATAGTAGTATATCATATTCAGAGAATTTCTCCGAAAATCAGATCAATGTTTTTTCATTCCGTTTTTCAAGAAGATCCGCTTTTCTGCAAAGCAGTCCGTATACGATGCCGTATAAGACGGCCGAGGCGACAATTCCCCAGAAAACGTCGACGATCGAGTGCTGCTTGACGAGCACCGTCGAGGCCGAGACGAGCAGGGTGAGCAAAACGGCGACGATAGGCGCCGCCACCGTCTTTCGCAGCTTTTTGCAGTCAAAAACGCCGAACATGGCGGCGAATGAGCCGATGACGTGCATGCTCGGGCATACATTCGTATTTGTGTCGGCGGAATAGATCATACCGATCAGCGTAGTAAATATGTTTTCCCGTCCAAGTGATGAAAGATCCGGTCGCAGATCCTGACCGTTCGGATAGATGACATTGAAAATCAGCGTAAAGGAAAAGCCGAGAATCAGAAACCACATATAGCGCCGGAACGCGGGGCCATCGTAAAAAATCAGATAAAGCGCCGTACCCGCCAGAAAAAGATACCAAATATAATAAAAAATGATAAAATACTCGCAAAACGGGATGAGGTCGTCAAAAGGATGGTACATCACGTGATAGCCCTCCGTCGGGACGATCGCTTCCACAAGGAAAAAGCCGATAAGATAGATCACAAAATACAATGCCCACCAAATATGCCTGTGCGTGCTCAGAAATTTCTTCATATCCGCACCTCAACGGGAAACATAGGTGACAACGACCTTTTCTCCGCCGTAATACCGCAGGCTCGAAAGCAGCTTCGTCGCCGCCGTAAAGTACACGGCCACCCGTCCGCCGTCGTTCGGAAATACCGCGAAATACAAATCCTCCGTACCTTTTCCCGCCGAATAATCGAGGATCGTGCAGCCCGCCGAGGCTTCCGCATATTCCGCGTCTGCGGCCGGATAAATCCCGTCGTTTTCGCTGACTTTTGCGGAAAACACTTCCACGGCCTTATTGTAGCCGTTCACCCGATAAATATGAAGCTGCCCTTGATACACGATATAGGTATATTCGATTTTCGTAAGCTTCCACGTGACAAGCCACAGAATAAAGACAAGCAGAGGCAGGATCGCAATCAGCGGCGCCATCTTCCACACGACAAGAAACAGCGCGCAGTATAAGACCGAAAACGCCGCGTAAAGCAGCACAAATAAAAGTCTTTGCGTTTTGATCTTCCGGTCGGGTTTGCGCGTGACGGAAAACTCCGCATAATTCGAGCCTGCGTTCTCCTCTGCAAACGGGATTCCCTTCGGCCTTGCCATAAATAAACCTCCCTCCGGCGAAAAGCGCCGGACATCACTGTATTTTTTCGAGCAGCTCCGCACAGTCGCGCATGATAAATTCCGGCTTCACATCGCTTTTTTCCACATCGGAAAGCGTCGATTCCCCGCTCAGCACGAGCAAGGAATGGATGCCGGCGGCGACGCCGCACGCGATGTCCGTATACAGCCGGTCGCCGACGACAAGCGCCGTGCCGCAGCTCACCGCCGGATCCTTCTTTCGGATCCGCTCCACCGCCGCAAGCGGCATCTCGGGACGCGGCTTGCCGATATAACGGGGATTCTTCCCCGTCGCATTATAAATCATACCGCAGACGGAGCCGCAGTCCGGCACATAACCGTATTCCGTCGGACAGACAAAATCCGGATTGGCCGCGATATAAGGGATATCGAAAAGCGTCAGAAGCTTTGAAACGTCGTCGAGCTTCCGGTAGGTCAGCTCCGTGTCGTAGCCCATGACGACGCCGCCGATATCCTCCGAATAGACGTCACGCACGCGCACACCGGCACGCGCAAGCTCCGTCTTGAAGGATTCCGTACCGCAGACATAGAATTTCACGCCCGGATGGTTTTTCATGAGATAATCCGCCGTAGCCTGCGAAGAAGTGATGAAATCGTCATATTCGGCGGGAATGCCGAGCCGTTCCATCTTTGCGACATAATCCAAAACGCTTTTCGAGGAATTGTTGGTCATAAAAAGATAGGTTTTTCCCGCTTTCCGAATGGTCTCAAGAAGCGGTTTCGTGAACGGAAACAGCTCATCCCCGAGATAGAGCGTGCCGTCCATATCAAAGAGAAACAGCCTGATTTTGGTAAAATCCATAAATATACTTCCTAATTTTAGATAAATGAAAAAAGAGCCGCCGTGCTTTCCCGGTAAACGCTCGGCGGGCAGCCGCATTTCGAACGGAAAAGAGAGCTGAAATAAAACGGGCTTTCATAGCCGCAGCGGCGGGAAATCTCTCCGACCGAAAGGGCGGATTCCGTCAGCAAAAGGCGTGCCGCACGCAGGCGCTCCGAGATGATATATTCCCCCGGCGCCTCGCCGATCGTGGATTTGAACAGACGATAAAAACCGTCCTCGGACATGCCCATAATGTGAGCTAACTCCTCCACGGCAATCCCATGCCCGATGTTGTCTGCGATATAAGAAAAGACAGGGGCAAGCCTTGCAAATCGTTCCATGATCCTGCCGCTCTCGCCGCGCGGCGCACTGCGTCGCAGCACAGCGGCGCCCAGCCGGTATAAAAGCGCCTTGACGGAAAGCGCATGTTCAAGCCTTGTATTGGTAAATTCGCTGTCAAGCACGGTCTCATGAATCAAAAGGCAGATATCGTCCGGCGGTTCCGTCCCGCCGTCAAGGCGCGCCGGAAGCTCAAAAAGCGAAAAGATGCGCAGATTCCTAAAAATTCGGTAATCAGCCGCGACAAGGATAAGCTCACAACGCTCTGCCGTCGTGAGACGGAATGCCGTGTCGCACGGCACAAGCACCGTTCCGCCCTGCGGGCAGAATACCGCCTCCCCGTTCATTTCCATCCGAAATTCCCCATGCACAGCATAAAGGAAAAGTTCGAACGGCAGTTTTTCTCCCTCCAAAGCGCAATTTTCTCCGAGAATACGGCTGCCGACACGACAAAGCCGCACCTCGATCCGATTTTCCATCCAAGAAAAGCTGTCGTCCATCCACATTCCCTCCTCACCATGGCCGAAATAAATCGTCCTATCGGCTCTGTTTTACGGGTATGCCATTTTATATCAAATTAAGATTATTATAGCAATTCTCCTGTCCTTTGTCAACTCCATCACCGGAAAAGAGCCTCTGTTTTTTTACAAACAAAGGCTCTTTCGTCTAAATTCGTCCCGAAGCTTTGAGATAATAATAAAGCGCGATGCCGCCGGCGGCGAGAAGCGTCAGCAAAACGATGCCGAAAACCGCTCTTTTCACATTCATTTTTTCGGGCTTCGCATAGACAAGCCCCATTCGATAGGCGGCAGAGGAAACGGCGCCGAGCCAAAGCACGAGCAGCAGCGCCTCCGCCGGAAGCAGACAGAGATTTTTCAGCACGGTCGCCCAGCGAAGAAATGCGATATCCTTCCCGACTACGACCGTATAATACCATTTCATGATCAGAGGATTGACCACAAAATTGCAGAGGACCACCACGGCAAAGCGCGACAAGACGATGCGTCCGGCGGAGAGCTTCTGCCTGTATAGGAAGAGTCCGAAAAGGAACGCACTGAGCATCTCGACCACAATGAACGGGAAAAAGTAAGGTCCCTTCGGGAACAGAATCGCCCCGGCCGTATCGCTCACCGCACCGACGAGAAGTCCCATGAGCGGCCCGTAAATCATGGAGCCGACGGAATTGACAAGAAAATCAAGCCCGATATAGAGCGATTCCCCGACCGGAATGCTGAGCGATTTGACCGCTATCCGCAGCGCCGCAAAAAGCGCCGCCAAGATAAAGCTGTATAGATTTCGGAATTCCGCCGCCGCGCAGCGCCAATATCCGCGCGAAAAAGGAGACGCGAAAAGCGAAGTGTCTCTATTTTTCCCCGTCATCGTTTTTCCTCCTTCGGCAAATCCGCATACAGATACAGCGAGCCGCAGACGAACACGGGATTCCCGTATGCCCTCGCCATGTCAAGCGCCGCGTAAAGCGTCGGCGCGCTCTCGCCCAAAATCCCGTCCCCTGCCGCCGCAGCGGCAAGCGCCTCCGCGCCCATCGCCCGTTCGTTGTTTTGAACGGTGGTAAACACAAAATTCGTCACATCGGCGCGCGCCAGCATATGCAGGGAGCCGAGATAATCCTTATCCCGCATACACGCAAATACGACCGTGCGGGCTTTTCCCGGGAAATACCGGTCCATCGCGCGGATAAGAGCGGATATCCCGTCCGGATTGTGCGCGCCGTCGTAGATGACAGAGGGATTTTCCGCAAGCTTTTCAAAGCGCGCGGGATTTTTCGCATGCTCGATGCCGAACCGGATATGCTCGTCGGCAAGCCCCATCGCACGCGCACATTCGACGGCCGTGCAGGCGTTCTCGACCTGATGAGGTCCGCCGAGGCCGCAGACCATATCGCGAAGATCGCCATAGGAGAAGATTTCATAGATATCGCGAAAGCCCGTCACCACGGCCTCCTCCGGCACGACCAGCCGCGTGCCGCACTCCTCGGTACGTTTTTCAAGCTCGGAGAGCGCCTCGGCGGACTGCCGCGAAGCGACCGTGACGCCCGTCTCGCATTGCCTCTTGATAATCTTGCTTTTGGTTTTTGCGATCTCGGCGATCGTATTTCCGAGGTACTGCGTATGGTCGAGATCGATATGCGTGAGCACCGCCATGACGTTTTTCTCGATCACATTGGTCGCGTCGAATTCGCCGCCGAGGCCGGTTTCAAGAATCACATAATCGCATTTTCTTTCCGCAAAATAGCAGAACGCCGCCGCCGTCCAAATTTCAAACTGAGTGGGACGTTCGCCCATGCGGCGTTCTGTCTGCTCCGTCGCCGCTTCCATCCGAGACAGAAGCGCCGTGAGCGCTTCGTCCGTGATCTCCCTGCCGTTTACCGCGATGCGTTCGTTCACGCGAACGAGATTCGGCGAAATATATTTCCCTGCGCAGTATCCCGCATGGGTGAGCATCGCCTCCAAAAACTCGCAGACCGAGCCCTTGCCGTTGGTCCCGGCGACATGAATACAGCGCAGCTCCCTCTCCGGATGCCCGACGATATCCAAAAGAGCGGATATGCGCTCAAGCCCGAATCGCGGAACCGCCTGAAAGCCGTTCGCATAGGAGGTAAATTCCCGATTTTTTTCATATTTTCCGGCGTATTTCCGGATATATCCGCCGAGATACCGCGCCGTAAGCCACATGAAAAGAATCCTCACCGGCGTATTGACAAGCGTGGCAAGCGCCGACTTCCAGTCATAACCGAACATATACACAAAAATCGGGGACATTCCTCCGATATCGATGACAACGCCGATCAGAAGAAAACATAAAAGGATACGCAAGATACCGATTTTTTCCCTGCGGCAGAAGAAAATTCCCATCACGGCGCCGAAAAGGACCTTGCACAGCGTGATAAGCGGATTGATCCCCGTAAAAATCGCAGCGCCGATCAAATCCGCAACGCCGTAAGCAACACCGCTCCATATCGGGCCGTACAGCATGGCGACGACGGCGATCGGCAGAAAGCTGATTTCGATGCGGTAACTGCCGGTCTGCGGAAAGCCGAGCAGCCGGCAAAGCACGACGCTCATGGCGATCATGACCGCGGTCGTCGTCAGCCTTATAATGATGTTCCTCGATTTTGTCATAAAAAAAGCACCTCCGTCGGAACAGAGACGCGGTTCAACCATAAGAGCACGGCAAAGCGCCGCCGTTTCCGGCGGGAAAATACAAATGCGGCAGATGCTTTATCTCTGCCGCATAAGACTGATTGCCATGTCCTATGATAACAGCGGGATGCGACGGCAGCACAGCAACAAAATGTTTTCGTCCGGGAGTCAACTCCCCGTAATCCCGGCACTTTCAACTCGCTGGCGTCTACTCTGTTTCTTTATTCTATATGCCATTATAGCACATTCCCCGAAAAATACAAGATATTTCGCAAAAAAGAGGAGATTTCGGCAATCCGACGAAATCGTCCTGCCCGCCGCCGTCCTTTATGGCATGATTGTATAAAAAGGAGCTTGTCATGATCACAGCCGCCGACAACCGCCGCGGCAAATGCCGCCGGAACAAAAGCATTTTCCGAAGCTGTGAGAGAAGTTACGCGAACTCAACCGATATCATGCCGCGCGAACTGTCTCTGACGTGAACCTTGGCGATTTGAGAACACACTTAAAAAGGACACGGCAAATACCATGTCCTTTTTCCGCATCATTCTCGAATTTATCCCTTATTGACAAGCTCCCGCTGATAAAGAAGCCGCCCGCCGGAGAGCTTGCGGAAGCCTTCAAGCGCGGCGTCCGCCTCGGCGGAATTTGACTTAAACAACAGGACATACCGTCCGGCGCAGGCCACGACGAGCTTTTCCGAATTGTCACATGCCGCCCATTCGTAATGATTGTAATAATCCTCCGCGAGAAGCGCCGCCGCGTCCTGCGTATTCATTTCCAGCGCATAGAGCGTCTGTCCGTCGGAATCGATCGATCTCCGGTATACCACGGCATTTTTCACCGTTTCGTTAAAATCGGTGATGCTGAGTCCGAATATATAAGCGGAGCTGCTGTCAAGATGCTCGGCATATACGCCGTCGCGGTTCAGGTCAGCCTCCGTATACAGCTTATCTGCCAGCATATCGGCGCTCTCATATTCCGGCTCCGCCGTGCGTCCGCAGGACACGAACATAGCAAGAAGCGACGCGATAAGAAGCCCTAAAAGTGATTTTTTTAGCATAACGATTCTCCTCAAACAATGGTTTTGATCATAGTTTGAGCAAAAAACGCGCAATTATGCGTTCTTCCTCGTTATTTCGCCTCATACCACGAATCGCCCGACGAAATCTCGACGGTGAGCGGAACGGAAAGAGAAACCGCGTTTTCCATCTCCGCTTTCAGAAGACGCCCCACCTCGTCCGCACAGGATTTTGCGGATTCGACAATCAGCTCGTCATGCACCTGCAAAATCAGACGCGCGTCGTAGCCGCCCGACGTAAGCTTTTTCGCGGTATTCACCATGGCGAGCTTGATGATATCGGCGGCAGTGCCCTGTATAGGACTGTTCATCGCGACGCGCTCGCCGAACGAAACCTCCATTTTTTTGCCGGAGGAAAGCTCCGGAATATAACGCCGTCGGCCGAAATATGTCGTCACATAGCCGTCCCGCTTCGCGTCGTGCACGACGTCCTCAAGATACTGCCTGACCTTCGGATAAGCGCCGAGATAGCTGTCGATATACGCTCTCGCATCGGCGCGTGTGATATGAAGATCGGACGCCAGCGAAAAATCGCCCATACCGTAAAGGATGCCGAAATTGACCGCCTTTGCCTTCTTGCGAAGCTCAATGGTCACGTCCTTTTCCGAAACGCCGAACACCCGCATGGCAGTCGCAGTATGAATGTCATATCCGTCGCGGAACGCGGCGATCATCGCCTCGTCCCCCGAAATCGCGGCGAGGATCCGCAGCTCGATCTGAGAATAATCCGCGTCGATGAGCGTATAGGTTTCATCCTTCGCGACAAAAAATTTGCGCAGCTCCCGTCCAAGCTCCGTTTTCACGGGAATATTCTGCAAATTCGGCTCGATGGAGGAAAGCCTGCCCGTCGCGGTCAGCGCCTGCCGGAAAGAGGTATGAACGCGCCCGTTTTCGTCCGCGGCGGCGGAAAGCCCGTCGGCATATGTGCTCTTTAATTTCCCGACCTGACGGAAATCGAGAATATCGCCGATCATCGGATGATACGGGCGGAGCTTTTCGAGGATATCCGCGCTTGTGGAATATCCGCTCTTCGTCTTTTTCGCATGCGGGAAGCCCATGCGCTCGAACAAAACCGCGCCGAGCTGCTTCGGCGAATTGATGTTGAACTCCATGCCCGCCTGCATATAAATGCGCTCGGCATATTCGCTCTGCATGGCGCCGAGCTTCTCCGAAAAGGCGAGAAGCGCCGGAACATCGACCGTAAAGCCCTCTCTTTCAATTTCAAAGAGCACACGGCAGAGCGGAAACTCGATCTTCCGATAAAGCTCCGCCTGCTCCGTTTCTTTGAGAATCACGGAAAATTCCTCATACAGACGCATCGTATCATATGCCCGCTCGGCAAGGGATGCCGCCGTCCCGCCGAACATGCGCTGCGTCAGCTTGTCAAACGAAAAATCATTGTCGGACACCGCGGCGATGTAGGCCATCAGCATGATGTCGTCCGTGCAGGCGGAAAATCGGATGTCCATGGCGGACAGCGCGTGCAAGGCCGACTTTTCATCGTAAACGACGAACGCATATTCTCCGTCGAGATATCGTCTCAGAGACGCGATTCCCTTCACAATGAAAATTTCCTCCGCCGCAACGGCCGCCTCGTCCTGCTCAAAATCGAAGGCGACCGCATATTTTTTTCCGGGGTCGAGCTTCATCTCCTCCGCAAGCACCGCGCGCGAATCGACCTTTACCGGTTCCTCACCGGCCACCTCGTCAAGTCCCATCTTTTTGAGAAAGCCGAAAAACTCAAGGCGCGCAAACAACGCGGCAAGCTCCCTTTTGTGCGGTCCGCAGTAAGCAGTATCCGCAAGGGAAAGGGCAAGCGGGACATCCCGCTTGATGCGCGCCAAAAACTGCGAATCATATGCGGACTGCTTTCCCGCCGCAAGCTTGGAAAGCACACCCGCCGCAAGCGGCTTTGCTTCCAGCCCATCATATAGAGCATCGAGACTTCCGTACTCTGCTATGAGCTTCAGCGCGGTTTTCTCTCCGACGCCGGGCACGCCGGGAATGTTGTCCGAGCTGTCCCCCATCAGAGCCTTCACATCCACGAATTGAGACGGAGAAATGCCGTACTTTTCTCGAAAGGCCGCCTCGTCAAACAGAACCGGCTCCGCATTGGTCGCAAGCACGACGTTTGTACGCTCCGAAATCAGCTGAAGAGAATCCTTGTCGCCGGTTGCGATATACGTCATGACGCCCTCCGACTCCGCCATGGAGGCAAGCGTCCCGATGATGTCGTCCGCTTCAAAGCCCCCCATTTCGATGACTGCGGCGCCCATCGCGCGCATGCAGTCCTTGGCAGGCTCCAGCTGACAGGCCAGCTCCTCCGGCATACCGTGCCGGTTCGCCTTATAGGCTTCGGAGAACGCATGGCGGAACGTCGGCGCACGCATGTCGAAGGCGACGGCAAAATAATCCGGTGTATAAGCTTCAAGATGCCTGTTTACTATATTCACCATCCCATATATGGCGTTGGTAAACAGACCGTCCTTGGTTTTCAGAGGGCGGATCCCGTAAAAGGCGCGGTTGAGTATGGAATTTCCGTCGACGACGAGCAATTTTTTCATCATTCACATTTTCCTTGATCTTTATTTGCTGCTAAATGGTCTTTTCCTCATTGTATCACATCCCGCAAAAAAATAAAACACTATTTTCGATTTTCTTTTAAAAGTATTGACAAACGAAAAAAATTTGTGTATACTGATTAGCGCAGTTCGCTGATATGGCTCAGTCGGCAGAGCACATCCTTGGTAAGGATGAGGTCGCCGGTTCGATTCCGGCTATCAGCTCCATGAAAAAACCCTTGCTCCGGCAAGGGTTTTTGATTTTTTCTTATACCTTGCATCCTGCTTCTAATTGATCGTTTTTTTCGCTCTTGGGCATTATTTGGGCATTATTGAAGTTTTCATGCTTCCCCGCTCCGATTTTCTTTCGGCGTCAGACGCGCATTACAGATGATTGCTTCCAATGCCGCGGCGTCGTCCTCTTTCATGGCCGGCGGTGTGTTTCCCGCTCTGATCGCCGTCCAAAAATCATATAGCATTTAAGCTTCTCGACCGGCAAGCGTTCCAACGCCTCCCGCAATCACTTTTTGTCATATTCCGCCATATGTACCTCACAGCGTGCCCGCAAGGATTAGCGACAAAGCGGTTTTATAGCCGACGATAAAGGCGTTTTCTCTTTCCTCTGACACCAGAGCGCATAAATCTTCCCATGCTTCCTCAAAATCGTCGTTATATTCCTCGCTTCCACCAAAATGCTTGTCACAAATTTTGTTGAACACCTCATTGTTTTTTCTTGTTTCAAATGGGTTATCCATTTTGAAATCATCGCTAATGGCGAGATATAGATTATGTAAATTCATGTTAAATTCCTTTCTTGACTTTTCGGAGCGGATAGGATATAATAAATTTATCCGCTCCGGCGGTTTTGTAGCTCTGTATAGCGTTTATTTGATCGTGGCGCTATACGGAGCTTTTCTTATGCCACACAGAAACGGCGCGTCTCTGTCTGCTTCGTGTATTGATTATACAACTCGGCATGGGTTTTCTTGAATGCGGAAGTGTCAAAGCGTGAGCTTGTGACCTTTGTCCATCTGACCTTGTAAACGTCAACGGACATTTCCTCGGTGTTTCTCGCTGTCATTTCCGCCTTGATCTCATCCTCAATCGTGTCGATCTCGGCTTCGATCTCCTCCAACATGGCTTTGAGTTCCTTCAACTCTCTGACTTTGCTTGTGATCTCACTCGTACTCATTGGTATGCTCCTCTCTGTTTTAGGTAAGAGGCGGAGGGCTTTGCGGCGTCTGTAATCTATACTGTTACTTCCGCATCCGGTTCCGCTCTTATGTTGCCTTCTTGATTTCGGCTTTCGCCTACTTTCGTCTGCCTTCCCTTACCTTGTGATTCTATTATATAACACTTTGCGCAAAGTGTCAAGGAGCAATATTGCACAAACTTTGCGCAAAGTTTTTGTGCAGAATACACATTGCGTAAAGTTTGTATTAGTGATATAATAATAAAAACAAACAAGGAGGTTCCCAACATGGAAGAAAAAGCAAAGTTTAATAAAACTGCATATGATAATGCTTTTATTGCTAAGACATACGACCGAATCAATCTAACCGTATCCAAAGGCAAAAAAGATTATATTAAATCCCATGCAGACAAACGCGGCGAAAGCGTAAACGGCTTTATCAATCGCGCCATTGAAGAAACCATCGAGCGGGATAATGTTGAAAATTCGTAAAAGCGGCAATCATATTGCCATTCCAATGAAAGGAGCATCCACCATGGATTTTTCACGAATCGATGAACTCACGCATAAGCTTGAAGCCATGCGCCCGCTCAATGAAACCGAGCTGAAACGCCTGCGCGACGAGTTTATGATAGAAAACACCTATCATTCAAATGCCATTGAGGGCAGCACGCTGACGCTGCGGGAAACTGCGATGATTTTGCAGGACGGCATCACAATCGCCGAAAAGCCTATCAAAGAGCATTTGGAAGCAATCGGACACAGAGATGCTTTTGAATATGTTATGAGCCTTGCAGACGCCAAAACAGCGCTCACCGAGCGGGTTATCAAAGACATCCATTCCCTGGTGCTCATGCACGACGCCGCCAACAAAGGCACATACAGAGGCATCGGCGTTACCATTATGGGCGCCGTCCACATGCCCCCGCAGCCTTACCTCGTCCCCGTCCAAATGGAGCAGCTCCTCGCGGATTATGAGGAGATGAAACGGAATATGCACATCATAGAAGCTATTGCAGAATTTCATCTGCGGTTTGAGGGCATTCATCCGTTCATCGACGGAAACGGACGCACCGGCCGGCTCATTCTGAATTTGGAGCTTATAAAATCGGGACTGCTCCCCGTCAATATCAAATTCGCCGATCGCCGCCGGTATTATGACAGCTTTGACCGTTATTATGGAGACGAACACACACCGGACGCACTCGTGAAACTGATTGCGGATTATGAGGCGGAGGAGCTGGAACGGCACATCAAAATCATTGCAGGGTGATCCCTACCTAACACAACGAAAGCGAGAACATCACATGAAACACTATGAAAATAAATACAGCCTGACGCCGGAGCAAAGCGCCTTTCTTGCTAAAAAGAAATGGGACGAAAACGTCTATTGCGGCATGAAGATGGAAAACCGTGCGGTCACATTCCCGCAGACGCGGACGATTTTAGAGGGCGTCAATGTTCCGAACGTGCAGCTTGACGATATTCAGGCAATCTTAAACATGCGGGATGCGTGGCGGTTCCTGCTGGGCTCCATCGACGAGCCCGTCACCTTGGATTATCTGTGCAGTCTGAACGGTTATATTGCACGCAATGAGGCGCTCGCATGGGGCAAGCTGCGCACCGGAACGGTCGGCATCTCCGGCACCGACTATATGCCGCCTATCCCGAATGAGAAAACATGCCGAAAAGAGCTTGATGCGCTTCTCTCTGCGGAGGAAACGGCGACATCGAAAGCCCTTGCCGCCTTTGCGTGGGGAACGCGCGGCCAGCTCTTTTGGGACGGAAACAAGCGCACAAGCCTTGTTTTGGCAAATAAGATTCTTTTGCAGGCCGGAGCGGGCATGCTGACCGTCAAGGAAAGCAATATGGAGGGATTCAACGAGCGCTTACTGCATTTTTATGACACCGGCGATTCGGAGCCGCTCACTGATTTCATATACGAGCATTCCATACAAGGCATCGGTTTTTGAGGAGGCGGGAACATGAACACAGAGCAGTTACAGCAGAAAAAAGCGTTTATCAAAGACAATATCCATGCCCTGCCGCGCGCTGTATATGAAAATTACATGAGCGCCTTTGAGATCGAATATACGCACAATTCCACCGCGATTGAGGGCAACACGCTTTCCCTGATGGAAACCAAGCTCCTGCTCGAAGATCAGGTATCCATCGGCGGGAAAGAGTTGCGCGAAATATACGAGGTCATAAACCACAAGAAAGCTTTCGATTATGTGAAAAGGCGCATTACAGAGGACAAACCTCTTGATGAAAACGCAGTCAAAGACATTCACGCACTGCTGATGGAAAACATCATAACAGGGGGAATTTACCGAAATGTCGACGTATATATCTCCGGTGCGCGCCATACGCCGCCGTCGCCGAATGAGATGTATCGTCAGATCAAGACGTTTTACACGGACTTGACCGAGAAGCGCGGTCTTGATGCCATATATCTTTCAGCATGGACGCATGCCGAATTTGTCAAGATTCATCCCTTTGTCGACGGAAACGGAAGAACGGCGCGCCTGCTCATGAATTATCAGTTGATGCAGGACGGATTCTTGCCTGTTTCAATTCCGAAAGAGGATCGCCTTTCCTACTTTGAGAAATTGGAGATATACGCGCTCGACGGAAACATCGAGCCATTTGCCGAGCTCGTGGGAACGCTGGAAGATAAACAACTTGATTTGTATATGACCGTCATCCGACAAGCGGGAAAATAAGGGCATCATCCATTCTCCCCGCGGCTTTTGCAATAGGCAACGGCTGCGTAGAACGCAAAATGAGCGTCCATAAGCCATGTAGACGCATTTTCTTGTATTTCAATGTAAAAAGATATACATTTAATTTCGTTGCGTTACAGATGCCTTAAATCGCTCCATTTGCATATCCATGAAAATCTTCCATGAGCGGGAATAGCCACATAAAGCAAAACGGAGCGGGAAAATCCCCGCTCTTTTTGTCTTTTTTATGTGTTTCGTAATGTTTCGATTTCACAGGCTTATGCCGGTGACGTATGCCGCTTTCGCCGGATCCACCGTGCATAGGTTCCCGCCACCTGATCGCGTCATATTTTCGCGGAAAAGAGGAGAGATGTTTTTTTATTGCCGGTCTCGTCTCAAATCATCTCTTTCGGCAATCCGAATCGTTCCGCCGCGTTCTGTCTCTGTGTTCACAGTCCCAAAAGGCGGCGCGCACTCTCCATATCCTGCCTTGCGTTTGCATATCGGCGATTGGTTCCAGTCACTTCCACCGGAATGCACCGCTCTAAAATGCGGTCATAAATGCGTTTCAAGGTGATGTCATCCGTTACGAAATCCTGCCTTGTCAGGTTGGTCGTGATAATCATCGGCAAGCCGATCCGATACCGGTTGTCGATAATCGTGTAAATATTCTCCTGCATATATCCTGTCTTGCGCTCGATGCCGAGATCGTCCAAAATCAGGAGCGAATAGCGGTTCAAGCTGTCGATATAAGCCTGCCTTCCCTCGAAACGGCCCTGAATCAGATTGACGATGCGCGAGAAATTTGTCATATGTACCCGATGGCACTGCTCGATCAACGCGTTTGCAATGCAGGCGGCAAGATAGGTCTTTCCGGTGCCCGGTTCCCCATAGAGCAGCAGTCCCATCCCGTCGCTTTTCATTTTGTCGAAATTCTCTACATATTTCCGTGCCGTTTCAATGTTTTTCGGATTCAGCCCGTCGTCGTTCTCAAACGTCCATTCGCCCATTTCGCTTTCGGGAAAGCAGTCGCAGCGCAGACGGTTCACAAATTCCTCGCGTTCTTTTTCCCGCTTCATCATTTCTTTTTCTTTCTGTGCTCTTTCACGGCAATCGCACATAACGTGACCGATGCGCCCATGATAAAGAATCTGACGCGGTGTATGACATTTTCCGCAATACAGCAGACCGTCGTCGCCGATGTAATCCTCCGGATCCGGCGGGTTCGTCGCCTTGGCTTTCTTTTCTATGCCTCTCATCATGTCCCCGATTGCGTCCTCCATTGTGAATGTTTCTCTTTCCTCCATGCTCTTGTCCTTTCTGTGTTATGAATTTTTTATTTTTGATTTCCGTATGCGTTCGTATGCGGTCGTACATTCCCGATTTACTCCGAGAACAATCGAGGCGCGACGATCTTAATCCATATTTCCAACGTTCCATTCGTCCCCGTATTTTTGATACAGCATTCCGCAGAGACGGCACTTTGCAAAAGCAGCACAGCAAAATCGCTCCTCGTATTTCTGTTTGCTCTCCGGCGACCAAAAAATCAGATGCAAGACATTGTTGTCCTCGGTGCCCTCGCAGTGAATGGCGCGTGCCTCCTCACTGTGATAAAACGGGCATAAAGCGGATTTTGATTCATAATGCTTCATCGCTTCCCCCTGTTCTCCGACGGGCAGCTGAAAAATCCCGTCAAGTTCGTCTGCCTTTCGAGAGGAACCCACGGCGATCTTGTCGTCATAATTGCCGTCAAGCGTCTTGGCAAAGTTCGCGTCTTTCATGAGCCAGTCAAAACATGCTTTGAATGTTCCCTTTTCTCCGCCTTTTTCTCCTCGGAGAAAGCTGCTCGCTTCCGCCTTTTCAAACACAACTCTAATCTGTTCGGGCGAATAGCTTTTCAATCGCGTTTGTATCAACCGCTTTCGGGCATCGGAAAGCGTCGTCAACGATGAACATTTACGCACACGCTCTCAAAAAGAAAGACGAAGAAGCAAGCGATACATTTGAGCGGGTTTTCGGCAGCCGAAATCAGGACAAATCTGAATTGCAAGCATAGCGATTTCTTGGGCATTATTTGGGCATTATTTTCACGAAACAATGTCCAAAATCACAAAATGTCACAAAAAGTGAAAACCTCAAAACCCGCATAAAACCTAAGAAAAACAGACTTTAACACAAATGACAAGAAGTGAAATTTATAGTTGGTAAGGATGAGGTCGCCGGTTCGATTCCGGCTATCAGCTCCATGAAAAAACCCTTGCTCCGGCAAGGGTTTTTGATTTTTTCCTTTTATGTATACGATCAAGCAGATAGAATCCGAAAAAGGAGAGCGCCGCTTTCCTCTTCCACATCCTTTTATGATTCCAGCCCCAGCAAAAAGCCTACCGATACGCCCAAGGCTTCCGCGAAATATTTCAGTTCATAGTCGGGGACGACACGATCTCCCGTTTCGATCCTGCTGATCGTTTTCTGCGTGATGCCGAGTCCGACAAGCTGAAGCTTCACCGCCAAATCATTCTGCGAAATCCCAAGCGTCTGCCTTAGTTCTTTGATTCGTTCGCCGCAGGAATTGATTTTCCCATTTTTAATCAACATTCTCATATTTGCCTTCTCCTTACTAATATAACATATATTTACATTACCATACGGAAAGCGACAAATTTATTCCAAACACGACTAAAAAAGAAATTTATAAAAATTTTAAAAAAAGAGGCGCCTTATATTTCCTATAAGCCCTATCCATCGCTGAATCGACCGGAAACAGCATGACCTCGGCAGTTAAATGAACGCGCAAAAAAGACAGGGATGATACCCTGCCTTGTATCTTTGTTTTTTTATAATCTTCCAAACAAAACCGTAAAGACCGTTCCGCGCGCAGGACTGCTCTCCGCGCTGATCTTACCGCCCATCGCCTCGGCAATATTTTTGGCAATGGAAAGACCGAGTCCGTAGCCGCCGGTGCCCCTCGCCTTATCCGCCCGATAAAACCGCTCGAAAATATGCGGAAGATCCTCCGCCGGTATCGCATCTCCTTCGTTGTGGACCGAAAGCTTTGCCGCCTGCTTAGCCGCGGAAAGGCGCACGATGACATGTCCGCCTTCGGGACTGTATTTGATCGCGTTGTCGATCAAGATATGGATAAGACGGACATAAGATTCCATCTCCGCTTTGATACGGACGTCCGGCGCGATATCGCTTTCGAGCGTTACCTGCCTCTCAAAGGCCACCGGCTCAAATTGCAGGATGACACGCTGGGAAAGCTCGCTGATGTCGAGATCGGAAAGCATAGCCGTTGTCCCCATATCCTCGGATTTGGCAAGCTCCAACATGCGGTCTACAAGTCCCCGCATATACTGCGCCTCCTCCTCGGTGCTCTCGATCCATTTGAGCTGGGATTCCAAAGTCTGCTCCTTGTGCGACATCAAAATGCCCGTGTTGGCAAGGATCACGGTCAAAGGCGTTTTCAGATCGTGCGAGGCGTCGGCCACAAACTGCTTCTGCTGCTGCCATGCCGCCGCAATCGGCTTTATGGCAAAGCCGGCCAAAACATTGCTGACATACAGAAAGATCAAAAGACTGGCAAGACAGGCGGCAACGGAAATCAAAATCGTATTTTTCATGGTGATTTTCAAGGGTTCAAGAGAAGCAAACGCGATCACGGTACCATTCGGGATATTCTTTTTCATATAGATCAGCGCGAAGCTCCGGAGCGTCCCGCTCTGAGCATCGCTGTCCATGACAAGCCCGACCGCACTTGCAAGGACTTCATCCTCCATATCCGCGCCGTTTTCATAACGCTCCGTGATCTCCCCATTCTCATCCACAAGCACGGAAAAGGCGTATACATACGGCAAAGGCATGCCGCCGATTTCCGGCGCGCTGCCGCCGATATGGATTTCGTCCTTTCCTTTGAGAGAAATCACTTGTTCAAGCGAACGCTTGATCTCGTTTTTTTCGGAGCGATACGTCAAAATACAGACCGCCGTAAAAATGAAGATGACCACCACTCCGACCATCAGCATATTGATGAGAATAAATTTATGCTTCAGCTTTTTTAACATTCCGGCACCTCAAGCTTATATCCGACCTTTTTGATGGAAACGATCTCGGTTTTGCAGCCTACATACAGAAGCTTTTTCCGAAGAAACGACACATAAGCCTCGACGTTGTTATCTCCCGCATCGGAATCATATCCCCATATCTTGGTGATCAGCTCATCCTTGGATAAAATCCCCTCCGGCCTCGATAAAAAGAGCTTCATCATCTCCGCTTCCTTATAATTCAGACGGATGCTCCTTGTGGCCGCCGCACAGGAAAGCTCCGCACTCGACTGATTGAAGAGGATATCGGCAAACCGCATCTCGTCCAGCACCACCTCGCCTTTTCTCCGCGACAGCACCCGAACGCGCGCGAGCAGCTCCTCCGGCGAAAAGGGCTTTGTCATATAATCGTCCGCGCCGGCGTCAAGCCCTCTTACCTTATCGGGGACCGTGTCCCGGGCGGTCAGCATCAGCACCGGCGTTCCTATTTTATCCTGCCGCAGGGCGGAAACCACCTCAAAGCCTGTCATATGCGGCATCATGATGTCGAGGATCATGCAGTCGTAGATCCCGCTTTTGGCGTATTCATAGCCCTCCCTGCCGTCCAAAACGACGTCCACCAAATACTTTTGCTCCAAAAGGATCTGCCGCAACGCATCGGCGAGCCTTTTTTCATCTTCTACAATCAATATGCGCATGCCCGTCGCCTTCCTTCCTATGTATTCCCGATTTTATTATAACCGATCTCATCCCCATGCGCAATCATTGTAAAGGAAAAAGCTGAAAAAATGCTGAAATGCTTTTTTCAGCTTTTTTTCAGCTTCATGCGATAAAATCAAATCACGATCAAAAAGCAAAATGAAAAGGAGGAGCACCATGCCGTCCGATATCTGTATTTTCAAACGGGTCGAAAAAAAATATCTCTTAGATGGGAACACCTATGCGCGATTTTTTTCACAAATACATGACCGGCTCGTACCCGACTCCCACGGAAAAAGCACCGTCTGCAATCTCTATCTCGACACGCCGGACCATCGGATCATCCGAGCTTCCATCGACGCGCATATCTATAAGGAAAAGCTGCGCCTGCGGAGCTATGGCGTCCCGGAGGTCGGAAGCACGGTTTTTCTTGAAATCAAGAAAAAATACGACGGCGTCGTATACAAGCGCCGGGTCGCCATGACGCTCGGAGAAGCCAAGGAATATCTTGCATTCGCGAGAAAGCCCGCCGATACGCAGATCATGCGGGAGATCGACCGCACGATGAAGTTTTACGGGTGGCCTGCGCCGCGGATCTCCCTTTCCTATGAGCGCGAGGCTTTCTATTCCGCCGCCTCCCCCGATCTGCGCTTGACCTTCGACACCGGCATCCGATACCGAGAAACGGAAGTATCCTTGGAAGCCGGGACCGCCGGCAAGCCGCTGATACGCAGCGGCGAACACCTTTTGGAAATCAAAACCGAAGGCGCCATGCCCTTATGGCTGTCCCGCGCGCTCGATGAGAACGGGATTTTTCCCACCTCGTTTTCTAAATACGGCACGGCTTATCTAACGGGACTTACCGAAACAAAATCCTCTGCCGAAAAAGGAGATTTTATCTATGCCTGATATCTTTGCATCCATCACAAACGGCACCGTCACCATCGGAAATTATCTGATCTGCACCGCGGTTGCGCTGATCTGCGGAATCGCGGCGGCGGCCGCCGCCTCCTATCGTTCGCATATTTCCAAAAGCTTTCTCGTCTGCCTCATTCTGCTGCCGGCAGTCGTCGAAACCGTCATCGTCATGGTAAACGGCAATATCGGAACGGGGATCGCCGTCGCCGGCGCTTTCTCGCTCGTCCGCTTTCGTTCGGTAGCGGGAAAGGCCAAGGAAATCGTCTCGATTTTCTTTGTCATGACGGCAGGACTTGCCTGCGCTGCGGGCTACGTCGGAATCGCGGTCGTTTTCACCGTTATCGTGTGTGCCGTGATGCTCCTCGTCATGAGCATCCGGATCCCCGGCGAAAAAATGACGGAGCTTCACATAACCGTTCCGGAAACCCTGAATTTCAGCGGCGCATTCGACGATCTGTTCGACGAATATACGAACAGCCGGAAGCTTTTGAGCGTCAAAACCAGCAACATGGGAAGTCTCTACAAGCTTCTTTACCGGATTGAATTAAAAAATGCCGATTCGGCCAAAGCCTTTATCGATGAGCTGCGCTGCCGTAACGGCAATCTGGAAATCTCCATTATGGAAGCCGCCGAAAGGAGTGAAGAGCTATGAAAAAACGGCGTGCAATTCCCCTGCTTCTGTCGCTGTCTATGGCGGCAGCCCTGCTTCTTTCCTCGTGTTCGGAGGTTCCGGGACAGATCACGGAAACATCTTCATCCACAGACGGCTCCGTCTCCGCTTCCGAGATCATCGACTCCGCACAGACGGACGGCATGGATTTCTCTTTCTCAGGACGGGATGAAAACACCGAATATGACGAAAATTCCGCCACGGAAATCCTCTTTTCCGATAACGAAAGCAGTGTGACGGGCAAAGGAGCCGCGGCGACCGGAGCGGATGTGACCATCACCGCAGCCGGGACCTATCTTGTAAAAGGCTCCGCCCCCGACGCCACACTGACCATAGACGCGGCTAAGACGGATAAGATCCAGCTCGTATTCGACGGCGTCTCCATCTCCTGCACGGATGGTCCCGCCGTCTATATCAAGTGCGCAGACAAGGTGTTCATCACCCTTGCGGACGGCAGCGAGAATTTTCTCTCCGACGGAGATTCTTATGAAATCGTCGACGACGGCTCAACGCTTGACGCCGCGCTTTTCTCCAAGGAGGATCTCACCATCAACGGCAGCGGAAGCCTCACGGTAAACGGCAATTACAAGCATGGGATCGTCTCAAAGGATGATCTTGTCATCACAGGCGGCATCATCACGATAACGTCCGTCAAAGCCGGCATCGACGGCAAGGACTGCGTCAAAATCGGCGGCGGCACGATCCGCATCACCGCCGGAAGCGACGGGATCCGTTCAAGCAACGATGAGGACACCTCGCGCGGCTATATCTATATCTCCGGCGGCACGATCGACATCACGGCGGGAAACGACGGCATCCAAGCCGAAACGGTGCTGAATATCACCGGAGGCGAGTTTACCATTGAAAGCGGCGGAGGCAGCGCCAACGCCTCGACCAGTTCCGACGGCGGATGGAACTCCGGCTGGGGCAGCTGGGGCGGCTTCGGAGGCTTTGGCGGTACGACGCAGACGACTGCCGACGAAGCATCCGCCAAAGGACTTAAAGCAGGCACAGAGCTTATCATAACCGACGGAACCTTCAGCCTCGATTCCTCCGACGATTCGATTCACAGCAATGGCAATATCGCCATTACAAACGGCATATTCTCCCTGCTTTCCGGCGACGACGGGATCCATGCGGACACCAATCTCGCCGTTTCCGGCGGCACGATCGATATCGGAAAAAGCTACGAGGGCATTGAGGCCACAAACGTCACAATATCCGGCGGGACTATCTCCATTGTCGCGTCTGACGACGGAATCAACGGCGCCGGCGGAAACGACGGCTCATCGCTGGGAGGCAGGCCGGGACAGGGGATGTTCACCGGCTCGACCGGTACCATCACGATATCCGGCGGTTATATCGTCGTCGACGCCTCCGGCGACGGCATCGACTCCAACGGCACGCTTACGGTCACAGGCGGCATCACGCTCGTCGCAGGGCCGACAAACAGCGGAAACGGCGCCATCGATTATGAAACCTCGGGCACTGTCACAGGCGGCATTGTGATCGCGCTCGGTGCCTCAGGGATGGCGCAGGGCTTCTCTGCGGCGGAAAATCAGGGGGCTATCCTTTGCAGCTTCTCCACACAGTCCGCCGGACAGAGCTTCTGCATCTGCGATGCCGACGGCACCGTGATCGCCTCCTTTACCGCACTCAAAAGCTATCAGTCGGCGGTCATCACGGCGCCCGGCATCCAAAGCGGGAGCACCTATACGCTGTACAGCGGCGCCGTGATCACGGATGCCGACGAAAACGGCTTTGCGCAGGACACGACAAAAACGGGCGGCACCGTGATCACACAGATCACGATGACCTCGAATCTCTACGGCTCCTCTGGCAGCGGAATCGGAGGGATGCCCGGCGGTATCGGCGGAGACCCCGGCGGCAAGGGCGGCGGCGGTATGCGGCCATAAATATTCCCGACAAGGAAAAAGAGCTGAACGTAAAAAGCGTTCAGCTCTTTTCTCCGAAATCTCTGCTTTTATCATTTTGACTTTCAAGCCTGATCCGTATCGGTCGTGCCGGTCGAATCGGCTATCATCGATTCCTGCGGCGGCGCCAAGACACCGTCGCTCATGCGCAAAATGACATCGGCTTTTTCTGCCACCTCCATCGCATGTGTGATCACAACGACACATTTGCCGTACCGATGCGCCATATCAATCAAAATCTCCACAATATTGGCGCTGTTTTCGTTATCCAGATTTCCCGTCGGCTCATCGGCAAGGAGAAGCTCCGGGTCCGCCGCAATGGCGCGCGCAACCGCGATTCGCTGCTGCTCGCCGCCGGAAAACTCGGTGCTCCGTTTTTTATACTGGACCCTTTCCAAGCCCACAAGCTCGAGCATCTCCTCCGCTCTCGCCCGTTTGCCCTCTTTTTTTCCGGAAAGCTCCAAGGCAAGCTCCACATTTTCAACCGCCGTCAGCTGAGGCAAAAGATAATAGGACTGAAAAACCATTCCGACATGCTCCCTGCGATATCGGTCGCGGTCAAGTCCCGCAAGGTCCGTGCCGTTATACAGGATCCTCCCGCTTTTCGGCACGTCAAGTCCCGCCAAAAGCGACATAAAGGTGGATTTCCCGCTTCCGGAACGTCCCACAATGGCGTAAACGGTTCCCGCCTCAAAGCTTGCCGTCGCATGCTTCAAGGCATGAACGGCGCCTGCCTTCGTCACATAATCATAGGCGAGATCACGTATTTCAAGAATGCTCATCTGTCCCTCCTGCACTATCGCTTTCTTTTTTCAAGACGGTATCGATCCGCTCAAAATAGAAGTCCCCATCGGTGACGGAAAGCGCGCTGTAAAGTCTTTGATAATCCTCCAATCGGACAAGGATATCCGTACCGGAGCAATATTCGTTTTCCTCATACGTGCCTACCACGATCACCGCCGTGTTTCTCGGCAGATAGGCATCCATGATCCCCGACGCGGTGACAATCCTGTAATCCTCCCTGTCATGCGCGCCGAGATGTATGATCTTTCGTTCTCCCTCAAATCCAACCTCCTCGCTGACAAACGCATAGACAAAGTCCTCATAATAATTCGGGAGCGCCTGCACCTCATCGAACGAAATCGAGGTTTTTACCGAGCCGATATCCGAAATACCGACGACCGCTGTCGGCGTCCATATGTTATCCTGAAATGTCTCAAATACGCCGAAATCATAGAAAATATGGCGGTTGACGCCGATTTCTCCGTCTCTTATCGTTTTCCGAGCATTGATCGGGACCTCCGGCACGCTTGCCCTGCCGCCCGCAAGAGAAATTTCGACCGTCGTTTCCCTTTCCAGTGCCATAGACGCCGGATTTTGACGTGCCGCATCGGCCGCTCGAAGCACGGCGGATTCCGCCGCTTCGGCAAGCACGGTATCATTGACATAACGGCAAAGCTTTCCCGCTGCAAGCCGTCCCCCGAAAAAGCCGGAAACCGCGGCGGCCGCGACGATGATCGCAAGCTCCGTCATGATCATGCCGGAGACCGCGCGCTTCTTCATGCCGAGCGCACGGAGAATTTCCTTCTCTTTTCTGCGGGAATTGCTGAAATATGCGGTAAAGAAGATCAAAACGCCGAGCCCCACAAGCAAAACGACGGCAAAGACCAGAACCGCGATCACGCAAATATTTCGCAGCTCCTCCGACAGTACGTCATAAGAGCTGTTATTGAAAAGGATGTCGGCCTGCTGAAAATCCAGTCCGTTTTTTTCTGCATTCCTGACGAACGCATCAAAATCGCCGCGCCCTTTCAAAACAAAATCCGCACGATCCACCCACAGGCTTGCGGTGGAAGAAAGATATCCGGAGGTCACGCTTCCGTAATCCAGCTCCGCCACGGCAAGCGGCAGATAGGCAGGATAATCCTCATAGGAGGACGATGGAAAATCGGATTTATAAATGCCGACAACGACGCTCTCAAAAAAGGTAAATCTGCTGTAATCCTGTCTGTAATAGCGCCGAATCAGGGTATCCCCCACCGATATGCCGTATTGCTCCGCCAGCCACCAAGGGATCACAAGCTCCGCACGGTTTCCGCCGTACCCATCCGCCGTCAGTCCCGTCCCCTCGATTATCGTGCACTCCCCCGTAAAAAACGGATAGGTAAGATACAGGTTTTCCACTGCGACAAGCTTACAGCTCGCTTCGTCGTTCCAAATCGGCGCGGCATCTTCCGGCGCAACCTTTTCCGGCAGCCGGAACATATTGGCGCCTCCGGCGATAACGCCTTCGTTTTCCGACATCGACACGTTATAGGAGATGATATCCGCGCCGGAAAGACAATATCCGATATCCCGCAGGGATACATGTGCGCTCACGTCCTTGGGCACCAAGGATGCGACAAAGATATAAGCCTCATCCAACGCCGTTTTTGCGCCCGTACAAGCCGTATAAACGAACACCGACGCCGTCACGGCCACCACGAGGAAGAAAACGACCAAGAAGTAAAGAACGGTCCGCCACGGCATTCTGACAAGGTTGCGAAAAGCAAGTTTTATGATCATTCCTTCCCTCCTACCGCGGACAGAGCGTTGATTCTACTCACATAAAGCCGGACGAACAGATAAACGCCGAGCAGGATCACGCCCGCAAGCGCCGCCGTAACCAGCATTGCCGGCAGAATATATTCTCCGGCAAGATATGAGAAATCCGCCATTTTTTCCAGTATATGATCGCTGCCCGGATCGCCGAGCAAAACAAAATCCGCCGTCTCATTGGAAATCTGCGCGCTGATTTCAGCCGCATTCAGATACGCCGTAATCGGCGCAGCGCAAAGAGAGACCGCACCGGCGAAAATGACGGCGGCAAGTAAAAATCCCGCAAGAAACAGCAAGAGCACCTCGAGGAAAAAGGAAGCGGAAACGGCGCTTCTCCGCTTTCCGAGCGCCGACAGCACCGCAAGCTCACGGTGACGAGCATTCATGTTGAAAAAAATCACAAGCAGGAGAATCACAAAACCGATGGCGACGATTCCTATAAGCAGAATGGAGATCATCTGCGAGAGCCTTGCGGATGGCGAGGTAGCCGCATCCGACATGTATTTTGTCAGCTTGACTTCTTTGATAAAGCCGATTTTTCCGATTTCCGCTTCCAGCGCCTCCGCCGTCTCCATATCCGAAAGATGGAAATACAGCGAATCCGGAATCAGCAGCGGATTGTCGATCGCACTAGAAAGAGCAAGACCGGGCATAAGCTCCGGCGTTTCATAACAAAAACGCACGCGCTCATTCTCCGTGATATCCTCAACCGTTGAAATCGGAACGTAGATTCGATTGTCATTCACAAGCCAAGGCTTGCTCACCGAGCCTAAATTATTTTCCGCATTGTGATAAATCCCGCCGACAATATAGTCATAGAAATATCTGTTATCTTCCGTTCCAAGCATCTGCTCCTCATGGAACAGAGAAAGCATGGCAAGGGAAACGACATCTCCGACGGAAAGTCCGTTTTTCTCGGCCAGCGTATCGGAGATCACGATTTTATTGTCGTGACGCTCGTTGTTCCGTTCGGTGATCATCGTGCCCTCGGTCATCGTAAGCGTGCCGCCGTAAACCTCCTCCAAAATTTCCATGGAGGTAACGCCGCAGAGCCGCAGCCCTTCTATGTAATCCACCTGAAGCGTCGGACTAATCGCCTCACCCGGATAGCGCGTCCGTTTGAACATGCCTTTTCCGACATATTCGATATCGATGAGAAAAGCGGTATATTCCTTTATGGCGGAAACACTGCTGATCACGCCGGAATTTTCGGCAAGCGTGAGCGCCGCCCGATACGACAGAAACGGCGTGAGCGTGTCGTCCGTCACATAGACGGAGCCGTCGAGCGGACCGTAAAAGCGCGCCCTGCTGTCACGGCAAAGCTTGCCCGTCAAAATGCCGAACATAGACAAGAAAAAGAGGACAAACGCCATGGCCAGCGTCAAAAGGCTTCTTGCTTTCAGTCGTCCGATATTGCGTACGGCGTATCGCACAGAAATCCCCTCCAATCTACATCGTCAAGGCACCCCACACCTGTTCTGGAATCGCAGGTCTCCTCCCGAAGCTGCGTCTTGCAAAGAACATATAGGCGAATCTCTTCCCCGCACTGCTTACAGGAAAAAAAGACCTCGTGATAATAATATCCGTTTTCCTTTGCTTGGGACGTATAAAACACCCTTATTGTCGAAAGCTTCACCGTATGGACCTCATAATGCGCTTCATAATCACAGGAGCCCCAAATACAATAGGCATAATGATAGACGGAGGCGTCCACATCCTGCGAAACCGACGAGGCATCCCGATACCGGACGTAATGCTCGCAGGCGTCGTTCGGAAACATTTCCCGATTTTCCGCACGGAAGCTCTCGCCAAAGGCGGCAAGCTCAAAATAGACATCGCCTTTCCCGCAGGAAACCAATGTCAGAAAAAGACACAGCAGAACCGCCGCGCTCATGATTCGTTTTTTCATGGACGCCCCTCCTTATTTATGTTTTACTGCTCATGAACCTGCTCGCTCCACGTGTCCTCCGTCACCTCATAGGGCATCAGAGATTCCAAAAAGCCCTCCGAAAATTCATATGGATTGTCTATATTCCCTTCTTTGAGCTCCTGACGTACCTGAATCGATGTCAGCGCATGAAAATGCTTCAGATCCTCTTCAAGCCCTGCCGGAATATTGCCGTTTGATTTTTCGTCAAAAAATTCCGAATAGGAATAGGATGCGTATACAATATGACTGCCGTCATTGTCATCCTCAGTGTAATATCCCAAATAAATAGACGGCTCACGTGAAAGACCGGTCTGATTGTCCGTTATCGCATAGTTGATCGTCAAAATTTGGATGGCAAGCAAATCCCCCTCCGAATAGTCACCGCCGAAAAATTTCCGAAAAACGGCATCCAAAAAAGGATTGGTCATTTCGATCGATTCGCCGGAATAGCAATCCGCCGGGTCCAGCGCCAGCTTGACGGTCTCATAAAAGAGCCGCCCATTCTCATCCGCTTTCACGACCTCAAGCTCCCTATCCCATACGGTACCTCTATAATGAGAAACCGGGAGATAAATCACTACAGGGGATTCCATGGGCAGAGACTGAGCGCTCTTTTGGCCAGTCGAACCGGTATAAATCTCATATTGATAATTTTCAACATAAATCCCTCTGAGATTGTGTAGATAGTACCGTCCGTTTCCCGACAGCGTGATCTTCACCGCGTTGTGCTCCGCGACAAACTCTTCTTTTACGGTAAGCGTCGGCTCCTTTTCCCGATAATACAGGCGCCAGCTCTCGCGAAGCGATTCCCGTTTTTCCGCCACCGGCTTACATGCCTCAATCAATGCCTCCGCTTCCTCGACAGCCTTTTCCGAAAGTGTAAATTCTCCCGCATAATTCGGATATTTGTCAGGAAGCGCAAGCAGCTCCTCCGCATATTCCGTAAGCTTTAAATCAATGCCGTTGAAAGAGAGCGCAAGCACGGTCATTCTCTCTTCGGCAGAAAATTCATAAGAAGTACTCAACCAATAATCCACCACAATGCCAAGCGTAACGGGGATCAAGTCCACTTCTCTGTCGGAAAGCAACGTATAGATATGATATAGAATAGATTCATACGGAGCCGTAAATGATTCGACATTTTCCGTTTTCAAGTAGGCCGCGACAAACCCGTCCTGTGTATCTGTGCCCTCATTATCCAAATAGTGCTGGACAAGCATAGCATAATAGGAAATGCCGCAAAGCGCCTGAAAATAGTCGTATTCATAGGTGCCCTTACGATATCCGAATACCGATGAAGCGTCGGGGTCAAAGTCGGTCGGCTTGTATTGTCCCCCGGAAAGATCGATCTCCTCATAGGCCCATTCGCGCGCGGTCGTCACCTGCGGCGCTGTCGTATCCGTCGGGCGCGTCGTATACGCAGGCTCCGTATCCGTCTGACCGCCGCAGGATACGGCAAACAAAGCACATAAGCTCACCGCCAAAAACAATGCAATTAGACGCTTCATAATATCCCTCCTATATGCTTTTCATTATAAATATACCAAAACATAACACTATGCTTGTTATTGTCCATAGAATATCATAATATGATTCATTTGTCAACAAAAATTCATTTTTTGTTAGATTTTTGTATAAAACACATAAATTTTGTTGTTTTTTTGACAAAAAACAGCCGGACAAAAAAACACTCCTGTATGCAAATCGTTCATGTGTCCTTGACAGATCTCCTATCATAGTATATAATTATGTCTAATAACAAATGATAGGCGGTATATCATGAAAGACTTGATCAAAGCAATCCGTTTTGCAGCGAATATGAATCAGGAGCAGTTTGCATCGGCACTCGGTACAACGCCTCTCTCCATCAATCGGTGGGAAAACGGAAAAACGCTCCCTAACCGTATGGCGCAGACGCAGCTATACAGCTTTTGCAAAGAACACTCCATAGACGTTGCGAAACACATTGTCAAGGCAAAGGCATACGCCAATGAGGGAAATAAACTCGTTCTCTACCACGGATCAAAAAAAGGCATTACGGGCGATATTGCACCGATCAGCCGCGAGGAATGCGATTTCGGCAAAGGCTTTTATATGGGAACAAGCACACTTCAGTCGTTGACGCTCGTCTGCAATGAAGACAAACCAAAGTTTTATGCTGTTGAGCTTGACATGACAGAACTGAAAGTGATGACTGTCGATATCGGTATGGATTGGGCAATGCTCATTGCATACCACCGCAAGGAGATGGAAAGTGCCAAAGGCACTGCCGTTTACGAAAAATACGCACATATGGCTGACGGCTATGATATCATCATCGGTTATATTGCCAACGATCGTATATATACCGAGCTGTTTCGTTTCTTCAATAAAACGCTCACCGATACGGCACTGATCCACTGCATTTCCGCACTTGATCTCGGCAAACAATATGTCGCTGTTTCTGAGCTGGCATGCCGGCAGATCAAGATATTGAAGGAAGAACCTCTTTCGCAGTTAGAGCTTTCACTGCTCAAGGATATGAGTGCGGAAAGAAGAAATGAGAGCGTTGCATTGGCAGAAGAGATTGAAATGAAATACCGTCGGGAAGGCAAATTCTTCGACGAGATTTTAAGGGGAGAATGATATGTTGAATTCACTACAAATGGCTTTGTGCGACACACAAGGTCAACTGTTTGCACTTGCCGCCGAAAACGGATATGCAAGCGAAGCCTTTATTAAGGCGTACATGACATCAGCCGTGGCGGCGGATATGGATAAAGAACTTCACCATATTCAATGGGCGGGCAAAGCATATATCCTCTCCCGGATGGAAGACGAGCTTGCCGATTTTCTCACCAAAGAGGGCGAGATCTACGACAAAGAAGCGCTGTACTGGATGGGCTATATCTATCGCTATTGGTACTTCTACACAGGGGAAAGCAGCCGGGAGATCTATAAACAAGCCTCTGCAAAGACAATGAATGTGGTTTATCTCATGTACCACACCATGAGTCCCGAAATGGCGATTGATCGGCTAAAAGAAACGTGCGAGCCGGCGTAATAAACAGCAAGGAGAAACCGTTATGGCAAAGAAAACAAAAGAAGAAAAAATCAATCTTGATTCCATTCTTTTTAAATGCCGCGACATTTTACGCGCGGCAAGGAATTCGGGGTCGTTTTTTGAAAAGCGCGATATGATGCTCACACTTGTGTTCCTGCGCTTCATCGGCGAAAAATTTGAGGATGGCATTGAGAAGCTCCGTAAAGATTTGATCGCACAAGGACTTGATCCAGACGATAAAGAAATATTTGCGGCATTCTTTGATGATGCCACTTTCACGGACGGAACCTATAATCTGCCTGCGAAAGCGCGCTGGTCCACCATTGTCAATACGCCTGCACCGCAGTTGAACGTTACTCTTGACGATGCCCTGCACAGCATTGCCACAAGCAGCAAGCAGCTTAAAGGCTGCTTTATCGAAGGCACATTCACTAAACGCAACCTCGCTCCGAATGATATCAAAAAGATCGTCGATGAGGTCAACAAAATCAGTCATAAAGCATTCGGAGAGGAAAAAGATCTGATCGGACGGGTTTACGAATACTTTCTTAAAGAATTTGCGATCAACGCTACCAAGGAGGAGGGCGAATTTTATACACCTCATGATGTGGTGCAGATGATCGCCGCAATGATCGAGCCTTTCGATGGCACATTATACGATCCTTGCTGCGGTTCGGGCGGTATGTTTATCCAAAGTGCGGATCTTGTCAGAGAAAAGCGTGGGGACATCAGTCGTATCAATGTGTACGGTCAGGAGAAAGAACCCGCTACGTACCGCCTTGCCAAAATGAACCTTGCTTTGCGAGGCATCAGCCATAACCTCGGCAGCGAAGCAGACTCCTCCTTTACGCATGATCTCCATAAAGGCATTTATTTCAATTATATAATGGCAAATCCACCTTTCAATCTGAAAGGTTGGTATAATGAGAATCTGAAAGATGATTCCCGCTGGGCAGATTATTCCACGCCTCCCGAAAGCAATGCCAACTACGCTTGGATTTTGCACATTCTTTCACATTTGAAGCCACTTGACGGTGTTGCCGGATTTCTTTTGGCAAACGGAGCGTTGGGAGATAGTGATACGCTTGAAATTCGCAAAAAACTCATACAGGGCGACAACGTGGAAGCCATTATTATTCTTCCCCGCGAACTTTTCATCACGACCGACATCAGCGTAACATTATGGATTCTGAATCAAAACAAAAAAGGCGGCAGCTACCACAGCAGAAAACTGCGCAACCGTGAGCATGAAATTCTCTTTATGGATCTTCGCACATGGACGGAAAATCCGGTCAAGGGAGAAAATAAAAAGAAGGTCCTCTTGGATGAAGTGCAAATTCAAAGAGCTGCCGGCATTTATCACACGTGGCAAAGCGAAGGGACGGACGGGAAATGCTATGAAACGCCGGAGCTCTACCGAAGCGTCGATATTTCGGAAATCGAAAGCAATGGGTGGAGTCTTGTGCCGAGCAAGTATATCAAGTTTATCGATCATGATTTAGAGATTGATTATGAAAAAGAAATGGCCCGTATTCAGGAGGAAATGAAAGCTGTTCTTAATGAAGAAAAGAAATCACAAGCTATGCTGGCCGAGGCGTTTAGGGAGATTGGGTATGGGATTGAGGAAGTATAAATTGGGAGAGCTGATCGAACAATGCGATATGCGTAATATCGATGGAACCTATACGCTTGATGATGTCAGAGGTATTTCAACTGAGAAAGATTTTATGGACACCAAAGCCAACATGGAGGGGGTTAGTTTGTTTTCGTATAAAGTTGTCGGTCAGCAAGAATTTGCCTACGTTGCGGACACATCAAGACGCGGAGATAAAATAGCTATTGCGTTCAATACTGGTCCAAAGCCGGTTTTAATTTCATCAATTTATACCGCATTTCGTGTCTCAGAAAATAAAAAACTGCTTTCTGATTACTTGTTCATGTACTTCAACCGTTCCGAATTTGACCGCTATGCACGTTTCAATTCCTGGGGCTCCGCGCGAGAGACTTTTGGCTGGGACACCATATGTGATGTTGACATGGAACTTCCGGACATCACAATTCAGCAGAAATATGTCGACATATACAAAGCAATGGTCGCTAATCAACAGAGTTATGAGCGCGGGCTGGAAGATTTGAAGCTTGCGTGCGATGGATATATTGAAAATTTGCGCAGAAAAATCCCGTGTGAGAAAATAGGCAAATATATATACCAACAGTCAACGAAGAATACCGATAAAACGATTCATCGTGTCATGGGCCTGAGCACGAAAAAGGAATTTAGAGAAGCACAATGCAGAGTAAATAGAAATGAATTAGAGGGGTACAAGATCGTACATCCTTTAGAGTTTGCATTTGTCCCAACAACAGATACTTGGAAAGTTCTTGCATTCGCTCTAAACACTTACGAAATGGATATTGTTGTCTCCCCAATCTACGAAGTGTTTTCGGTAAATAAAGACAAGCTTTGCCCTGAATACTTGGCAATATGGCTGTCAAGAAAAGAATTTGATAGATATGCCCGCTTTCATTCATGGGGATCAGCGCGGGAAAACTTCGGTTGGGAATCGATGTGCGATGTGCAAATCCCTATCCCCAACATCAAAATACAAAAGGCAATCGCAAAACTGTATACTGTATATAACACACGAAAAAAAATCAATGATCAGCTGAAAGCGCAGATCAAGGATATTTGCCCAATCCTGATTAAAGGATCATTGGAGGAAGGAAGTGCGAAAAATGGCTAACCTACAAGAGTACAACGGTCGATTCTGCGAATCGGAATATGAATATGCATTTCTCTCTTTTTTAGAGAAAGAAGAATGGCAGTATCTGCCCGGCAACAGTATTCCGCGTGAAAATAAAACCGAGGTTTTATATGTGGATGATATGGAGCAGTTTTTGAGCAAGACCAACGCCGATCTGACTGCCGATGAAATTCATCAGATCATGGACAGAGTTCGCCTCGTGGGTGCAGAAAGTGAGTTTTCGACACTTCACGCTGTATACGGTTGGATGATTGATGGTGTTCAGTTTACCCCGCAAAACGGGCGCACGCGCATGGTTGCTCTTATCGACTTTGAGCATCCGAAACGCAACATCTTTCGTGCAGTCAATCAATTTGTTGTTGAGTATACCAATAACGGTATGAAGGAAACACGCCGTCCGGATATTCTTCTGTTCGTAAACGGCATGCCCTTGTGCATCATTGAGCTGAAAAATCCGGCAGACGCCAATGCGACGATCTATGATGCATGGAAACAGATCAACATTCGCTACTGGAGAGATATTCCGCATCTTTTGCACTATTGCCCATTGGCTTGTATTTCAGACGGTGTGAAAACCCGTCTCGGTACCGTTCGCACGCCTTATGAGCATTTTTACGCATGGAGGCGTGTAAATGATGGTGACAAGGTTTCAACGCTGCCTTTTGAAGAAATGCAAACCATGATCAAGGGCGTATATGCACCCGAAAGATTTCTCGAGATTTTCCGTGATTATATTTATTTTCAGGATCACGAATACGACAGCGATGAAAAGGAAATTGTCTGCCGTTATCCGCAGTTCTTTGCCGCGCGGTTGCTTAAACAAAGCATCGTAAAATCGGTCGAAGAAAAAAATGGAAAGGGCGGTACATATTTCGGCGCGACCGGTTGTGGAAAAACCTATACCATGGCATTTCTCGCCCGCCAGCTTTCCTTACGTTGCCCGGAGCTTGGATCACCGACTATCATCATGATAGTTGACCGTAATGAGCTCCAAAAGCAAGGGGCAATGCTGTTTACAAAAAGCAAAGAATTTTTGAATCTTGGCGAAGTCTGCATCGTTCCAAATCGCAAAAAACTACGCGAAGAGCTGGGCGCTCGTGAAAGCGGAGGATTCTATATTTGTACAATACAAAAATTCTGCGACCGGGAGGATGACAAAATCGGTTTGATCAACAGCCGTGCCAATATTATTTGTTTCTCCGATGAGGCACACAGAACGCAGCTTGAACATGCAAAAGCCTTGAAATTCAGCAAAGATGCTGATAAAAATATGCGAGCCATGGTATCCAAGCCATATGCAAAAGTATTGAAAGAGGCGTTGCCAAACGCAACCTTTGTGGGCTTTACCGGTACTCCGATTTCGGAGACATATCAAACATTTGGCCAAGAAATCGACCGATATACGATGGATCAGGCCGTTGCCGACGAATTAACCGTCTCTATCAAATATCACCCGCGTATAACCAAAGTATTACTCGACAAGGAGAAGGCACAGCAGATTGAATCTTATTACAAAAAATGCTTTGACGACGGAGCTACCGCTGAAGATATAGAGGAAAGCAAAAAAGCGATGAGTTCTATGGAGGTCATTCTCGGAGAACCACCTCGTCTCGAACGCCTTGCCGTGGATATTCACGATCACTATGTAGCATCCTGTGAAAAAGACCCCGATCGCGTGCAGAAAGCAATGATCGTCTGCTCTTCCCGACCGATCGCCTACGAATTGTTGAAAAAATTTCAAGCGAAGTATCCCGAATGGTTTATTGAAAAGAAAGCACCTGACGGTGTTACAGTTCCCGAAGAAGAAATGCGCAGGCTCAAACCAATGCCGTTTATAGCTATGGTTGCAAGTGTCGGAAAGAATGACAATGCGGAAATGTACAATTATCTTGGCGGCCTAAAAAATGATAAGCGCTCCGATGAACTGGATATCGCCTTTAAGCAGGACTTATCCAATTTCCATATCGTTATTGTTGTAGATATGTGGATCACCGGCTTTGATGTACCGTCGCTGACCTATATGTATAATGACAAACCGCTCAAAAAGCATCTGCTTATCCAAACTATCAGCCGTGTAAACAGAAAATACCCCGGTAAAGAATACGGATTTATCATCGATTATATCGGCATTCGGGATAATATGCGAGAAGCCATGAAGATTTATGGCGGCGATTCGTCTGTCGCGCCTTCTGCTGATGACGTGGAACAAGCAACCGATGTGTTCCGCGAACACATCGAAATGCTGAAAGACTTATTCAAAGGATATGACCTTAGCCCGTTTCTAAGCCCCGAAGGCGATCCGGCTTTGCGCTATAAACTCTTGGCAAAGGCGGCAGAATATGTACTCATCTCCACACAGGAATTGAGCATGCAAAATAACGGCGAAAAGAGTGTTCAAAAAGTATCATTCAAGACTTATTTTTTGAAAGCCGTCAAAAGAATGCGCACTGCTTATGATATTTGCCAGCCTTCCGGTGAACTTGGCGAAGAAGAATCTGCACTCGCACAATGCTTTATGGCTATCGCAGGATTCATCCGAAAAATAAGCGGGACAAGCGAAGCGGATGCCGATACCATGAACCGCTATGTTGCCGCAATGGTGGAAGAAGCACTCAAGTACAATAAAGTGGAAAGCGTTTTGGGGACTAATGAGCAAGAGGATATATTCAGTCCTGAGTACTTTGAAAAGCTGTCAGATATAAAAATGCCTGCTTCAAAGCTTGAAATGCTGGTGAAAATGCTTCGCAAGCAGATCAAGGAATACAGCAAGACAAACCAACTGGCAGCGAAGAAATTTCAAGAGATGCTTGAAGAAACCATAAAACAATACCACGAGCGAAGGAGCCTCCTTACCGCAGAGGAAGCAGGAGAGGCGCAGGAACACGCTACCGATGATATTATTCAAAGCGCCACCGAGCAGGCATTGTGTATTTTGAAGGATATGAATGCTGACCGTGAAAGCTTCCGAAAAATCGGACTGACATTTGAAGAAAAAGCGTTCTACGATATTCTGATGACGTTGCGCGACGAATACAGCTTTGAATATGGCACAAACAAAAACATCGACGGCATAATCATCAATGATAAGTGCAAGGTTCTTGCAAAGAAAATCAAAGAGATCCTTGATACAAAGTCCTCTTTTGCAGATTGGCTCAATAATCAAATTGTTCGCGACCAGTTCAAGTTTGATATTAAGGTATGCCTTATCAAAAATGGCTATCCTCCGCAGTATAGCCCCGAGGCATTCCGCAAGGTTATGGAGCAGGTGGAAAACTTTGAAGAAAACAATTAAAGGTGGAATTGGTTAATGCCTTAGGGAAGAATCTTAAGCACATGCTCGACAAATTAGAATATCGAGCGATTTTCGACAAAGAAATAATACAGAAAAGCAAATCGAAAGTTTTCGTTCAAGCCTGAAAAGGATATATAGCAGATCGAGGCGGAAAAAGACAAAATGACAGGGCGACCATTATCGGTCACCCTGTCAAAATTTGAGGATCATTGTTAATGAAATGTTGACAATCCAAATCTTGTGTGATATAATTTATTCGAAATAAATGCTTTTATATATTTTTCAACACTTTATTTTCATAGAACGAGAGCATGAAAATGTGTCGGGGAGAATCTTAAGCGTTTAAATCATAAAGTAAATCTTTGAAACTATCAATCTCTTCAAGATTCTCGTTATGAGATTGAGAAAGTAGTTGTGTGTGACTTATAGTAGTTCCTCTATTGTTTCACTGCTTTACACCACAATTCGAGCCAATGAAATTTTCGTTGGTCTTGTTTTGGTGCGTGTAAAGCGATTTGTATTAATGTAATTGCAATCCACGCACTATCAAGAGTGCGTGGATTTTTGGCTCAGAAAGGAGCAAAAGATGAGCACCAAAAAAGTATCTGGTAAAACTCATTCAAAGGAACAGTTGGATAATTGGGCCAATCAAAATAATCCAAACAACAAAGCTTACAAGGCAAATTGGAATAATCACGCGAACCAACTGAATCCTATAGGGAAAACTCACAGTCAAAGCCACAATGCTCAAAGGCGGCATAAAGGTCAGATTTGGCCTGATTGGGCACCGGATTACATTGAGTATGATGATTGAATGGGATAGTCAAGAGCGGAGATGTTAAGCATCTTCGCTCTTGATGTACGCTGTTAAAATTTGTACCGCAGTAGGCAAAAAAGCTTCAACGGCATGAAAAATCCTCTGAAACCGAACATTTCAGAGGATTTTTGGTCGAGATGACAGGATTCGAACCTGCGGCATCCTGCTCCCAAAGCAGGCGCGCTACCAACTGCGCTACATCTCGGCGGTCACTTCACGGTAGTTATTATAAATGAAAAAAACGGTTTTGTCAACCGACAGTCATAATTTAAGCGGCGCTTTCGCGCCGTTTCTCATTTGTTTTTGTTTCGTGCTTTCTCCTTCTGTTCAAGCCTGGCAAGCAGCCTTTCCTCTTCCACTTGACGGGATATTTCCTTCACGGAATCAAAATAAAGCTTTGCATTTCTATTGATCACCAGGATGATCGGGAAAACAAGCTGTCCATATGCGGCGACAATCATGGTAAACGCATAAAGGCGGGCGCCAAGCATATAGACCGGATTCAAGGTCGAATATAGATCCATCGAAAAGGTTTCCAGCACCAGCATGATCCCCATGAAAACCGGAAAAATTACCGTCCAGCGATATCCCATATACAATGCGGCAAGGAACAGCGGGATCACGATCAGCATCAGGGTATTGTGCCACGAATAAATCAGCAGGATCCCCTGCACCGCGCACAAAAGCTCCGCCGCCACCTGCAAGATGCGGGTGATCGCCCAAAGCAAAAATACAACGGAGGCAAAACGCCTGCCGGAAGAAACGGCGGTATCCTCGGAAGCAAGCTGACTTACCAATGCCTTGCGCTTTTGTCTCGATTCTCTATCCATCGCACACCTCCCTCTTCCGATACCGGCAAATCTAATGTGTCAATATTATCTCATATTCAACACCGTTTGTCAATATTTTGAATGATAATATCTGCTCTTTTTAGTCCTGCATGATATGCTGGTTTCGGATCTCGGGGCTTTCGATGGTTTCGTTTATCGCAAAGGCATACGGTTCAAGATAGTCGCCGAGCGCGGGAGAAAGCCCCTCGCGGACAAGCGCCGCCGCGACATCTGCGCAAAGCGATTCGATCCACGCGGATTTCTGAGCGGGAGATGCTTCGGCGTCCGCAAGCAGACGTTCAAGAAGCGCCGCTCTGCCGCCGAGCAGCGGAAGCTTTCGCATGGCGCGAAAAAGCCATTTATAATACGGCGCATGCACCCGATTGAGAAGAAAAATCATGCCGGCGCAATGCTCGGCAAAGCGCGCAAGCGCAAGACCGGCCGCACCGCTTTCCCCATGCGCGAGGCATCTTGCGTAGTTATACTGCCCCGTCTGCGCCATCGCGATGGCTTTGGATGCGATTTTTTTGAGCCGCACGTCGGGCGGCATCCCATAGAGGATTTTTTCCCGGATTTCGGTAAATTTGCCGAGCGGGTCTGAAAACACCTCGCCGTTTGTCGCCTCGGCCAAATAAAAGGACGGCGTATACAGCCAATCCTCGAGGCTCTCCGGCGCGCCTTCCCTGCCGGTATAGGCGAAATAGAACGCCGATATGGTATGCACGCCCTTGCTTCCGCCGCCCATGACGCTGCGTTTTTGCAGCCGGTAGCCGTGAAATTCCGCCGGGAGTCCCGCATACGCGCGGAACAGCCGGAAGCCGAAAAGGCGCTCATCCTCATCCGTAATCCAAAGGCAGAAGCCGGGTTCAAAATCGTGGTCGCGTGAGATTTCGTCGTCAAAGCCAAAGCATTCGGAGCCGTGTCCTACAAGCCCTGCGGCGATGCGCCCCTTATATTCCGGGAATTTTTCCTCCAGCATGGGACGGCCGTATTCCTCATAAAAGGCGCGGGAAAGTTCAAGTCCGGTCATAGATCTTCTCGGCGGCGGCGGTGAGCTCCGCTTCCCTTGCGAAATATCCGAAAAATCCGTAGGACGGCGCGCATTTGGAGCAAATAAAGGCGTAATTTCCATCGTGCGGGAGCGTTTCCGAGCAGAGATAAGACCACGCCGCATCAAGAGAGGAAGCGATTCGCCCGTCCATCTTGTCTTTATCGTAATACAGATGGGCGAGATTTACATAGCTCACCGCGATTTCTCCGTCGTTGTTCCCGTTTTTTTCAAGAATCCCGATCGCCGTTTTATAATTTTCCTCGGCCTTTTCAAATTCGCCGAGCTCCGCGTACGCCGACGCCGTATTGTTGCACAGAGCCGCCAAAAGATAGCTGTCGGGCGGAAGCTCCGCCTCGTAGATTCTTCTTGCGCGCTCGTAATACGGCAGCGCCTCCGCCGCCCTGCCGAACGCCTTCATGGTCGTGGCGCCGTTGACATAGATCGTACCGCCGGAAACCGAATTTCCAAGCCCGTGCTCCTCCATCAGCGCAAACGCCTCCGATACGGCGGCAAGTCCGCGTTCTTTTTCACCCGTGCGGCGGAAATATCCGATCTCCTCGCTCAAAATCTCCAAAAGACCTCTCGTATCGCCGGAAAGGCGCGCTTCTCTTTCCCAATAGGAAAGCAATCTGCCCGCACCCGCGAGGTCGTTTCTCGAAAAATGCTCGTCGAGCTTTTCGACCACGCGCCGGATCGGCACCCTGTCCTGCTTTTCCTTGGAGCAGCTTTCACACCGGCAGCTCTGTTCTTCCTTCATCACAGTTTTCTCCTTTTATGATATTCAGTATTCGATGCCCTCTCTCGAGGCGATCCCTCTGTCATACGGATGCCTGAGCTTTCTCATTTCGGTGACGTAATCCGCAAGCTCGCAGAACTTGGGATCGGGATCTCTGCCCGTCAGCACGACCTCCGGATGCCCGCCTCTCAGATAAACGAGAAGCTCCTCTTCATCGATCATACCGTGGCGGCATGCCGCGAAGACCTCGTCCAGCACCAGCATGTCAAACTCCCGCGACCGTCTGAGAAGCTCCGCAAGATAAGCGCGGTAGCAGCGGCCTGCCGCCGCGCGCTGTTCCCCGTTCATATTGGCGTACCGCCCGTAATGCTCCTCAGAGCGGCAGACGGTGATGCCGGAAATCCCCTCCAAAACACGGATTTCCGACGAGGCGCCGCTCTTGAAAAACTGTCCGATGAGAACGCGCTTTCCGCTTCCCGCCGCACGCACGGCAAGTCCCACCGCCGCGGTGGTCTTTCCCTTCCCGTCGCCGCAATAGATGTGTATCAATCCGTTTTCCATCATATCTTCCTTTCCAGTATATCATAAATGAGCTTCATGTCAAGAGCGCCGCGCACCGCGTCCGCGAGCAGATCATACTGCGCCTCTTTATATGCCTTCCCGTCGAAAACGGCATCCGTGTCAAACCGAATCCCCTTTTTCCCGCACAGAGCCTCGACGATCCCATCCGCGATGCCGTCCGCGTCAAAGAGCCCGTGGACATAGCTGCCGTAAATATTCCCGCAGGAAACGAGCGTTTCCGCCGCCGTGCTCTCTCCCATGTGAATCTCATACCCCGAATATTCCCTGCCGCAAAGCCCCGCGAAGATTCCCTCCGGCGCGCCGAGCCGTCCCGAAACCTGACGCCGCGTCTTTTCGCGCCGGAACACCGTTTCCATATCGAGAAGCCCCATTCCCGCAAGCGTGCCGCCGCCCTCCGTATCCTCCGGATCCGAAATCGTTTTTCCGAGCATCTGAAAGCCGCCGCAGATTCCGAATACAGGCGTGCCGCGGGACGCGAGCTTTTTGACCGCCGCCTCCAAACCGGACTCCCGCAGCCATATCAGGTCGGAAATCGTGCTTTTCGTCCCCGGAAGCATGACAAGATCGGGCTCCCCCAGCTCTTTTACAGAAGAAACATAGCGCAAGGAGACGTTCTCATAGCGCTCAAACGGCGCAAAATCCGTGAAATTGGAGATGCGCGGCAGTCTGACCACCGCAATGTCGATTTCCTTTTTCATGCCGTTTGACAGCCTGCGGCTGAGACTGTCCTCGTCGTCGATATCCACATTCACATACGGAACGACGCCGGCGCACGGCACCCCGACAAGCTCATACAGCATATCGAGTCCGCTTTGCAGAATCGACACGTCGCCGCGAAACTTGTTGATCACCGTCGCCTTGATTCTCGCGCGCTCCCGTGGCTCAAGCAGCGCTACGGTTCCGTAAAGCTGCGCGAATACGCCGCCGCGGTCGATGTCACCGACAAGCAGCACTGGCGCATCTACCATCTCCGCCATCCCCATGTTGACAATATCCGTCGTTTTGAGGTTGATTTCCGCCGGACTTCCCGCGCCTTCAATGACGATGATATCATAAGTCTCCTCCAGCTTATGATAAGCCGCGAGAATGTCCGGAATCAGCTCCTTCTTATATCGGAAATACTCCGCCGCGCGCATGTTGCCGCGCACCTCGCCGTTCACAATCACCTGAGAGCCGACGTCCGTCGTCGGCTTTAACAGGATTGGATTCATCAGAACGGACGGCTTTACCTTCGCCGCCTCCGCCTGGACGACCTGCGCGCGCCCCATCTCGAGCCCCTCGTCCGTGACAAAGGAATTGAGCGCCATATTCTGCGACTTGAACGGCGCCACATGGTATCTGTCCTGTACAAAGATGCGGCAGAGCGCGGCGCAGATAAGGCTTTTTCCCGCGTTCGACATCGTTCCCTGTATCATAATCGGCATTGCTTTTTTCATGATAAAATCTCCCCGATTGTCTGAATCAGAATTTCATTGTCACGATGCTCCCTCACCGCGATACGGCAATACCGCCCGTCAAGCCCCGCAAAGTTCGCACAGCTACGGATCTGAATGCCGCGCGCGAGCAGCGCGTCGTATAACGGCACATCCGTGCGGAACAGGAGAAAATTCGCCGCGCCGTCGTATACCCGAAAGCCGAGATCGCAAAGCGACCGATGGAGATACGGCCTTTCCTCCGAAATCAGCGCGCGGAAGCGTGCGAGCGTGTCCCTATCCGACGCCGCGGCGATGCCCGCCGCCTGCGCGGCGGAGGATACGTTCCAGCACGGCGCCTTCTCCGACATGCGACAAAGAAAATCCGTATCCGAGCACAGTCCGTAGCCGAGCCGCAGTCCCGCCATCCCGTAGCTTTTGGTGAAAGCCCGCAGAACAAACACATTGGGGAATTTTGCGGCCAGCGCCGGAATCGCGTACCGGCCGGGATCGTCGGAAAGATCGAGAAAGCAGCAGTCGAGAAACAGCCTTGCGCCCACATCCTCGCAGCGCTGCGCCGCCGCCGTGATAAAATCCGCATCATAAAGAATCCCTGTCGGATTGTTCGGCGTGCAAAGGAACACGGCGGACATACCCTCCTCAATCCGAGAAAGAAAAGCGCCGTCGGGATAAAAGCCGTTTTCCTCGCGCAGCGGACAGCAGACTGCCGTCCCGCCTGCGGCCCGCCACGCCGTCTCATACTCCGAAAAGGTCGGGAAGAGAATCAGCGCGGTCCCGCCCACGGCATAGGCAAACGAATAAATCAGCTCCGCCGCGCCGTTCCCGCATAGGATATGCTCATACGGCACCTCCTCATAGTCGGAGAGCGCAAAGCGGAGCGCCCGGCAGTACGCATCCGGATAAAACGAAAGCGTATCCAAGGCTTCCGCGACCGCCCGCTTCACCGAAGCCGGCGTGCCGAAAGGATTCACGTTTGCGGAAAAATCGATATGGAGCGCTCTCCCATAACGGTCGCCGCCGTGCAGATTTCCCTTATCCATCAGCATAAGCTTCCCTCCCTCCGAGAATCGTTCAAAGCGAAATCCCCGCCGCAAGAGCGGCAAGCGTTTTCAGTGCAAGCGTAAGGATCAGCAGCAGAACAGCGGTCACATACATCAGCCGGTTAGCGCGGCGGATATCGGCGGCCTCTATCTCGCGCGCCGCATCCCCGATATGCTCCTTTTTGCAGACTACGCCGCCGTAGACCGCGTCTCCGGCGAGCCGCACGCCGAGCGCGCCCGCGCAGACGGACTCCGTCTGCGCGGAATTCGGGCTCGCGTGCTTTCTTCTGTCGCGGCGGAAAATCCGCCATGCTCCGCCGGCGTCAAGACCGCAGAGCGCCGACGACAGAATCATCAAAACCGCCGTGATGCGCGACGGAAGAAAATTCAGCACGTCGTCCGTTTTCGCCGCCGCGCGCCCGAAATGCAGATATTTTTCGTTTTTATAGCCCACCATCGAATCCATCGTGTTGACGGATTTATAGAAGAAGCCGCCCGCGGCGCCGAACAAAAACAGATACAGCATCGGCGCCGTCACACCGTCGGACGTATTTTCCGCCACGGTTTCGACCGCCGCGCGCGTCATCCCCGACGCGTCCAAAACCGCGGTATCGCGTCCTACGATATTCCGAAGCGCCGCGCGCGCGCCCTCGGGATCACCGCGCTCTAAGGCATGACAGACCTTCATGCTCTCCTTGCGGAGCGCGTGCGCGGCAAAAATCTGCCAGCACATGACGCTTTCCACAGAAAAATAGAGCCACGGATGAATGAGATACGCCGCGGCCGTGATGAGAAGCGGAACAAGCGTCGATACGGAGCTCACAAGCACGACAAGCCATCTGCCGGCGGCGAGCTCTCCCTTTTCCGTTTTCGGAAACCTGCCGCGCAGGAATTTTTCAAGCACGGAGATCCATTTCCCGATGAGACATACCGGATGCGGCAGGCTGTACGGGTCGCCGACAAGACAATCGATGAGAAAGCCCGCCAGCATCGCCGCCGCGGATAAAAACAAATAGGTCCCCATATCAAAGCGCCCCCTCGACCGTGATGATTCCGTCCGCGAAAACGGCGCGGTATCCCTCTCCGTTTTTACACTGCCATCCGAAATAGGTGTGAGAAGGCTCATAAGCCTCCAAAATGCTCATGATCGTGCCGCCGTGGACGACAAATGCAAGCGTATCGTCCGCCGCATGCTTCTCCGTCACGCGGCAAAACGCCGCGGCACACCGGGCTTTGAACGCCGCCGTATCCTCTCCGTCCGGAAACGGCAGCACACCGCCGCTTTCCACCCATGCAAGATACGGCGCATCGTGAATAAGCTCCGGATAGCTTTTCCCCTCATATCTTCCGAAATCGCATTCCCTGAAATCCGGAATCAAAACAGGCTTTTTGTCGGGATAGAGAAGCTCGGCGGTCTCGATACAGCGCCGCATCGGCGAGCAGTAAAGCGTGTCCGCCATGGGATAGGCGCGCGCGCGAAGCGCCGCCGCGCCCTCGGGGCAGAGCGGCTCGTCCGTGCTCCCGATATAGCGTTTTTCAAGATTTCCGGCAGTCATTCCGTGCCGGATCAAAATCAGCGTCATTTGATTCTCGTCCCGATTCCGCAGAATACGCGGTACACGCGCTCCGCCCTTTCCGCAAGATAGCAGCAAAGCCTGCCGACGTTCTCCCGCCAAAGGCGCTCCTCTTTTTCCATCGGGACGATCCCGCAGCCGACCTCATCGCAGAGGATCACCGCGTCCGGATGCCGCGCAAGATAGGCGTCGAGCGCCGTTTTGCCGGCACCCTCCCGCACCGCCTCTTGGAGATTGTACAGACAAGCCTTATCGCCCAGCGTACCGTCGGAAAAATCCGTGACGCCGAGCTCCTTTTTCGCAAACGCGAGCTTTCCCTGCGCGCGTCCGCCGATGACAAGTATCATAACGCAAGTATCCTTTCCGCCGCCGTCACCGAAAGGCAGACGGCAAGCTCCGAAATCTGCAAAAACCATCCGGCAAGATCTCCCGTAAACCCGCCGAACTGCCGGTATGACTTCACCCGGTAATAAAGAAACGAAAGTCCCGCCGCCGCGATGCCAACGGCGCCGCACACGGGATTTTGCCACACCATGAGCGCGCCCGCGGCGAGAATCCAAAAAATCATGGCGATCGTAACCGCCTTTCGGTTCGCGTTTTTCTTCTCATGCGCGCCCATGCCGTCCTCCTTGGCGGAGCGGAAATTCACCACGGCCAAGGCGCTGAGAGCGCGGGACAGCACAAAACCCGGCAGAATCACGTAAAACGCCGCGTCAAGCTCGGTCAGCGCGCCGAAATACAGAAAATACCAAAGTCCGCAGTAGATGACCGCGAACGCGCCGGCGTTCGGATCCTTTAAAATTTGGAGCTTTTTCTCCCGGGAGGCAAACGAGGAGAGCGCGTCCACCGTGTCGCAGTAGCCGTCGAGATGAATGCCGCCCGTGACGAGCACCGGCACGGCGAGAAGCAGCGCCGCCCGAAGCACGGTCCCTATCGAAAGCCATGCGCAAAGGGCGTGGATGAGCAACATCAGCGCGCCGACGGCGGCGCCGACAAGCGGAAAAAAGCACAGCGAATACTTTGTGTTTTTCTCGCTGTAATCGATCCGCGGCATCGGGATCCGCGAGAATGTGGCAAACGCCGTGATCATATTGTAAATCAAAAACATGCCGCAGGCCCTCCCTTTTTGGGCAGCGCGATTCCCGCGACTACCTCGATTGCCTCGTCCGCCATATCGGCAAGCGCCGCGTTGATCATGCCGAGACGCTCGATATAAAGCATCGTGGAGGCGTCATAGCGCATGCCGTCTGAAAACACCTCGTTTGTCACAATCACAAGATTCGCGCCCGTGCACATCAAACACCGAATCCCGTCTATAATGGCGCGGACGCAGGCGTCCCCTGTGCCGGCGGGCTCGTACATTTCATTGGCGAGCAGATTGGAAAGACATTCGACAAGCACCGTGTCGCCCGCCGTAGCGGAAAGCGAAGCGATACGGAGCGGAACTTCCACCGTGGCAAAGCCCTTGCCCTCCCGCATTTTCCGGTGCCGCTCGACGCGCCGCCGGCTTTCCTCGTCGTAAACCATCATCGTAGCGGCATAATAGAGCGCGCCGCCGCTTTCCGTATGCAGACGGACGGCGCGCCCCTCCGCGTATCCGCTCTTTCCGCTTCCACTGCCCCCGGAAATCAAAATCATGCTCATAGCGGCTTATATTCCTCGATTCCCGTCTCGCCGAAGGTCGGCATATCGAAGTATACGTGAAGCGCCATATCGATAAGCGGCATGACGGACACCGCTCCCGTTCCCTCTCCGAGCGCCATGCCGATATCGAGAAGCGGGACAAGTCCCAGCTCCGCCGTCACGGACGCCGCCGCGGGCTCCGCGGAAAGGTGGGAGGCGATCATGTAGTCCGCACAAGCGGGACAAAGCCGCTTCGCCAGCAGAGCCGAAACAGAGGAGATCAGTCCGTCGATGACGACCGGAATCCCCGACAGCGCCCCGCCGAGAAAAAGACCGCACATGCCGGCGATATCGAATCCGCCGACCTTGGACAGCACATCCAGCGGATCATTCGGATCCGGCGCGTTGCAGGCGAGCGCGTCCTCGATGACGCGGATTTTATTTTGAAGCTGTAAAGAGGACAGTCCCGCGCCCCGTCCCGTCATTTCTGCCGGCGCGCGCCTCAGCAAAGCGGACGCCACCGCACTCGACGAGGTGGTATTGCCGATCCCCATCTCTCCCGCAGAAAGCATGGAAAAGCCCTTTTGGGCGAGCTCTCGTGCGATGTTCACGCCGTGCATCACGGCGGTCTGCGCCTCCTCTTTGGTCATCGCAGGACCGCGGCGGAAATTTTTCGTCCCATACGCGACCTTACAGCTCCTGACGCCCGGAACGTCGGCCAGCATACCGATATCGACCGCAAGCACCTCGGCGCCCGCGACGCCCGCCATACAGCAGACGCTCGCTTTCCCCCGCAGGATATTGCCCGCCACGACCGCCGTCACGTCGCTGCCCGTCTGCGTCACGCCCTCTGCGACGATGCCGTTGTCCGCGCACATGACGACCGCACATTTCCGATAATCGCGCCGCAGCTCCGCCATCCCGGCAAGACGCACAAGCACGTCCTCGAGCCTGCCCAGCGCCTTCAAGGGCTTGGCAATATGATCGAGATGCACCCGCGCCGCCCGCATCCGCTCCTCGGACGCGGGTCTTATTGCTTCACATATGCTTTCAAGTTCTGTTTTCATCATTCTTCTCCGCAGTAAAAAGATAAACGGGATTCTGCGCCTGCATAAGCCGGTACCCGCCGAGCTTTTTCGCCCTTGATACGTTGACCGCAACGGCCTCGTAATCCATAAAGCCGAGCGCGGCAAGACCCGCCGACGCCTCGCCGACGGTTTCCAGCGTCACGGCGCTTATCACGATGCGCGCCGACGGATTTTTGGCGCAGACCGCCGCAAGGATCTCCCGCAGATTTCCCGAGCTGCCGCCGACAAAGACATGCGTCGGCGCGGGAAGCGCCCCCATCGCCTCCGGCGCCGTTCCCTCCACCGGAATCAGGTTGGGAACGCCGAATTTTTCCGCATTTTTCCGGATAAGCGTCACCGCTTCCGGATTTTTCTCGACGGCATATACCGTCCCGTCGCAGGCGGACAGCGCACATTCCACCGAAACGGAGCCGGTCCCCGCCCCGATGTCGTATACGACCGAACCGCGCGAGAGCGCAAGCTTCGAGAGGATCAGCGCCCGCACCTCGCTTTTTGTCATCGGCACGTCGCCGCGCAGAAACGTCTCGTCGGGCAGTCCCGTCCGGACTCCCGTCACAGGACGCTCGTTTTCGACCAGCATACAGGAGAGCGGATCAAACGAGGCTTCCCGCAGGGACGCCGCCGTTCCCGCGGTGAGTTTTTCATCCTCGTAAGAAAGTCTTTCCCCTACGGTCACGGAAACCTCTCCAAGCCCGCAGCGGCACAGCGCATCGCAGATGCCGGACGGCGTATACGCTCCCCCGGTCAGGAGGAACACCTTTGCCGAAGCCCTCACCCGCGCCGCGATATTGCAGGCGCGCGCGTGCATACTGACAAGCGCCCAATCCTCCCACGGCACGCCGAGCCTTGCCGCAAAATAAACCGCCGAGCCGATGCCCGGGATCAGTCCGACATCGTATGCCGAGAGCATAGCACAAAGCTTTTTCGCACCGCTGTAAAAGCCGACGTCCCCCGTCATCACGACGCAGACGCGCGGGGAGGCTTCCGCGTCTATTAAGGCTTTGATTTTTTCCGGCATAATTTCCGACACATACCGCTTTTCGGGATACCGCGCTTTCAGGGAATCGACAAGCCTTGGCGCGCCGATGATAAGGCGCGCGCCCCGCAGCGCCGCGGCCGCTTCCCCCGTGAGAAGCGACAACGCCCCGCAGCCGCAGCCGACGATATCGACATGCCGCACGGACGAAAGCCCGAGCTTCTCCGAAAGCATCCGGACGGCCTCATCATAGGAGACGCCCTCGTCGGCGGGCGCGCCGATGACGACGACATCCATGCCGAGCTCTCCCGCAGCCGCAAGCTTCTCGTCAAAGCCGCCGGCCCTGCCGGACTGCTTGGTGACAAGCCACTGCGCCTTCGCCCATCGGAAATTCGCAAGATTGGTCTCCGCAGAGAACGGTCCCTGCGCCGCGATGATGTGCGAGGGCGGGATATTCTCCCTCTCACACGCCTCAATCGAGGCGACGGACGGCAAAACGCGCACGAACAGCCGCTCCCGCGGGATGGGCGCAAACGCCGGAAGCTCCTTCATACCGGTCGAAACAAAAACATTTCCGGATTTATCCGCAAGATAGTCCGCCGCCTCCGCGGCAGAGGATACATATACGCAGCCGGAGACCTCCCCGCCGAGCGAGCGAGCAACCCGGAGATATTCGCAGCCGCAGACAGCCGCCGCGCGCCTAATGTTGGCGGAGACCTCCTTCGCATAAGGATGCGTCGCGTCCGCAACAAGATCAAAGGCTTCCTCTTCAAACAGGGCTTCCATCGCCGCCTCGGCAAGCCGTCCCGCGCGGATATCGGCGCCCTTCAAACCGTCGAGCAGGATCTCCCCGTATTCGGTTGCCACGCAGACGGTGAGCGCGCACCTGCCCGCAAGGAAAAAGGCAAGCTCTCTTCCCTCCGTCGTTCCGGCAAACAAGCAAATTTTCTTTTCAGACATCGCGGTATCCCCTCGGCGTGATCATTTTTCCGTTTATAATTTTCGTGCTGCGGTTTCCGACAAAGACCGTCGTAAACATATCCGCCTCATAAGAAACGAGCGCGCGCAGCGTCATGAGCTCGTGGCTTTCACCATCCCGGCTGACGTTCCGCACGACGCCGCATACCGTCTCGGGCGGCTTGTGCTCCATCAGGATTTCGGCGGCGCGCGCAAGATAATCCGAACGCTTTTTGCTGCGCGGATTGTAAATGACGACGCACAGATCCGATTCCGCCGCGGCGCGCAGCCTCGCTTCGATCACCTCCCACGGCGTGAGCAGGTCGCTGAGGCTGATGACCGCAAAATCATGCGTCAGCGGCGCGCCGAGCAAGGCAGCGCCCGAGCATGCGGCCGTAACGCCGGGGATGACGACAATTTCCGGCGCGTCTTCCCCCGCGACCTCGTAAATCGGGGAGGCCATGCCGTAAACGCCCGCGTCGCCGGAGCAGATCATCGCGGTCGGTCTGCCGGATTTTGCCGACTCGACGGCTATGCGGCAGCGCTCCACCTCCTGCATCATCGGCGTCGCGATATATTCCTTATCCGGAAAATACGGCCGGATAAGCTTCACATATTCGGTATAGCCGCAGATCACCTCGGCACTCTCCAAGGCGCGCACCGCGCCCACCGTCAGCATATCGTAGCTCCCGGCGCCGATTCCGACAACATATAATTTACACAAAGGACAGCCTCCAATCCGATACCGACGCCGCTACCGTGACGCCGTTTTCCGCATATTTTGAAAGGATCAGCGTGCCGCCGCCCATCATGGCGGCGCGCTCGCATACGTTTCCGACGCCGACCGTCTTTTTCACAAAATCCGAATCCGAAAAGGTACCGGCGACGGCGGCCAGCGTCTCCGCCGAATAGAATGCAGAAGCAAGCTTCCATTCCTCGCAAAAGGCAAGCAGTCCCGCCTCGTCCCGCTTCACATCGATGGAAGCGACGCCGCACACCGCCCTCCGGTCGATACCCGCGACGGCAAGCGCCGACGTCACCGTATCCCGAACCGCCTCCACCGGCACATCTCTGCGGCATCCGATGCCGAGCGTCACACAGCGCGGGATAAGATGAAGCGTTTCTGCAAACGGAGACGCCGTCCGAATGCCGATATAGATGCCGAGCGCGCCGGTCTCTCCAGCAGTCAGTCCCACGGGAAGCACAGCCGGCAGCGGCTTCTCCGCCGTCACCGGCACATCGCCCGCAAGGATCGCCGCAGAAATGTCCTTTGCCGTTTTCATCGACGAAATGGCAAATCCGTGCTCCGCCGCCCATGCGTCCACGGAAAATCTTCCGGAGACATCGGTCGCCGTCGTGATCACCGGCGTCGCGCCAAGCCTTGCCGCAAGGTCGCGCGCCATGCGGTTGGCGCCGCCGATATGCCCGGAGAGAATCGGAATGACAAAGGTTCCCGCGTCGTCCAGCACGAGCACGGCGGGATCCGTCGTCTTGCTTTTGATATGTGGCGCGATGTCGCGCACGGCGATGCCGCAGGCGCCGATGAAAATAAGAAGTCCCGCCTCACGGAAAAGCGCCTCCATATCCGCGCACACGCTTTTATGCGCGGTAAAGCCGTGCGGCGCCGCGAATTTCTCGACGGAATGGATCTCGCTGTTTTCATAGTAACCGGAGATGCGCAGGGCGAGCGCCGAGCCCCTCTCCGAAAACGCAAAAATATTGGTTTTCACCGCTCCGCCTCCCGAAAGCCGGTCGAAAAATCCGGACGATAAAGATACGAACGGTCAAAGGCTTCGTCCAAAAAACCGCCGACGGTAATGAGCGCGGTATTCCGGATTCCGTTCGCCTGCGCCGTTTCGGCAAGCGTGCCCACCGTACAGCGCAGGATTTTTTCGTCCGGCCACGAGGCCTTGTATACGATCGCGGCGGACGCGTCGCTCTCATATCCGCCGGCAATAAGCTCCGCCGAAAGCTCCCGCAGAAGTCCCGTGCTGAGAAAAATCACCATCGTCGCCCCGTGCGCGGCAAAGGAACGAATCGATTCCCGTTCCGGCACCGGCGTGCGTCCCGCGATGCGCGTGATCACCACGCTTTGTGAAACGCCGGGCGGCGTATATTCCGCACGCAGCGCCGCCGCGGCGCCGCAGAACGAGCTGACGCCGGGACAAACATCGTATTCTATCCCCTCGCGGTCGAGAAATGCGAACTGTTCGCGCACCGCGCCGTAAAGCGAGGAATCCCCCGAGTGCAGACGGACGGTCACAAGCCCGTCCCGCTCGGCCGCAAGAATCGCCTCCTCCACCTGTTCGAGCGTCATTTTGGCGCTGTCATAAAAGCGGCAGTCGTCCTTTGCAAAGGAAAGCAGCTCGGGATTCACGAGCGAGCCGGCATAAATCACGACGTCCGCCTCTTCGAGAAGCCGTTTCCCCCGTAATGTGATCAAATCGGCGGCGCCGCAGCCCGCTCCAACAAAATGTACCATAACTTCCTCTTTCCGCACCGTTTCCGTCAAGGGGAAAGCGGCGCGCTCTCCTCTTCCTCTTTGAGCCTTTCCACAAGCAACCGCACATTCTGTGAACAGAACAAAAGTCCCGTTTTGCTCGAAAAAATCACAACGCCCGTTTCCGCTTTTCCATATGCTTTTGCCGCGACATGCTCCTCGATTTTGGCGCCGAGGCTTCGGATAACCGCCTTTTCCAGTCCCGCTTCCCTTACGATATCCAGCATATCGTCGGTCATCACGCTGTCCATCAGCCGGCACACGGTTTCGGTGTCCGCGCCGCCGAGCGCGGCATGCGCGGCGAACAGCTCCGCACGGCAGTCGCCGTAGCGCGAATGGGTATTCATCATGCCGCCCGCAAGCTTGACAAGCTTGCCGATATGCCCGACAAGCAGAATCCCTCGGAAGCCCGTCTCCGCCGCATATTCAAGGGAATCTCCGATGAAATTGGAGCATTTCACGGCACTCTCCGCGTTCATTCCCATCGTTCCGGATATAAAATCCGCCCCATAATTTCCTGGCGTGAGAAGCAGGTACTGCTTTCCCGCCGCGCGTCTCATATTCATTTCGATCCGAATGGTATCGACGACCGCGGCGTCGCTCATCGGCTCGACAATTCCGGTCGTCCCGAGAATGGAGATGCCGCCTACGATGCCGAGTCTGGGATTGAAGGTACGCGCGGCGATCTCCTCTCCGCCCGGCGCGGATAGGACAACGGAAAGTCCGCCCGTATAGCCGTATTCCGCCATCACGTCGAGCATTTCCCGCCGTATCATCGCGCGCGGGACGCTGTTGACGGCAGCTTCCCCGGGCGGCTGGTCAAGCCCCGGCTTCGTCACCCTGCCGATCCCTTCGCCGCCGTCGATTCGCACCTCGGGCGCATCCGACGGAAAACGCGATACCTTCGCATAGATCCTGAGGCCGTTTGTCACGTCCGGGTCGTCGCCGCTGTCCTTTTTCACGGCGCAGCTCACAAATCCCGCGCCGAATTCGATTTCCTCCACGGCAAGCGTCAGTCCCACGCCCTTTGGCGTCAGAAGATAAACGCTCTCCGCCCGTTCGCCGGAAAAAAGCATCAAAGCCGCAGCCTTTGACGCGGCCGCGGCTGAAGAACCGGTCGTATATCCGCAGCGCAGCTTTTTCCCGTCCTTTGTGATAAAGCCGTCGTTCATCGCTTGATCTGATAGAGCAGCGCGTTGCAGACCGCCGCCGCAACGCCGCTGCCGCCCTTTCTGCCGCGCGCAACGATATACGGGATATCCAGCGTCATGATTTTCTCCTTGGCTTCGATGATGTTGACAAAGCCGACCGGCACGCCGATAACAAGCGCGGGAGAAAGCTTTCCCGCCACGACAAGGTCATAGATCGCAAGAAGCGCCGTCGGCGCGTTCCCGATCGCAAAAATGCACGGTTTGTCAAGCTTTGCCGCCTTTTCCATGGAGACCTCGGCGCGCGTCGTCCCTCGGCGGACGGCCTCCGCCGCCACATCCTCATCGCTCATGAAGCAATGCGCCTCGCCGCCGAGCGCGGCGAGAATCTTCTTGTTGATTCCCGACCTCGCCATCTGCGTGTCGGTGACGATGTCACAGCCGCAGCGCAGCGCCGCAAGCGCCTTTTCCACGGCATGCTCGGAAAAACAGAGATTTTCCGCAAAGTCAAAATCGGCGGTCGCATGGATGACGCGCTTGACAACAAGCTCGTTCTCCGCCGGTATGCTTACCGGAAGCTCGGACGCGATGATTTCAAAGCTTCTTTTTTCAATTTCCTTCGGATCGTGCAAAATCATAATCTCGTTCTCTTTTCGTATTTTCTCCGTATTCTTTACAGGCGGCGATAAAGCTTGCCGCCGTCTCGGGATTCGACCAAAAATGAATATGGGGATATCCGGCGTGGAGCGTCTTACTCGTCACGACGCAGTCCCATGCGGCGCCGCTTTGTTTCTCCGCGCGGAAGCCGTCGCCACACGCCGTGCTGTCGTAATAGTGAAATTCGTGCGCGCGGACGCTTTCGCCCTCTTTCAGCAGAAGCCCGTCTCTTTTTGCGGTCAGCGTGATATAGCCGAATCGGACGAGACGGCCGGTACCCGCCCCGTCCGAGGCAAGCGCGCCGACCATCGGGACACCGTCGAGCCGCGCGCCGAGATACAGAAAGCCGCCGCATTCCGCGACGCACGGCATACCGTTCTCAATCGCCGCCAAGATGGACGCACGCATACCGGCATTTTCCGACAGCTTCTCTTTATACAGCTCCGGATAGCCGCCGCCGAGATAAAGTCCCGCGCAGCCTGCCGGAAGCGAGGGATCTGCAAGAGGACTGAAAAAGACAAGCTCCGCGCCGAGCCTTTCCAAAAGGCGGAAATTATCCGCATAATAAAAGCAAAACGCCTGGTCTCTCGCCACCGCGATGCGCACAGATGGGAACGACGGTTTTTCGGGCAGAACCGCCGGCGGAAGAAACGAAATCGGCGGCGCCCCGCCCGCAAGCGCCAGCAGCGCGTCGATATCGACGGTCTCCGACAGGATATCCGCCGTCCGACTTAACTTTTCCCGCAAATCGACGACTTCATCGGCGGTGATAAGCCCCAAATGACGGCTGCCGAGCGAAAGCGCCTCCGGCAGCTTCGGCAGATAGCCGAGCATCCGAACCCGATCTCCGAACCGCTCCCCGGCAAGACGGCGGAGCATCCCGTAAGTTCCGGGGGTCACCCGGCTCAAAAGAACGCCCGCGATCCCGTTCTCCGGCATGAAATCCAAAAAGCCGGAAAGCGCCGCCAAAACGGACACCGACGCGCCGCGTCCGTCCATGACGAGGACCACGGGACTTTTCGTCCGGCGCGCCACGGAATAGGTGCTGTTCTCCGTGCCGTCCGCGCCGGTACCATCGTAAAAGCCCATTACCCCCTCGATGACGGCGATATCGTGCCCCTCGGCATTCTCCGCAAGGAGAGCGTTCAGCGTGCTGTCGTCGAAAAAGAAAGGGTCGAGGTTCGCGCTGTCCGTTTCGGTCACGGTTTTATGAAACATCGGGTCGATATAGTCCGGTCCGCATTTGAGCGATACCGGACGCAGTCCCCGCCGCTTCAAAAGCGTCAGAATCGCGCAGACGGCGGTCGTTTTTCCGCAGCCGCTCGCCGTGCCGGCGATAAGGATTCTCGGTATGTTTTTGCAGATTCGCTCCATACTTCCCTCATTTTTACAAACGGATTTCAGCTTGCGCCGATGCTCTCTTTTTCGGCGTTTCCTCCGGTTTCGGAGCCGAAAGCCGCCCTTATCTCCTCCGCCGAGCGCAGAATCGGCTTTCCCTGCGCTTCGGCGCGGGACAGCAGCGCTTCGTTGCAGCGGTTATAAGAGCCGCGCGGAAAGCCGCAGTCCACGGCATATGTCGCCCGATCGAGCAAATCCGCCGCACGTGCCTCCGTTTCCGCATCCACCGGCTCGAACGCACGCGCCGACACGACCGACGCCGCAAGCGCGCGCGCCACGCGGAAATCCACGTCGTTCTCATATAAAATGCCGGCGGCAAACGGAATACCGCACCGTTGCAGCATCCGGTAAAACGGGATGCCGGAGCCCGCGCCTCCGATGACGAAAGCACGCGGCTCCCCCGCCGGCTTTTGCAGCTCCACGCTGCCGAACAGCGTGTCGTAAGCGCCGTTTTCGATCCCGTAAAGACGGGCGATGCGCTCCTCGGTAAAGATCTCGTCCGGCGTTCCGAAATCGCTGATTTTATCTCCGGCTACGCAGATGATCTTGTCCGATATCTTATAAGCGAGATCGATCTCATGCAGGGACATGATCACCGTGATGCCCCGTTCTTTCGCCATCTCCGAAAGGATGTTCAAAAGCTCGATTTTATGGCGGATGTCGAGAAACGAGGTCGGCTCGTCGAGCACGATGATCTCCGGCTCCTGACAGATGGCGCGGGCGAGCATGACGCGCTGGCGCTGTCCGTCGCTGATCTCCCGGAAATCCCTGTCGTAAAGCTCGGTCGCGTGGACCTTTTTCAAGGAATCCCGCACGATCTCTCGGTCTCTTGCGGTCAGAAGCCCAAAATGGCTTGTATAGGGATAACGGCCGGTGGCGACGATGTCCCCGCAGGTCATAAGCTCCGGATTGATGCGCTCCGTGAGCACCACGGAAAGCTTTGTCGCCACATCGCGGCCGGACATGCGGCGCATGTCCGCCCCGTCGATGGAAACGACGCCGGAAATGGATTCCAGATGCCTTGTGATGCTTTTGAGAATCGTCGATTTGCCCGAGCCGTTGGGACCGATCAGCGTGAGGATCTCGCCCTTTTCGATGCCGATATCGATATCGGAAATGAGCGGCTTGCCGTCATAGCCGACGGTGAGCTTTTCCGTTTTAAAATAATATCCCACGCTCACACCTCGCTTTTGCGCTTCAGCATCAGCCAAATTACGACAGGCGCGCCGACCGCCGCAGTCACCGTTCCAAGCGTAAGCTCTGTCGGAGAAAAGATGGTGCGCGCGACAAGGTCGCAGAACATGCAGAAGATCGCTCCCGTCAGAAACACGCCGGGAATCATCACGATCGGCTTGGCCGTTCCGAACATCAGCTTCGCGATATGCGGCACCGCAATGCCGACAAAGGCGATAGGGCCGGCAAACGCCGTCACGCAGGCGGACAGCATGCTGGAAAGAACGATCAGCACGACGCGGAAAGCCTTGATATTGATGCCCATGCTCTTCGCATAGCCCTCGCCGAGCTGATATGCGCCGATCGGCTTCGACATGAAAAATGTTACGATCAAGGTTATTATAACAATGATTGACGAAATCTTCAAGTCATTCCACGATTTTCCCGAAAAAGTTCCCATCGACCAGTAGGTCAGATTGACGATGTCCGCCTCCTTAGCGAAATTGATCAAAAAATCCGTCACAGCCGAACAGATATTGCTGATCATGATACCGATGACCAGCAGCGAGGACATATTTTTGATCTTTCTTGCAAAAACCAAGACAAGCAGCATGGACAGCATGGAGCCGATAAACGCGGCGGCAACGGTCAGCGAAACCGGAATTTGTGTCATCGTGCCGGAAAGCGCAATGGTCACAACCGCGAGCAGCATTTTCGCACCGGAGGAAATGCCGAGCACAAAAGGACCTGCGATCGGATTGCGGAAAAACGTCTGCAAAAGGAAGCCGGAAAGGGAGAGCGCGCCGCCGAGAACGGCCGCGGTCAAAAGCCGCGGCAGTCTGATTTTCCATATAATAGGATATGCGGAATCCGTAGAATCCCGCATAAAAATGATTTTAAAGATCCTCCCCACGGAGAGCTTGACGCTCCCCGTGTTGATATTCAGGATCAGCGCAGCTATAAAAAGCGCGATGAGGATCAGGAAAACGATCTGATATCGGAGGATATCCCTATGCTTTTGCTTCATATCATTTCAGCTTGAAAAGATAGGTAAATTCGTCGGCGGTATCGTCAGCGTTCAGCATCAGATTGATGTCGTTTATCATATTGCCGAGCGTGCTCGAAATCTGGAAGAAGTCCGGCGTCGTGCACCAAACATTCCCCTCCTTGACCGCCTTCATGTCCTCAAGAAAATCGCCGCGTTCGAGAAGATCGGCCAGCGTCTCGGGCTTGCCGCCGAGCGTCCAGACGTAAATGATATAATCCGCGTCCTTCGCGCCGTCATAGAAGGCTTCCATCTCCATTTTCGCAGTTCCCGTCTGTCCGACGCCGATCTTGCCGTCCAGCACGTATTCGCCGCCGGCAAGCGCCACCATCTTGGCCATATAGTCGTCGGAATTGCGCGCATACAGGACGCCCTTGGAGGTGATGTAGAAAATCGCGACGCTCTTGCCGGTCGCTTCCCTTTCCGCGATTGCATCCACATAATCCGACTGCGCGTTGAAGTGCGCCTCGGCTTCTTCCTCTTTATTAAAGATCGCGCCGTAGAGCTTGGCCCACTCGACTCTGGCCAGCGGATGGTCCTCGGAGGCCGCCTGATCGAGCATCACCTTGACGCCGAGCGTATCCAGCTGCGCCGCAACGTCCTCGGTCAGCATCGTGGAGAAAATCGCGAACGTCGTACCGGCGGTGACGATTTTCTCATAATCCGGCGTCTTATAGTCGCCGATATAGGTCATTTTACCCTCGTTCATAAGGGCTTTGACCTCCTCAATATACCAGCTGCCGACATCATAGGTGGTCAGAGAGATCGCGTCCAGCGTGCCGATCGCATGGAAAAGCGAGGTCGTCGGCGTGGAGGAAACGAGAATGTTCGTCACTGGCTGCTGCAAAACATACACGTCGCTCTCCAGCTCCGCCGGAACACTCATGCCCTCCGGCACGACGAGCATTTTCAGATCGCTGCCGTCCATGCTTCCCTTCGTTACGGTGATCATTTTGTAACCGCCCTTGTAATAATCGACGGAAAACGCTTTTGCATACCGAAGCTCCATCGCATGGTCGAAAACGAGCCTGCCGTCGTAATTTTCCTCCGGGTCCGTCCCGCTGCCCGTCGTGTCCTCCGGATTTGCGGGGCCCGTCGTGTCCTCCGGCTCGGCGGAGCCCGTCGTATCGACAGGCACATCGTCCTTTCCGCATGCCGCAAGCATCAGCAGCATAACGGCAGCGAGCACAAAAGCGATCAGTCTTATCAATGATTTCATTTTTCTTGTCTCCTTGTTCCTTTCGGGTTTTCAGATTTTTTTGATAGTTTTTAAGTCCCTGAAAAGGGTCAAAATCAACCGAAAAAACCGTTGATTTTTATATAATTTTACAGGAAAGGATTTTCTTTGTCAAATCCCAAAGGCCGTTTTTCCGGAAGTTTCCTGTTTTTTACAAGGAATCATATTTTTTTCCTTTTTTATGTGGAAAAATAAAAGCGCGTTCCGCGTTCCTCCGGCATCACAGCTTATCCTGCAGATTTTCTGACGGAAAAAATGAAAATCTGAAAAAAACTATCAATTCTTTGGAATTTATGCTATAATATTCGGGCAAGGACAGCTCTGAATCAATCATCCGGAAAGGTGGGGAGATGTCAATATGTACTCATACAAAATAGGCGACGTCTCGTTCTCGCTCGGCGAATACCGCGATCTCTCCTTTTTGGAGCGCTACGGAAAGCCGTTCTGCGCGTTTGACCGAAACATATCCGGCAATATCGGTTTCGGCATGGACGACGGCGCTGTCCGCCGCTTTGTCAAAATCGCCGGGCTCCCCACCGTAAATTATGCCGGAAAGCCCGACGACGCCGTACAGATCCTGCGGAAAGCCGTGCCGCTGTATGAGGAGCTCTCCCATCCGAATCTGATCCGCCCTGCGGACGCTTATGAGCAGGGGTCCCTTTTTATCGCCGTATTCCATTGGGAAAACGGAGAATGTCTCTATGATCACTGGAATTTTGAGACGTATCGGGCAAATCCGGCAGCCGTTTCACCCGCCGCGAAGTTCCATACGCTTCCCGCCGCCGAGCGCATGCGGACGCTGCGCATCATGCTGGATTTTTTATCGACAGCCGCAGCTCACGGATACGCCGCCATCGATCTCTACGACGGGAGCATCCTCTATGACTTCGACGCCGGCATCCCTCACATCTGCGACATCGACTTTTTTGAAAAGATCCCCCACGTCAACACGCGCGGACTCATGTGGGGAGACGACAAATTCCGCGCGCCGGAGGAATATACGAAGGGCGCCGTCCTCGACGAGGCGACCAATGTATATCGTGCGGGCGCCATGATGTTTTACTGTCTCGGCGATCCCGTCACACGGTCGCACGCCGCATGGACGGCCTCGGAAGCCCTTTTTCAAATCGCAAAAAAAGCGGTAAGCACGGAAAAGCGCGGCCGATACCGTTCGGTAGCCGAGCTCATGGCGGAATGGGAACGCACCGACGAGGCATAAAACCGGAGTTCGTTTCGGACGATCATGGAAAAGCCGTTCTGCGGTGCTTGACAGTGATTCCCATATCCTGTATACTATTTTTGCCGCCTACACAAAGCGGCGCCCGCTCACCAATCTATTGACACAAATCGGAGGAAAACACATGAATTTACTCAAAAAAGCCAAGGCCGGATATCTCATTATATCGATTTTGTATATCGTGCTCGGAATCTGCCTTGTCGCGTTCCCGGACAAATCGCTGGAAACCATTTGCCTTGTCATCGGCGTCATCGCGCTTGCGGCAGGCATTTACAAGGTCATAAGCTTCTTCTTGCAGAAAAACCGTCGTTTTTCCGCCAATCTGGATCTGATATCCGGTATTTTCAGCATTGCTGCCGGTGCGATCCTCATTGCACGTCCGTCGTTCATCACCAATCTTTTTCCCGTCATCATCGGCATTGTCGTCATCATCGACAGTGCGTTCAAGCTGCAAACCGCCTTTGAGCTGCGTGCGGACCGCTCGAAAAGCTGGTGGAGCGTGCTCCTTGTCGCCGCGGTCGGCCTTGTATTCGGATTTCTGCTCGTATTCAATCCGTTTGAAGCAAACCGAGTCGCGCTTATTTTTGTCGGCATATCGCTCATCATCGACGGCATCGAAAATCTTTGGACGGTTTTCTTTGTGAAGAGCTTGGTGCGAAAAGCTTCCCCCATCGAGGCCGAATACGTGGAAATCAACGACAAAGACGAAAAAAGCGGAAACGGCAGCCGCTAAATCCCCAATTCAACCGCAAAAATACGAAAAATTTCTGAATGTTTAATTTTCTTATACAGTTTATTAACATTTTCAAGATATAATTTTGTATGATGATTTTCATTTATAAGGGGATGTATGCCGTTTGAATAAAAGAAAAATTATGATCGTTTATACGGCCGTATCCATTGCGGCAGGAATCGCACTCGCCGTATGGCGGATGATCCTGATATACCGGTATTACGATCCGTATAACGGGGAATTTTCCCGTGACGCCGACTCTATGCTGAAAGCGCTCGGATATGTGACGCTTGGCGCCGCTCTGCTGATGTTTACCTCCTATTTCTTTATCCGAAAAGAAAGCTTCGAGCGCTTTTCCGCCTCCTCCAATCAGGTATCTGTTTTTTCAAGCTCCCTGTGCGGCTTCGTTTTCGTCGCCGTCGGGATTTTGGTCGTCGTTTACTACGCAGGCTCGGTGTTCGGCCATTCGGGCGGAGGATGGTTTTTTAAAACGGCTCAGATCATTTCGTTCTTCTCTCTGTTCGGATCGGCGGCGTACTTCATTTTCAGCGCATCCACCGGCTACTGCGAATCCAAAATCAAAAAAGGACTCTCGTTCTTCCCCGCGCTGTGGGCGCTTTCCTATTTGTCCTGCTCGTACATCAACGCCGATTACATTTACAACGACCCCAATCGGATTCTCTGCAACGTGTCCCTTGCGGCGCTTCTGCTGTTCTTTCTCTTTGAAACGCGCAACACGGTGTCGAAGCCGCAGAATCCCATGCGCTTCGCGTTCTCTCTCATCGCGATGGTCTGTGTTATGACCTATATGGTACCGCTGTTGATCCTTACCGCTTTTTGGGAAATCCCGCTGACGCTCGAATCTCTGTTCGAGGCGGTCGAATGCGGCGCGGTATTCTATATATTCGCCGTTCTGTACACCATGATTTCGGTCCTGAAAAAGAAATCGTCGGCAGAGGAAGCGATTCCGGCTCAGACGCCCGCGGAATCCAAGGAATAACGAAGGCGATGTCTTTTTGCGTTTCTTCTCTCTGTTATAACGTCCAAGCTTAAAGGAGCAGGCTCCGTCTATGACGGAGCCTGCTCCTTTATATTTTCTCTACAAAAAGAATTTTTTGGAAAGCGACTCTCTGAGGGGCTTGCTTATCCCGATGACGATGAGCGCCATTCCCATCAAAAAACAGCCGATCAGCGGATAAATCGACCAAATGAACGTCCCCCGCAGCTTAAAGGTGATATTGAGGAAAAATTCCAGCAGCACCAAATATCCGCCGCACGCGATGACAGCGCCGCCGAAAATGAAGAAATATCCGCGCCGCACATACCTCACAAGAGCGACAACGGCCGTGACGATTATCCCGGCGATCCCGACAACGGGAAAGGCAAAGCTCAAAAACCAATTTCCTCCCGTCATAAGATCGATAAACAAAAGATAAAGGGCGACGGCGGCAAAATCACACGGAACAAAAATCACGGGATTGGGACGGCGAAACCACAAAGGCAGCAGAAAGACAATATAGGAGAGCACAAGTCCGCCGTCCGCATAAAGCGACCACACAAATCCGCCGGAAATGCTGAAATCGCAGATGATAAGCTGAAGAATCAGCATGACGTAAACCATGGTGACAAGAAACATGACGCCGCGGTGATTGACGCGCATCGGCGGTCTGACATAGGACGGATACGGCGGCTTCGCATCTGTCACGGGAATATCCGGATGATAGACGGGCGTCCCGCAAAGCGGACACTTCGACTCGCCGTCCGCAAGCTCGACGCCGCATTTGACACAATACATAGCATTCCTCCGATAAAATGAAATAAAAGAACGCGCTATCGGGATCCCTGTACTTCCCTTTTCGCATTGCTTTCCACCCGCATCACAAGGCCGAGACGGCGCATGACGCCGTGAAAATGCGCCTCCAGCTCCGGATCCTCGGTATTCCGGATAAAATTGATATACAGCTTATCCCCATAGGAAATGACGCCGCAGTTATACGGGGCCGAGGCCTGAACGCCAAGCACAAAGTCAAAGCGTGTCACATACGGCTTCATTTCCTCCGGCAGCTCGACCCTGCCGAGATTGGAAAGCGAAAGGCAGGACTTGCGTTCTCCGATCGCATTGAAAACCATCTTCATCGCAAAATTCTTGATAAACAGCGGCATGATCTTGACAAACAGCGATTTTTCACTGTTGACATTGGTGGTGATCCTGGCGCCCATACGCTTGGCAGTGAGCTCCATTCCCATCTGGTGATGCACGCTTTTGCAGATTTCCTCAAAGGTATATTCGCCCATGCCGGGACTGACCTCCGGCGTGATATACAGCACAAAATTCCGAAGCGTCCTGCTGTCGAAGATCTTCCGCAGATTGACCGGAATCAGCACCTTGACGGGACGGCGGCGCTTGACGCGCGGCACCTTTTCCTCCTGAATCTCGATGATCGCCTGCATCATGACCGCACATAGAAAAGCGGTAATGCTGACGCCGAAATGAGAAGCCAGCGCGTGGACCTCGCCTACATCGGCGATCAAGGTAGTCGCATTCAGAAAGCCGCCCATCTCCCTTGTCCCATGCAGATGATAAGCAGTCGATTCCCTGCGGCTCATGGGAACATCTCCGCTGTATTTGAGGAAGCTGTCCTCGAGCTCCGCCTCCGACGGCTCCTCCAGCCGGTCGAGCACGCCGCACACAGCCGGGATATTCACGCCGTACCGCTGGGAAAGATACTCCGCGAGCAGCGTTTTGAGAAAAACAAGTCCGCCGTTGCCGTCCGTTATCGCATGAAAAAATTCTGTTGCGATCCGATTTTCATAAACCAAAACACGGAACGCACATTTGCGGATGTCCCGGCCGCCCATACGGGCGAGCGGATAGCTTTTTTCGGGCAGGATAGCCGGCGCCTCCGACAGCTCTTCAAGATAGTACCAAAATACGCCCGCGCACAGCCGCACCGCGATCGAAGGAAACCGCCGCACCGTCACATCCAAAGCGGATTTGAGAATATCCGCGTTGACGGGTTCGGTAAGCGTCGCGGAAAGCCGGAACACATTGCTCCAATTCCGGCGCCTTGCCGCCGGATAGATTTTCGCCGCGTTGTCGAGCTTCATCCAGCGCAGCTTATGGGCGCGCGGCAGAACCGCGCTCAAAAATTCATTGAGCTTTTCATAATCGCATGCGCGCTCTTTCAAATCGTACAGTACATAAGCATGCCACATATCCGGTGCGACGACAAGCTCGCTTTGAGAACCGGACATGATGAGTTTTTCATGGAGAAGCCTTGCGTCGTCAAGCATGATTTCATCCCCGCCTGCGAAGATAAGCGACCGCGGCATACCGGAAAGCTCGCCGAACAGCGGCGAGACCAGCGGATCTGCGCGATCCGTCGTATAAAGCGAGGCATAGAAATCGAGCCTTTCCTTTGTCAATGAGGGATCGGCCTTTTCATTGACCGCATAGGAATCGCCGGAAGCCGTAAGATCGCTCCACGGCGATATGGCGACGGCGCCGCACGGGACCGGCAGGCCGAGCTGCCGCAGCTTTAAACAGAGCGCAAAAATCAGTCCGCCGCCGGCGCTTTCCCCGCAAAGCACGATCTTTCGGTTGGAATATCCGCTGGAAAGCAGATATCGGTAGGCCGTGACGGCGTCGTCCAGTGCCGCAGGAAACATCGCTTCCGGCGCAAGCCTATATGCGGCGGCAAACACCCGGATCCCGCATTCCGCAGCCAAGATCGAGCCGAAGCCCTTCGCATAGGCAAGATCGCCGCAGCAATAGCCGCCGCCATGCAGATACAGAACGACGCCGTCGCGCGTCTCATCTTTCGGAACGAGCCATGCGCCCTCGAACATATCGAAGGCATGCTCCTCCGACGTGACGTCTTTCCGGCGCGTCGCCGCCATCAGCTCTCCAAGCTTATCCTGCCCGCGTCTCGCCGTCTCGAGCGAGGAGCCGGTGAGGAGCGGCTTAAAAAGCTCCAGCTGGGTCTTTACAAATTTCGCGGAAAGCGGCATGGCGTCACTCCCTTTCAATAAGGTTTTGGATTAGTATACCACAGAATCGCGGATCATGCAATCCATAAAGAAAAAATGAAAGAAGAACGGCCCGTCAAGCCGTTCTTCCTCCTCATCCCCATGCAGCCGCAAAGCTCGACGGTCAAAGATACGTGCCGGAAAATTCCGGATACCGTTCCTTACAGTCCGTAAAACCCACAAGATAATCCAGTGAAACCCGATAATAATCCGCCAGCTTGATCGCCGCCCAAAGCGGCAGCTCCCTCTCGCCTCGTTCATACCGCTGATACACCGTAAGCTGCATATTCAGGTATCCCGCCACATCGCGCTGCGTTTTATCGTGATCCTCTCTCAAATCCCGAATCCGATGATACAAATACACAATTTTTCCTCCCATTTAATTACAGTATTTACCATTTATTATAATAGAAATCCTTCTATTTTTTATACGATAACACCGCAAAGTGTTATAATTTGGAAAAATCTCTGCATATTTGCAAATTTATCGGCTTTAATGCGATATCAAGGCGAAAAAAGCAAAGCCCTCCCGAAAACAGGAGGGCTTTGCCTTGTTATTTTTTCTGTGACCTGACCGAAGGTCACGATTTGGTCTCTATCGTAACCGCCGCCACTTGCAGCTGTTCCAAAAATGCCGGCGTGATCGAAAGCGCGGTAGAATCGTTGATGAGAATTTCATGATATCCATAGCTGTCTTTTATCACGATTCTCGCACCTGTATACGGGGAGCTTTCCAAAAGACTTTCAGATGTCGCACGCTTATATTGGTGGACATAATAGACACTTGACCCGATTGTATAATCCCAATATATTTCCTGATAATATTTATCAGGAATATCATAGATACTTGTGATAGTCGTTTGAGTATAGGAAATATTGTTGGAAGTATATTCAATCCTTTCATAAGGAATTGTCAACACTTCATTCCTTTCCGCAATAAACTCAACCGCGTCTTCTCTGTCCATATTGGGATAATACAGTATTTTTGACGCGATTCCATCGGTTAGAAGCACATAATAATATTCATAACAATCGCCGCCATACCAACCGATTTTATCTAAGCTCATATTTGACGATGATGTTAATTTTGTCGATTGATTCTTGGATGGCAATTGCAGCAGTCCACCGAAAGAAAGCTGAGGCATTTGCTTGATTTGTTCATCCGTAAAGCTATGATCCTTAATCGACTGCATCATATTTTCCTCAGACGTAAAAATAATCGGTCTCACTGCCATACTGATATCAAAAGGAATGCCCTGCCCATCATTGTTTTTTATATCACTGCAATCGATATATTTTTCCCCATTTTTTGTTACAATCGTCAATTCTCCGACTTTTTCCGTTTTACCGCATCCGAATATTGACAAGATCACCGCACATATGACCAGTACCGATAAAACCATTTTCAGCTTTTTCATATCATTCTATCTCCTTTCGTTAGTTGGCGGGGAAGCTTCCCGATTTTGACATCTTCACATACATTTCAATATTATTTTATCACATACTTTGTTATATTACAAGCTTTTTTTCAAAAAGAGAGTGACCGCATATCGATCACTCTCTTTTTGCCTCAAGTCCTTATAAAGTAATTTTTCTGCATTTTCTGCGAATCAAAACAACTGCCACGGCACCGACCGCCAACACGATAACGGCAATTCCCACATATAAAGCAACCGAATTCCGCGGCGTTATCCGATAGGAGGAAATATCGACAATATCGGAAAGCAAAGTAGGACCGCCAAATAAATACTTATGAATACTATCAAGATGTTCTTTTTCTTGTTTTTCCCGTTGCACTTTTTCTTCCATGGTTTCCGCCATACAATAAAAGTCCTCTAATGGAAATAAATAACTTTCTTCTGCCTCGGCATAATCTTTATAATAGATATAGTCGCCCTTGCTTGTTTTATAATAGATATAAATTCCATCATGAGAAGCATCTCCATTCAGATAATAAACATTTTGAACCGCAAGAAACGGAGAAATATGATTTAATACAGAATTAGGAGAAGTAACATATCGTAAGGTGGAATCTATCGCAGGTGAATTTACACTGATTTTTTGTGAAGTTCCGTCTTTCACATAATAATATTCAGGAGACGAAAAAATTCCTTTTACCGCATAATATGGATCAAGTAAGCTTTCATCCGTTACGATTTCCTCTATACTTTTCCTTTCCGCAAATAAATGCATAAAGGTTCCGTTATATATTTGAATCGTGTTGCTATGATTGGCATTATCGATTCTTTCATAAACGGAATCTGAAAATGTCAAGGAATCCGTTTTTATATCATCAGCAGAAGCACCAAATACAATGAAAATAAATAAAAGCATTGATATTGACAAACATATTATTTTTTTCATCTATATCCTCCTATTATTCGTTATATGTAAAATGGCATGGAACTAAATTCGATGAATAACTGGTATTGACAACAATTTGACATTCCCACACATATTTATCTGTTTCCTCAAATATCTGTGGATTTCGGCCATTATATAATTTCTCATAAGATATCATATAACTTTTTCCTTGATTTTTAGGCCATGGATCTCTTACAAGAAACCAATATTTTGTATTTACAGCTCCATTGTCATCTATAATGGTCTGCTTTGTATAACCATAAATTAAAATAACATGACCATTCTGACGAGTATTCACATTATCACTATTATATAGCCCGAGTCCAATAAATAAAACATGATTATTATCTAAAAAAGTACGAATAGTTTGCTCAGAATAGACTCCATATTCCCAGCCAGTTCCTCTAATATTAAATACATTACTGGTTAGATTTGATATATAGAAATTCATTGCACTCGATGATTCTTGCAAACCGGCCTTTACATCCACTTCACTGCCATATATATCTACGACAGCTTGATTTTGCGTGTAAGTAACATTAGGAAAATAATGTTTGGCAAACATCCTTGAAGTAGCCACCCAGCACCAATTATCTTTCTTTTGTCCTTCCACCGCGGTTCCGGTATCTGACATTACAAGATGCAGGTTCCATTCATCTCGAAAGCTGCTATTATCGACATATTTTCTTTGTTCCACATTCAAGCCATCGCTATCTCCAAATAAACTGTCGCCGATAACCATAGCTAGTATTCAGCAGTTACAAAGGTCGTCTGCAATGCGGTATCTTCTAAATTAGAGGCCGACACAGGTAAGATAAAAAGCAGCTTCAAGATAAAAACTGCCGCAGTCAAAAAAGATAATTTTTTAACACGCTTTCTCATAATTTTCTTCATCTCCTATAAGCGTTCTTGACAAGGGTACAATGCAAAGTGAAAAGGTTTAAATCTTCCATTCAATAGCAAGCTCGGTGCGAGTGGCCTCAACTTTAGAAACCAGCGTGTCAAGAACGCGCCGTTTATCATCGAAGCTCACATCTTCCCAATGGCTTAAATATCCCGTTATGCTATCGACCTGTGAGGAAGAAACAGAGTTAGCGGTGAGGTCGGCCACCAGCTTTAACTGCTTTTGCCGTTCCGCGTCCAGTTCTTCAATCCGGCTGTTTGCGTATTGCAACAAAAGCGGGTTTGCCCCGGTCAGCGTGTCAATGAGCTTTTCAATCTCGCCCTCAATTTTGGCAAGTTTAGCGCGGGCGGCGGTCAGTTTGGGATTGTACCCCTCCGCCTTATTACTACCTTTCAGCGTTTGAAATTCCCGCATCTTCTTAACCATTTCCTCATAGACCGATTTTTCCAAGTCGTGCTTTGTAAGAGTGCCGGGCCCTTGACAGCTTTTGTTTTCCAGCCGTTGCTTGCACCGCATATAAGTGACACCGTTTGGAGCGTTCAGACTGGCCAGCGCATACCCACAGCATCCACACTTGATTTTCCCGGCCAGCCATGTATTGTGGCATTTGCGGCCATTCTGGAACGTGGTATTTTGGGACAGCTTGTGCTGGACGGCCAGCCAGAGGGACGAGGGGATGCGGCCCTTGTGGGGCGCAATCACCAGAATGTTTTCCTCCCCCTCGCGGCCCTGGTACAAGTAACAGCTAAATTCACCTGTGAACAGTTCCGGCGGGCTTTCGATTTTCGCGCCCTGGGCCTTGAAATATTCGTAAATATCTATATCAGCCTGGACATAAACCGGATTTCTCAAGAGCTGGCCCACAAAGCCACGCTTCAATGTCTTTCCATACACCATGATTTCATTCTCGGTAAAATACCGGGTAATGTCGCCGTAGGAGTTCTCCGGCTCGGCGTACATTTCATACATAAGCTCGGCGTAGTCCATCTCGGCGTTTTCAATCAGCCGCTTTGTTTTGATACCGTCCATGACGATGGGCTCCGTATCAAAACCGTATGGAGCCCGGCCCCGCATATAGTAGCCCTTGGCACACCGGGAATAAAAAGCGTCCTGCACACGCATCTGGATGCTTTCCCGTTCCAGTTGGGCGAACACGATGCAGATATTGAGCATTGCCCGGCCCATCGGGGTTGACGTATCAAATTTTTCGGTGCAGGAGACAAATTCCACGTTGTACTGTTTGAACAGTTCCATGAGCTTTGCGAAGTCCACAATGGAGCGGCTAATTCGATCCAGCTTGTAAACAATCACCCGCCGGATCAGTCCGGCCCGGATGTCCCGCAGAAGCCGCTGGAAGTCGGGGCGTTCTATGTTCTTCCCGGAATATCCCTTGTCTTTGTATTCTTTCGCTTCACCGCCTTTTAGTTCATACCGGCAAAATTCAAATTGACTTTCAATGCTGATACTATCCTTTTTGTCAATCGACTGCCGCCCGTAAATTGCATCTATTCTATTATCCATAATTAGCTCCCTTCCGTTTATACGGGAGCCAACCTACAATTATATTATACCTCTGCCGCCCCCATTCAACAAGGATGCCTTTGATTACCCCCGCTGTCCGGCATATTTACGGAACACGTCAAAAAGCTGTTGTTCCACCTCGCGCCTGCGCTTTTCCCGTTCCTGCGGGGGCAGAATGGGAGTAAGATTTTTAATAGTAATCGTCCGATCACCAAGTACAGCCGTTTTCATTTCGCTTTTGTATTTGGTCTGTGCGTACATAGAATACCTCCCATTTCAGAAATGACAAAGGCCAGCACCGCGAAAGTGCTGGCCCTTGTTTTGACCGGGACTTCGGGACAAAATGTCTCGAAGCCAGCCGGAGCCCTGCTCATAAAGTGGGCCCCGCTTTCATAAGATAGAGGGAGGCCGCGCCCGTTTCCTTGACCTGTCCAAAGACAACCATACTCGGCGCAGCACTCCCACACAGCAGGGGAGGGCGGCCCGGAGGGACAGGCGGCCAGCCTGTCCTGTGGCGGATCGTGGCCGTGGGATGGCCCAGCCCACCTGCGGCGCTGGTGTTGGTCGCTCGTTCTCTTGTGGAGAAGTCACCGCGCACCCGCCGCCCGGCTCCCCGCGCTATGCTCGGAGCCGCCGCCGTTCTGCTGTGGAGAGGTAGACAACCTACCTCTCATATACCACCAGAAAAACAGGGGGTAATGGAGATGCTTTTCAGAAATTTTCCCGCAAATATTTTTTCATGCGTTTGATCCCGCAGAGGACGGAGCACCTAACGGCGCTTTTATCCACGCCCTCCTCGCGGGCGATCTCCCGGTAGCTTTTACCGAGAATGAGGTGGGCATCCACCCGGCGGCCCTGGAGCTCCGGCAGGGAGTTGAGCGCGTTCCAGAGCCGGAAAAACATTTCCTTGCGATCCAGGAGCTCCTGGGGGCTGGGTTCATGCTGGCAGGCGGAATATTCGATCCCGTCATCACAGTCCAGGGAATAATACGCCTTGTTGTACCGGGCCCGCTCCACATAGGCGGCCTCCTGGCGTCTGCTGGCGGTGAGGGCCTCGGCCACTTCGTCAGCAACCTCGATAAACTGATCCTGTATGTACCAATAATAAAAATCTTTCAGATTGATGGTTGTCATAGCTTGTCCTCCATTTCGTTTTGTTCGGGTTGAGGGGAAACGAAATGGAGGGCTGGCGGGGAGCGACACCTGGGAGGGCCGCCCCGCACCTTGGGACACTTTGTCTCGAAGTGCGGATAACAAAATGCGCCTGCACGACATAAGGCCGTACAAGCGCATAAAGCGAGGAAATATTTTAGATTATAACAATTTTCGCAACCACTGTCAGAATATCCTTGCCCTGTGCCTGGACTTTTTTTGATAAGTTAAGAGCATGGACAAGAGAGAAAAACACGGCGAAACCTCCTTTAAAACCGCCGTGTTACATTAAAATGGCGGTTTTGAAATGATTAGTTTCAAAACCGCCATAACTAATGAGTTGAGCGCACTAAAACGGCCAGCCCCACAACGGTTTTTTTCTTTCCCCGTTGGCAGGGGCTGGCGTTTTGATGGGAATTATGCTACGCTATAAATCTTAACATCCGGGTCAGCACTCCACAGAGGCTTGAGGCCAACAAAGACATCGTTCTGGAACATTTCGCTGGACAGATAAGCCTGCGCGTGTTCCACGCTGTCAAAGCCATGTAAAACCTGGACATCTTCTTCACGGATCAGCAAATCCTTGGTAAGTGCGCCGGGAATCTGCTCCAGGAACGGGCCGCGATAATCGGTGTAAACCTTGGCGGCGGCAGGACGGTTTGCGTCAGAGATTTTCATCGTGATTTCCAAATAAGCGGATACTTTCATATAAATTCCTCCTTGATAATGTTGTTGTTTTGCTCTTTCTTTTGAGCTTGGCTTTATTATAGCGTTACGACTTTTCATGTGGAAGATATAAGCAAATTTATTAGTCACTATTAAATTTCATAGTAACTTGTCGAAAGATGCCTTGATAGCTATAATTAAAGAAAAGAGAGGAGACAACAGATATGCCTTTTTCAATTTTAGGAACGTTATCATGCTATATGTTCGTAAGCTCTTTTACCCCTGGCCCGGGGAATATTTTAGCAATGAATACAACCAGTCGCTTTGGTTGGAATAAAGGAAAACCTTTGATTCTGGGAATATGTTGTGGATATTTTTGTGTTCAGATGCTTTGTACTTTTGCCATATACAGTTTAAACATGATTTTTGTTTCCGGATTATCCATATTAAAGTATATAGGTTTCCTTTATATGGTTTGGCTTGCAGTCCATGTAGCCAGAAGCAGTCCGGAGAAAAATACGCAAAATAAGACTCCCACTTTCCGTACAGGTTTTATACTTCAACTGGTGAACGTAAAAATTTATTTTTACATTACCACATTACTATCAGTTTATTTCATTCCATACATTGAGAGCTTACAAGGGCTCTTATTAGCTGGCATAGGCGTAGTGGCCGTTGGTAGTTCCGCTTCACTTGTATGGGCTTTTATGGGGATTCAACTTCAATCAACTTATGAAAAGCATTATCGCATAATAAACTATATACTTGCGGTTTTTCTACTTTATTGTGCATGGAATATTATAAGGGGGTGATCTAATGTACCAGAGAAAATTAGATAAGGATATTCGATGCCCGTTAGAATATGGGCTGGAAATCTTTGGTGGAAAATGGAACTCGCGAATTATATGTGTGCTTGCGGCAAAAGAAGTTCTGCGGTATAGTGAGATACGGAAAGAAATGGGGAATATCACTGACGCAGTATTGGCTTCTGCTTTAAAAGAATTGATTTTAAATGGTATTGTATTAAGAAAATCCTATGATGAAATTCCTCCCCGCGTGGAGTATTGTCTTTCTGAAAAAGGAGCTTCTGTTGTTCCTATCTTACAGAGTATTTGTAAGTGGTCTGGTGCATTTCACAAAGATGACAACGAAAATACCATGATACAATGCAAAAAGTGTGATTATCATTAACACGGAGGATTATAATGGATATTTTATATACCGAGGAAAAATGCTTTAGTCAAGAGCAAGTACAAGAATTATTTTTATCAGTCGGTTGGGTTTCTGGACAATACCCGACCAGACTCTATAAAGCGTTGATGAATTCTTCCACCGTTCTAACTGCATGGGACAATCAAAAACTTGTTGGTTTAGTTCGATTGATTGATGATAGCGAGTTGGTCGCCTATATGCACTATGTTTTAGTTCATCCTTCCTATCATGGACGCGGGATTGCAAGCGCAATGATCGAAAAAGTTAAAGAAAAATACAGGGATTATCTCTACATCGAAATCATGCCAGAGGAAAGTAAAAACGCTGCATTTTATGAAAAGCATGGTTTTCAAATTATGACGGATGGAGTAGCTATGCAACTATGCAATTTTTCTAACCAAATTTAAATAGGCTTTAAATGGAGTAGCATAAATTCATGCTACCCCTGGTTTTTATACCATTTCTATGAGCCCGCACGTTTTGGCAAGCAATTCGGGTGTGTCCACACTCCGAAATTTTTGCTGGGCCGCAGGCCCGCAAAAATGCTTGTTGGGGAGCTCCCCAAACCCGCAGGACTTCGGGACAAAGTGTCCCAAAGTCCCCGGCGCGGTGCGCCTGTTGTCTGCGGCCTGTCGCTACCGCTCCTGGGCCTTATTTTCCCGCCCGTCCGTCACGCCGAGCAGATGGTCAATGTTCGCCTTGACCGCCACGGCCTGCCGCATATCGGCCTGGGCCTGGCGGTATTCGGCATAGAGGGCCTTTTTCTTTTCCGCCAGCTCCCGGCGGGATTTTTTCAGCGTGTCTATTTTGGGGAGCTTTGCCCCGTCCAGGATTTCATTCATGGCCGCCTTTGCCGCCCGGTAAGCGGCCAGCTCCGCCTCATGCTGGGCCAGGTATTTTTTACTGTACCGGGCCGTCTTGTAGCCATCGAACACAGGCCGGGTCTTGGCATAGTCCACCGTGGCCTCCATAAGCCGGGCCGTTTTGGAGAGGGCGGCCTCCGTGTCCCGCAGCTCCCCGGCCAGCTTGTGAAAGCGATCCACCGCCGCCTCGGTGCTGGCCTCCAGTGCGGTATAGTCGGCCAGTTCGTGCTCCCGCAGATACTGGAGCGCGGCGGCCATCTGCTTTAGATTGTAGACCTTGGCCCACCGCGCATAGGCCGGGCCTTTACCCTGGGCCATGCGCTGTTGAATATCAATCACCAGATCAACGCGCTGGGGCGGGGCCGGAGCGTCCTGGGGGAGCTCCGGGATGGGCCGCTCCCCGGCAATCACCGCCCGGATGTCCTCCGGGTCAAAGCCCGCGCCCAGGGTAGAAGCCCGGAGCCGGGTCGGTTTATCCTGGCCGGGAGCCAGGAACGAGATCACGCCGCCCCGCCCATGTTTGACGGCAAAGCCGGACTCCTCCATGAGCCGCAGGAACGCCGCAAAGTCGGCGGGCTTTTTCTCCAGGGCCGCGATGACAGCAAGCCGCACCCTCTGCTGGGCAGAGGGCGGCTTTTCCCCGATCCATTGACCGTAATGGAGAAAACGGCCCTTGCTGTGTAGTTTGGGATTTTGGATATAGGACAGCTCGTGCTCAATGCACACCCGGTCAGACAGCCGCCGCAGGGCAAAGGACGAGCCGATGAAATTATGGAATTTCCGGGAGCGGTCAAAGGCCGTGGAGTTGTAATAAATGTGATTGTGAATATGGCCTTTGTCGGTATGCGTGCAGACGAAAAACTGGTATTTGCCTTTCGTCCAGCGCATCGCCGTTTTATAGCCGATTTTATTTGCCTCCTCCGCCGTCACCTCGCCGGGCGGGAACGCCTGCCGGATCTGGAAGAACAGGGCCCCGCGCTCCACGGGCCGGGCCGTTTCCGCCTGGTACTGGCTTTTTACCAGCAGGAACTCGGCGGGAGCTGTGGACGGGTCGCAGAGATAAGAGGACACGGCCCCCAGCTTTTGGGGATTGAGCCCATAATCAAACCGCTCCTCCATCGTCTGGATTGCGCTTTTTCCAGCCGCTACCTTGTAGGGCCGGATGTAGGTTGTGGCCGTGAATACCCCTCCTCTCTGTATGCGGCTTTCGCCACTTTGGGACAAAGTGTCCCAAAGTCGTGAAAACCGGGGAGCGGTAAAACACCGCTCCCCGGAGGGTCAAAGCTCCACCACGGCGGAGAGCCTTTCCAGTAAATCAGACAGCGGCCCCCATAAGGCCGCATAGTCCCTTTGCAGGGCGGCGATCTCCTCCGGGTAGATGCCGCCGTAGGTGTTGGCCTGGATCGCCACCTGGTTTAGATTGTTTGAGCACCGCCGCTGGAGCGACACCAGCTCCCGGACGGGCGAGAGATCAACGTGGAGCACATAACCGTTAAGGGCCATTTTCCGCATATAGGCTCCCATGTTGCGGATGCCAGCCTCGGCCATGCGCTCCCGGATCAGCGCCTGCTCCTCCTCAGACACCATGACATGAAGATGGACAGGGCGGCGGCGTTTCTTTGTCACCGCTCCTCCCGTTCCCGGCTCCGATAGGGGCGGGGCGGCTCCTTGACCTTATCCACGGGCTTTTCCTCCACAGGGGGCAGGGGCGCGCCGAACACACCGCAAAGACGCTTGACCTCCAGGTGGGCAAATTCCTGGTCTTTCTGTTTTTCCATAGACACCTCCTCAAGCATAACAGCCTGGGACTTCGGGACACTTTGTCCCAAAGTCCCGTTTTTCCATGTTGACAGCATTTCGGCCATTCCGGGGCAGGGCATATAAAACTACGGCCCGCCCCAAAAGCGGCCCCCAAAAGCCTTGAAATCAGCGGCTTTTCCGGGGGCTAATTGTCAACAGATCACCTCCGTTTCCGGCGCATATATTCCCGCTGTTGGCGGCGGTGGGCTTTTAAGGCGCAAGCCTCTGAACAATACGCCTGCCGCCTGTCCGGGGCCACGGCCCCGCCGCAGATGGGGCAGGGCTTGAAATCCGGCCTGGGGCCCTCGGTAGTAAGGGCGGCCTCCAGAGCCGGATCAAGGGGCAGGACGGCCTCCCGAAAGTAGCGGCAATAGGCACCTGTCCAGCACTTTCCCAGCATATAGCACTCACAGTCCAGGGGCAGGCATCCACAGGCCCGGTCATAGTTGGCGCACCATTTCACCACCAGGGAGCGGATGGCCGCCTTTTCCTCGCGTGTCAGTTCGCGGGCCAAAGCATCACCTCCCGCCGCCCGGCCTGGGAGAAAGTTTCTGATAACAGCAGACACAGCGCAGGCCCCGCCAGTAGGGACAGCCGGAGCAGGCGGAGCCCCTGGGCGGCTTGGCCGGGCCGGGAGCCTGGGGCCGGGGCCTTTGTTTCATCATCCGTTCAAAAGAACTCGTTGTAAAATTCATTCCCCGTCCTCCGTTTCCTCGTTTTCTTCCTCGTCCTCATCCCAGGGCGGGCCGTCCTCCTCGCCGTCATAGTCCTCCAGTTCCTCGCCGTAGTCCTCCTCCGGCTCTGTTGCCGTCTGCTGTTTGGGGCGGTACACCTTGAAATAGAACGCGGCCCCGCCGCCCAGCACCGCCACGGCCAGCACCAGCAGGAGCATCCCGGCGTTGCCTTTTTCTGTTTCCGGTTCCGGCTCGGCGTCGGGCTCGGCCACAGGTTCCGGCTCCGGCTCTGGCTCCACGCCCGCGCACTCGGTCATATTGACGGCGCACACCGCGCAGTCGGTATTGACAGCCCCCGCCACGCATTTGTCCGAGCAGGAGCAGGAGGCCAGCTCCGCGCCAGCGGCCTCGGCAGCGGCCAGCAGGTCGGCCTCGTCCACCATATTCAGAAAATAGGTCTGGTACTGTTCGCCGTCCTCGTCCACGGGCTTGTCGTAGTCAATGACAATGTAAAAGGTAGCCCCGCCGCTGGTCTGGACGGTAATAAACTGCTTGTTGGTATGCTTGTCATAGAGCAGATCACGGGTCACAAGATTGCCGTCCTCAGAAAAGCCCTCGCCGGGCTCAATCACCGGCTCCTCCGTGACAGCGGGCTCCACAGGGTCAAGCCCCTCCCAGTCCTCGCCGCCCCCGGCGTAGGCCGTTGCGGGGGCAAAGCCGCATAAAAGAACAGCGACGCAAAGCGCCGCCGTCAAGACTCGAAAGCGTTTCATATTCAGTTGTCCTCCTTTCCCTCGGTAGCAGGCGCGGGCTCGGACTTCGGGACATTTTGTCCCAAAGTGCCATCGTCCCGGAGCTTCTGGAGCACCAGGGGGAGCTCCGAAAGGGGGATGCTCATGCCCCGCACGATGTCCACGATCTCGCTGTTTTCGGCCTCCAGTTTCTTCTGCTCCAACTCTTTCAGCCGGGCCTGCTGTTCGCTGATTTTGGCCTTGACCTTATCAATCTCGGCCTGGATTTTCATACTTTTTGCTGTTGCCATTCAAAACCTCCATTCAAGGCAAACGCCCGTAGGCGTAGAAGTGAGACTGCCAGTAGCTGGTATTTAAGTTTGCATAGCTGATGGGATCGCCACAATGGATCATCATTCCGTCCCCCACATAGATGCCCACATGGGAAACGCCCGGCGTGTCATAGGTGCCCTTGAAAAAGACCAGATCGCCGGGGCGCGGGGAGCTGGTGCGGGTACAGATGTTATAGAGCCCCTGGGCCCCCAGGCGGCCCACGTTCCAGCCGGAGTGATTGATTACCCAGGACACAAAGCCGGAGCAGTCAAAGGACGTGGCCGGGGAGCTCCCGCCCCATACATAGGGATAGCCCAGGTATTTTTCCGCCTCGGAGAGCATAGCGGCGAATGTTTCATCGTCCAGATACTCCCCCGGCACCTCATATCCGGCGGGCGGGTTTGTCACATAGCGATCCACATAGGCGGAGCCGGGGAACAGGTCGGGGCGGTTTCCCAGGGTAGACATATAGAGGGAGTACCGGGCCAACTGCTCCTCGCCCATGAAATACACAGGCAGATGGGACAGGTCAAAATTTTCCAGCGTCACATAACAGATATACCAGGAATAGGGCTCGTCGTCGCTGTCATACCGTGTCTCCACCACCACGCGCTCTGTAAGAATATACTGGCGGTCAAAGAGCATCCCCAGCGTACCCTGCACCTGGGCCGCCGTCCATTCCCCCTCATGGAGCACACAGAGAATGGAGATCAGCACATAGGGATCGTGTTCGATTTCATCCAGATCAAAATGGTACTCGTCATAGTTGTGGGTGCTGGTGTAGGTATCAAGATAGTTTTGGAGCTCCGCCTCCAGATCGAGGTAGGCCGCCTCCGCCGCCAGGATTTCCCCGTCCGGGGACGGGTAGGTGGTAGCCCCCACAGCCCCGGCCCCGGCGTTGCCGAGCAAAACCAATGCGGACGAACAGGACTGCATAGACAGAATGAGCAGGACACAGGCCAGGGCCAGGAGCACACCCAGGGGATGCCGCTTCACAAAGCCCACCGCCTGGGCCGACAGCTTTTCGGTGGCGGCGGCGGTCTTTTCAGCGGCCACGGCCCCTTGACGGGCGGCCTCCTTTGCCCGCTTTTGGTACTGCTTGCGGAGCCGCCGTTTCTGCCAGTAGCGGGACAGGGCATTTTTCGAGAGCTCCGGGTGTTCCTGGGCGGCGGTGTAAAATTGATAGTCCGCCGCCGCTTTGCCATACCGGGCCTCGACCCGCCGGACGGCCCGCGCCGGGTGCTCCCGTATGCGCCGCCCAACGAAGCGGGAGCCCAGGCGGAACGCGGACTCGCCCAAAAGCTCGGAGTGATGGGCCCCCTCGGTGCCTACATTTTCCTGCTCCACCTCGTAAATCTTCCCATGCACAAAGCCATGAACGGAGCCCCCCAGGGCCCCGCCCGCCCGTTTGACGGGGCCGGGTTTCTTTTGGGGTTTCTGCTTTGCCAGCTTGCCCTTTGCCGCCTCCAGCTTTTCCCCGCGCTTTTCCATGCGGAGCTTGGACGCGGCGGCCTGTTCCTGCCTGCTCTTTTGCCGGAATTTAGACTTTGGGACACTTTGTCCCGAAGTGCCCCCAGCCTGTTCTTTCGTGCCAGCCCCGGCCTCCGGGCCCGGAGCCCCCTGGGGCGCGGCCTGCTCCGGGCGCACACGGGGCCCAGGGCCAGCCTTATCCCGCCGCGCCATCTTTCAAATCCTCCGGGCGGGTGGTCAGAAGATCGTAAATCTCCCCACGGGGGAAACGATCCATAAAGGGGATGGTCACATTCCCATAGAACAGCAGGCCCTCGCCGGAATTGCTGTGTGTGATATAGGAAAGCTGATGCTCGGAAATGCCGAGCTGTTTTGCCAGAATCGCCCGGTCACTCTGCGCCTGGGACAGCAGGATCATAAAATCCGTGTTGTCCAGAATATTCTGGATTTCCGGGCTGGCCAGCAGGTGCTTGACATTCTGCGTCAACGCGCTGGGCACACAGCCCCGTTTGCGGAGCATCTGCCAGATGGAAACAAAATAGCTGGCGGTGAGCTGATCCCGGAGCAGAACATGGAACTCGTCAAAGTAGCACCAAGTCGAGATGCCGCTCTGATAGTTGGTATTGACCGAGGAATTGACAAACTCATTTGTGACGTGCATCGCAATTTTTCGGAGATTGTCTCCCATGCCCTTGAGCACGATGCACACCACACGGCAGTCGGTTTTGACATTCGTGGGATGGTTAAATAGGTTAAGGGAGCCTGTACAGTAGAGCTCCAGGGCCGTCGCCACGCGCCGGGCCTCCGGCTCCGGCTGTTTCAAAAGCTCCTCGTACAAGTCCTGGAGCAAGGGCATCCTGCCGTCCCCCACGCCCAGGGCCAGATCCCGGTAGACCAGCCGCACACAGCGGTCTATGACGGTTTTCTCAATCGGTTGTAAGCCCTCCTTGCCGCCCACTACCAGCTCGCACAGGGACAGCAGAAAATCCGCTTTCATGGAAAGGGGGCTGTCCTCGTCGTTGCCGCCCATTTGAATATCCATAGGGTTGATGTGATTAGGGCTGTCCGGGGCAATCTCAATCACCTGGCCGCCCAGCCGCCGCACCAGCGGGGCATATTCGCCCATCGGGTCTACAATGATAATCCGATCCTGGGGAATGGTAAGAAAGACGTTGAGCAGCTCCCGCTTTGCCGCGAAGCTCTTGCCGGAGCCAGTAGAGCCCAGGTAGAGCCCATTCGCGGATTTCAGCTTTTTCCTGTCTGCCATAATGACGTTGTGGGAAAGTGCGTTCATGCCGTAGTAGAGGGACGGCCCGGCCATGCGGAGCTCCCTGGTCATAAAGGGAATGAAGATCGCCGTGGAGCTGGTAGTCATGCCCCTTTGGATTTCCACCTCATTCCCGCCCAGGGCCAGGGAGGAAACAAAGCCCTGCTCCTGTTGCCAGTCCAGCCGCTTCAATGTGCAGTTGTATTTCTGCGCGATGCCGCCCACCGTGAAAATATCATTTTCCAGCCGCTGGCGGGTGGGGGCCAGATTTACCACGGTAAAGGTCAAGAGGAACATCCGCTCGTTGCGGGACTGGAGGTCGGCCAGAAGTTCCGCCGCGTCCTTGGAAAATGTGATAAGGTCGGGCGGCAGAATGTCGGGGTCATATCCGGCCCGGACAGCTTTGCGCTGTTCCTCCACTTTCATTTTTCCAATGTCAGAAATTTTCCCCTTGATGGTTTTAATCGCCTTTAGCTGATCCACGGTCTGGATATGGAGGGTCACGGTCATTTCCGCGTCAAGCTCCAAAATTTCCGCCAGGAGCTTGTCAGAGAGCTCCGACGCCAAAATCTGCAAGTAGGAGGCCGCGCCCCAATACTGGCCCATGCGGAACAGCCGGGGCTGGCGGAAGTCAAAGCTGTCGGGAGCGATAAAGTCCTTTGTGCCGAGCCCCGTCTTTGCAATATCCCCCCAGGAGAAGCGGAACGGCTCCCGGCTCCCAGGATGCATCTGGCCATGAAGCAGGGCCAGACGCGCCCGCCCGTCCATAGGCTCGGAGGGCACGCCCAGCCGCTTAAAGTTGCTCATAACGTCCGCCTCCACGCGCTCCAGCCGGGGCCGCGCCTCGTCCAGACTTTCCGCCGGGATGCCAAAGGTAATATATTTTGAGCGTTCAATCCCATTGTTTGACCGGGCAATCTGATTTTTCAGCATCCCGGTAAACTCGGCCCGGACGCTGTTAAAGTCATCCTCGGCTTGGGGAATGTTCACCTTGTAGCGGCTCCGGGAGTGGGAACGGCGGTTAATGAAAGAAAGCTGGAACGGCAGAGAGCTGTCAAAGTAATTGAGGAACGAGCTCCAGCCGCTAAAGATAGCCGTCTGATCCTCGGTGCTTGCCACAGAATAATTGATGTCCTCATATTCCACGGTTTTTGTATAGAGCCCGCCGGGGAGCTGGCACACGCCGTCCGGGAGCATCCGCACATAGGGGATCGTCTGCTGGGCGGACAGGGCCGCCCGGTTTTTACTCTTTGCGGCGGGGCCGCGCCTGGGTGTTTGCTTTTTTGCTTGTTGCAATCACATCCTCCTTTCCCACGGAGCCCCGCATGGTAAACGGGGCGTATAAATTCTGCGTCTGATAGGGCCTCGTGCCGGGCCGCAGGAAACGGGCCCGGATGATATTTCTAACCACTTTTTCAAAGGGGAGCCCGTCACGCTCATACATCGCCAGCAGAAACGCCGGGAGCATAACGGCCAGCATAAGGAACATGGCCCCGGTGTTGCCGATAGAGCTGCGGGCCAGCAGATAGGACGGGATGCCCACCGCCGCCGCGCCGCCAAAGCAGACAAGCTGGCGTTTGGTAAGGTTAAAGGCCATTTTCGTTTTGATTTTGGATAAGTCGTTGGGGACATTTACATAGGGCATGAAAGACCTCCTTTCGGGCCGCCCACCTTGGGACAAAGTGTCCCGAAGTCCGGGACGGTGCTCTCCACCTCGTTCCCCCACACGTCCCAGCCGGGCGGGGTCTGTCTTGCAAAGAGCTCCACGCGGGGCAGGTCGCCCAGGAGGGAAACAATCTTGTCGCGGGCCTCGTCCGGCTTTTTGCTGTGGGCTTCAACGGGGGAAATGATAAACTGATGGATATTCGCGGCCTGCCGTTTGGGATGGCCCCTGGTCGCCAGCAGGCAGATTTCCGCGTTGCCCCGCGTCCAGAAGCCCAGGCCGTAAAACCAACTGTCCGCCTTTTTGTTTTTCTTCAGCCAGACAAAAGCCACGGTTTTATAAGTGAAGCCCCACGCCTTAATGAGCCGCAGGGCCTCCGGCAACTGTGGGAACGTGGCCCACAAAAAAAGTGCGCTGTCCGGGGCCGCCAGATCAGCCACCGGGAGCGCACATAGCTCCTCGATCCCCATTGTGGGGTAGTGATTTTCCGCCGCCCCCTGTACGTTCTTTGCAGAATACCGCCAGGGCGGATCGGCGTAGATGATAGAATAGTTTCCGATAGTCAGACTCCTTTCCCCCTGGCCTCCGCAGCCGCCTGCGCCAGCCGGATGCGCTCCGTGGCCGGGGCGTAAAAGGCCGGGGCGGTTTCAAAGCAGATAAAGCGGCGGCCTGTGTTGACGGCGGCCACGGCAGTTGTGCCGGAGCCCGCGCAGATGTCCGCCACCACCTCGCCGGGGCGGGTGTAGGTCTTGATGAAATACTCGCACAGCTCCACGGGCTTTTGCGTGGGGTGGACGGTGCGCTGTACCGATGGGAATGTCAGCAGGTTTCCGGGAAAGCGCAGGCCGTCCTCGGAGCCGCCGCCGGAACGGACAAATTTTCCATAGTTGGGGCTGTTGCCGCCCCGGTCAGCGGTTTTCTTATAGGGCTTGCCCTGCTCGAACTGCGGATCGTAGTAGGGTAGTTTCTGATAGAATACCAAAATAGTCTCCGTCCGTTTGAGCGGAGCGCGGCGGGCATTGAGAAAGCCTGTGCATCTGCTCTTATACCATATCCACTCATAACGGAGCATGGACAGGTTAGAGGCCCCCAGCACCTTGTCATAGGGGCATTGAGCAAAGAACAGCACCGCGCCCTCCGGCTTGACCGCCCAGCGCACCGCCTCCCAAAGCTCCGGGAGCGGCAGGGGCACATCCCAAAAGTTGCGTGTCGTGCCATAGGGCGGATCGGTCAAGAGCATATCTACCGAGTGCCGGGGCAGGGAGCGCAGGCCCTCGATGCCGTCCATAAGGAACAGCCCCTCCGGGGGAGCCGGGGACTTCGGGACACTTTGTCCCAAGGTTGAATGTTCTGCCATACGCGCCTCCCCTCTAATGCGCGCCGAAAATGCGCTGGGAGATACCGCCCGTTTTGAACAGCATATAGCAAAGCAATACCGTATAGCCAACGGTGCCCCATATCGCCCCGATGGGATCTCCGCTTGTAGCGATCCCCTGGACAAGCACCGCGTAAATTGCCACGCACACCAGAATGAGCATCCCCTGGAATCCCACGGCGAACAGCGAGCGCAGATAGTTCTGGCCCGTGTGTCCTAATTCCCGGTTGGCAAGGGTCGCCACAGGGATGGGGGACAGGCTGGTGAGCAGGTATATTTCAATCATGCGGCCATAGACCAGCACGAAAATAATGATATTTAACGCCCACATGGTAACGCCGATAATGGAGGACTGGAGCCACAGGCCCAACAGCGGCCCTAAATCCATACCCTCCAGCGTCGTTTCAAGCTGGGTCAGCATATCCGGCGTGATGTCCGTGGAGCCCTGGATCAGCCCCGCCGATTGTGCAATCACGCTCTGGGACACGTCAAACACGGCCATTACGATATTGAATGTGTTTGACAGGATAAGGATGGCACAGGACGTTTTGAACATCCATTTGTAGATATTCGCCACATCAAACTCGTGCATATTGTTTTTTTCCAAAAGCATCTGGATCAGTTCATAGGTCGCAACAAAGGTCAGCACCATTCCGGCAATCGGTAAAATTACCGTTTCGGAAAGCTGGCGGATCAGGGAGAAAACCCCGGCGTGCCATGCCGCCGGGGTCGTTCCCACCTGTGCCGCAATCTCTCCGACTTGGGCGTTTACGTTATCAAAGAGCCCCGAAAGGTTCCCCATGATCCCGCTGATTAAAAGCTCCTTGAGCCAATCCGTGAGCCAGTCGGTGAGAAAATCCATAGGCCGCCGCCCTTAAAACAGGCCAGAGAGCAGGGGGATCAGCGTTGTACCCAGCAGGATGATGCCGCCGCCCGCCATGAGCTGTTTCATGCCCTGGCTTTTGGAGCCCGGATTGTCCGAGCCATAGCCCTCCAACAGATTGACCACGCCCCACACGCCCAGGCCAGCGCCGAGGGCCACAACAAGGGTCTGTAAAGTGTCGATAGCAGATGCGAAAAACTGCATAGAGCCTCCTTTTCTCCGGGGAGATGCCCCGGCCATGAAAAAAGCCGCCATTCCTGGCGGCAGGTTGCCACTTCGGGACACTTTGTCTCGAAGCGATATTTATACAAAAGCGTCCGGATCGTCCACATCGTCATAGTTGAGGATGTCCTCGTCCTCGTCTGTGAGCGAAGTTTCCGACACGTCCACCTCGTACACCTCACAAGCCTCGTTCAGCCCAGGCCGCCTGCGGCGGTTTATGAGCTTATCAAGGTCAAAGGCGTTTTTCTTTTTATCGGCTTCCGCCGTTTGCTTATAGTTGGGATGCTGCTTCAAATCGTATTTGGGCGAAAAAAACGGGGGCAGGCCCCGCAACTGCAAAATGCACTTGTCGCCCGGCATGGTCGCCAGTTCGCTGGGGGTCATAAGCTCCCGGCCCAGACGCTGGGTATTCTGGTTGTAGCTTTCCGACTGGCCGCGGGAGCGGCCCTCGGTCTGCATGGAGATTGTGGCCTTTCCCAGCCAGTTCTCGGAAATTTCCTTGATTGTGCTGGCCTCCCGGCCTCCCAGGAAGATCACGCTGTCCATATTTCCGAGAATGGTCTCCGCGTGCTTATCATAGATGGCCTTGCATTGTGCCAACTGCTGATAGAACAGGCACAGGCTCACCTCGCGGGAGCGGATCACCGCCACCAGCTTTTCCAGGTTAGGCACCTGGCCCGTGTTGGCCGCCTCGTCCCACAGCACCCGCACATGATGGGGCAAACGGCCCCCATGTACGTTGTCCGCCCTCTCGCAAAGGAGATTGAACATCTGCGAAAAGGCCAGGGCCACAATAAAGTTATAGGTGGGCGTGGTATCGGAAATGGTAAAGAAAACCGCTGTTTTCCGATCCCCGATGCGGTCAAGCTCCAGCTCGTCATAGCTCATAATTTCCCGGAGCTGGGGGATGTCAAACGGAGCCAGACGAGCTCCGCAGGAAATCAAAATGCTTTTTGCGGTTTTGCC